>Ga0208628_1000007_pt1 | contig 386789 bp, 326 predicted proteins | sample LakWasMet16_LOW5_2_FD_183864 | JGI IMG/M metagenome (GOLD analysis project Ga0208628, IMG submission 183864) | Freshwater sediment methanotrophic microbial communities from Lake Washington under simulated oxygen tension - Sediment Metagenome... | ecosystem: Environmental > Aquatic > Freshwater... | reverse complement strand
GGTGCGCGGCCCCCTGCCCCGCTGCCGCGCGCCCTACCCCCGCGGGGCGGGGGCAGGGCTCAGACGTCCGCAAAACAATCGCGACACTGTCAGATCACGGAGCCCTGCCCCCGCCCCGCGGGGGTAGGGCGCGCGGCAGCGGGGAAGGGGGCCGCGCACCCTTAGACGCATGGCCCGAGGGTCAGTCGGCGTCAGCCTCGGCGTCGAGAAGCTTCACCTGGGTCGCCACCACGAAGGGCGGACGCCGCAGGCCGTCGAAGCGGGTCCCCTCGATGGCCACCTCATGTCCCAGCATCGCGCTCAGGCCCTCGACGGCGCTGCCCGCGGTGAGCCAGACCTCGATGGACGGTCGCCTGTCCCCTTCGGTCATCCGCAGCCGGAGCCGTCCCTCGTCGAGGTCGACCATCCGCAGCGTCCCGGAGCCGTTGAACGCCTCGGACCTCTCGTCGTGCTGAAGGACGCCGAGCAGACGTTGCTGCGCCCCCGCGCGGAGCTTCACCGGAAGCGCGCGCTGGATCGCCCGCCCCCCGAGCTCCATCGCTTCGATGTCCCCGGTCGCTGACGGCAGGAGACGCATGGCATCGAGCACCATGCGGGTTCGCACCGAGTTCTCCGAGACCACCTGGATCAAGCTGTCGACCGGCTCGTCGCCGTCCGAGGCCCACGCGGCGACGTCGACGAACCTCGCGAACGTCCGTCGCACGGTGTCGTCGGGCGAATCGCCGGCGACGAGAGTTCCCTGCGCTCGTGGGCCACGAGAAGGGCATCACGATCTGCGCGCCGACCCCGTTCTCGGGGACGACCTCGAAGCCTCCCGCGGGCCGCACTGCGATGGCGTCTTCGTACTCCCGCGAGAGCTTGCCTCGACCACCGCCGTCGCGACGCACGACCGAGCGCATGACCTGGCCGACGAGGCCGTAGAGGGCCCCGACCTTTGCCACCGCAGGCAGCGCCTTCCCCCGCTTCATTCGAATGGCGAGGGCGAGGTCGTAGGTCGCGAAGGGGTTGTCTTGAGGGAGCGCGCCGACGAGCTGAGCTCGGAAGTCCGAGAGGAGCACTTTGAGCTCGTCGTACTGCCGCTCGGCGTCATCGGGATGAAGCCGCAGCAGCACGGTCGCGAGCAGCGTGTTGTTGGCCCCGGGGTAGCGGCTCCGGAAGTGCCGGAGCCACGCCTCGAACACGCGCCGGGGGTGTGCCCGCTCGACCTCGGGCCGGGCGACGAACGCTCGGAGTTCGAGCAGGAGCAACGCCTGAAGCTCGACGCCGTCGGGCGGGCCGTACATCTCCGGGGCGACGAGCATGCCGTCGAGCACCTCGTCGATGCGAGACTCGATCTGTTGTCGCAGGGGCCTCAAGGAACAGTGTTCATACCCCATCGCACTCGGGTCCGCGCACGACACGAACTGCACCGTTACGTTACCGTTCGCCGCTCATGAACGCCGCTCCCGTCCGCGACCGGTTGATCCACGCGCTACGCCTCGACCTCGTGGGCCCCGACCCTCTCGACCCGCGCGACGCCCCGCTCGCCAACGAGGTGCTGGAGGTGCCTCCGACGCACTGGTACCTCACGGGCTTTCTCGTCCCCTCCGGGGTCGTCGCCGAGCTCTTCGAGGACCCCACCGCCACGGAGGAGGTCACCTCCGGCGCGAGCGGCTCCGAGGAGGGCGAGGACGACGACGGCCCCGCGCGGCGGCCTGTGTTTCCGTCCTCGCTCGGGGTGACGGTGCTGGTCCCCGCGGAGGCCACCACGCTTCACATCACCGCGCGCTGGGCGACCTACACGCCCGAGGCCGCCGCGCCGAAGTCCACGGCGGTGACAGAGCCCATCGAGCGCGGCGGCCTGCCGACGCTGCGCTGGACACGCGAGCCCTACGAGGCCGAGGTGTCGCTCGCGCTCGACGCCGCGACGATGCGCAAGGGCGCCACGCTCCCGGGCTCCGGGGGCGTGCTGGTCCGGGGCGTGATGCGACCGCTGCGCGAGGACGAGCGCGCGCAGGTTCCGCCGAAGACCTGCGTCGTCACCATCTTCCTCGTGAACCAGCGCCCACCCGTCGAGGCCGGACCTGACCAGGACCGCGCGGTGATCTTCCAGGCGGAGCTCGCGGTGCACTGCAGCGAGGGCTTCGTCCCGAGGCCCAACCGCCGCGGCGCCCACCTCGACGACGACCTCGACGAGCGCATGGGCGACCTGCAGTACCGCGACGCCTTCGAGTACGCGGTGGGCCACGGCGTCTCGGTGCGCTCCACCGTCCAGGGCAGCGGCCCCGACGTATTCTGCGACACCGTGCGCACCACGTGGACCCCGTCGGCCCAGGTCGAGCGGGTGATCCCCTCGGAGGTCCCTGGATGCGAGCTGCGCATGGACGCGCTCGCCGCGATGGACAGCCCCGCGACGCTGCGCGCGGAGGTCGCCCCGATGGTCCGCCGCTACCGCGACTGGATCGCCCAGCAGGCTCAGACCGTGCTCGACACGCCCGCGCGCGGCGACCTCTCGCGCTTCCTCCTGGAGGAGGCCTCCCGCGCCTGCGACCGCATCGAAGCCGGCCTCGCGCACACCGAGGACCCCCAGGTGTTCGACGCCTTCCGCCGAGCCAACCGCGCGATGGCCGACGCCGCGCGGCAGCGCAGCCCGCACCGCTACCTCGCGAAGGAGCAGGGCGGCGAGGGGAAGGTGCCGACGTGGCGTCCGTTCCAGCTCGCGTTCGTGCTGATGAACGTCGCCGCGCAGGCCGAGCCCACCCACGCCGAGCGCGACGTCGTCGACCTGATCTTCTTCCCGACGGGCGGCGGCAAGACCGAGGCGTACCTTGGCCTCGCGGCCTTCACGCTGGTGCTGCGACGACTGCGCAACCCTGGCGTCGGGTCGGCGGGCGTCACGGTGCTCATGCGCTACACGCTGCGGCTGCTCACGCTCGACCAGCTCGGTCGCGCGGCGACGCTGGTGTGCGCGCTGGAGCTGCAGCGCCGCGAGAGTGAGCAGCTCCTCGGGCCGCAGCGCTTCTCGATCGGCCTATGGGTCGGCAAGGCCGTGACGCCCCTCCGCTTCGGCACCGACAAGGACCACGACGACAGCACAGCCCGCGAGCGCGTCCTCGCGTACAACCGCAACCCCGACGGCGCCCCGAGCCCGCTCCCGCTCGACAAGTGCCCGTGGTGCCGCGAGCCCTTCGGGCAGGACACCTTCCACCTCGCGCCCAGCATCGCGGCGCCGCGGCAGATGCGCGTGCGGTGTCACGCCCCCGCATGCGAGTTCCGCTGGTCGCGACAGTGGCCCGAAGGCCTCCCGATCGTGACCGTCGACGAGGAGGTGTACCGCGAGCTGCCGTGCTTCCTCATCGCGACGGTCGACAAGTTCGCCGCGCTCCCATGGGTCGGCCGCACCGGGCTGCTCCTCGGCCGCAACGCCACGCACCGGCTCCCGGATGGCTTCTCAGGGCCGGCCGATCCGCCCGACGGCGCGACCCCGCTCGCCACGCCGCTGCTGCCGCCCGACCTGATCATCCAGGACGAGCTCCACCTGATCAGCGGTCCGCTTGGGACGATGGTGGGGCTCTACGAGACGGCCCTCGACGCGCTCTCGACTCGCACCGTCAATGGGAAGGTGGTGCGCCCCAAGATCGTCGCGTCGACCGCCACGGTGCGCAACGCGCAGGCCCAGGTGCGCGCTCTCTTCGCGCGGAGCGATGTGCGGGTGTTTCCGCCGCCGGGTCCCAACCGGTCGACCTCGTTCTTCGCGGAGACGCTGCCGCTCAAGCACACGAAGCTTGGGCACCCGCGCACCTACGTCGGCATCTCGGCCCCGGGGCGAAGCATGAAGGTGCTCCTGCTGCGCTCGTACGTCGCGCTGCTCGGCGCCGCCCAGCGGGCCTACGAGGACGACCCCGCGTCGAGCGACCCGTACATGACCCTGGTGGGCTACTTCAACAGCCTCCGCGAGCTCGGCGGTGCCCGGCGCATCGTCGAAGATGAGGTGCGCAGCAAGGTCGGGCGCGCCGACCGACGGCGCCGCGCAGCGGGCCGCTCCGGGGACGAGGAGCTCGCCGCGCGCGTGATCGCGTTCGACTGCGTGGAGCTCACCAGCCGCGAGAGCACCGAGATGATCAAGATCGCCAAGGAGCGTCTCGAGGTCGGCTTCGAGGCGAAGCCCGCCGCACCAGCGAAGGGTGCGAAGGCTCGGAAGCAACGGCCGCCCGTCGACGTGGCGCTCGCGAGCAACATGATCTCGGTGGGCCTCGACATCGAGCGCCTCGGGCTGATGGTGGTGTGCGGGCAGCCGAAGACGGCGGCGGAGTACATCCAGGCGTCGAGCCGCGTGGGGCGCGCGCCCGACCGGCCTGGGCTCGTCGTGACGCTGCTCAACGCGCACCGCCCGCGCGACCGCTCGCATCTCGAACACTTCGAGGCCTTTCACCAGGCGTTCTACCGCGCGGTCGAGGCCACCAGCGTGACGCCCTTCTCACCGCGCGCGATCGACCGCGGCCTTCCGGCGGTGGCCGTCGCGCTCGCTCGTCTCTCGGAGCCCGGGCTCACGGCCCCCGACGGCGCGGCGGCGCTCGCGTCGGTGAAGACGCGCGTCACGGAGTACGTGGCCGACACCCTGGTGCGCCGTGCCGAGGCTCACCGCAAGGGCGCCCCTGCGGACGAGTCGCTCGAGGAACTCTCTCAGGGCCTGCGCGCGCGCGTCGCGACCCTCTTCGACGCGTGGGCGCATGTCATCGACGACGACCCAGGCTCCAAGGGCCTCGCCTACCAGAAGTACGAGGACCCGGGCGGGGGACGACCGCTGCTGCACATGCCGCTCGACGAGGACCTCGCCGAGGCCAACCGTTACGAGCGGCGATTCGTCGCCGCGAGGTCGATGCGCGACGTGGAGGCGTCGACCGACCTGATGGTGATGACCCGCAAGGGCGCCGGGGCCGTGGTCGCCGACGAGGAGGAGGGGCGATGAGCCGCAGCGATCGTTGGAAGGCGGGCGTCCCCTTCGGCCAGCGGGCCCACGGGTCGATTCGACAGAGCCAGCTGGTGGGGATGTTCGGCCCCGGCGCGCTGGTCGACCTGGTGGACGAGGCCGTGGTGGTGGCGGGCCTCTCGTGGTGGGCCAAGGGCACGCCCGTCCACGAGGAGCGCCTCGTGTCGATGCTCGCGCGCCAGGAGGGCTTCGGCAACGTGACCCTCCACGCGCCCCCCGCGGCCTCCCAGGACCGGGAGGATCCCAACCGCCGGTGGATCAAGGCGTTCCAGTTCCCCGAGTGGTTCACCTGCCAGAGCGAGAGCTGCTGGGTCGACTTCGGGCGCGAACCGAGGCGCGATGGCGGACGCCCGCGACGGCTGCTGCACGCGAGCGACCTCGATTCAGGCGGTCACCGATGCGAAGGCAAGGGCAAGAAGCGGCCGAGCCCGGTACAGCCGATCCGCTTCGTGCGCGCGTGCCGCTTCGGCCACCTCGACGACCTCGACTGGAAGGAGCTCGTTCACGGCAAGGGCGAGGCGTGCACCAAGGCGCGCCCGATGTACTGGATCGACGAGGTGGGCACCTCCGGCGACCTCACCGACGTGCGGGTGAGCTGCGACTGCGGCAAGAGCCTGCGCATGTCGGTGGCCGCCGAGCGTAAGGATAAAGACCCGCCCGTCGGCTGGTGCCAGGGCAAGCGACCGTGGCTCGGCGACGTGCCGCGCGAGGACTGCCCGGGGGAGCCGATGAAGCTGCTCCTGCGCTCGGCGAGCCATGCGTACTTCCCGCAGGTGGTGAGCGTGATCCACGTGCCCGAGAAGTCGGCGCGCCTGCGCGACGCCGTAGGGCGCCTCTGGGACAAGCTCAAGGGCGCCAAGAAGGTCTCGAGCGTGGCGCTCTACCGCGATGAGCAGGAGGACGTCGCGGAAGCGCTCCAGGGCATCCCCGACGCGGAGGTGTTCGCGGAGATCGAGCGTCGCCGGAGTGGCGCCCCGGTGGCGGGCAAGAAGCTCAAGGACGCCGAGGTCGAGGTGCTGCTCGACTGCCCGCCGGAGCTGGCGAAGGACGACCCCACGGGGAGCTTCTACGCGCGCACGGCGAAGCCTCGCTCGACGCGCGACCGCTCGCCGATGGCGAAGGTCGACAAGGTGGTGCTGGTGCACCGATTGACGGAGGTGCGCGCGCTCGCAGGGTTCACGCGCTTCGAGCCCAAGATGACGGACGTCGACGGCGAGCTCGACCTCGGCGTCGGTACCGCGCGCATCGACCAGCCGCTCACCTGGCTCCCGGCGATCGAGAACCACGGCGAGGGGGTGTTCTTCTCGTTGAAGGAGCCGCTGCTCGCGCAGTGGGAGACCGGGCCCGCGGAGGCGCGCGGGAGACAGTTCCGCACGGGCTTCAACCGCTGGAAGCAGCGACGCGCCGACCGGGCCGACGCGCGCGACGAGTTTGCCCGACCGCGCTACGTGCTGATGCACTCCCTCGCGCACCTGCTCATCACGGCGGTGTCGCTGGAGTGCGGCTACCCCGCGAGCGCGATCCGAGAGCGGGTGTACGCGGGGGCCGCAGGCTCCGGGGTGCTGCTGTATACCGCCGCGCCGGGGGCGAGCGGATCGCTCGGTGGCCTGGTGCAGGTGGGCCGAGATTTCGAGCGCTTCCTCAATCTGGCCCTCGACCTCGCGCGCCTGTGCTCCAACGACCCGGTGTGCGCGGGGCACTCGCCCGACGATGCCCATGATGACCGCCACCTGGAGGGCGCCTCCTGCCACGGATGCCTGCTCATTTCGGAGCCCAGCTGCGAGCGGATGAACTCCTACCTCGATCGCACGCTGGTGGTGCCCACCGTCGAGAATGCCGAAGCCGCCTTCTTCGACGAGGGCTGAGCCGGTGAGCGACTGGGCCACGGACGCGAACCCCGCCGACCTCGACCTGCTGGCCCAGGCCCTCGACGAGGGTCGGCTGTCCGCGCGGGGCGACTCCGCGGCGGCCGTGCAGGCCCTCGGGTTGGCCGAGACCGGCCGGATCCGGGCCTTCCTCGCGGCGGCGCCTGGCCACGACCCGAAGGCCCTGGCGTGGTGTCTGCGGCGCCTCGCCGCGGAGCGCCGCGCATCGTCCGACCGCCTCGCCCGGAGCGCACAGCTGGTGTGGAGCGGTCACGGCGACGGTCACCAGCCGCTGCGCGACACGCGGGCTGTGCTCGAGGAGGTCTGCGCGCGCGCCGAGCGGCACGTGATGCTCGCGACCTTCGTGGTGTACGACGGCCGGCGCAGCCTCGCGGCGCTCGCCCGGCGGATGCGCGAGGTGCCGTCGCTTCGGGTGGACTGCTACGTCGACCTGAAGGCCGCGCGGCACCAGGCGCCCGACGAGGCGCGGGACGTCGATGCCTGGGTGCGACGCTTCCGCGAGGAGCACTGGCCCGACGACGTGCGCCTGCCAGCGATCTGGTACGACCCGGCGACGCTCGAACGTTCGGCCGGCACGTCGCTGCACGCGAAGTGCGTGGTGGTCGATGAGCGGTGGTCGTTCATCACGTCGGCGAACTTCACCGAGGCCGCGCAGGAGCGGAACATCGAGGTGGGCGTGGTGCTCGACCACCCCGCGCTCGCTCAGGCGCTGGGCGCGCAGTTCCAGGGTCTACGCGAGCGCGGCGGGTTTCGACGCATGGCGGGGACGTAACGCCCCCTCAGCGGTTCGCACACGGCGACATCCTGCACCGTATCAGCCGCTGCAACCTCCGTCTGGTCACGCCGCGAGCCGGTCGTCGGGCTCGGGAAGCGCCTCCGCGAGCCAACTCGCCACCGGCTCCTCGTGCGTGCACGCCCCCAGGGGTGACGCCCACCACTCGAGGACAACCTCCGCGGCGCCGCACGTCGATCCCCTCGGCAGCTCGTCGAACCACCGCCCCACGCCCGCCGTGAGGGCGTCTCGCACGGCCGAGCCGTCCAGCGCTGCGGCCCCGATGGGACTCGCCACCGCCTTGGCGAACCACACGAGGCGCTCGGCGGCGAGCGCGTAGCCGGCTGGGGCGAGCGTGAGGAGCAGGTGCGCGAACATCCGGGCGCGGGATCCATCGCGCCGGACGAGTGCTGCGGCCATGCCCTTCACGAACGAGTGAAGCAACGCCCGGGCGTCGCCAGACGGCATATCCGGCCAGGCGCACCCGCCCCAGTTCGCCGTGACCGTCTCCACCAGTGTGCCTGCGGGGTCGAACTCCGAGGTCGCGAGGCGCTCCACGGCCTGCAGAGCGCCGCGCACCGCGCTGGGCTTCCTGCGGTCCACCTCCTCGAGCCAACCGGCGGCGGCCCCGAGGAGCTCGCCCCGGTGGTCCTCCGTGACGCTGCGGCGGGCCAGCGCGGGGGCGAGGGTGGCCATCCACCCGAGGCGTTCCACAGGGTCCGGGTGAGCGACTCGGGCGACCCGGTCGAGCCAGGGGCCGAGGGCGTCGCGCTCGCAACCGGGGGAGGCGGCGCGGTCGGGGCCAACACGGGTGGTCACGGCGACGGTGAGGATGTGCTCCACCTCAGGCGCGGCGATCTCCTCCCAGGCCACGTCTTCGATCGCGGCGTCGGGGAGGATGACCGAGGTGAGCAACCGCTCGGTCATGAACGACCCCTGCGAGTGCCCCATCAGCACGAAGTGCCGGCCGTTGTTGTCGCGCTGGAGGTACGCGCGGAAGTCCGCGGCGACGTCGTTGAAGGCGAGGGTCTCGCGCTCGGCGGCGCCCGCCCCGTTGAGCCCGAGCAGCGTCGCCTGCCGGTAGAGCGGGGCGACGACGCGGCACTGCGAACGAAACCGCGCCACCTGGTAGAGCAGCGGATCGAGCATCGGGTCGACGTTGGAGAGGTCGGTGTGGTTGCCCGCCGGCCCGGTCACGTCGACCGTCGGATAGATACAGAAGCGGTCGTAGGCGGGGCTCGTCGCGGGGGCGGGAGCGTTGAGGGTGGCGCGCGTTCCGTCGGCGTGGAGCTCGGTGGCGGTGAGGTCGGCCGAGAGGCAGCGGTCGTGGGCGAGGCCGGGGCGGCAGAGCCAGAGATCGTCGCGGGAGTAGCCGAGCGGGGGGAGGCCCGCGTCGACGACCTGGGACACGTCGGACGGGGCGCCGAGGTCGGGCACCGGGGCCGCGTCGGCGGTGGGAACATCGACCGCGGCGTCGAGGACCGTCGCCGCGTCGGGACTCGCCGTGCTGTCCGAGCAGCCGACGCCCATCGCCAGCCAGAACACCATCCCCGCCGCGCGCCATGATCCCATCGGGCGGCGATGCTGCCCCCACGCGGCGCCACGATGGGAGCGCCGCGCTCCTTCACCTGTGGCACCGTCGGCGCCCCTGATGGAGCCCTTCGACATCGACCCCGACATTCGCCGCGCGCGCTCGCTCCCCCCGTCGGCCTACGGCGACGCGGCCCTCTTCGCGCGCCTCCGCGAGCGCGTCTTCGCGCGGAGCTGGCAGTGGTGCCCCGAGGCCGCGGCCGTCCCGCGCGACGGCGACGCGGCGCCCTTCACGCTGCTTCCCGGCTGCCTCGACGAGCCGCTGGTGGCGACCCGCGCGCGCGGCGTCGTGGGGATACTCTCCAACGTGTGCACCCACCGCGGGCACCCGGTGGTTGCGTGCGCCGCCAGCGCGGCCTCGCTGCGCTGCCGCTACCACGGCCGACGCTTCGGCCTCGACGGGCGCTTCCTCTCGATGCCCGAGTTCGGCGGCGCGGCGGGCTTCCCCTCCACCGACGACGACCTCGCGGCGGTCGCCCTCGCGCGCTGGGGGCCGCTCGATTTCGTCTCGCTCTCCCCCGCGGCGCCGCTCGCCGAGACCCTCGCGCAGATCGACGCCCGCGTCGGATCGCTCGCCCTCGACCGCCTCACGCGCGCCCCCAGGACCGACCGCGACTACGAGTTCGACGCGAGCTGGATGCTCTACTGCGACAACTACCTCGAAGGGCTGCACATCCCCTTCGTGCACCCCGCGCTCAACGACGCCATCGGCTACGACGACTACCGCACCGAGCTGTGCCCCTGGGGAACCCTCCAGCTCGCCTTCGCCCGCCGCGCCGACGACGTGGCCTTCGCGCTCCCGCCGGGGCACCCCGACGAGGGCGCGCGCGTGGCCGCCTTCTACGCGTGGGTGTTCCCCAACATGATGCTGAACTTCTACCCGTGGGGGCTCTCGCTCAACGTGGTTCAGCCCGTCGGAGCGCAACGCACCCGCGTGCTGTTTCGCGCCTGGACCTGGGACGAATCGCTGCGCGCCAAGGGCGCGGGCGGCGGCCTCGACCAGGTCGAGATGGAGGACGAGGCGGTGGTCGTGGCGTCGCAACAGGGGATGCGCGCGTCGCTCGCGAAGCGCGGCCGCTACTCGCCCACGAAGGAGACCGGCGTGCACCACTTCCACCGGCTCCTCGCGGCGGCGCTCGGGTGATGGACCCGCGCCCCGAGGCCAGCGTGTCGATCATGAAGTCCATCGACCTCGCGCAGCACGTGCGTGGAGCGCCCTGGCGAAGCGCACGCAGGAGCCAGGGCCGCGTCATCGCCGGAGCATACCTCGGGGCCGATCGCTCGTAGGCGACGGTCACTGAGCGGCGTCGGCGGTCGACTCGCAGACGCGGCCCCCGTCGACGACGCATCGGGCGGCGCCGCGGCACGTCCCGGCGTCGCCGCAGCAGCGGCGGCCCGGCGTTCCGCACGGACGGCAGCGCGGGATGTCCTCGGACACGCAGGTCATGATCGACGAGCACGTCTCCTCGGCGCAGCACGGCTGACCCTCGTCGCCGCAGGGCTGGCACACCCGGCGGACCGCGTTCGCGTCCACCACGTCGACGGCATCCGCGATGTCGTGGGCGTCCTCCGCATCGAGGGGTCCGACGTCCGCCACCTCCACGTCGTGGTCTGCGTCCACGGCGCCCGCGTCCATCCGGTGGGCGTCCAGGCCGACGTCCAGCGCGGCGTCGGTCCCGTCGGCGTCCAGCGCGGCGTCGGTCCCGTCGGCGTCCCTCACGCTCGCATCACCGTCGGGCTCCGGGGCGCACACCAGCAAGCCGGAGCACGCCGATCCCGGGCAGCAGCGCTGGCCCGTCGCGCCGCAGGGGTCGGCGAGCGACGAGCACCGTCGGCTGCTCAGGCAGAGCCGCCCGCCCTGGCAATCGACCTGCCCGCAGCAGGGCTCGTCGTCGTGGCCGCACGCGCGGCAGAGGGGTTCGTTCCTCACGCCGAGCACGCACTCCAGGTCGGCGCCGCAGCCGAAGTTGCAGCAGGGGGTGTTCGCGACGCCGCAGCTCGAGCACACCCCGAGGTTGCACACGCGGCCCGCGGCGCATCTGCCGTCACAGCACGGCTGGCCGGTGCCCCCGCAGGCGGTGCACTCGTCGCCGAGGCACTGCATCCCGTCCTGACAGCCGCCGTTGGGGAGGCCCGCGCAGCAGCGTTGCCCGCGCGCCCCGCACGCCAGGCACAGCCGCGCGCCGCCGCCCGGGCTGGACCGGCAGTTCAGCCCGGGGTCGCACTGCGAGCCGGCGCAGCACTCGTTGCCCGCGGCGCCGCACGCCGAGCTCTCGCACACGCCCGCCGCGCAGCGCGTCGCGCCGAGGCAGGTGGCGGCGCCGCCGGAGTCGGAGGGGCAGCACGGCTCGCCCGGGTGACCGCAGGCGGCGGTGATCGGCGAGCCGCAGCCCGAGGCGCTGCCCGACGATCCCCCCGAGCAGCCCGACGAGCGCGACGACGAGCAGCTGTCGCAGCTACGACACCAGCCCTCGCGGAGCGTCCCGAGCGACGACACGAGGAGGAAGCCCACCCGCAGACCGTTGCGCATCGACCACATGGTCACCTCCCACGAAGGCCAAGGAAGCGCCGAGTCTCACATGGCCGCCGACGCCCCGTCAGGGGGCCCAGCACGAACATCATCCCCGCGCGCCTGCAACGATACCGTACAGACCGTAGGGTCTGCATCGAGGTCACCGTGAAGCCGCATCGCGCCGGATCGGAACAGGCCCGGATGAACTGGACCGAGCTGCTCGACCGCGCGCATCGCGGCGAATCGACCATCATCACGAAGCGGGGGAACCTCACACCGCGCATCAGCCGCGGGAAGTCGCTACGGCGCGGTATCGAGCGCTCCGCTGGCGGCCGACTCCTGCTGCTGTCGACGCACCTTGATGGCGAGGGCGATGAGTCCGACGCCGACTGCACCGAGCGCCGCAGCGACGCCGACCTTGCCGAAGAGCTGATAGATCGCCGCGAGCAGCGCGTGCATGCTGACGGTCTGGTGGTCGCGCTCGCGCGCCGCAAGGTCGGCGTACTCCTCGAACGCTCCGGCGATCGTCGCGACGCCAAACACCAGGAACCACCACCACGCCATGGGCCGCCGCTCCGGGGGCACGTACGGCTGAGGGACGTGGGCGGCCGCTTCGCGATATCCCGCGCCATCGTTGCTCACCGCCTGTGTCGTCGTGAGGCCCGACAAGGCCGACACGTCACGAGCGAGCGACGCCCGTCGGAGTCCCAGCGTCAGTCGCTTGAGGTCACCGTCGGTGCGTTCGATCCAGGCAGGAAAGCACCAGCGGGCGATCGACTGCGAGGCGCGGTTGCGCAGCCACCAGAGCGCTGCGAAGAACCACACCACGATGACGGCGACCGCGGGACCGCTCAGCGCGTCGCTCGTGGCGGACGCGGAGGCGACCGCCAGCAACCCGAAGGGCACGCCCAGCGCGACCGCGAGCGCGCCGAGCCATGAGCCGATGCGGCGCGCGACCAGCCGTCGATGGCACCCCGCGCAGACCGGCAGCAGCAGTGCCAACGAACGGGTGATCGACACCACGATGAGGTCGACGCCGCGGGTGGCTGGCAGCTTGACCGCCGCAACCGCGGGCGCATCGCAGGCGGCGCATGTGGCTGGGAACCGTACGCTCTCGGCGTCGATCTCCAGGAGGATGACGGGGTCCACGGACCGGAGGATACGTCCGCGGCGCATCAGGGCGGGAGGGCTCGGCCGCAGGTGGGTACGGTGCGCTGCTGGAGTGAGTCCTGAAGCGGCCGGCAGACGAGCCCCGTGGGACAGGGGCTGCTCTCCGAGCAGCGTTGCAGGCATACGCTGACCGTCGTCAGAGGGCCGCTCGACCCCCGGTAGTAGGCCCCGACCGCGCCGCAATAGAACGATCCGCCACCTTGCATCGAGCTGCACATCGCGTCGCCCTCGGGGCCGATGCGGCAGGTCGCCGTGCAGCGCTCACCGAGGCAGTTGACGGTGCGGCACTGCTCGTTCTGGTCGCAGGCGTCACCGAGGTTGCGGGTGGCGTTGGCGTAGGGGGCCTCGCACAGGAAGCAGACACGGTCCTCGGCGCAGGCGTTCCAGGCCCCGCACACAGCGTTGAGACCGCAGTCGTCGTTGCTGCGGCACTCGTTGCGGTCGCGAATCTGCGGGTCCTGGCACACCGCGGTGCCGCCCTGGATCAGACAGCGGCCGCCGTTGTAGCAGGCGATGAGGTCGCAGCAGGGCTGACCGTGCTGTCCGCAGTCGGTCCGGGCGGGGTTCGGGTCGTGCCAGTCGTCCTTGCCACAGCCGAAGAGTCCCAATGCGAGCGCGAGCAGTACATGCCTCGTCATGCGAGATCCTCCGGGTGGCCCCTCATGAAATCATGGTACCCGATGCTACGGATGCCCGTCCCGCCAGACGGTGAGTTCAACGCGCGGGGCGCCGTGCCTTCTCTGCGGGCGCTTATTGCGGCCTGAGGTGGCGAGGCATCGCCACGGTTGGCGACGCTCCGCTCAAGGATGCCAGCGAGCGCCTCCGTCACTGGCACGTACCGCGATGTCCGTCGTAGCGTGCAGCGACAGCAGCGTGAGGGATCGCAATCCGATGAAGACGGCCGCGACGACAGCGCTCGTGGCGCTGTTGGGCGCGACGGTCGCGTGTGGCCGGGTCGTCACGAATGCCACGGACGACGGTGGCGTGGACGACGTCGCCCCCGTCGACGCGCCTGTCGCGCTCGAGGCCGCGACGGTGGGCGACGCGGGCGCCCTCGACGTCCCGATGGAGATGTCCCCGGAGTGCCCCGATCGGTGTCCTGACCAGGGTCAGCTCGGCGACGGGACCACCGACGAGGGCCCGGTGATCGCCCAAGGGGACGTTGGACGCGACGGCCATGGCGCCGCCTGCGCTCGACTGCTGGAACACGACGGCGAAGTCGTAGCCGGGCACGTCGAGGCTCACGGGCGGCGGGTCATTCGTGCTCGCGGTGAGCCAGGCCCGGAGCGCGGCGGCGACCGGCGCTGGAGTGGAAGCGCAGCCGAGCGCCAGGAGCGCGAGCGGCCCGGCGGGGGACGGACCCTTCATGGAACCTCCTCGCGCACTCTAAGGTTGATCGCGCCCAGGCTGCCACTCCGCCGACGTAGCCACCATAGAACGCCACCACGCCGGTGCGGAGGGGCGGGAGCCGGGTCATCAGCTTCCGCAGACGAGGTCGGGAGAGCCCAGCCGATGCCCGGGGGAACTCACTCCTCTTCGGAGAGCCACGCGAGCGCCTCGAGCCGACCGCCTCCAGCTGCGCTCGTCGTCGCCCGGCGCACGTCCTCGTCAGGACGAGCAGGACGCGTATCTCGGCAGGGCGGAGGGGACGTGGAAACGCAGCTCCCGCGTGCCGTCGGTGAGAACGTAGTCACCCTCCGGCAGAGGCTCGGCGGTGCATTCGACGATCGGCTCCGAACAGGTGGTGACGAGGTCGCCCGAGGGACAGTCGACGTCGACGGTGATGTGCCCCTGGAGATGCAGGGTGCGGCCCTCGCGTCGAACTGAGCAGGCGCTCGCGACGAGCGTGTCGCAGGGTCGGCGGCACGTCCGCAACGACGAGACTCCGATCGTGACGCGCATGGGTTGGTCGGCGACGAGCGCCCCATCCCCGTTGGCCATGACGCAGATCTGATCGAGCGTGAGCTCCTCCCTCACCGGGCCGCAGGCGAGGAGCGCGACGAGCGGCAAGACCAGGCGACCCATTGGGTGGGCCATGGGACGACGCATGTCCTCGATGGGTACTCCAACGCCCCGACCTGGGACAGCTCCCGCGGTCTCGGCGCTACTCGACCACGCTCAGGTCGAAGGGGTAGTTCACCGTCACCACGTTGTCCGTCGCGGGGAACTGCCACCGCCGCGCCGCGTGCGCGACGCACTCGCCGAGTGGCGTCGAGCCCGTGGCGTTGTCCGTCACCTCGGACGCGAGCACCGCGCCCTCGCTCCCGATCACCCAGCGCACCGCGATGCGCCCCTCGGCGTCGGGCACCAGCGCGAGCGCCTGCTCGTAGCAGTGGCGCACCTGACCGAGGTTGCGCTGCACCACGCGGCGGATCGCGGCCGCGTCGAGCGAGGTGCCTGGGCTCGGCGCGCCGCAGCCGCAGTAGCCGCCGTTGCCGAGGCCCATGCCGACGCCGTGATCCGTTCCGTGGCCGTGGGTCTGCACGCGTCCGAGGCCGACGAGCTCGTCGCCGCGGCCGCCTCCGCCCCAGCCCCGTCCCAGCAGTCCGAGTCCCTCGAAGCCTCGCGCGTCGCCGAGCGTCGTCCCGTACATCGCGCCCGACGCGTGACGGTCGTCGGAGTCGCCCGTCGTCAACGCGCCCCACGGTCCCGCGCCCGGAGCGCCCAGCGCCGAGAACACGCCACGGTGCAGCACCCGATCGGCCGCGCTCGCGGTCGTCTCGGCGCGCGACGGTCCGCGGCGGGGCGGCCGTGCCCAGGTGCGCGAGGTCTGCGGCGCCCGTCGCAACCCCGACGCTCCCTCGTCGCCCGGCGCGCGGAGTCCGGTTCCACCCTCGGTGCCGACGCCCCCCTCGGCGTGCGTCGGCGCGTACGACACCGCCCGCTGCGACGGACCGTGCGCGATCAGCATGCGCAGCGTGTCGCCGTCGTCGCGGGTCAGGCGGTGGTCGTGGTCGACGCCGCGCAGCCACGCGCCCGCCGCGAGGGTGCCGACGAGGGAGAGCGCCGTGGCCGCGCCGAAGAGGCGGTCCGTGCGGCGCGGCGGGAGCCGCTCGGCGACGGGGACGTGGCGCACCGCGTAGCGGACTCCGTCGTGATCGATGACGGTGCGTTCGTCACGGGCCAGAACGAAGGGCGCGCCGCCGGGCGGCGTCACCTGGCAGTCGCGGCCGATGCGCTCGACGAGGGGGTGCGCGCCGCGGTCGATCGCGGGGTGCACGAAGCAGGGCGCGTCGGGGTCGGTGCTCCCCTGGGACGCGAGCACGAAGCGCTCACCGGGCCGGAGGTGCGCGACGGCGAGCGGGCAGTCGTCGCCCCAGGACACCACCACCTCGACGAGCGTCTCGCCGAGGGGAAGGCTGGCGGTCTGACGCGCCATCCTGCGGTATGCGGGCGCCATGGGGATGTCGTCGTCGGGGATCACGCGCTGCCTCCAGGCAGCACGGACAACGCCCGGGTCCCGGAGGTTCCGCGGCGCGCGAGAACTCAACGCTATTGATGCGGCCACGCTTCGGGGAGCGCGGGCGACGACGCCATCGGGCAGCTCACTGTGCGTCGATCGCTCGTGGCTTCTTGGCGCTTCCGAGAGCGGGCTTACTCCACGGTGATCTGTTGGTATTGGTTGAGCTCCGCGGCGCGCAGGTCGATGGCGCGCTCGGCCCCGCTCGCCGCTTCGCGCAGGAGGAGCCGTCTCGGGCGCGCTCTCGCGCCGAGCCCGAAGGTGAGCTGGTTGCCCGGCTGTCCGCGGCCGTCCGAGGCCATCGCGAAGGCCGTCAGCGCGCCGTCCTGGTCCTCGAACACCCCGGTGCTCCCGGAGAGCGAGCGCCCCACGAAGACGAAGCCGATCCAGCGTCGATCTGCCGAGGGGCGCTGGGCGAGCACGCGACCGTCGCCCATCAGGTCGAGCGACCCGTCGAGATCGAGGTCGACGAGCGCGGGGGTCTCTCGAAGTTTCAGCCAGTCTCCGCGGTCGCGCCATACGACCTGACCGCCGCGGATCAAGCCGGCCTCGCCCTCGTAGGGAGGCCCGCGGTGCGCCGTCGCGAGCAGCACCTCCGCGCGACCGTCTCCGTCGAGGTCGGCGACCGCCCCGCCGAAGGGCGCCTCCAGCGGCTGCGGCATCACCTCGCGGACGACCTCTCCGTTGCCGTCGGTGCGAAGCAGGAAGCTGCGGTCGGTGACCGCGCCGCGGTCGTCGGCGTGCCAGAGGTTGAACACCACGAGGTCGAGCCGTCCGCGCCTCGCGATGTCCACCGGGACGAGACCCACCGCGTGGCCGAAGTACGTCCGGCGGGGGTCGCGGTCGGGGTCGTCGCGCCAGCGCACGAAGCGCCCCTCGCTGTCGGCGACGAGGAAGCTGTCGGGGTGCGCGCGGTAGTTGCCGACGACCAGGTCGCTGCGGCCGTCGCCGTCGAGGTCCGTCACGGTGGCGGTGCGGCCGAGCCGGGGCGGCGAGGCGTTGCCGACGAAGTCCGCCACGCGGTCGAGGCCGAAGGCTCGGTTGGCCAGCTTGAAGCCGCCGCGGCAGTCGCCTCGATAGAGGCCGTCGGGGAAGTACTCGACCGGGCGCTCTCGCTGGAACTCCCACCCGGTGCCCAGCACCAGTACGTCCTCGCAGCCGTCGCCGTCCGCATCGAGCACCGCGCCGCCCAGCACCGGGTGGTCGACGGCGATCGGGCGGGTCTCGCGGAAGGCCCACGGGTCGGCGGTGCCGAGGTAGAGCACCGCGCGGGCGTCGGAGTCGTCGAACTCGTCGGAGAAGCCCCAGAAGTCGGGCGCGCCGTCGCGGTTGAAATCCCCCCACAGGAACGAGCCGTGGAAGTGCGACGACACGAGGCGTTCGTCGATGGTGAAGCGCGCCGGGTCGACGCGCACGAGCCGCACGCCCTTGCGATGCCAGTCGGTGGAGCGAAGGTCGGTGACGCAGGCGACCCCGCGGCGCGCAGGGTCGAACTCGCATGCGACGCGTCCGCGCTCGTGGTCCGCGAAGCGGTGGACCGTGTCCATGCGCAGGCCCGGCGCAACGAGGTTCTCGTCGGAGGCGGCAGTCGCAGGCGCGGTCCGCGCGGGCGAGGGGAGCGGACAGGGTACCCACGGCGCGCAGGCTCCAGCGGGCAGGACGGGCGGGGGGGGCCGCGGACCCGGAGGTGCGGGCGCGACAAAAGCGACGCCGCGCGACTTCGGGGAGGTCGCGCGGGGGGAACGACACGACGCCGCGGAGAGGGCCAGCGCGGCGCACGCGGCGAGCGTCGAGCGCAGGCGGGTGGGGAGCGGCATCGCGAGGATGATCGCGCGCTTCGGACACGACAGGTGAAGGCCTCCATGGGGTGTTGGCGCTCACCGGGCGGCGACACTCCTTCCCTCCGCCGTCGCTCGACAGCGTGCGTGGCCTGCGCGACAAGCGGGGGATGAGGTTCGTCCTCTCCCTGTTCGTGGTCGGGCGGCAGGCGCGCGACGTCCCACGGCATCGGTCCGCGAGCCTTCACAAACCCGTCGAGGCGCTAGCCGTCGAGGTGCTCCATCGCAGCGCGCGACCGGCCGCGGGGACTCGGCGAGAGCGACGCGCCGTCACGCCGCCGGGACGAGCGCGACGAAGAGTCGCGTGCCCCAGAGCCGCTCCGACGAGGGCCACGCGTGCGCCCGGCAGAGCGCCTCGCCGGCCGCCCAGGGCTCGCCGTCGAGGAGCACCTCGTTGGAGAGCACCCGCTCGCCGACTCGCGCGACGTACACCCGAAGCCCGTGGATCTGCCGGGAGAGGTCCTCCCGGGCGAGGGCGTCGCGGAGCGCGTCGACGAGGTCGCCCATGGGCGCGTGGTCCACGCCGCCGTAGAGCACCAGCTGCGCGCCGAGGCACGCGCGGAAGACCCCCGACGGGTGGGCCCAGTCCTCCCACGTCACCTGATCGGCGCAGGCCCCGGGGTCGAGCAGCGCGGCGATCATCACGTGGAGCGAGGCCCGCTCGAACTTGCGCACGGCGTCGGACATCGCCGCGAGGTAGGGACGGCCGATGCCCGCGAAGCTCTCGCAGAGGCGCCCCGTGGCGACACGCGGACAGCGCGCGACGAAGTCGACCTGGGGCATGAAGACGCCGTCGGTCCACGGGATGAACACGTGGGCATCGAACTCCACGTCGCCGACGCGCACGGCGGTGCCTTCCCCCGGCAACGGCGCGAGGTCATGCCCTTCGAGGAAGCCCCGAAGCACCCGACGGGGTTCGAGCACGCCGCCGTCGCCCTCGCCCATCGGAAGGAGCGGGCTCGCGAGCGCGATCTCGGCGAGCCGCAGCTCGGCCAGCGTTGCCCCGGGACTGCTCAGAAGCTGGTTGATGGCGTTCACCTCGCAGCTCCGATCCGCGATGGCGTAGGCCTCGTCCCGGGTCATGCGCCCGGCGCGTTCTACCGAGGCGCGGTAGATCGGGTCATCTGCCATGCGCAGCGTCACGGCACCGCTCACGTAATGGTCTGGAAAGGCCGCCGCGCGAAGGAGCTGCCGGCCGAACGCGATCGGCAGCCACACGACCAGCCGTGAGGAGAGCCACGGCGCCACGCCGAGCGCGTCGAGGCGGTCGTAGATCGCGTCGTCGTCCCTGCCGCGAAGCGACAGGAAGCAGCTCACGCCCAGCTCGATCGCGTCGGTCCACACGGCCGCCGTTGGTAGCACGGGCCGGCGCCCCGCCGACCGACGCGCTGATCACGCGACTCCGACGTCAGTCCTCGTCGGTGGGCGCGCCGGAATGCCGCCCGCCTTCGCAGGTTGGAGCCTCATGACTGATTCCGACTCCAGTGAGCCGCTCGGACGGGCGACCGTCGATGCCGTCGCGCTCGTGGCGAGGTACCCACCCCGCCTCTCGCATCCCAACAAGCGGACGGTCTACGAGCTGGCCTGCCCCGCAGGGACACAACACGGCGGCGCCATCACCGTCTCTCGCTGGCCCCAGGCCCCGCTCCCCGATGACGCGCGCTGGGCTGCGGCGAGCAGCCGCCTCGAGTTGCGCGAGGACGCCTTCACCTACGGCCCGCCGACGGGAGACGGGACGAGCGCCGTCGTCGAGTGGCACCTGAACTTCGCCCACACGGTTCTGTTCGTGGCCTACGGCGGACCGCTCTTCGCGCAGGACGAGATGCAGGTGGCCGAGCACCCCGCGCTCGGATCGGTGCGCGAGTGGCTGACGAGCGAGTCTGTTCCGGGGCTGCGGCCCGTGACACGCGAGGGCGGACAGGCGACGCCCGTGCTGCTCCGCGGCGTCGAGCGGCGCTGCGCGGTGGCCACCGACGCCGACCTGGACGAGGGGCGGCCCTACGGCCTCTACGGCGCCGCCTTCGGGCGGGCGAAGGTCGAGGCGGTGCGGCGGGCGACGCGCGTGCTCGACCCGCCGACGGTCACCAACCTCGTGGCGATGGAGGCCCCTTCGGGGGCGACCGGGCGCTACACCGCAGCGCAGATTCGCGACGTGCTGGCGACCGCGTACACGGGCTTCCGCGCGGCGCGGATCGAGTCGGCGAGCGAGGCGGGACCCGAGGCCGCGGTCGTCGTTCACACGGGGCACTGGGGCACCGGCGCGTACGGCGGAAGCCGCGTGTTGATGGCGATGGTGCAGCTCCTCGCGGCGAAGGCGGCGGCGATCGATCGGCTGGTGTTCCACACCTTCGATGCGGCGGGGATGGCGCCCTGCCGAGAGGCGGCGTCGAGGGTCGAGGCGCTCGCCGCGCGAGGCGTCACCCTGGAAGAGGCCGTCGAGGCGATCGAGCAGCAGGGCTTCGAGTGGGGGACCTCGGACGGGAACTGACCACAACCCGCGAGGGCGTGCGGACCGCTGGAGGGCGAAGGGCGACCGTTGGGGCGCATCACGACACAATGGTCGGACGACACCGTGATACGAGCGGGCCGTGTCGACCACCGCGGGAGCGCTCTACTCCGCCGCCTGGGCGCTCCTCTGCCTCGTCGCGGCGGTGGTCGCGTGGCGATCTCCCCGCGAGGAGGGGCCGTTCTCCATGGGGTATCGCCGACTGCTCATGACGCCCTGGCGGCTTGCCACCGGGGCCGTTGCCACGGTCTTCCTCGTGGGCGCGGCTCCCTATGCCAACGACCCCACATGGGATCACGCCGTGGGGCTGCTCATGTCCGTCTTCACCTACGCGACGGCGCCGTGGGCGGTGGGAGCGGCGGTGCGCTCGCTGCGGGGCGAGCTCCCTCGACGCCAGCTCTTCGTCGCAGCGTGTGCGTGGATGTTCTCCGCGAGCTGGTCCTACGACGCCTACAACTTCGCGCGGAGCGGCGTGTACCCGCCGTCGTGGGCCGCGAACATCGTCGCATCGTCGGTGCTCTATGTGAGCGCGGGACTCTGCTGGAACCTCGTCCACCGCCCCGGTACGGGCGTGACCTTCGGCTTCCTGCACCCCGGCTGGCCCTCCGCCCCGGCGGGCGGCGACGACCGGCGCGTCGCCGCGATGGCCCTGGTCTTCGTGCTCTTCGTGGCGGCCCTGCTGCTGCCCTTCGTCGCCGGGATCGTGCCGGGGCTGCCGCGCTGGTGACGCTTCGGCAGGGGCGCCCGCCTCCTCGACCTCGTGAAGCGAGCGGTGCGTGGCGAGATCCCGCTGGGCGCCTACGATGAACCCGGCCCCGCGGCTCCCCGGCGGTGAGGACCTCGGGGGCGATCAGCACGGACATGCCTCGTTCCTGTGGCCGGCTCAGATCTGATCCGATATCGAGTTCGCCGCGCGAATGAGGCACGCTTCCGACGAACACGCTGACGGCGCGGCTCATCGGGCGGCGGCAGGCATTCGATGTTCGTGAGGAGGGACGCGGCGATGCGACATGGGTGCTGGTCGGTGATTCTCGTGGTCCTGGCGGTGCAGCCGCTGTCGCCCCGGGAGGTCCACGCGGAGGCTGGGATGGTGCTGGTCGACGCGACGAGCGACACGGGCGGCTGCGCCGTGAACTCGAACTGCCCCTGCGGGTACTTCTGCGTGTCCGGGCGCTGCCGATGGAACCCGAGCCCGCCGCCCTCGTGCGCCTCCGAGAGGGACTGCCAGACCTCGTGCTCGGGGCTGCTCTGCATCGGAGGGAGCTGTGTGGCGCCCGACGGGGGAACCGCGACGGACGTCGGGGTCGATGGCCCCACAGACGTCGACATCCCGACGATCGATGTCCCTGCGGTGATCGACGTCTTCGTGCAGAGGGACACCGGCAGCGTGGACATCGGGCCGCGCTCGCAGGACGCCCCAGTGGATACGGGCGCCATCGCCGTAGACCCCGAGAACAAGGGCGGCGGATGCACCGTCCGGCCGACGGCTTCACCACGCCCAGGCCTGCTTGCGCTGCTGGCGATCGTGGGCGCGGCGCTCGTTCGAGGCCTGCGGCCCGCGCCGAGGCCCGCGCTTGACCCCTCGCGCTCATTGCCCCGACGATCCCCCTGATGCGCTGCTCCCGATGGCTGGTCGGTACGCTCCTTCTGCTCGGTGCCTGCGGCTCGGCGGAGCGACCCGCTGTCCTCGACGGCGGCGTCGCCCCGACGGTCACCGACCACCACGCCCGACGCGTCGAGGGATCCGTCGGCCAGCCCGTCGACGCGCTGCCCCTGCTCGGTCTGTTCACGCTGCCGGTGCGGGTGGACGGCGTCGCGGGCCCGCCGATGCTCGTCGACACCGGAGCGCCCGTGACCTTCCTGACCCCTGGCGCCTTCGGCACCACCCGCGCGAGTGGCACCACCGGGCAGGTCGACCTGGCCATCGGCGCGCTCACGCTCGGCGACGTCCCGGTCGTGTGGTCCGACCCCTTCGGACTCGGTGGCACCCTCGGCGGAGTGCTCGGCGTCAACCTGCTCTGCCAGTTCACCAGCACCTGGGACTGGCAGCGCAGCCGCTTCACCCTGGGCGCGGCACCGACGGACGCCGACACCACCGACGACATCGCGCCGCAGGCCTTTCGTCTGACCGGCGGCGGATACCTTCAGCTCTCCGCCACTCGGACGGTTCCCGTGCCGCCGACCCGCCTCGTCGTGGACGTCGAGATCGAGTCGCGCGCCTTCCGCCTGATCCTCGACACCGGCGCGTCGAGCACCGCGTTGCGCGACGACGCGGTCTCTTCCTTCACCAGTGACGGCCGCGGCACCTTCGCCCTCGACGTCGCCGCGCAGGGCGGCCTCATGCGCCAGCGACTCTTCCGCGCCCGTCGGATCACCGCCCTGGGCGTCACGCGCGAGTCCTCCGCGGTGGTGGGCTACAGCGCGGCCGGCCTCGCGGCGCTCTCCGAGGAGGTCGGCTCGCCGATCGACGGGCTCCTCGGGGCGGACTTCCTACAACCCTGGCTCACGACCATCGACTACCCGGCGGGCCAGGTGCGGCTGCGCCGATACCGCGACCAGTCCCACGTGCGCGACGCATGGACCCGCGTGGGCCTCCTGCTCAGCGTGAACGCCGCCGGGGCCGCGGTGGTCGTCCAGGTGGCGACCGGGAGCGACGCCGCCCGGCAGGGCTTCGGCGTCGGCGAGCGCCTCGTCGCCGTCGACGGGCGCGCGGTGGCGGGGATGTCCGGCGAGCGAGTCGACCTCCTGCTGCGCGGGTCCGTCGGAGAGAGCCGCCGCGTCCGCACCGACCTCCGCGAGGCCGACGTGCGCGTCGAGGACCTCATCCCGCTGCGCTGAAGGGGATGAGCGTCACACGACGGCCGCGCGGCTGCGCAGGGTGGGCGAGCAGCGGCCCCGCTTCGCCGCGGTCGAGCCCTGCGAGGGCGCATCGCGTACGGGCGAGCGACCCGGCGGCAGAAGACACGGCTCGCTGACGAGGGTGGGCTGACCCCCACTCTCAGTCGGCCTCTGCGTCGAGGCGGGCGAGCGCGCGCTCGTAGACCGCCCGCCGGTCGGGCCGCGCGTGACTCGCCGCCGCGCGCAGCGGCCCCAGCGCCCCATTGCCAAACCGTGCGACCCCCTCCTCGACGGCCCGGCGCACCACCGGGTTGGCGTCGGCGAGCATGTCCACCAGGCGCCCGATGGACGGCGCGTAGCGCGCGAACGACAGCACCCGCACCGCCGTGCGCCGCACGTCCGCGAGCGGGTCGTCGAGCAGCCGCGCGGTGATCTCCAGGTAGGCCTCGCGGGACACACACCCGCGCAGCAGCCGGTGCGCGTGCAACCGCAGCCGGGAGGAGGGGGCGTCGACGTAGCGATCGAGCAGCTCGACGAGGCGCGCGTCAGGGCGCTCGGCCAGGAGCGTGAGCGCGCGGCGGGCGGCCTCGACGTCGTCGCCCTCGGCCGAGGCGAAGAGGGCTTCTCGGTCGGGGCGCGCATCGGGCACGATGTGACGCTCGCGCTTCTCGGCGAGGCCCACCGCGAAGGAGGTCGTGGGCTGGCGCACGGGCTGGGGGACGGGCGACTCGCCCACGGCGACCCGAACCGCGGCCTCGACGCGCCTCTTCGTCTCGGGGTCAGCGACGTTTTCGAGGTCGAGCAGCAGCGCCGGTGCCCACGCCGTCAGCGTCGCGCGCCCCAGATAGGGCAGCAGGGCGAGCACTCGCGGGCCCGCCGACGGATCATCGATGTACGCGCGGATGGCGTCGTCCGTGGCGTGGGCGAGGGGCGCCGCCAGCGCCGCCGAGGGGGCCAGGGTGACGTCGCCGCGGAGGTACGCCGCGAGCACGCGCGGCGCTTCGTCCAGCGGCCAGCGGAGCAGCGCCTCGGCCGCGCGCGTTCGGGCGCTCGCGTCCGGGCCCGCGAGCATGTCGACGAGGCGGGTGTGCAGCGCCAGCGAGGGCGGCGCCGAGAGGTCGTCGGGGCGACGGCGGTCGATCTTCGGCGCAGCGGGCGGCGCGGGATGTACCCACCCGGCCACACCGACGGGGCGCAGCGACTCGAGCCAGTCGAGCAGCGCCGCGTGATGCACATCGCGCGACGACGGGAACACCTCGACCAGCGCGTGCACTGTCGCCGCCGGCGGTGCGTCCCAGGTGCGGCGCAGCGCGTCCAGGCCGCGCTCGCTTCGCACCGCCTCGTCGAGCGCGGTCCGCGCGTCGGCCGGGAGCGATGGCGCGTCGGCGTGCCCCGGGAAGGCCGCGTCGAGCACCCGCCGCTGCCGCGCCGCCGGGTCGGCCGTGCGCCGGGTCTCGCGGAGGGCCTTCGCGACGTCGGCGTGGGTGAGCAACGCCCCGCACGCGCGCAGCAGGGCGAAGGCGTCGCCGCCCGCCAGGTCGGGCCGGTCGGGGAGCGCTCGCAGCGCGTCGGCGGTCGCTCGCCGCAGCGGCATCGGAAGCGTCGGCACCACCTGGGCGAGCAGCGCGCGCAGGTCGTAGCGAGGGTCGCCCGCGGCCAGGGCGTCGAGCAGCGCGTCGAGGTGTCGCCCCAGCGCGAGGGCCTCGGCGGGGCTTGGCGGGGAGATCTCCGCGAGCTGCGCGAGCAGCCACCACACCGACGCCCGCACCCGCGCGTCAGGGTCGCGCGTGAAAGGGAGCCACTCGGTCCAGAGGCGTCGCAGGGGCCGCGAGGCGGCGGCCGACCAGCCCTGCTCACCGGCCTCCGCGAGCAGCGCGCGGGCCTCGTCGGGCCGGAACCCGTCGGCCTCGAAGCGCCGCGCGCGCTCGACCTGGCGCTCGGCCGCGGTGGGCGTGGAGCGCCGGGTCGAGGCCTCCGCCGCGCCGACCGCGGAGACCTCCGCGAAGCGCCGCGCGACCCCATCGGGGAGCGCCTCGATGAAGCGCGCGCGACGGCCCGCGTCGACGCCATCGGCGGCGAGGGCGACGAGCACCGTGGCGGCGTAGGCCTCGCCGAGGATGGCCTCGAGCGCACGCCGGAGCGACGTGCGAAAGCCCGGGTTGTCGTGGGTTCCGAGCCAGTAGAGGAGCTTCGGCACGGCGTCGGCGTTGCCCCCGCGCACGAGCGCCTCGGCCGCTGACTTCTTGATGTTCATGTTGGGGTGGTCGAGCGCGCGGGTGAGCACGTCGGCCTGCGCGTCGCCGTCGAGCGCGCCGAGGGCCTCGACGGCCTGGCGCACGGTCTGGATGTCGTCCTCCGCGGTGAGGTGCGCGAGGTTGGCGGCGAGCACGTCGGCGCCGTCCTGTGCGAGCAGCGAGACCACGACCTTGCGCACCTGCGGTTCGGGGCGGCGCAGCATCGCCGTCAGCAGCGGAAACACCTCCCGATCGCACCTCGGCGCGAGCAGCTTCAACAGCGCGGCGGTCTCTCCGTCGGTGAGGTCATCGCGCGCGAGCAGGCCCCGCGCGAGCCCGGAGACCAGGAGTTCGCCCGCGGTGCCGTCGCTCGCGTCGAGCAGGCACCGCGGCCGGATGCTTCCCGCGCGAAACAGCCTCGTCCCCATCGCCGCGAGCGCGTCGCGGTCGGCCCTGGGGACGCTGCGCGCCTCGTCGCCGCGCCCGTCCGGGTTGACGGCGTCGCCCGCGTCGAGGTCGGAGACGAGGCGCATCAGCAGGTCCGAGACGGCGTCGAGCTCGGCGGGTCCGGCCACCGCCGCGAGGCGCTGCAGGTAGTCCGACGTCGTCGCGTCGGAGGCCATCCGTCGGAGCAGCGCGATCTCCTCCGCCGCGCCCCGTGTACCGAGGGAGCGCAGCACCTCGCGCGGCACCGGCTGCCGCTCGAACGACCTCTTCAACCGAGCGTGCACCGACGGGTGAAGCTCGCTCAGGTGCCACGCGAGGGTGACGGCCGCGTCGCGGTGGTCGCGCAGCGCAGGCGCGATCGCGGGCTCGTCGGCGGCCAGGTCGAAGGCGCGCAGGAGGGTCGCGAGCGTCGCGTCGGAGCCCAGCGCACGGAGGGCGTCGAGTACGGCCTCGGGCTCCGTCTCCAGCCAGGCGAGCACGGCAGCCTCGAAGCCTTCGTCGCGGAGCGCCCCGAGCCCGCGGATCAGCGCTCGTCGCACCACCGGGTCGCGCGTCGCGGCGAGCTTCGCCCGGAGCACCTCGCCGACGGGCAGCGTGGCCGCGCCCTGCGGCCCCTGAGCGAGCGCGACCAGGAGCGCCGCGCGGCGCACCCACGACGGATCGTCGGCGTCGGCGCGCTCGAGCTGCGTCACCACGGTGAATCGCACCGGAAAGGCCACCACCGCGACGTCGCGCTCGTCGACGCCCGCGTGCGCGACGACCACCCAGAGCAGGGCCCTGACGTCGGCGTGGCGGAGGAAGTTTCCCCGCCGGTGCTGCGCGCGCAGGAAGGACATGAGTGGCAGCGCGAAGAGCGCAGGGTCGCCGGCGGCCGCCTCGAGCACGGCGCCGATCTCGTGGCGCTCGGCGATGGGGCCGAGGAGTTCCATGGCGCGCTGACGGACGGCGGGGGGGTGGCGCGGTCGGTCGATGGCGCTGCGCAGCGGACCGGTGAGGCCCCACCGCGCGGCGAGGTGCGGCAGACCCCGGATCGAGAGCAGCTTGCCCACCCCCTCGTACGGCAGCAGCACCGCCCAGGGTCGGGTGAGCTCCGCGAGGGCGTCGGCCGCCACGGCGTCGGCCTCCGAGAGCGCGAGGTCGCCGAAGATCCGATGCGCCGCGGGCGCGGAGATCAGCGCCGCGTAGAGGGCCTCACGCGTCCACGCGAGGGCGAGCGACCGCAGCGGTGCCTCGTCGCGGCGGGCCAGCGCCTCCAGGTGCGCCACGGGGTCGGCGAGGTCGCGCAGCCACGGCGGCAGCGACGGCCCGCCGAGGCTCAGCAACAGGCGGGCGCCCATGGGCTCGCGCGCCACCGCGGCGGCATCCGACGCGAGCTCGGTGCGCAGCCACGCGATCGCCACGGCCTCGGGCGCACCGAACGCGCGCCACGCCGGGAGCGCGCGCCCGGGCATCGACGGCCGCACCTGACGCCACAGCTCGGCCAGCGCGAGCTGCCGCTCGGGGCCATCGGGCGCGACGCGCACCACGACGGCACCGAGCGCCGCGAGGGTCTCGCGCGAGGCCGCGCGCACCCGGCGCTGAATGTGCGCGACGAGCATGTCACCGAGGGCGTCGTCGGCGGCGAGCTCGGCCAACACGGACACCGGGACGTCGCGCGCGTCGAGCTCCGCGGCGAGGGCGAAGGGGTCGCGCGAGCGCGCCGCCGTGAGCGCGGGGTCTTCCGTCGAGTGATCGCTCATGGGGGTTCTCCGAGCGTATCCCGCGGGCCGCCGACGATCACCGGGGCGGCGAAGGCGCTGAGCGCCGTGTCGACCGCGGACGAACCATGCGATCATCGCCTCGTGGGTAGGGATCATCCAATCATAGGGGCTGCACACTCCGCTCGGACCTCACCGCTGGGCCTGGGGCTCGCGCTCCTCGCGATAGGGTGCGTCGAGCCTCGGAGCGGCGTCCCCGACGACGCCGGATCGCGCGACGCGGGCGCCGCCGACCTCGGGCGGGCCGACACCGGCTCTACCGACGGCGGTGCCCGTGATACCGGCTCAGTCGACACCGGCACTACCGACACCGGCTCAGTCGACACCGGCTCAGTCGACACCGGCTCAGTCGACACCGGCACAGTCGACACCGGCACTACCGACTCAGGACTCGTGGACACCGGCCCGGTCGACGTGGGCTCCACGGTCGACGTGGGCTCCCCGGTCGACGCGGGCTCCCCGGACGTACCGGCGCCAGACGTCAGCGCGGCCGACGTGCCCTGCGTCGGGGGGAGCCGCGTGATGTGCGGGTCCCGGTGCACCGACCGCCTGACCGACCCGGCCAACTGCGGCTTCTGCGGGCACGTCTGCACGAGCAGCGAGAGCTGTTCGAGCGGGTCGTGCATCGACACACGCGTCGACCTCATCGCGCTCGGCGTGCGACACAGCTGCATCGTCACGCGCGCGCTCGCCAACGTCCATTGCTGGGGTGACAACAGCAGCGGACAGCTCGGCGACGGCACCACGATGAGCCGCGAGCACCCGGTGCTGGTCCCCGCGCTGATGAATGTGCAGGGCATCGGCGTGGGCGAGCGACACACCTGCGTGGGTCGACCCGGCGACGTGATGCAGTGCTGGGGCGACAACAACGCCGGGCAACTCGGCGACGGCACCACGACCGCCAGTCGCAGCCCCGTGAGGGTGCTGACGGTCGACTCGGTGAGGTTCCTGGGCGCGGGCGAGGCGCACACGTGCGGATGGCGCTCGTCCGCGGCGCAGGTCTGGTGCTGGGGCAACAACGCCAACGGCCAGCTCGGCGACGGCACCAGCGTCACCCGTGGCACCCCCGCGGTGGTGCCCGGGGCGGGCATCGCGCTGGTCGTGGCCGCGGGCAACGCTCACACGTGCGTCCGCGACTTCGACGGCAGCGTGCACTGCTGGGGGCACAACGGCTTCGGCCAGCTCGGCGATGGCACGACCATCGATCGAGCGCGACCCACGCTGGTGTCTGGCGTCAACGGCGTCACGGGCATCAGCGCGAGCATCGCACCCGTGCGCGGCGCGTCGCCCACCGGGAGCCACACCTGCGCGGTCAACCAGGGTGGACGCGTCTATTGCTGGGGCAGCAACGAGTCCGGGCAGCTCGGGGACGAGAGCACGACCAGCCGACCGGGGCCGGTCGATGTGCGATCGGGCGAGAGCTTCAGCGCGGTCGCGGTGGGCGGCTTCCACTCCTGCGCGATCGCTGGCACCCGGCTGTTCTGTTGGGGCAACAACGCCGTCGGGCAGCTCGGCGACGGCACGACCACCCAGCGTACGATCCCGGCGCTGGTGACCGGGCTCCCGCCGGTGCGGGCGGTCGCCTGCGGCCTCCGTCACACCTGCGCGGTCGACACGAGCGCGCAGGCCTGGTGCTGGGGCGACAACGCCGCGGGTCAGCTCGGCGACGGAACCCGGGTCTCCCGATCGACGCCGGCCCGCATCGTGTACTGAACCTCAGCCTCCCTTTGCAGCGGCGGCGATCGGGTATATTCCCGCGCCATGCGTGGGTGGAGGCTTCCGTTGCTCGTGGGCTCTTTCGCGCTGGCCATCGGCTGCCCGACGCCGCGTTCGGGTACCGAGCCGGTCGACGCTGGCGACGACGCCGGCGTGACGCCGGAGGATCTGGGCGACGACGCAGGCGTGACCGAAGATCGGCCGACGACGCCGATCGATGTGGGAAGCGATGTTCCGGTCGCGCCGATCGATGTTGGAAGCGATGTTCCGGTCGCGCCGATCGATGTGGGAAGCGATGTTCCGGTCGCGCCGATGGATGTGGGGAGGGATGTCCCCGTCGCGCCGATGGATGTGGGGAGGGATGTCCCCGTCGCGCCGATCGACGTGGGCTTCGACGTGCCGGTGGTCACCGACGTCCCGATCGACCGCGGGCCGTGCAGCGCGCCCGGCCAGATGATGTGCGGCGCCACCTGCCGGGACACGCGGACCGACCGGAGCAACTGCGGCAGCTGCGGCAACGTGTGCACGACCTCGTTCGGTGCGGCCCAGTGCAACAACGGCCGCTGCCACGAGCAGATCGGGTACGTCGCCCTCGGCGCGCGGCACACCTGCACGGCCGGATCGGCCGGCGCGGTGATCCGGTGCTGGGGCGACAACAGCGACGGGCAGCTCGGCGACGACACCACGACGAACCGCACCCGGCCCGCCTTCGTCGCGCGCATCACCTACGTGCGGGAGCTCACCGCGGGCGGCGCCCACACGTGCGCTCACACCAACGGAGACGAGTGGAGCTGCTGGGGCGACAACAGCGCGGGCCAGATCGGCGACGGCATGATGGTCGACCGGCGCGGTCCGACGCTCGTAGAGAATTCGAGCGCGACCTACTACTTCGTGGCCGGCGGGGCCTTCACCTGCAGCGTGAGGAGCGGGCGCGTCGAGTGCTGGGGCGCCAACAACTTCGGTCAGCTGGGCGACGGCACCACCGCTCCCCACTACCGGCCAGGCACCGCCGTGATGAACTCCACCGCGGCGTTTGTCGGCGCCGGCGTGCCGGGGTCGACGCTGAGCCTCGGGTCGAGCCACGGGTGCCTGCTGGAGTTCCCTTCGTACAGCCCGCGGTGCTGGGGGCACAACGGGTTTGGTCAGCTGGGCGACGGCACCAACGTCGATCGCCGCGTCGCGACCACCGTCGTCGGCATCACCGGCGTCGGAGTGATCTCCGCGGGCGGCGCGACGGTCGACGCCGCGGGCGGCGACAACGCCGCACACACCTGCGTGACGGTCGCCGGCGGGGTCGTGCGCTGCTGGGGCAGCAACAACCACGGACAGCTCGGCGACGGATCGACGACGGGGTCGTCGATCCCGGTGTACGCGGGGCTGACCGGCAGCGCGCGCGACGTCTGCGCGGGCGGCTACCACAGCTGCGCCGTGCTCTCTACCGGGCGGGTCGCCTGCTGGGGAGCCAACGACCGCGGACAGCTCGGCGACGGCACCACCACCCAGCGCCTCTCACCCGTCGACGTGGTGGGGATCACCAACGCGGACCACATCTCCTGCGGCCTTCGACACACCTGCGTGACCGCCAGCGGCAACGTCCTCTGCTGGGGCGACAACACCTTCGGGCAGCTCGGTGATGGCACCACGATGACCCGCAACGTTCCGACGGAGGTCCTGTGGTAGTTCGCTCTCCGCCCCTCAGCCCGATCGCGCTGTCCGTGCTGCTCCTCGCGCCGTGGGCGAGCGCGCAGCCCGCGCCCGACCCGACCGAAGCGTGGATCCGTCACGGCGTCGAGCTGCGCCGCACCGGGCACGACGACGAAGCGCTGGCGGAGTTCCGACGCGCCTGGGAGGCGGGGCGCTCCGCGCGGGCGCTCGCGCAGATGGCGATGGCCGAGCAGGCGCTCGGGCGCTGGGCCGACGCTGACGCCCACATGCGCGAGGCCCTCGCCGCCAACGACCCGTGGATCGCCCGCAACCGCGTGCAGCTCCAGACCGCCGCGGGCGTGATCGACCAGCACATCGGGCGCCTGGAGGTCCGTGGTACGCCTGTGGGCGCGAGCGTCGCCGTCGATGGCCGCGCGGTCGGGACGCTCCCGCTCCCCGAGGCCGTGCGCGTCATCGCGGGCAGCGTCAACGTCACCGTGCGGGCGGACGGATTCACCGCCGCGTCGCGCCCGGTCGACGTGCCTGCTCGCACGCTCGTGCGGGAGAGCTTCGACCTGACTCCTGCGCCCGTGGCCGCCCCGCCGCCCGCTGCTAGCGCGGTCGTCGGCCCGACCTCGGGCGCCGTTGTGATGGTCGCCCCGCCGACGCCGGACGCGCCCGCCGCGGGCGGCACCCAGCGCACCCTCGGATGGACCCTCGTTGGCGTCGGCGGCGCGTCGCTCATCGGGGGCCTGGTCGCCCAGCTCCTCCACGCGGGGCACATCTCGGACTTCAACGCCGACGCCACATGCCGGGTCAACGGCGACGTGGTGACGGGCAACAGCAACTGCGCGCGCGACCTCGACGCGGGCAACACCGCGCAGACGCTCGCCTGGGTGGGCTTCGGCGTGGGCGGCGCGCTCGCCGTCACGGGAGTGGTGCTGGCGCTGACGGCGCCGTCCTCCTCGACGGGACGACGCGCGGCGTGGACGTGCTCGCCTACGCTCGGCGGCGTCGGGTGCGCTGGCCGGTTTTGATCACTCCAGGACGGGCGCGCCGTTGATGCCGACGCTCGGCGTCGACGCGGGCGAAGCCTCCGGCGCGGCGGTGGGGCGGACCGGGCGGACGGGCGCTACGGCGTGGCGTGGCGCGGCCGGGACGAGCGCGACGACGGGCGCGGCGACGACGGGCGCGGCGACGACGGGCGCGGCCGTAAGCGAGATCGAGCGAACGGGCGGGGCGTCGCGGAACGTGAGCGACTGCGCCTCGTAACCGGGCGCGGCGACGCGGAGCGTGTGGGCGTTGCCATCGCGAGGGAGCTCGCGGCGCAGTGAACCCGTGACTGGTGCCTCCCCGTCGAGCGTGAGCGTGGCCGAGGAGGGCGTGACCTCGACCGCGACCTCGTAGCGGAGCGGCGCGACCGGGGTCGTCGGCATGGCGACCGGGGCGACGTGGGCGGGTGGACCAGGCGATGCCCGCGTGGCCACGACGGCGACGACGACCAGTCCGACGGCGGCTACGCCCGCGAGCGGCAGCCAGCGGCGAGCGTTGGTGGGGCGCGGCGCGACGAGGGCGGCGCTCGGCTGGAGGGTGTCACCGAGCTCCAGAGAGGGGTTGCTCCTCGGTGGCAGGGACGCGGGAGCGGGCGAGGCCGGAGGCGCGGGTGCGACAGCCGGGGGGACGAGGGAGGGCGCGCCGAAGACGCGGTCCCATACCATGCGGGTCTCGGGTCCGGCCCATGCGAGCAGCTCGCGCCCGAGGTCGCGCACCGACGCGAACCGGCGATCGGGATCGCGCTCCAGCGCGCGGAGGATGACCTGCTCGAAGCCTGGCGGAACCGCCGCGTTGAGCGCGCGCGGCGGCGTGATCGGCGCGGACATGATCGCGTGCATGAGGTCGTAGAGGCTGTCGCCGTCGAAGGGCATCGCGCCGGTGACGCACTCGTAGAGGATCACCCCGAGCGCGTACTGGTCGGTGCGCCCGTCGACGTTCTTGCTGCCCTGGGTCTGCTCCGGGGACATGTAGTGGGGAGTTCCCATCATCGCGGAGGTGGCGGTGAGGGCCTTGGCGCGCTGGGTGTCACTGACCTTGGAAATGCCGAAGTCGAGCACCTTGGGGACGACCATCCCGTCGCGGGTGCGCGCCAGGAAGATGTTGTCGGGCTTGAGGTCGCGGTGCACCACCCCCTCGGCGTGGGCCGCGGAGACCGCCGCGAGCACTGGGATCATCACGTCGACGACAGCCCCCGGGTCCATGGGCCGTTCGCGCGCCATCCGCGCCGCGAGGCTCTCGCCCTCCAGGCACTCCATCACCAGGTAGGGCATCCCCGCTTCGACGCCGACGTCGGAGACGTCCACGACGTGGGGGTGCCGGATGCTCGAGGCGGCCTGACCCTCCTGGAGGAATCGCGCCCGCATCGACGGGTTGCGCGCGATCTCGGGGTGCAGCGTCTTCAGGGCGACGCGCTTGCGGAGGTCGCCGTGGATGGCCTCGTACACCGCGCCCATCCCTCCGACGCCGAGCTTCTTCGAAATCGTGTAGCGACCGAAGACGGTGCCCGGATCGAAGCCCGGTGGATCGGCCGTCTCCCCCGCGTCGGACCCTGATTCTGGCGGCGCGTCCGTGGTCATATTCCCTCTCGGTGCATGGCATCGAAGCCACCACCTGGATCACCTCGCGTCAAGCCGGCATCACGCCCCGCGAGCTGGGGCGCTGGGGTGGGCGCGGACTGCCTCGCGCTTCGGCTGCGAGCGGGGACTGCACCGCGCCGAGCACACCTGCGGGAGCTGCGCGCAGCTCTACCGCTCTGCGAGATCGGCGCGGGTGGCCTGGCGTCGGGCGACCGCGCCACCGAAGCAGCGATCGCCTGCCTCGACGCGGAGGTCCCGGGGTGGGTCGCCTCCAGCGGTTCCGCTGCGGCGGCGAGGCTCGACCCGCTCGAGCGACGCCTCGCCCGCAGCCCCCACGGCGCGCGGAGGCAGCCTCCGGGGTGCTGATCCTCGACCACAGCGGAGGAAGCCCGCGGCGACGAACCCCTTGCCTCCAACGTCCCGAGGCCTTGACGACCCTGCTCCCGAGGTGACCCCATCCGCCCCGGAGGCGCGCATGCGAACACTGGGCAACCTTCTCTGGTTCATCCTCGGCGGACTCTTCCTGGGCCTCGGCTGGTACCTCGCCGGCGTCCTCATGATCTGCACCATCGTCGGCATCCCCTGGGCGCGTGCGTGCTTCGTGATGGGTGGCTTCGCGCTCTGGCCCTTCGGCCGCGAGGCCATCGACCGGCGCCAGCTCACCGGGCAGGCCGATGTGGGCACCGGGGCCCTCGGCGTCGTCGGCAATGTTCTCTGGTTCCTCCTGGCGGGCCTATGGCTGGCCATCGGACACCTCGTCTCCGCCGTGGCGTGCTTCGTGACCATCATCGGCATCCCCTTCGCGCTCCAGCACCTGAAGCTCGCCGGCATCTCGCTCGCCCCCATCGGCAAGGTGGTCGTCACCGCCGAAGAGGCCATCGCCGCCCGTGCCCGCAACCCCAGCTTCGGCCGGTAGCGGGAGCAGGCGTCTCCCACCCGGAGCGAACATCCGCTCACGTCGGGATCGTCCCCCGCCGGGGTCGACCTCACCGATCCGCTGGCGCCGGAGCGACGACCAGCGTCCCTTCCTGCTCGCCGCTGCGCGTGCGACGGTGGCTCTTCGCTCATGCGTAGGTCCCCCCTGCTCGTCGCGGCTTGCCTGACGCTGCGGATCGCTCCGGCGGGCGCGGTCCCGCTGCTCAGCGGCTTCGGCGGACCCAGCGGCTACGGCCTGCCCGAGCACTGCGTGCACCCCAGCGACGACGGCTCCTACGCGGGGCCGCAGCCCGACGCTCGCGCGACGCCGGTGGCCGTCGACCTCCGCGCGGCCTTCCCCGAAGGGCTCTCTCTCTTCAACGAGCGCGTCGATCACTTCTTCGTCAACACCAACGGCAACATCACCTTCGCCGCGCCGCTCGCCGACCCGACGCCCGCGGCGTTTCCGCGGGCGGGGCAGGGGATGATCGCGCCCTGGTGGGCCGACGTCGACACACGCGGGGGCGGCCGACCCTCGGGCAACGCGATCTGCTTTCACGTGGAGCTGGGGCGGATCGTCGTGACCTGGCACGACGTGCGGCGCAGCGCCGACCCCGACGACGCACGCGACGACTTCCAGCTGATCGTGTCGAGGTCGTCCCGATGTCCCAACGTCGGCCGCGTCGACATGGAGTTTCGCTACAACCGCTGCGAGTGGACCGCCGGGGCCGACGGCGCCCACGCCCAGGTCGGCTTCGACGCTGGCAACCAACGGAATTTCTACGCCCTCCCGAGCTCCCGCACCGCGGCCATCGGCGAGCTCTGCCGCACCACCAATGTCCCCAACGGCGAGCCCGGACTGCATCGCTTCTCCATCGTCGGCGTCTCCGACGGCGGCGGTTGCAGCGACGTAGGGAGGCCGTGCATCGTCCCCGGCCGCGCGGGCGTCTGCGCCGAAGGGGTCACGCTCTGTCGCTCCGACTTCGAGACGTATTGCCGACCGCTTCGAGGTCCGCAGATGCGCCGCTGCAACGGCCTGGACAACGACTGCGACGGGCGCGTCGACGAGGACGCCGCGCTCTGTGGCGAGGGCGAGGTCTGCGATCGCGGCCGGTGCGCCTCGCGCTGCCCGGCCGATCGCGCATGCCCTGGCGGGCGCATGTGCTCGGTGCGTGGGACCTGCGTCGACGACTCCTGCGAGGCGGGCACCTGCGCGCCCGGCCAGCGCTGCCTCGCGGGGGCATGCGCGAGCCCCTGCGAAGGGGTGTCCTGTCCATTCGGCCAGGCGTGCCGCGCGGGCCGGTGCGTCCACCCCTGCGACGAGGTGTTCTGCGAAGGCGATCAGCTCTGCCAGGATGACCCACGGCAGCCGTGGTACGGGCAGTGCCGGTTCAGCTGCACGTGCGGATCATGTCCGGCCGGTCTCGGCTGCGCGCCCGACGGTCACTGCGTCGCCGAGGACTGCCTCGACGTGACCTGCCCCACGGGCTCGTACTGCGAGCGCGGGGCCTGCCGGGACCGATGTGAGCTCCCGGACGGCGCGACGCCGTGCCCCGAGGGCGAGGCATGCGTCGCCGGGGAGTGCCGCCGACCGGGGGAGGGGACCCTCGACGCTGGAGGTCCGAGCACCGACGCCGGAGGCGCGGATGCAGGAGGACGTCGCGCCGCGGGCACGACGGTGAGCGCGGGCTGCGGATGTCGCGCGGCCGGCGCAGGAGGCGGGCGATCGGGCGTCGCGCTCGCGGCGGGCGTCGTGCTGTGGGCGGTGCGCCGACGCAGGGCGATGCGGTCGTGACCCGCGGCGAGGGCCCGTCGGTGGGCGACGACGAACGCGCGAGCCATCGCGGAAGGGTGGCGGCCCGATGGACCCGCCGTTGAGCAGAGCGACCGACGGGCGGAGAAGAGAGAGGGGAGAGCGACGGAGGCGAGAGCGCTACGCGGACGTCACGACCGCCCGCTCTCGATGCGCACGAGGTGGTCGTAGCCGTCCTCGTTGGGCGGGATGCGCAGCAGCGTCTCACCCCGGACGTGCGCCATCACGCACATCAGGGTCTTGAGCGTGAGCGTCCGCTCGCGCTGGCGGGGCCCACCGCCCTCGCCGACGAGCCGACGCAATGCGAGCGCCGGCGAGCCCTCAGGGAGCCCGGCTCCGCTCGCGTAGCCGCGGATGAACGGCTCGACCTCGGCGCCGAGGACGTGGTGCGCGTAGATCAGCCCCGCGACCACTGGTGCCATGCAGAACGGCCGGGCGCGGGGGCCGTGGGCGAGCATCCAGTCGACGGAGGCACGGTAGCGGGCGAGCTCCTCGCGCGCAGCGTGCGTCGAGAGGTGGCTGTCCGCGCGGCCGTGCAGGCACACGAGCGAGCGAATCCAGGGGACGACCTTCGGCCCGTGCGCCTCGCCGTCGAACATCTGGAGGACGTTGCCCACGCTCCGGGTGCGCCCCCGGTCGATGGTCGCGCGCGCCGCCTCGTCGAGGCCGCCGACCACGAGCATCCTCACCGTCACCCCGGCGTGCAGTACCGCCATCAAGCGGTGCTGGCCGTCGTAGAGCAGGCCATCCTCGCCGATGCCGAGGCCCTGGTTGTTCACGGGCCACGCGCCGGCCGCCATGTCGCCGGCCAGCTTCTGGATCTCGCGCGCGGTCACCGAGCGGTTCTTCCGGTTGCGCAGCAGGAGTGCGGCCGCGAGCGCGGGGCTGACCGGGTGAACCAGGGCCTGACGCTCCTTCAGGAGGCGCAGGAGGTCCGCGACGCCCGCCTCGTCGGGGGCGATCCTCGGGCGCCGAGCGGACGCCAGGGCCGCCACCTGGTCGGGCGAGAGCCTGGTGAGCTTGCGGCGGTGCGCGGCGCAGTAGGGGCGAAGCTCCGGACGCGTCGTGGGCTCGCGACTCAAGGGCCGGTTGCAGCCGTTGTGGCTGCAGGCCGCGACCTTCGGCGTCGGGTCGTCAGCGGCGGGAGCAACGTCGAGCGGGCGAGTCCTCTTCTGGGGCACGGGAACCTCCTTTGGAGCGAGCAACGAGTTCGAAGGAGCGACAGCGGTCGGGACGTGTACGAGGCGGCGGAGGCGAGCGAGACCCTGGGCGTGCAGCCGCGCGATGGTTTCGCGCGCGCGCTTCATACGGCGCGCGAGCTCGCGGACGGTCACGCCCGCCGCGCGAGCTTCGACCACCTGGCGCTCGTCGGACGGCATCCGCTGCAGCGCCGCGAGGAGCGAGGCGCGCCGCGCGTCGTCGTCGGCGGGGTCACAGGGCGCGTCGTCCCCGTCGTCGTTGGCCTTCGCGGCGTGCCGCTGCTCGAACAGCGTGAGGTGCCAGCTGTCCCTGAGCACCCGCGCGACGAGAGGCGCCAGCCGCGCGCACTCCTCGCGGCACGTCGGGCGCTGCGCGCAGCCGTTGCAGGGGCTCTCGACCGCCAGGGCGTGGGCGGTCACGGTCGCGCCTCCCGCGGTGCCAGCGCGAGGCGAGGGCGCTCTGGCGGGGTCGACTCAGCGACGACCGCCGCAGATGCGACAGGTCCCCGGCTCGACGGCACGAGCAGGGGCGAGCTCCTCGTGCGGGCGTTGTCGTTGGCGGGGGGGAGGGGAGAGAACGGGTGCATCGGGCGGGCTCCTTCCGGCGGCCTCAGCGGCGCTCGACGTGAGCGCTGCACGGGAGGTCGCGGGAGGGTCGTAGGCCGACCGCAACGACGCGGCGTCGGTGGGATCAGTCACCTTCTGGAGGCACTTGCGGTTTCTGTATCTGCCCTGCCGCGCGCTGTGATTCCGCTTCCCCGCCGCGGTGCCCTAGTATCGCGCTTCGGCCCCGCGGTGGACCACGATGCCGGCCAGCGTGCTGCACCTCACGGAGCAGTAGAGGCGCCCGCAATCGCAGGACGAGCAGACCTCGAAGACGACGTCGCAGCGACGACACCTGCGCAGGCGCAACTCGCGGCTCCCGGGCCGTTGCCTGGCGACCACCATAGGTTTCTGACGCTACGCCCGCCGACCGTCGTCGCGGGCCCCCGGGGGCGATCGCGCGCCACTTTCGGTCCCTGTAGGCTTTGGCCCGATGAGCGACCCCTCGGATGTCTTCTCGCAGGCGCTCGGCCCTGAGGCTGGAACCTCCTACCGACTGAGCCGCGCGCTCGCCGAGCTCTTTCCGGGCAAGGCCGTGCTCGACGGTCTCACGAGCCCCTTCGACCTCGGCGAGTTCGTCGACGCGGGGCGGTGCGAGGCGCGGCCGCGCGAGGGCATTCACGCCGAGTTCTCGGACGAGTGGACGCGGGCACACGGCGTCTCCCGCTACACCCGGACGGCGGTGTTCGAGGTGACGTGGGAGTCTCATGCGCTCGCGGTGGCCCGCGCGGAGTGGACGCAGGGCTTCGACCGGGTGACGCGGCACTGGGTCGTCGCCGACGACCGGGCGACCGCGGAGGCGTTCGCCGTCGCCGTGAGCGCGTACTGCAACGCGCCACACGACGCGGTGCTGGTCTTCGACGGGCGTTGCTGGACGAGGAGCCGCGCCCTCTGGGACGAGGTACAGGCGTCGAGCTTCGAGGACCTCGTGCTCGCGGACGGCCTCGCGGAGGAGATCCGGGAGGACTTCGCGACCTTCATGGCGGCGCGGGAGGAGTACGCGCGGTACGGGGTGCCGTGGAAGCGGGGCGTCCTCTTCGTCGGCCCGCCGGGCAACGGCAAGACGCACTGCCTCCGGGCGACGGTGCGCTTCCTGGGGGTGCCGTGCCTCTACGTGCAGAGCCTCAAGGCGAAGTACGGGGACGAAGACCTCAACATCGCCAACGTCTTCAAGCGCGCCCGCGAGGTGTCGCCGTGCTGCCTCGTGTTCGAAGACCTCGACGCGATGGTCACCCCCGAGAACCGATCGGTGTTCCTGAACCAGCTCGACGGCTTCGCCGACGCGTCGGGGTTGCTCACCCTCGCGACAACCAACCACCCCGATCGCCTCGACCCGGCGATCCTCGAGCGCCCGAGCCGCTTCGACCGGAAGTACACCTTCGCCCTGCCGGGCCCCGTGGAGCGGGCGCGCTACATCCGCGACTGGAGCGTCCGTCTCGACGAGGCCATGCGCGTCCCCGACGGGGAGCAGCGCGCCCTCGTCGATGGCACCGACGGGTTCTCGTTCGCGTACCTGAAGGAGCTGTTCCTGTCGTCGATGCTTCGTTGGATGAAGGCGAGGGAGCCGGGCGCGATGGGGGCGATCCTGCGTGCCCAGCTCGCGACGCTGCGCGCGCAGATGGCCTCGCCCGCACCGCCGGTGGGGAGGTGAGCGGCGGCGCACCAGACCCCGCGCGACCCGCCCGGCGCTGGCCCCTCGTCGTCGCGGCACTGCTCGCGGCGCCGTCGTCCGCCTGCGCGAGCGCGGGCGCGGCAGGCACCAGCACACAGGGAATCAGCCTCGGCGGCTTCTTCCGCTGGCCCTGCAGTCGGCCACGACCCTTCCCGAAGGGCTATGATGGTCCCGGTCGCGTTCGAAATGACGCGCCCTGGTCGCCAACACATGCCCCTCTGGCGCCACAACGAGCCCCCGCGACCGATGAACAATTCGACAGCGAACCACCAAGACCGGAGCGGCGCGGGCCGCGTGAATTGCTACGACCGATCCTGCCTGCGACCCTCCCTCGATTCGAGACGGCCCGACGCCCACTGGGCTTCTCGTCTCCTGGCTGCGGACGCATCTGAGCACCGGGACGAATCATGACGTCGGACAAACGAGCTACTGCGGCCGCTCCCCGCGCGGACCGAGTTTCAGGGCGGACAGCGCTCCCGTTCTCTGTCAGCAGGGCGGACGCGACGGAGGAGCATGCGCGCGAGCTGCAGTTGCGCCGTTCGACCGAGGCTCGGCTCCGTTTCGCCAAGTACCTCCGCGAGAGCCTCGCGATGATCTTCGCTGAGGCCACCGATTCCCCGGACGAGAACCGACACCAGGCGGAGCTCCCCTCTCTAAAGCTCCAGTACTCGGCCGACGGTCGCATCGCGTTCGACGAGCCGTTCATGGAGAACTTCCAGGATCTCCGAATGGCGACGGGTGATCAGGCGGCGAACGAGCCCGGCGTGATCTCGCCGGAGATGTTCTTGTCCTTCGCGCCCTCCGCCATCCTGGAGGTCGCCGCGGACCTGGTCGAAGGGGAGGGGCTCTCGTCGCGGGCTGGGAACACGCTGTCAGCGGTCGGCAATCTCGTCTCGGTCGCGGTCCGCCGTGCACTGCTTCGCGAGGCTCTCCATCGCAAGAGCTGGAACCTGACCGCGGTCGGTGTGGAGTTCGGTCTTGGCGGGAGCGGCAACGTCCTCCGGATGATCAGGGACCTTGGTCTTGAGGAGGAACTGGACGCAGCCGCCTGACAGTCGCCCGCCTCTGGCCAGCAACGTCCTCGAGAGCCCCATCGCTGACCTCGGTGTGGTCACCATGGCGGCCCTGGCGCCTCTCTTGGGCAAGGACACCGCCAGAGCCGTGCGGGACTGGTGCCAGCGGCACCGCATCCCGTACCGCCGCGACGGCAAGCACAATTGGGTCGCCCTCGCGGACGTTCGGGCGGTGATCGCGGGGCTCCCACTGTGCGCACCCGCATCCGAGCGGCGGGCGCCCGCCGCCATGGCGGCCGTCGCGAGCCTCATGAGGAGCAAGTAGCGATGGGCCGCGCTCGTAAGGGCTGGGTCCGCCTGAAAGGCGGCACCTGGTACGTCGGTCTGACCCTTCGCTCTGGGAGGTCGTTCGAACGGCAGGTCCCGGCGCCGTCTGATGGGCTCCCGATCGACGCCAACTACCTCGCGCTCGTGCGGTCGGAGCTGGTGCGCAGCATCTTCGACGTCTGCCAACGGGCCTTGGACGAGGCCGTGGAGGACGGCCTCCTGTCCGTGAACCCCTTCAGGTCGCCCCGGTCCCGCAACGCGCTCCCCGAGAAGGAACACAAGGATCCGGGGGCGCTCGCGCGGTGGTGCTACTCCCGGCGGGACGTCGAACGCTGATCGCTGACCCCCGGGTCGGGCCCGACCGCCGCGTGTTGTACGCGCTGCTCTTCCTGACCGGCATGCGGCCTGGCGAGCTGGGGCCCTCCGCTTCGGCGACTGGGACCGGTCCGTCTCGCCGCTCACCCGCATCACCATCGCGGTCGCGGTGAAGTCCGTGTCGAAGGCCGAGGGGAAAAGGAAGACCCGCGCGATCAAGCAGGTCCCCGTCCACCCTACCCTCGCCGCCATCCTCGGCGACTGGGAGGCGAGGGGATGGGAAGAGCACATGGGCCGCGCGCCGCGCCCTAGCGACTACGTCGTGCCCTCGACGCGAGGGCGCCGGAAGGGACAGCCGCGCAACGGCAGTACGACAACCCGCACGTTCCACGCGGACTGTGAGGCTCTCGGCCTGCCCTCGCTGCACCTCTACTGCGCGCGTCACGCCTTCATCACGCTGACCCAGGAGGACGATGGCGACGGCATGGTGCACCGATGGATCACCCACGCCCCGCCGAAGACCGCCTACGACGGCTACACCCGCCAGAACTGGAAGAGCCTCTGCCGCGAGCTGATCAAGCTCCAGATCGCCCTCCTCGCGTCCACCGACGTGGCAGAGGCGTCGATCGGCTCCGAGGCGACTGCGCCGTCCGCCGCGGATATCCCGGCGGATAGCCTGGATCGCAGCGCCGACCTCGCCGCAAACGCTGTAGAACAAGCCCCGGCTGGCGGAAGCACAGAGGAATCGAACCTCCCGCGCGGTGCGAAAGGCACCGTCGCCACCAGTTTTGAAGACTGGGCCCGTCACCAGACCAGGTCGTGCTTCCACCAGGCACCGTAGCCCACCCGATCGTCGCGACGCCAGCGCCGATCGGGTGGTCACTGCCGTGACCGTTGCGCCTCGCGCTCGCGTGCGCGACGACCATCCGGTGCGGCGACCGACGACCCGTCTCTGCGTCGCGATGCTGGCCGTGGCCTGCGCCTCGTCCCGCCCGTCCGTTCGCACCTCTCGCGCGGTCGTCGAGCCGCCTGCGCGCACGCTCCGCGCGCCGCTCACCTCCTGCCACCCGCCGCATCAGCCCGTGCTCGCCCTGGGCTACCGCGTGGCGCGCTGGCCCTCGTCGCCGCGCTTCACCTCCGTCGGCTCGCTCGGCGGCGCCCTCTTCGCGACCACCACGAGCTCCGTCTGCGCGAGCGGCGACGGCGGCCTCGCGTGGCGGCCGCTGCTGGAATCGCTGGAGTTCCCGACGTTGCTGGCGATGGACCAGGGGGCCCTGGTGGTGCGCGAGGGCATCGACCCCAACGGCGACGCGGTCCCCGGCGCGGAGGTGCGATGGTGGATCAGCGCCGACGGAGGCGAGCGCTGGCGCGATCAGCGGGCCGCGCCGGAGACCATCGGCCACGGCGTGACCCGGGTGACGCTCCCGCGCCTTGGAGAGCGCGAGGCCGTGCCGTGCGGCGGCGTCCTCTTCGCGACGATCGAGCGCGAGGGCGCGGCGCCGATCCTGATCGAGAGCGTCGACGGCGGCGATCGTTGGCGGCGGGCGAGGGGAGTCGCGATGCCCCGCGATGGGGCTCGGGTGCGCTGCGTCGCCTCCGGCTTCGTGATGATCGAGCGCCACGACCGGATGCCCGTCGCGTTCTCTCGCGACGCGGGAGCCACGTGGCGCGCGGTGCGTCCGCCGCCGGTGATCGTGCCCGACGATCGCGAGGTGCTGCGCGTCGAGCGGGGGTGCGCCCCGATGCTACGGCACGGCCTCTTCTGCGAGCTCTACGGGCAGACGTGGGTGAGCGACGACGACGGTCGCAGCTGGCACCGCGGGTCGTCCCCGGTAGGCGGACGCTCGCTGGTCGAACGGGGGGCCCAGCTCCTGGGGGTGGGCGGAGGCGTCGCGGAGAGCCACGACTCCGGCCGCCGGTGGATGCTCCGCGCCTCCGGGGCGGGCCGATCCAACCTCGGCCTTCGCGGCGGGATCGTCAGCGACCGCAGCTACTGGCTCGCGGGCTCGGCGCTGTGGTGGACCGACGACATGGGCGAGCACTGGTCCGCGACCCTGCTCTCGTGGGAGCTCGTGACCGTGCTCGACCGCCGACACTGGGTGGGCTTCGTCCCTGGTCCTGACGGGGAGAGCTGCCGGGGGAAGGTGGTGACGACGGTTGACGGCGGGCGTCGCTGGCGCTCGACGCTGACGGGCGTGACCTCGGTGCGGGCGATCGACGGCGTGCTGCGCGCGACCCTGTGCGGCCCGACGCCCCGGCACCGCGTCGGGAGCGACGGCATCGGCTGGCGCCCCTCCACGGCCGATGCGCCCGCCGAGGACCCCGAGCAGGAGCCGACGGTTCGCACCCTGGAAGGCGTCGAGGTCCGCCTCGATCAGGACACGCTGCGCGCGGGCGAGGCGGTGCTCGCGTCGGGGTGGCCGCGCGACATCGTCCCGGTGGTTGCACGCTCGAGCGCCGGCGCCGTCGACCTCGTGGTCTTCGGCAACGGCACGGTGCTGCGCCGCGCTCAGTAGGCCGACTGGTTGAAGTCGCTGTTGACGTTGGAGTTCGAGCGCCGCGCGGGACGGGTAGAAGCGGGGCGGGGAGCCGAGGGCTGCACCGAGCCCGCGGAGGTCTGCGTGCGAGGCACGGACGTCGGCACCTGCCCGGCGAGCGCCGAGGGGTCGGCCGCCTGGGTCAGGTACTGCGCCCGGACGCGATTGGCCTCGTCGGCGCGGCCTGCGCTGACGAGAGCGCGGTGCAGCGAAAGCGCGATGGCGTGGCGCTCCGCCGGCGGCGGATCGAGCGCGAGCGCTCGCTGGTAGCTCGCGATGGTGGCCGCCAGGTCGCCGCGGGACGATGCGCTCTCCGCGCTGTTGCGCGCGGCGGACCAGGTCGTCGGTGCGGGCGGCGGCGGCATCGCCTGCTGGAGCTGCCGCTCCTCGTCGGCCGGAATCTGCGCGATCCCGTTGTAGGAGGGGGCCTGAGCGGCGGCCACGGGTGCGGGCGCCTCCACGATCTCGGCCTCGCGCGACCTCCCGAGATCGGCATTGTCCATGGCGGCGGCGCGCCCGGCTCGAGGGCCCGCGAGACCCGCGGAGCCGGTACCGGCCGCGACACCACGCAGCCCGTCAGCGAGCGGTGTCCGGCTCGCCGCGCGGCCATCGGTCGAGGCGGGGGCTCGCGCCAGCGGTGCACGCGCTCGCATCGAGGGCGCGGTGCTCTGCGCAGGCGGAGGCGCCGCGGAGGGGGTGGGCGGCGGGGTGAGCTCCGTCGCCGGGATGACCTCTGGCTGGGACATCTCCGTGGTCACCGATTGCGTCGGAGAGCGGAACGGCAGGTACCGCAGCCCGAGGCCCACCATCAGCAGCGAGATGGCCACCATGGCGACCTGTCGACGCATCGCCAACTCGCCGACCCGCTGGAGCCAGCCGGCGGCCTTGACCTCGCGGGCCCGCTCGATCGGGATGACGGCCGACACCCTGCCAGAGACCGCCGTGGCGACCTGGGAGGTCGAGGCCAGGGCCGCCATCACCGCGGCGGAGTGCGTCGGAGCGTCGGGGAGGCTGAGCTTCGCCGCGAGGACGCGGGTGCGGCCCAGGCGCTCGCTCGCCGCCCGGCAGTAGTCGCATCCGGCGAGGTGGGCGCGCACCTCCGCGGCGCGAGCCGCGTCGAGCTCGTCGTAGTGAAGGTCCAGCAGGAGGTCGTTGCAGGTCTCGCAATCCATGGCGTCACCCGAGAGTGCGGGCGTAGTCCTCGTACTCGACGAGGGAGGACTGCAGCCGCTCGAGAGCGTAGCGCATCCGGGACTTCACGGTGTTCTCCGGCGCGCCGACCACGTCGGCGATCTCCTTGAACGAGAGGTTGGAGTACTCGCGCATCACGAAGACCTCACGCTGGTCGTTGGGCAGCGACTCGATCGCCACGACCAGGCTGCGCTGAAGCTGATGGCCGATCGCATTGCGGTCGGCGCCCGCGTCGTTGGCGGCGATGGAGTCGCCGAGCGTCGCTCCCTCCTCCTCGCGGGGCTGGTCGAGCGAGGGGTGCCGACGGTGCACCGCCTTGCGCGCGTGGTCGATGCAGAGGTTGCGCGCCACGGTATAAGCCCAGGTGGTGAACCGCGACGCCCGCTGAAACTCCCTCGCGCCCTGGATCATCCGGAGCCAGGCGTCCTGCAGGATCTCGTCGGCGGTCGCGGGGTTCTTCACCGAGCGCAAGATGAAATGGAAGATGGGCGTGCGGTGTCTGCGCATGAGCTCCTCGAAAGCACGCGCCTCTCCCTCCCGAAAGCGATCGAGCAGCAGTTCATCGCTGAGCGTAGCCAGACGATCGGCGTTCACTGTGCCAGACACTTGGGATCTTGGAGGTCGTTGCTTACGAGTACCTTGGACGCACGACCACCGCAGAGGATCTCTCGCCCTGCAGCGGCGACCCTCGCGGGACAATCCGCCCGCGCTCTTAATGGGGTGGCATCCTAGGCCAGTTCGAGCCGCGCGGTCCATCGCCGCGTGCGCCCTGCAAATGAGCGGGCCGCGGGCCTACGGTGCGCGTTGACCCTCGGGAGCGCCCTGGGGTAAACCACCGGCTGCGATTCAGGCGGTACTGCCCGACAACGTGGCGAGACGGAGGGTGCGCGTGCAACGGCGGATGCTGCCTCGATGGTTCATTTCAGCGGTGATTTTCGTGGCGCCGGCGACCCTCGCCGCACAACCCGCCCCCTCTACGCCGCCTGCCCCTGTTCCGACCCCGGCCGCAGCGGCGCCCCTGGTGATGCCCGCGCCAGCCGCGACTACGCCGACCTCAGCGCCGCTCGCGGCCCTGGCGGCGCCCGCGCCGGTGACCGGACGCTCGGTGGCGCTGCGCGAGATCGACGGTGAGATGACCTCACTCTCCAACGACCTGACGGCCGCGCATACTCGGCTCCAGCAGCTGACCGCGACGGTGCTGAGCCAGGTGGGCGGCGGCGGAGCGCAGCTCATCATCGAGCACCAGAACGATATGGGCTCGACGTTCCGGCTGGTGCGCGCGACCTACAGCCTCGACGGAGCGACCATCGGCACGCGCACCGACGAGAGCGGCTCGCTCGCCGAGCAGCGTACCTTCCCGGTCTTCGACGGGCGCATCACCTCGGGCGAGCACTCGCTCACGGTGAGCCTGGAGTACCAGGGCAACGGCTTCGGGATCTTCTCGTACATCCGGGGCTACACCTTCCGCGCGCGGTCGGTGCAGGCCTTCAGCGTGCCGGAGGGGCGGGCGCTCCGGCTGACCGTGGTCGGCTACGAGCGTGGCGGCGCGACGACCGCTGTCGAAGAGCGGCCTGCGATCCGATACACGCAGCAGGTGATGACAATCCCCGAGGCGACGGCGTTGTCGAACGCCTCGGTGGGCGGAGCGGCGGCGGCGCCGGCGGCGCGATGAGGCAGTCAGTGAAGAGGCGAGACGGCATGCGGCGGATTACGGCGACGGTAATGGTGCTCGTGGCGATGGCGCCGGGCGGTGTGGCCCTGGCGCAGCAGATGGGCGACGGCGGTGTCGGCGCGGCTCCGACCACGACCGCGGCGCCTGCGCCGGCGGTGCTCGCTGTCGACGGCGGCGTGGCGGCTCCGGTCGGAGACGACGCGGGCGCGGTCACGGGAGAGCAGTACGTCGTGCGCCTCCGTAACCTCGAGCAGCGCATCAACGAACTCAAGGAGGAGATCTTCCGCTCGAAGGCGCGCCTGTCGCTGCTGGCCGAGTCGGTGCTGCAGAACGCCGTCGGAGGCTCTCGCGCGCAGATCGTCCACCAGAACGAGATGGGCGGTTCGTACCGTCTGGCGACGGTCGTGTACTCGCTCGACGGCGCGCCGATCTTCAACCGTGAAGACGAGTCCGGGGCCCTGGCCGATCGCCGGGAGTTCCAGGTCTACAACGGCCAGATCGGCTCCGGCGATCACAGCCTCGGCGTGAACCTCACGTACATCGGCGCGGGCCTGCCTTACATGCGCGGGTATCGCTTCTCCGTGCGCTCAACTCAGAGCTTCTCGATCCCCGAGGGCAAGGCGATCCAGATCCGCGTGGTCGGCTTCGAGAAGGGCGGTCCCCTGGAGTCCCCCGAGAGCCGCCCCGCCGTGCGTTACGTCCAGCGCGTGATCTCGCTGCGTGAAGCCGCCGAGGGCGCCGAGACGACGCCGGCGCCGGCGGCACCGACGGGCGGGAACGGGACCCGATGAAGCGCCGGGGGATTCGTGGGTGGGCTCTGTCCGCGGTGCTGGCGGCGCTCATCGCTCCGTCCGTCGCGCGGTCACAGGACCTCGGGGACGTAGGCTCGCAGCTCACGGTGTTGGAGGGGCAGACCGCGCAGATCGGCCAGCTCGCGACGAGCGCGGCGAGCGGCGCCGCCCGTCAGGGGCCCAACTACCAGGAGCGCTTCGCCGACGCGGAGCTGCTCTATCGGCTGCGCGACTACGCGCGCTCGGCGGTGCTCTTCACCGACATCGTGGAGAACTACGCCAACACCCCGGCCTTCCCCCAGGGGCTCTACCTGCTGGGCGATGCGCTCTTCCAGGCTGGCGATCGCTACGGCGCGCGCACCCGCTTCCGCCAGGTGCTCGACCACGCGAACGAGCCGGTCTTCCGGCCGTTCGTCCAGCGGGCGCTGGGTCGGCTGATCGAGATCGAGATCGCCCTCGGCGCCAACGACGAGGAGAGCAGCCGCCGCGTCGAGGAGTACTTCCGCCGCCTCGGCCAGATCCCGCCCTCGGAGATCGAGGCCCAGACCACGTACACCCGCGGGAAGTTCCTCTTCCTTCGCGGCACCCCCGACCTCGATGGAGCCCGGCAGGCCTTCGAGGCGATCCCCGCGACGGCCCCGCTCTATCCGCAGGCCCGCTACTTCCTCGGCGCGATTCTCACGGTGCGCCAGCAGTATCCTGAGGCCATCGAGGCCTTCCAGCGGGTGAGCCAGCTCGAGGCCGACGGCCCCGAGCAGCAGCGAGTGATCGACCTCTCGATCCTCGCCGTCGGGCGCCTCCAGGTGGAGCGCGAGAGCTTCGACGCGGCCATCGAGAGCTACCAGCGCATCGGGCGCAACTCCTCCTACTTCGACCGCGCTCTCTTCGAGCAGGCCTGGGCGTACATCAAGCTGGGCGACGCGATCCGCGCCGAGCGCGCGCTGGAGATCCTGGCGATCTCCGCGCCGGACTCGCCGCTCATCCCCGAGGGCAAGCTCCTCTGGGGCAACCTGCTGCTCCGCACCGGTCGCTTCCAGCGCGCCCAGCAGGTGTTCCAGGAGGTGCGCGACCAGTTCGGCCCGATCTACCAGCAGATCACGCAGGCCACAGACCGCGCGAACCCGGAGCTGTATTTCCGCGAGCTCATCCGCTCCAACCTCCAGGTGTTCGACGCGAGCAGCTTCCTCCCGGCGCAGGCGCTCGCGTGGGTCCGTCAGGAGGGCGGGCTCGACAACAGCATGCGGGTCATCTCCGACCTCAACACCTGCCGCACCTATGTGCGCGAGGCGACCGACCTCATCGACCGTCTCAACGCCGCCCTCAACGCGCCCTCGCGCTCTCACGTGTTCCAGGACCTCGGCCGCGCGCGTCAGCGCGTCTGGCAGGTGCTCAACCGCTCGTCGCAGCTCCGCGAGTCCGTCGCCCTCGCGATGGACCGCGGCGCCGACGCGGGCAACGTCGACCTCCAGGGGATCATCAGCCAGCGGCGCGCCCTCGCGGCGCAGATCGGCCGCCTCCCGACCGACGACGACGGGCTCCGCCGCCGCGATCGCCAGGCCGACAACGAGCTCCAGACCCTCTCGCAGACGCTCCAGCGCAACCAGCAGCGCGTCGACGGGCTCGAGGCCATGGTCGTCGCGATCGAGCGCTACCTGGCCGACCCGTCTCACCAGAGCGCGACGCTCGATCGCACGACGCTGCAGACCGAGCTCTCCCAACAGAGGGCCGCGCTGCAGCAGTACCGCGACCGGGTCACCAACATCCGGCGGATGATCAGCGCGGCGCGCTCGCAGATCGGTCCCGGCGATCCCCGCTACGCGCACGACGTGGAGGTGCGGGCGCAGGTGCGTGACCTCGTGGCGCGCGAGGTGGCGGCGCTGCGTGCCGCCGGTCGACTGCCGGCCGAGGCGGAGGGCCTGCTCGCCCGACTCGATCGGCTCGACCAGGGCATTGAGGAGGCAGACGGCCGCATCAACACGCTGGTCGATCAACGTGTGCTCGTGATCACCACCCAGGTGCGCGAGGAGGAGTCCAGGGTCGCGGGCTTCCGCGAGCGCCTCGGGGCCCTCGAGCGCGAGGCCGAGGACGTGGTGGGCAACCTGATCCAGCAGCAGTTCCGTCAGGTGCGGCTGCAGTTCTACCAGATCGTGATGCGCGCCGACCTCGGCCTCGTCGACGTCGCCTGGGAGGAGCGCGAGGAGCACAACAACCGCGCCCGCCTCCTCGCGGAGGAGCAGAACCGAGAGATCTCGGCGCTCAACGACGAGTTCAGCGAGGTGGTCGAAGGCGCCTCCGCGGCCGACGCCCAGCAGCTCAGCGGCCCCCGCCAGGCCAATCCCGACGCCGCAACCGCGGCCACTCCCGCGCCGGGGCAGACCCCCGCGCCGACTCCAGCCCCGGCGCCGACGCCGGGTGTCACCCCGCCTCCGACCACGCCTCAGGGCGCGACCCAGGGGCCGGGTCAATGAGGGCTTCCATGCGATGGCGGATCGGTCTTCTCCTGCTCGTGGCGATGCTCGCCGGGCGCGTTCGCTCCGAGGCACAGCCCATTCCCTCCGCGGGGGATGCCGGCGCGACGGCCTCTCCCGATGCGTCCGTGATGACGTCCGGAACCTCCTCGGACGACGCCTCGGTCGCGCCGCGAACGACGGCTGAGCCTGCGGTCGGCTCGACGCTCGGGGGCGGTCCGCCGCCGCAGTCCATCACACCGCGCCCCGCGCCGAGCGCCGAGCAGATCGAGGCGCTCAGGCTGCTCGAGGCGGAGGTCGACGGCTTCCTCCAGCGCGGTCAGGGGTTCCGCAGCTCCGTCAACGGGCTGCTCAGCCGCGAGCACGACCGGCAGCTCGGTCGGCTGCGCGCGGGCTTCGATCGACAGATCCAGGCCGAGCGCGCCGCCGAGGGCGAGGCGCGGCGTCACGCGATCCAGGTGTTCGAGCGCTTCCTCGAGACCTACCCCGAGGACACCGAGCGCACGCCCGACGTGATGTTCCGCCTCGCGGAGCTCTACTACGATGAGTCGGCCTACGCGCGCCTCGCCGCGATGGACGTCGCCGACCGCCGCCGCGAGGAGCTTCGCGCGCAGGGCCTGCCGACCGACACGGTGCAGGACCCGCCGATCGACTACCGCTGCTCGATCCTGCTCTACCGCCACGTCCTTTCGCGCTTCTCCGGGTTCCGGATGGGCGACACCACGCACTACCTCCTCGGCTGGGTGCTGAAGGAGATGGGGCGCGAGGAGGAGGCGATCAACGCGTACAAGGGCATGGTCTGCCCGTCGCGCTTCCACTACGACCCCTCGCAGGGCCTCGACCTCGCTGCGCCGCTCGTTCCGAGCGACCAGCCGGTGGTGTGCGGGCACCTCTTCGAGATGCTCAGGCCTCGCGCCCCCGAGCTGGTCTCTCCGGCCGTGGCTCCTGTCGCCCCGGGGACCGACGGCGCCGTCGCCCTGCCGCCGCTGCCTGAACTCGCCGCCAACCAGACCGTCGCGATCCCCAACGACTACGCGGCCTGCGAGCCGATGCGCGGCCCCAACAACCTCCCGTCCCGGTACGCGGGCGAGGTCTGGTACTACATCGGCGACTACCACTTCGATGGCGCGCGGGACGACGAGGGCAACGCGCTCGCGATCGCCGCGTATCGCGCCTCGATGAGGGCGAGCCTCAAGCCGCGACCGCCGGTGGTCAATCGGCTGCCCGCGGCGGCGATCCAGGGCGCTGGGGAGTCCGGCACGCAGATGCCGGCCGCCGCCCGGGCGCAGTTCGATCCGGCGATGGAGTACGGCGTCTTCTGGTCGAAGGCGCTCTACAAGGTCGGCTGGGCGTTCTTCCGCATGCAGAACGGCTACCCCGAGGCGCTGCGAAACTTCTCGCTGCTGCTCGACTACTACGACTACGTCGGCGCCGAGGCCGCGACGCAGGGCAACCGCTCCGACACCATCAAGTGGATCGGCGTCATCTTCTCGGAGAGCGACTGGGGCTCCGGTCCTGGGGACGACGTCAACCGCTGCCAGGGGCTCGTCGACCAGGTCGCGCAGCCGCCCGCCGACGCGGCGCGTCCCTTCGACTGCGCGGGCATCCTGCGCATGACCTCGCCTGCCGATCCGGCGCAGATCGCAGCCGCCCGCGAGGGGCAGGCCGCTCAGCGCGCGGTGCCGGTGCCCGGGCGCCCGACGTACATCCCGCAAGACCGGCCGTGGACGCCGGAGGCGTACCTCGAGCTCGCCAACGACTACTTCCAGCAGACGAAGTACTACGAGGCGATCACCCTCTACCGGCTCTTCCTCGCGCTGTATCCGCTGCACGAGCGGGCGCCGCGGGTGGCCGAGAGCATCGCGATCTCGTACGAGCGCCAGCGCCGCTTCGACCAGGCGATCGACGCCCGCGGGGGCCTCGGGCGCTACACCGAGGGCAGCGCGTGGTGGAACGCCAACAACAACCACCCCGACGCCCAGCGCTACGCCGACACGGTCGCGCGCAACTCGCTGCACGACACGGCGCTCCAGCACCACCAGGCCGCGGGGCAGCTTCGCCAGCGCGGTCGCGAGCTCGCCGTGGCGGCCACCCGGCAGACTGGCGCCGAGCAGGCGCAGTCGCAGGCCGACGCCCTCGATCGGCTCCGCCAGGCGGACGTCGAGTACCAGGCCGCGGTGCGGGCCTATACCCAGTTCGTCGAGAACTATCCCAACGACGAGGCGGCGTATGAGTTCCGGTACAACCGGGCTGACGCGCTGTTCTGGTCGCGCAACTACCAGGAGGCCTCGCGGGCCTACTCGGACGTGCGCGAGTCCAACGAGAACGACCAGTTCCTCGTGGCCTCGGCGTACATGGCCGTGAAGTCCCAGGAGGCGTTCATCCGGCTCCAGGCGCAGCGGCGGGCCTTCGATCCGTGCCTCGCGCTGCGAGCCGGCATCCCCGCCTCGGAGCTGACGGACGAGGGGGGCTCGCGGCTCCTCACCGACGAGCAGGTGACCACCTGCACGGCACCTCCGGCGACCGGCACCACCGTGACCGAGCTCAACATCCCCGAGCCGGTGGCGTCGCTGATGGCGGTGCGCATCGCGTTCTCCAACCGCGTCCCGGTGAACCTCGACACCGCCTCGGCGCTCGCCGACGTGGTGACCGTCGACGCCGAGCACCCGGAGAACAATCCCCCGTTCCGGCCGAAGTTCGCCTACCTCAACGCGCGCACCCTGCTGCGCTACGGCCACGCTCGTGAGGCCGAGGCGCTCTATCGGGACATCCTGCGGGTGTACTGCTCGGACGTGACGGTGGCCGGGGCGTCCTTCGACGACCTCAACAACCTGTTCGTGTTGCAGGGACGTCAGGACGAGCTCGAGGCGCTTGCTCGTGAGCAGCAGGAGCGGCGATGCGAGGGCGTCGGCGGCACCGGCGGCGCGCGGCTCGAGGCGATCCTCACCGACGCGAGGTTCCGTCACGCGATGGACCTCTTCCGTCAGGCCGAGCGAGCTCCGCCAGATCAGGCAGGTGCGCTCTATGAGCGCGCCGCGCACGAGATGGAGGAGGCGGTCACCAGCAACCGCAACCACCCGCAGGCCGCTCTGGCGACCTACTACGTCGCGCTCTCCTACGAGCGCACGGGGCGCTTCGACACGGCGACGCAGACCTACCAGCGGATCACCCGGGACTTCAACAACACCCAGGACACCGCTGGCCACGAGCTCACCGGCGAGGCGCTCACGCAGCGCGTGAACATCCTCGAGGTGTCGAACTTCCGCGCCGCGGTGAACCTGGAGCGCATCTTCGATTTCGACAGCTCCATCCGCTATTACAACAACGTCGTCTCGGACAACCGCTTCGCCAACGCGGCGGACCACGCGAGCCACGTCCACGACTCGCTCGCGTCCATCGCGCTGATCAACACCAACCTCGGACGGTGGGACGCAGCCCGCGCCGCCTGGATCGCCTTCGCCCCCCGGGCAGAGGCCGGTCGCGAGCGCGCGGAGGCCGAGTTCCGGGCGGCGGAGATGCCCTTCAAGGCGTCCAACTGGGCGGTCGCCCTGACCTCGCTCCAGGACTACCTGCGACGGACGCCGACCAGCGCGGACACGGCCCAGTTCAGGGTGCGCGCGCAGTACGACATCGCGCTGACCCACCGCAGCCTCGGCAACGACCGCAACTACCGCGCGGCCCTGCGCGAGGTCGTGACGGTGTTCCGCAGCTCCGGTCAGCAGCCGGGCTCGCCCGCGGCGGCGTGGGCGGCGGAGGCGTTGTTCCGTGACCTCGACGATCAGGTCAACCAGTTCACGCAGGTGCAGTTCCAGCGCGGCGACGCGGCGGCGCTGCGTCAGCAGATCGATCGCTTCAAGGAGCAGCTGCGCACCATCGACGCCTCGGCGCGCGAGGTCGTGTCGCTGCGCGGGGGCGAGTACTCGATCGGTGCACTGACCCGTCAGGGTGAGGCGCACGAGTACCTCGCGACGCAGGAGGCCCGCGTGGCGACCCTGCTCGTGGCTTCGCGCGACGAGGAGCGTCGGCTCGCGGCGGCGCGGGCGCAGCTCGACCGCGCGCAGGCGGTGGCGGAGCGATTGCCGGAGGACAACGCCCGTCGGCAGGAGATCCTCGACCAGGTGCAGGCGGGGCGCGATCGCATCGACCAGCAGGAGCAGGAGCGGCAGGCGACGGTGCAGGCCAGCTTCGACGCCGAGGCCGAGGCGGAGCGCAAGCTCGCGATCATCAACTACGGCACGGCCGTCTACACGTCCCGTAACCAGAACATCCCGACCCCGTACGCCGCGCGCGCCCTGGAGCACATGCGGCTCGACGAGAACCGTCCGCTGGTGGACTCCGCGCTCACCCAGCAGCGGGTGTTCGAGTACCGCAGCGGGATGTTCGACGGCGAGGCGCCCGGCGCTACCGTCACCCAGAGCACTCCGCTCGCCGGTCCCGGTCTCGTCAGCGAATGATCAGAGGAACGATGCGCTCCACTCCCTCCACCACCGCGGTCCTGGCGATCCTGCTGAGCCTGACGGCCAACGCGTGCTCGTCCTCCAACGAGACCACGACCCCACCGCGGCCGCAGTCGAGCTCCGGCGGCGACACGACCGCGTCCACCCCGGACGCGGGCCTGGCCGAGTCGACGACCGCGCAGACCACTCCGCCTGCGCCGACCCCCGCCGCCCCCGTGACGCCGCCCCCTGCGCCTGAGACGCCCGCCACCTCGGCCCAGGGGACGGCGAGCGCCAGCTCCCGGGTGACGCTCTCCGGGTCGGCGCGAAGCTCCTTCGAGCAGGGCCTCCAGGCCGCCCGCGCCGGTCAGCTTGAGCAGGCGATGCAGGCCTTCCAGTCGACCATGAGCGAGGAGCCCCGGGCCGCGCAGGCCGCGTACAACGCCGCGGTCGTCGCCGAGCGGCAGGGCAACGACGGCGCGGCGGACGGGCTCTACACCCGCGCGCTGGCCATGCAGCCCGACTACGACCCCGCGGTCGTCGGGAGGGCCCGCATGCTGGTCCGTCAGCGGCGCATCCCGGAGGCCGTCTCCTTCGCGGCGGCGGTGGCGCGCGCCAATCCCCGCAACGCGCTGATCCGCGCGGAGTACGCGCGGCTGCTGGTGCTGAACAACCGCGCCGCGGACGCCATCGAGGAGGCGCGGCAGGTGCTGCGCTTCGACGAGCGCAGCGTCGCGGCGCGGCTCGCGGTGGCCGAGGCGTACCGCGCGCAGGGCCACGGCGACCTCGCGCTGTACATCGTCAACGACCTCATCAACGGCGCCGACCCCAACCACCAGAACAACGGCGCTGGCGCCAGCAACCCGGAGGTCCAGCACCTTCGCGGGCTGCTCCAGATCGAGATCGAGCGCAACGTGCCGGCGGCGATCCAGTCCTTCGAGCGGGCGGTGCAGCTTGCGCCCGAGTTCGTCGAGGCGCGCAACAACCTCGGGGTGCAGTTTCTCAACGCGGGCAACTACGAGCAGGCGGTGTCCAACCTCAGCTCGACGGTGGCGCTCGCGCCCAACTGGGCCAAGGCGCACCTCAACCTCGGTGATGCCCTCCGCGCGACGCGTCAGTACGACCGGGCGATGCAGGAGTTCCAGCGGGCGCAGCAGCTCGATGGGTCGCTGCTGGAGGTTCACTACAACACCGGGCGCCTCTACGCCGATCAGGCGAGGGACGTGACCGGCACCGCGGTCGACGCGCTACAGCGCAAGGTGACCCTGCTCCAGCAGGCACAGGCGGCGTTCACCCGGTTCCGCGATGCGCTGGGCGCGCAGTACGCGTCGCATCCCCGGCGCGAGGACGTCGACGGGCAGCTCACGCGTCTCCCCCAGGCACTGGAGCGCGCCAACCGCGCGTTGCAGCGCGCCCAGGCCGCCGCCCGCCGCACCTCCGCCACGCCGGCCGCGGCCCCGACCCCTGCGGCCCCCGCGACTCCCGCTCCTGCTCCCGCTCCCGCTCCCGCTGAGGGAGCGCCCGCTGGGGCTGGGGGGACGGCACCGTGATAGCTTTCGTGAGGTCCCCTATGCGTAGATCAGCTCGAGCGGTCATGTCGGTCGTCGCGGTGCTCGGGGCCGCGGCGCTGTGGAGCGGTGAGGCCACGGCGCAGGTCCCGCCGACGGATGCGGGCACGCCGCCAGCCAACGAGGATATGGCCGCGACGGTGCGCACCGAGAACGGCCGCCGCGTCTATGTGGCGAGTACGACCATCGAGGTCCGAGGGGAGATCCAGCGCCCCTACGCGTTCTCGGTGTCGGGCCGTTCGAGCCTTGGGTATTCGTACTTCGAGGCGCCCATCCACTTCATTCGCGAGATCGTAGACGCGGTGCGACGGGCGCCCTTCTGACCAGCGACTTCCCCCTCAGGGGAACCTTCCGCTTCGGTCGCGGTCAGAGTCGGTGATAGATTTCCAGTACGGAGGCGATGACGATGGCCCAGCAGACACAACCGCCGCGCGGAGGAAAGCCCGGCGCGATGACCCAGGCGATGGCCGCACAGAAGGTGGCCACGGGCCCCAAGGTGCTGCGCATCGGCGTGATGCAGGGCACCCGGATGTCCGAGGAGCGGATCATCCGCGACCGGGGCTCGGTCAGCGTCGGCACCACCGAGCGCAACACGTTCACCGTGGCGTCCTCGGAGCTCCCGTCGACCTTCGAGCTCTTCTCCATGGTCGGCGGTCAGTACCTGCTCAACTTCACGGAGAAGATGGAGGGGCAGCTCGCGCTCCCGGAGGGCATCAAGAAGCTCGCCGATCTGCGTAGCAGCCCCGGGGTCAAGAAGGGCCCCACCGGCTGGCAGGTGGCGCTCGCAGAGACCTCGCGCGGCAAGATCCAGCTGGGCGGGGTGATGTTCCTGTTCCAGTTCGTGGTCCCGCCGCCGCCGCAGCCGAAGCCGCAGCTCCCGGCGGCCATCCGCGCGGGCTGGGTCAAGAACATCGACTGGACCTACAACGCCTGCTTCTCGGCCTTCCTGGTGCTGGCCATCGCGAGCATCGCGTACGTCGAGTACGTCTACGACCCTATCGTCGACGACGAACTCTCCCTCGATGACTCCCGGCTCGTCCGGCTCCTCGCGACCCCGCCCCCGGTCGACGAGCCCGAGCCGCAGGCCGAGGCGCCCTCGTCGGACACGGCGGCCAACACCCCCTCGAACACTCCCGCGGCGGCTCCGACCGAGCGCCGTCCCACCCCCGGTCCGGCCGAGCGTGAGGCCACCCGTCAGGCTGCGGCCGAGCGTCGCGGCGAGGCGGCTGCTGCGGCGGCCAACCGGGCCGTCGATGCGGCGCTCTCGGCGCTCAACAACAGCGCGGAGTTCGCGGCGCTCACCGGCGCCAATGACACCGGCCGCGGCAGCGCCCGCGACGCCCTCAACCAGGGCGGTCTCATGGCGGGCACCGAGCGCGACCTCGCCAACGTCGGAGGCATCTCCGCCGCCAGCGGTCAGGTCGGCGTCCGTCGCGGCGGCATCGCCTCGGCCGGAGGCGGCGGACTCGGCGGTCGCGGGCTCGGCCAGGGCGGCGCGGTCGCCTCGAGCGGCAACCAGATCGGCAGCGGGCAGGAGATCGTTCGCGAGCGCGTGATCCGCGGCAGCGCGGACATGGGCGGCGGCGACTCGACGGGTGGCGAGGGTCAGGTCGACGCCAACGCGGTCGCCCGCATCATCCGCGGGCAGCTCGGCGGCATCCGGGCCTGCTACGAGCGCGAGCTGCGCAACAACCCCACCCTCTCGGGCCGCCTCGAGATGAACTTCACCATCGGCGCCAGCGGCCGTATCACCCGCATCTCCGGCGGTGGTCCGCTGGCCTCGGCCGCGCCCGCGGTCGGATCGTGCGTCAGCGGGCGCCTTCGGGGCCTGGTCTTCCCGGTGCCCGAGGGCGGCAGCGTGGACTTCAGCTTCCCGTTCACGTTCTCGCCGGGTAGCTGATCGTTCGTCACGGCGACGGAGTGACGCCCCGAGAGGAGAGGTGAAGAGCCTCCCTCCCGGGGCGTCGTCGTTCTACCCGGCCTGGGGGTAAGCGGGCTCAGGTAGTCGGGCGGGGGCCGCAGCCCCGGGAGGGCTGCCCCGCGCCGCTGGGACGGGAGTAGGTGATCGGGGCGCAGGACGGCGCCGCGGCGGGGCAGTCGGTGTCGACGGTACAGGGCGCGGTGCAGTAGCCCGCCGTCGCGGAGGTGCCCACGCAGAGGACGTTGCGGCAGGTGTTGGCGCCGGTCGGGTTGCACGCCTCGCCGATGCGGGCGGTGGCCGTCGCGGGAGGCGGCGCGCAGACGAAGTCCATCCGGTCGGCGAAGTAGTTGAGGCGGGGGACGCAGGCCGTGTCGGCCGGGCAGTCGGCGTCGCGGGTGCACGAGGGCGCGCACACGCCGAGGGTCGTGAGCGGGCCCATGGACACCGGCGCGAAGAACACGTTGACGCAGCGCTGGAGCGCGCCGCGCGTGCGGCAGAAGGCGTCGCCCGCGTCGCCGATGGGGCACGCGAGGGTGCAGCGGCTGTTGGAGCACACGCCGCTCTGGCAGTCGCCGCCGTTGCTGCAGGCCGCGCCGAAGGCCGCCGCGCCAGGAGGGGCCTCGCAGTGGAAGCAGCGCCGAGGGAGGATGGCGCCGGCGTCGTTCACCCCAGCATCGGGGCCGCCGCCGCACACGAAGGGACCGCCGCAGGACTGGCCCGACGGGCACTCGTCCGCGCGGCTGCACTCGCCCATGTCACGCACCGAAGGAGCGCGGCAGGTGCCCGCCTCGCAATACCCGCCCCCGTAACAGCCCCGCCCGACGCAGCAGGTCTGTCCGGGCATTCCGCAGTTCATCGGGGGGGAGAACCCGTCGGCCGCGACGACGTCCGAGGGCGGCGCTCCGGCGTCCGTCGGGCCCGTGTCCGTGCCCGCGGGGAGGTCCGTGGGGAGCCCGGTATCCGAGCCCGTGGCGGTGTCATCGATCGTGCCCGTGTCCGTCGGGGACGCGTCGACGCCGATCGGACCGAGGTCGGTACCGACACCGCTGTCGGCGCCGCCGGCCACGCAGCGGGCGGTCGCCCCGGAGCCCACGCAGGTCTCCGTCGCGCCGCAGGCCGGGTTGCATGCGCTCACGCAGGTTCCGGACGGAGAGCACACCGTCCCCGCGCGGCACTCGGGGAAGCACATCGGGCCGACGACGGTGGGGTTGTCCTCGCTGCAACCCGAGACCGCCATGGCGGCCAACATCCACGCGTACGCCCATCGGGATCGCTGCGATTTCTTCATGGTTCCCCTACTGGGCTATCACGGAGGGGGTGGCCGGGTCACCGCGCTGTCTGTTGGCCCGTCGGCGCGGTCTGCTAGTGTCGCGGCCCTCATGGCACACGGCGGCAGCACCAAGGTCATTCTCACCTCCCTGGCAGCCAACGTCGGCATCGCCCTCGCCAAGACCGCCGCTGCGCTGGTCACCGGGTCGGGCTCGATGCTCGCCGAGGCGCTGCACTCCTTCTCCGACTGCGCCAACCAGGTGCTGCTGCTCATCGGCAACCGCCAGGCGCAGCGCCCGGCGTCGGCCTCCCACCCGATGGGCCACGGGCGGGAGTCGTACCTCTGGAGCTTCCTCGTCGCGCTGATGCTCTTCTTCGGCGGCGGCATCGTCGCGATCTACGAGGGCGTCCACAAGGTGATGCACCCCGAGCCCGTCGAGCGGGTGGGCTGGGCCTTCCTGGTGCTCGGGCTGGCGCTCGCGCTCGAAGGCGCCTCGCTCGCCCAGTGCCTCGCGGAGGTGAAGAAGCTCGGCGGCGATGGGAGCCTCGCGGCGCGGCTGCGCGACACCAAGAACGCCGACCTCATCGTGGTCACCGGCGAGAACTTCGCGGCGGTGGTGGGCCTCGCCCTGGCCGCGGTCTTCCTCTTCATCGCCTGGACCACCCACAACGGCGTCTGGGACGGGCTCGGGAGCATCTCCGTGGGGCTGTGCCTCATCGGGGTGGCGTTCTTCCTGGCGACGGAGACCAAGTCCCTGCTGCTGGGAGAGGCCGCCGACCCCTCGATCGAGCGCCATGTGAGGGAGAGCCTCGCGGAGGATGACCGGCTCGTGTCGCTGCTCAGACTGGTCACGCTCCAGCAGGGGCCGGGCGAGGTGTGGCTCGCCATGAAGGTGACCCCAAGGGATGGATTGTCCGGGGCGGAGCTGATCGCCACCATCAACGAGCTGGAGGCCCGCGTGCGCGCGCGCTGTCCAGAGGTTAAGTGGCAGTTCGTGGAGCCTGACAACGAGGCATGAGGATGGGCGGCCGCAGTCGACTGCACGAGGCTTTCGTCTACGGGCTGCTGGCCGTGCTCTCGGTCGGCTCGATGGGCTTCGTCGGCCGTCGCAGGAGGGGTTGCCCCGCGGGCATGATCGCCGTGGCGGGGGAGTACTGCATCGACCGCTACGAGGGATCGCTGGTGGAGCTGCTCCCTCGCGGGCGCACCCGGCCGTGGAGCCCCTTCGCGGCGCTGCCGCCGGGGCGGAGGGTGCGCGCCGTGGCCAGGGCTGGGGCCTTCCCCCAGGGCTACATCTCGCAGGTGCAGGCGCGCGCGGCGTGCCAGGCCGCGGGGCGGAGGCTCTGCGCCGAACCCGAGTGGGTGCGCGCCTGCAAGGGGCCGTCGCCGAGCGCGTGGCCTTACGGGCCCAGGTATGTTCCGCAGCGGTGCAACGACCACCGGGAGGGGCCGGTGCGACGCATCTTCGGGCTCGGCGACGTGTTCCACGCCGAGCAGATGAACGACCCGAGGCTCAACCAGCTCCCAGGGACGCTCGCCCGAGCCGGGGCCCACACGCGGTGCCGCAACCGCTACGGCGTCTTCGACATGGTGGGCAACCTGCACGAGTGGGTCGAGGCGACCACCCGTGGGGGCCGCGGGGTGTTTCGCGGCGGGTACTACGTCGACGTGCACGTCAACGGCGCGGGCTGCGACTACGCCACGAGGGCGCACAACCCGAGCTACCACGACTACTCCATCGGCTTCCGCTGCTGCGCCGACCTCCGCTGAGCGGAGGGAGTCAGCGGTGTGGAAACACCGGCTCCAGCAGGAAGTCGTCGACCATGATGTGGCCCCAGCCCCCGGTGGCGTTGTCGTAGATCTCCAGGTGCGCGCGGCGGCCTCGCCACTCGCGCACGTCCCAGAACTCACGGTGCATCCCCTCGGTGTCGGCGCCCGCGGTGCTGCGCACGGCCTGGCCGTCGACCATGAGCCGGGTGCCCACCTCCGCGACGTTGGAGCCGCCGCCGATGAGGAAGGAGATCGCGTCGGTGGAGAGGGTGAACTCGCGGGAGCGCAGCGTGCCCACCGCGGCGTCGCCCGCGCGGTTGAACGAGGTCGCGTAGCGCTGGCCCCGCCAGCCGTTGACGAAGGTCTGCCCCGCGGGCAGGTCGTGCACCGGACCGAGGTTGAAGGCCGTCCCAGTGGCGGTCCATCCCGTGTACCGGGGCGCCTCGAAGGAGCCCTCCACCGCGTCGAAGGGGGCGCTCCCGCGCAGCCACGGGGCGACTGATCCGACGCGGGCGCAGTCGCGCTCCGCGGACCTCACGGGCTGACCCGTGAGCGCGGTGAAGGCCTGGGCGAAGGTCGGGTCCCACGCGTCTCGGCAGGGCACCGTGGCCGCGAGGCGGCGGGCCTCGTCGAGCTCGCCGCGGGCCAGGTAGCCCCGCGCGGTGACCAGCCGGGCCCACGCGCTGCGAGGCTCGATGCCCGTGCGGTCGACCAGCGCCGCGGCGTCCACCGAGCGCCCGATGGAGCCGAGCATCACCAGCGCCTCGTTGAACTCTGCGCGCTCCTCGCCCGACTCCGAGAGGTGTTCGAGGGCCCAGGCGGCGTTGCGGTAGGCCGCGGTCTCGCGCCCGCCGTCGTAGTCGTGGCGGCGCTGGGCGCGCAGCGTCTCGGCGCGGCGGCGCATCCAGCTCCGGCGCGGGTCGAGCAGCACCGCGTCGCGGGCCAGCGTGAAGGCCTCGCTGATCTGGCCGGATCGCTCGGCGGCGCGGGAGCGCTCGGCCATGCGCTCGGCGCCGCGCTGCACGAGGCTCATGGTCTCCGGGTCGTGGCGGCCGAAGCGGAGCGCCTGCGAGGCCAGCTCGCGGGCCATCGCGTACTGCGACTGCGAGGCGAGCGTGAGGGCGCGCTCGGCGAGCGCACGGGCGTAGCGGGCCACCAGCAGGCGGGCGTCGGTCTCGGTCTCGTCGAGGGCGCGGAGGCGGAGCGAGAGCACCAGGCGGCGCGCGTCGTGGAGGCGGCCGTGGCGCAGCAGGTCGTCCATCGTCGCCCGCAGTAGGTCGAGCTCGCGGCGGCCCTCCCCGCGGGCCACGGTGACCGTGCCCAGCGTCGCCTCGGCCTGGTCGTTGCGCCAGCGGATCTCGTAGCGGCCAGCGGGGAGCACGAGCCGGGCGCGAGCCCAGGGCCGCTCGCCCGCCATGAGCCCTGAGGTGGGGACGATGTCGCCCATCGGGTGCAGCGGCACCGAGACGCGAGCGCCGCCCTGCAGGGGCTCCGCGACGATGCTCCCGGCGGTGACCTCGGCGGGGTGCGCGAAGGTCACCTCGACGCGCAGCGCGCCGCCCGGGTCGATGCCTCGCGCGGAGAGGGTGTAGCCCTCGATGCGCCCCGCGGGGCCCGAGGAGAAGAGGGGACCCTGGTGGGCCTCCTCGGTCCATGGGGCGGCGAGGACGTCGCGGCGGACGTAGTTGCTGGCGTCGTCGTGCTCGGTGCCGATGTAGCCCGGGAGGCGCAGGTAGGCCTCGGTCAGCTCCTCGAGGCGCTCGAGGTTCACCGCGGCGTACCAGGCGCCGTGCAGGTGCACGAAGGTCGGGCGGCGCTCGTCGAAGATGGCCTCGCGCATCCCGGGCTCGTCCTGCGGGTGCGTTCGCGCGATGGCCACGTCGCCGAGGCCGAAGAGGTCGACCACCTCCAGGCCCGAGTCGTAGCTCATGCCGCCGACGTCGGGGTCGAGCACCGAGGCGTCGCGCAGGTCGAGGGTGCGCGCGGCGGCGGCGTAGTAGCGCGCCCGGCCGCGGACCACCGAGAACTCCAGCGTGTCGTGCTGGCGCGTGTGGGTGTAGCGCGAGGGGTAGTGGTGCGTGGTCTCCTTGAGGACCATCCACGCCGCGAAGGGCGTGAGCGCGACGGCCAGCGGGGCGCGCAGGCTGCGCGGCATGGCGACGACGAGGATGCGGGCGAGGGCGCGCACGGACTCGGCGAAGCCCAGCGCCAGCAGCGGCACCCCGTAGGTGAGGAAGCGCCACTCCTCCATCCAGTCGCCGTGCGAGTAGACCGGGAAGAGCAGGCCGACGGCGATGCAGAGCAGCAGGGCCACGCGGGCGACCGGGGCGCGCAGGGCGAGCAGCAGCGCGGGCACCACGGCGAGGGCGCGGGTGAGGTCGTAGCTGCGGACGAACTGGCGGACGTAGACCCAGCCCGCGGAGTCGAACTTCGTGAGGTCCTTACCGAAGTCGAAGGTGCGCTTCTTCGTGTAGAAGCTGTTGGGGAAGGGCCAGGCGAAGTAGGCGAGGCGGAAGAGCTCGAGCGCCCCGACCATCATGCCGAGGGTGAAGGCCCAGGTGAGGTCCTGCCGGCGGGGCTTGCCGGTGATGATGCGGAAGCCGCGGGCGATGGCGATGGCGAAGGCGTAGAGGGCGCCGTCGGGGCGCGTCGCGAAGAGCAGCCCGAGGGTCACCGACGACCAGGGGAAGCGCTCGGGGGAGTGCTCCTCCCAGGCGAGCGCCGTGAGCGAGGCTGCCGCGAGGAACTGGAACAGCCCGTTTTCCAAGCCCGAGGTGGTCCAGAGGGCGGAGTGGGCGAAGGTCGCGGCGATGAGCGGGGCGACGAGGTCGTAGTAGCGGGGGCGGCGCTGGTAGGCGACGGCGGGGAAGGCCGCGATGGCGCAGAGGGCGAAGGCCGCGAAGGCCAGGCCGAGGCCCTTGGAGAGGGTCTCGTGCGTGACGCCGAGGCCGTCGGCGGGGGCGAGCAGGAGGATCCAGAGGAAGTTGGTCGCGGCCTCGACGCGCTCGGCGCCGGGGGTGAGGACGAGGCCGTCGCCGTTCCAGAGGTTGCGGGCGTAGGAGTAGGAGATGCCTGCGTCGTCGACGGTGAAATCCCAGGTTCGGCCGACGTTGGCGCCGAAGAAGCAGAGCACGGCGCCCAGCAGCGCGAGCCATGGGAGGGTCGGGGCGAAGGCGCTCGGGCGGCGCATGGGCGGCGGAACCTAAACCGGGAACGGGGCCGCTGTCGCGTACGACCGACGCGAAGTCAGCCCGCGACTTCGCGGAACATCCGGCCGAGCGGCATCGAGGTGAGCGCGTCGCAGCGGACCTCGAAGGGGCGGGCCTGGAGGTAGGCCGCGAAGATGGGGCCGTCGTCGGGCCAGAGGCCCGGGTCGAGCGCGAGCCCGACGAAGGGGCGCAGCGCCGCGGGGAGCTTCGGGAGCAGCGCGTCGAGCTTGGTGCGGGCGTGGCGGAGCACCTCGCGCTTTGCCTCGATGCCGACGGAGCGGTCGGCCATGCGGGCGACCTCGGCGTGGCCCCAGGGGCGCTCGCCGGTGATCGCCTGCGAGGCCATCAGCGCGAGGGCGACGAGGTCGCGGTGGCGAAGGAACATCCTCCGGTCGCGGGGGTCGGCGCTCTCGACGAGGGGCGTGGAGACGAGGAAGTTGAGGTGCGTCCAGTCGGGGGTGACGAGGTCGAGCCCGACCGGGAGGGGGTCGATGAAGATGACGCTGCCGTCGTCGCGGAGGATGACGTTCTCGGGCTTGAGGTCGCCGTGGGGCCACTGCAGATCGTGGAGCTGGTGGATCTCCTCGGCGAGGCGGGCGACGTCCTTGGGAGAGCTCGGGTCGAGGACGCGCCCTCGGACGCGCGGCATCTCGTAGGCCTGCCGGCCGTCGAGCGAGAACTGTGTGGTGACGCCGATGACGGACGGGTGCTCGACCTCGCGGATGCGGGTGACCTCGCCGAGGAGCACGCGGTTGCAGCGGCCGAGCTCGGTGGGCGGGACGAAGCGCGGGCCGTGGCCGCTGTCGGTGAGCCTGGGGGCGCGCAGCCGGTGGACGGTCTTCTCTCCGAGGCCGCCGTCGTGCTCGCCGGAGTGGGGCCAGGCGACCTTCACCGCGACGGGCCTGGAGTCGTGGGTGGCCGCGAACACGACGCCGATGCCGCCGCGACCGAGGACCCCTTCGACGGTGTAGCCGCGCACATCGAGTGCGCTGATTGCGTCGATGTACTCGCTGGAAATGACTCGGAGGGAGGTCACGGTTGGCCGCAGTGTAACGGGGCACCCGCCCGGTTTGGCAACAATCGTGGTGGCAACCTCACCCGGCGGAACGCAGCGCCGCGCCCGCTCCGTCCGTCGCTCACATCCCCGCGGTCTCCTCCAGCTCGCGCCCGCCCGTCTCGGGCAATAGCGTCAATATCAACCCCAGCGCCAGCAGCGGGAACACCGCCGTCGCGCTCACCGTCGGGCCCCACCCGTGCCGCTCCGCGAGGTACCCGACGAGCGGCGGCGAGAGCACGTACCCGATGCGCCCGAGGAGGTTGTTCGACCACGCGAAGGCGTCCGCACGGCACTCGGTGGGAAACAGCTCCGTCGTGAAGGCGTTGAGCACCGGCAGGAAGGCGCTGGTCCCGAAGACCGCCAGCACCAGCGCCCCGGTGAGCGCCCCTCGGCCGTGCAGCGTGTAGGCCGTGAACACCCCGAGCGACAGCACCCCGTAGATGATCACCGCCCCGCGCCTTCGACCCACGGCGTCGAGCAGCCGCCCCGCGAGGAAGACCAGCGGCATCGACGCGACCGCCGCCACGGTGATGGCGCCGCCCACCTGCGCGTCGGTGAAGCCCCGCTCGGAGACGGCGAAGTCCTTCCAGAACGTGATCGCGTTCTGGGTGCACGCGTAGGAGAGAAACCAGATCACGGCCATCTGGAGGATGCGCTTGAGGTGCGGCGTTCGGAGCACCGCGAGGAGGTCGCCCTGGACGAGCGCCGTGCCGCTGGAGCGGGCCTCCTCGAAGCGTCGCGTCTCCTTCAGTCCACGGCGGGCGTAGGCCATGATCGCCAGCGGGACGGAGCCCACCACGAAGACCATGCGCCACCCGATGGGGCTCTTGAGCATCAGCGGGACCAGGCCCGCGCACGCGATGCCGCCGAGCGAGGAGCAGGCCTGGAGGATGCCGATGACGGTGCCGCGGCGGGCGGCGGGGTACTCCTCGGCGGCGAAGACCATGGCGATGGTCCACTCGCCGATGAGGAAGACGCGGGCGATGCACTGGAGCAGGCCGAAGACCACCGCGTTGGGAGAGGCCGCGGAGGCCAGCGAGGCCAGCGTGTACCCGACGATGGTGATGGAGAGCACCCGCTTGCGACCGATGCGATCGGCCACGCGGATGAGCAGGTACGCGATGACGGTGCCCAGGTTGATGAAGGCCAGGAGCCACCCGGACTCGCTCCGCGTGATGTGGAAGTCCGCGCGCAGGCTGGGGAGGATCTGCGCGAGCGCGAACATGTCGTAGCCCTCGAAGAAGGTCGCCACGCTCAAGAACACCAGCAGGCGACGGAGGTACGGAGACAGGGGCTCGCTCATCGGGCGCGGAGTCTCGCACCGCTCGCGAGCGACGCGCTACGGAGCTTGCGCTGCCCCCTTCCCCGCTGCCGCGCGCCCTAACCCCCGCGGAGCGGGGGCAGGGCTCCGGGGGCTGTCAGCCTCGCGATCGTTCTGATGACGTCGGAGCCCTGCCCCCGCTCCGCGGGGGTTAGGGCGCGCGGCAGCGGGGAAGGGGGCCGCGCGGGCTTCGACTCATCGCCGTCGAGCGACGCGCTACGGCGCCCGCGCCGTCCAGAGCTCGATCAGCGCCTCGCCGTCGGGCTGACGGAGCGCGCGCACCAGCCGCAGCCCGGTGAGGTCGGGCGCTCGCATCCGCTCGGTGAGGGCCTCGTTGGCGAGCACGTCGGCGCGCGGCCAGAAGCCCCGGGCGAACACCCCGTCGGACCAGCGAACGAAGAGCATCCGATCGCCAGGGCGCGGTGAGAGCGGGGCGAGGTTGAGCTCGACGATGCGATGCCCGTGCGCCGCGTTGGCGAAGTAGATCGGGTGCAGGACGTAGTCCGCCGTCACCACCGTCACCGGGGCGCCGCCGTCGAGCGCGCTGGCCTCGGCGATGATCTGGTCGACCACGGCGACGTCGAGCGCGGTCACCTTCCAGCGCCGTCCGCCGGCTCCGTCGCGGTCGAGGAAGACGCCGCGGTCGGGGCCTCCGCCGTAGAGAAACCACAGCGCCCCTCGGCGGGTGGGGCCGAGCGCGAGGGCCAGCACCGCGGCGAGGGCGATCCAACGGAGCCGGGTGGCGGCGAGCGAGGCGACCAGCAGCGCGGCCGGGGCGAGCAGCACGAAGCCGTAGCGCTCGGCGTCGACCGAGGGCATGTGCCACTGGCGCATCGGGGCGAGCAGCAGCGGCAGGCCTACCAGCGCCGCCGCGAGGTGGGGGATCGCGAGGCGCCGCAGCGGGTCGCGACCTCGGGCGAGGGCGAGCACGATCAGGCCCACGGCGACTGCGCCCGCGAGGAGCTCGAGCGGGAGAGGGAGCGTGGCGGTGGTGAAGTCGCGGAGGGTGGCCTCGCCGGAGAGCACGCCCGCGAGGGTGCGGTCGAAGATCTGGAGCCGCGATCCGAGGTGGTCGAGGTGGCTGCTGGGGCGCGTGCTGCCGTGCTGCGCGACGCGCGCCGCGCCGACGACCACGGGCGCGACGTGGGCGGCCGCGAGGAGGGCCGCGACCAGCGTCGAGCGCTCCCGGAGGCGGGCGCGGGAGACCGGGTCGGAGAGGAGCTGCGCGGCGACGCCGAGCGCGGGGATCAGCGCCAGCGGAGAGAACTGGAACCCCAGGGCGAGGCACTGACCGCAGGCCACGCGCCACCAGGGAGAGCGGCGGGAGGGGAGGTTCCAGGCGCGGTGGGCGAGGAGGGGAGCGAGGGCCGCGAGGGAGAGCGAGAGCGCGTAGGGGGTGACGACGTTGCGGCTCCAGAGCACCGCCCAGGGGTGCACCGCGAGCAGCGCCGCGAGCACCAGCGCCGGGAGGGATCCCGCGATGCGCCGGGCGAGCAGGGCGACGGCGACGAGGCCGACGAGGCTGGCGGCGACCGGGACGCTTCGGGCGCTGGCGATGGAGTCGCCGAAGAGGCGCATCGCGAGGGCCATCATCCAGGCGAAGAGGTCGGTCACGAAGCGGGCGTCGGGAGGCAGCGGAACCGGGTGGCCGTGCGCGCGCTCCCACGCCGCGAGGAGCCAGTTGCCCTCGTCGTGCGCCGCGTTGGGGACGCTCGCGAGCCGATGGACCCGCAGCGCGAGCGCGACGGCGGTCACCGCCGCGAGGCCGGCCGCGAAGCGCCACCGGGGGGGAGCGGGAGCTGGCTCGTTCACCGGCGACGGGAGGGGAGCATGGCCGCGAGCTCTCTCGCGAACTCATCGGCGGGAGAGATCACCGTGCGGTCTTCGGAGACCGTCCAGCGGGCCTCCTTCGCCCGGCCTCCCTCGTGGGCGCGGAAGACCACCACGCAGCCGGCGCCGCCGTCGCCGGGGGTGTCGGCGCCCCAGCCGTCGGCGGTGAAGCGCCCGCGGCGGGAGCGCGAAGCGTAGGCCAGCAGGGCCTCGGTGTTGGTCAGCCGGAAGGCGCCCCGCCACTCCTGCACCAGCGCCACATCGCTCACCCGGCAGCCGGGCGCGATGGCCGCCCGCTGCGACGGGGTCACCGCCAGCATCGGGGCGTCGCGGCCGGTGAGCGCGCCGGCGTTGAGCCGCGTGGTGTGGGGCGTCTCCGAGGGCTGGGAGAAGGGGTTCTCGGGCATCCACTGGAGGATCACCGCGACCGCGGCGACCAGCACGCCGAAGCCCACGATGGCGTACCAGGACTGCGCCCGCTGCTCCTGCTCCTTGCGTTCGTACTCGTCACTCGGACCCGACATCGCGGCCGCGACTCTGCCACGAACGCGCCGCCGACCGCGCGTCGACTCTCTTACGTCCTGCGGTATACCCGTCCGGGTGAGCACCACCCCCGCCTCGCCGCCCCGCTGGAACCTCTCGGACCTCTACGCCTCGGTCACCGACCCGGCCCTCGACGCCGACCTCGACACCGCCCTCCGCCTCGCCTCCGCGCTCGCCGGCGCCTACCGCGACCGCGTGGCCTCGCTCGACGGCACGACCCTCGCGGCGATGCTCCGCGACTACGAGGCCGCCCTCGCGGTCACCTATCGCCCGCAGATGTTCGCCAACCTGGCCCTCTCCACCGACGCCCTCGACGAGCCCACGAGGGCGCTCCACTCCAAGGTGGGCGAGCGCTCCAACGGGGTGTTCAACCAGCTACGCTTCGTCGACCTCGAGCTCGGCCGCGCCTCCACGGAGGTGTGCGACCGCTGGCTCGCCGACCCGGCGCTCTCCAACTACCGGCACCACCTGGCGAGGGCCCGCGACGCGGCGCCCCACGCCCTGCCCGGTCCCGTGGAGGAGGCCCTCTCGACCAAGGACCTCACCGGCCGACGCGCCTGGACCCAGCTCTACGACGAGCACCTCGCGGCGTGGCGCTTCCAGGTCGAGGTGCACGGCGAGGCCCGCACGCTCACCCTCGCGGACGCCCGCTCGCTGCGCGAAGACCCCGACCGCGAGGTGCGCCGCCGCGCCACCGTGGCCCTCCAGGGGCAGCTCGCCCAGAGCGCCCCCACCCTGGGCTTCATCATCAACACCCTCTACCAGGACCACCGCCTGGAGAACGGGATGCGAGGGCACCTCGACCCGGTCGCCCCGACCATGATCGACGATGAGCTGTCGCGCCCGGTGCTCGACGCGCTGATGACCGCCGTCGAGGCGCACTACCCCGTGGCGCAGCGCTACTTCCGCTGGAAGGCCGCGAGCCTCGGGCTCCCGGTGCTGGAGGGCCACGACGTGCTCGCCCCGCAGGCGCACGGCGACCGCGAGGCCTCGTGGGAGACCGCTCGCTCGGAGGTGCTGCGGGCCTTCGAGGACCTCGACCCGGGCGTCGCCGAGCTGGCCCGGAGGTTCTTCACCGAGGGGCGCATCGACGCCGAACCGCGGCAGGGAAAGCGCGACGGGGCCTTCTGCGCGGGGATGATCCCGGGCGTGGCGCCGAGGGTGCTGGTGAACCACCACGGGCGCATCCGAGACGTCTTCACCCTGGCGCACGAGCTCGGGCACGGGGTGCACTTCGCGCTCGCGGGCGAGAAGCAGTCGCTGCTCAACTACTGGCCGACCAGCCCGATGGCCGAGACGGCGAGCGTCTTCGGCGAGCTGGTGCTGGGGCGCAACCTGCTGGCGCACGAGAGCGACCCGGCGGCCCGCAACGCCATGCGCGCGGCCAGGGTGGAGGACGCGCTGGGGACGATCCATCGGCAGGTGGCCTTCACCCGCTACGAGCTGCGGGTGCACGAGGCCAGGGCCGAGGGCGTGGTGCCCGTCGAGGACATCTCCGCCATCTGGACCGCCGAGATGGACCGGCTCTACGGCGACGCGGTGCTGCGCACGGAGCGCGATCGCTTCGGCTGGGGGGCGATTCCCCACCTCGTCCACTACCGCTTCTATTGCTACTCGTACGCCTTCGGGCAGCTCCTGGTCTTCGCGCTCTACGACCTCTGGGAGCGCGAGGGGGCGGCCTTCGTCCCGAAGTACATCCGGCTGCTGGAGAGCGGCGGCCGCGACCGCCCGGAGGCCCTGCTCTCGGAGCTCGGGCTCGACGTGCGCGACCCGGCGTTCTGGTCCCGCGGGCTCGCGGTGGTCACCCGGATGGTCGACGAGCTCGTCGCCGGCGGCTGAATCGCTCTCCGCCTTGCGTGCGCGGCCCGGGCGCCCCATTGACTCCCTCGTACAGAGAAGGAGCGGTGGTCCATGCGCCCTGTCCTCATCGGCTCGCTTCTGGCGGGCCTTCTCGCGTTGGCTGCGGCCCCTGCGGGGGCCGACCCCCATCCTCGCCCCCCGAGCCCTCCGGCGGTGACCACGGCCCCTGAGCCGGCCCGCCCGGAGATCGTCCCGATGAGCGCGTCGGAGACCGCAGGCATGCTCCGCCGGCTGCGCATCTACATGCTGCGCGCCCCCAACGCGTCGACCGCCTTCGGCTCGCTGGGAGCGGGTCCGCAGATCTGGTTCGTGCTCCCGAGCTGCCGCCCGCCGCAGCCCGACGACCCGAGGGACTACTGCCCCATCGAGCGCCTGGAGGTCACCGCCATCCACGGCGCGGTGATCCCCGGCCGGATGGTGACCGTGATGGACGGCGAGGTGCCTCGGCGGGTGCAGGCCTTCGCGACGGCGGCGGGCACCGACCTGCTCCGGGTGAGGCTCGTCAGCCCCGACGGGCTCACCCGCTTCGAGGCGGTGCTGCCGGTGTCGGAGCTCGGAGACCTCTCGGCCCCGGAGGGTCGGGCGACGCCCACCGGGTTCTCCATCGACTTCCGGCAGTACCCGGCGAGGTAATCCGGGAGGTCGGCGCTCCGCGATGACCTGACGGAGGGCGGTTGATGACTCCGCCCCGGGGATGGTCTATTCCGCGCCCCTCTATGGAGAACTTGGACGTGGCGCAGGACGGCATCGGATCGGGCGAGAAGCCCAGGATCGTGGGGACCCGTGAGGACGAGGCGTGGCGCGCGTACTTCGAGCGAAGCGCCGTGGAGGAGCCGCGCTTCAGCTTCGGCGTGCACTACCTCCGCAACGACGTGGCCGAGACCATGGCGCGGGCGATCCCCAGGGACGCCCGGGTGCTGGAGGTGGGCTCCGGTCCGGGCGACACGCTCGCCAGGCTGCCCAACGCGGTGCGCGACGGGGTCGACCCGATCAGGGCGGCGGTCGAGGGCGCGAGGCGCAGGCACCCGGGGCTCAACCTCCGCGAGGAGGACGCCCTCACCATGCGGCTCGACGAGCGCTACGACGCCATCATCTGCGATCGCCTGGTGCACAGCGTGCCGGACATCCAGCGCATGCTGGAGAACCTCTCGCGGCACCTGAGCCCCGGCGGGAGGATCTTCCTCACCTGCTACAACTACCTCTGGGAGGTGGCGCTGAGGGCGGGCGAGATGGCGGGCTTCAAGCTCCCGACGCCTCCGGCCAACTGGCTGGGTGAGTCCGACCTGAAGAACCTCTTCGAGATCGCTGGGCTCGAGGTGGTGAAGCTCGAAGACCGGATGCTGCTGCCGATGCCGATCCCCGGCGTGTCGGGGCTGCTCAACCGCTACGTCTCCAAGCTGCCGCTGGTGCGCCGCACCTCGATGTACCGGCTCTACGTGCTGCGCCGCCGGGGCGAGGCCGTGCTGCCGAAGTCCCTGCCCAGGGTCAGCGTGGTGGTGCCCGCGCGCAACGAGGCGGGCAACATCCCCAAGATCATCGAGCGCACCCCGGTGATGGGCGCGGAGACGGAGCTGATCTTCGTCGAGGGCGGCAGCAAGGACGACACCCGAGGGACCATCGAGCGAGCCATCGCCGACTACCGAGGGCCGCTAAAGCTCTCGGTCTACGGGCAGACCGGCAAGGGCAAGGGCGACGCCGTGCGCGTGGGCTTCCGGGAGGCCACCGGCGACATCCTGATGATCCTCGACGCCGACATGACCGTGCCGCCGGAAGACCTGCCGAAGTTCTACGACGTGATGGTCGGGGGCCTGAGCGACTACGTGCAGGGCACGAGGCTCGTCTACCCGATGGAGGCCGAGGCGATGCGCTTCCTCAACAAGCTCGGCAACATCGGCTTCAGCAAGCTCTTCACCTACCTGCTCAACCAGCCCCTGAAGGACACCCTCTGCGGCACCAAGGTGCTCTGGGCCCAGGACTACGAGCGCCTCGCCGCCAACCGCGCCTACTTCGGCGACTTCGATCCCTTCGGCGACTTCGACCTCATCTTCGGGGCCTCCAAGCTCAACCTGAAGATCCTCGAGATCCCCATCCGCTACCGCGACCGCACCTACGGCGAGACCAACATCTCCCGCTTCCGCCACGGCTGGCTGCTGCTGCAGATGTCCGCCGTCGCCGCCACCAAGCTCAAGTTCACCTGACGCGCCGCGCGGGTGCCATGCGCTCCCGCCACCGCCACTCCAGCGCCACATCCTCCGGTCTCCCCACGACGCCGATGCGCGGGCCCACCAGCACGTCGGCCTCGACGGTGGGGAGCCCCGTGTGCACCGCGATGCGCCCCGAGGTCACCACGTCGGTGCCGTCCCAGGAGCGGTCGATGCCGAGCGCCCGGCACAGGCTCCCGGGGCCCGCGCAGAGCTTCGCGTCGGTGGCCTTCGGGCCGCGCCGCTCCCTCATCAGCGCGACCCCCTCGATGGGTTCGAGCGCCCGGATCAGCACCGCCGCCCCGTCGCCCTCGCAGACCAGGTTCATGCAGTGGTGCATGCCGTAGATGAAGTAGACGTAGAGCCCTCCCGGGGGGCCGAACATCGTGGCGGTGCGCGCCGTGCGCCCTCGTGAGGAGTGGCTGCACGAGTCCGTGGGGCGGTAGGCCTCGGTCTCCAGCACCCGCCCCGCGGTGACGCCCTCCGGGCCGCTGGTGCGGATCACCCGGCCCAGCAGGTCTCTCGCGAGCACCCGCGCGTCCCGGGCGAAGAACTCCCTCGGCAGACGGTCGGCGTCGAGGCGGTGATCGGCCATCAGACGGCAAGCGTGGTCGACGGCGGCGGGCGCCGCAACGGAGCACGGAGGGACGATGCTAGCGTCGCCGCGATGCTCTCCCGGTCTGCGCTGCTCGCCCTGTCGCTCGTCGCGTGCTCTTCCTCCCCCTCGACGCCCCCGACGGATGCCTCGATGGACGCGACGGCGCACGATGCCGTGACCGACGCCGCGCCCTCCGAGCTGGCTCCGACGGACGTCCCCGTCGCCGCTCCGAAGGACGTGGCGGTCGACGCGCCCGCGGGGTGTATCGGGCCCGACGTGGCCGAACTGATACGAGCGCTGCGCGCGCCTCGACCGCCGGGGGTGAGCGCCGTCGCCGCGCCGGGGATGCGCTTCGAAGACCTGCGCGCCCGCTTCGACGCGAACGCCGACGCGATGACGATCCTCGCTCAGGCCCGCGCTTCGTCGAGGCGCGCCGTGCCGACGCTCGCGCCCGGGGATAGCGCCAGCTACCAGAGCGTGGCCTCGCTCGCCCTCGCGGCGGCCCTGGTCGCCTGGCACGACCGCGACGCCGCGGCCGCGCGCATGGCGCTCCAGGTGCTCTCGGTGACCGCGGTCTCGCCGTCGTGGTTCGCGACGGCGGTGGAGGTCCCCATCTTCGTGGGCGCGTCGCTGGTCGACCTCGCCGCCGCGGCGGACCTGCTCTCGGCCTCGACGCTCGCTCCCGCCGAGGTCGACATGGCGAGGGCCTACGTCGGGCGCGCCGCGGCGGGCACCGAGGCGTGGCTCCAGGGCGGGGGATTGATCTTCATGGCCTTCCACCGGGACAACCACGGGATGCGCCTCGGCGCCGGGCTCGCCGCCGCCGCCATGATCGCTCCCGCCGAGGCCGTGAGCGACGAGACGCTCGCCTACGCGCTCGCTCACATGGGCGCATCCATCGAGCGACAGACCGGAGGCGCGCACGGGTGGGCCGAGGGGTCGACCTACTTCGAGTACGCCTTCGAGGTCGCCGCCCCCGCGCTCGCCGCCATCGACCGCGCCTGGATCGGCGACGCGAACCGCTGCGTCCGCTGCGAGCGCCACGCCTACTCGGTGTGCGCCGCGAGCTCGTCGCCCATCGTGCGCCCGTCGTCGGACCCTCGCGTGCGCGACCTCGTCCGCTGGAGCGCCTCGCTCGAGACCCGCGCCGGGTGGCTGCACCCCATCGACGACAGCCGGCTGATGGGCCTCCCCGCGCCGCTCCTCGAGCGGCTCGCGGGCGCCCGGCGCTACGCTCGCTGGTCCGTCGACGGCTACACCGGCAGCCTCGGCGGCTCGGTGAACGTCGGCCCGCTCGTGGCGCTGGCGCTGGCCTCGCCGGAGCTCCCATCGCCCGATCGCCTCACCACGGTCTGGCCCTCGGCGGGCACCGCGCGCCTCGACGCGACGACCCCGTCGGGCGCTCCCATCGAGGTCTTCGTCATCGCCGAGCACGGCATGGCCAACGCCAGCGGCGGCCACGAGCGACCCGACACCCTCTCTCTCACGGTGGTCGTCGACGGCGCCCTGATGCTCGGCGCCTCGGGCTACCGGAGCTACGACACGCGCGCGCCCTTCGCCCGCGCCGACGCGCACAGCGAGGTGACCGTCGAGGGGGTTCTCTCTCGCGACCTGGGCGCCGGGGAGGGAGGACCCGAAGCGACCCTCGCCGCCGCAGGCGAGGGGGTCACCGGGAGCTACAGCCGCGAGGGCGTGACGGTCACCCGCGCGCTCTCCTTCGAGGCCGGAACCCTGGTGGTGCGAGACCGGGTCGAGCTGACCGGGGAGCGGGACGTCGCGTGGCACTGGCACCTCCGCGGCGCCCTCGACGCCGCGCGCTGGTCATGGACCGTCGGCGCCCGCCGCTGCGAGGCCACGCAGTCGGGGGTGGCGCTCCGCAGCGCCAGGGAGACGGCCCCCGATCACGACGACTACTCGCGGCTGGCGATGCACCCGGTGCTGCGCCAGTCGTCGAGGCTCGCGGCGGGACGGCACGAGCTCACGACCCGCATCGCCTGCACCGCGATGTGATCCCCCGGCGCCATCGGGGCCCTCGGTGGACGCTCCGTGCCCACCTCGGATAGACGGTGGGGCACGTATGCTCACCACCGCGGCGATCTTCCTCGCGGCCGCCGTCGTCGCGGTCACGCTCTTCCGCAGGCTGGGCTTGGGGTCGGTGCTCGGCTACCTCGCCGCGGGTGCCCTCATCGGGCCGTCGGGCCTCGGGCTCGTGCGCGAGGTGCACGAGACGCTGCACTTCGCGGAGTTCGGCGTGGTGCTGCTGCTCTTCGTGATCGGCCTCGAGCTCCAGCCCAGCCGGCTCTGGAAGATGCGCAGCGCCGTGTTCGGCCTCGGCAGCGCGCAGGTGGGCCTCTCGGCGCTGGTCATCGGCGGGGTCGCGGTCGCACTGGGGCTGAGCCCCGCCGCCGGGGTGACGATCGGCGTCGGTCTGGCGATGTCCTCCACGGCCTTCGCGACGCAGCTCCTCGGGGAGAAGAACGAGCTCGGCACCTCGCACGGCCGCAGCGCCTTCGCCATCCTGCTCTTCCAGGACGTCGCGGCCATCCCCGCGCTCGCGCTCATCCCCCTCTTGGGCGTGGCTTCGACGCCCTCGGCGCGCAGCCCGCTGCTGCAGGTGGGGCTCATCGTCGCGGTCATCGCCGCCCTGGTGGTGGGCGGTCGCCTGCTCCTTCGCCCGGCCTTCCGCGTGGTCGCCGGATCGCACAGCCACGAGCTCTCCACCGCCTCGGCGCTGCTCGTGGTCGTCGGCACCTCCATCATCATGCACGCCGTCGGGCTCTCGATGGCGCTGGGGTCCTTCCTCGCGGGCGTGCTGCTGGCCGACTCGGAGTACCGCCACGAGCTCGAGGCCAACATCGAGCCCTTCAAGGGCCTGCTGCTGGGCCTCTTCTTCATGGCCGTCGGGATGTCCGCCAACCTCCGGGTGCTCACCTCCCGCCCGCTGCTGGTGGTCGGCCTCGCGGTGGCGCTGGTCGTCGCCAAGGCCGCGGTGCTCGCCGCGCTCGGTCGCTTCGCCGACCTCTCCCCCCGCGCCCGGGTGAGCCTCGGCGCGGCCCTCTCGCAGGGCGGCGAGTTCGCGTTCGTCATCTTCTCCGTGGCCGAGTCCTCGCGCGTCCTCGACCGCGCGACGGTGGAGCTCCTCGTGGTCGTGGTGACCCTCTCGATGGTGCTGACGCCGCTGCTCTTCGCGCTCCGCGACGAGGCCTTCCGCCGCCTCGACGCGGGGGGCGAGGCGCGCGACTTCGACGCCATCGCCGACGACGGCAGCCAGGTGATCATCGCGGGCTTCGGGCGCTTCGGGCAGATCGTCGGCCGCGTGCTGCGGCTGAAGCGCATCGGCTTCACGGCCCTCGACGCGAGCCCGACGCACGTCGACTTCCTGAGGAGGTTCGGCAACAAGATCTACTACGGCGACGCCTCCCGGGTAGACCTCCTGCGCGCCGCGGGCGCCGAGCGGGCCTCGGTCTTCGTGCTGGCCATCGACGACTTCGAGGCCTCGATGCGGGCGCTCGCGACGGTGCGGGAGAACTTCCCCCGGCTGCGCGTGGTGGCGCGCGCGCGCAACCGGCAGCACGCCTACGCGCTCCTCGCCGCGGGGGTGGAGACCGTCATCCGGGAGACCTTCGCGGGCAGCCTCGACGCCGCGCGGGCCACGCTCGAAGAGCTCGGCGTCTCCAGCGCCGAGGCGCGCACCGCGGTGACGAAGTTCGGGCGCTACGACGAGGCGATGGTGCGAAAGACCTACGTGCACCGCGACGACGAGAAGGCGCTCATCGAGTCGGCGAAGAAGTACTCCGCGGAGCTGGAGAGCATCTTCCAGCAGGACGAGCGCTCCGCCGGGGACTGAATGACCGCTCAGCGGTAGCCGAGCACCAGCGCGCGGGCGAGCAGGAGCCAGCCGTCGGCGGCGACGAAGAGCAGCAGCTTGAAGGGGAGCGCGACCTGCGGCGGGCTGAGGCCCGAGAGCCCGAGCGAGACCAGCAGCGAGGCGATCACGAGGTCGACCACCAGGAAGGGCAGGAAGACCAGGAAGGCGATGGTGAAGGCCCGCGCGAGCTCGGTCACCACGAAGGCCGGGAGCAGCACCGAGACGTCGTCGTCGCTCACCGCCGCGGTCGCTCCCTGACGCTGCGCCGCCTGCCGGGCGAGGTCGGCGAAGAGCCGCCGCTCCCGGGCGTGCGCGTTGGCCCTCAGGAAGCGCACCCAGGGCGCCTTCCCGGCCTCCCAGGCGCGGCCGAGGCGAGCGAGCCCGTCGGGGGTGAGGGGATCGGCCGCGAGCGCCTCGGTGAGCTGCGGGCCCGCGCGGTCGACCATGGCCCTCGCGGTCGGGGCCATCACGTGCAGCGACAGGATCGCGCTCAGCCCCAGCACCACCAGCGAGCTCGGGGTCTCGGCCGACCCGAGCGCGTTGCGGAGGAGCCCGAGCACCACGGAGCATTTGACGAAGCTGGTGCCCACCAGCAGCAGCGCCGGGAGGAGCGAGAGCATCCCGAAGACGATGGCGAGGACGAGCGGTGAGGTGCCCGAGGTGTTCACGGCGCGGCGTCCTTCGGGGGCGCGTCGGGGAGCGTGGCGGGGTCGAGCTCGGAGAGCACCGAGAGGCCCCCGTCGCTGCCGCCGAGCAGGAGGGCCTTCGCCCCGACGCGCACCACGAAGAGCGTGCGCCGCGGGTCGAGGGCCACCCGGTCGACGACGGTGATGACCCCGGCGGGGCTGCGACCTACGCCCCGGCGGGCGGCCTGGCGGAGCACCCACCAGGCGAGCGCGCAGACCGCGCCGAGGACGAGCAGCGTCTGCGCGAGGGCGGCCCCGAGGCTCGGCGGCGGCGGTGGATCCATCCCGCGCGATGGTGCGGGAGGCGTGCGGCGAAGGGAAGGGGCGTTGGATCAGGCGGAGGCGGACTCCGCCTCGGGGGCGGCGGGCGCGACGGTGGGCTCGTCGAAGGCGACGGCGCGCTCGAGCACCTCGGCGATGTCGAGCTGCTCGACCGGGCGCTTGAGCTCCTCCTCCATCGACTTGATGCCGTCGGTGAGCATCGTCTGGCAGAAGGGGCAGCCCGAGGCGATCATGGTCGCGCCGGTGTCGACGAGCTGCAGCGTGCGGCGGTTGTTCACCCGCTGGGGGCTGTGCTGCTCCTCCATCCACATCTGCGCGCCGCCGGCGCCGCAGCAGAGGCCCTTCTCGCGGCTCAGCTCGGCCTCGACGAGCTCGAGGCCCTCGATGCGCCCGAGCACGTCGCGGGGGGCCTCATACACGTCGTTGTAACGACCCAGGTAGCAGGAGTCGTGGAAGACCACCTTGGCCTTCACCCCGCGGGTGGGGCGCAGCTTGCCGGTGGCGAGCAGCTCCTGGAGGTAGGTCGAGTGGTGCACCACCTCGTACTTCGCGCCGAGGTCGGGGTACTCGTTGAGCAGCGTGTTGAAGCAGTGCGGGCACGTCGTGACGATGCGCTTCGGCTTGTAGTTGTTGAGCGTCGCGACGTTCGCCTCGGCGAGCATCATGTAGAGGTGCTCGTTGCCCGCGCGCCGCGCCGGGTCGCCGGTGCAGGTCTCCTCGCTGCCGAGGATGGCGAAGTCCACCTTCGCCTGCTTCATCAGCCTCGCCATGGCGCGGGAGATCTTCTTGGCGCGGTCGTCGTAGCTGGCCGCGCAGCCGACCCAGTAGAGCACCGCCGCGTCGGGCTTCTCGCTCATCAGCTTCACGTCGAGGCCGTCGGACCACTCCGCCCGGTCCATGCGCGTGAGGTTCCACGGGTTGCCGTTGGTCTCCAGGGCCTGGAAGGTCTTCTGAAGCTCCGCCGGGAACTCCCCGCGCACCATCACCAGGTTGCGGCGCATGTCGACGATCTTGTCGACGTAGGTGATCATCACCGGGCACTGCTCCTCGCAGGCGCGGCAGGTGGTGCACGCCCAGATGACGTCGGGGTGGATGACGTCGGGCACGAGGTTGAGGTCGAAGATGGGCTTCGGGGCCTCGCCGTTCTCGCCGTAGGGATCGTGCGAGAAGACCTCCTCCTGCCTGGAGTAGAGGTGGTCGCGCAGGTCGATGGCGAGGTGCTTCGGGGAGAGCAGCTTGCCCGTGCGGTGCGCCGGGCAGTTGTCCGAGCAGCGGCCGCACTCGGTGCAGGTGTAGAAGTCCAGCAGCGACTTCCAGGTGAAGTGGTCCATGCGGCCCACGCCGATGCGCGCGGCGGTGGGGTCGGGCTGCTCCATCGCGGCGGCCATGTCCTCGAGCAGCTTGTCCGAGCTCTCGGCCATGGGCTTGAGGCGACCGGGCGGGTCGAGGCTGCGCGTGAAGACGTTGATGAGCGCCGTGATGACGTGGAAGTGCTTGCCGTAGGGCAGGTAGTTGAGGAAGGCGAAGACCAGGAAGACGTGCACCCAGAGGCCGACGCCGCCGATGGCGCGCGCGGTCGAGGCGCTCGACACGCCGACGCCGTGGAGCACGAGCGCCAGCACGCGCCCGAGGTTCTCCCCGGTGGCGTTGGCGATGTGGTTGACGTTGCCCGAGACGTCGCCGCCCTCGCGGATGGCGTGCGAGAGGAGCAGGCCGCCGTCGGCGACGATGTCCATGACCATCATGGTGCCGATGACGCTGAGCACGACCCAGGCGTGCCAGCCGTAGGCGAGGCGCTTCAGCTTCGGGACGAGCCGGAAGTACATGAAGGCCACGACGCCCGCGATGACCCCGAGGACCACGACGTCCTTGAGCAGGTTGTAGCCGTAGCCGAGGGCGCGGAGCAGGGGGTCGGGGCCCTGCGGGTCGAGGATGAAGAGGTAGAAGCTCTCGTCGAAGCCGCGGCCCACGAGGATGATCGTGCGGAGCAGCAGCGTCGCGAAGCCCGTGAAGATGAGGTAGTGCGCGATGCCCGCGGAGGCGTACTTGGGCATCTTCATCTGCGCGCGCAGGGCCCAGAAGAGCGCCGCGCCGCCGCCGACCGCCGCGAGCATCGTCCCCAGGTGGAGGAAGCCCTTGCCCGCATCGCCCGGCGCCAGCGCGCCGAGGAGCGCCGCGGGGGCGGCCGCCATGCCGACGATGGCGGTGAACACCAGCGCGCTTCCGAAGACGCTCGGACCCTTCGCACCCGGGGCGACGGTGAGCCGCTCCCAGATGTGATCGAGCCGGTTTTCGGGCTGTCCCTGCGCAAGCAGGATGAGGCGCCGGAAGGCGCTCATGGAAAACAGCCCAACAAGCCCTCCGACCAGGAGGGCCATCGCGATGGGGTTCATGTCCGTCGACCGTTGCGTGAGGATCCGCGTGCACCGCGCACGGGCCTACGCGGTGGGTCTTTTAGGCTCGGCGGAAGATAGGGTCAATCGCCCGCTGAACGGCGATTCAGCGGGGCAGCTTGGCGTCGAAGAAGGCGCGGAGCTTGATGAGGTTCTTCTCCTCGCGGCCGAAGCTCGGCGCTGCGTAGCTGCGCGCGAAGCCCTTCACGTCGGCGGTGAACTCCGCGCGCACCGGGGCGCCGGCGATGATGTCGTCCACCGAGCGGCCGCGCGCCGCGCTGCGCTTGAGCCCCTGCACGTAGACGTCGAGCCGGTGGTAGTCGTCGCCGAGGAAGGACCTCACGAGGTCGACGTCGCCCGCGAGGGTCTGGAGCGCGGGGTTGGCGCCGAGGTCGACGCCGTTGGCGCCCGCGTGCGCCGCGGCGATGCGCAGCACGAACGCGTCGTCGAGGTAGCCGATGTCGTCGATGCCGTCGGGGATGAGGTCGACGGACTTGAACACGTAGTTGAGACCCGCGGCGAGCGAGCGGCGCGCCGCCTCCGGGGTCTCACCGGCGTTGAGCGCGTCGACCATCGCCTCGGCGTCTTGGCCCAGCGAGCGAAGCCAGTTGGGGAAGGTCTCCAGGCAGCGGGCGTCGACTTCGGATGTCATGTCTCTCCTAACAAGTGGTGAACGGACGGATGAGGTCGTCGGCCAGCGGGTCGGGACATTCCCTCGCGGCCTCCCGTTCGCGGCGCGCGATGGTAACGGCGACGCCGCCCTCCCCACAAGGCTCCCGTTCTGTTGGGGCCGGGACGGTGCTAAGACCCAACGCCGCCCCGTGCGCACCCGCCGCTCGTCCGCTCTCGCGCTCCTCCTGCTCGCCGCCGTCGCCCCGGCCTGCGCCCGCTCGTCCGGGCCCACCACCGTCGAGCGCATCGGCGGTCGGCTGCGAGAGCGCCCCTACGCCTCGGCCACCGCCTACGAGGCCTACCTTCGGGGCGAGCTCGCCGCGGCCCGCGGCGACTTCGTCGAGGCCGACCGGCAGCTCTCGCTCGCCGCCTTCGCCGACGCCTCCGACCCCTGGATCGTCGCGCGCCGGGTGCACCACCTCCTCGCCGCGGGCCTTCGCGCGCGCGCCATCGACGTCGCCCGCGAGGGCACCGGCCGCCACCCCGACGCCTCCGCGGCCTGGCTGGGGCTCGCGGCGGCCCTCGGCGACAGCCCCGCCACGCGCGCCGAGCGGGACGCGGCGCTCGCCCGCGCGGTCGGCCTCGACCCGGAGGACGCCGAGGTGCGCGCCTCCGCCGTGCGCATCGCCTCGCGAGACAGCGCCTCCGACGCGTCGCCCGCGATCGTCCGTCGCCCGCTGAGGGCGGAGCTCACCGTCGAGCGGCTCGCCGAGTCCGGCGCGTGGTCGCGTGCGGCGGCCATGCTCGCCTCCGCCGCTCGACGCCAGCGACCTGGCGTCGACGACCTCCTCGCGGCCTCCGTGGCCCGGCTCTGCAGCGGCGATCTGCTGGGAGGGCGCGCTGCGGTCGACGCGCTCTCGCGCCGCCGCGGTCCGGTCGACCGCACCTCGCTCGCGTGGCTCTGGCTTCGGGCGGGCGAGCGCCAGAGGGCGCTGGAGGAGTCGGCGCTGGCGATGGGCGAGGGGGTCGCCGGGGCCGCCACCGTGAGGGCCCTGGCGTTGGCCGAGAGCGATCAGCCCACGCAGGCGCTTCGGGTCGCCGCGCTGGTCGACGTGGGAGAGCGGGCGCCGGACGTGGCGACGACCTCCCTCGCGCCTTGGGCCGGGCGCTGCGTGCGCTCCGGGGCGATGGGCCGCGCCGAGGGGTCCCCGCGAGGGAGCGCCCTCGCGATGGTGACCGCCGCGCTCGCCGCCGCGCTCGACCGGGCGGGTCACGGCCCGCTCGGCGACGTGGCCGTCGAGAGGGCGATGCTCCGCCTGCGGGCGCTCTCGGGGGAGGGGGCCGCCGCGAGGGACGCCCTGCGCGTCGCTGCCGCGACCCGGCTCGATCGGCTGGGCCGCGGCCCCGACGGCGCGCTGGCCGAGGTCGAGACCCCGGGAGGACGCCTCGCCCGGGCCGCCTTCGCGGCGTGGTCGGGCCCTGGTGCTCGCGCTCTCGAAGACCTCTCCACGGCGGACCGCGATGCGGAGGCGGCCGGGTGGTCCGCCGCGTGGCGGGTGCTGCTCTGCGCCCGCTCGCCCTCCCGCTGCGAGGGCGTCGATCGCGCCGGCGCCGAGGCCGCGGTGCTCGCCTCCCTCGACGAGGCCCCGGTGGTGCTCCGCGCTCAGGCCCTCTTGCGCCGTGATCCGGGCGGCCTCGACCGCGCCTCGGGCGCCGACCCCCGCTCCCCGTGGGACGCGTGGCTCCGCTCCCAGCTCAGCCCCAACACGGGCCGCGTCACGCCGTGAGGGCCCCCTGGTCTCCGGTCTCGCGTCGCATCGCGTACGCCCTCTGCCTCGCGGCGGTGGCCGCGGCGGCGGTGTGGCACTACCGCCACGAGGGCACGGCGCTGCCGGTCGACGACGCGTACATCACGCTGCACAACGCGGAGGTGCTGCGGCGCGGGGTCGACCCGCAGTTCGGCGTCGCCGCGATGGTGGGGGCCACCAGCTCGGTGCACACGGTGCTGCTCGCCCTCCTCGGGGCGGTGGTGCACGGCGAGGCCGCGGGCTGGCTCGGCGCGTGGGTGGGCATCGCCGTCTATGTCACCGGCGTGCTGGCGCTGGGCGTCCGCTACCGGCTCTCTCGCTGGGACGCCGGGCTCCTCGTGGCCCTGTCGCTGGTGGTCGCGGAGGTTCCGCACCAGCTCACCAACGGCCTGGAGACGGGCCTCGCGATGGGGGCGCTCGCGTGGTGCCTCGCGCTCACCGAGCCGGGGGCCTCCGGGCTGCACTCCCGTCTTCAGCCCGTGCTCTTCGGCCTGCTCCCCTTCCTCCGCCCGGAGCTCTCGGTCGCCTCCGCGGCGCTGCTCGCCACCCGCTGGCTGCGCCTTCGCCGCGCGGGCTCGCTCGACCTCCGCCGCGCGCTCACGGACCTCTCGCTGGCCCTGCTGGGCGCCGCCCCCTGGGCGCTGCTCAACCTCGCGCAGCTCGGGACCCTCGCGCCCTCGACCATCGCCGCCAAGCGGCTCTTCTTCGCCGAGGGCTGCATCCCCCTGAAGGTTCGCTGGGAGTGGGCCCGGCACAGCCTCCGGGCCTTCGCCGACGGCGTCGGGTACCTCTCCCGCTCGGTGGTGCTCTGGCCCCTCGCCGCCGCGGGCAGGGCGGGGCTGCTCACCTTCGCCGCGCTGGTGCTCGCCTACACCACGCAGTTTCCCGGCGCGCTCGGCCACTACGAGTACCGGTACCAGTATGTACTGCTGCCCTTTGCGTTCGCCGCGATCGCCGCGGCGCGTGCGAACCCCTCCCGCTGGATCCGAGGCGCGGCCCTCGCGATCGCCGTGGTGGCCCTCGACGCCAACCTGTGGAGCGTGGGCGAGCGCTGGGAGCAGCACCGGCAGCGCTGCGCCTTCACCCGCGCCGAGCTCGCGGGCGTGGCGACGTGGGTGCGCGCCTCCCTCCCTCGCGACGCGCGCCTGCTGGTGCACGACGTCGGCTACATGGCCTTCGCGGGCGAGCGGGCGATGGTCGACCTCGTGGGGCTGAAGACCCCTCGCGCGGTGGCGCTGCACCGTCGCTACACCTGGGCGACCTGCGGCGCCACGCGGGCCGAGGCAGTGCACCGCCTCGCGCTCGACACGCGCCCGACGCACCTCGTGGTGCTCGACTCCTGGGACGCCATCTACCGCATCGCCGAGGGGCTTCGAGCGCACGGCTGGAGGGTCGAGCAGGCGCGGCCCTCGGGGCGCTATCAGGTGTTCTCCCTCGCGCCTCCGCCCTGACGCGATCCTCTGCAAATCGAGGCCCATTTGTTGGTCCTGTCGAGGGGGGGTCGGGTAGCTTGACAACCCTGGGGATCCGAAGGAAACAGCGGCCGCCTGTTGGACCTTGGTGGGCCATCGGCCAAATAAGCAGAAGGTGAAGACCAAGATGCGTGGACTAATTTCAACGTTGATGGGCGCGGCGATCGCGCTGGGCGCGACGGCCGTGAGCGCGCAGGACCTGAGCACCACCACCGTGGCGCCCTCGACCACGACGACGACCGGGGCCTCGGTCACGGACACCTCGGGTCCGACCGACCACTCGGTGGTCGTGGGGCACCTCGGCCTCCGCTACTTCGGTTCGGCCGACATGCCCGCGCTCTCGTTCACCGGCGGCATGGCCTCGCAGGGCGGCACCCAGGCGCTCCACACCGTGGGCGCGCGCTACTGGCTCAACCACTCCCTCGGCATCGAGGCCGGCCTCGGCATCGGCTTCACCAGCGGCTCGAACACCCGCACCGTCCAGTCGGGCGGCAACACGATGCAGCAGTCGTCGGACAACCCGAACTTCTTCGGGCTCGGCCTCCAGGTGGGTCTGCCCATCATGGTCGCCGAGGCGAAGCACCTCGCCATCCACCTCGACCCGTACCTCTACTTCCGCTACGGCACGAGCGGCATCACCACCGGCTCGGGCACCTCGACGACCGACAACACCCTCAGCGCGGTGCAGTTCGGCCTCGGCGCCAACGCGGTCGCCGAGCTCCAGTTCGGCTTCATCGGGCTGCCGCAGCTCGGCCTCCAGGCGCAGTTCGGCTTCGGGCTCGCCTACAACAGCAACAGCTTCAAGTCGGTGGTGCTCAGCACCAACGACACCACCACCGCCTCGTCGTCGGGCTTCGGCATCGGCACCACGGTGGGCCCGCACTACGGCCTCGACCAGATCATCAGCGGCTCGGTCTCCGCGGTCTGGTACTTCGGCGGCTCCCCCGGCCGCTGATCGTTCCCGCCCCGCCCGCGCGTCGTGGGCCCCTCCCGCGGCCGCTGCGCTCGGCTCCTCCCGCCCGTACCATCGACCCCGGCCAGCTGCTGGCCGACACCCGCAACAACCACGACCACCGCGTGCTCGAGGCGTCCTTCCCGGAGGCGCCGGGCGAGACCATCCGGCACGCGCTGGAGTCGCAGCTCGACGTCTCCGTGGCGGCGCGGGCCTCGCTGAAGGTCGCGACGTGGCGCGGCCGATGGTGCCCGCCGCGTCGGTCGCGCTACGATCGCGCCGATGAGCCAGCAGCCGACGAATCCGCCCACGAAGGGCCGTGTCTGGGACGACCCTCGGATCGTGGCGCCCGACGAGGCCGCGTGGGCGGAGATGTCTCCGGCCGAGCGCGAGGCCGCGGTGGAGGAGATCGTCGCCGTGCTCGACGAGTCGCTCAACGCGATGTCCGAGGGCACACCGCACTTCCGTAACAAGTCGGGCGCCGCGGCGGACCTCGATGGGCACTTCCGGCGCGCGGGCCGCAAGGTGTTTCTCGCGTGCGAGCTCGCCGTGATCTACCCCGGTGAGCCCGCCCTCGTGCCCGACGTCCTCGCGGTGCTGGACTGTGACCCCGACCTCGATCTGGGTTCGTGGGTGGTCGCCACGCAGCGCCGTGGCATCGACCTGGCGATCGAGATTCGCAACACCGGCGCGAAGCACAAGGACCTCGTCGAGAACGTGCGCGACTACGCCCGCGTGGGCATCCCAGAGTACTTCAGCTTCGATTGCCGCAGCGCGACCCTGCGCGGCTGGCGCCTCGGCGCGCCCGACGCGCGGACCTACCAGCCGATGGTCCCCCAGGGGGGCCTGCTGACGTCGCGGGTGCTCGGGCTCGAGCTCGCGGTCGTCGATCGCCGACTTCGCTTCTTCGCGAACCAGGCGCTGGTCCCTTCGGCCAGCGAGCTGGTCAGCCGACTGCAGGCGATGACCGACGAGAGCCAGCTCGCGGCGTTGGAGAGCGAGCGCATGGCGCTGGAGAGTCAGCGCGCGGCATCCGAGGCCGAGGCGCGGGCCGCGAAGCTTCGGGCCACGGTCGCGGCGTCCATCGTCCGCCTGTGCGACCGGAAGGGCGTTGCGCTCGACGACGCGCAGCGGGCGATGATCGCCGCGGAGCGGGACGCCGACCGTCTCACGCGCTGGTTCGACCGCTGCCTCGACGCCTCCACCGCGGCGGAGATCTTCTTCGACGACCGGCCGAGCGCCTGACCCCCGAACTCAGCGCCGACGCCTCCTCGCAGGCGCGGCGCGGAGGGGCTCGTAGAAGCCCTCCAACCCGACCACTTCATAGGGCTCCTCGCCTCGCGCCACGAAGGCCGCGTTGCGCGCCGCGATCTCGTCGAGGATCAGCGGGAACGCCGCGACGCTCCACGGCAGCGTGTCGTGCATCAGCAGCACGCCTCCGCGGGGCGCCCGGTCGAGCTCGGCGCGCACGTTGGCGAGCACCCCGGCGGCGGTGTTGACCCGCCAGTCCTGCGAGTCCATCGCCCAGAACACCGGGGTGTACTCCCGGGAGAACACCGCGCTCACCGCGCGCGGGTGGTGCAGGGCTCCGTAGGGCGCTCGGAAGAGCCAGACGCGCTCTCCCACCACGCCGTGGATGAGCGCCTCGGTGCGGTCGATCTCGTACCGGAGCGTCGCCTCGGTCATCGTGTCGAGCAGGTCGTGGTGATAGGTGTGGTTGCCGATCAGGTGACCGTGGCGCCACTCCGTCGCCAGCACCGTGCGGTTGCGCCGGGCCACCTCGCCGTCGCCGTCGATGCGATGGCCGGTGACGAAGAAGGTCGCTCGGATGCCGTGCCGGTCGAGGGTGTCGAGCAGCGCAGGGGTGGTCTCCCAGCTCGGGCCGTCGTCGAAGGTGAACGCGATGCAGCGCCGCGCGCAGCCGCCGCCGCCGATGAGCCGGCCGCCCCGGAAGCGCTGCGACCAGAGGTTGCTGTCCGCGGGCTTGATCTTGTAGCCGGCGTCGTCGGGGCCGCCGGTGGCGGAGGCGAGGAGGGGCGAGAGCGCGATGGCCGCGACCGTCGCGACCACCACGCCGAGGGCGCTGCGAGGGGAGAGCCGATCAGAACGGGATGTCGTCATCGCCACCAGGGCCACCGCCCCCGAAGTCGTCGGGGGGAAAGTCGTCGGCGTCGGCCACCGGACGACCGCCCGCCGCAGGGGCCGGACGAGCCGCGCCGCCGCCGACCGCGGGACGAGCAGCGCCCCCACCGACAGCGGGAGCGCCGCCGCCAGGATGCGCGCCCACGCCCTCGTTGCGGCCGCCCAGCAGGATGAGGTTGGACGCCACGATGTCGGTCGCGCTCTTCTTCACCCCGTTGGAGTCTTCGTAGGAGCGCGTCTCGATGCGGCCCTCGACGTAGACCCGCGAGCCCTTGGAGAGGATCTTCGACAGCGCCTCGCCTCGCTTTCCCCAGAGGACCACCTGGTGCCAGTGCGTGACCTCCTGGCGGGTCTGGTTCTGGTCCATGTACGACTCCGTCGTCGCGAGGCGGAACTTCAACACCGGCCGGTTGTTGGTGGTGAAGCGAAGCTCCGGGTCGGCGCCGAGGTTGCCGATGAGCATTGCCTTGTTGAGTCCTTCAGCCATGTTGTGCCCCGTTTCTCCAGAAGTGCGGGCGCAGCGCCCGTCGCGGTTCACCGTAGTGGCCACCCCTCCGAGGGGTCAACAAGTGGTGTGACATACCCTGTCACGACTGGAAACCGCGCCAGGAGCTTGCGTTCTCGGCTCAATAGTCGGCCGGGGGGCAGATGTCTCCGTGGCGTCGGCGGTACACCGGCTCGCCGTCGACGTAGCGCATGAAGCAGTACCCGCGGTCGAGGTACGCGCGGAGCTGGGGGTAGTTGTACATGTACCTCCCGCTCATGGTCCGGCCGGCGTCGATGATGAGCTCGGGGCGCTCCCGCTCGAGGTCGGCGAGGAGCTGCTCGCGGCTGCCCGGCACCACCCGGCGCTCCTCCTCGTCGCGCGTCGCCTGGAACCACGGCACCACCCCGGCGGGGTAGACCGTGTAGACGAAGCGCGAGGCGGGCATCCGCTGCGACGAGACGTAGGTCTCCGCGCGGAAGCCCCAGACGAAGATGCGCTCCCCCGGGTCGGTGCGCTCCAGCACGTAGCGGACGATCGGGTCGGTGTGGGGGTTCTGGTACCAGCGGTCGGTCTCTCGGCGCAGGCGCACGTTGCGGCTGAGGTTCGAGGCGCAGATGACCAGCAGCGCCGAGGCGCCGAGCACCAGGGTGAGGGTGCCGACGAAGCGGCCTCGCAGCGTGGCGCGCGACGGGGCGACGGAGGCCGCGAGGGCGCCGCCGGCCACCACCGCCGCCACGGAGAACACCTCGACCAGGTAGTGCGGGAAGAAGCGCCCGGTGAACGACGCGCCGATCACGCTCCCGACGAGCTGGAGAAACGTCACCAGCGCGCCGCCCTGGGAGCGGAGCCCGGTCCAGCGAGGGCCCTCGTGGTCGGTCACCCGGCGCAGCACCCGGGCCGCGAGCAGCCACCCGAGCGAGCCCACCACCACGATGCCGAAGAGGTACTTGTCGAGCTGCTCCTTCAGCTTGTCGCGGTAGGAGGTGAGGTTGACCGGAGCCATGAAGATCTCCCGGCCATACCGCTGGAAGTAATAGAAGAACTCCTTGAGGTGCCCGGAGGCGGCGTAGATCACCACCACCACCACGAAGGGGATGGCCGAGCCGAGGGCGAAGCGGATCACCGCTCGGGCGCGCGACTCCCGGGTGGAGCCGGGGTCGTTGTTGCCGAGGACGATCCACGCCGCGAGCGGGAGCGCGTGGATGAGGGCCATCTGCTTGCTCAGGCCCGCGCAGGCGGCGAGCACGCCCGCGACGAGGATGTGGGCGTCGCGGCGGCGCACCGTCCCGCGGGGGTCGTCGGCCGGGCGCATCGCGCGGGCCACGAGCAGCCACGAGGCGAGCGCGAAGATCATCGCGACGACCTCGCCGTTGTAGCCGATGCCGTCCCAGGGGTTGAGCTCGTAGGTGAAGAAGTAGGTCGAGACCAGCACCGCGATGGCGGCCGCCGCGGGGGAGAAGAGCTCCAGCGCCAGCAGGAACACCAGCGCCAGCGTGGAGAGGGCGCAGAGCAGGGCGAGGACGCGGATGGGGATCCAGCTCCACATGCCGCCGATGCGCATCGCGAGCGCGGCGAGCCAGTAGGTGATGGGCCCCCGCTGCGAGACGCCGTCGACGTAGGGGAGCCAGTGCCCGCGGATCATGCGCAGGCCGAGCGCGGAGATGTACCCCTCGTCGTTGCTCACCGGCGCGGCGTAGGGGAAGAGGAAGTGCGCGTGGGCGCGGAGCGTGACCACGACGGAGACGGCGAGCGCGAGGAGCGTCGGCCCCCACCCGAGGAGGCGCTCGCGTCGGCGGGCGCGGGGGTCTTCAGCAGCGGTGTTCATCGGTGTTGAGAGGGGTGCGGGGGGAGTCGAGGGGATGAAGGATCAGCCCGGGGTGATGAGCTGAAGGTCGAGGCCGCCGGGATACATGTACGAGGTGTACCGGGCGACGCCGTAGACCTTCACGCCGATGGGCTGAGCCCCGGAGGAGCGCAGCCGGTGCGGCCCGCTGGTGATGGGGAGCGTGAAGATGTTCATGGTGCCGACGGTGGACATCGAGCCGCGCAGGGGCATGTCGTCCATGATGAGCTCGGTGCCCGCGGGGGCGACCACGTTGACGAAGTTGTTGGGGTAGGTCTGCGGCACGTAGAAGTCGTAGCTGGTGCGGTACTGCTGCACCGGCACCTCGAAGACCATCGCGGGGTCGCCCGAGCTGAGCCCGCTGCCGGCGGGCCCCTGGCCCAGCATGAACTGCGAGACGAGCAGCGCCTGCGTGCCGATCACCCGGAAGTTCGCGTTGGTCTGGAACTCGATGAGCTGCCCCGCGGACAGGGTGACCGGGGCGTGGGCGCTCGGCGGGTCGAAGGTGAGCTCGTTGTCGTTGGACTGCGACAGGATGCGCACCACCGCCGGGACGCCGGGGCCGCGGTCGCGCAGCGCGGAGACGATGTAGTCGCGCCCCCAGGTCTCGTTGGGCAGGAGCTGCTCCTCCAGGTGGTCGCAGGCGACGCGGCCGGCGGGCACCGTGGCGCAGTCGTGGCCCACGAAGACGGCCACCGGCTGGTTGGTCTCGATGGAGGTGCCGGTGAGGTCGCCCATGCCGTCGCCGATGAGCTCGAGCACGTCGCCGGCGTTGAGGGTGAAGGTCCTCGACTCGCCCGAGCGGATGGCCGGGATTCCGGCGCCGGCGGCGACGTTGGAGGTGGGGCGCACGGTGACCTCGGTGCTCTCGCCGGTGACCGCCGTGATGGTCACGAAGCCCCCGACGGTCTGGCGGGTGAGGGCGTTGAAGACGTTGGGCCAGGTGGAGACGAGGTAGCGCTGGCGCAGCACGCCCTGCGGCAGCAGCAGCGAGGCGTCGTTGGTGAAGGAGAAGTAGCCCCCGCTGCGCTCGAAGGTGAGCGGGTTGAACTGGTACGCCGCGATGGGCCCGTTGCTGCGCACGTGGTAGGCGCCGCCGCGGCGGATGACCGAGCTGGCCGGGCGCGCGGAGGCGTCGGGGCAGGGGCTGCCGTCGGCGCGGCAGCCGCGGTTGGCGGGGTTGAGCTGCACCAGCTCGGACACCCACGGGAGGGTCACGGTCTCGATGGCGCCGGGGGCGAGGTCGAGCTCCCGGGGGGTGCCGAGGGTGCCGCCGGTGATGGTGGCGTGCACCGCGTAGCCCTGCGGGTTGGAGAGCACGACCGCGAAGGAGAACTGCGGGTCGAGCGCGGTGTTGGGGGTGATCGTCGGCCAGTAGTCGCAGCCCAGGTACGAGCGGCCCGTGGAGCTCGCGGAGCAGCGGTCGACGCAGACGCCGGAGTTGCAGCTCTCGCCGTTGGAGAGGTTGCACGAGGCGCCGTCGACCCAGCGCGAGCCGTCGGCGCTGCAGGTCTGGATCTGCTGCGGAGAGGCCGGGTTGCACCGCGAGGTCGACGGGGCGCAGAGGCGGCAGCCGACGTTGGGCACGCACGACCCGCTCGGCGCCACGCAGGCCTGGCGGTCGACGATCTGGCCGTCGGCGTCGCAGGTGTAGCGCTCGTTGCCGTTGCAGTAGACGCGGCCCTGGTCGCAGGGGCCCACGGTGCCTACGTCGCGGGAGGGCCCCGAGCCGCCGTCGCGCACGATGACGGTGAAGCGCTGATCTTCGGCCGAGCAGGCTGCGACGGAGGCCACGGCGGACAGCGAAAGGACGCAAAGCAAAGCGCGCATGCCACGACTTCTACCGCAGCCGCTGCACGCCCGTCCACGCGAGGCCGTTGCCCTGTGACGGTCACCACGGGCATCCTCCGGCCCGATCTCATGGACCTGCTCCTCCGCGGCGGAACCCTCGTCACCTGCGACCCCGACGACCGAGTCACCTCGGGCTCTCTCTGGATCACCGACGGCCGCATCGCCGCGCTCGGCGCCGACGCCGAGGCGAAGGCGACCCGCTCGGGCCGATCGCTGCGCGTGCTCGACGTGGCCGGGTGCGCGGTGATCCCCGGCTTCGTGCAGGCGCACGTGCACCTCTGCCAGACGCTCTTCCGGGGCATGGGGGACGACCTCCCGCTGCTCACCTGGCTGAAGGAGCGCATCTGGCCCCTCGAAGGGGCGCACGACCCCCGCTCGCTGCGCGCCAGCGCCGACCTCGGCATCGCGGAGCTCATCAAGGGTGGCACCACCACGGTGCTGGACATGGGCACCGTGCGCCACCACGACGCGGTCTTCGAGGCGCTGCGCGACTCCGGGCTCCGCGCGGTCTCGGGCAAGACCATGATGGACGCCGGGGAGAGCGTTCCGCGGACGCTGCGGGAGACCACCGAGGAGAGCCTCGCGGAGAGCGACGCGCTCTGCGCCCGGTGGCACGGCGCCGAAGGGGGGCGGCTGCGCTACGCGTACTCGCCGCGCTTCATCCTCTCGTGCACCGAGGGGCTCTTCCGCGGCTGCGTCGCGCGGGCGAGGGAGCGGGGCGCGTGGATGCACACCCACGCCTCGGAGCACCCGGGAGAGCGGGACGCGGTGCGCTCGGTGCTCGGCATGGACGACGTCGACGCGCTCCACGCGTGGGGCTTCGCGGGGCCGGACGTGGTCATCGCGCACGGGGTGCAGCTCACCCCGAAGCAGCGGCGCATGCTGGGGCGCGACCAGACGCGCGTGGCCCACTGCCCGAGCGCCAACCTGAAGCTCGGATCGGGCGTGGCGAGGGTGGAGCGCATGCAGCGCGCGGGCATCGTGGTGGGCATCGGCGCGGACGGCACGGCCTGCAACAACAACCTCGACGCGATGCTGGAGATGCGGCTCGCGTCGCTGCTGGCCAAGCGCTTCGGCGACACCCAGGCGCTCCCGGCGCGGCGGGTGCTGCGCATGGCGACCATCGACGGAGCGACCGCGCTGGGTCTCGCCGACGAGGTGGGATCGCTCGAGGTCGGCAAGCGCGCGGACGTGACGGTGATCGACCTGTCGACGACGCACGTCGAGCCCTGGGGCGAGCCCTCGGCGCGCATCGTCTACGCGGCGCAGTCGCGCGACGTGCGGCACGTGGTGGTCGACGGGCGGGTGCTGCTGCACGAGGGGCGGCTCACGACGCTGGACGAGGCCGAGGTGTGCGCCAGGGCGAGGGCCGAGGCCGTCGCGGTGAGAGCGCGCGCGGGCGTCACGGACTGACGGGGAGACGCCGCCGTGTGTGAGCTCCTCGGGATGGACTGCAACACCCCCACGGACATCCTGTTTTCGTTCACGGGCTTCTCGCAGCGGGGAGGGCGCACCGGGCCGCACGGCGACGGGTGGGGCCTCGCGTTCTTCGAGGGCAGGGCGGTGCGCGCCTTCGTCGACTCGTCGCCCTGCGCGGAGAGCCCCCTCGCGAGCTTCGTGCGCAGCCACTCGATCAAGACGATGATGGCGGTCTCGCACATCCGGAAGATGACGCGGGGGAGGGTGAAGCTCGCCAACACGCACCCCTTCGTGCGCGAGCTGTGGGGCCGCGCCTGGGTCTTCGCGCACAACGGCACCGTGAAGGGCGTGCCGCGGGTGAAGACCGGGCGCTTCGTCCCCATCGGGGAGACCGACAGCGAGCGGGCGTTCTGCACGCTGATGAACCGGGTGGCGAGGCGCTTCCCGACGGCGCCCGAGGATCCGTCGGCGCTGTGGTCCTACGTCGCCCGCGTGGCCGCGGAGATCGGCCGACGCGGGACCTTCAACTTCATCCTGGCCAACGGCGACGTGCTCTTCGCCCGCTGCGACACGAAGCTCTGCTTCATCGAGCGCCGCGCCCCCTTCGGCAAGGCCACCCTCAAGGACCACGACGTGAGCGTCGACTTCGGCGCCGTCACCACGCCGCGCGACCGTGTGGCCGTCGTGGCCACCGCGCCGCTCACCGTCGACGAGGTATGGACCCACGGCGAGCCCGGGACGCTGTGGGTGTTTCGCAAGGGGCGCCTCGCCGCCACGCTGCGCAGCGGCGACGCCCGCCGACCCAGGGGCTCCGTTACTCCGACGCGATGACCCAGAGGCCGCCGCGGTAGAACATCGCCCCGGCGCGTGAGAGGGGCGGCGCCGAGGGGCGCGCGAAGGGGGCGAAGCTCGCGCGGGGCACGGCGGTGATCCAGGCCCAGCAGTAGCCCGCGTCGCCGAGGTGCACGGAGGAGTCGGTGACCACGGCGTAGTACGGGCCCACCCGGGTCGAGGTGGTGGTCCCAGGTGGGCAGAAGCTCGCGGGACTGGCGGTCACCCAGCCGTCGGCGTTCTGGGTGTCCAGCCAGCCGAAGCGGAGCGAGGCGTAGGAGGGCGCCGCGCTGCCCATCCACGTTGGCGTCGGGTCGGTGCGGGTGAACGTGAACGCGCGGGAGCCGAGGTCGTAGCCGTACTGGATCACACCCTCGCGGGCGAGGAAGGTCACGCCCTCGGTGGTTCCGCCGGGGCTGCCGTGCGCGGCGGGAACGGTGTAGGCCGTCACGATCGTTCGGCCGCGGGTCTCGGGGAAGAGCGTGGAGAGGGCGCCCGACGAGGTCCAGGTGTGAGAGCCCAGGTCGAGGAGGTGCCAGGTGGCGTCGGTGATCACGTAGGCGATGCCCTGGCTCTCGATGTCGAAGGCCGCGCGCACGGGGCTCAGCGGCGCGTTGAGGGTACGCTGCGTGGGGTTGGCGTCCCGCGCGGCATCCAGCGGCCACGCGCTCCACGTCGCCGCTCCCGTCGGCAGCAACCAGATCCCGCACGCGCCCTCGTCCGAGTCGGCGTCGCAGTCGTCGTCCCGACCGTTGCAGCGCTCGCGCGCTCCCGGGTAGCGGCCGGGGTCGCGGTCGTCGCAGTCGGTGCCCGCGGGCGAGCGGTCGCCGTCGAGGTCCGCCGCGCAGCGAGCGCTCACGCACACGGCGCCCGCCCCGCAGATCGCCCCGCAGCAGGGCTGCCCGCTCGCCCCGCAGGCGTCGCAGCGCCCGGCGACGCAGGCGCTTCCCGCGGCGCAGGCCGTCCCGCAGCAGGCCTGGCCGGTCGCCCCGCAGGGGGGCGGCGAGACGCAGCGCGCGGACTCGCAGATCAGCGGCGCCTGACAGGCCTCGCTCGCGCAGCACCGCAGGCCCGCCTGGCCGCACGCGCCGAGGTCCGCTGGCGTGCCGACGTCCACTGGAGCGCCGAGGTCCGCTGGCGTGCTGACGTCCACTGGAGCGCCGACGTCCACCGGGGTGCCGAGGTCCATCGCCACGGCGGCGTCTCTCGCATCGGTCGCGACGACGACGTCCTGCGTCGGAGGGATGTCCCTCGCGCCGCGGTCGGTGTCGGCGATCGTGTCGACGCGCGTCGGAGCGTCCATCGTCGTCACCCCACCGTTCCCTGAGTCTTGCGGGTCGACCGGGATGACGGAGGTACCCTGGGCGCAGGCCACGAGCGCGAGGGAGAGCGTAAACAGTTGGGCTGGGGTCTTCATGGGAGAGGCCTCGCCGAGAGCCACTGCCACATGGCGGGCGCGGTGTCGGTTCGGGTCGAGAGGGGACAGCAGTGCCCCACGCCCGGGAGCTCGGTGTACCGCACGTCGAAGCCCCTCGCCCGAAGGTCGTCACGGGTGCTTCGGATGTTGGCGATGGCGAAGTCGCCGCTGCCCGTGAGCAGGTCTACCGGGATGCGACGCGCGGCCATGCCCGCGAGCCCGAGGCCCGGCATCGGGTCGCCCGCGGCGCTCACGTTCACCGCGCCGAAGAGCGTCGAGAAGGTCATCCCCGCATAGAAGGCCAGGTAGCCGCCCTGGCTCTGCCCCGCGAGAAACACCCGGCGCGCGTCGACGCCGCCGCTCACCAGCAGGGTGCGGGTGTCCTGCACCAGGCGCAGGTCGACGTTGCTGCTCGCGGGGCGGGTGTACGCGTCCCAGTCGACGCCCATCGGGGCGCTCCCGGGGATCGCCATGGGCAGCGCCAGCGCCACGGCCTCGCTGTCGGCCACGGCCATCAAGCCGCTGGTGCGGAGGAAGTTCGAGGCGGTGTCGCCGTTGCCGTGGAGCGCCACGAGGCCCGCTCCGCCGCCGCGCCACCGCGTCGGGACGTAGAGCAGCACGCGACGGGTCCCCACGGTCACCACGCGCTCTCCCGCGCTCAGGGCGCCGCCCGGGATGTCCGTCGGCGGACCGAGGTCGGACGTCGTGGCGCCGCGGTCGATCGCCACGCCGGCGTCGATGGGGGTCACCGATCGGCAGGTTCCGGAGAGCGGAACGCACTGCGCGAACACACCCGCGTTGGTCTGCACCCCGACGCAGCGACGGTCGGCGGCGCAGGTGTATCCCGCCCCGCAGGGCACCCCGCAGAGCATCTCCCCGGCGGGGCTGCGCACGCAGATCCCGCCCGTCGCGCACTGGTCGTTGGTCGCGCAGGGCGCGCAGAACCCCCCGCCCGCCGAAGGAACATCCATCGCGACGACCACCTCGCCCGCGTCCCTCGGGGGAGCGGTCCCGCTGTCGTCCGTGGTGATCGTCCCCGTATCGACGGCGGGGATCACGCGGCCGAGGTCCGCGGGGGGCAGCGCGCCCGCGTCGGTGCCCTCCCACCCGGCGTCGTCGGGCTCCCGGGCTCCGGCGTCGTCGTCGAGCAGCGGGAGGTCCTCGCCGCCCGCGGCGCAGCCGAGGAGCAACGCCAGTAGCCCGAGCGCGCGCGGAGAGGTGCTCATCACGGTCGACGCTACCACCGGTCACCGCGGCTTCAGCGCAACGGCACGGTGACCGTCGGGTCTTCCGCGGGGAAGCGCGCCCTCAGGTGCACGGCGCCGTTGCCGTCGCCCCGGTCGTCGAAGGTCATCGGGGTGACCCACACGTCGCGCGCGCAGTCGTCGGCGGTGCGGCACGCGTCGGCCCGCAGCCGGTGGTGCACATAGAACCAGCTCTGCCCGTCGGGTCCGAGCACCGGGCTGCCATGTCCGAAGGACATCCCCCCGCTCGGGATGAGCAGCCTCCCCACGAGGCGTCGCGGGTTGTCGAAGGCGAGCTCCTCCACCGTCGGCGCCGCGGACCAGGCCACGTGGTACCAGGCGGAGTCCCACGCGCTGCCGGAGTACAGCGCATAGACGTAGCGCCCGCGGCGGAAGAGCGCCGGGCCCTCGGCCACGCCCCACGAGCGCCCGTCGCGGAGCATCTCCTCGCCCTGTCGGCCGCGGGTGAACGAGAGCCGCTCGCCGCACCGGGCGCACGCCCCGCGGAGGCGCGACTGCGTGGCGGCGTCGTGGGGGTTGGCCACGAAGACCTGCGGGGTGGCGGCGTTGCAGCGCACGGCCCACGGGTCGCTCCCGTCGAGCTCGACGAGGGACGTGTGCTCGCCGTGGTTGGAGCGCTCCCAGTCGACCCTCGGCGGGGTGTTGGTGAACCACGAGTAGGAGAGCCACCAGCGCCCGGTCTGGGGGTCGCGGAAGACGTCGCTGTCGAGGCGGATGATGTGGTGACAGAAGGTTCCCTGGCAGTCGCCGGAGACGCCGTCGAGGCTGCGAGGCAGGGTGTCGCGGAGGGCGCAGGAGCTTATCTGACCGCCCGCGGGGAGGGGCTCCCACGGGTGTTCGGCGACGGCGTAGGGGCCCTCGACGCTGGCCGAGGAGGCGACGTACACGCCGCCGTCCTCGCCGTATGGGGGACAGGTCGACTGCGGCCGATCGTAGCGGCTCGCGGTGAAGGAGAGCATCCAGGCGCCGGGGCGCACCGCCACGAGCTGCGGCGCCCACAGGTGGCAATAGTGATGTCCGTTGAGCTCGATGGATCCGCCGGGTGGGTGGGAGCGGCGGAAGGCGCCGAGCGGGAGGCGGGTCCAGTGGATGAGGTCGGGGGAGCGGTAGATGGGGAAGTCGCCCTGGTCGACGGTGGCGACGAGGTAGTACGCGACGGCGCCGTCGGGCTGCACGACGCGCAGCACGGCGGGGTCGGGGTGATCGCCCGCGAGCACGGGGTTGCGCCCGGTGACGACCACCGGGGCGGACGGCGCATCCACCGCGGGTCGATCGACCGGGCGAGGGATGTCGGTAGAGGGGCGAGGGATGTCGGTTGAGACCGGCGGGATATCGGAAGAAGGGAGAGGGAGGTCCGAAGAGGGGAGGAGGATGTCCGAAGAGATCGGGGGGACATCGGATGCAGAGGGGAGGGGGATGTCCGAAGCGGGCGAAGCGTCCGGGGCCGCGGGCGGAGGGTCGGAGGCGCAGCCCGCGAGGAGCGCGAGCGCGGCGAGGTAGAGGCGGCGGGCGCGTCCCATGGGTGGGGAGGCTACACGACCCGCGCTACCGGCCCCGGACGGATCGGGCCCCCTCCTTCAGCGGGATCCACGAGGGGACTCCCGCAGCGCGCGCGATGGCCGCCTGTCGGGCCGCAGCGTCGCGGCGGTCGGACGCGTGGAGCAACGCGTCGAGGAGCTGGTTCGCCCGCGCGTGCCCGCCGAACGCGGCGGCGCTCTCGATGGCGGTGCGGACGTCGCGTACGAGCCGACGGAGGTCGTCGCCGTCCTCGGAGTGCTCCCGGAAATCAGCGGCTCGGAGCCGCCTCGCAGCCTCCAGGTCTCCAGCCGCCTCGAACACGCAGGCCAGGCGCTCGAGCTCCGGGGGGATCCACGCCACGGCGCTATGGAAGGTGGCTCTCATACAAGCTCCTATCGGACGGGGCGGCCCGCCCACTGAATGGGATCGACGAGAAAGGTGACGAGGGCGCGGGCGGGCTCTCCGACGGGAGGGATCACACTCGGGTCGAGCGACCGACGAGCGGAACGGATACCGGGCTCAGAACCGGTGGTGCTGTCGACATGCGCAGGAGATGCGCCTCGGTGCAAAATCCGCTGGCACTCCTGGACTAGGGGTGACTCGCACAGGCCTCATATTCCTAGCGGCATATGGATTGCTCGGCCGTGCGACAATGGACGACTTCGTGATGGGCATGGCCGGCTCCGGCGGTGACGGCATCGTCAGCGCAGGAGAGTCACTGATTTCGGCGGCGGCCTACGAGGGCTACCACGCCATGATGACCAAGAGCTTCGGCTCTCAGGTTCGTGGTGGGGAGTCCTCGTGTCGCGTGCGCCTCTCCACCGCGCGGGTGCAGAACCCGGGGGGCACGCTCGACGTGGCCATCGCGCTCAACTGGGAGGACTTCCTGAAGTTCGGCGCGGAGCTGCCGGTCTCTGGCGACACGGTGGTCATCTACGACTCCAAGACCGGCGTAGAGCCCGGTCAGATTCCGCTGGTGGGAGTGACGCCGAAGGAGGTGTTCGCGGTGCCCATCGGAGAGATGGCGCGCCGGGCGGCGGGCACCGACAAGGCGAAGAACTCCGTCGTGCTCGGGCTCATCGCGGGGTGGTTCGGCATCGCGCCCGGATCGATCGTTCGAGGGCTCAACAAGAAGTTCGCGAAGAAGGGCCCCGAGCTGATCGCCGCCAACGAGCGAGCCTTCCACCTGGGCGAGGAGTTCGCGAAGGAGCACCCGCTCGCGACGCCGCGCGCGATGGCGCCGCCGACCTCGAGCGGCTCCAAGATGCTCACCGACGGCAACGACATGTGCGCCGCCGCGGCCATCCTCGCGGGCTGCGAGTTCTTCGGGGGTTATCCCATCACGCCGTCCACGGAGATCATGCAGTTCTTCACCCGGGAGGTGTGGAAGTACGGCGGCGCGGTGGTGCAGGCCGAGGACGAGATCGCCAGCATCGGGGCCGCGCTCGGCGCCTCCTTCGCGGGCAAGAAGGCCATGACCGCCACGTCGGGCCCGGGCATGGCGCTGAAGACCGAGATCCTCGGGCTGGCGACCATCGCCGAGCTCCCGCTGGTGATCGTCAACGTGCAGCGCGGCGGGCCTTCCACGGGGCTCCCCACCAAGCCCGAGCAGTCCGACCTCTTCCAGGCGGCGTTCTCCGCCTCGGGCGACGTGCTGCGGCCGATCCTGGCGCCGACCTCCGTGGCCGACACGGTGGACGTCACCGTCGAGGCCTTCAACATCGCGGAGCACTACCAGACGCCGGTGATCCTCCTGTCCGATCAGGAGATCGCGCAGCGCAAGGAGACCGTCGACCCCATCGACACGTCGCGCTTCACCTTCATCGAGCGCAAGCGGCCCACCGCCGTCGACCTGCAGAACTACGCCCGCTTCCGGATGACCGAAGACGGCATCAGCCCGATCAGCCACCCCGGCATGAAGGGCGGCAACTACCAGGGCGCCGGCATCGAGCACAACGAGCAGGGCAACCCCACCGCCAGCGGCAAGGTGCACGCGGCGATGAACGCCAAGCGCTTCCGAAAGCTCGCTCCGCTGCAGCGCCGCAGGGACCTCTTCCGCATCGACGGCGACCCCAACGCGCCCTTCGCGCTCGTGAGCTGGGGCTCCATCGCGGGCGTGTGCCGCGAGGCGTACCTGCGGGCGACCGCCGAGGGCCTCGCGGTGAAGCTGCTGGTGCCGTGGCTCGTGTACCCGGTGGCCGAGGAGATCTACCGCGAGTTCTTCAGCTCGGTGCGCGCGGGCCTCGTCGTCGAGGCGTCGCACCAGGGCCAGCTCTACCGGATCCTGCGGATGTACGTCGACGTCCCCCGCGGCGTGACGTCGTTCGCTCGCGACGGCGCCAACCCCATCCAGCCCGGTGACGTGGTCGCGCGCCTGCGGGCCGCCGCGCTCGCGCTGCAGTCCCCCCCGTCCGCCCAACAGATCGCCTGCGAGGAATGACGCCGTGACCACCTCCAACGCACCGCTGCCGACCTATCAAGCCAAGGACTACAAGAGCGAGCTCAAGCCCATCTGGTGCCCGGGCTGCGGCGATTTTGGCGTCGTGCAGGCCATCTACCGGGCGCTCGCGGCGATCGGTCGCCCGCCGCACGAGATCGCCTTCGTGTCGGGCATCGGCTGCTCGAGCCGAATCCCGGGATACACCACGGCGTATGGGTTCAACAGCGTGCACGGCCGCGCGCTGCCCATCGCGCAGGGCATCAAGGTCGCGAGCCCGGAGCTGCTGGTGCTCGTGGCCGGCGGCGACGGAGACGGGTTCTCCATCGGCGGCGGGCACGTCGCCCACGCCGTGCGACGCAACACGGACATCACGTACATCGTGATGGACAACCAGATCTACGGGCTCACCAAGGGGCAGCTCTCGCCCACGTCGCCGAAGGGGCTGCACACGGTGACCTCGGAGTACGGCAGCCTCGAGGAGGCCGTGAACCCGCTGCTGTACGTGCTGGCCTACGGGGCGAACTTCGTCGCGCAGGGCACGCCCGCGGACATGGCCGGGCTCGCGGAGGTCATCGAGGCGGCCATCCGCTTCCCGGGCTTCTCCTTCGTGAACGTGCAGTCGCCGTGCGTGACCTTCGGCGAGGACGATCAGCAGGTGAAGAACCACCGCGCGACGATGCAGTCGCTCGCGAAGCTGGGCCACGACCCGACGGACCGTCTCGCGGCGATGGGCCTCGCGCAGAAGTACGGCAAGGAGCTGCACACGGGGGTCTTCTACAAGAACCCCGATCCGCCTCCGACGATGGGCGCGCTGATCAAGGAGCGGCAGCAGGTGCTGTCGGAGAAGGCTCCCCCGCGCTCGCGCATTTTCGACCGCTTCCTCCAGACCTGAGGTGCCTCCGTGACCGACAAGACGCGCTCGATCGACCTTGCCAACATCTCCCTCCGCGACGCGCTCGACCTCGCCGTGCTCGTCGAGGAGGAGGCGAAGGACCGCTACGAGGAGTTCGCCGACCAGATGGAGTTGCACCACAACCCCGAGGCCGCGCGGTTCTTCCGCTTCATGCTGGCCATCGAGGCCAAGCACGAGAGCCGCCTCGCGGAGCGGCGCCGAGGGCTCTTCGGCGACGAGCCGCGCGCGGTGAAGCGCGAGATGATCTTCGACATCGAGGCCCCGGAGTACGACGAGGTGCGGGCCAACATGACCGTGCGTCAGGCGCTCGGCGCGTCGCTGCGGGCGGAGACGAAGGCCTTCGAGTTCTTCGAGGCGGCGGCGGGGATGGTCCAGATGAAGGACGTGCAGGACATCTTCACCGAGCTGCGCGAGGAGGAGCGGGAGCACCAGGCGCTGGTGCGCCAGGAGATCGACCGGCTGCCGCCGGAGGGTCCTGCGCGCGATGACGACGACGAGATCGTGGCCCTTTGAGACGAAGCCCCACACCGAGCGGAGGTCTGCCGTGACGACGAAGACGCTGAGCGAGATTCGAAAGATCCTCATGGAGGAGCACGCGGACATCCGTGCGCAGATCGAGGAGACGCGCGCGGCCACGGCGAGCTCGGACACGGCGCGCCAGCGGAGCTGCCTCGCCCGGCTGGCGAGCACGATGCAGCTCCACAACGCCGCGGAGGAGGCGGCGCTGAAGGCCATCCTCCCGTCCATCGACGCGTGGGGGCCGCTGCGGCAGAAGACCATGCTCGACGAGCACCTGGCCGAGCACGCCGAGCTCTACGCGACGCTGGTCGAGGCCAGCAGCACCGTGGAGTCGGCGGGCGCGATCGTGAAGCTCCTCGACAAGATGCTGGTGCACATCGCGCACGAGGAGAAGGAGTTCCTGGGCGCCGAGCTGCTGACCGACGAGATGCTCTGCGACGGCTTCGGGGGCTGATCGAGCCGTCGGGCGCATCGCCTCCCACGAAGAAGGGCACCCTCCGATAGGGGGGGTGCCCTTCTTCAATTCGGCGGGTGAGGGGTGAGGGACGCGAGGCGCGACTGCGCTTCTCACTCGAGCCTGGGACGAGACCGCCCACGTCCTCAGTCACCGCCTCACCCGGAGCGAAGCGGAGGGGCGAGACCGCCTACGTCGTCAATCCCGGGCGTTTCGGTCGGGCCCGCGACGATCGGAGGCACGAATTGACGACGTGGGCGGTCTCGCCCCTCCGCTTCGCTCCGGGTGAGGCGGTGACTGAGGGCGTGGGCGGCCCAGATCCGAGCGGGAGCCGCGGCTAGCGCGCCGTCGGTGCCGGGCTCGCCGACAGGCTCACGAAGTCCGCGCCCGCGCGCGTCGCGGCGTCGACCAGCGGGCCCGGCCACAGCCCGAGCGATACCACCGCCAGCACGCACAGCCCGATCGCGAGCTTCAACGCGAGACCCGGAGCGGGGGTGTGCAGCTCGCCGGGCTCGGTCATGTACGCCGCGCGCAGCACGCGCAGGTAGTAGAAGAGGCCCATCACCGCGAGCACGATGGCGGCCGCGACCAGGCCCACGAGGCCCGCGCGCCACGCCGCGAGGAAGACGTAGAACTTCGCCCAGAAGCCCACCATGAAGGGGATTCCTGCGAGCGAGAGCAGGAAGCACGCGAGCGCCACCGCGAGCCCGGGCGCGCGCTTCCACAGCCCCGAGAGGGCCTCCTCGTCGAAGCCTCCGCCCGCCTCCGAGGCCGCGTGCACCACCAGCAGCGCGCCCAGGTTGGTGAACACGTACGCGGTCAGGAAGAAGAGCGTCATCGAGGCGCCGAAGGCGTCGCCCGCCGCCACCGCGACGAGCACGTAGCCCATCTGCGCGATGCCCGAGTAGCCGAAGAGGCGGCGCAGGTCGGTCTGCGGCAGCGCGAGCAGGTTGCCCACGCCCATGGACAGGAGGGCCATCATCGCGAGCGGCGGCACCCAGTGGCCGCGGTGCGCGCCCAGCCCGAAGAGGAAGATCGACGCCAGCACGGAGATGCCCGCGGCCTTCGGCGCGACGGAGAGGAAGGCCACGAAGGGCAGCCGGGCGCCCTGGTACGTGTCGGGCACCCACATGTGGAAGGGCACCATGCCGATCTTGTAGCCGAGGCCGCCGAGCACGAAGACGAGGCCCACCGCGGAGAGCGGGGTGATGGGCGCGGCGCCCAGCGTCGCGAGGCGCGTGGTGCCCGCCATGCCCGTGAGCAGCGCGAGCCCGAAGAGCGTGACGGCCGTGCTCGTGGCCCCCACCAGGTAGAGCTTGAGCGAGGCCTCGGAGGCCCGGGTGCGCAGCGCCTCCTCGTCGACGTCGGTCTTCGCGTACGCGGCCAGCACGTAGAGCGGCAGGCCCATCAGCTCGAAGCTCACCACGAGCAGCACGAGGTCGCTGGCGCCCGCGAGCAGCACCATGCCGGTGAGGCACAGCAGGAGCAGCAGCCAGTACTCGCCCTGGCGGCGGGCGGTGCGCTTCGCGACGTCGTCGAGGCCGCCGAGCGCGCCGAGCAGGCCCGCGGCGAGGAAGAGGCGCTGGAAGAAGAGGCTCCACGCGTTGCCCTGAAACGCGCCCGAGGCGGCGGAGCCTGTGCCGTCGACGAAGAAGGTCGCGGCGAGCAGACCCGCGAGGCCGGCGGCGGCGAGGAGGCCGGTGCCTCGGCCCGAGGGCTTCGCGCCGTGAGGAGGTGCGAGGAGGTCCATCAGGAGGACCAGCACCGCGAGGCCCGCGAGCGCGAGCGGCAGCCAGAGCGGACGAAGGTCGTTCATCGGACGACTCCCGGCACGAGCCTGGCGAGGTGGGTCAGGGTGCCGACATCGATGGGATCGAGCAGAAGGCGCGGCCAGACGCCGAGCGCCACGAGGGCGGTGCCCAGGATGATCAGCGCGCCCCACTCGGTGCGACGCGCGTCGGAGAGCTCGTGGAAGTCGTCCGACGGCCCTGGGCCCCAGAAGATCGCGCGGGTGGCGCGCAGCACGTAGATGGCCGTGATGAAGGCGCCGAGCACGCCCGCGATGGTCCACATCAGGTGGCCCGAGCGCCACGCGGCGAGGAAGACCACGAACTCCGACACGAAGCCCGCGGTGCCCGGAAGACCCAGCGACGACAGGCACGCGAGCGTGAAGAACACCGCCACGCCAGGCATCACGGTGGCGAAGCCGCCCATTTTCGCGATGGCCCGGGTGTGCGCCCGCTCGTACACGATGCCCACGAGGGCGAAGAAGAGGCCCGTCATGATCCCGTGCGCGACCATCTGGAAGACGGCGCCGTCCCAGCCCGCGGGGGTGAGCGTCGCGGCGCCGAGCATCACCACGCCCATGTGGCTCACGGAGCTATACGCCACGATGTACTTGAGGTCCGTCTGGCTCATCGCGCAGAGCGCGCCGTAGAGGATGTTGACCGCGGCCACGGCGCCCACCACCGGCACCCAGAAGTGGGTCCCCTCGGGGAGCAGCACCATGCCCACGCGCATCACGCCGAAGGCGCCGAGCTTCATCAGCACCCCGGCGTGGAGCATCGAGACCGCCGTCGGCGCCGACGCGTGCCCGTCGGGCGACCAGGTGTGAAACGGGAAGACGCCCGCCAGCGTGCCGAAGCCCAGCCAGATCAGCGGAAACACGATGATCTGCGTGTCGCGGTCGTAGCGGGTGGCCGCCAGGTGCGCGAGGTCGAAGCTCGTCGCGCCGGCCTGGAGGTAGAGCGCGAAGATCGCCGCCATGATGGCCGCCGAGCCCACGAGCAGCATCAGCGTGAGCTTCATCGCGGCGTACTGCTTGTCGCCGACCGCGAAGGCCTTCCACGCGGCCTGGAAGGGACCCTTCGCGGGCACCGCGTGGCTCGCGCCCCAGATGCCGATGAGGAGGTACATCGGCAGCACCGCGACCTCGTAGAAGAGGAAGAAGATCAGGAGGTCCTGCGAGACGAAGACGCCGAGGACGCCGGAGACGAGCACCAGCAGGAGGACGAAGTACTCCTTGTCGCGCTTGCTCACGGTCCAGCTCGCGAGCACGCCGGCGAAGATGATCACGCCGGTGAGGAGCAGCAGCGGCCCGCCCCAGCCGTCCTGCGCGAGGCGCAGGTGCACGCCGAGCGACGGCACGAGGGGGTAGTCCTCGACGCGCTGCAGCCCGGCCCGAGCGCTGTCGTAGGTGGCCAGGGCGTAGATGCTCCCGAGCAGCGAGACGCTCGCGCCGAGCAGCGACACCCAGCGGATGGCCTGCCGCGCGCCGTCGGGGAGGAACATCACGACCAGCGCGGCGACCGCCGGGGCCGCCACGATGAGGGAGAGGAGATGATCGTTCATTGCGCCACCGCCCACGCCGCGAGCCCGACGACCCCGAGCACGACCGCCAGGACGTAGTCCGGGGCCAGGCCGGTCTGCAGGGGCCGCGCGCGTCGGCCGCCCTCCAGGGTTTCATAGCCGATCATGTTGATGAGCCCGTCGACGAGGTACCGATCGGTCCACGCGAGGCCGCTGCTCACGACGAGCGCCACCCGGTGGAAGCCGAACTCGTAGAAGCGGTTGACCGCGCGCGAGCGGGCCACCTTCGCGAGTCCCTCCAGCACCGCCGGGGCCGCGCGACGATCTGCGCCGTAGACCCGGTACGCGAGCGCGAAGCCGCCCAGCGCGAGCGCCGCCGCGAGCACCGGACCCACCCCGAGGTGGAGCGCGTAGGGCTCGCCGTGCAGGCGCGCGAAGGGCGCGGTGAAGGCGCCGCCCAGTAGAGAGAGCGCCGCGAGCACCACCAGCGGTCCGCGCATCGACCAGCCGGGCTCGTGCGCGTGCGCGGCCTTCTCGCCGGAGGGCGCACCGAAGAACGCCACCACCACGACGCGGCCCATGTAGAACGCCGTGAGGAAGGCCGTGCCGAGGAGGGCGATCCAGGGCACGTGGCCGAGCCTGTGCTCCACCGCCTCGAGCACCAGGTCCTTGCTGAAGAAGCCCGAGAACCCGGGGATTCCAGCCAGGGCGAGGGCGCCGATGACGAAGGCCGCGCCGGTCCAGGGCATGCGCTTCGCGAGGCCGCCCATGTCGTCGATCTCGTTGCTGTGCACCGCGTGGATGGCGCTGCCCGCGGCGAGGAAGAGCAGCGCCTTGAAGAACGCGTGCGTCGTGAGGTGGAAGAACCCGCCCATCATCGATCCCGCGCCGAGGGCGGCGACCATGTACCCGAGCTGCGAGCAGGTGGAGTACGCGAGCACCTTCTTGATGTCCGACTGCACCAGCGCGAGGCACGCCGCGAAGAGGGCGGTGCCGGCGCCGACGATCAGCATCACGTTGCGGGTCGTCTCCGACTGCTCGAAGAGCGGGTTCGCCCGCACGATGAGGAACACCCCCGCGGCGACCATGGTGGCCGCGTGCAGCAGCGCCGAGACGGGCGTGGGGCCCTCCATCGCGTCGGGCAGCCAGACGTGCAGCGGAAACTGCGCGGACTTGCCCACCACCGCGAGGAAGAAGAGCAGCGTGACGGCGGTGGCCACCGCGGGCGCGAGGTGCGCGTCCCAGCGGAAGCTCCCGGTGGCCGCGAAGAGCACGAAGAGCCCGAAGAGCAGGCCCATGTCGGCGAACTTCGTGACCCAGAAGGCCTTCACCGCGGCGCGCGCCGCGCTCGGCTTGCGGAAGTAGAACCCGATGAGGAGGTAGCTGGTGACCCCGACCAGCTCCCAGCCGCCGAAGAGCTGCAGGAGGTTGGGCGCGAGCACCAGCACGTTCATGCTGAAGAGGAAGAGCGCGTGGTAGGTGAAGTAGCGCCCGAAGGACGGCGGCTGCTCGTCGTGCATGTAGCCCAGGGAGAAGACCTGGACGCACAGCGCGACGAGGGTGACCACCACCAGCATCGAGGCCGACACCCCGTCGGCGCACACGCCGATCTCGGCGATGACCGAGTCGCCGGAGCGCAGCCACGGCACCGTCGCGAGCGCGGCGGGGCCGCCGTGAAGGCGGTCGGCGAGCAGCAGCAGCGCCGCGCCGAAGGAGGTGACCGAGCCGAGGATGGTCAGCGCCGCCGCGGGGGAGCCGCGCCGCCGTAGCGCCGGGGCGACCGCGAGGAGGAGCGCCGCCGCGGCGGGCGCGAAGAGGCCGACGAGGGCGAGAACGATCGGGCGGGTCATAGTTTCATCTCGCTGGCGAGGTCGATCCGCGTGTCCCGATGGCTGCGGTAGAGCAGGATCACGAGGGCGAGACCGACGGCGACCTCGGCGACGGTGAGCGCGAGCGCGAAGAGGGCGAAGAGCTGCCCGGAGCCACCGCGGAAGCGGCTGAAGGCCACGAAGCAGATGTTGGCGGCGTTGGCCATGAGCTCGACGGAGAGCAGCACCGCGATGGCGTGACGGCGGGTGAGCAGGCCGTAGACGCCGATGGAGAAGAGGGCCGTCGCGAGGAGCAGGCAGTGCGAGAGGGTCATCGCGAGGCCTCCGTGGGCTCGTCGAGCGGGCCGGGGTCGCGGCGGCGGGCGATCACGACCGCGCCGATGATGGCCGCGAGCAGCAGCAGCGAGAGCGCCTCGAAGGCGAGCAGGTGCTCGACCAGGATGGAGCGCCCGAGGTCGACCAGCGTGAGCGGGGCGAGGGCCCGCGCCGGGGCCTCGTCGAGCCCCTCGGTGTTCACGATGGCTGCGGCGACGAGGCCGAAGAGCGCAGCCGCGACGACGGCCCCGCGGACCGGGCGCACGGTGTCCGTCGCGGTGGGGGCGATGCCCTCGTGGCGCCGGGTGATCATCACGCCGAACACCATCAGCGTCATGACGCCGCCGACGTAGAGAAGGAGCTGCACGCCCGCGAGAAACGACGCGCCGAGCATGGCGTAGAGCGCCGCGGTCGCGACGAGGGTGATGCCGAGCCAGAGCACGGCGCGGATGAGGTCGACGGCGCGCACGACGAAGACCGCCGAGAGCAGGGCGCACGCGGCGACGACGCCGAAGCCGAGGGTGGCGCTCACGTCGGCTCCACCGCGGCGGGCGCGGGCTCCTTCGCGGGCTCCGTCTTCGCGGGCTCGGGCGCGGCCTCGGTCTTCGCGGGCTCGGGCGCGGGCTCCGCCTTCGCGGGCTCCGCGGCGGCGGCGGCGGGCGCGGGCGCTGCCTTCACGGCGGGCGCCTTCTTCTCCACCTTGGCGGGCTCCTGGCTCTCCTGGAGCATCGTGCCGTGACCCCACGAGCGGGTGCGGTCGGTGGCGTTCTTTCGCAGGCGCGCGAAGCCGAGCACGAGGTCTTCGCGCTCGAACATCGGCTGCTCGGCCTCGCGCACCATCACGATGGCGTCGTTGTTACAGACCTGCACGCAGAGCTCGCACTGGATGCACGCGCTCAGGTCGATGACGAAGTCGTCGGTGTACGCGCGCTTCTTCCCGGTGACGGGCGACTCGCGCTTGACGCCGGGCTTCACCTTGATGACCTGCGAGGGGCAGATGCGCTCGCAGGTGAGGCACCCGATGCAGGCCATCTCGCCGTTCTCGTCGTCGGGCAGCGCGAAGCTGACGCGGTAGCGCTCGCCGCGCGGGCGCACCACCGCGGGAAACTGCACCGTGCTGGTCGGGCGGAAGGCCGTGCGCAGCGTGGTCCAGAGGGCCCGCAGCGTGTCGTTGATGTGGCCCATCAGAGGGCTCCTTGGGGCGCGAACTGCACCCAGGCGGCGGCGAACAGGACGAGCGCGACGCCGATGGGCGTCAGCCACTTCCAGCAGAGTTCCATGAGCTGGTCGGAGCGCAGCCGGAGCAGGGTCCAGCGCACCCAGTAGACGACGACGAAGAGGGCCAGGGTCTTGGCCACCATCCAGTGGAGCCCCGGCGCGAAGGGGCCGTCCCAGCCGCCGAAGAAGAGCGCCGCCCCGATGGCCGATCCGACCAGCGTGTGCACGTACTCCGCGAGGTAGAAGAGCGTGAACTTGGCGCCCGTGTACTCCGTGGTGACGCCCGCGACGAGCTCGCTCTCGGCCTCGGGGATGTCGAAGGGGATGCGGTTGGCCTCCGCGAGCATCGCCATGAAATACAGGGCGAAGGCGGGCAGTCCCGGGATCACCGGCCACAGGGCGAACCAGTGGTGCTCGGACTGCCACCGCACGATGCCCGCGAGGCTGAGCGAGCCGGAGAGGATCACCGGCACCAGCACCGCGAGCACCAGCGGCACGCCGTAGGAGATCGACTGCGCGACCGCGCGCATGCCGCCGAGGAGCGCGAACTTGTTGTTGCTCGCCCACCCCGCCATGAAGGTCGGCACCACCATCAGCCCGCCGATGGCGAGCATGTAGACGACGCCGATGTCGAGGTCGGCGGCGATCATGTGGGGCGACAGCGGGAGCACCGCGGCGACGCCGAGGGAGAAGATCGTCGCCAGCACCGGGGCGAGGTTGAAGAGCGCCCGGTCGGCGCCGGCGGGGATGATGTCCTCCTTCTGGAGGAGCTTCACGACGTCTGCCAGCGGCTGCAGGAGCCCCATCGGACCGACGATGGTGGGGCCGAGGCGCGACTGCATGCGCCCCGCGAACTTGCGCTCGAACCAGATGCCCACCGCGACCGTGGAGAGCATCACCGCGATGAGCACCGCGCCGTAGAGGGCGCCATGGCCGAGGGCGCTCATCGGTCGGCCTCGCCCATGATGGGATCGAGCGACCCGAGGATGGCGACCGCGTCGCTCACCGTCGCGCCCGGCAGGATGTACGGTAGCGCGGAGAGCGCGTGCAGGCTCGGCGGCCGGATTTTCAGTCGATACGGGCAGGTGGGGGTGTCACCGCCGCCGATGACGAAGGTGCCCAGCTCGCCCCGCGGGGTCTCGATGCCCACGTAGACCTGGCCGCTGGTGGCCTTCGCCTGCCCGGGCTGCCGGATGGGCTTGTGCCCGCAGATGGGGCCCTCGGGCATGCCGTCGATCGCGGCGCGCGCGAGCCGGATGCTCTCCCGCAGCTCGCCGAAGCGGACCTGCGTGCGAGCGAAGCAGTCGCCCCCCTGGGCGGTCACCACGTTCACCGCGAGCTCGTCGTAGGCCCCGTAGGGCGCGTCGCGGCGCAGGTCGTGGTCGACCCCTGAGGCGCGCAGGTTGGGGCCCGTCACGCCGAGCTCGAGCGCCAGCTCGCCGTCGAGCACGCCGACCCCGCGGCTGCGCATCTTGAAGATGCCGTTGTCGAGGCTCAGCACCTCGTACTCGGCGAGCCGCGACTCGATGATCGCCAGCGCCGCGTGGACCTTCGCCGCGAAGCCCGCGGGCAGGTCGTGGCGGTTTCCGCCGATGAGGTGCGTGTTGTAGTGGAAGCGCGCGCCGGTGACCTCCTCGAAGAGGTCGAGGATGAGCTCGCGCTCGCGGAAGCAGTGCAGGAAGAGCGTCGAGCCGCCGCCGAGGGCGCCGCCGAGGTCGAGCGCGAAGGTGCCCAGCCAGAGCAGGTGCGAGGCGATGCGCTGCAGCTCCGCGAAGAGCGTGCGCATCCAGCGGGCGCGGCGCGGCACCTCCACCCCGAGCAGCTTCTCGAAGGCCATGGTGAGCGCCTGCTCGTTGGTCATCGGCGAGACGTAGTCGTTCTTGTCGACCACCGGCGTCTGCTGCACGTAGGTGAGCCGCTCGCACAGCTTCTCCACCGCGCGGTGCAGGTAGCCCACGTAGGGCGTGGCCTTCACGATGATCTCGCCGTCGAGGTGCAGGTCCATGCGAAACACGCCGTGCGTCGACGGGTGCTGCGGACCGAAGTGCAGCAGCATCAGGTCGGCGTCGGCGTCGTACGCGCGCATCGACCGGTGGGGATCGACGCGCCCCCGCCTCGCGCTCTGCATCGTCAGGGTGGCTTCGGTCATCTCCATGGCGCACACGCTTTGTCGGCGGGGTAGTCCTTGCGCAGCGGGTGACCCTGCCAGTCACCCGAGAGCATCAGCCGGCGCAGGTCGGGGTGGCCCGCGAAGGTCACTCCCAGGAGGTCGAACTGCTCGCGCTCCTGCCAGTCGGCGCCGGCGAAGACCCCGACGAGGGTGTCCACGGCCTCGCCGGGCGCGAGGCACACGCGCCAGAGGGCCACCCGCGACCGCGCGCCGACGGTGCGCAGCCCGTAGGTGACCTCGAAGCGCTCGGCCTGCGCCTTCGCGCCGGTCTTCTCGGGGTAGTGCGTCGCGGCCACGAGCACGAGCTGCCGGTAGCCCGCGGCGCGCAGCCGCCTGGCGAGCTCCACGTGGCGCGCGGCCTCGACGATGGGCGGCGCGTCCTTGGGAAGCTCGGTGACGCCGAACTCGCTGGCGAGGATGGCGACGAACTCCCCGTCCACCTCGGGCGCTCGCACCTCCGCCGGGGCGAAGGTCACCGCGGGGCCGTCGATGGGGCGCTCGTCGCTCGAGTCCTGCGCGGTGGCGTGAAGGGCCGCCTCCTCCTGGGCGAGGGTGACCGAGGGGTCGCGCGCCGGATCCTTGAAGCGCATCACCGAAGGGCGGGTGAGGTCGAGCAGCGCGGGGTTCTCCTCTCGTGTCGGCAGCCCCCCCTCGCGCGCGAGCTTCACCTTCTCCTGCAGGCGCATCAGGCCGTGCATGAGCCCCTCGGGGTTGGGCGGACAGCCGGGGATGTACACGTCGACCGGGAGCACCGTGTCGATGCCCGGAATGACCGAGTAGAGGTTGCGATAGAAGTCACCCGAGATGGCGCAGGAGCCCATGGCGATGCACCACTTGGGCTCGGGCATCTGCTCCCAGAGGGTCTTCACGCGCGGGGCCATCTTCACGGTGATGGTGCCCGCGACGACCATCACGTCGGCCTGGCGCGGGGTCGCGCGGACGATGGTGCCCATGCGGTCGAGGTCGACCCGGCTGGCCGCGGCGGCCATGAGCTCGATGCCGCAGCAGCTCGTCGCCATCGGGAAGATCCAGAGGGCGTTGGTCATGCCCCACTGCAGGATCATGTCGAGCGGGGCTACGGCGACGGAGAGTCCGGGCACCGAGAGCAGGGGCTTGTAGAGCGGGTGCTCATAAGGGAGAGCGCTCTCATCGTAGAGAGGGAGCTTCTTCCCCTTGGGTGGGTCTTCGCTCATTGCCATTGGAGTGCTTCCTTGCGGAGCGCGTAGAGCCAGCCGAGCATCAGCACGACCACGAAGCTCACCGCGGCGATGAAGGCCTGCGCGCCGAGCTCACGGAGCACGACCGCCCAGGGAAACAGGAAGACCGCCTCGACATCGAACAAGACGAAGAACAGCGCGACGACGTAGTAGCGCGCGTGGAACTGCATCCACGCGAGCCCGTCGGGCTGCTCACCGCACTCGTAGGTGAGGTGCTTGATGCGAGAGTCGCGGCGGGCGCGGACGCGCAGGGCCTTCGCGGCGCCCAGCACCCCGAGGCCCAGCAGCGTAGAGACGACGAGGAAGGCGAGCGCCGACAGCCATGCGGATTGCATTGAAGGTTCCTGAGGAGGGGTCTTCCGGCGATGAGCTCATGTGCATTCCGCAAGCCACTCGCATAGACCGTGATCCCTGTTCGTCACTCGCGAGTTGCGGCGCTGCTTCTGCGCTCGAACGCATTAATTGCGAAAGCGCGAAGGGAACTCTCCCGAGCTCACGCGGGCCTGCAGGTCGGCGTCGTCGGGGTGCAGTGAGACCGCCCGGGCGGCGAGCGCGGCCTCGGACTCCGCGTGCCTGGGATCAGGCAGGCAGCACTCCGCGGGACAGACGCCCTGACAGGCCTCCTTCTCGTGGAATCCGACGCACTCGGTGCAGCGCTCCGGATCGATGACGAAGACGTCGCCGCCCTCCGCGATGGCCTCGTTGGGGCACTCGGGAACGCACGCGCCGCAGTTGATGCACTCTTCGGTGATGTAGGTCGCCATGATGGGGCGACCTGTCGCAAAAGCTCTGCCAGCTCGTTAGGCCTTCAGGCCCGCGCGTCTTCCAGCGCCTTGCGGCGCGTGGTGACCACGTGCTGGACCTCCTTGGGGTCGACCTCGCGGAGGTGATCGACGGTCCACGTGAACGACCCCACGCCCTGGGTCACCGTGCGCAGCTCGGTGACGAGCGCGCGCAGCTCGGCCTGCGGGACGAAGGCCTGCACCACGTCCCACCCCCTGGTGGTCGGGTGCTGGTCGTAGCCGAGCAGCTGGCCGCCGCGGCGACCCGTCACGATGCGCTGCACCCGCGGCGTGAACTCCCCCGGCGCCACGAGCTGCAGCGCCAGCACGGGCTCGAGCAGCACCGGGTCGCACTTCGGCATCGCCTCGGTGAGCGCGACCCGCGTCGCCTGCTGAAACGCCATGTCCGAGCTGTCGACCGTGTGATAGCTGCCGTGCGTCAGCACGACCTTCACGTCGACCACGGGGAAGCCCAGCGGGCCCTGCTTGAAGTACTCGCGGGCGCCCTTCTCCACCGACGAGAAGTACTGCTTCGGCACCACCCCCCCGGCGACGGTCTCGTCGAAGGCGAAGCCCCCGCCGCGGGGCAGCGGCACCACGTCGATGAACACGTCACCGAAGGCTCCGTGCCCGCCGCTCTGGTGCTTGAAGCGACCGTGCTGCGAGGCGCCCTTGCGCACGGTCTCCCGGTACGCGACCTGCGGGGCGTCGGTGCGCACCTCGAGGCCGAAGCGCGCCTTCAGCCGGTCGAGCGCGAGGCGCAGGTGCCGATCGCCCTGGGCCCAGAGCACGAGCTCGTGCGCCTCGGCGGCCTGCTCCGCGCGCAGCCCCGGGTCCTCCTCGGTGATCCGAGCGAGCGCGCCGGAGAGCTTCACGTCGTCGCCCGAGCGCGTGGCCTTCAGCGAGAGCGCGACCACCGGCTGCAGGGCCTCGATCCAGGGCAGCTCGACCACCGCGGAGGCGGTCGCCCCCTGGCCGGTGCGCAGCCCGTCGAGGTGACCGAGCGCGACCACCTCGCCGGCCACGGCCTTCGTGACCTTCTGCTGCTTCGCGCCGAAGAGCCGGTACACCCCGGAGACGCGGTCGTCGTTGAGCGTCATCCCGTCGGTGACCTCGGCCCGCCAGACGCGCGCGAAGCTGAGCTTGCCCACGTGCGCCGCGTGCACCGTCTTGAAGCTCTGCACCAGCGCGCCGTCGCCCGCGGGGACGCCGATGCGCGCGGCCGTCTCGTGCACCTCCGGCGCCTCGTCGCGCAGGGCCTTGAGCAGCCTCCGGACGCCGTGGTCCTGCTCCGCGGAGCCGAAGAACACATCGACGATGAGGTCGCGCTTGAGGTCCTCGCGGAGGTTGGCCTGCACCTCCTCGGTGGGCGGGTTCACGTCCTCGAGCAGCTCCGTGAGCAGGTGGTCGTCGAGGTCGGCCAGGTGCTCGAGCATCACCCGCCGGGCCTCGTGCTCCTCCGGGAGCACCGACTCCGGGAGCTGCGCCAGCGCGGCCTCGCCGTGGCCCTTGAAGCCGTACGCGCTCTCGCTCACCAGGTCGACGTAGCCGATCACGTTCTGCCCGTCGCGCAGCGGGAGCTCGCGCAGCAGCAGCGGCCGGGCGCTGAGCTTCTGAAGCGCCAGGAGCGTGTCACGCAGGGCCACCGCGGCGCCGGGCACGTCGACCTTGTTCACGAACACGAGGTGCGGAATGCTCCGCTCGTCGAGCAGCGCGAGCAGCGGGCTCACGACGACGGCGCGCGCCGGGTCGGGCTCGACCACCACGACCACCACGTCGGCGACGAGCAGCCCGTGCATCGCCTCCTGCGCGAACTCCGCCGCGCCGGGGCAGTCGATGAAGGTCCATGGCTCGCCCTCGACCTCGACGCTCGCGACCGCGAGCTCGGAGCCCACCCCGCGCGTCTTCGCGTCCGTGGCGAGGTCGCCGACGGTGCCATGGTCCTTCGCGCTGCCCTTCTTGGGAATCGCTCCGCTCGCGAGGAGCAGCGCCTCCATCAGCGAGGTCTTGCCAGTCATCGACGGCCCGACGAGGGCCGCCACCCGAGGTGTGCGCAGGGTCTTCTCTTCCACGTAGTCCTCCATCAGAGACGCTTAGGCGTCGTCACGAATCTCCGCAATCGATCGGCCCTTGCGGTCGACGTCGCAAGCCCGCAGCGCGAGCACCGCCACGCCGCCGCGCGTGCGCACCGCCACCCGGAGCTGGTCGTCGGCCCCGCCGGGCTCCCAGCGCACCTCGCGGCCCTCGCCGGTGATGCGCCCGTCGCCCTCCCAGCGCGTGCCCGCGAGGGCCTCGCCGAGCCGCACCTGCACCCGCACCCCGCCCTCCACGCGCTCGACCGCCAGCGAGGCGTCGGGCGGCGCGTAGAGCGCGACGGCCTCGTCGCGGCGAGAGCGCCTCGGCGCGGTGTCGCGCCACTGATCGATGAGCGGCAGCGAGCGGCCCCCCGTAGGGAGGTTGAGCGCGTCGCGGCGCCCCGCGTCGGGCGGCGGCGGGTCGACCACCACGGGGACGTCGACCCCGGCGTCGGGCGGCGGCGGATCGACCACCACGCGGTCGGGCGCCGCCACGTCGAAGCCCGCGTCGAGCGGCAGCGGGTCGACCACCGTCACGTCGAAGCCCGCGTCGAGCGGCAGCGGATCGACCACCATCTGGTCGGTGACGGCGTCGCTCGCGTCGCGCCCGGTGTCGACCGGAACCGGGTCGACGGTGGTGGTCGCGCCGCATCCGGACACCCCGGCCGCCCAGAGCGCCAGCGAGGCCCCGAGGGCCATCTGGTGCGCGACCTGAGCGAGCCCTCGGGGCATGCGAAGCGTCGTGCGGGGACGCCGGGCGCGGCGAGCGTGCTCGGCCATGTCGGCGTAGAGCTCGTCGAGGGTGACGTGCCACGCCCGGTCGGCGGCGGCCACGCGCAGCCCGAGGAGGGCGGTCTCGCGCTCGAGCGCGTCGTGGTCGGAGGGGTCGAGGCGTTCGGCGAGCGCGAGGGCCTCGTCGAGCAGGTCGGCGGTCTCCGTGGCGATGCCTCGGGTGACGGCGCGGACGCGTCGGTCGAGGGCGCCGAGGGCCCCGGTGGCGTCGGCGTAGAAGAACTCGAGGAGCTTCATCGAGTAGCCGAGGCCCATGTAGCGGTTGGCCACGCCGTCGGGGTCGAAGTTGCGCTGACGGAAGGCCGCGGAGGTGATGCGGAAGAGGGCCTCGACGCGCGGAGCTTCGAGGCGGTAGTCCCACCCCAGGTGGCTGCCGGAGAGGCGACCGCGGGTCTCCAGGTCGAGGTGCAGGGGAGTGCCGTGGTAGGGCTCGGCGCGGCAGAAGTTCACCGGGTGCTCGGCGTGCTCGCGCATGAAGCGCACGTTCTCGCGGACGTCGTCGAGCGTGGCGTCGGGCTCGAAGATCAGAAGGTTGTAACAGACGAAGATGCCGGCCTCGCGGCACGCGTCTAGCGCCGTGTGCACGGCCTGCCACTGGCGTCCGCGGTTGAGGTCGCCGGCGCCGTGCTCGGAGGCGTTCTCGACGCCCACGTAGAGGCGCAGCACGCCGAGCGCGCGGAGCTGCTTCGCCAGCGCGGGGGTCACCGTCTCCGGGCGGCACTTCCCGATCATCGCCGCGCGCCCCACGCCGTAGCCGTCGAGCCCGGCGCGGATCGCGCGCACCCGATCGAGCGTGGCCTCCGGGCGCGGCAGCAGGAAGTTGTCGTCGTGGAAGCAGAAGATGCTGTCGCCCCCGGCGGCGTGCCAGAGCACGGCCATCTCCCGGGCCACGTTGTCGGGGCTGCGGAGGCGCACCGTGCGCCCGCCGCCGTGGTCGCGCGCGTCTCGGTAGAAGGTCGTGATCGAGCAGTACGAGCAGGCGCCCCAGCACCCGCGGCTCGCCATGATGGGCACGAAGGGCACCCCGAGGTGCCGCGTGTGGGCGCGGTAGCGGCGCGCGAAGGGGAGCGCGTCGAGGTCGTCGACGAGGCGGCGCCCCGCGGTCTGCGTGGGCACCCCATCGGCGCCGCGGTACGCGAGCCCCGAGACCTCGGCGAGCGAGCGGCCCTCGCGCAGCGCCGAGAGCAGGTCGACCACGGTGGCCTCGCCGTCGTGGAGCACCACGCTGTCGATGCCGTAGCGGGGCGCGAGCGACTCTCTCCAGGCGAGCGTCGGATACTGGCCCCCCGCGGTGACGTGGCCCCTGAAGCCCGCCGCGCGGAGGCGCGCCGAGAGCGCAAAAAACTCGTGGGCCCGGTGCTGGAATTGCACTCCGAGCCCTACGACCTCGGCGTCCGCGGCGAGCACCTGGGCCACCACGGCGGCGGCCTCGGAGGGCTGGTTGAAGGCGATCACGCGGACGGTGTGGCCTGCGCCTTCGGCCGCCGCGGCGATCATCCCGAGCCCGAGGTTTTCTTCGAAGTCCGCTCCGATCAACACGAGGCGCATGCCACGACCTCCACCACGGGGGACGACGGCTGCAACGACCGAACCAGCGCTGTGGTGTCAGGGGACGCTCAGGGCGCGGGCGGCGGCTCGTACACGCAGCCGAAGCGCCCGTTGCGAGGCACGCAGCGGGCGATCATCCCCTCCTGCGGGGGGCAGAGCCTCGTGTGGTCCTGCGGGGCGCACTCGTCGCCGGGGTAGGCGCAGGCCCAGCCGCCGGGGGTGCACTGCATCCCGGAGATGTACTCCACGCAGCGGCCGAGGCGCCTTCGCCGGCAGTCCCACTGCGTCCTGCACGTCGCCGGGACGCACGCCCGCTGCGGAAACGGCAGCATCTGGATGTCCGCGCAGCGGTTGCCCGGCGGGCACTCGGCGTCGCTGCGGCAGCCCGCGCGGAGGCAGGTGTTGAGACGGTGCGTGGCCCGCCACGCCCGGCCGTCGGGGCAGTCGCGAAACACCCGGCTGTACTGCGCCTCCATGCCCGAGGTGAAGCAGTAGCCGTCGGGGCACTCGGCGTCCGTGAGGCACAGGATGTCCGTCCCCGGAGGCATCGGGATCGACGAGGGCGGAGGCCCGGAGTCGACATCGACCGCGCCCGCGTCGACCAGGGAGCCCGCGTCGATGCGGCGGAGGCGAGGGTGGCGGCGCCGGTGACGTTGGCAGCCGACGTCGGCGAGCAGCATCAGCGCGAGGAGCAGCAGCCGGCCCATGGGGTTCGCGGGGCGCGTGCGTCAGCCCTTCAGCAGCCAGCCGAAGAGGGCGCGCTTGATGGTCTCGCGGCCCATCACCGAGATCGACTCGGTCAACGGAATGCCCTTGGGGCAGACCTGCACGCAGTTCTGCGCCTTGCCGCAGTCGGAGATGCCCCCAGCGCCCATCAGGGCGTCGAGGCGCGCCCCGGCCTGCATACGACCCGACGGGTGCATGTTGTATAGCCGCGTCAGCGAGATCACCTGCGGACCCATGAAGTCCGAGCGGTCGTTGTAGTTGGGGCACGCCTCGACGCAGCAGCCGCAGGTCATGCAGCGCGAGAGCGGGTACATCACCTCCTGGTCGTCCTGGGAGACCTTCGGGCCCGCGCCGAGCTGGTGCGAGCCGTCGATCTGGATCCACGCCTTCGTGGTGCGCAGCGCGTCGAACATCCGCTGGCGGTTGACCACCAGGTCGCGCTCCCTCGGAAACTTCGTCATGGGCTCGAGGGTGATGGGCTCGCCCTTCGGGGAGAGGTCCTTCACGAGCGCGCTGCACGCCTGGCGCACCCGGCCGTTGATCACCATGGTGCACGCGCCGCAGACCTCCTCGAGGCACGACGACTCCCAGTTCACCGGCGTGGTCCCCCGGCCATCGGCGGTCACCGGGTGCTTCTGGATCTCCATCAAGCACGAGATCACGTTCATCATCGGCTTGCGCGGGACCCTGAACTCCTCCCAGCGCGAGGCGCCGCCGGACTCGCCGCGCTTGATCTTCAGGGTGACGGTGTCGGTGGCCATGATCTTACTCCTTCACGTATTCGCCGGACCCTGCGCGGCGGCCTCGCCCGGGGTCGGCTTCGCGGCGCTGACCTTGCCGTAGTCGCGCTTCGCCAGCGGCTCGAGGGAGACGTCCACGGCCTCGTAGCGCAGCGTCGGGCCCTCGCCGTCGAAGGTCGCGAGGGTGGTCTTGAGCCAGCGGGCGTCGTCGCGGCCCACGGCCTTCGGATCATCGGGGTGAAGCTCCGGATCGAGCGCGGGCTTGTAGTGCGCCCCGCGGCACTCCTCGCGGTCGCGCGCTCCTCGGGCGATGACCTCGGCCAGCGCGAGCATCCCGTCGAGGTGCCGCAGGAAGACCGTCGGCTGGTTGATCGTGCCCTTCGCCGTGGGGTCGAGGGCGGCGGCCTTCCTCCACTGGGCCTTCATATCCTGCAGCGAGGCGAGCACCCCGTCGAGCTCGGCGTCGTGCCGCTCGACGGTGACCTTCTGCAGCATCATCTCCCCGAGCTTCTCGTGGAGCTGGTAGGGGTTCACGGAGTAGTCCGATCCGCTGCGCGAGCCGAGGGCGGCGTACTCGTCCACGCGGCGCTTGTGCTCCGTGTCGAAGAGCGTCGAGGGGAGGTCGAAGGCGCTCTTCGGCTGCGCCTCGCGCCACGCGGCCATGGCGGGTCCGGTGACCATGCCGCCGTAGATGCACGAGAGCAGCGAGTTGGCGCCGAGGCGGTTGGCCCCGTGGTACTGGTAGTCCGACTCGCCGGTGGCGTAGAGCCCGGGGATGCTGGTCGCCTGGTTGCGGGGCGATCCCGGCTTGAGCGAGCCGTCGGCGCCCTTCTCGAAGTCGACCCACAGGCCGCCCATCGAGTAGTGCACCGCGGGGAAGATCTTCATCGGGTTCTCGTAGGGGTCGGCCCCGGCGAACTTCTCGTAGATCTCCAGCACCCCTTCGAGCTTCTTGCGGACGGCGCTCTTGCCCGCCGCGGTCTTGCAGAGGTGCGTCACGTCCAGGTAGGCGGCCTGCTCGCCCTCCGCGCTGTAGCCCTCGTGGATCACCGTGCGGAAGATCTCCCGCGACGCGATGTCCCTCGGCACGAGGTTGCGGTACTTCGGATAGCGCTCTTCGAGGAAGTAGTACCGCTCGGCCTCGGGGATGTCCTTGCCGTGGCGGCGGTCCTTGCGGTCCTTCGGCACCCAGACCCGGCCGCCCTCGCCGCGCACGCTCTCGGAGATGAGCCGCAGCTTGTCGGCCGCGGGGATGGCCGTCGGGTGCACCTGGATGAACTCGCCGTTGGCGTAGATCGCGCCCTGCTTGTAGGCGATGGCGGCGGCCGACCCGGTGTTGATCACCGAGTTGGTGCTGCGGCCGAACACCAGCCCGGGGCCTCCGGTGGCGAGGCACACGGCGTCGCCCCGGAAGGTGCGCATCTCGCCGTTCTTGAGGTCCTGCGCGACCACGCCACGGCAGACGCCCGAGTCGTCGAGCACGAGGCCCGCGAGGTCCCAGAACTCGAACTTCCGCACCATCTTCTCGCCGGGGACGGTGACCCCCCGGTCGTCCTCTACGTCGAGGGTCTCGTAGCGCCGCACCTGCTCGTCGAGGGCGTAGAGGAGCTGCTGCCCGGTGGTCGCTCCCGCGAAGGCCGTGCGGTGGAAGAGCGTCCCCCCGAAGCGGCGGAAATCCAGGTTGCCCTCGGGGGTGCGGTTGAAGGGGACGCCCATGCGATCGAGCATGAAGACGATGCCCGGCGCCGCGTCCGCCATGCCCTTGCACGGGGGCTGGTTGGCCAGGAAGTCGCCGCCCTTCACGGTCTCGTAGAAGTGCGTGTAGGGCGAGTCGCCTTCGCCCTTCACGTTCACCGACGCGTTGATGCCGCCCTGGGCGCAGACCGAGTGCGAGCGCTTCACCGGAACCAGCGACAGCAGGTCGACCGGGATGCCCGCCTCGCAGAGCTTGATCACGGTCATCAGTCCGCCGAGGCCGCCGCCGACGACGATGGCGCGGCGCACCTGGTTCGACTGCGTGAGGATCGAGGACTTCGCTGCCATCCGTGAGGGCTCCTTCGGTTGCGGGCGTTCGTTATAGGGGAGCGCGGGCCCCGTCGACCACGGCGCGCAGCATGTCCGCGTCGCGGCAGAGGGCGTCGCGGTCGAGGCCGGGCCACGGGAGCACGCCGCCGCAGCGGTAGAAGAAGTGCAGCAGCGTGTCGACGCCGACGAGCCAGAGCGCGAGCCCGAAGAGGGCGAAGCCCACCGCGGTGCGACGGCGGGCCCGGTCGGAGCAGGCGAGGCCCCAGGTCTGCCCCGCGGTCCAGAGCCCGTTGGCGAAGTGGAACACCGACGCCGTCACCCCGAGCAGGTAGAGCGCGAACATCCCCGGCGAGCCGAGGCCGACCGAGAGCCGGTCGTAGAAGGCCTCCCAGCGCAGCGATCCCAGCAGCTTGGCCGCGCGAAACTGGCCGAAGTGCACCACCAGGAAGACGAAGGCCACGAGCCCGCTCGCCCGCTGTAGCAGGAAGAGCCAGTTGCGGGTGTAGCCGTAGCGCTGGACGTTGAAGCGCGCCTGCGCGGCGATCACCAGGCCGTAGAAGGCGTGGAAGGCGAGCGGCGCGATGATGCCCACCAGCTCGATGAGGGGGAGGGCGGGGATGGTCTGGATCTCCCCGACGGCGTGGCGGAAGGCGTCGCGGCCGCGAATCGCCTGCGCGTTGGTCCAGAGGTGGACCACGAGGAATACACCGATGGGTAAGACGCCGCAGAGCGAGTGGAGGCGGCGGAGCAGGAAGCGCCGCGGGTCGGCGACGCCGGGCGCTGGCGCTGGGTGGTGCATTGGGTGTCCGGTGACGGACACGATCGGTGTTAGCGGCGCGCCTCGCGGCGCGTCAAGCGCCGTTGCGCCTTGATGATCGCGGGAGAATCCGTGATGACTCCGCGGGCGTGCCCGGAAGTCGTCCACCCCGACCGCCCATCGACCGACGCCAGGTCGCCCTGAGCGTCCTGCTGGGGTGGGCCTGCGCCTGCGCCAGCGCGAGGCCCCCGGGCCGGGCCGCCCTGGCGCTGGGCGACTCGGTGGCCGACGACGCGGCGATCCGCGCGGCCGAGCGCACCCTCGTCGAGGGCGACCTCCCTCGCTCCCGGGAGCTCTGGTCCGCCCTGGAGCGGGATCACCCCGCGGAGCCCACCGGTCGCTACGCCACGCTGCGGCTGGCGCGCATCGAGCTCACGGCGCCGGGAGACGCCGCCGTGGCCGCCGCGCGCGCCCGGCTGGAGTCCCTGCCCCGCAGCCTGGAGGCGACCCTCTCGCTCCGTCGCTCGCTGGTCTCCGCGCTGGTGACCGCGCGCCTGGGCCGCCCCGACGCCCCGCTCGCGAACTCTCTCGCCACGCTGCGGGGGCGCTACGTCGACACCCAGGACGTGGTCGAGGCCGACTGCGCCCAGGCCGCCTTGTCTCCGCGGGCGGCGTCGGCGCTGCAGGCCCTCGCCCACGTCGAGGCGGCGGTCGACCGCGGCGTACGGTGGATCCCGACGGGGCTCGTTTGTGACGAGCCCGCGGCGCGCACCCGGCAGTTTCAGGACCTGCTCCCGGCGGTGGAGGAGCCCGGCGAGGTGGCCGCGGTGCTCGACGCGCTGCCCTCGGGGCACGCCTGGCGCACCGCGCTCGCTCGTCGGCTTCGCACCGTGGCCGAGGCGCGGGGCGAGGTGCGCCGCTGGATGAGCCACCTCGCCGACCTGCCCGACGACGAGGCCGCCCTCCGACCCGTGGTGCGTGACAGCGGCGACCCGGTGCTGCGCATCGGGGTGCTCGCGCCCCTCTCCGGCTCCGTGGCCAACGTGGGCGCCGAGGTCGTGCGCTCGGTACAGCAGGCCGTGGAGGGCTTCTCCCGCATCGAGCTGATGCTGGAGGACGAGAGCCGCGCGCTGCCCCGCCGCGCCGCGGTCGGCGAGGTGGCGGTCACCCCCATCGAGGCCCTGGTGCGCTCGCTGCGGGAGCGCGGCGTGGTCGCGATCGTCGGCCCGGCGCTCGACGCCAACGTGCCCGGGGCGGTGGCCGCGGCGCAGTCACAGGGGGTCCCGCTGTGGGTCCCGACGCCCGCCGGGGCGGTGCAGGGCACGACGCGCGCGCTGGGCCCGACGCTTCAGGAGCGGGCCGAGGGCATGGCCGTCGCCGCGAGGGAGCTGGGGACGCGCGCGGTGCTCCACCTCCCGACGCTCCCGCCGGACGCGGCGCTCGACGGGGCGCTGAGGGCGGCGATGGCGCGCCACGGGGTGACGGTGGTGCGCGCGGGGGACGGCAGCGCGAGACACGTGGTCGCGGGCTTCTTCGACGAGGAGAGCCAGCGACGGTGGGCCGCGGAGGCCCGGCGCTCTGCCGGCAGGTGGGTGCTCGACGCGCGCGCCGCGATCGCAGGGACGCCGGGCCGCTGGGTGGGCCTCGGGCCCGCCGACGGGTACGGGGTCTTCGCCTCGGTGAGCTGCAGCCGCGCCGACCGGGCGCCGATGGAGATCTCCGCGCTCTACTACGACGGCGTCATCGAGGCCGTGCACTCGCAGCGACCGGCCGCCCTCTTCACGGTGCTCCGTCGCGACGCGGGGGTGGTGCGAGTGGGGGTCGCGAGCGCCGCGGAGTGCGCCCTGAGCAGCTCAGTGCGCTGACCAGGGGGGAGGGGCGTCGGTGGGGGCCGGGGCCTCCGGGGGGCCAGGGAGCGGAGGGGGCGGGGCCCACGGGGCATCGATCGCGGGCGTCGCCTGCACCGCCGCCCCAGGGTGGCTCGCCCAGCGCACCGCGAAGCCCGTGGCGGTGGCCACGGAAGATCCGCGCGCGATGCGCACCTGCACGACGGCGTCGCAGCCGAGGTGCTGGGCCTCGGCGCGCAGGCCCTCGATGAGGTGAGGCAAGTCGGCGTTGAGCCCCCGGCCGGTGGCCTGCACCAGGGCGACCGGCTGAGAGGGGGGCACCGGGTCGCCTTCGAGGATGGTGCGCACGGGCCTCGCGTGGGGCACGCCCGGGGCGCTGAGCAGGTGATGCTGCACCGCGGTGGTGCCGCAGCCGAGGGAGAGCGACGCGAGCAGGAGGAGGGAGCGCTTCATGGCGCGTCGACCCGCAGCGCCCGGCCGACGAGGCGCACGACCGGCACCTCCTCGGGGGTGAGGTAGCTCTGCGAGCACCCGGCCTGGAAGCGCATCCCGAAGCAGGGCATGGCCTGCGAGACCTGGCGCATCCGGGTCTCGACGACCGGGGTCACCGAGTCGATGCGGGCGACGTTTCCGCCGAGGCCGCGCACCTGCTCGACGAAGGCCTCGACGACGGCGTCGAGGGAGCCCTCGCCGGAGGCCTCGACGGCGCCGAGCTCGCGCGCCCCGGGCGGGTCGGAGAGGGCGCGCACGGTGACCGCGCCGCGGTGGTAGGGGAGGAGCTCGGAGCTGGTGGGGATGGAGCTCGCGCGCGTCGCTGCGCAGCCCGCCGAGCAGAGCGGCAGCAGCGTCAGCAGCAGGGCCCGGAGCGCGCGCATCGGCAACGCGTCAGGGCTCCTGCGGGGGGAGCGCGGCGACGTTGGGGGTCGCGCGCAGTCCGTCGAGGAGAACATCGGCGAACTGTGACGCCGCCCGGCGCAGGCTTCCAGTCTCGGCGTTGCCCAGCGCCCAGGTCATGGCGACGCCGTCGAGGCCGCCGAAGATCACCCGGGCCATGATGCGGGGCGAGACGTCGCCGCGGAGCTCGCCGCTGCGCTGCCCGTCGGCGATCACCGCGGCCATGAGGTCGAGGTACTCGGCGAAGCGCTTGGTCGCGTACTGCTTGAGCAGCCGCGACGACTGCCGGAGGTTGACGGTGATCACCTCCGCCAGGTCGCGCTCCCCCTCGAGCAGCCCGAGCTGAAACTCCACCAGCCGCCGCACCCGATCCGGCGCCGTGTCGTAGCGGGCGCACTCCTCGCGCAGCAGCGTGAGCAGCCGCGCGATGCGGTCTTCGAAGAGCGAGGTGAGGAGCTCGTCCTTGCTCTTGAAGTACAGGTAGATGGTGCCGTCGGCGACGCCGGCGGCGCGGGCGATCTCGCTGACGCGCGAGGCGTAGAAGCCCTTGCGCGCGAAGACCTTCACGGCGGCCTTGAGGATGCGGTCCCGCTTGTCGCCGCCCCGGGGGCCGCGTGCGCCGACCGCAACGCTCACGAGACCATGCTCGACTGCGGCCCTCGCGCGGCGTCCCTCGCCAGCTCCTCCAGCAGGTCGCGGCACTCGGGCCGGCCGCGGAGGTGGCGCATCAGCACGTCGGTGCACTCCGCGAAGGAGCGCTCGTACGCGAGCCCCTCGCGGGTGCGCAGCGCCACGCGCTCGCGGCCCTGCGCGAGGTCCTCCTCCATCGCCTCGGCGTAGCGGGCGAGCTGCCCTCGCAGCTCCTCGATCTGCCGCCGCAGGTCGCGCGCCTGCGCGTCCTTGCGGGCCGCGCGCATCTCGTGCTCGGCCAGCAGCTCGCGCCTCGCGTCGACGTGCGCCTGCGCCTGGCCCGCCCGCTCGAACACCCCGCGGAGCTGCGCCACGGGGAGGGCCTGACGCTCCGCCGCGTCGGCCTGCGCCCTGCTCTGCGACACCGCACGCTCGCCCGCCAGCAGCCTCTCTCGCACCTGCGCCACGACCTCGTTCTCCGACGAGGCCTCACGCAGCGCCCGGCTCTCCTCCTGCGCGAGCTCCTCGACCTTGCGGCCGATCTCCGCGCGCAGCGCGCGGCCCCGGCGCTCGAGCGCCTCGAGCTTGCGCATGTGCGACGCCACCTCGCCCTCGAGCCTCGACGCCCGGTTGGCGAGCAGCCACGCCTCCTCGAGCGCGTGGTTGACCTCCTGCGGAGCGTCGCCGCTGGGGTACGCGCGCGACACCATCCGGCCGAAGTGCGCCGCGCGGGTCGCCCACTCGGCGACCCCCGGCGAGGGCGCTGGGGGCGGCGGCGGCGGCGCGGGCTGCGCCTCCCCGGCGGTCTGCGCCTCCCACGGCGACGACGGCAGCGCCCGCTGCAGCGCCTTCAGGTCTTCCTGAAGGTGGTGGCAGTCCTTGTAGCGCCGGTCGGCGGTCTTCTGGAGCAGCTTGAGGATGATCTTCTCGGCGTCCGGGTGCAGGTCGGGCCGCAGCGTCCGCGGGTTCACCGGGTTGGCGCTGCGCTGCATCTCCAGCAGCGCGTCGCGGTCGTGCGAGCGAAACGGCAGCTGCCCGGTCATCATCTCGAAGAGCAGCACGCCCAGCGAGTAGAGGTCGCTCTGCGCCGTCGCCTCCTCGCCGCGCGCCTGCTCCGGGGACATGTACTCCGGCGTCCCGAACACCGCCCCCTTCGGGGCCAGCCTCGGGTCTCTCGCCAGGTGCGCCAGCCCGAAATCCAGGATCTTCACGAAGTCCTTCCGGCCCCCGCGGTTGGTGCACATGATGTTGTCGCTCTTGAGGTCGCGGTGCACGACGCCGAGGTCGTGAGCGCGGCCCAGCGCGGCGGACATCTGCTCGAGCACGTCGATGGCGCGCACCTGCGGAAACTGCCCCTTGGCGATCTCCGCCGAGAGGGGCGTGCCCACCAGGTACTCCATCACCAGGTAGAGCTCGCCCTCCTCGGTCTCGCCGATGTCGTGGATGTCGACGATGTGCGCGTGGTCGACCCGGTTGGCGGCGCGCGCCTCGCGGAGCATCCAGGCCCTCAGGTGCGTCTCTCCCCGCAGGTCGGGGCGGATCAGCTTCAGCGCCACCACGCGTTCGATCAGCACGTGCCGCGCGCGGTAGACGACGCCCATGCCCCCTTCGCCGATCCGGGCCTCCAGCCGGTACCGGCCGGCCACCACCCGGCCGAGATAGGTGTCACTGGACTTCTGCGCTGCGTTCGCCTTGCTCACTCGTCTCACCTCGACTCAAGACCGGGGGGGCCGATACCGGTCGCGAGGATATCACCGGGACCGCGCGCCGAAATCGCCAACGTACGCCACCGCTCAACTCGCTCGCGTCGTCCGACCGGTCAGGGCGATTCGCACGATCTCCGGCGCGGCGTTGAGGCGCACGGGCGGGCCCGTGGTGCCAATGCCACGGGAAACGAAGAGGGAGGCGTCGCCCCGGCGGTAGAGTCCCGACACGTAGGGGAGGAGCGACCCGGCGACGCCGAAGGTGTTGATCTGCCCCCCGTGGGTGTGCCCCGAGAGCTGGAGCGCCACGCGGTGCCGCACGTCGTCGAAGAGCACGGGGTTGTGCGCGAGCAGCACCACCGGGTCGTCGGGGTCGCGTCCCCGAAGGGCGGCCGCGAGGTCGGGCCCCACGCCGGTGCCGATGCGGGGCGCCATCACGTCGTCGACCCCCGCGAGGATCAGCCCCCGCCCGCTCGCCCCGTCGGGACCCAGCGACATCGAGCCGTTGATGTGGGCGCGGATGCCCACCGAGCGCAGTCCCTGGGCCACCTTCGCGGGGCCCGTGTAGTGGTCGTGGTTGCCGAGGATGGCGTGCACCCCGCCGCGCGCCCGCAGCCTGGAGAGCGCGCGCATCGCCTCGGGGATGTGCCTCGGGTTGTGGTCGAGGATGTCTCCGGTGATCACCACGAGGTCGCCCCGCAGCCCATCGACCCGGTCGATGACGGCGCCGATCTCGCGGGGTCCGGTGAAGACCCCGAGGTGCAGGTCGGTGAGCTGCACCAGGGTCAGGCCCTCGAGCTCCGCCGGGAGCCCGGCGATCGCCACCTCGAGGGTGCGCACCTCGAACTCCGTGCGGCTCCAGAGCCCCCCTCGAAGGAAGACCGGCGCCCCGACCGCCAGCGCGCCCGCGGTCGTGGCCTGGGTGAGCAGCGCCCGGCGAGACTCCATCAACGGCGTCAGGTGCTCCACCGGGAGCATCCGGCTCCTGGCGGCGACCCAGGTCGCGACCCCGAGCGCCCGCCCCAGCAGCTCGGCCGCCACGACCAGGAGCAGGCAGGCGAAGAGCAGCAGCACCGAGACCCGCACCGCCCCGATGAGGCCCCGCAGCGGTCCGCCGCCGAAGGGGGCGAGGGTGCGGCCGTAGACCTCGACGCTCACGGCGACCGTCACCACCGCGAGGGTGACCGGGCCGAGCGAGCGGCCGGCGCGGGGCGCTACGGGGCGCAGCGCGCGCGCGGCGACCGGGAAGGTCAGCGCGAGGGTGCTGGTGGTGATGAGGCTGATGACGAGGGAGGAGGCCATGCGCGAGGGCTCCACCGTGAAGGCCGCGGAGCGATGACGCAAACCGCTCGCGCCCGCTCTGGTACCGTTCGGCCCTAAGGTGAGCGACGCCTCCGACCCGTGGTCCCGACTCGCGAAGCGCGCTGATGACCCGAGGGTCGGGGCGGCGCTCGCGGGATGCTTCGTGGCCCTGGCCGCCTGGCAGGCGGGCTGCGCGCCGGTGTGGGACGGCGACATCTGGTGGATCCTCCGCGCGGGTGAAGACCTGCTCCGCGAGGGCGCGGTCCCGCACGTCAACCGCTACTCCTTCGCCAGCCCCGAGCACCCGTGGGTCATGCACGAGTGGCTGTTCGGCGCCGTGGCTGCCGGTCTCGTCCGCGCGCTCGGCGTCTCCGGGCTCGCGCTCGGGCGCGCCGTCGCGGTGCTGGTCCTCGTCGGCGCGCTGCTCCGTCGCACCGCCCGGGACGCCCGCCCCGGCGTCGCGGCCGCCTCGCTCGCGCTCGCGTTCATCGCCTTCGGGGCGCGCTGGGAGTCGCCGCGCCCGGTGGGGATGCTCCTCGGCGCTGTGCTCGCCGCCCTCGCGCTGGCCTTCGACCCGACCTTCTCCACCCGCCACGCGCTCGCCTACGCCGGCCTCACCCTCCTCTGGACCAACCTCCACGGCAGCTATCCCCTGGCGCTCGTCTTCGCCACCGCCGCGCTCATGGAGCCCACCGGCGACCGCCGCGCCCGCCGCCTCGCGCTGCTCCTCGCGCTCGCCGCGACCTTCGTGAACCCCTACGGCGTCGCGCTCCACGACCTGGTGCGCCGCTACCTCCTCGGCGCCCCCGACGACAGCGTCGCGCTCGTGCACGACCGCATCCGCGAGTGGTGGCCCCTCTGGCGCTCGCCCCTCCGCGTCGTCTCGACTCCGCTCGAGCTCCTCGTCGGAGCGCCGCTCGCGCTCCTCTCTCTTACCCTCCTCGGTAATCCACGCTGGCGCCCCCGCGCGCTTCTCCTCTGCCTCCTCGCGCTGATGGCGCTGCGGCACAACCGCCACCTCCAGCTCTTCGGCCTGAGCGCCCTGTCCCTGCTGGCCGCCCCCGTCGAGGCCTGGATCGCCCGCGCCTCCCACGTCGCCCGCGCTCCCCGCTCTCTCCGCTGGACGAGCGGGCTGCTCGCGCTCTTCGCGGTGGTGGCGGCGCTGAGCTGGTCCGTCGCCCGCTCTCGCCGTCGCGACGGAGCTTGGGTCGACCCAAGCTCCGCCGACGAGGACGTCGCGGCGCTCCTGGCCGGGACGCCCCCCGGCGCCCGGATGTTCGTCACGCTCTTCTTCACCGGCTACGCGATCGAGCGCGCCTGGCCCCGGGTGTCGGTCTTCTTCGACACGCGCAACGACTGCTACCCCGCGGAGGTGCTGCGCGCGGGCTTCGACCTCGACGCGGGGCGCCTCGCTCCCGACGCCGCCGACGATCTGCTGCGGCGCTGGGCGGTGACCCACGCGCTGATCGCCTGCGACTCGAAGGCCGCGCGTAGCTTCACCCGCTGGAGGGTCGAGCGCCGGGCCGGGAAATACTGCGTCCTCACCCGGTGATTCCCGGGCGCCAACGTTGCCTTGACCCGTCGCTCGCGGCCCGCGTACGGTTCCGCCGACCGCGAGAGACGCGGGAACTCATCGAGGAATACCGGATGAAGCTCGCCGCCGCAGGGCTGTCGGACGTCGGACAGGAACGTGACCACAACGAGGACTCCTACGCGGTGGAGGAGCCGCTCGGGCTCTTCATCGTGGCGGACGGGATGGGCGGTCACCTCGCGGGCGAGGTCGCGAGCGCGATGGCCATCTCGACGGTCATCGAGCACGTGCAGCAGCACCCCGGAGAAGACCGGGTGGTGGCCCTCGCGGAGGCGACCCGGCTCGCCAACACCCGGGTCATCGAGGAGGGCACCCGCAACCGCAAGCGCCGGGGGATGGGCAGCACCTTCGTGGCGATCATCCGCGACGGCGACAGCTTCGGCATCGTCCACGTGGGCGACTCGCGCTGCTACCGCTACCGACACAGCGTGCTCGAGCGCCTCACCCGCGACCACTCGCTCATCGAGGAGTACGCCGGCGACGACCCCATCGCCCGGGCCGCGCTCGGCAACTACTCCAACATGATCACCCGCGCGATCGGCACCGGCCCCGAGGTCGAGCCCGAGGTGCGCCGCGAGAAGCTCCAGGTCGGCGACACCTACCTGCTCTGCTCCGACGGCCTCTGCGGCGTGGTGAAGGACGCCGACATCGCCCGCGTGATCGCCAAGGGCCCCGACCTCATCGAGCGCGCCCGCGAGCTCGTGCAGATCGCCAACGAGCACGGCGGCCCCGACAACATCACCGTGGTGCTGGTCCGCGTCGATCCGTGACCCGGTCCGCTCCGGGCTCCTCCTCCCTCATGCGCTCGCCATCCCCGCTCTCCCCATCGCTCGTCGGAGCCGCCGTCGCGCTCTCCGTCACGGCCGCCTACGCCGTGGCCGTCGCCCTCTCCGGGCTGCCCCTCTCTCCCCCGCAGCTCTGGGACGCGCTCTCCCGAGGCTCCTTCCTGGCGCACCCGCCGCTGCGCTTCCTCGTCTCCTGCGCCCCTCCCTTCGCGCTCTCGCTGGTGCTCTCCTGGATCTCCCTTCGCGCCGCGCCCGAAGGCCTCCCCGCGCTCGCCTCCCCGTGGCGCCGGCTGCTCTCGGTCCTCGCGCCGCTGCTGCTCTCTCCCTTCGTCCTCGCGCAGGACGACGCGCTCCGCCGCCCCGCGCTGCTCGCCCTCTGCTTCGGCGCCTCCGCGGCCGTCGCGGCCTTCATCGCCTCGCCCTCCGACGGAGCCCATCGTCCCGAGCGCACGGGCCTCCGTGAGCACGCGCCCGTCCTCGCGATCATCGCCGCCCACGCGGTGATCTTCTCGACCCTGGCCATCGTCCGCGACCACGCGGTGTGGTCCGCCAGCGTCGACCTCGGGATCTTCAAGGAAGCCCTGTGGAACACCCTCCACGGCCGGGTGATGTTCTCCCCGACGGTCGGGTACAGCTTCCTCGGCGAGCACTTCTCCCCGGTGCTCTTCCTGCTCGTCCCCTTCTACGCGCTCTCGCCCACCAGCGAGTGCCTGCTGATCATCCAGACCCTCGCCGTCTCCGCCGCCGCGTGGCCCGTCTACCTCGTCGCGCGCGACCTCGGCCTCGGCCGCCTCACCGCCACGCTCCTCGCGGGCGCCATGCTCGCCAGCCCTCCGCTGCACACCGCCCTCCTCTACGACTTCCACATGGACCTCCTCGCGGCCCCGGCGCTCGCGTGGCTCGTCCTCGCGCTCTCCCGCCGCCGCTTCGGCCAGGCCTTCGTCGCCATCGCCTTACTGGTCAGCGTCAAGGAGGACATGTTCATCCCCGCGGTCGGGGCCCTGCTGGCCTTCGCCCTCCCGGGCGACGCGCGCGACCGGCGCTGGTCCGCGGCGCTCGGGGCGCTGGCGGTGGGCTACTGCCTCCTGGCGATGGCCGTGCTGCTCAAGCGCTACGGCCCGCCCCCTGGGGTGCCCGTCTACATGAGCGACGGGGCCGAGCCGCAGGGGTACAAGTTCCTCCGCAACTTCCGTCATCTGGCGGGGCCCGGCGGGCCGCTCGGGCACCTCCTCGGGCAGCCCGTGCGCTACGTGCTCTGGGCCTTCACCGAGGGGCGCCTCACGACCTTCGTCACCCTGCTCACCCCGGTGGGCTTCATGGCCCTGCTGGCGGGCTGGCGCATCACTCTGCTGATGCCGCTGGGCATCATCCTGCTCTCGGACAACCCCGAGATCGTCGCGCTCCGCTACCACTACAGCGCCATCCAGCACCCCGGGGTCTACCTCGCGGCGGCCTTCGGCATCGCCGCCCTCCTCGGGCGCTCTCGCCATCCCCACCGCGCCGGTCGCGCCGTCGACGCCTACGTGCTGGTCGCCTCGCTGATGCTGGTCGCGACGCACCCGTCGAGCATGGCCTCGCGCACCCACGCGACCGACACCCGCGCGGTCACCCCGCACACCCGCACCGTCGACCGCATCGCCTCGCTCGTCCCCCCGATGGTGCCGGTGAGCTCGTCGACCTGGATCGGTCCGCGCTTCTCCAACCGCCCCTGGGGCGCCCTCTTCCCCAACGGGCTCGACCGCGCCGAGTGGGTGGTGGTCGACCTTCAGCGCCCCGCGTGGCCCGCCTCCGTCGAGCAGCGCGACAGCACGCTGCTGCACCTCATGCGCAACGGCTTCGGCACCGCGGCGGTAGAGGACGGGGTGATCGCCCTGCAGCGGGGACGCTCTCCTCAGGGCAACCCCGAGGCGGTGCGGCAGCTCTTCGTCAACCGCCGCTACGAGGTCGAGGGCACCGAGCAGACGGAGTTTCCCAACTGCTCGGTGCGCGACGCGAGCGCGAGCGACGGGCGGGCGAGGGTGGTCTCGCCGGACGATCCTCGGCCCGCGGGATGGATGGTCTTCGGTCCCTTCATCCGACTGCCGCAGGGACAGTACCGGGTGACCTTCCGGCTGAAGGCGAGCCGGGCCGGGGCGCAGCGCGACGAGATCGGCTACGTGGATGTGTTCCGCCAGCCCGGGGTGACGCTCGCCCGCCGCGACCTCGTGCCCTCGCTGTTTCCTACGGCCGGGTGGCGCGACGTGACCCTGGAGTTCTCCATCGACGACCCGGGCGGCGCGGGGGGACTGGAGTTCCGGGTGCACACAGAGCGCAACTGGGAGCTCGGCGCGGACGTGATCACCCTCCGCCCTGCGGGCGACGAGGCCGCCGCGGTGCGTTCCTTCATCGTCGGCGGCTGAAGACCATCGGAGGAGTCGGGCCCTCCCTCGGGGCGGCCCGCGCGCTTTCTGCTACCCAGGACCCTCTCACGTCCTCTCGAAAGGAGCCCGTACGTCCCCATGACCATCGCTCAACGCCTCGGCGCCATCGCTCTCCTGACCCTCCTCGCGGCCTGCAAGGCTCAGCCGGCCCAGACCCCCGCTCCGGGCCCCGCCACAGTGACCGCGCCCGCCAACGGTCGCGTGGAGATCCGCGTCGACGACCAGGGCTATCACCCGTCGACGATCAGGGCCGCCGCGGGCAGCTCGCTCACGCTGGTCTTCCGCCGCGTAGACGCCCTGAACTGCGGGGACAAGGTGAAGTTCCCAGCGCTCAACAACCTCGAGCGCGACCTGCCCGTGGGACAGGCCGTCGAGATCCCTGTGACGGTCCCCGCGTCGGGCGCGCTGGCCTTCACCTGCGGCATGGGCATGTACCGCGGGAGCGTGGTGGTTCAGTAGGCGGGGACGAGCGGAAGGGGGGGAAGGCCGAGCTCAGCCGCCGGTGACGGCGGCGTCGGCGGGTGCTGCTGAGGCGTCGGTCGCGGGCGCCACGGCGGCGTCGGCGTCGGTCGCGGGGCCATCCTCGGCGGGCTGGCAGCGTCGCATGAAGTCCTCGAAGGACTCGTCATCGCCCGGGGTGTCGCAGTTGCCTGCGGGGGGGAGCGCCGCGGGGCCTCCCGGGGTCGGGGTCGCGGTGCCCGGGGTCGGCGCGGCGACGGGCGCGTTCGCGGCGGTGGGCCGCGGGATGGCGAAGGTCGTGAGCGAGGGGACGTAGGTCACGATCATCAGCGCGCCGACGAAGAGCGCGATGAAGGGCAGGACCATCTTGTAGAGGTCGGGCACCGGGCGGTTGAAGCGGAAGCCCGCGATGAAGAGGTTGAGCCCCATCGGCGGCATCAGGTACCCGATCTCCAGGTTCATCAGGAACACGATGCCCAGGTGGTACGGGTTGATGTTGAAGTGGAGCGCGATGCCCGCGATGAGGGGCACCACGACCACAATGGCCGAGAAGATGTCCATCAGCATCCCGATCAACAGCAGGAAGAAGTTGAGCGCGATGAGGAAGGAGAGCTTGGAGTCGATGAGCCCGCCGGCGCTCTGACCCTGCTGGCCGAGGATGTCCACGGCCTCGCGGCAGGTGCCGATGGAGTCCGCGTGGGCCTGCATGTACGCCATCGCGGGCGGCCCGCAGGTGAGCCACTCGAAGAGCCGGTCGGCGATCTGCGCCTGCACGAAGTAGCCGACGAGCACCGTCGCCGCGCAGAGCTTCACGAAGATGGCGCCCACGAGCACCATGGACTCCGGGACGATGCGGGGGAGGTCGTCCTTGATGGTGAGGTCGCGGTAGACGAAGACCTCCATCACGACCACGTAGAAGGCCGTGAAGGCCGCCGCCTGCGACGGGTTGAAGATCCCCTTCACCAGACCGGTGAGAAGGAACACCGGCAGGATGAGCTCCCACTTGGCCTCCCAGAGGGCGGCCCTGGCCTCGGCCCAGTCGAAGCGCGAGCGCGGCACCTTCGAGACCACGCCGATGACCACGCAGTAGGCGATCACGATGCCGATGGCGACGAGCCCCGGCACGAGGCCCACCACCAGGAACTTCTGCAGCTCCAGGCGCTCCTGGCCCGGCGCGGGCTCCTGGAGGCCCGCGACGATGCCGTACACGATGAGCGGCAGGCAGGGCGGCACGGTGATGCCGAGCGCTCCGCCCGCGGTGACGAGCCCGAGGGAGAAGTTCTCCGGGTACTTGTCGCGGAGCAGCGCCGGGACGAGCAGGCCGCCGACGGCGACGATGGTGATGCCCGAGGCGCCCGAGAAGATGGTGAAGAAGGCCGAGGCGAAGACGCACACCACGGCGAGGCCGCCGGGCATCCAGCCGAGCAGGGCGCGGGAGACGCGCACCAGCCGCTGGGGCATGCGCGACTCGGACATGATGTAGCCCGCGAGGGTGAAGAGCGGGATCGTCGCCAGCACGCTCATGCGGGCGAAGTGGTTACCCAGGATGTCCTCGACGGAGTTGCCGAACGCGTTGGCGTGGCGGCTCACGTCGGGGTCCATCAGGAAGAACTTCACGAAGAGGAAGAGCCCCATGCCGCCGAGGAAGCTGAAGAGCGGCGCCCCGAGCAGGGCCATCACGGCGAAGAACGCGATGCCCACGGTGAGCGGGATCGTGGCGATGTTGGGCGCGAGGCCGTAGCGCATCACGGCGAGGATCCCGAGCACCAGCACCGTGGCGATGACGAAGTGCTGCGGGGCGCCCTGCACGGGCTCGTAGGGGTCCGAGACGGGCGGGGCGTAGGAGCCGGTGCTGCGCTTACGGTTGATGAGCGGAACGATCAGCGAGAGCGCCGCGAAGAAGCACAGGAAGGCCACCGGCTTGACGATGGAGGAGCCCGCGCAGACGGCGATCACGCCCGCGAGGGCGGCGAGCGAGATGCCGATCTCGGTGGCGTCGGCGCGATCGACCGCGGGGGGCAGCTTCGGCTCCGCCCCGACGCCCTCGTGGGCGGCAGCGACCGGGTCGCCGATGGGCGCGTGGCGCGTCGGGGCGCGGTAGTTGGCGAGCCCCGCGACGAACTCATGGAAGGCGTGAAGCAGGAGCCGCAGGCCGATGAAGAGGAAGCCCGCGGGGATCACGTACTGGAACTCGAAGGACCGGTCGATCGGGCTGGAGACGCCGTTGCGGCGGTTCTCCTCCAGGGTGCGAATGACCTGGTGCGAGGCCTCCTGCAGGTTGCCGTAGACGCCCAGCGCGAGCGCGAAGGCCACGAAGGCGCCCATGGTGGCGGAGACGCCGACGACCAGCCGACGGCCGCGGTCGGGGAGCAGCCGGGACAGGGCATCGATGGCGAGGTGCCTGCGCCCGCGGGTCGCGAAGCTCGCGCCGAGGAAGGCCGCCCAGATGGTGCCGTGCAGCAGCACGTCCGAGGCGACAGGGAGCACCGCGCGCATCAGCCACTCGGTGAGCACGCCCAGCGCGATCGCCACCGGGACGAAGAACAGCACGGCCTGCGTGACCGCGGCCTTCCGGGGGAGGTCCTTCCCGAGGAGGCGCTTGAGCACCGCCTCGGCGGGCGCGGGCTCGGTCGGCGCGCCGGAGAGCTTGAGGCCCACCAGCAGCAGCCAGATCGCCGCGCAGAGGCCGATGCGCGCGACGCCCGGCCAGTTCTGGATCACCCGGAAGGCGGACTCCGACACCGCCGCGAACAGCATGAAGACGACGATGACGACGCTCAGCGAGCTCTCCGCCAGCAGCACGCCCCGGTCGAGGCGGTCGAGGGGTCGGAGAAACGGCGCTGGCTTGGCGGTCGGTGCGGCACCTGCCATGGGTCTGAGCTCACTCCCTTTCGTTCGACGGAAGCGCCGAACGGACGCGACTCTATGGGCAAACCTTTCGCCCTCGCTAGAGCGGACGCGCCGCGGTCGGGCGATCGCGAGGGCCTCCCTCGCTTGCAGACATTCCTATGGACGTATATAACGATCCGCGGATGGAGCTTCTGGCCACCAATACCCCCGGGACGCAGGCTCGCTGGGAGCTGTACCGGCTGCTCTCCGAGCCCGTCCGGCTGCGGTTGCTGGCGCTTGCGTCGGTCGACGCGCTGGCGGTGGGCGAGCTCGCGGAGCTCCTCGGCGAGCTCCAGCCCAACGTGTCTCGCCACGTCGCGGCGCTCCGTCAGGCGGGGCTGGTGCAGGTGCGTCGGCACGGCACCTGGGCGCTGGTGCGGGTCGCCACCGACGGCCCCATCGACCCGGTGGTGGAAGACGCGCTGCGCACCGGCCGCTCGCTCTGCGACAAGGACGGCAGCCTGGCGCGGGTGGCCGACGTGGTGGGGGCAAGGGAGCGCTCGACGAGGGAGTTCTTCGCGCGCTCGACCAAGGGCGCGGTGACCGTGGGGCCGCCGCCGGAGCTCGCGGCCTACCTCCTGGCGCTGGCTCCGTTGATCGAGCGCCGGGCGCTCGCGGTGGACGTGGGCACCGGCGACGGTCGGCTGCTGGAGATCCTGGCGCCGGTGTTTCACCGGGTGCTGGCCATCGACCGGGCGGGGGCGCAGCTCGCGATGTGCGCCGAGCGGGTGTCGCAGCGGGGCTTCGGCAACGTCGAGCTCGTCGAGGGCGAGGTCGACGGGCCGGAGGTGAAGCGGGCGCTGAAGCGCCTCGGGCACGCGGGGGCGGACGTGGTGTTCGCGTCGAGGGTGCTGCACCACGCGCCGAGGCCGGCGGACACGCTCCGCCGCATCGCGGCGCTGGCGGCCCCGGGCGGCGCGGTGATGGTGCTCGACTACGGGCCCCACGAGGACGAGGCGCTGCGGGCGCAGCAGGCCGACCTGTGGCTGGGCTTCGAGGCCGATGAGCTACGGCGCTTCGCCCGCGAGGCGGGACTGGAGCACGCGACGGTGGTGGAGGTTCCGGCGGCGTGGCGGGGCAACGGGCCCGACCGCGCGGTGCCGTGGACGCTGCTGAGCGCGAGGGTGGCGGGGGACGATCGATCGACGACGAAGGGCGCCGCGAGCGCGGCGAAGAAGGAGAAACGACGATGAGCAACAACGAGAAGGCCGGCAAGTTCAAGGTCAAGGACATCACCATGGCGGAGCACGGCCGGAAGGCCATCCGCATGGCGGAGAAGGAGATGCCCGGGCTCATGGCCGTGCGGGCGGAGTTCGGTCCGTCGAAGGCGCTCAAGGGCGCGCGCATCGCGGGCTGCCTGCACATGACCATCGAGACCGCGGTGCTCATCGAGACGCTGACCGCGCTCGGCGCCGAGGTCACCTGGACCAGCTGCAACATCTTCTCGACGCAGGACGAGGCCGCCGCGGCGATCGCCGTCACCGGCGTGCCGGTCTTCGCCTGGAAGGGCGAGACCGAGGCCGAGTACGACTGGTGCCTCGAGCAGCAGATCTACGCGTTCGAGGGCGGCAAGGGCCCGAACATGATCCTCGACGACGGCGGCGACCTCACGGTGCTGGTGCACAACAAGTACCCGCAGCTCTTCGCGGGCGCTGACCCGATCCGCGGCATCACCGAGGAGACCACCACGGGCGTGCACCGCCTGTACGAGATGTTCCGCAAGGGCACGCTCAAGGTCCCGGCGATCAACGTCAACGACTCGGTCACCAAGTCGAAGTTCGACAACCTCTACGGCTGCCGCGAGTCGCTGCTCGACGGCCTCAAGCGCTCCACCGACGTGATGGTGGCCGGCAAGGTCGCGGTCGTCTGCGGCTACGGCGACGTGGGCAAGGGCTGCGCGCAGTCGCTCCGCGGCATGGGCGCCCGCGTGATCATCACCGAGATCGACCCCATCTGCGCGCTCCAGGCCGCGATGGAGGGCTACGAGGTGCGCCGTCTGGAGACCGTCGTCGAGTACGCCGACATCTTCATCACCGCCACCGGCTGCAGCGACGTCATCACCGGCGAGCACATGGTCCGGATGAAGGACAGCGCCATCCTCGCCAACATCGGCCACTTCGACTCGGAGATCCAGGTCGCCTACCTGGAGAAGAACCCCGAGATCAAGAAGGACAACATCAAGCCGCAGCTCGACCAGTACATCTTCCCCAACGGCAAGCGCCTCACGGTGCTCGCCTCCGGGCGACTGATGAACCTGGGCTGCGCCAAGGGTCACCCGTCCTTCGTGATGTCGACCTCGTTCACCAACCAGTGCCTCGCCCAGCTCGCCATCTGGAACGAGCCGCAGAACTACCCGCTCGGCGTGCACGTGCTGCCGAAGCACCTCGACGAGAAGGTCGCCTCGCTGCACCTCGCCAAGCTCGGCGTCGAGCTCTCGACCCTCAGCGGGTCGCAGGCGGAGTACCTCGGCGTCCCGGTCGCCGGGCCCTTCAAGCCCAACCACTACCGCTACTAAGCCCTCAGCGCCCGAGGCGCTGGGATCTTCCCTCCCTCCGAGGTCGTGCTTATCCACCGCGCGCAGTGAACGCGCCGGACGACGATGAGCACGACCCTATCCCCGACAGCGATGACGACGCCCTGGTCGGCGAGGTGCTCGACGCCGAGATGGTCGGGCACGAGATCGTCCGCGCCCCTACGCAGGCCGAGCGGGCCCTCGTCCCGGCGGGTTCCCGCGACGCGCTGGGGCGCTTCCTGGAGGAGATCCGACGCTACCCCCTGCTCAGCGAGGAGGACGAGCGGGCCCTCGGGCGGCGCGCCCGCGACGAGGGCGACCCCGACGCCATGCGCCGGCTGGTGGTGCACAACCTCCGCCTGGTGGTGCACATCGCCTTCGAGTTTCGTCGGCAGTGGACCAACGCGCTCGACCTCATCCAGGAGGGCTCCACCGGGCTCGTCGAGGCGGCCCGCCGGTGGGAGCCCAGCCAGGGAGCCCGCTTCGGCACCTACGCGGCCTACTGGATACGCGCCTTCGTGCTGAGGTTCCTGCTCACCAACTTCCGGCTGGTGCACACGGGCAACACCCGCGCGGGGCGCAAGCTCTTCTTCCAGCTCGAGCGGGAGCGCCAGCGGCTCCTGACCGCGGGCATCGACCCCACCCCGAAGCAGCTCGCCTCCAACCTCGGGGTCGAGGAGTCCGACGTGCGCGAGGTCTCGGCCTCGCTCGAAGGGGGGGAGCTTTCCCTCGACGCGCCCTCCCCGGGGGGCGGGGCCAGAGGCCTCGACGTGGCGGCCAGGGAGCGAGACCCGGAGAACGCCGCGGCGGGCCACGAGGCGCTGGCGGCGCTCCGGGAGCTGGCCGACGGCTTCGGCCGGGAGCTCACCGACCCGAGGGAGCGGGCCCTCTGGGAGGAGCACCTGAGGAGCGAAGATCCTCGGCCTTTGTCGGAGATCGCGGCGCGCTTCGGGCTGACCAAACAGCGCCTCGGGCAACTTGCCAACGGGCTCCGGGCGAGGTTCCGGCGGAGGCTGGTCGAGCGCTTCGGAGAGCAGGTGGAAGAGAGCCTCGGGGTGGGCGACGAGGGCGGAGACGTGTAGAAGGCGCACACGGGAGCTTGCGACGGCGCTTTCGCTGCACGCACAATCACCAGGCCAATGGCGTCAGGCGCCGACAATCAAGAACCACCGAACGGAGAAGCCTCCTCGGGCGGGCGTGTGCTCGGGCGATACGAGCTCCTCACGGAGATCGCCAGCGGAGGCATGGCGTCGGTGTTCCTCGGGCGGGCCAGGGGGGTCGCGGGCTTCGAGCGGGTGGTGGCCGTGAAGGTCTGCCACCCCCACCTGCGGGTCGACGAGGAGTTCGCGGAGATGTTCCTCGACGAGGCGAGGCTCGCGGCGAAGATCCACCACCCCAACGTGGTGAGCACCCTCGACGTCGGCGACGACGACGGCCGCCTCTTCCTCGTGATGGAGTACATCGAGGGCGACCGGCTCTCCGGGCTCATCAAGGCCGCCGTCAAGCGCGGCCGGCGCATCCCTCCGCCCATCGCCGCGCGCATCTTCATCGACCTGCTCTCCGGCCTCCACGCGGCGCACGAGCTCGCCGGCAGCGACGGCGCCGAGCTCTCGGTGGTGCACCGCGACGTGTCGCCGCAGAACGTCCTGGTGGGCGTCGACGGCGTCGCCCGCATCACCGACTTCGGCATCGCCAAGACCGAGGCCCGCGTCACCGACACCGGGCTCCAGCAGATCAAGGGCAAGCTCGCGTACATGGCCCCGGAGCAGCTCGCGGGCGAGACGGTCACCCGGCGCAGCGACATCTACGCCGCCGGCGTGGTGCTCTGGGAGACCCTCACGGGCAAGCGGCTCTTCCGGGGCGAGACCGACGTCGACACCGTGCAGCAGGTGGTCAAGGCCGAGGTCCCCCGTCCGTCGGAGATCGTCACCGACCTCGACCCGGCCTTCGACGCCGTGGTGATGAAGGCCATCGACCGCGACCCGGAGCGGCGCTTCCCCACCGCCGCGGCCTTCGCCGAGGCGCTCGAAGAGCTGCCCATCAAGGTCGCCAACACCCGCGCGGTCAGCGCCCTGGTGCAAGACCTCCTCGGGGCCTCGCTCTCCGCGCGCCGCGACCTCGTGAAGCGCATCGGCGAGGGCGAGGCGCTCGTGCTCGCCGAGATGACCAACCCCTCCGCGGTGCGCTTCGCCCGCACCGACCTCTCGCTCACCCTCGGCTCCTCGCTCCCCCCTCCGCTGCCGGCGCCCGAGGCGCTGCCCCTCGACGAGGAGCCCGAGGCCGTCCCCGAGGGCCCGTCGCGCGCGAGGAGGGCCCTGCTCGTGGCGGTGCCGCTCCTGCTGGTGATCCTCCTCGCGGGCTTCGCCATGCGCTCGAAGCGCACGACCGATCGCTCCCCGCCCTCCCGCGTCGCCCACGTCGCGCCGCCGCCCGTCGCCGCGCCCCCGGAGCCCCCGCCGCCGCCTGTCGCCGCGCCCCCGGAGCCTCCCCCCGCCGCGCCCGTCGCCGCGCCGCCGGAGCCCGTGGCCGTCGCTCGGCCGGTCGCCCACCCGGTCGCCCGCCCTTCGGGCCGGCCCGGGGGCCATCGAGCGAGGGAGCCGCAGGGAGGCTCCGCCGCCACGCCTTCGAGCACGCCGCAGCCCGCCGGCGAATTCCGACCCGGATCGATCTGACCCATGCGCATCACCACCCTCGCATTCGCAGCCCTCGTCGGTGTCTGCGTCCCCGCCGTCGCATCGGCGCAGGACAACACCGCCTTCGCCCAGCAGCGCTTCACCCGAGGCACGGCCCTCTACGACGCGAGGGAATTCCCTCAGGCCCTCATAGAGTTTCGCGCCTCGATCGAGCTCTACGGCTCTCCCAACACCAGGCTCTACCTCGCCCGCTGCCTGCGGGAGCTGGGGCGCCTCGATGAGTCGGTGCCGGAGTTCGAGCGGGCGATGCGCGAGGCCGGTGACCGCGCGCGGCTCGACCCCCGCTACGTGCAGACCCGCGACGCCGCGCAGGCGGAGCTCCTGCAGGTGGAGCCCCGGGTGGGCCGGCTGACGCTGACGATCCCCGACGCCCCGGAGGGCGCGTCCATCCGGGTCAACCAGCGCCCGGTGCCGGTGGCGGCGCTGGGCATCGCGATCCCCGTGATGCCCGGCCCGGTGACCATCACCATCGAGGCGGCGGGCTTCGAGCCCGAGGAGCGGCACACCGAGGTGGCCGCGGGCCGCGAGGCGACCGTGGGCGTCGTGCTGCGCCGCCGCGCCGCCGCCGAGGGCTACACCGAGGTCGGGACACTCAGCAGGCCCGTCGTCCCCGCCCGGCCGATGGCGCCCCGCGCGAGGGGTCCGAGCCGCTCGCTCGCGTGGATCGGCGTGGGCGTGGGCGCCGCGGGCTTCGTGGGCTTCGCGGCCTTCTACGCGCTGGCCAACGGCCGCTACGACGACCTCGGCGCCCGCTGCGTCGGCGGCTGCACCTCGGTCACCCAGTCCGAGGTCGACGAGGGCCGCACCTTCCAGACGCTCACCAACATCTCGCTCGGCGTAGGCATCGCGGGCGCCGCCGCCGCGGTCACGCTCTTCGTCATCGGTAGGCCCTCGGAGCCTCCGCCGGTCACCGTGTCCGTGGGATCGCGCAGCGTCAGCGTGGGAGGTTCGTTCTGATGGGCCATCGAGTCTTCCAACGCGCGGTGGCCATCGCGTCGCTCTGCACCCTTGGCTGTAGCTGGGACTGGGACCGCTACACCCCCGGCGCCGTCGTCGACGCGGGCTCCGACCTCGGCGGTCCCATGGACGCGCCGGACGCTCCCTCGGGCTGCACCTCGGACGACGAGTGCGCCCGCTCCTCCGCCGATCGCCCGCTGTGCGAGGTGAGCACCGGGCGCTGCGTCGCGTGCGTCCCCTCGCGCGACACCTGCGGCGCCGGCCGCTACTGCGCCTCGGACAACACCTGCGCGACGGGGTGCAACAGCGACCAGGGCTGCGCGGCCGCGCCCTCGGACGGCGGCGCGATCGACGCGGGCGCCGGCGTCGGGCGCTGCGACCTGACGAGCCACGCGTGCGTGCAGTGCCTCGCCAACGAGCACTGCCCCATCGGCGCGCGCTGCGTCGACCGGGCCTGCGTGCCGGGCTGCGACGCCACCCGCGGCTGCCCGGAGGGACGGTCGTGCTGCGGCGGCGGCTGCGTCGACACGGCGGCAGACGCCACCCACTGCGGCGCCTGCGGATCGCTCTGCAGCACCCTCAACGGCGTCCCCGCTTGCTCCGGGGGCCGGTGCGGCGTGGGTCGCTGCAACGAGCCCTTCGGCGACTGCGACGGCGACCCGACCACCGGCTGCGAGACCAACACCCGCACCGCCGTGGCCCACTGCGGAGCGTGCGGTGCGGCGTGCGCGGCGCGCGCCAACGCGACGGCCTCGTGCGCGGAGGGCGCGTGCAGCTACGCGTGCGCGACCGGCTTCGGCGACTGCGACGGCGACCCCTCCAACGGCTGCGAGACCGCCCTCTCCACCACGCTCTCCCACTGCGGCCGCTGCGGCAACGCGTGCAGCTTCACCGGAGGCGTCGGGGCCTGCGTCGGCGGGGTGTGCACCCGCACCGCCTGCGCCACCGGCCGCGGCGACTGCGACGGCAACACCGCCAACGGCTGCGAGGTCGACCTCCAGAGCGACGCGACCAACTGCCGGATGTGCGGCGTGGCCTGCTCCTTCCCCAGGGCGACCGCGATCTGCGCCTCGGGGACCTGCGCCATCGGCCGCTGCGAGGCGGGCTTCGACAACTGCGACGGGATGGCCGCCAACGGCTGCGAGACCGACCTCAACGCCTCGCTGTCGCACTGCGGCGCGTGCGGCCGGAGCTGCGCCTTCCCCAACGCCGCGGCCTCCTGCTCGGCGGGCGTGTGCTCCATCGGCGCCTGCACGTCGGGGATGGGCAACTGCGACGGCAGCGCGGTCAACGGCTGCGAGGTGAACACCGGCACCAGCGTGCAGCACTGCGGCCGCTGCGGCGCGGCCTGCCCGGCGAGGGCGAACGCCGCCGCCACCTGCGCCGCGGGGACCTGCGGGTTCACCTGCCTTCCGGGCTTCGCGGACTGCGACGGCGTGGCCTCCAACGGCTGCGAGGTGAACACCAGCACCAGCTCGACCCACTGCGGCCGCTGCGGCGCGGGGTGCACGCTCTTCAACGCGGTCGGGGTGTGTCGCTCGGGCGCCTGCGCCGTCGGGAGCTGCCTCGCGGGCTTCGCGGACTGCGACGGCGTGGCCTCCAACGGCTGCGAGGTCGACACCCGCACCAGCGTCTCCGACTGCGGCGCCTGCGGTCGGGTCTGCGCGCCGGACAACGGCGTCGGCGCCTGCGTCGCGGGCGCGTGCAACGTCGCCTCGTGCACCCCCAACTTCGCCAACTGCGACTTCGACCCCACCAACGGCTGCGAGACCATCCCCGTGTCGAACCCGCTGCACTGCGGCGCGTGCGGAAACGCCTGCGTGGCGGGGCGCACCTGCGAGGCCGGTCGATGCACCGTCGCCGCCTTCGCGGGGTACAGCGTCGCCGCCTCGCCGGGCACCGTCACCTGGGTCGACGCCTGCGTCGCTCCGGGAGCGATTCAGGTGCTCGTCGGCCAGGACGATCAGCTGGTTCGCGGGACGCTGCCCTTCCCGGTGGAGTTCTGGGGGAGCACCAACTTCACGTACTTCGTGAGCAGCAACGGCTGGGTGGGCTTCGGGGACTACTACGCCAACATCTCGGCGATCCCGAGCGTGACCCCGTACCGGCACTTCGGTGCGCTGCCCCGCGACGGGACGCCCTACCCGGCGGCCTACGTGTTCGGCGTCGACCTGGTGCAGGGCTCTCGCGGGGTCTGCATCGCGACGCTCGGCACGGCGCCGAGCCGACGCTTCGTCGTGCAGAGCAACGCGGCGACGCTCTTCCTCAGCACGCCCGACGCCTCGACGCAGCTCTCGCCGAGCAGCTTCTCGTACGAGCTGATCGCGTACGAGGGCAGCGGCACTCTCGACATGGTCTACAGCGCCCCCTTCTTCGGTCCCGACTCGGCGCCGATGATCGCGCAGACCAACGTGAGCGTCGGGCTGCAGGACTTCCACCTGCCGCTCCGCGCTTCGACGTGGACGGGCACCGTCTCGGGCACCACGCGCATCCGCTTCACGCCGAACTGATCGGCGCGGAGCGGCCTTCGGTCGGGTCGGAGCAGGGCTTACAGGGGAGGGAGAGAGAGGCGACCGGGGATCATCAGGATCCCCGGTGCCTCGGCCGGTCGGGCGCGATCAGAGGTCGAGGACGACCACGCCGGGGAAGGACGCCGTGCAGGCGATGTTGCCGTCGGTGCGACCGCGGACCCCGGAGCGGCGGGCGACCTCGATGCCGTTGCGGACCACCACGAGGGTCCAGGTCGTGCCGGCCACCGCGCTCGTGTACGCCTCGGGGCACACGTAGTAGCGGCCCGGGGTGTAAGAGGCGTTCCAGTAGATGTTCTCGGGGCCGCGGGTGCTGGTGTCGTCACGGTCGAGCGTGCCGCCGCAGGCCGAGCGGCTGCCGTAGTAGATCTCCGTCCCGCACGGCGGCCGCACGTGGAGGTCCATGTCGCCGTTGGTGGTCCAGGTCAGGGTGAAGCGCAGCGACCCCTGGCCGACGCACACGCCGCTCACGCAGGCCTGCGTCGCGGTGCACGCGCGGCCGCAGGCGCCGCAGTTGCCGTTGTCGCTGGTCAGGTTGCGGCAGGTGCCCGAGCAGTTGGACTGGCCCGCCGGGCACACGCAGTTGCCCGACAGGTCGCACGAGCCGCCCGTGGGCGTGGTGCAGGTCCCCGAGGTGCGCGGCACCGCCGAGCAGACGGTGGTCGTCCCCGAGCAGATGATGGTGCCTGCCTGGGCGCAGCCGCCGGTGCCCGCGGAGGAGCACGCCCCTCCGGTCGCGCGGCAGGTGCCGCCGCAGTTGGTCTGACCCGCCGGGCAGGTGCGCACGCAGGCGCCCGCGCTGCAGGTCACGCTGCCGCCGATCGGGGCCGAGCACACGATCCCGCAGCCGCCGCAGTTGTTCGTGTCGCTGGTGAGCGCGCGGCAGGTGCCGCCGCAGTTGGTCTGACCCGCCGGGCAGGCGCACACGCCGCCCGCGCCGCAGGCTCCGCCCACGGGCGACGAGCAGGTACCCGAGGTGCGCGGCACCGCCGAGCAGATGGTGGTCGTCCCCGAGCAGACGATGGTGCCCGCCTGGGCGCAGCCGCCGGTGCCCGCGGAGGCGCAGGCCGCGCCGGTCGCCCGGCACACCCCGCCGCAGTTGGTCTGGCCCGCCGGGCACGCCTGCACGCAGGTGCTCCCGCTGCAGGTCACGCTGCCTCCGGTCGGGGCCGTGCACACGCGGCCGCACGCGCCGCAGTTGGTCGCGCTCGATCGGGTGTCGACCTCGCAGCCGTTGGAGGCCACGCCGTCGCAGTTGGCGAAGCCCGCGTTGCACGCGCCGATGCCGCACACGCCCGCGGTGCAGGTGGAGGTCCCGTTGGCCGCCGAGCAGACGTTGCCGCAGCGGCCGCAGCTCCCGGTGTTGGTCCGGGTGTCGACCTCGCAGCCGTTGAGGGGGTTGCCGTCGCAGTCGGCGAAGCCCGCGTTGCAGGTGAAGCCGCACGCGCCGGACGAGCAGAACACCGACGCGTTCGCCCGCGCCGCGCAGGTACGGCCGCAGCCGCCGCAGTGCTGCACGCTGGTGCCGGTGTTCACCTCGCAGCCGTTGAGGGGGTTGCCGTCGCAGTCACCCGAGCCCGCGGCGCAGGTGCCGATCGCGCAGAGGCCCGCCACGCAGACCCGCGACCCGGAGGGCGGGGTCGGGCAGACGTTGGTGCAGCGGCCGCAGTTGTTGACGTCGCTGATCGTCGCGATCTCGCAGCCGTCGCTGTAGAAGTTGTTGCAGTCGGCGAAGCCGGGGTTGCAGCGATCGAGCCTGCACGCGCCCGCGACGCAGGCCGCGACGCCGTTGGCGGCGAAGCACACGCTGCCGCACGCGCCGCAGTTGTTGGTGTTGGTGCGGAGGTCGGTCTCGCAGCCGTTGGTGGGGTCGCCGTCGCAGTCCCCGTAGCCCGCGTTGCACACGCCGACGACGCACGCTCCGCCGCGGCACGCCGCGGTGGCGTTGGGGATCACGCAGGTGCGCCCGCAGGCGCCGCAGTTGGTGGGGCTGGTCTGCGTGTCGACCTCGCAGCCGTTGTCCGTGTTCATGTCGCAGTCGCCGCGCCCGGTGGCGCAGCCGCCGACCACGCAGGAGCCCGCGGTGCAGGCCGCGGAGCCGCCCGCGACGGCGCACGCGTTGTTGCAGCGCCCGCAGTGCGTCGAGGTGGTGCGCGTGTCGACCTCGCAGCCGTTCTCGGGCATCCCGTCGCAGTCCGCGAAGCCCTCGTTGCACATCCCCACGCGGCACGCCCCGGCGGTGCAGCTCGGGGTGCCGTTGGGGATCACGCAGGGCCGGCCGCAGGCGCCGCAGTGCGTGTTGTCCGTGCGGGTGTCGACCTCGCAGCCGTTGGCGGCCATGCCGTCGCAGTCCGCGAAGCCCTCGGAGCACGAGGCGCCGCAGCGGCCCATCATGCAGGTGGCCGACCCGTTGGTGGGCACCGGGCACATGGTGCCGCAGGTGCCGCAGTGCGAGGTGCTGGCGCGGACGTCGACCTCGCAGCCGTTGGCGGCCATGCCGTCGCAGTCGCCGAAGCCCTCGTCGCACGCCGTGACGATGCACGCGCCCATCGCGCAGGCGCCGGTGCCGCTCGTCGGCGAGCAGGTGTTCATGCACCGGCCGCAGTGGGTGCGGTCGGTGCGCAGGTCGACCTCGCAGCCGTTCTCCGCCTCGCCGTCGCAGTCCGCGAAGCCCGCGAGGCAGGTGAACCCGCAGGCCCCCGCGGCGCAGCTCGGGCTCGCGTTGGCCGGCGTCGGGCAGACGCGCCCGCAGCTACCGCAGTTGTTGAGGTCCGAGAGGGTGTTGGTCTCGCAGCCGTTGGCCACGGTGCTGTCGCAGTCGCGGAAGGCGCCGGTGCACTCGGCGATGCGGCAGGTGCCCATCTCGCAGCGCGGCGCGCCGTTGGGCGTGGTGCAGGTCGTCCCGCACATCCCGCAGTTGGCGGTGTTGGCCTGCGTGTCGACGCAGCCGCCGCCGCAGCAGGCCTCGCCCATGCCGCAGCGCGAGGAGTCCGTGCAGCCCGTCACGCACACGCTGCCGACGCAGCGCTGGCCCGTCGCGCACTGGTCGTCGGTGACGCAGTCGACGCAGGTGCGGGTGGTCGGGTTGCAGCGGCCGCCGGAGACGAAGCCGCCGTCCGCCACCCCGCCGTCCACCGCGCCGCGGCAGGCGTCGTCGCTGCGACAGCCGCGCACGCAGGTGTTCGAGGCGGGGTTGCAGTACTCGCCCACGGCGCAGCGGTCGTCCGTCGCGGTGCACCGGACGCAGCGCCCGGTCGTGGTGTCGCAGACGTTCTGGCCGAACTCGTTGTCCGAGCACTGCGCGTTGGTGGTGCACGTGGGCGCCGCGTCGGAGGCGTCGGCGGCGATCGCTCCGTCGACCGCGGTGTCCGGCGTCGTCACGCTGTCGCCCGCGCCGCCCGTGTCGCCCGCGCCGCCCGTGTCGCCCGCGCCGTCGAGCGCCTGCGGTGCGTCGAAGGCCCCGTCGCCGGCGACGTCCGTCGCGCCGTCGCGGCCGACGGCGCCGTCCTCCGGGCCTCCCACCACCGAGGCGCCGAGACAGCCCCCGCCCACGAGAGCCGCCACGCACAACAGTGCGAGCGGTCCGAACCTTCCTTGACCTTGATTCATCGCTGACCTCTTCACGCGAGCGTTGCTGCGCGCCCTGAGCAGAACGCCGCGCCGCGTGCGTTCGACGTTAGGTGAGTCGCGAAGCCGGAGGCAACGACCTGTCGGTGTAGTGCGGTGTAGGCATCAGACGGCCGCAGCGGTCGACGCTCAGGCGCTCTTGGCGATCTTGGGCGTCTGCGCCTTGGGGGCTCGCCTCGCGCTGACGGGGCTGCGCCTCGCGGCGTCGCTCGGGGCCTCCGTCGGGGACGCGGATCGGGTCTGGTTGCGGCCGTTGTGCTTGGCCGCGTAGAGGGCCTGGTCGGCGCGCTCGAAGAGCACCCCGCGGCTGTCGCCGTCGCCCGGGAAGGCCGACACGCCGAGCGAGCAGGTGACCTTCACGGGGCCGTGCTCGCTCTGGAAGACCTGGCGCTGCAGCTCTTCGCGGATGCGCTCGGCGAGGAGGAAGGTGCCGGCGCCGTCGGTCTGCTCGCACACCACGACGAACTCCTCGCCGCCGAAGCGGGCGATCACGTCGGTCTCCCGGCGGCAGCGGGCGAGCACGGCGCCGAGGCCCTTGATGACGACGTCGCCGAAGGCGTGGCCGTAGGTGTCGTTGACGGTCTTGAACTTGTCGATGTCGAGCACGATGAGCCCGAGCGTGCGGCCGAAGCGGGCCGCCGACCGGAGCCGCTGCTCGAACTCCGTCTCCAGGGCGCGCTTGTTGAGGTGGCCGGTCATCGGGTCGGTGGTGGCCATCTCCTCGAGGCGCCGCACCGCCGCGGCGTTCGCGAGGGTCACCGAGGCGTGCGAGGCGAGCACCCCGAGGAGCTGGCGGATCGCGTCCGGGAAGGCGCCCTTGCGCTGCGCGCAGAGGGTGAGGGTGCCGAGGGCCTTGTCGCGCGCCACCAGCGGGAGCACCAGCACCGAGGCCACGGACTTCAGCGCCAGCCCTCTGGTGAACACGAACTGGGTCTTCGGGTCGAGCTGCCCCCGGTAGGGCAGCGCCACGCGGGCGCGCACCGCCGCCGCGACGAGGCCGCCGTTGTCCGCGAACTCCGTCGCGGCGAGCCCGGCGGGGCCGTCGCCCACCACGTGCCTCACCCGGTGCTTGCCGGAGTGCGGGTCGTAGGCCGTGAACACCAGCAGGTCGTGCGCGACGATCGCCGCGGCGGCGCTGGTGAGGGCGGCGAGGCACTGGTCTTCGGTCATGGCCTCGCCGAGCGAGCGCGAGGCCTCGAAGAGCGCGGTCATGTCGTTCTTGATGCGCTCGAGGCGGGCGAAGACGCGCTCGTTGTTGATGAGCCGCCGCGCCTGCAGGGCCACGCTCTCCAGGGTCGCCTGCTCCTCGGCGGTGAAGGGGCGGTCGTCGTCGCGGTCGGCCGCGAGCACGCCTCGCACCGCGTCGTCGTCGATGACTGGTACGCCCGCGAAGCAGCGCACGCCCGAGGGCGTGGGGTAGTACGGCAGGCCCGCGTAGTCGGGGCGAAGGGCCGCGAGCGCCACCGGGCGGCCGAGCTGCATCACGGCCCCGAGCGCTCCGGCCCCGGCGGGGATGAGCTCGGTCTGGATCGCGTCGTCGGAGGCGGCCTCGACCAGCCGGAGGTTCTGGGCCTTGGCGTCGACCCAGAGCAGCGCGCAGGTGCGGAGCTGCATCGTGCGTCGGGTGAGGTTGAGCAGGCCCACAAGCGAGGCGTGGATCTCCTCCAGGCTCCCTCGGTTGCGGGCGTCGTCGCTCGACCGTGGGCGAGCGGTCGCCTGCGAGGCCGTGGCCCCGAGCCGGAGCGAGCGGGCGGAGTCTCGCTGACGGCGCCGCTCGTCGTGGAGCATGGTGCGGGCGTGGGCCCGGACGCGGGCGACCTCCGCGCGGGTGAGGGTGAAGTGCAGCGCCGCGCTGCCGAGCACGACCGCGAGCCGCAGGCCCAGGGAGAGCGCGTCGAGGGTCGGGTGCGCGGCGCGGTGGAGCGCGACCTCCAGCAGCACCGCGCAGCCGGCGACGACCCAGGTGCGCCGCGGGTCGCCGAGCGCGACCACCGCCGCGAGCACCAGCAGCGGGAGGGCGGAGAGGGGCCCCGAGAGGCCGCCGAGGGCGGAGGTGAGCGCGTATCCGAGCGCGAGGAAGACCGTGGCCGCGCCGAGGTCGAGCGGAGGGTGCTCGCCGTCGGCCGCGCCGCGCCGGGAGGGGACCAGCCGGAACGCGAGGCCCACCACCCCGGCGCCGACGAGGACGCCGTCGAGGGTGTGGAGCGCGTGCGAGCGAAGGCCGCCGTCGGCGATGCGCGCGGCCACCGCCAGGGTGACCGCGGGCGCGGCGATGAACCGCGCGCCGCGTCGAATCGATCCGAACAGCACGACCAGGTTCAAGCGACGGCGCAGCCTCCCGGCGAGGCGCTTAGCAGCGCGGGGAGGGCGGTCGCAAGAAAGCCGCGGAGTTCTCCTCAGAGGGCGCGGCCGACGCGGGCGGGGATCTCCACCACGATCTCGTCGCGGCGCACCCAGCCGAGCTCCTCGCGGACGGCGCGCTCCCTGGCGCGTGGGTCTTGCTGGAAGGCCTCGAGCTCGGTGCGCAGACGGAGCAGGTCGCTCGCGAGGCGGTGGTTCTCCTCGAGCTGCGCGGAGAGCTGCGCCCGTAGCCTGCGGTGACGGGGCAGGCCGTTGGGGCCGAAGATCATCGTCGGCACGCCGATCACGGTCACGAGCAGCAGCAGGAGTGGCAGCCCGAGGGTGAGCCGCGTGCGGAGGGCGTCCATCGCGTCGCAGGGTAGGAGGCGCGGTCGTCGGAGCGGAACTTTTCAGCGCTCAATCGCGCGGCGGCTACTGCAGCGACGGGCGCGCGAGGCAGCCCTCGACCAGCGCCGGGTCCTCCTCCGGGGTCGCCGCCCCGACGGCGTCGAAGGTCCATCGCAGGGAGGTGCGCTGCGCGGCCCAGCGGTCGCTCTGGAAGTGGGCGCGCACGGTGCGCCGCTCGCGCGCGTCGACGTACCAGGACGTCGGCACGCCGGAGAGGGACGAGGGCTCGGCGTCGACGCGCACGCACCCGAAGCGGCCGCCGAACTCCGCGGCGAGGCGGGTGACCATCACCCGGTGGAGGCGCTGCACGTTGCTCACCGACGAGCGGCGCAGCGTGGCGAGGATCTCCCACTCGCCCGGCACCGCGCCCGAGCGGCTCGCGGCCATCGCGTCGACGACCACCAGCACCGCGCCGCGACGGCGGATCGCCTCGCGGTGAGAGAGCATGAGGTAGTAGAGCGGGTCGACGCCGGAGTTGATGCGCACCCCGCCGTCGGTGAGCCGGGTGCGCGTGGGGTCGCCGATCTGCGCGTGGCCTGGGATGGGCCCCGGCGAGCGCACCGGGATCAGCGGGAAGGCGAGCGGGAAGTTCGCCGACGCCCGCACCGCGGAGAGCAGCGGGACATCGACGCCGGGGAGCAGGTCTTGAATGGCGTGGGACTCGTCGCGGTCGCACACCCACGCGGCCTCGGAGCGCTGGTCTTCCTTGCAGGCGGCGCGGTCGTCCGCGGCGAAGGCCGCGGGCTCGAAGGGGCTCATCGTCACCCCGTGGCCGCTCATGTCCGTCGCGTTCAGGATCGGCACCGGGAGCATCGGTAGCGTGCCGTCGTTCCAGCGCTGCGCGAGGCTGTCGAGGGACACGTCGCCGACGTGCAGAAGGTCGTTCCAGCTCGACACGACGGCCTGCGCGCGAAGCTCCGGGGTGAAGGCCGCCCGCAGCAGCGGCCAGACGAAGTCCGCGCTCATCGCCGCGTCGTATCCGCGCGCGTCGACGCGGCCCATGCGCGTCGCGAGGTAGCCCGCGGTGGCGAGGCTCCCGCCGGAGACGGCGCTGATCGCCTGGATGTTTCGCGCGATGTCCGGCACCTCGCGGTCGAGCGTGGCGAGGGCCGCGCTGCCGAAGATGGCCGCGCGAGAGCCGCCCCCGGAGAGCGCCAGCAGCACCACCGGACCTTCGCCCTCGCGGGGCCACTGCGACGATCGGATCCAGTGAGCGGGAGCGGCGGGGAGCGGGCGCACGTCCCAGGGCTCGTCGGGGGTGTAGCCGAGCGAGATCCAGACGATCGCCGCGGCGACCAGGGCGCCGAAGACGCGCACCGGGCGAGGGTCGAAGTAGTCCCAGACGTCGATGGCGTGGGCCGCGAGGAAGAACACCCCGAGGCCTGCGACCACGGTCACCGGGCTGCGAAACTCCGGGCTCATGAACCCGAGGAGCAGCGCCGCGGCCAGCAGCAGCACCAGCGCCGCGCCCAGCGAGCTCGCCAGCCCCAGCAGGAACCTCCGCTCGGAGGTGCGAGGGAGCCACCCGTTGGCGGTGCGCCCCGGCGGCGGCACGGCGAAGGGGCTCCAGAAGGGCCGCCGCCCCGCGGGCTCGAGCCACGCGAAGAGGCACACCGCGAGCACGCTGAGCACCGCGAGGGAGGTCACCCCGACGCGCGACCCGATCACGACGCTGCGCACCGGGGCGTTGTAGGCCAGCGTCGCGACGACCACCGCGCCGCAGAGCAGCGTGAGGGCGAGCTGCTGCGCATAGGTCCACGCCGCGGCGACGAGGGCGCCGACGTTGGCGGCGAAGGAGCCCGACGAGGCCGCGATCACCAGCCGACGGCCGACCGAGGCGACCTCCTGGAGCAGCGCCCGCCGCTCCGCGTCCCCGGCCGCCGCGTCGAAGCGGTCGACGCACCCCCGCAGCGTCGCCCAGAGCGTCGCCACCCGCGGATCGCTGGGGGCGGCGAGGGCGTCGACCTCCCGCGCGATGGAGTCGAGGGCCCACTGCACGCAGCCGGCGCGCTCGCTCTCGGAGTGCCAGCGGGTGCGCTGGTGAAGCGCGACCAGCGCGAAGTACACGACGTGGCGCGCGGCCCGGGCGACGAGGAGATTCATGCGAGCGTCAGAGGTACACGATGCCCCGGCGAGCGCGAAGCCCGGCGTACGCGCTCGATTCCTCCGATGGGCACTGCGCTCTGGTGGAGAGCTCTCCTGGGAGGGATCGCGCTCGCGGATGCGTCCTCCGTGCCTCGCCCACCCCCTTGCCGGGCTACGGCCAGGTTGCCTCCCCCAGCCGCTGCGGGCCCGTCGGGAAACCCGACCAACCCAGCATATGCTCAACAAATAGGTGTTTGAGAGCGAAGGCCGCCAGAAGCGGAAAAACCGTACGGGCTGACGAAAGTCTTGATTCGGGGTGGGTATCTTCCTTACTTTCCAGAAATCCACTAAGTAAGGTCTGCACCCTCCATGGTCGGAGGAGGCGGATGTGTCGCAGGGCAGTTCGCAGGGCAGGGGAAGGTTGTTGATGCAGCACCGAGGATCGGCCGCCGAAGTGAGCGACGCGCTATCTGAGTGTGAGGTGACGTCGGTCGTCGCGCTGACGGCGCTCAAGGCGACGAGCCGAGGGACCATCGTCGGCCGGCATCCCAGCATCAGGTCGGCGCTCTCGACGCTCGAGCGGGTCGCCCGCTCGACGTGCACGGTGCTCATCACGGGGGAGAGCGGGACGGGGAAGGAGCTCGCGGTCGCGGCCCTCCACGACGCCTCGCCGCGGGCGAAGAAGCCCCTGGTGGCCGTCAACTGCGGGGCCATCCCGGAGAACCTCATCGAGAGCGAGCTCTTCGGCCACGCCCGCGGCGCCTTCACCGGCGCCCACGCGGCGCGGCCCGGGTGGCTCGCCAAGGCCGAAGGCGGGACGCTCTTCCTCGACGAGGTGGGCGAGCTGCCGCTGTCGATGCAGGTGAAGATCCTGCGCGTTCTGCAGCAGAAGGAGTACTCGCCCGTCGGCGACTCGCACGTGCAGCGCTCGGACGTCCGCATCGTCGCGGCGACCAACCGCGACCTGCTCGCCCAGGTGGCCGCGGGGCGCTTTCGCGAGGACCTCTACTACCGCCTCAACGTGGTGCACGTGCACCTGCCGCCGCTGCGAGAGCGCACCGACGACATCGAGGGGCTCGCCCGCTTCTTCCTCCGGTCGTTCTGCGAACGCCTCGATCGGAGCGACCTCGTGGGCTTCTCCCCGGAGGCGATGGCGACGCTGCGCGCCTACGACTGGCCGGGCAACATCCGCACGCTGGAGAACGCCGTCGAGCGCGCGGTGCTGCTCAGCGACGGGCCGATGGTGCTGGTGGAAGACCTCCCGCCGACGGTGAGCGGCGCCGGTCGGCTGTCGCAGCCGCCGCCCGCGGTGACCGAGCTCCCGCTGCCCGACACGGGCATCGACCTGCGCGGCGCCATCCAGGAGTATGAGAACAACATGATCCGGCAGGCGCTCGACCGCACCAAGGGCAACCGCAACCGCGCCGCGCAGCTGCTGGGGCTCAACCGCACGACGCTGGTCGAGATGCTCAAGCGCAAGGGGCTGTAAGGGCCCCCGAAGGAGTCGCACCCCACCGTGAGCCGTCCCCGCTTCTCCATCGTCATCCCGACGCGCGAGCGTCACGGCACCCTCGCGTACGCCATGCAGAGCGTGCTCTTCCAGGGTTTCGAGGACTACGAGCTCATCGTCCAGGACAACTGCAGCAGCCCGGAGACCTGGGAGGTCGTGCGGCAGTTTCGCTCCCCCAAGGTGAAGTACCAGCGCTCCCCGCGGGTGCTCCCGATGAGCGCCAACTGGGAGGCGGCGCTCTCGCTCTGCGAGGGCGAGTACGTGTTCTTCATGGGCGACGACGACGCGGTCATGCCCGACGGTATGCGCCTCGCCAACGACATCTTCTCGCTGATGCCGCTCGAGGTGCTCACCTGGCAGAAGTACACGTACTGGTGGGACAACGCGCTCGAGCCGCTCAACCGCGGCCGGCTCTTCCTCCACACCGGCGCCGGCTTCAAGATGCTCGACGCCCGGGCGCTGCTCACGCGCTTCTATGACTGGTCGCTGGGCTTCGGGGCGCTCCCGTCGATCTACACCTCCTTCGTGCATCGCGACGTCATCGCCCGAGCCCGCGAGCTCTCCGGCGGCACCTACTTCACCAGCAGCATCCCCGACGTCTGGACCGGCATCGTCAACTGCCTCGCGGCCACGCAGGTGGGCCAGTTCGAGCGCGGCCTCTCGCTGAGCGGCAACTCCGGCCCCAGCACCGGCTGCGCGTACTTCTTCCGCAGCAAGGGGGCCGAGCGACGCGGCGACTTCTTCAAGGAGGAGGGCAAGAGCCTGGAGCAGCTCACCCATCCCTCGCTGATCCCCTCGGTCAACCTGGAGATCCTCGTGGCCGATCAGCAGTTTCGCGCCAAGGAGCTGTTCTTCCCGGAGGACCGTCGGCTCGACGTGAAGATCGCCTCGGTGGTCGCCACGATGATCGTCAACATCAACCGCGACCACGGCTCGTACGACGACACGCTCGCCGACATCCACGCCCTCGCGGCGAAGCACTCCATCGACCTCAGCGCGTGCCGCATCCCCGCGAAGGGACCCGCTCCGACGGAGCCCACGCAGGGCCCCGTCTTCGGCGCCGACCAGAGGCTCACCTCCCTCGCGATCAACTGCGCCGAGGCCGGGGTCCGCGACGTCCACCAGGCCGCGCGCCTCGCCGCCGCGGCGCTGCCCACCGTCAGCATCAACGCGAAGTCGTAGTCGACGGGGCTGAGAGCCAGACGTCCACGGACTCCTGCGTCGCCGGGTCGGGCGCCGCGGTGACGCCGGGCGGGGGAGCCTCCGCCGTCTCGAGCTGCTCCCGACGGAGGTCGTGCGCCAGGAGCCACGAGCGCAGCGCGAGCGCGCGGTCGGCCGCGAGCTGGAGCCGCCCGACGGGATCGGGCTCGGCGGCGGCGTGGCCGACGAGGGTGATGCGCACCGACGGCGGCAGCGCCTGGAGCACCGAGCGCAGCTCGCGCAGCGCCGGGAAGCTCGCGCGGCGCAGCCGGACGATGTCGAAGACCAGCGGCTCGTCGAAGCGGAGGCGGCGGCCGTCGATGCGCAGCCCGCCGGGGCAGCCGTGGAGCGGCGCCTCCATGTGCGGCGCGCCGGTGACGTCGGGGCACACGTCGCTCGCATCGGGGACGAGGTCGTGGTCGCGGTCGGGGAGGGAGCAGCCGAGGCGCGAGGGGTCGGGCAGCCAGCTCGCGGCCTCGGTGGGGCACGCGTCGCGAGGGTCGGGCACGCCGTCGTGGTCGCCGTCGGCCACCGTGGCGGTAGGAGACGGCGGAGGCGTCGGTGGGCGGGGCGTCGACGGAGCCGGAGGGAGAGCCCGAGGCGCGACGGTCACCGGCGTGGGCGAGACGCGGGGAGCTGCGGGCGTCGGGGGTGCGACGACGGGCGCGCGGGTGGCGGCGACGGGCGCGCGGGTGGCGGCGACGGGCGCGCGGGTGGCGGCGACGGGCGCGCGGGGGGGAGCGGGCGCTCGGGAGAGGAGCTCGGAGGAGAAGCCCACCACCACCGAGAAGGTCGCCCAGCGGAGGTCGTCGACGGAGGCAGATCCTGCGAGGAGGTGCTGGTAGCGGAGGGCGGGCCCGATCGTGAGCCCGTCGACGAGAGAGACGTCGACGCCGAGGGAGCCGCCGAGAAGCGCGTGCCCTGCGCCCGAGGAGACGCCGAGTCCGGCCTCGGCTTCGAGCGCCAGGCGCACCCGGCGGTGGAGGGAGGGACGCCAGGAGATCCCCCCGGAGACGGTGTAGATCGCCGCCGCCGCGGTGAGCTGCTCGGCGAAGGCGCAGCGAGACGCTCCGAAGCGAGGGCCGAAGGAGCCCGCGAAGGGGGCGTGTACCCGCAGCGCCTCGCAGTGGCCCAGGTCGTCGAGGTCGGGGACGGGAGAGGCCACGCCCACCTCGGCCTGTAGCACCACGGGCCGGGGCTGCGCCGACGCCTCGCGGGAGAGCGACGACGCGAGCAGCAGCGCCGCGACCGCGCTCCTCCGACCCGAACCCACCCGATGCCTCAGCGCGCGCATGAAAGGGTCCTCACTCTCGCACGCCCTCGGAGGGCGATGGCGCTGAAGCGGCGCAGCGCCTTCGCCAGAGCGATCGGTACGCGCTCTCGAGGTGGCCCGTGAAGCGAGCCGCGTCGCAGAGCGGGCTCGCGCGCATCCGGTCGCGGAGCGTGGCGCGGAGGGCGGCGAGCGCGGGGAGATCATCGGCGAGGGAGGCGCCGCGGGTGACGAGGTCGGCGGGATCGGAGGCGATCCAGCCGGTGAGTCCGAGGTGCGTGAGCAGGCTGGCGCCCACGCGGGAGGCGTGCGTCGAGCCCGCGACGGTGAGCACCGGGACGCCCATCCAGAGCGCCTCGCAGGTGGTGGTGGTGCCGTTGTAGGGGAAGGGGTCGAGGGCGACGTCGACGCCCGCATAGCAGCCCAGGTGCTCGGGCACCGGGAGGCTGCGCGCGTCGAGCACGAGGCGAGAGGGAGCGACGCCGTGCGAGGCGAAGGCGAGGCGGACCCGCTCCGCGGTGTCGGCGTCGGAGAGCGCGCGGGCGCGCAGCAGCAGGCGGGAGTCTGGCATCGAGGCGAGCAGGGCCCCCCAGGCGGCGACCACCGAGGGGGTCATCTTGGAGAGGTTGTTGAAGCAGCCGAAGGTGAAGCCCCCGCCGAGCGAGGCGGGCGCGACGCTCACCGGAGGAGCGTCGGGCGGAGGCTGATAGCAGGAGAAGGTCTCGGGCAGCCGCACCAGCTCCTCGGCGTAGAGGTGCTCGGTGGTGCCGGGAGGGTCGCTCACGGCGTCGGTGAGGCGGTAGTCCATCGAGCTGAGGCCGGTGCCGTGGGGGTAGCCGATCCAGGTGAGCTGCACCGGCGCGGGGCGGCGAGCGAACACCAGGAGACGGTGGTGCGCGGTGTGTCCCGCGAGGTCGACGAGCAGGTCGATGCGGTCGGCGCGAACGCGCTCCGCGAGGGCGTCGTCGTCGAGCGACCCGACGGGGACCCACGCGTCTGCGAGCGGCCGGAGGCGCGCGGTGGTCGCGTCGGCGAGCGGGCCGTCGGCGTAGCAGAACACCTCGAAGCGCGCGCGGTCGTGGGCGCCCAGCACCGGCTCGACGAAGCGCGAGACGGCGTGCTGGTTGAGGTCCGGAGAGAGGTAGGCCACGCGGAGGCGGCGCTCGGGGTCGCGGTCGCTGGCGTGGGGACGGTGCGTGGCGCGATGGGCGTCGGCCCAGCGGTCGGCCCAGCGGCGGTGCTCCTCGGCGACCTCGACGGGGGTGACCCGATCGCTGAACTGGAGCGTGTAGAGCAGGTTGCTGTGGGTGCCCGGCTGCGCCGCGAGCTCGAGGGCCTCTCGAAAGCGGGCGATGGCCTCGTCGACGCGTCCGGCGGTGCGCAGGGCGCGGGCGAGGTTGTCGCGCGGCGCGGCGTACTCGGGGCGAAGCGAGAGCGCGGCCTCGAAGGCGGCGCAGGCGTCGCCGCTTCGGCCGAGCGAGACGTAGGCGCAGCCGAGGGCGTTGCGGGCCTCCGCGCGCCGGGCGTCGAGGCCCACCGCGCGCTCGAGGGCCAGGGCCGCGGCGGCGGGGCTCCCGGCGTCGAGGAGGGCGGCGCCGAGCTCGCTCCACACCGAGGCATCGGAGGGAGCGAGGGCGCTCGCGGTCATCAGCGACGAGGCGGCCTCGGCGGCGCGACCGAGCGCCCGCAGCGAGCGGGCCCGGTGCAGGTGCAGCGGCGCGACGGAGGGGTGGGCGACGAGCGCCCGGTCGAAGGCCGCGAGGGCGCGCGCGTGGTCGTGGCCCTGCGCGAGCGCGAGCCCCAGCAGGTTGAGCGCGTCGAGGTGCGAGGGATGCGCGCGGAGCACCCGCTCGTAGCGGGCGATCGCCTCGGGGAGCCGACCCCCGCGGTGCAGGGCGATGGCCTCGTCGAGGAGGGCGAGCGCGTCGCCCGCGGGTCGCAGGGTGCGCGACGGGAGGGTCACGGCAGGGCGCTCCACATCCGACGGAAGGCGTCCTCGACGCTGAGAGCGAAGCGGGGGGCGTCGCAGAGCGGGCTCGCCCTCATCTCGTCGCGAAGAGATCCGCGCAGGGCGGCGAGGCGAGACGGGTCGCTCGCGAGCTCGACCGCGCGGGCGACGTGGTCGTCGACGGAGCTGGCCACGAGCTCGGGGTGGCCTACGAGCGAGAGCAGGCTGAGGCCGACGCGGGCCGAGTGGCGACCGCCCGCGAGGGAGAGCACCGGGACGCCCATCCAGAGCGCCTCGCAGGTGGTGGCGGTGCCGTTGTAGGGGAAGGGGTCGAGCGCGAGGTCGACGCGCTGGTAGAGCTGGAGGTGGTCGCGGGTGGTGGCCGTCCAGGCGAGGAGCTCGAGGCGCTCGGCCGCGATGTTGTGCGAGGCGAAGGCGTCGAGCACGCGGGAGCGCGCCGAGGGCTGGGAGAGGGCGCTCGACTTCAGGAGGAGCCGCGAGCCCTGCACCGCGCGGAGGATGCGCGACCACGCGGCCACCACCCCGTCGTTCATCTTGGCGAGCTGGTTGAACGACCCGAAGGTGATGTGACCGTCTCGCGAGGAGGGCAGCGGGGACACCTCGGGAGCGTCGGCGTGGGGAAGGTAGCAGTGGAGCCCTCCGTCGAGGCGCAGCAGCCGCTCGCTGTGGAAGGCATCGGCCTCGCCCTCGGGGTCGGAGCGGTGGTCGGTGAGGCGGTAGTCGAGGGTCGAGAGCCCGGTGGTGCCGGGGTAGCCGAGCCAGGTCACCTGCACCGGGGCGGGGCGGGCGAGGAGCGCCGTGAGGCGGTTGTCGGCGGAGTGGCCCGCGAGGTCGACCAGCACGTCGATGCGGTCGGCGCGGATCTGCTCCACCAGCGCGGCATCGGAGAGGCCGACGGTGGAGCGCCAGTGGTCGAAGAGGGAGCGGAGGCGCGCGGTGACGGCGTCCGGGCGGCGCACCTCGGCGTAGGCGAAGAGCTCGAACTCCTCGCGACGATGCGCGGCGAGCAGGGGCTCGAGGAAGTACGCGCAGGAGTGCTGTCGCAGGTCGGGAGAGAGGTAGCCCACGCGCAGCCGACGGCCGGGGTCGCGGTCGGGGTGGTGGGGGCGCGCGAGGGCGGCGCGCGAGGGCGCGTGGCGCCGCTCGAAGGCGCGGGACTCCGCGAGGAGCTCGGCCGGGCTTGTCGAGGGCTCGCCGTGCAGCGCGAAGAGGAGGTTGCTGTGGGCGCGGTCGAAGTCCGGCTGAGAGCGCAGCGCCTCGCGGAAGGAGCCGATCGCGGCGGACACCTCGCCGTGGTGCCATTGGAGAAGGCCGAGGTTGTTGAGCGCGCCCGCGTGGCCGGGCTGCGCTCGCAGCGCCTCGCGGTAGGCCGACGCTCCGGCCTCGTCGTCGCCCTGCTGGCGGAGGGCGTTGCCGAGGGTGTTCCAGGCCTCGGCGAGCTGGGGTCTCCAGGCGAGCGACTGGCGCAGCGCGGTGACGGCCTCGTCGGTGCGGCCCATCGCCGCCAGCGCCTCGCCGAGGTTGTGCATCGCCTCGGCGAAGGTCGGCGTCGCGGAGAGCGCGCGGCGGAAGAACTCCACGGCCTCGTCGAGCCGCCCCTGGGCCCGGCAGAGGGTGCCGAGGTTGTTGAGCGCGTGCGCGGAGTCCGGCGCCAGCTCCAGCGAGCGGAGGTAGCTCGCCCGCGCCTCGTCCGAGCGGCCGAGCGAGGCCAGCGCGAAGCCGAGGTCGTTGTGGAGGTCGGCGGAGGTCGGGTAGCGGCGCACGAGCTGCTCGCACACGACGGCGGACTCTGCGAGCCGACCGGTGGCCCGGAGCGCCGAGGCGAGGGTGCGCGCGGCCTCGACGGAGGAGGGATCTCGCTGCGTGGCACGACGGGCGAGCCCGATCGCCTCCTCGGCCTCGCCGCGCTCCACGAGCAGCGACGCCAGGTTGATGAGGGGGGCGAGGAGTTGGGTCTTGCAGCGCACGGCGGCGCGGAAGCTGGCGAGCGCCTGGTCACGCCGTCCGACCGCCAGGAGCTGGGCGCCGAGGTTGTTGAGCGCCTCGGCGTAGTCGGGCTTGAGGGCGACGGCCTGTCGGATGAGCGCGATGCCCGTCTCGGGGTCGCCCAGCCGGCACGAGGCGTCTCCCAGCAGGTGCAGCGCCGCAGGGTGGGCGGGGTGCGTCGCGAGGAACTCCAGGTAGAGCCCGGCGGCCTGCGGCCAGCGCCCTGCCTTGTGGTGTTCGAGCCCGCGGGAGAGCGCGTCGTCGGGGGGGAAAGCCGTCAGACCTTCTCCTGCACCAGGACGGGGGCGATCTTGTCGAGCGAGCGGGCGATCTCCAGCACCGCCTCGGTGGGGATCTGCCGGATGACCTCGTTGGTGCGAGAGTCGAGCAGCGTCGTGACGACCATCTTGGTCTCGGGGTCGACGTCGAAGGCGATGACGGCGTTGGTGGACTTCAGCCGCTCGTTGGCGATCTCGACGACCTGTCGCATCTCCGCCTCGTCGCGCGCGATGGCGTCGGTGGGGCTCTCCGCGCGGCGCGACTCCTCGGGGGGCCTGGTCTGCGGGGCGTTCGCCTGCTGGGTCTTGTTGACGGCCGAGCCGGGGACGTCTGTGCGCGCCACCGGCTCGCGGGCGACGGCGGACTCGGGGACGATGGGGCCGACGGATGAGATCGTCATAGAGGTCCTTACCGCGCCGCCGCCTGGGGCTTCGTGACGACCTCGGTCCACGCCTCGCGGAGGGGGGTGAGCACGCGTAGCACATCGTCGATGGGCTCGGGCTTGAGGTAGATGTTGGCGGTGATGAGTTGCTGCATGCAGAACATGTAGAGGGCCTCGAGGTTGCTGCAAAGCTCGGGGGCGTGCGAGTGGACGAGGGTGGCGCTGAGCGTGTCGAGGATGGCGTGCGCCCTGCTGATGAGCTCGCCGGTGCGCGCCCGACGCTTCTCCTTCATGGCCACCTTGGCCTCGTTGAGGAAGCGAAACAGCCCGTCGTAGAGCATCACCAGGATCTGCCCGGGCGAGCTGGTGGTGGCCTGGACGGCGCCGTAGCGGGAGAGAAGGTTCGCTGAGCTCATGGCGTCCTCGGGTGCTTCACAGGATGGCCTTGTATCGACTGACGATGGTCTCCATCGCGGTGAACTGCGACCGTAGGGTCTTCGTGTAGGCCGCGATGGAGTCCTGCTCGTTGAGGATGCGGGTGGTGAGGGCCTGGGACTGCGAGGCCAGCGTGGCGCCGCGCACCATCATGGTGGAGTTGGTGTTGGAGCTGAGCTCGGTGACGGCCGTCGCGAAGGAGTTCATCAAGCCGGTCGCGCCGATGGCGGCGTCGGTCACGAACAGCTTGGAGACGGCCTGTGGATCGGCGGCGACGGCGGCGTTGAAGGCGGCGTCGTTGATCTGGAGCGTGCCGTCGTTGGTGAGCCGGACCCCGACGCTGGCCAGGGTGGTGTACGTCCCGGAGGTGCCCGGGACGTCCGAGGACACGATCCGCGAGAGCCGCTGGAGGGAGCTTCGGAACGACCAGTCGCCCGCGAGCACCGAGTTGGCGGCGCGGGTGGTGCCGAAGCCCGTGGCGGTGTGGCCGGCGGTGACCACGTCGTTGTAGGCCGTCACGAAGGCCTGGACCTTGGTCTTGATGGCCGCGGGGTCGGTCGCGATGCTGATGCGGACGTCGCTGGTGGTGGGGCGGGCCAGGGCCAGGGTGACGCCCGGGATGGCGTTGGTCACCTGGTTGGTCGCCCGGCGCATGCTGATGCCGTCGACGGTGAAGAGGGCGTCCTGCGCGGACTGGTAGGTGCTGGCCGGGGTGCTCAGCCCGAGGGCCGCGGTGAGGGCCGGGGTGCTCTCGGTGAAGGTGATGGCGTTGGCGTCGCCGCTGTCGAGGCCGCGGACGAGCATCCGGTAGCTGGTGCCGTCGTAGATGACCGAGGCGTTGATGCGGGCGCCGGAGGACGAGATGCGGGCGGCGACGTCGTTGAGGGTGTCGGTGCCGGAGACGGTCACCGAGACCGGCGAGCCGGTGCCGATGGTGAAGTCGATGGTGCCCGCGAGGCCGATGGCGGTGGAGCTGGAGGCGAAGGTGTTGCTGCGCGTGCGCTGCTCGGACGCCAGGCGGCTGACGGCCACGGAGTAGGTCCCGGGGACCACGCCGCCGGACGAGGTGGCCGCGACGTAGGTGGCGTCGGACGAGGTCGCCGTGGTGGCGTTGAACTCGCTGGAGGTGTCGAGCGCGCGCGCCGCCCGGGAGAGGGCGGAGAGCTTGGAGGTGAAGGCGGATACGGTCGAGCTGGCCTGGTTGATCTGCTGCTGACGGGTCTGGAGCGCGGTGACCGACTGGCTGCGTATCGCCACGAGGCGGGTGATGAGGCCCTCGACATCAAGGCCTGACGAACTCGTGGGGAGGTTTCCTGTGATCGCCATCGCTGCGCTCCATCAAGTGGCGCAGGCCGCAGCACGTCGCTGCGGCCTACCCGGGGTCGAACTCAGCCGCGGAGCAACGAGAGTGCCAGCTGCGGGGCCTGGTTGGCCTGGCCGAGGACGGCGGCGCCGGCCTGGGTCAGCACCTGGTTGCGGGCGAGGGAGGCGGTCTCCATCGCGATGTCGGTGTCGCGCATACGGCTGAGGGCGGCCGACAGGTTGGTGCCGGTGGCCGAGAGGTTCTGCACGGTCGACTGGAGGCGGTTGATGGTCGAGCCGAAGTTGCGGCGGACGGTGCTGAGGGACGAGATCGCGCTGTCCATCGTGGCGATCGCAGCCTGGGCGCTGGTGATGCTGGCGAGCGACGCGGAGGTGATGCCGAGGTTCGAGGCAGAGGCGCCGCCGAAGCTGACGGTGATGCGGTCGTCGGCGGTGTTCTGGATGCCGACCTGGAAGGCGACGGAAGCGGTGCCCGTGAGGAGGGCCGTGCCGTTGTAGGTGGTCACGTTGCCGATGCGGGTGATTTCCGCCGCGGCCGTGGTGAACTCACCGTCGAGGTTGGCGAGGTCGGTGGTGTTGTTGGTGCCGTTGGCGCCCTGCACCGCGAGCTCGCGCATGCGGGTGAGCAGCTCGTGGATCTGCTCGGCGGCGCCGTCCGCGGTCTGCGACATCGAGATGGCGTCGCTCGCGTTGCGCGAGGCCACGATGACCGAGCGCGCCGAGGCGTTCATGAGCTTGCTGATGCCGAGGCCGGCGGCGTCGTCCGCGGCGCCGTTGATGCGGAAGCCGCTCGAGAGCTTGTTGAAGTTCTCGCTCAGCCCGGCCGAGGTCTTGTTCAGGTTGCTCTGAGCGATCATCGAGGAGACGTTGGTTTGGATGAACAGGCCCATTGGAGTTCCTTTGTGCGTCTTGACGCGCGCCCCTGTGACGCCCGTCCGTGGGATCGCGGTGGATCCCTCAGCACCTTCCTGTACGGCCACCCCTCCGAGGCCTTGAATCGATTTTTCCGGAGCCCTCTCCGCCCCCCCCTCGCGGCCTCCCTCACTGCCATTCCGTTGTGTGCCCGCAGGCGCTCTGCCATGGTCGCGCGATGGCGCACGAATCCTCTCTCCCGCCGCACCTTTCTGAACTCTTCCAGGATGCCGTGGAGCACCACCAGGCGGGGCGTGCGGCAGAGGCCGAGGCGGCCTACCGCGCCCTGCTCCAGCAAGAGCCCGACTTCCCCGGCGCGCTCGCCAACCTCGGCGACCTCGTCCATGCCCGCGGCCTCACCGGGGAGGCCTTCGAGCTCCTCGACCGCGCCATCGCGCTGGCCCCCCTCGACCCGGTGGCCCACATCAACCGCGGCCGCGCCCTGCTGGTCGACGGGCGCACCTCCGAGGCCGAGGAGGACTTTCGCGCCGCCCTCGCCATCGACCCCGACGACGCCCGGGCGCTCAACAACCTCGGCGAGCTCCTGCTGAGGCGCAGCGCCTTCGAGGAGGCCCACGTCCTGCTCGCGCGCGCCGTGCGCGTGGCGCCCGACTCCGCGTCGGCGCACACCACCTTCGGCAAGCTCCTGCTCCTCGGCGGGCGCATCAGCGACGCCCTCGTGCTGCTCGAGCGCGCCGTGGCCCTCGCGCCGGCGAGCGCCGAGGCCCACTCCGTCCTCGCGGGCGCCCTCTGGACCGAAGGGCGCATCGAGGAGTCCCTCCGCCAGCACCGCGAGGCGCTTCGGCTGCGCCCCGGGCTCTTCGAGACATGGTCGCTGCTGCTCTTCACCATGCACTGCGGCGCAGGCCGCTCCCCCGACGAGCTCTTCGCCGAGCACCTCCGCTTCGGCAGGGCCCTGGAGCGCAGCGTCGCCGCGGAGCGCCGCGAGCTCATCGCCGACCCGACGCCCGGCCGACGGCTACGGGTGGGCCTCCTCTCGCCGGACCTGCGTCGGCACCCCGTGGGGCTCTTCGTGGCGCCGGTGCTCGAGGCCCGCTCGCGCGAGGAGTTCGAGTTCTTCGCCTATAGCAGCAAGGCCTCCACCGACGACGTGCAGGCCCGGCTCCGCGCGGCGGTCGACCACTGGATCGACGCCTCCGACCTCACCGACCAGGCCCTCACCGCCCGCATCCGGGAGGACCGCATCGACCTCCTGGTGGACCTCGCCGGCCACACCACCAACGGGCGCATGGGCGTGCTCGCCCGCCGGGCCGCCCCGGTGCAGCTCTCCTGGCTGGGCTACCCCGACACCACCGGGCTCGGCACCGTGGACTACCGCATCACCGACGCCGTGGCCGACCCGCCCGGAGAGAGCGACGCGCGGCACACCGAGGAGCTCCTGCGCTTGCCCGGAGGCTTCATGGCCTGGAGGGCGACCTCCGCCCCGGCCGACCCGGAGCCTCCCTGCGTGAGCGCGGGCCACGTGACCTTCGCGAGCTTCAACAACGCCTCGAAGCTCTCCCCCGAGCTAGGCCGCTGCTGGGCGGAGATCCTCCGGGCGGTGCCCGGGTCGAGGATGATCCTGAAGCACCAGGCCTTCGAGCGGGAGGCCAACCGGGCGAGGGTGAGGGGGTGGTTCGAGGAGGCGGGCATCGCCCCCGATCGGCTTGAATTCGTGGGCTTCGCGGCGCGCTGGCAGGACGCCTACGCGCTCTACGCGAGGGTCGACGTGGCGCTCGACTCCTTCCCCTACAACGGGGCGACCACCACCTGCGAGACGCTCTCGCACGGGGTTCCGGTCGTGGCGCTCCGGGGGGCGACGCACGCCGGGAGGGTGAGCGCCTCGATGCTCACCGCCCTGGGCGAGACCTCGCTCATCGCCGAGACCGAAGCGGAGTACGTGGCCCTCGCGACCGCCCTGGCCCGCGATCCCGCTCGCCTCGCGACGCTGCGCGCCTCGCTCGCGAAGCGCTGGAGCGAGAGCACCGTGGGCTCTCCCGAGCGCCTGGCGAGGGAGCTCGAGGAGGCGTACCGCACGGCGTGGAAGCGCACGCTCGAAGGGGCGCCTCGCAAGGTCTCGCCCGCCACGGACGAGGCGACCCTCGGCGCGCACGACTACGACCTGGTCGAGTGCGAGGACGGGGTGATGGTGGCGGTTCCTCCCTCGCTGGAGAGCCCCACGGCCTATGTGCTGCGGGAGCAGGGCGGGTGGTTCGAGGAGGAGCGATCGTTCGTCAGCGCGCTGACGCAGCCCGGGGCGAGGGTGCTCGACGTGGGCGCCAGCTACGGCCAGTACGCCCTTCCCCTGGCGAAGGCGGTCGGTGCCTCCGGGCGGGTGTGGGCGGTCGAGCCCTCGGCGCGCACGGCGGCCTTCCTCCGGGCGAGCGTCGCTCGCAACGGCTTCGGGCAGGTGACGGTGGTGCAGTCCGCGCTCTCCGACACGGCCGGCGAAGCCTCGCTCCACATGGGGGCGTCGAGCGAGCTTGCGAGCCTCACGGCCGAGGTCTCGCTGCACACCGCGGCCGAGCGGGTGACCGTGCAGACCCTCGACGCGCTGCGAGGGCCGCTCGACCTCCGCGGCGTCGATCTGGTGAAGCTCGACGCCGAGGGCGAGGAGGCCGCCATCGTCCGCGGCGGGGCCCGCTTCTTCGCCGAGGAGTCGCCGCTGGTGCTCGCCGCCCTCCGGCGCGATGGAGGCCTGCGACACGCCTTCCTGCTCCTCGGCTACGACTGCTTCCGGCTGGTTCCGGGGCTCCAGGTGCTCGCGCCAGCTCCCTCCAACGACGGGCTCGATCGCTTCTCGCTCAACGTGTTCTTCTGCAAGCCCGACCGGGCCGGGGCGCTCGCTGCGAGTGGCCTCCTCGTGCAGCCGGGACCGGCCCTCGACGCCCGCGGCGCGACCGGCCGGTGGCGGGACGACCTCGCCGACCGCCCCTACGTCAGCCAGATGCTCCCCTACTGGGACGCCCGTCACGCCGGGCGCGACGAGCTCGAGGCCGCGCTCGACCGCTGGTGCGACGCGCACGACCTCGCGCTCCCGGTCGCGTCGCGGCTACGCTCTCTGGAGGCCTCGCTCGAGCTCTTGTCCGTCGCGCTCGACCAGCACCCCACGCTGCCCCGGCTGGTCACGGTGGCCCGCGTCGCCTGGGAGCTCGGGCTGCGAGAGACCGCCGTCGGGGCGCTGCGCACGGCGGTCGAGTGGTTCACCCACGGGGAGGGCATCGCCCTCGATGAGCCCTTCCTCGTGCCCTGCCCCCGCTTCGACGCGATCCGCATCCCGAGCAACGAGGTGACCTGGTGCTTCGCGGCGGTGCTGGAGCAGTTCGAGCAGCTCCGCAGCTTCTCGTCGTACTACGAGGCCAAGGGCTCGCGCCCCATCCTCGACTCGCTCTCGCAGCTCGGCTTCCTGGGAGGGGAGATGGTCCGGCGGCGGGAGCTCATCGACGCCCGCTTCGGCCCGGAGGAGTGATCAGCGCCTGACCGACGAGACCTGGAGCAGCTCGCGCGTCACGGCGATGGCGCGCTCGTAGCCCGCCCTGGTGACGGACAGCGCGGTGAAGGCCTCGGTGGCGTCGGCCTCGGTCTCCGAGGCGCGGGCGCTGCTCACCGAGATCAGCGCCGCGGCGGTGACGTCGACCGAGGAGTGGAGCCGCTCGGCGCCGATGCCGGTGTTGACCTGCGCGGTGACCAGCTGCCGGTGACCGGCCTCCATGTTGGCGATCGCCGTCTGGATGCCGCCGAGGTTGTTGCCCGTGAGGGCCGTCGCGAAGGCCTGCAGGTCGGCGAGGATGTCGCGTCCGCCCGCGACCGTGAAGGCCATCGCGCCGCTGGCGTTGGAGCGCGCGGTGACGCCGTCGGCGACCTCCACCGGCACCGCGGTGTCGTTGCCGGTGAAGACCCCGGCGGCGCTGAAGGGGGCGGCGGCGGTGGCGGTTCCGCCGAAGAGGTAGCCGGTGGCGCCGCGGGTGTTGGCGAAGCCCAGCAGCGCGTCGCGGAGCGAGGTGATCTGGCCGGCCATGTTGGAGCGCGTCTGCGCGTCGACGCTGCCGTTGGCGGCCTGCACCGCGAGCGATCGGGCCTCCTCCAGCAGGTCACCCGCGCTCGCCAGGACGGACTCCGCCAGGTCGAGGTCTCCGCCCGCGCGGTTGAGCGTGTGCGAGCGGTTGTTCATCCGCTGGATCTGCGCGTCGTGGCGGACCTTCATCGACCACGCGACCGGGTCGTCGGAGGGGGCGTTGACCCGCAGCCCCGAGGAGGCGACGCGGCTGGCGTCGGTGAACTGCTGCACCGCGCGGCTCTGCCCCACGCGGGCGGCGTCGAGGGCCATCTTGTCGGTGATGCGCATCAGAAGGACTTCATCAGGGTGTCGAGGAGCTCGTCGGCCACCCGCAGCACGCGGGTCGAAGCCTCGAAGGCCCTCTGGAACTTCGACAGGTTGACCATCTCCTCGTCGAGCGAGACGCCCGAGGCGCTCTCCCGCAGGGTCTCGGCCTGCTGCACGGTCTCGTCGCGGAGCTGCTCCTCCGCGTTGGCCGCCTGAAGCCGCACCCCGAGGTCGGCGGCCACGGCGCCGAAGCGCTCGCCCGGCGGCGTCGTCCCGCCCGCGAGGGCGCGGCTGGAGAGGCCCGCGAGCTGGAGCGCGACGGTGTTGCCGCCCGGCAGGTCGGTCGCAGCGCCCGCCGCGGCGACCCGGTCGGGCTGACCCGCGAGGGCGGGGTTGAGGGCCATCGCACGGGCGGCGCCGGCCGCCGCCGCGGGGGCCGAGAAGAGGTTGCGGCCGGTCACCCCGTCGAGCCCGAAGCCCGAGGCGTGCGCGGTGTTGACCGCGGTGGAGAGGTCGAAGGCGAAGCGGTCGAGGGCGCCCTGCACGCTGGGGACGTCCACGTCGCGGGCCTCGCGCAGCCCGCCGAGGGTCCCCTGGGTCATCGCCGCCGTGGCGTCGGTGGTCGCGCCGCCGGGCTGCTGCACCTGGAGCCGGAGGTTGTTGGCCGGATCGAGGGTGACCGAGACCGACGAGGCGTTGCCGCCCTCGACCAGCACCGTGCCCGCGGAGAAGAGCGTGACCTGGCCGCTGGCGTCCTCGACCGCGCGAGCGCCGAGGCGGTCGCCGACCTCCTGCACCAGCTGGTCGCGCTGGTCTCTCAGGTCGGCCCCGGCGTCTCCGAGCGAGGTCGCCTCGGCGATGGAGCGGTTGAGCGTCGCGATGCGGGCGAGGCGATCGTTGACCTCGCCAGCCACGCCGCGAGCCTGGTCGAAGAGGCCGTCGCGCTGCGCCGCGAGGTCGCTGGCGGTGGTCGAGACCTGCTGCGCGAGGGCGCCGGCGCGCTGGAGCACCGCGAGCCGCGCGGAGGTGTCCGAGGGGGTGCCGCTCAGGGTGTCGAGGCTCTGGAAGAAGCTGTTGACCCGGTCGGCGATGGTGCCGCTGCTGGGGGCGATGGCGGCCTCGGTGGCCGAGAGCGCCGAGGCGCGCGCGGAGGCGGCGCCGCGGCGGCCGTGCTCCTCGACGACCCGGCCGTGGGCGAAGCGGCTGAAGGTGCGGGAGATGCCGTTCACCGAGACGCCGCCGTTGCTGTCCCGGCCGAAGGGGCGCGCGGAGAGCAGCACGCCGCGGCGGACGTAGCCGGGCGTGTTGACGTTGGCGATGTTCTGGCCGGTGACGGAGACGCCGGAGGACTGCGCCTGCATCCCGTCGCGGGCTACGCCGAGGAGGGAGAAGAGGGAGCTCATGGTGGGTCCTAAGGTCTCAGCCGCGGACGGAGAGGCCCGCGGAGGAGGGCGCTGGGGCGTAGGGGGTGGCGGGAGATCCGTCGTGGAAGGCCGAGAGGACGTCGCGGAGGCAGTCGCGGGCGTGGGCGAGGAGCACGGCGTTTCGGCGGAGCCCGGCGGCCAGCTCGCGGAAGCGAGGCGCGAGCTCGGTGCGGCCGCGGGTGCTCTCGCGGATCGCCAGGAAGAGGTCGGCCTTCTCCGCGGCGATGTCGTGCACGCGGGCGCCGTCGAGGCGGCGGATGGCCCCCCGCTCTTCCTCCAGGAGACGATCGAACTGTCCGAACATCTGCTCCGGGTCCATCAGAACCTGTGACTCCCCTCTTCGTTGCGGTTCAGCCGCCGCGGGCGATGCGCTCCGCGATCTCCCTCGCGTCGACGCGGAAGGTGCCCGCTTCGATGGAGGTCTTCAGCCGCGAGACCTTCGCGGCGTCGATGTCACCGTCGGCCGCGAGCGAGAGCGCTCGGCTCTCGGCGGACACCCGGACGTGGACGCTCTCGTCCGCGGAGGCCGTCGGCTCGTCGGCGCGGCCGGAAGCGGGGCGAGCGGGGCCCTTCGCGGGTTCGAGGCCGGGGGTCGGGGTTACGAAGGGGATGCGCATGGTTCGATCCTCAGAGGCTCAGGGAGTGTCCTGTCCCCCATCAGAACGCCCACCCCCGGCGGAACTTGAACGAGAAATCGCCCCGTCCTCCCCGGAGGCCGCGATGCGCCCGATCTGTCCCGCCAGCACGGCCTCGAGCTGCCGCGTGAGCCCGATGCCCCCGGCCTGGCTGACCCCGGTGGCCAGGGCGTCGACCGCCATGTCCCCGTAGCTCCCCGCCGCGCTGCCCATCTTCGCCGTGTGGAGGAGCTGCCGCAGCAGCATCGCCTCGAACTCGCTGGCCACCCGATGCAGATCGCTGGGAGCCGTGGCGGGGCTGGTCGCCGCGCTCGCAGGAGTCGCCGTCGGGCCCACCGGGTTGATCGCGTCGCTCATTGGATCTCCACGTCGGCCTCGATGGCGTTGGCGCCCCGGAGGGCCTCGAGCACGCTGGCCAGCTCCCTCGGAGGCAGGCCGAGCCGACCCAGCGCGGTCGAGACGTCGGCCAGGGTCGGGGCCCCGGTGAGGTAGGTCACGCTCGGCGTCGGGTCCGTCGCGGTGACGGTGCTGTTGGGCACCACCGCGGTCGTGCCCGCGGCCAGCGCGTTGGGCTGCACCACCGTCGGGGTCTCCCGGATCACCACGGTCATGTTGCCGTGCACCACCACCGCGGGGGAGATGCGCACGTCGCCGCCGGCCACGATGGTTCCGGTGCGCTCGTTGATGACCACGCGGGCCTGCCGCACCGGGGCGACGTCGAGGTCTTCGAGCGCGGCGATGAAGTCCACGAGCTCGGTCCCCTCGGGGACGCGCACCGACACCGCGCCGCTGTCCCGGGTGCTCGCGGTCCCGGCGCCGTAGCGCTGGTTGACCGCCGCGGCGATGCGGGAGGCCACGGTGAACCCGGGGCGCCGGAGGTTGAGCCGGAGCGATCCGTCGGTGACCAGCGTGGCGGGGATCTCGTGCTCGACGGTGCCGCCCTCGGCGATGCGACCGACGGTGATGGTCCCGCTGCGGACGGTGGTGCCCGAGAAGCCCTGCGCGAAGAAGCCGCCCGTGGTGATGGCCCCCTGGGCGAGCGCGTAGGCCCGCTGGTCGGCGCCGCGGAGGATCGTCTGCAGCAGCACGCCCCCGGCGAGGGAGCGGGCGTTGCCGATGGACGAGACGGTCACGTCGAGGGTGGTCCCCTGGCGGGCGAAGGCCGGGATGGACGCGGTCACCATCACCGCCGCCACGTTGCGCAGCCTGAACTGGCTCGGGTCGGCCTGGACCCCGAGGCGTCGCAGCATCGCGATCACCGACTGCGCGGTGAAGGGCGCGTTGAGGTCGTCGCCGGTGTTGGCGAGCCCGGTGACGAGCCCGTAGCCGAGGAGCTGGTTGCCGCGCGCTCCGGAGACGTCCGCGAGGTCGCGGAGGTGCTCGGCGCCCGCGGCGCCGGGGCGGGCGAGCAGCGCGAGGGCGAGGAGGGCGATCGTGAGGAGGGGGGTGGTTCGCACGGCGCGCTCAGAAGGGGTTGATGATGTCGAGCAGGCGCATCAGCCAGCCGCGGTGCTGGGTGTCGGCCACCTCGCCCTCGCCGCTGAACTCCACCTGGGCGTCGGCGATGCGCGACGAGGCCACGGTGTTGTCGCGGGCGATGTCCGCGCGACGAACGAGCCCGGAGATGTACAGGTGGTACTGCTCGTTGTTGACCCGAACGGTCTTGGTCCCTTCGAGGAAGAGGTCGCCGTTGGGCATCTCGCGGACGATGCGCACCGCGACGTTGCCGTCGAGCGCTCCGGTGCGGGCCGTGTTGCCGTCGGCGTTGAAGCTGGTGCGGCTCGCGAAGGCCAGCAGCTGCGAGGGATCGAGCTCGGGGTAGGCCGTGCGGAGCGCGGGGATCAGCCCCAGCACGTTGGTGAGCCCGCTCTCGTGGCTCGACTCTCGGAGCGTGCGCGTCGTGGCGCCGCCCCGGGCGTTGGCCTGCTCGTCGATGACCACCACCACGAGGTCGCCCACCCGCACCGCGCGGGTGTCCTCCATGTAGCCCGCGACGGCGTCGCTGAAGAGCGATCCGTTGGCCGGGCGCGAGGCCGGGTCGGCCTGGGCGTAGGCGCCGCCCGAGTAGTCGCGGTGCCGCGCGGGGGGCATCGTGAGGGCGCGCGTGGCGCAGGCGCTGCTGAGGCTTACCCAGGCGGCGAGGCAGAGGGTCGATCGACGCATCACGGCCCGTCCTCCACGAGGGCCGTCTCGCGTTCGATGAGCCGCGCTCTCAGCACCCGCCCGGAGGGCCGGAGGATCACCGGGAGCGTGTCGCCCACGTCGGCGTCGGCGCCGGCGCTCGCCCCGACGCGGATCTCCACGAGGCCCTGGCGCACCACCAGGGTCACCGCGGCGCCGCGGGCCAGCTCAGGGGCGGCCGCGGAGGGAGGGAGCATCAGGTCGACCTGCACCGAGGCGCGGCCGAGCACGTCGGAGCCTGCGCGGAAGGTGACCAGCGCGGTGGTAGACAGCGCCCCGGCCCGTCGGGGCAGCCGGGGAAGCTCGGCGGTGACGGCGTCCCAGCCCGCGGGCACGTCGAGCCCTCGGGAGGCGCGCACCCCCGTCAGCGAGGCGCCCCGGGGGAGGGGGCGCTGCGAGAGCCCGGCGCGGGTGAGCCGCTCGAGCTCGGTGGCCGAGACGGTGCGAGAGAGGCGCACCACGCGAACGGCCTCGGGGAGCTGCGAGGGCTCGGTGGCGGCGTGCTCTCTCAGCGCGCGGAGGATGGTGGCGCGGTCGATGAGCCGCGATCCCCCGACGGAGGGGGAGGGGCCGAGGTCGATCGAGGCCGAGTCCGAGGGGGCCCCGCGCACCAGGTCGCCGACGAGCACCCGCGCCCCCGTCACGGTGACGAGCGAAGGCGGAGAGGCCTCGGCGCTCGCCACGCCCAGCGAGAGCGCCAGGGCGGCGAGAAGGGTGGGTCGGGTGCGCCCGCGGCTCATCGCATCTGCGTCGCGTTGCGGAGCATCTCGTCGGCGGCCTGCACGACCTTGGAGTTGACCTCGTAGGCGCGCTGGGTGCGGATGAGTCCGATCATCTCCTGCACCACCTCGACGTTGGAGCCCTCGAGGGAGCCCTGCATCAGGCTGCCGAGGCCGTTCTGTCCGGGGGTGCCGCTGGTGGCCTCGCCGCTCGCGCCGGTGGCGGTGAAGAGGTTGTGCCCCACCGGCTGGAGCCCCGCGGGGTTGGGGAAGGCCACGAGCTGGATCTGCCCGAGCTGCGTCGGGACGTGCTGCCCCGCCTGGGTGGCGCTGACGGTGCCGTCGGCGCCGATGGTGACCCGGGTCGCGTCGATGGGGATGTTGATCGCGGGCTCGATGGGGAGGCCCTCGACGTTGACGAGGCGCCCCTGGGAGTCGAGCCGCAGGGCGCCCGCGCGGGTGTAGGCGACGTCGCCGTTGACCCGGTTGACCGCGAGGAAGCCAGAGCCCTCGATGGCCACGTCGAGGGGGTTGTCGGTCTGCTGGATGGACCCCTGGGAGAACTGCCGCGAGGTGGCGACGACGCGCGCTCCCGATCCGAGCTGCACCCCCGCCGGGGCCCCGACGCCGCCGCCCGGACCCGCGGGGCGGACGGTCTGGTAGATCAGGTCCTCGAACTGCGACTCCTGGCGCTTGTAGCCAGAGGTGTTGGCGTTCGCGAGGTTGTTGGAGATCGTGTCGAGGTTCGTCTCCTGCGCGACCATCCCCGTAGCAGCGACGTGTAGCGATCGGAACATGGCGGACTGCCGTTGCGAGTTGGATGCCATGCGCCCGCTCCGTCACCGCGAGGCCGCTCCGGGGGTGTTTGGTGCAGAGGGCAGCGCGGTGAGGGGGCCGCCACGCCCTTGGCGGGCCGTCAGTCGGCTGGCGCCGCGGACGCGTCGACCATGACGGCGGCGTCGGTGCTGGCGGTGTCGGCGTCGGTGCTGGCGGTGTCGGTGCTGGCGGCGCTGGCGTCGCCCACCTCGGCGCGGATCGCGGCGACCGGGTCGACGGCGGCGTCGGCGTCGAGGGCGGAGTCGTTGGCCGGGTCGTGGATCGAGACCACGATGTCGACACGGCGGTTCTGCTGGCGGCCGTCGTCGGTGGCGTTGGGAGCGATGGGGTGGAACTCCCCGTAGCCCGAGGCGGAGAGGTGATCCGGGGGGAAGGCCGCGCCCGCGATCACCTGGAGCACCGAGACGGCGCGGGCGGTCGAGAGCTCCCAGTTGGAGCGGTAGCGCGAGGTGCGGATGGGGTTGCCGTCGGTGTGCCCCTCGACGCGCATGTTGACGGGAAACTCCTTGAGCGAGCGGGCGAGGTTGGTGAGGATCGTCAGGGCGGCGTCCTTCACCGACGCGTCGCCGCTCTCGAAGAAGACGTGGTCGGGCATGCGCAGGACGAAGTCGTTGCGGCGGCGGATCACCCTGACGGACTCCATCCCGGTGTTGCGGGTGATGGCCCCGTTGAGGGCCTCGGCGAGGTTCTCCAGGCTGAACACCACGTGGGGGTCGGTGACCTCTCGGCGCTCCGCGCGCCGGGGGGGTGTGTTGGTGTTGGCCATCATCAGCCCGTCGCTGCCGCGAGGGACGATTGTCACGCCGGTGGCGCCCGCGAAGCTCTCGGAGAAGGCCCCGAGGCGGCGCTGGTCGACCTGCGACGTCGAGAACATCACCACGAAGAACGCGAACAACAGCGTGATGAAGTCGGCGTAGCTGATGAGCCAGCGCTCGTGGTTGACGTGCTCCGCGTGCTTCTTGCGCCTGCCCATTGAGAGGTCCTGAGTCGGTCTCCCCGCCCGCGGCGGGGGGTTACGCGCGCGCGGCCTTCGCCGGGCTGTGGTCGTGGAGGAAGGCCGAGAGGCGCTCGCGCACCAGCTTGGGGTTCATCCCCTCCTGGATCGCGAGCACGCCCACCAGCGTGAGCTGCCGGAGGTTGGACTCGTCCCTCACCTGCAACTTGATGCGCCCCCCCAGCGGCAGGAACACGATGTTCGCCACGCCCACCCCGTAGATGGTCGCCACGAAGGCCGCCGCGATGCCGTGGCCCACGGCGTTGATGTCCGAGAGGTTGCTCATCACGTGGATGAGCCCGAGCACCGCGCCGATGATCCCCACCGTCGGGGCGTAGCCGCCGCCGGCCTCGAAGACCTTGGCGGCCTCCTCGCCGTGCTCCTCCTGCTTGTCGATGATGATCTCCATCGTCTCGCGCAGCGCGTTGGAGTCGGCCCCGTCGATGGCCATCATCAGCGCCTTCGAGAGGAAGGGGTCCGACGCGTTGGAGGCCACCTTCTCCAGCGCCAGGATGCCCTCGAGGCGCGCCTGGTTGGCGTACCCGACGATCTCCTCGATGAGGGCCCGCGCGTCCTGCGTGGGCTTCTTGAAGGTCTTGCCCGCCGCCTGGAGCGCGGCCTTCAAGGTCGCGAGCGGGTACTGCACGATGACGGCGCCGATGGTTCCGCCGAGCACGATGAGCGCGGCGGGGCCGCCGAGCACCGAACTCATGTGGCCGCCCTCCAGCGCGTTGCCGAAGAGGATCGCCACGAAGGCGACCACCATCCCGATGATGGGTCCGGGCTGCATCAGCGCTCGTCCCGCCGCCGCTGCAGGTCCGCCGGCCTGCCCACCCTCGGGGGATCACCCTCGATGGGACCGAGGGGCACGCCCGCCGGGTCGACCATCCTCACCAGGCGCCGGTACTCCAACACCGTCTGGATCAGCTCGTCGAGAGTCTCCCTCACCATCAGCTTCTCGCCGTTGATGAGGAAGAGCGTCGTGTCGGGCGTCGCCTCCACCCACGAGATGTGGTCGGGGTTGATCGCGATGGTGTGGTGGTTGAGCCGGGTGAGTTTCAACATGCGCGGAGGTCCATCTCCCGCCGTCGCAGGGCAACCCTCGGGCCACCCACCGCGCTCCCCTCGCGGCACGCTTCGTGTAGCCGCCCCGATCGAGGTTCTCCCATGAGCGGCATCCTGGACACCACAGAGCGCATCCGTAGCGGGCTCGACTACCACCTCCAACGCCACAACCTGCTGACGGCCAACCTCACGCAGATCGACACCCCGGGCTTCCGCCCGCTCGACCTGGTGCGGCGCGCGTCCTTCGAGGCCGAGCTCGACACGGCCATCTCCGCCAGCACCGAGGGGCACATCCCCCTCGCTCGCGGGGCGGGCAACCGCTTCGACGTGGTGCAGGACCCCAACGCCACCGTCGGCTTCGACGGCAACGGCGTGAGCGTCGACCGCGAGGCCGTGAAGATCGCGGCCAACCAGATCCGGTACGACTCGCTCACGGTGCTCGCGACGCAACAACTCACCGGCCTGCAGTGGGCCGCCAGCGACGGACGGTAAACACCCATGAGCGGACACTTCTCCGTGGCGGGCGTCTTCAGCGCCCTCGAGGTCGCGGGCTCGGGGCTCACGGCCGAGCGCGGGCGCATGAACATCATCGCCGGCAACCTCGCCAACGTGCGAACCACCCGCGACGCCAACGGCGCGCCCTACCGCCGCCTCGACCCGGTGTTCTCCGCCGAGATGGTGGCGCCCAACGCGCATGACCCGGTGCTGCGGGAGGTGCAGGGCGTGCGGCTGTCGGACGTCCGGCCCGACCCCACCCCCGGCCAGCGGATGTACGAGCCCGGCCACCCCGACGCCGACGCGCAGGGCTACGTCGAGTACCCGAACGTCAACGTGGTGACGGAGATGGTCAACCTCATGACTGCCTCCCGCGCCTACGAGGCCGGGGTGACCAGCATCGAGTCGGTGAAGTCCATGGCCCGCGCGGCCCTCCGCATCGGGCAGTAGCGGTGAGCGCCATCGCGTCGATCGCGGACGTGTCGAGGGTCTACCCCACGGCCGAGGTGGGCCTCGGGGCCACGGGCCCGGCTCCGGCGGGCACCGCCCCGGTGGACTTCGGCGACGTGCTCCACGACGCCGTCAACCGGGTGAACGCCATGAGCGAGCGCTCCACGCGCCAGGTCGAGGCGCTGGCCGCGGGCGCCTCGGACGACATCCACGGCACCATGATCTCCGTGCAGGAGGCCACCATCGGCGTGAGGCTGCTGGGGTCGGTGCGCAACAAGCTGCTCGACGCGTTCCACGAGGTCTGGCGCACCGGTGTCTGAAGAAGCCTCAACGTTCGCACCCCTCATGGCGCGGGTGGCGCCTGCGCAGCGATGGATCACCTCGCTGTCTCGCCCTGCGAGGGTGCTGCTGGCCTCGACGCTCATCGTCGCGGCGCTGCTGGGGGCGTGGCTCACCTGGCGGAGCAGCGTCGCCAACTGGGGCGTGCTGTACACGCAGCTCGACCGTGACGACGCCGCCGCCCTGGTGAACAAGCTCAAGGAGCTCAAGGTCCCGTACCGGGTGCGGGGCGAGGGGACCGCCATCGAGGTGCCCGAGGAGAAGGTGCACGAGCTGCGGCTGGAGCTCGCCAGCGCGGGCCTGCCTCGCGGCGGCGGCGTGGGCTTCGAGGCCTTCGACCGGATGCGCCTCGGGGCGACGGAGTTCGAGCAGCGGGTGATGTTCCGCCGGGCGCTGGAGGGCGAGCTGGGGCGCACCATCGGCTCGCTGGGCGCCGTGCAGTCCGCGAGGGTGCACCTGGTGATGACCGAGCGGAGCGTGTTCGTGTCGCGCAACGACCCGGCGAGCGCCTCGGTGGTGGTGCGGCTCCGGCCGGGGCGCCACCTCGGGCCCGCGGAGGTCTCGGGCATCGTGCACATGGTCGCCTCGTCGGTGCCGTCGCTCAACGCGTCGAGGGTCGCCCTGGTGACCACCGACGGCGAGATGCTCCACCGCCCTCGGGCCCCTGGCGACGAGGAGGGCGCCGAGGACGAGCGCGGCTCCGGGGGGCGCTCCCTGGAGTCCTCGCTGGAGGAGCGCACCCGCGCCCTGCTGTCGAGGCTCGTGGGCGAAGGGCACGTCGACGTGCGCGCCTCCGTCGAGATGGACCACGCCCGCGTCGAGCGCACCGAGGACCACTACGACCGCGCCCGCACCGCGCTCCGCAGCGAGGAGCAGAGCCAGGAGTTCGTCACCGCCGCGGGCAACATCACCGTGGCCGGGGTTCCGGGCGCGGAGAGCAACATCGGGTCGGCCTCCGAGCCGGTGGACCCGACCCAGGCCGACGGCGGCGTGCTTCGGGAGCAGCACACGCGCAACTTCGAGGTCGACCACGTGAGCGAGCGTCGGCTCACCACCCGCGGCGTCGTCAAGCGCATCACCGTGGCGGTCGTCGTCGACGGCGTGACCCGCACCGAGGGCGGCCAGACCCGGGTGGTCCCCCGGGACGCCGCGGAGCTCGCCCACCTGACCGCGCTGGTGCGAGGGGCCATCGGCGCCAACACCGAGCGCGGCGACGTGGTGACGGTGGAGTCGATCCCCTTCCAGGAGACCCTCGACGCCCCGGTGGCGACGGCCGCGAGGCGCGTCGCGGCGAGGCCCTCGCGCACCCCGCGCGGGTACATCATCGCCGGGGTGGTGGCCGCCGCGGCGGTGCTCCTGGGCGTCGCCCTGCTGGCGCTCCGTCGTCGCTCGCCGAAGGAGAGCACCGCGGGCATCCAGCTCGCCGGGCTCCCTCCGCAGGAGCCCGTCCCCCAGCTCGACCCCGAGGTGGTGCGGGAGAGCCTCCGGGCGCAGGTGCACTCCCGGGTGCTCGCCGACCCGGCCACCGCGGCCCTGGTGCTGCGCTTCTGGCTGGGCACGGACGCCCCCGACCGCAACGCCAAGAACTGAGCACCGCCCCCAGCGGGTACGCCCGTTGCTCCGATGGGCTGGCAGATGCCTACCGGAGCCGAGAAGGCCGTCCTCTTCCTGCTTTCGCTCGACGAGGAGATCGCTCGCCCCATCGTGAGCGAGCTGGGGGTCGCCGAGCTCCACAAGCTGCGCGCCGTGGCCTCCACGATGCGGGAGGTCCCCGCCGGGGCCATCGAGGAGACGTGGCGGGAGTTTCTGGAGCGCTCCCGTAGCGCCGTGGCCGTGCCCCGAGGCGGCCTGCCCTACCTGCGTCGCCTCTCGGTGGTGGCGCTCGGCGAGGAGCAGACCAACGCCGTCTTCGAGGACGGCATCACCAGCCCCTTCTCCCGGCTGGAGAGCGCGCCCCCGGACGCCGTCGTGGCCCTGCTCAGCCGGGAGTCGCCCCAGATGGCGGCGGCCATCCTCACCCGGCTCGATCCGGCGGCGGCGGCGGCCATCCTCTCGGCCATGCCCCCGGAGCGCCAGATCGCCGTCGTCGAGAACGTCAGCCGCTTGACGGAGCTTCCCGCCAAGGTGCTCGAAGACGTCGCCGTCGCGCTGGTCGAGGAGCTCCCCACCGCCGACGCCAACACCCTGGTGACCGTCGACGGCGTGGCCCGCGCGGCCGCCATGCTCAACGCCATCGGGCCGTCGGCCTCCAACATCCTCAAGGACTTCGACGCCTCCGACGCCGCCCTCGCGGGCCGGGTGCGCCAGGCGATGTTCACCTTCGACGACCTGCGCCGGGTCGACGCCCGCGCCATGCGGGAGATCCTGATCGAGCTGCCCTCCGAGCGCCTCGTCATCGCCCTGAAGGGAGCCTCGCCGGAGGTCACCGCGGCGATCTTCGCGGGCCTCTCCGAGCGCGCCGCCGAGCTGGCCCGCGACGACCTGGAGGTGCTCGGCAAGGTGCGCCGCGCCGACGTCGAGGCCGCCCGGAGAGAGCTCGTCGAGGTGGCCCTGCGGCTCGCCGCCGACGGGCGCATCGACCTCGGCCGTGAGGAGGCGTAGCGCACCCGATGGCCCGCTCCGACGAGACCCCCTCCATCGCTCCCTGGTGCCTGCGGCCTGACGACGCGCCCCGCAACTCGCGCCCCCCGTGGATGGAGAGCGCTCCCTCCGCCGCGGCCGATGGGCCCGCCAGCGGGGCCGTCGACGAGGCGCCCTCGGAGGCGGCCGAGCCGACGGTCCCGGCCTCGGTCCACCTCGCGCTGGTCGAGGCGCACGCCGCGCTCATGGCCCGCCACGAGGCGCTCGTGGCCGAGAACGCGGCCCTCCAGGACCGTCGCCAGCAGCTCGTCGCGGCGAACGACGCCCTCGCCCGAGACGCCGAGACGGCGAGGGAGAGGGCGCTGGCGGAGAGCGTCCCGGAGATGGTGCGCCTGGCCTGCGCCGTCGCGACCAGGGTGGTCGGCGGCGAGCTGCTTACCGACCCGGCCATCGTGGTGGGCTGGGTGCGTGAGGCCGTGGCCGCGCTGGGCGACCGCGAGGCGGTGACCGTCTCCGTGGCGCCGGACATCGCCGCGAGCATCCCCTCCGAGGAGTGGAGCGCCGCCCTCGGCAGCGCCCAGGCCCCCGCGGTCGACGCCTCGCTGGCGCCCGGCGCGATCTCGGTGCGCTCCGGCGCCTCCACGGTGCACGTGAGCGCCGCGGCCCGCTTCGCCGCCGTGGCCGCCGACCTCCACGCGGACGCCTCGTGAGCCCGACGCGCGGGGCCGACCTCTCGCGCTACGTCGAGCGCGCCCGCGCGGCGAGGACCCTCCTGGTCGAAGGTCGGGTGCGCGACGTCGTCGGGGTGATCGTCGGTGTCGAGGGGCTCATGGCCCCGGTGGGGGCGCAGCTCGAGCTCGACCTCGGCGGGCGCAAGCTGCGGCTGGAGGTGCTGGGCTTCCGGGAGGGGAGGCTGCTCACCGCGCCGCTCGGCGACACCACGGGCATCGCGCCGGGGATGCCGGTGCGCCCTCGCGAGGACGGCGCCCTGGCGCCCGTCGGCGACGCGCTGCTGGGCCACGTCGTCGACGCCTTCGGCAACCCGACGGACTCGGAGATCCTGGGTCCCACGGAGCGCTCTCCGGTGCGGTGCGCGCCGCCTCCCGCGCTCTCCCGCCGGCCCATCACCGAGCCGCTGGGGACGGGCGTGCGCGCCCTCGACGCGCTCCTCCCGCTCGGGCTCGGGCAGCGCGTGGGGCTCTTCGCGGGCACCGGCGTGGGCAAGAGCACGCTCCTCGGGATGCTCTGCCGGCACGCCTCGGCCGACGTGATCGTGGTGGGGCTCATCGGGGAGCGCGGCCGCGAGGTGGGCGACTTCGTTCGGCAGGTGCTCGGCGAGGAGGGCCTCGCCCGCTCGGTGGTGGTGGCCGCGACGAGCGATGAGCCGCCGCTGGTGCGCGCCCGAGGCGCCCTCTACGCGACCACCCTGGCCGAGCACTTCCGGGCGCAGGGCAAGCGGGTGCTGCTGGTGATGGACTCGGTCACCCGCTACGCCATGGCGCTGCGCGAGGCGACGCTGGCCGCGGGAGAGCCGCCGCTCACCAAGGGGTACACGCCGACGGTGTTCGCGTCGCTGCCCTCGCTGATGGAGCGCGCGGGCACCTGCGACGGACCGGGCTCGATCACCGCGGTGTACACGGTGCTGGTGGAGGGCGACGACCTCAACGACCCCATCGCCGACGCGGTGCGGGGCGTGCTCGACGGGCACATCGTGCTGACCCGCAAGCTGGCCGACAAGGGTCTCTTCCCCGCCGTCGACGTGCTCCGCAGCGTGTCGCGCCTCGCCCAGGACCTCTGCCCCCGGCAGCACCTCGACGAGATCGCCAGGGTGAGGGAGATGCTCGGCACCTACGAGGACGCCGCCGACCTCATCCAGATCGGGGCCTACGTGGCCGGGTCGGACCCTCGCGTCGACAGGGCCCGCGCCGCCATGCCACGCATCGAGGCGCTGATCCGACAGCCGCTCGCCGAGGGGGTCCCTCGCGCGGAGGCCCTCAACGCGCTGCGCCTCACCGCGGGGGTCGCGCGATGAGCGTCGACCGGCTGCAGCGCGCGGGGATGCTGGTCGAGCTGCGGCAGCGCGCGGTCGAGCTGGCGCAGACCGTGAGCGCCGAGGCGACGCGCCGCGCCCTCGACGCGGACGAGGCCTCGAAGCGGGCCGCGGAGGCCTGGGAGGCGTCGACGAGGACGACGCCCGGGGAGCGCATCTCGAGCGTCGACCTGGCCGAGCTCTGCGCGTGGCAGGGCACGCTCCGTCAGCGCGCCGACGCGGCGGCGGCGGCGGCGGTCGCGGCGCACGCGGAGGCCGAGCGGCAGCGGGCGGCGCTGGTCGCGGCGCGCTCGGAGCTGCGGAAGATCGAGGTGTGGCGCGACGGGCTCGCGGCCACGGTGCGCTCGGCGGCGCTGCGGGGCGAGCGGATCGCCTCGGACGAGGTCGCGGCCCGGACGGTGAGGAGGCTGGGATGAGGATCACTCAGGGCACGGGGATCGATCTGGCGGCGGCCCGGCTCGACGCCGTGCGCACCGCAGGGGCGGACAGGGAGCTGGTGTTCACGGTCCCGGAGGAGGAGCCCGAGCCGAGGGCGAGGAGGGCGCGAGAGGAGCGCGACCGGGAGCGGGAGACCGCGAGGGAGGCCCCCTCGGTCGAGCGTAGCGTGGAGGCCGCCATGTGGGCCGCGCCCGCCGTCGCGCCGTCGAGGATCGAGCCGGCCGAGGCGTCGCCCGCCGCGCTCGATCGCGAGCCTCGCAAGGCGCCCGCTGCGGGGGATGCGCCTCGAGAGAGCGCGCGGTCCGAGGGCAGGGCGAGCGCCCCGGCTGCGGTGAAGCGCGCCGCGCCCGCGGCCTCCGAGGGACAGGCCGCGGGACGCCCCGAGGCCGGGCGATCGGCGCACGGGGCCGACGGGGCGAAGGCCCGCGGCGTCGATCCATTGCCCGAGGTCGAGGGCGCGACGCCTGCGCCCGAGGGGGCGTCCTCGACGGCCGGACAAAGGCCCGCGGAGGCCGTCGCCAGCGCCTCGGCGCAGGTCGCCGTGGAGGCCGTGGCGGTTCCCGCTGCGGCTCCGGCCGTGTCGGTAGGCGCCGCGTCGGCCTCTGTGGCGGTGGCGCCCAAGGGGTCACCCTCGGACCCGGCGCTCCCCGAGGCCCGCGCGAAGGGCGCACCCCCGGCGGCGAGCTCGCTCCCTACGGTGACGGGAGCGCTTCCCACCGAGTCGCAGCGCCAGAGCGACAACGGCCTGACGCCCGTCAAGGGCTCGGCGCCCGCGACGCTCTCCGAGGGCGACAACCCGCTGCGATCGAGGCTCCAGGACGCCCTGCGCTCGTCGGTGCACCAGCGGGTGCTGCAGCAGCCGGCGAGCGGCGAGGTGGTGCTGCCCGGCCTCGGTCGGGTGGCGGTGACCGCCCGCGCCGCCGACTCGGCCGTCGCCGTCGAGGTGCACGCCGCGCAGTCCGCGACCGCGCAGCTCCTCCACGCCAGCGCCGGGGAGATCGCGGCCGACGTGCTCGCGGCGGAGATTCCCCTCTCCACGCTGACCTTCTCGGGCGCCGGAACCTGGACGCACTCCGACGGTCACGCCCCACCCTCCGAGCGCGATCCCGCGGCTCGCGGAGCCGCCACGGACGAGCCCGCCGCCACGCCCTCGGGGAGCGCGCTCCCCGTGGCTCCGGGGCGGGTCCGGATCGTGCTCTGAACCGACGCCGCCATGCCCAACCCGATCAGCGCGCTCACGACGACCCCGGGCTCAGCCCGCACGTCCGAGACGGCCTCGCCCACCATGGACCGTGACGGCTTCCTCAAGCTGCTGGTCGCGCAGCTCTCCAACCAGGACCCGCTGCAGCCCGCCGAGGGCATGGAGTTCGTCACGCAGCTCTCGCAGTTCGCCCTGGTCGAGCAGTCGCTCTCCCAGACCAACCAGCTCGGGGTGATCTCCACCCAGATGCGCGGGCTCTCCCACAACGAGGCCGCCGGGCTGGTCGGCCAGTCGGTGACCGTGCGCGGCCGGAGCGTCGCCTTCGACGGCGCCGCCGCCACCACCTCCAACGTCACCCTCGGCGCGCCCGCGGCCCGCGTCTCCGTGTCCTTCCGCGACGCCAACGGACGGGTCGTGCGCACGATGGAGCTCGGCGCCCACCAGGCCGGGCCGCTGGCGGTGCGCTGGGACGGCCGAGACGACCAGGGCCAGTCGGTCGCCCGCGGGAGCTACTCGGTCGCGGTCACGGCCACCACCGAGGACGAGCGCGCGGTGACCGTCACCCACGACGTGTCGGGCACCGTCACCCGAGTCTCCTACGACCAGGGCTACCCCCAGCTCACCCTCGACTCCGGGGCCTCGGCCCCCATCTCCGACCTCGTCAGCGTCGGCGGCAGCGCGCCCCGCACCCCCTGAGCCGCAGCGAAACACCCCCGCACGGAGCCATCGACATGACCCTTCGCAACGCCTTGAACACCGGCGTCTCCGGACTCATCACCGAGGGCCGCGCGCTCGGCGTCGTCGGCGACAACGTGGCCAACCTCAACACCGTCGGCTTCAAGCAGTCGCGCGCCATCTTCGAGGACGTCCTCGGCGGCGCGGTGGGCGCGGGCGACGCCGCGGGCTTCGGCGTGCGGATGGCGCGCACCCAGCAGATCTTCGCGCAGGGCACGCTGCTCAACACCGACGTGCCCACGGACGTGGCGCTCTCCGGCGACGGCTTCTTCATCGTGCGGGGCTCCGTCGGCGGCGTCGACGGCAGCTTCTACACCCGGGCCGGGCAGTGCACCGTGCGCAACGACGGCACCCTGGTGAACCCCAACGGCCTCGCGCTCCAGGGCTACCGCGCCAACCCCGACGGCACCTTCTCCTCGCTGCTCGGCGACATCGAGGTGCCCACCACCAGCCTGCCTCCCCGGGCGACCACCCGGCTCAACGTGACGGCCAACCTGGACTCGACCTCCGCCACCCCTGCGGCGGCCTTCGATCCGCTCAACCCGGGGCCCACGTCCAACTTCTCCACCGCCATGACGGTGTACGACTCGCTCGGAACGCCCCACACGGTGAGCATCTACTACCGCCGCACGGCCGCCAACACGTGGGAGTACCACGCGCTCGCCAACGGCGGAGAGCTCGCGGGCGGCGTCGCCGGGCGCAACACCGAGATCGCCGCGGGCACGCTCGCCTTCAACGCCAGCGGGGCGCTCCAGACCAACACCGTCACCGCCGGCGGGACCGTGAGCTTCACCGGCGCGGTCGCGGCGCAGCCCCTGGCCTTCAACTTCGGGACGCCCATCGCGGCAGGCGGAACCGGCCTCGACGGGATCAGCCAGTTCGGCTCGCCCAGCAGCGTCGGCGCCCAGAGCCAGGACGGCTACGCGCCCGGCGACCTCAACAACGTGCGCATCGACGGCGACGGCACCGTCAACGGCATCTTCACCAACGGCGAGACCATCCCCATCGGCCGGATGGCGGTCGCGCGCTTCCGCTCCAACGACGGCCTCGACCGCGCCGGGCACAACCTCTGGACGGACACCCGCGAGTCGGGCGAGCCCGCCATCGGCACCGCGGGCACCGGCGGCCGCGGGTCCATCGTCGCGGGCTCGCTGGAGCAGAGCAACGTCGAGGTCACCGAGCAGTTCGTGGAGCTCATCGCGCACCAGCGGTCGTTTCAGGCCAACTCCAAGACCATCACCACCGCCGACCAGATGCTCCAGGAGCTGATGAACATCAGCCGATGAGCCCCTCGAATCGCACCGCACCATGAGCGACGACAAGAACGACAAATCCCGCAAGGGCGACGCCCCCGCTCCCTCCTCGAAGGGCGTGAGCGTGGTGGCCCTCATCCTCACGGCGCTCGTCTCCGCCGGAGCCGCCGGCGGGGCCTCGCTCTACGTGAGCAAGCGCACCGCCCACCCGGCTCCCTCGGCGCACGCCGCCCAGGCCGCCGCGCACGCGCCCGCCGCGCACGCGCCTCCCGGCTTCACCCTGGCGCTCGATCCCTTCGTGCTGATGTCCGCCGACAGCCACCGCGCCTTCCACGCGATGCGCACCACCCTGGCGCTGGAGTTCGCCCCCGCCACCCGCGAGGAAGACGTCCGCCCCTACGTCGCTCGCATCCGCGACGCGGCGCTCTCGATGCTCCGCTCCATCTCCTACGAGGTCGCCTCCGACCCCGCCCAGATGGACCACCTCCGCGCCGAGCTCCAGACCCGCTTCCAGGCCACCGGCGTGCGGGGCATCGCGCGGGTGCTCATCACCGACCTCGTGGTGCAATGAGCGCCGACGAGCCCGTCGCCACCGGACCGCTGCGCTTCGCCCTGGAGGGCCAGGGGTTTCGTCGCGCGGTGGCGCTCATCGAGGGGGAGAGCACCCGCCTCGCCACGGCGCTGCGCCGCGCGCTCCCCTTCCTCGCCCGCCGAGAGGTGCCCATCACCCTCGGCTGGGCCCGGGCGCTCCCCATGAGCGACGCGCTGCGCGACCTGCCACGGCCCGTCCATGTCTCGGCTCTTACGGTCGAGCCAGGCCGAGCCCCCGGCGCCCTCGTGCTCGACACCAACGCCCTGCGGCTGCTGCTCGACGGCGTGCTCGGCGGCGACGGCCGGGCGCTCCCCACGCTCGACGCCGCCGGGCTCACGGCCCCGCAGCGGGCCCTCGTGGGCCGCACCGTCGAGGGCATCGTGCGCGCCGTCGGCGAGGTGCTCGCCTCCCGCATCGGCGTGAACATCGCGCTCGCCTCCGACCGCCCCGACCCCAACAGCAGCGACGGGACCTCCATCGTCTGCGCCTTCATGCTCGGGGCCGACCTCGGGCGCGTGCTGCTGGTGCTCCCCAAGAACGCCCTGCTGGGCCCTGGCGCCGCCATCACCTCCGCGCTCCCGGGCTCGGAGACCTACAACCCGCACGTGCTGCGGGCCCTCGACGGGGTCGACCTCGAGCTGGTGGTCGAGCTCGCGAGGGTGCCCGCGCGCCTCGACGTGGTGCTCGGGCTGAAGGTGGGCGACACGCTGCCGCTGGGCATCCCGGTGAGCGAACCGGTGAGCGTGCGCATCGACGACAAGCCGATGTTCCGAGGCAGGCCGACCACCGTCGCGGGCTGCATCGCCGTCCGCATCGAGTGACAGGCACGATCGTTGATTAGGTGATGGATCGCCCGGGGGTTTCGCTTCGCCCGGGGAGGAGATCCATCGCCCGCCATGAGCCTGCAGGTACCTGCCATCAACCCCGAGACGGGCCTCCCCATCGAGGTCGCGGCGCCTTCCGCCGACGCGCCGCCTGCCTACCACCTGCTGCGAGACGTCGAGGTCGAGATCACCGTCGAGATCGGGCGCCGCCAGATGCGCATCGCCGACGTGCTGAAGCTCTCCCCCGGCCAGACCCTCTCGCTCACCAAGGCCGCGGGCGAGCCGCTCGACCTCTACGTGAACGGCCGCCTCCTCGGCCGCGGCGAGGCCGTCGTCATCGGCGACCAGTACGGCGTGCGCATCACCGAGCTCATCTCCGCCGAACCCGGAGGACGCCCATGAACAAGACGCCCCGCATCCTGAGCGCCATCGCGTTGACGGCCCTGGTTGGCGTCTTGACGGCGCCCGCCGCGCAGGCCCAGCAGGTCGACGCCACCCCCGACTACCAGCAGGTGGCCCGCCGCTACTACCGCACGCGCCGCTCGCACCGCCACGCCCCGCCCGCTCCGCCCGCCGCGGTCGCACCCCCCGCAGCCGCCGCCCGCGCGCCGGTCGTCGCATCGCCAGCGCGCGTTCCGGCTCCGGCTCCCGTGGTCGCGGCTCCCGTGGTCGCGGCCCCCGCCCGGGCTCCCTCGGTCGCGGCTCCCGTGGTCGCGGCCCCCGTGCTCGCGGCGCCCGCGCCTGCGCCCGTGGTCGAGGTGCCTGCCCCTTCGCCCGCCGCGACGCCGCTGCCGGTGCGTCACGGTCGCCCGCTGGTGATGGCCGCCCGCCAGACCTATCCCAGCGGCGGATGGAAGATCCTCGTGGGCTTCGGCGGCCTCGGGCTCGCGCTCTTCCTCTGGAAGCGCCGGGTCCCGGTGTCGACGCTCAGCCTCGGCTGCGAGATCCAGGTGGTGAACCGCACCTCCATCGGAGGGAAGTGCGAGCTGATCGTGGTCGACGTCGGCGGGCAGCGCATGCTCCTCGGCGCCACCAGCGGATCGGTGCAGTACCTCGCCGCCATCGACGGCCCCGAGCCCGCGAGCGCCGGCGCCCCCGACAAGACCGCGGGCTTCGAGTCGATGTTCGCCGCGGCCCGCTCCCGCACCCGGGAGAGGGGCATCGAGCCCCGCCCTCGCGAGATGGCCGCCGAGCGCCCTCGCGACACCTCGCGCTCCCCGCTCAACCCGCAGCCCCTGCGCACCGAGGCTCCCGCCCGCAGGACCACTGCCCCGGAGGGCCAGGTCGCCGGCCTGCTCGCGCTCGGGGTCCTTCGTTGATCGCGCCCCGCCGCCTCCTCGCCCTCGCGACGGCGGCGGCCGCCTCGCTCCTCCCGGCGCTCGCCTGGGCCGACCCGCTGCCCTCCCCGGGCAACGTGCTCACCGACCCCGGGCTCACGCCCCAGCTCAAGATCCTCGCGCTCCTCACGCTGCTCTCGCTGCTCCCGGCCATCGTGCTGACGATGACCTCCTTCACCCGCGTGGTGGTGGTGCTGGGCTTCGTGCGCCACGGCATCGGAACCCAGCAGTCGCCCCCCACGCAGGTCATCGTCGGGCTCGCGATCTTCCTCACGGCCTTCACCATGGCGCCGGTGACCACGGCCATCGCCCGTGACGCCTGGGAGCCCTACGCCTCCGGCCGCATCACCGCCGAGCAGGCCGTCGCCAGGGCCACCACGCCGCTCCGCAGCTTCATGCTCCGGCAGACCCGCGAGGCCGACCTCGCCCTCTTCTACGAGGCCTCCCGCCAGGCGCTTCCGCAGACCGAGGAGGAGGTGCCCCTGCGCATCGCCGCCCCGGCCTTCGTGGTGAGCGAGCTCACGACGGCCTTCCAGATGGGCGTGATGGTGCTGCTGCCCTTCCTGGTCATCGACCTCGTGGTCTCGGCGCTGCTGATGTCGATGGGCATGATGATGGTCCCGCCCTCGACGCTCAGCCTGCCCGTCAAGCTGCTGCTCTTCGTGGTCGCCGACGGCTGGCACCTGCTCGTCGGATCGCTCCTGCGGAGCTTCGCGTGACCACCGACGGCGCCCTCGCGCTGATGTTCGACCTCTTCGTCACCTGCGCTCGGGTGGGCGGCCCGCTGCTGCTCATCGCCCTCGTGGCGGGCCTCGTCGTCGGCGTCGCGCAGGCCGCCACGCAGCTCAACGAGAGCAGCGTGAGCTTCGTGGTGAAGGCCACCGCCATGGTCGTCACGCTGCTGCTGCTCGGTCCCACGATCGGCGGCTTCGCGGTGCAGTACACCCGCACCAGCCTGCAGGCCATCGAGCACGTCGTCCGGGGATGAACCTCCCGCACGAGCTCATGGCGCAGGCCCTGGGCGCGGCCCTGGCCTTCTCTCGCACCGCGGGCTTCGTGGTCACCTCGCCCTTCCCCGGCCCGTACACCGGGCCCACCCAGCGCCTCGGGCTCGCGCTGATGCTCGCCTGGGTCGCCAGCGCCTGCGCCCCGGCCACCCCCTTCACCCACCTCGACATCCGCCTCTTCGGCCACGCCGCCTCCGAGCTCGCGGTGGGCCTGCTCCTGGGCGCGGCCTTCCGCTTCGTGCTCTCCGCCGCCGAGGTGCTGGCGCAGACGGTCTCGCTCTCCACGGCGCTCTCCTCGCCGTCGATCTTCAACCCCACCATCGAGTCGACGGAGGCGCCGCTCGCCTTCGCGGTCTCGCTCATGGGCGTGCTGGTCGCCCTCGCCGTGGGCGCCCACCGGGTGGCCATCCTCTGGCTGCTGGAGTCCTTCCGGGCGCTCCCCGTCGGGGTCACGGTCCCCTTCGACGCCGCCGCCGGAACCTTCGTCGACCTCGCCGCCGAGGCGATGGTGGTCGGCGTCAACCAGGCGCTGCCCGTCGTCGTGGTGACGCTCGTCACGCAGGTGACGCTGGCGATGATCGCCCGCGCCGCCCCGGCGCTGCAGCTCTTCAACGTCGGCATCGGGATCATCGTCGCCGCGGGCACGGCCGTCTTCATGTCCTCGCTGAGGGACGTCACCTCCGGCCTCGGCCAGCACTTCCTCACCCTCTCCGCGCGCATCGAGCACCTGCTCTCGGTGCTCGGAACCTGATCCTCCGATGAGCGACGCAGACCAGGGCGAGAGAGAGTTCGACCCGACCCCCCAGCGGAGGGAGCAGTTTCGCAAGGACGGCCGCTACGCCAAGGCTCGCGACGCGGGCGGGGTCGCGGCGACGATCGCCGTGGTGGCGGTGCTCCTCGGCTCGCGGCCCATCATGTCGCGCGCGGCGGGGCTGCTCTTCGCCAACAGCCTCGGCGACCTCGGGGCCCTGGAGCGGGTGGGCATCGGCCGAACGCTCGCGCTGCTCGGCGGGCTGATGCTCTCCCTCGTCGGCCCGGCGATCCTCGCGGCGGCGGCGGCGGCGATGGCGGTGGGCCTCGCCCAGACGGGCCTCGAGGTGAGCTCCGAAGGCATCGGGTTCAAGCTCGAGCGGCTCAACCCCATCGAGGGGCTCAAGCGGCTGTTCTCGTTCAAGCAGGGCGCCGCGGAGGTGGCGCTGGGGATGCTACGCGTGTGGGTGGTGGGCTGGGTGGCGTGGCGGGCGCTCGCGCGCGACCTGCCCTCGCTCGTGGGCCTCTCCAGGCTGCCGACGGACGCGGCCATGGGGCGAGGGGCGGAGGTGATCGTGCGGGTGGTGCTGCACGCGCTGCTGGCGCTCTCCCTGGTCGCGGCCGTCGATTACGGCTGGAGCTGGTGGAAGCTGGAGCGGGACATGAAGATGACCCGCCGCGAGATGATGGACGAGAACCGCTCGCAGGAGGGCGACCCCAAGGCCAAGGGGCGGATGAAGGCCCGGGCGAGGGCGATGGCGCGCAAGCGCTCGCTGGCCAACGTCAAGCAGGCCGACGTGGTGGTGACCAACCCGACGCACGTCGCGGTGGCGCTGCGCTACGCCGAGGGCGACGCCGCGCCGGTGGTGGTCGCCAAGGGGCACGACGCGATGGCGCTGCAGATCCGCACCGAGGCCCGGAGGCACGGGGTCCCCATCCTGGAGAACCGCAAGCTCGCCCGCGCCCTCGACGCCGAGGTGCCGCTGGGGAAGATGGTCCCCGGCAAGCACTTCGCGGCCGTGGCCCGGGTGCTGGCCTGGGTCTACAAGATCCGGCCCTCGGCCCGGCGTGTGCGTAGCGCCCGGCCATGAGCGCGCAGGCCCCCACCCGAAGCAGCGACCGCTGGGACATGGTGGTGCCGCTCGGCATCATCGGCGTCGTCCTGATGATGGTGCTGCCGGTGCCGGCGCCGCTCCTCGACGTGCTGCTCTCCTTCTCCGTCGCCCTGGCGGTGGGGGTCTTCCTCACGGCGCTCTTCATCGAGGAGGCGCTGGAGTTCAGCGCCTTCCCGGCCTTCGTGCTCATCGCCACGCTGCTGCGCCTCAGCCTCAACGTGGCCACCACCCGGCGCATCCTGCTGCACGGCGCCGAGGGGCCGAGCGCCGCAGGGCACGTCGTCGAGGCCTTCGGCCGCTTCGTGGTCGAGGGCAACGTGCTGGTCGGGCTCGTGGTCTTCCTCATCCTGGCGGTGATCAACTTCGTGGTGATCACCAAGGGCGCCGGGCGCGTCGCGGAGGTGGCCGCGCGCTTCACCCTCGACGCGATGCCCGGCAAGCAGATGGCCATCGACGCCGACCTGGCCTCCGGCGCCCTCGACGGCGAAGGCGCCCGCAGCCGCCGCAAGAACCTGGAGCGCGAGGCCGACTTCTTCGGCGCCATGGACGGCGCCAGCAAGTTCGTCCACGGCGACGCCATCGCGGGCCTGCTCATCACGGCCATCAACCTCGTCGGCGGCCTCGTCATGGGGCTCTCCTCGGGGATGGACCTCGCCCAGGCCGGCGAGACCTTCTCGGTGCTGAGCGTCGGCGACGCGCTCTCCACGCAGATCCCCGCGCTGCTGATCTCCGCCGCGGCGGGCATCGTGGTGACCCGCAGCGCCACCCGCGAGCCCATCGGCCGGGCCTTCAGCGACCAGCTCCTCGGCCGCCCGAGGCCCGTGCTGATGACCGCCGGAATCATGACGCTCCTGGCGCTGGTGCCCGGGATGCCGGCCTTCCCCTGCCTGCTGATGGCGGGCGGCCTGGTGCTGGCCTCCCGCTCCCGCACCCGCAGGACCGAGGCCGCCACCGCCGCCGCGGGGGCCGCCTCCGAGCCGAGGCGCTCGGCCTCCGAGGAGGTCGACGCCGCCCTCGGGCTGGAGACGCTCACCCTGGAGGTCGGCTACGAGCTCGTCGGCGTGGTCGACACCGCCCGCGGAGGAACCCTCCTCGACCGCGTGGCCGCGCTGCGCCAGCAGCTCGCGCGCGACCTCGGCCTGGTGATGCCGCCGGTGCACGTGGGCGACAACCTGTCGCTCCAGCCCGGCGGGTACCGGGTGCTCATCCTCGGCAACGAGATCGGCCGCGGGCTCTGCCGCGCGGGCCGGCTGCTGGCGGTCGACCCCAGCGGGATGTCCCCCGCGCTCGACGGGGAGCGCACCACCGACCCGACCTTCAACATGCCCGCGTGGTGGATCGCCCAGCGCGACAAGGAGCTCGCCGAGGCCCTCGGGTACACGGTGGTCGACCACGCGACGATCCTCGCGACGCACCTTGGCGAGCTGCTCCGTACGAACGCCCACCGGCTGCTGGGGCGCCAGGAGGTGCAGCACCTGCTGGAGGTGCTGGCGCGCACCGCGCCGAAGCTGGTCGACGACGTGGTGCCGGGGCTCATCTCCCTGGGCGACCTGCTGCGGGTGCTGCGCAACCTGGTCCGGGAGTCGGTCTCCATCCGGGACATGCGCACGATCCTGGAGTCGCTGGCGGAGTTCAGCGCGCAGACCAAGGACGTCGAGCAGCTGACCGAGCTGGTGCGGGAGCGCCTCGCGCCGCAGATCACGTCGCGCTTCAAGGGCGGGGACAGCAGCGTCGCCGCCATGACGCTCGACGCCTCGCTCGAGGACATCCTTCGCCGATCGCTCCGGGACATCGCCGCGGGCACGGGCGGCGCCCTCGACCCTGCGCTGCTCCGCGGCGTGGTGCAGTCCGCCGAGCGCGCGGTGGGCACCTTCAACGCCCAGGGCGTCACGCCGCTGCTGGTATCGCCGCCGGACCTGCGCCGCTACGTGAGGGCGATCTTCGAGTGGAAGCTCCCTCAGCTCGCGATCGTGTCCTTCCGGGAGATCGAGCCGAGCGCCCAGCTCCGGGTGATCGAGCGCCTCGGCCCGGCCCATGCACTGGACGGCCGTTGAGGTTGAGAGCGAGATGATGAGACGTCAGGTCTTTCGCGGACGCACGCTGGCCTCGGCCCGTCAGGCCGCCGAGCAGGTGTTCGGGAGCGGCGCCGTGCTCCTGACGACCCGCGAGGTTCGCCGCCCCGGGCTCGCGGGGATGCTGGGCACCACGGAGATCGAGGTGGTCGCCGCCGCCCCGGAGGCCGAAGCCCCGCCCTCGGTCCCTCCGCCTGCGCCTTCCCGGCCGTCGACGCAGCTCTTCGCCCAGGAGGCCTACGCCCCCGAGCGTCGGCCCGACGTGGCCGCGGTCGCCACGCTCCGCAACGAGCTTCGCTCCGAGCTCCGGTCGCTCAAGGCCTCCTCGCTCCAGTCCGATCGGGGCGCCCCCGACCTCCTGGCCGAGCTCGCGGCGCTGCGCGTCGCCATCGAGGACGCGACGCCCGCGCTTCGCCTCGGCGACGAGGCCGCCGCGATGCTCCGCCGGCTGGGCATCGAAGGCTCCGCGGCCGCCGGCGTGGCCCGCTGGCTCAAGGGCCCCGAAGACGGCCGCGCCCTCTCCGAGCGGATGCGCGACGCGCTCTCCGAGGCGATCAAGGTGACCGCCTGGCCGCTCGCGACCCCGGGGCGCGCGGTGATCGCCCTCGCCGGGCCGACCGGCGTCGGCAAGACGACGACCATCGCCAAGCTGGCGGCGCACGCCACCATCGACCGGCGCTCGGTGACCCTGGTGACCTGCGACGGCTTCCGCGTGGGCGCGGTCGAGCAGCTCCAGCGCTACGCCACGCTGCTGGGCGCCCAGTTCGTCTCGGTGGGCACCGCCGAAGAGCTGGCGCGCTGCCTCGACGAGGCCACCACCGACCTGGTCTTCGTCGACACGGCGGGCCGCCGACCGCCGGCCGACGGCGCCGAGAGCCTCCTCGCCGCGCAGGCCTTCGGGGAGCGCGACCGTGGCTACGCGCGCCACGTGCTGCTCTGCCTTCCGGCCGCGCTCCGGGCGCAGGACGCGGCCTCGGCGCTCAAGACCTTCGGCTCGCTCGACCCGACGGCCCTGGCGATCACCAAGATCGACGAGACCTCGGCGCCGTCGGGGCTCCTGCACGGGACGGCCGCCTCGGGGCTCCCGCTGTCGGTGCTCTGCGCGGGGCAGGAGGTGCCCGAGCACATCGCCCAGGCGACCGTCGCGGCGATCCTCGACCAGCTCGTGCCGCGATCCGGCGCCCGGGGATCGGCGGCATGAACGTCCCTGCGCTCGGCGTGGTGGAGGGCGACGCCCGCAGGGCGCTCGACAAGGCGCAGTACGAGCGGTTTCTCCCGATCGTGCGGCGCATCGCCATGCGCGCGGCGCGGCGGGTTCCGAGGCACATCGCGGTGGCCGACCTGGTGAGCTGCGGCTGGCTCGGGCTGATGGAGGCCTTCCACCGAGCGGCCCCGGGCATGGCCCCGGAGGAGTTCGAGGCCTACGCGTCGTACCGCATCCGCGGGGCGATGCTCGACTACCTCCGCAGCCTCGACACGGGCTCGAAGCACATGCGCCGCGCCTCGCGCGACCTCTCCCGCACCATCAAGAACCTCGGTCAGTCCCTCGGCCGCGCCCCCACGGAGCAGGAGATCGCCCAGTCGCTGGGCATGACCGAGCCCGGCTACCAGGAGCACCTGGCGCGGCTCTCCGAGGCCGGGATGACCCGGCTGGAGCTGTTCGACTTCGACCACGACAAGGTCGACTCCGGGGTCGAGCCCGCCGACGACGCCCTCGCGCACCGCCAGCTCGCTGACGCGCTCGCCGACGCGGTGACGCAGCTCCCGGCGCGGCTCCAGATGGTGCTGGCGCTCTACTACCAGGAGGAGTGCACCCTCAAGGAGATCGGGGCGGTGCTCAACCTCAGCGAGTCGATGATCTCCCGTCTCCACACCGAGGCGGTGCACCGCCTCCGCGCAGCGATCGGAAGGGAATGAACCCATGAGCGATGGCATCTACGTGGCCCTGAGCGGCGCCCTCGGGCAGTCGACGCTCCTCGAGTCGACCGCCAACAACCTGGCCAACGCCTCGACGGATGGATACCACCGGGTGCATCCGGTGTTTCAGCAGGTGCTCTCCGCGGCGGGCGGCGCGGTGTCGCGTCGCACCCCGGGGGTCACCGTGGCGCGGCTGCAGGTCGACCAGAGCGCGGGGGCGTTTCGTCCCACCGGGCGCGCGCTGGACGCGTCGCTGCCCGAAGACACCTGGCTGGCGGTGTCGACCCCTCGGGGAGAGCGCTACACGCGCGCGGTGTCGCTGACCATCGACCCCACCGGGGCGGTGCGCACCGCGCAGGGCCACGCGGTGATGGGCGAGACGGGTCGGCCGCTGCAGGTCCCCCCGGGCACGCTCGACGTGGGGATCACCGCGACGGGAGAGCTGCGCAACGTCGACACCCTGGTGGGCAGGCTACGGCTGGTGCGCTTCAACCAGCCGCAGCAGCTTCTTCAGGAGGGCGCGACGCTGGTGGCCGCGGGCGGCGCGGCGCCGACGCTGGCGGTCAACCCCTCGCTGACGGTGGGCTCGCTGGAGGGATCCAACGCGACCACGGTCACGTCGATGACCGAGATGGTGACGGCGACGCGCACCTTCGAGGCCTTTCAGCGGGTGATCGACGCCTTCCGCGAGGCCGACCGCCGCGTGGTGTCCTCGGTGCCGGGCTCCCTCGGCTGAGCGCCGCGATGCGCGTCGACGCCGTCTCCCCGCTCGGCTCCGCAGCCTCCGAGGCGCCTCGCGCGAGGTCCTCGCAGGAGGTTCCGCTCGCCCGCACGGTGACGTCGCGGGAGGAGATCCGCGAGGCGCTCGGCCGCTCCTTCGAGGCGGTGATGGGCGAGGCCCCGACGCCCGCGGCGCTCGACCTGCTCAGCGCCCAGGCGAGCCTCGAGACCGGCCGCGGCCGCAGCATGTACAACTTCAATTTCGGGGGCATCAAGGGCACGAGCCCGGGCGGCCTCACCACCGTCGCTCGCACCCACGAGTGGGAGGGCGGGGCTCGCTACGAGACCCACGCGCACTTCCGCGCGTACGGCTCCCTCGACGAGGGCGCCCAGGACTTCCTCTCGCTGCTTCACCGCCGCTACGCGGGCGCGGTGGAGGCGGCGACGCGCGGCGACGTCGACGGCTACGCTCACGCCCTCAAGCAGGGCGGCTATTTCACCGGACCCGAGGATCGCTACGCCAACGACCTCCGCGGCTTGCTGGGCCTCCCCCGAGGCCCCGAGGGGCTGAGCCCGTCCGCGCCCTCGGCCGCCCTCGACGGGGGCGCTGGCCTCGGCGACTTCTCCTCGTCGAGTCAGGTGGCCCTGATGCTCAACGCGGTGTCGATGAGCATCGCGCGCATCGCCGACCCTCGACCCGAGCGGGACTGAACCCTCGCTCGGTCCGCTCCCTCATTCAGTCCGCGGTCGCGTCCATCGCGGCATCCACCGCGACGTCCACCGCGACATCCTCCGCGGCGTCCGTCGATGCGCCGCCGTCGGCCACGACATCCGCCACCGTCGTATCGGCCATCGTCGTATCCGTCACCAGCGGCGCATCCACGACCACGGCGGTGTCCACCACGGCGGTGTCGGCCACGCCGGTGTCGGCGTCCGTCGGCGGGATGGCGCACCTGGTCGCGAGGCAGCTCAGGGGCTGCGCGCAGTCGCTGTGGCGCACGCAGCGACCGTCCTCGCAGCCGAGGGCGAGCGCGGCGAGCATAGCGAGCGCGGCGAGGCCGCGTCGATCAGAGGTGGATCGCGACACCGAGCGCTCCGTTGGTGGCGAAGAGGACCGACCGCGCGGGCACGTCGTTGCCGAGGAAGAAGACGTCCACGGAGAGCGCGCCGATGAGGGACACGACGCTGCCGAGGCGCAGGTCGAAGGTGACCGAGGCCTCCGGTCCGGCGAGCACGTAGGGCGCGAAGAAGATCGCCGCCGCGACGCCCGGGCGCAGCGTCAGCCTCCCCACGCTGCGAGAGAACTCGAAGCGCGGAACCACCCCGACGCTGGTGCGCCCGTCCACCTCGGCGCGCAGCGAGAAGCCGGTGACCCACTGAGGGGTCGTGCTGTGCCAGGTCCGCCAGGCGACGTCGACGTAGACGGGCGTGTGCGTCGCGTACGAGTTGCCACCGCCGCTGCTGCCCAGCGACAGCCCCGAGGCGCCGCTGAGGGCGATGGAATGATACTGCGTCGGAGCCTGCGTCTGCGCGTCCGAGACCGCAGCCGCCAGTAGGATCTCCGCCGCGACGAGCGCTCCGAAGGCGAAGGGAGAAGCGAGGGACGACACGGTGGCTGCGGCGATTGGGCAGCGCTTCGATGCCTATTGTCAAGAAAGTCGGAGACCGGCTATCCATGCCCTCGGAGCGGACGACGATGTTCTACGTGCATGGGGTGCAAGGGAGGCTGTTCGAGGGCCCCCTGGAAGACCTGCGTCGGGTCGAGTCGGTGCAGCGGGCTTCGGCGGCCCGCGCGGTCTCTCCCATCGGCGTCGATGCGGGAGAGCGCGACCCGGTCGAGGCGATGCTCGCACGGCGGGCCGACGGTCCGCCCCGCAACGCGCTGTCGGCCTACGCGCAGAGCGTCCCGGTGTCGGCGCCCCGTCACGCGGTGACCCGGGTGGAGGAGCTGATGAGCCGCTCGGTGGTGACCGTGCGCGCGGAGGCCTCGGTGCTCGATGCGTGGACGCTGCTGGCCGCGCGCTCCTTCGGGCAGGCGCCGGTCGTCGATGGGCGGGGCGCCCTCGTGGGGCTGCTGACCCGCGCCGACCTGCTGCGCTCCGATCGCCTTCCTGCTCCGGGCATCGACGTGCGGGTGTGGGCGGCCTTCCTCGCGCGTCGTGTGGCCGACGTCATGTGGACCCCGGTGCCCGGCGTCTCGCCCGAGACGGACATCCGCCGGGCTGCGAGCGCGCTGCTGGACACCGGGCTGCCGGGGCTGCCGGTGGTCGACGAGGCGGGCGCCCTCACGGGCTTCCTCTCCCGCACGGACATCCTCCGCGCGGTGGCCCACGACCCGCCGCTCGACCTCTGGCTTCGCTGACGGATACTTTCCCCAACACCGCCATGAGATCCACCGCGCTCGTCTGCCTCGTGGGATCGCTCCTCTCCACGGCCTCGGTCGCGTGGGCGCAGGACCTCGTCGACGGCACCGGGTACTTCCGCGGCCCCGCGGCCGGGGTCGTCACCGGCGACGGCACCGGGTACTTCCGCGGGGTGGCGCCCTCCGCGCCGCCTCCGCCGCGTAGCCCGGTCGCGACCGTGCCCCCGGCTCCCATGCCCTATGGCCAGGGCGCCTGGTGGTCCTGGGCATTCCCCTCCTGGGGATGGTTCGGCAGTCCGCTGATGGGCAGTCGGCTCTTCCCATATGGATATGGGACACCGCGCTCTCTCTTCCCTGCAACGGGCCGTCTTCTTGACGCCTCGATGCATCGACGCTTTGCTCGCTCGCCGATGCCTCTCGTCAACGAATACCGTCCCTGGTGAGCTCCATGCTGAAGGTCGACCCGTTCGAGCACCTGGGCCCCGGCGTGGTGGTGTCCATCGACGTCGGCGACAACATCTCGCTCTCCTTCCGCGTCGAGCGCACCGACCCCGCGCAGCGCCGGGTGCACCTGCACCTCGAGGGAGACGAGCGCGCGGCCGACGGCGTGGAGTTCGTCGACTGGCGCGTGTTCATGCTGCTGGGCCAGCACCGGTCGAGCAGCTCCGGCCCCGTGGCGGTGAGCGTCCCCACCGAGCTCCGCGGGCTGTCTCGAAGCCCGCTGCGGCTGGAGCTCGAGGTGCTCGAAGGCACCGCGCTCATGCAGCGCCGCAGCCTGTACCGCACCACGCGCCCCGGCATCCGGGCGAGGGTGCGGGTCGACGGTGCGACCGAGGCCTTGCAGGGAGACGTCCTCGACCTGAGCGCGTCGGGCCTGGCGCTGAGCACCTACGTCTCTCCTCCCTCGACGGGCACCGGGCTCGACCTCGAGGTGCTGCTCCCGACGGGTGAGTCGTTGCCCGCGCGCGGTCGGCTGGTCGGCGCGATGGCCCGCGGCTCCGGGGGAGACGACTGGCGCTGGAACGTCCAGTTCGACGATCTCCCCGCGGCGGTGCGCGACGCGCTGCGGTCCTACATCCACCGCGCGCAGCCGTAGCGGCGATGGACGCGCCCGATCCCTTCACCCTGATCAGCGCCGGCATGCGGGTGCAGCTCGAGCTGGCTCCCGAGCAGCGGGTGCGCCTCGTGGTGGACTTCGTCCGCAAGGGCCTCTCGACCATCTGGTGCCATCGCGGACCCGAGCGCGAGCTGCCCGAGCTCGCCGCCGGATCGCGGGTGCTCACCCTGGAGGCCGGTGACATGAGCGGGCTGCTGAAGGTCCCCGTGATGCCGACCGCCGTGGCCGTCGCCGATCGCTCCGACGGCAGGGTGCTCACGGTCAGCCTGAAGGTCCTGTCGGGCACGATCTGGGTACAGCGGCGCAAGTACATCCGTCTGCGCAACCCGCCCATGGCGCTAGACCTCCGGCTCGCGGGCGCGACCCTCGGGGTCGAAGCGCGAGCGCTCAACCTCGGCGGCGGCGGCCTTGCGGTGGCGGTGCCGACCGACGGCTTCCGCCCCGGCGACCAGGTGGAGCTGCAGTTCAGGATCGCGAACATCGCCCCGCTCCCGGCGCGAGGAACGGTGCTGCGTGTGGAGCCTCTTCTCGGCGGTGACTCGGTGCTGGCGATCCAGCTCACCGAGATCCGGGAGAGCCACCGTGACCGCCTGGTGAGCCTGATCTTCCGAGAGCAGACGCGACGTCGCATCGCGGAGTGACGCCCCCTCCCTGACCGTGTCGCCCGGTCGAGGCGCTAAGCCACAACTGAGGAACGCTGCCACGGAGGGGCAAGCCCGACGCGGTCGCGGAAGGCGCGCGGGCCTTGGGCCAACACCTCGTCATGCCGTAGGTAATCCTGCATCGCGTCGCCAGGGCATGAGCGCTGCAATGCTCGCAGACTGTCGTAGTTCGCGAGACGAAGTGCACGACCGGATGGGGCCCGTCTTTCTTCTCCTCGCGGGGCCTTTCGACCGCAATCGCGAAGCGAGGTGTCACCGTGAACACGCTGCATCTGGGGTATCTCCCTGTCCTCCACTCCTACGTGACCGCAGGGCCGACATGAGCCCCTGGGTCCTCGCTCGCATCGCCGCGATCGCCGGCGCATGCCTGCTCTCGGGCTGCTCCCAGGAGCTCGCGACCTCGCCGGGCGCGGACGCCTCGGAGCACGACGCGCCTCGACTCCCTGAGGTCGATGCCCGCCAGCCGATCCTGCCCCTGCTCTTCGTCGACGCCGGGGTCGCGAGCCCGCATGACGCGCCCGGCACGGACGCTCCGAGCGTCACGCCCGACGGGGGCGTCCCCGATGTGGTGGGCGTCCCCGATGTGGTGGGCGTCCCCGATGTGTCGATGCCCGTGGATGCAGCCCCGATCGAGGCGGGCGCTCCGGTGGACGTCGGCGATCGTGACGCCTCGCTCCCCGTCGACACGGGCGCCCCGACGGACACCGGTCCTCGCGGGGGCCCGGCCACGGCCGATCGGCCTGTGCCCGTCGATGTGCCCGCCCTGGTCGATGTAGGGACGCTGCCTGGCTCCAGCCCCGCCATCCCCACGTGGGACGGAGCGACGGTGGCGCACGTGCGTGAGCTGCGCGCCCGCGGCGTGGCGATGGGCAACCGCCTCGGGGTCTTCGCGAAGATCGGCGACTCCATCACCGAGAGCGGGAGCTTCCTCTTCGACATCGGCTTCGGCTGGGCCGAGCTGGGCGGCTACGGAGCCCTCAACACCACGATCCAGTACTTCGGCGCGACGACGCTCGACGGCGGGGTGAGCTCCTTCAACCGATCGAGCGCCTGCGCCACCGCCGGGTGGACCACCGACGACGCGCTGGCCGGCGGCAACGACGCCCCCATCTGGCGTGAGCTCCGCGCGATCCGCCCTTCCTGGGCGATCGTGATGTACGGCACCAACGACGTCGATCGAAGCACCGTCGCGGCCTTCACCGTCAACCTGAACCGCATCGTCGACATCATCGAGTCGGTCGGGACGGTGCCCGTGCTCAGCACCATCCCCGACCGCTACGACGGCGCCGATCGCGCAGCCAGGGCGCTGCAGATCTCCGCGGCGATCCGTAGCGTGGCGGCGGCGAGGCACGTCCCGCTGCTCGACTACTGGGCCGCGCTCCAGGGGCTCCCCATGCACGGCGTCTCCGACGACGGCATCCACCCCAGCGTGTACCTCTCCGGTGGCAGCACGGCCTCGGCCAGCTTCACCCCGGCGGGCCTGCAGTACGGCTACAACATGCGCAACCTCACCGCGCTGCTGATGCTCGACCGCATGCGCTCTCTCCCCTGATCGCGACGCCCGATCTCCCCGTGGTGGGTGTGACCACACCCCGTGGGTGAGAGGCGCAGCCCAACGCTCCCTCCGACCACCGCCGTGTACGCCGACCTCCTCGACCTCCTCGTCGCCCTCGACCGCATCCCGCAGGACCCGCGGTACCACCCCGAGGGCGACGCCCTCTATCACTCCCTCCAGGTGTTCCAGCACGCCCGCCGAGAGTCGCGAGACCCGGCGCTCGTCGCGGCCGCGCTTCTGCACGACGTCGGCAAGGCCCTCCGCTCCGGCGACCACGCCGTCGAGGGCGCCGACCTCCTCGAAGGCCTCGTCGCGCCCCGGGTGGTCTGGCTCGTTCGCCACCACCTCGACCTGCTCCACAGCCCCGGCGCGACCCGTCGCCACTTACGGGGTACAGTAAAACTTCATGACCTCGAGCTCCTCCGCCGCTGGGACCTGGCGGGCCGCTCGCCCCGAGCGAGCGTGTGCTCCCCTGAAGAAGCCGTGACCCACCTCACCCTCGACCCTGCTGCCCTCGGCCCCGACGCCGACGAATCCCCCCATGGAAAGGACCCTTCCTCCCGCTGACCGTCTCTGTCTCCGCGCGACCTTCGACCGGGTCCCCGCCGACGCCGCGCTCTGGGCGCCGCCGGACGCCTCCCTCGACGAGCTCCGGGACGCCGTCCGCCGCGCCGTCGAGGCCGTGCTCTCCGACCGTCAGCGAGCCATCGTCGAGTGGCACTTCTTCGAGGGCATCTCCCAGGGAGAGATCGCCCGCCGCCTGGGCGTGAGCCAGCAGGTGGTGCAGAAGTCCATCTACGGCGTCACCCGCCGAGGCCGCCCGGTCGGCGGGTCGCTTCGCCGACTTCGCGAGGCCCTCACCGCCCCTCCTGGGAGCACGGACCGCTGATGGCGCGCATGGGACCAGGCGGGCTTCGCGGAGCGATCGCGGGCGAGGCCGCGAGGCTCATGTACGAAGAGGGCGTGAAGCAGTACTTCACCGCCAAGCGGCTGGCGGCCAAACGCCTCCTCGGCCGGGTCGGCGGTCGTCGGACGCGCTACCACCCGCAGGATCTGCCCTCCAACGGCGAGATCCGAGCCGCGCTGCTGGCGATCGCGGAGTACGCCGAGGGCTCCGGTCGCACGAAGCGGCTCTTCGCGATGCGGGCGGTGGCGCTGCGGGCGATGAGGGCCCTCGAGCCCTTCGAGCCGAGGCTCATCGGGAGCGTCAGCACCGGGCACATCCGTCGAGGGAGCGACATCGACCTGCACGTCTTCACCGACGACGAGGACGCGCTGATGGAGCACCTCAAGGCCCTCGGCTGGCGCTGGGAGACCGAGCGGGTGTCGATCATGAAGGGCGGCGCGATGCGAGACTTCCTGCACGTCCACGTGCAGGACGCCTTCGAGCTGGAGCTCACCGTCTACCCCCGCCGCGACCTCCGCTTCCGCCCCCGCAGCAGCACCGACGGCAAGCCCATCGTCCGGGTGAAGGCCCACGCGCTGGAGGCGCTCATCGCCGAGGAGCACGGCCCCGACTGGCAGCGCTACCTCACCGACGGAAGCCTCCCGGAGCTTGCCGACGACGACGAGGACGAGGGGATGAGGGACCTCTCCTCCTGGGACGGGCTGCTGTGCCCCGACGACGAGGACGACGACCCGGAGATGGCGCCGACCGCCGAGGAGCTCGCGCTGGACGAAGGTCCCTACGACCCGCTGCCGGGCTTCGAGAAGACGTAGCGACGGTCAGTCGAGCGGGAGCGCCGCGATCTCCGCGCCCTCGGCGATGCCCAGGAACTCGAAGGCCGCGCGAGGGATCAGCACGGCGCCGTCGTCGTCGAAGCGCACGGCGCAGCTCGTCGCCCGGAAGTAGGGCGCCTTGTGGAGGTCGGTGGCGACCAGGGCCCGGGTGCCGTCGAACTCGTCCACGGGGCGCGCCGGGCCCCGGTGGGTGCGGCGCAGCAGCAGGATCTCGTCGGTGGCCGCCCGGAAGTGCGGACCGCCGTCGAAGGGGTCGATGCGGTGGCAGTACTGGAAGCCGATGCGCCGGAGCATCTTCTCGACGCCACGGGTCTCGCGCCCGACCTTGCCGATGACCTCCTGGGCGTCGGGGGGCAGCAGCGAGGCGTAGATGTCCCCGGTGGGGAAGAGCGACTTGATGAACTCCTTGTTGCCCTTGGAGAGCCTGTCGGCCTCGGAGTAGCTCATGTCCGTGAACTTCCGGCCGAGCGCCTCCCAGAGGTGGCTGGTGCCGTCGGGCAGCAGCGGCGGGAGCAGCTCGGCGACCACGTCGTTGCGGAAGAGCCCGCGGTGCATCGCCATGAACAGGAAGCGCACGTAGGAGATCATCATCCCCACGCGCTCTGGCACCAGGCGAAATTCCGGCAGCACGATGAGCCCGCCGATCTCCGTGGGCCCCTCGTAGGAGTGCCCGAGGCGCAGCAGCGTGTGGACGAAGTGCCGGTCGAGGGTCTGGCTGTATTTCTCCTCCACGATCACGTCGAGGAAGATGTACGGCGCGTCGCGGCGGCCGAGCTGCGCGAGGATCTTGCTGGTGCCGATGATCCGCTGCGCCAGGAGGTCTTCGATGACGAAGACGAACTCCCTCCTGCGCGGGTCTTTGACGGCGCCCGAGAACGACCGCATCGAGAGGTCGAGGATCTCCGCGACGGCCTCCGGGTCATCGGGGAGGTTCACCGTGTTGAGGTGCCGCGCCAGCTCCATCATCTGCGGCGCATCGTCCGGCGTCGCCCCTCGGATCACGTAGCGGAACATCCTGAACGCTCCCTTCAGAACTCCCGAGCGCTGTCGACGAGGATGGTCACCGGCCCCTCGTTGACGCTCTCCACCAGCATCTCCGCCCGGAACACCCCCGTCTCTACCACGACCCCGCGCGCCCGGATGAGCTCCCCCACCCGACGGTAGAGGGCCTCCGCGGCCACGGGCTCCATCGCCCGATCGAAGGACGGCCGCCGCCCCCGGCGCATGTCGCCGTAGAGCGTGAACTGCGACACCAGCAGCACCGCGCCGCCCACCGTCGACACGTCGAGGCTCATCTTCCCCGCGGCGTCCTCGAAGACCCGCATCCCGACGATCTTGTCGGCCATGAAGACCGCCGCGGCCTCGTCGTCGCCGGCCCCGACGCCCAGGAAGACCAGCAGTCCCTTGGAGATCTCGCCGACCACCTCGCCGGCGACCCGCACCCGCGCCTCGGCCACCCGCTGCGCGACTGCCCTCATCGCCCGAGGTCCTGCGTCACCTTCGGTAGCTTCGCGTCCGGCGGTCGCACGTAGGTGGGCTCCATGCTCCCGTCGTCGAGGGTGGCCCTGCCCGCGAGCACCTCGAGGGCCACGGTGCGTCCGGTGGGCGATCCCAGCGCGCGGGGCCTCACGACGAAGCGATCGATACCGACCGAGGTAAGCCGGGTGACCGCGTGGGGGGCGAGGTCGCCGTAGACCACGACGAGGTGATGGCCCGCGGCCGCGAGGGCGCGCTCTCCGATCTCCTCGGGGGGCAGGTGCAGCAGCGGGAGCCACTCATGCTCGCCGAATCCCTCGGCGAAGAGCTCGTCGCGGCGCCCGTCGATGCAGGCGAGGGTGCGCGACCCGGGCGTGATGACCCCGCTCGCGAGCGCCTGGAGCGACCCGACGCCCCAGAGGGGAAGGCCCGTGGCGAGCTCCAGGCCCCGGATGGTGGCGAAGCCCGCGCGCAGCCCGGTGAACGACCCGGGGCCCCTCCCGATGGCCAGGGCGTCGAGCTCGTCGAGCCGCAGCCCCGAGAGGGTGAGCGCCTGCTCGATGAGCCCGAGCAGGTGGGTGGCGTGGCCCGTGGCGATGCGACGGTTGATCTCCGAGAGGACGCAGCCGTCGTCGACGACGGCGACGGAGGCGGTGGCGGTGCTGGTGTCGAGGGCGAGCAGGCGCATCAGGCCGAGCAGACTACCGCGGCCGACCGGGCGCATCGCGCCATGAAATCACCCGCGGGTCGGCGGCGTGCTCCGAGGCGAAGCGCTGGAGCTCGGCGCGGCGGAGTCGCTGCGGGCCGCCGAGCCAGGCGGCGTCGCGCAGGTCGAGCACGACGGGCCTGCCCTGGCGAAGCGCGTCTTCGAGGCGGGCCGAAGGGTCCGCGGGCCACGACCAGCCGGGGCAGAGGGTGGTCCAGCGAGGGGGAGGGGCGTCCCAGGAGGCGCGGTGCTCGCGGGCGATGCGCGCGGTGAGGCGCACCGCGGGGCAGGCCTGGCCCGTGACGATGACCGAGTCCGGGGGCACGCGCTGGAGGTCGCGGGGGAGGGCGGCGACGAGCTCTCTCAGCGGGCGCTGGCGGGCGTCGAGGAGGTGGCCTGCGAGCGGGAGCAATACCAGGGAGGGTAAGATCCAGAGGAGCTGAGCGCGACGGGGGAGCGAGCGGTCGAGCCAGGCCGCGGCAGGGAGCGAGGTCGCGACGACGAACTCCGTCAGCAGGTAGCGAGGCGAGAAGGCGATGTCCTGGTAGCGGGAGAGGGCGAGCAGCCCGAGGCTCGCGGGCACCACCATGGGCCACCAGCGATCGCGGGAGCGGGTCCACCACGCGGCGGCGGCGGGCAGCGCGACCGGGGAGAGCGCGACCAGCCAGAGGAGGTAGCGGGAGAGGGCCTCGCCGGGGGGACGAGGCTCTCGGCGCTCGGCGGCCATGCCGTGCATCCAGCGGGCGATGGAGGCGAGGTAGTCGGGGTTGGTCGCGCGGGCCAGGAGCAGGAGCGAGCCCGCGGAGAGCGCGAAGCCCGCGCCGAGGAGCAGCGTGTCTCGCACATGGCGACGGGTCGCACCCACGGGCACGAGGAGCGCGGTGAGGAGGTGTATCGCGGCCTGCTCGCGGAGCCCGAAGGCGAGTCCCACGAGGGCCCCGGAGCCGAGCACCGCGGCGGCGCCCGTCCCTCCGGCGCGGACCACCAGCGCCAGCAGGACCATCGCGGCGGCGGCGCCGTCGGTGAGCACGGCGTCCCGGGTGTGGGCTCCGGCGGGGGAGAGGGCGACGAGCAGGCCGGCGATCCAGGCGGCGCGGTGGGAGAGGCCGACGCGGCGGGCGAGCGAGGCGGCGAGGGGAGCGGCGAGGGCGGCGAAGGCGAGCCAGGCGTGGCGGAGCAGGGGCTCGATGGACCACGGGGAGGCGCCGAGGGAGAGGGCCACCCGGGTCGCGAGGTGCGAGGCAAGCACGAAGAGGGGACGGCCGAGCAGGAGGCCGCCGACGCGGCCGGTGAGCGCCTGCTCGACGTAGTTGAGGCTGTCCCAATAGAGCGGCGCGCGAGGCCCGATCGCGAGCGAGGCGGCCACGGCGGCGGACCAGAGCGCGAGGTGCCGGGTGTGCGCGGAGGTTGACGCATCGTCCGCCGCGCTGGCACGATCGAATCGGATCACCGGAAACGCGAGGCTGATGCGATGTTCAATGAGACCCTGCGGGAAATCGTCGAGGGAACCGAAGGCGGAGTCGCCGGGCTGCTCATGGGGTTCGACGGTATCGCCGTCGACAGCTGGACGCGAGAGGACAGCGAGCTCGACATCACCACCGTGGGCATGGAGCTCTCGATGGTCTTGAAGGACATCCAGCGCGCGGCCGAGCAGCTCGAGGCGGGCGGAGCGCGCGAGGTGGCGATCCAGGCGGAGAAGCTCACCACGGTGGTGCGCATGCTCAACGGCGACTACTTCGTGGCGCTCGCGCTCACGCCGGAGGGCAACCTCGGCAAGGGTCGCTTCCTGCTGCGCATCGCCGCGCCGAAGTTCGTCGCCGCCCTGAGCTGAGCCCCCTCGTGTCCGCTGCCCGCTGGAGCGTGCTGGTGCTGCACGGTCCCAACCTCAACCTGCTCGGAGTGCGGGAGCCGGAGATCTACGGCGACGCCACCCTCGCCGACATCGACGCCGCGGTGACCCGCGACGGCGCGGCGCTGGGCGCGAGCGTCGCCTGCTTCCAGTCCAACCACGAGGGCGCCCTCATCGACCGGCTGCACGCCGCGCGCGGAGCGGTCGACGGGGTGGTGCTCAACGCGGGCGGGCTCACCCACACCAGCGTGGCGCTCCTCGACGCGCTGCGCGCCTGCGCGATCCCGACGGTCGAGTGTCACCTGAGCAACACCGCGGCGCGCGAGCCGTTTCGACGCCGCTCCCGGGTGGCCCCGGCGTGCGTCGGTTCGGTCTCCGGCTTCGGAGCGATGAGCTACACCCTGGCGATCCAAGGACTGATCGCGCACCTCGAGCGGCGCCGCGGCAGCGGTGACCGAGAGAGCACCCCATGAACATCGACCTGATCCAGTTGAAGCGCCTCATGCGCGCGATGCGTCGGTACGACCTCGACGAGGTGGAGCTCCGCGAGGGAGACGGAGCCATCGTGCTCCGTCGCTCGCCCCGCGGAGAGGCCTCCGTCCCTGGGGCGGTGCTCCCGGTGACCGTCACGAAGCCGAGCCATTTCCCGATGGACACCGGCGAGCGCGCGGCGGCCTCCGGGGTCCCCGCGGCGGCCCCGGTCGACGCCAGCCTGGTGACCGTCACCGCCCCGCTCATCGGAACCTTCTACCGGGCGGCCTCCCCTCAGTCGCGCCCCTTCGTGGAGGTCGGGGCCACGGTGCAGACCGGCGCGGTGCTCTGCATCATCGAGGCGATGAAGCTCATGAACGAGATCGAGTCCGAGCTCTCCGGCACGGTCGTCGAGGTGCTCGTGGAGAACGGCCGCGCGGTGGAGTTCGGCGAGGCCCTCTTCCGCATCCGGCCGTCGAGGTGATGTGTTCCGCAAGGTACTGATCGCCAACCGCGGCGAGATCGCGGTGCGGGTCATCCGCGCGTGCAAGGAGCTCGGCATGCGCACCGTGGCGGTGCACTCGCAGTGCGACGTCGACGCGCTCCACGTGCGCCTCGCCGACGAGGCGGTGTGCATCGGCCCCCCCGCGGCGAGCCGCTCGTACCTTCACATCCCCGCGCTGATCGCGGCGGCGGAGATCACCGGGGCCGACGCGATACACCCGGGCTACGGCTTCCTCTCGGAGAGCGCGGCCTTCGCGGAGGTCTGCCGCCGGTGCCAGATCGCCTTCATCGGCCCGACCCCGGAGGCCATGCGCCTCTGGGGCGACAAGGTCACCGCGCGCACCCAGGCCCGGCGCTTCGGCATCCCGCTCCTGCCGGGCACCGACACCCTCACCGACCTCGACGCCGCGCTCGGCGCCGCCCGCGAGCTCGGCTTCCCGCTGATGCTGAAGGCCAGCGGCGGGGGAGGGGGCCGCGGGCTCAAGATCGTCCGCGACGAGGCCGCGCTCCGCCGCGCCTTCGACAGCTCGCGCGCCGAGGCGCAGGCGGGCTTCGGCAACCCCGAGCTCTTCCTGGAGCGCTTCATCGAGCGCCCTCGGCACATCGAGCTGCAGGTGATCGCCGACCACCACGGCCACGTCTCCTGCGTGGGCGAGCGCGAGTGCAGCATCCAGCGCAGGCACCAGAAGCTGCTGGAGGAGTCGTCGCCGGGGCTGCTCTCCGGCGCGGCGCACGGCCGGCTCATCGACGTGGCGGTCGAGGCGCTGCGGGAGACGCGCTACCGCTCGCTCGGGACGCTGGAGTTCATCGTCGACGAGAAGGGCGCCGCGTACTTCCTGGAGATGAACACCCGGGTGCAGGTCGAGCACCCGGTGACCGAGATGGTGACCGGGCTCGACCTCGTGGCCGAGCAGATCCTGGTGGCCGCGGGGGGCAGGCTTACCATCCCGGTAAAGCCCATGGCGCCGCGCGGGCACGCCATCGAGTGCCGCATCAACGCCGAAGACCCTGTCACCTTCGCCCCGTCTCCCGGTCGCATCACGGAGTACCACCCGCCCGGCGGGACGGGCGTCCGCGTCGACGGCGGGGTCTACGGCGGGTGCATGGTTCCGCCCTACTACGACTCGCTTCTGGCGAAGGTCATCGTGCACGCCGCCACGCGCCCGCAGGCCATCGCCCGCATGCGCCGGGCGCTCGACGAGTTCATCGTGGAGGGCGTGCGCACCAACCTGCCCCTGCAGCGGAAGATCATCGATCACCCGGCCTTCGCCTCGGGGCCGATGAGCACCCGCTTCCTCGAAGAGACCGTGCTACGAGACCGCGGTTCCGCAAGTGATTCTTGACGCTGCGGCCGCGCGCCCACTACGCTAGCGGAGGCTTCACGGCCGCTCCTTCCTGCCTTTTTTGCCGAGGTTTGCAACCGCAGTGAGCATCGATCGCCAGAAGGTCATCGACGCGGCGCAGAAGTTCGCTGCCAAGAACCAGTTCGACAAGGCCGTCGCGGAGTACCAGCGCGTGCTCCGCGAAGACCCGTCGGACGTACGCATCCTGTTGAAGGTCGGAGACCTCCAGGTGCGCATGAACGCCCGGGCCGCCGCGGTGGAGACGTACACCCGGGTCGCCCAGACCTACGACCAGCAGGGCTTCTTCCTGAAGGCCGTCGCGGTCTACAAGCAGATCCTGCAGATCGACCCGGCGCGCATCGACCTCTACGGGCGGCTGAGCGAGCTCTACCTGAAGCTCGGCCTCACCTCCGACGCGCTGCAGAGCCTCGAGCTCCTCGGGCAGCGCCACGCCAAGGCGGGCGAAGACGAGGCGCTCGGCGAGGTGTACCGCCGGATGCTGGGCGTCGACCCCAACTCCGTGGGCACGCGCATCCGCCTCGCGGAGCTTCACAGCCGGCTCGGGCGGGGCGACGACGCGGCGCGGGAGTTCGAGGCGGGCGCCTCGCTGCTGGAGAAGGCCGGTCGCCTCGATGAGTGGTCGAGGGTGGCCGAGCGGCTCTTCTTCCACCGGCCCGACGACGTACCCATGGCGCTGCGGCTCGCGGCCTACTACCTCGATCGCGACGACGCCCGGCGAGCGCTCCCGAAGCTGCAGATCGCCTACAAGGCCAACGCCAAGGACGTCCAGACGCTGGAGCTGCTGGCGAGCGCGTTCCGCGGCCTCGGGCAGATCCAGAAGACGCTCTCGGTGCTGAAGGAGGTCGCGCGTCTGCACGGCGACGCCGGCCGCGGTCGAGAGCGCAACGAGGTCTACCAGCGGGTGCTGGAGCTGGCCCCCACCGACCAGGAGGCGCGCGAGGCGCTACGGGTCGCGGGCAGGGCCCCGGGGCGCCGCACCTCCTCGCCGCCGCCGCCGAAGAAGACCGAGAGCGCCGCCCCCGCGGGGCGAGGCGCCCCGATGCCCTCGGAGGAGCCCGACGAGGTCGACGCCGAGCTGCTCGTGGTCGAGGACGACGGGGCGATCTTCGACCTCAAGCCCACGGTGCCTCCCGGGACGGAGTCCGAGGCGCCCACCTCCGGGGTGCACCTCCCGACCGAGGCCAACGACGCCGCCCGCGGCAAGCCGCGCTTCCAGGTGCCCCCGCCGGGCCCCCCCGCGAGGCCCTTCGCCGCCCCGACCGCGCCCGCCGCCCCGATGCCCGCGCCCATGGACCGTGGGCCGAGCGCCGAGGCGCTGCGGCTGGTCAACGAGGCGGAGATCTTCCTCAAGTACGGCCTGCGCTCGAAGGTGTCCGACCACCTCACGCGCGCCTCGCGCCTCGACCCCGTCGCGGCCGACCTCCACCTTCGCATCCGCGACCTCTACGTGGCGATGAACGACCCCGGCGGGGTGCTCCAGGAGTCCCTGGTGCTGGCGGGCATCTTCCAGGAGACCGATCCCCCGGCGGCGGTGGCGGCGGTGCGACGGGCGCTCGAGATCGACCCCGCCAACCCCATCGCCCGGCAGCTCCTCTCGATGTTCGGCGAGGACGAGCCCTCGTCTCCGGAGATCGAGGAGACCTCGGTGACCGCGATGGTCGAGCCCCCGGAGACGGAGGTCTACGCGCACTCCGATCACTTCCGGGAGTACCTCCCGGACATCGGCGGCTACGACGGCGGCGAGGCCCCGGTCGAGGAGCCGATGGCCGAGCCCGAGGAGCCCGCGGTGCCCCGGCGGGAGATCGAAGACGGCCTCGACGAGGCGGAGTTCTTCGTCACCCAGGGGCTCTACGACGACGCGCGAGACATCCTGCTCCAGCTCCTGGAGATCTATCCCAACCATCCCCTGGTGATGGATCGATGGTCGGAGATCGAGCAGATCCTCCAGGCGCAGGAGGAGGGCGACGAGGCGGTTCCGCTCGCCGACGAGATCGGCGTGGCGCCGGAGCCCCTCTGGGCCGACCTCGCGCCGGAGCCTGGCGTCTCGGAGATGCACGCCGTGTTCGACGCGGCGGACGGGTCCGGCCCCTCGGCGCTCTCCCTCGAGGACTGCGACACCCACTACGACCTGGGCATCGCCTACAAGGAGATGGGCCTGCTCGACGACGCGATCGCCGAGTTTCGCGTGGCCACCGCGAGCCCTGCACGACGCTGCATCGGCGAGCTGATGCTGGGCATCTGCCACGTCGAGAAGGGCGACCCCGCGACGGCGATCGAGCACTTTCGCGAGGGGCTCCAGTCGCCGCAGCGCAACGAGCACGAGGAGCTCGGCCTCTACTTCGAGATCGGCAACGCGTACGAGCTGCTCGGCGACATCGGCGAGGCGCTCTACTACCTGCAGAAGGTGGAGAAGCACGACCCGACCTTCCGCAACGTGAGGGCGCGGGTGCAGTCGATCCAGCTCCACGGGGCGTCGGGGCCGATGCGATCGAACATCTCCATCGCGCCGGGCGCCGAGGAGGTCGATCAGGCCTTCGATGACCTCTTGAAGGACTGACGCTTCGCCGTCGGGGCGCTGGTCTCGACCGGCGCCGAGGGGATGGGGATGGGGATGGTGATGGCGGGCGGCGGAGGCGGGGGCGGCGGCCACTGGCCGATGGCCGAGACCGGCTGCGGGCGGACCGCCGACGGGGGAGGTGGCGCCGGAGGGGGCTTCGCTTCGCGCGGGGGCGCAGGCGTGGTGGAGAGCACCCGGGCGAGGTCTTCGAAGCCCTTGAGCGCGCTTCGGAATCGGCCCTCGGAGCCCTCTCCCGCGCGGTCGGGGTGCAGTGCGATGAGCACCGAGCGCCTCGATCGGGTGAGCACCTTCGCGCTGCACGGCCAGACGGTGAGCCGCGCGCTCTCCAGGAAGAACTCCGCGTCGAGCGTGAGGCCCCGAGGGCTCAGCGGCGTCTCCGGCGCGACGGGCGGCGAGGTCGCGTCGTCAGGCAGCCCCCCGAAGGAGCCGCCGAACGAACCCGCAGCGGGCTTCGGCTCTGGCGGAGCGACCTTCTTCGCCGTCGTAGGCTTCCCCTGCGGTGCGGGCGCCGGGGGATTGGACTTCGTCGGGGGCTGCGCCGCGCCCGGCGTCGCCCGGGCGAAGAGCTTCGGGACCACCGACTCGTCGCGCAGCGCCGTCTCGCGGCAGGCGCCCTCGATGGCCCGCAGGAGGGCGCGCGTCGTGTCGGCCTGGCGCCCCAGCACGACCCCGTCGATGGACAGCAGCTCGGCCTCGCGCACCGACCTCACCAGCGAGCGGATGCAATACAGGTCGGTGTAAGCTCTGCCGTCGACGCGCGTCCCCTGGGCCAGGGCCGCGGCGACCATGGCGCGCAGGTCGAAGGTCACCGTGGTCTCGGCCGCGGTGGCAGCCGCGTGGACGTAGCCCGAGGCGCGGGCGAGGCCGCGGCGGGTGAGCCACCGCAGCAGCTCGGGCACCGGGTCGAGCGTGCGCGCCGCGGACTCGAGCGCCAGCAGCACCTCGCGCTCCAGCCGATCGCCGAGGCCGCTGCGGTGCGTCCTCGTCGACTGCGCGAAGGACAGCAGCGCCCCCAGCGCCGGCGTCGGTCGGACGGTGAAGGTGACCTTCCGGACCATCACAGGGCCCTCAGGCGACCTTCGCGGGAGCCGGGAGGAGGTTGCCCGCGAAGACCCGGTCGAGGTCGAGGCTCTCGATGCCTCGCTCCCAGTTGCGGGCCCGCGACTGGAGCCACAGCGCCAGCGCGGCGAGGTTGGCCTCGCAGGACTTCTGCGTCCGGGAGGTCTTGTCGACGATGGCCCCGGAGGGCAGGCGCATGCGCAGCCGCGCCCAGTTGGCGGCCGTGTCCCAGGTGACCTTCACGTCGCGCTCGGCCACCGACAGCCGAGCGAGGCTGGAGCGAAACACCTCGATGCACTCCTCGATGCTCCGCTGGCCCTCGTAGTGGTTGACCCGCCAGGCGCCCTTCGCGGCGTCGTTGTCGTCGTTGGCGGCCAGCACCAGGCAGTCGGCGAAGGCCTCCTCGAAGGACTCGATGCCTCGCTCGAGGTTGCGCGCCCGGTCTTCGAGCCAGAGCGCGAGGCACGCGGAGTTGGCCGCGGGCGTGGGCTGCGTCGCGCAGGTGCGCTCGACCCGGCGGCCCAGCACCTGGAAGCGCAGGCTCACGCTCCCGGCGTCGAGGCCGACCCCCTCGGTGAAGGTCACGTCCTCCAACCCGAGTCGCTCTCGGAGGCGGGCGACCTTCGCCTCGATGTCCTCGGGAGACATCTGTCCACGGTATTGGCTGCGAGCTGTGCTTCGGTTCATGGCGCTTCTCCGGTGGGTCGCGATGCCCTCGCGACCCGACGGAGACGGTACTACCCGATCACTGAACCGATGGCCAGTGCGCGCGACGAAGCGGGGACATTCCCCGTCCCGATCAGAAGAACCCGCCGGGCCTCCGAGCCGGGATGCGCTGCGGCCCACGGATGACCGGCGCGGCGCGCGGCCGAGGCGCGCGCGGGGGGGCGGCCTCCTCGAAGCCCTGGGTGCTCACGTACACGTTGTCAGCGTCGGTGGTGTGCACCACCAGCTCGGGGTTGGCGGGCCGCAGCAGCGGCTGCTCCCGCGTGTCGACGCGCAGGCGCAGCGTGTCGCCCCCGCCGACGCGGAAGATCATGTGCGCGATGCCCTGGAGGTCGGTGCGGGTGATCTCGCGGTTTTCGTAGAGGATGGGGAGGTTGGGGCGCCCCGGGACGCGCACCACCACGGCGGCGATGCGCTGCGTGGGCGGGCACTGCGCGGTGGTCTCGATGCCTTGCCCGCGCTGGGCCTGGTCGAGCTGCACCGTCGAGCGCAGCACCACGGCGAGGGGCTGCGCGGGCGAGCGGAAGCCGGCGGGGCAGCGCACGACGACCTCGACGGAGGTGCCCTCGACCCCGACGGTCTCCATACGGAAGCGGCCCTGCGCGTCGGTGGCGCCGAGCTCCCTCCCTGCGATGACCACGGCGGCGCCGGGGAGGGGACGGCTGTCGGACATCACCCGGAGGGTGATGGGATAGAGCGGCGGAGGAGCGGTGTTGCCGCAGCCGGGCGCAGCCCCGAGGAGGCTCAGGGCGACGAGGGCGCGGGCGTGGCGGGAGAACATCCGGCGGCTCCTGGGGTGCAGGTGGGTTGGGCGGCGCGAGCGCGGAGGACGAGCGCGAAGTGACGGAAGAGCGGGGCCTCGCGGTGCTGGGCGGCGAGGTTCTCGTAGAGCGCGGCGGCGGCGTCGTAGCGGTGCGCGGCGACCATGTCGGCGGCGAGCTTGATCGGGTCTTGCTGGTTGGGCGGCGGGAAGCGCGGCCGGCCGTCGGGGCCCTGGGTGGCGACGATGGGCGCCGGGACGATCACCCCGAGGAGCTGGTTGGGACCTGTCGGGAGCCCGAGGAGGTTGTTGCTGACCGGCGCCGGGGCTGCGGTCGTGCGGACGATCTGCCGGACCACGCGTCGTCCGCCTCCGGCCGCGCCGGGGCGGGGGGCGTTGTTGAAGGTCATCCCCAGGGCGGCGACGCCGAGGGTGAGCGCCGCGAGCAGCCAGGTGCGCATCGGCACGCCGCCGGGGCCGGGCGTCGCGGTGCTCGCGGGAGCTGGCGGAGGGGGCGGAAGCTCCATCGGGCCGAAGGGGTCGTCGAAGCCCGCGGGGGGCTGTGATGGACCCCCGTTCATCATCATCGGCGGCGGCGGCGGGGCCGACATCGGGGACGGGCCCACCAGCGGACCGAAGGCTCCCGGGACGAAGCCCGGCGCCATCGGCGGGGCGAGCGTGCCCGGCCGCGGCGCGCTCGGGAGGTTGACCGAGGGCTGCTGCACCACGGCCGCGGTAGGCGCCGACATCCGGGCCGCGGAGGAGCCCGCGAGCGGCGTGAACGACTGCTGGTTGAGCAGGCCCGCGGCCTCCATGGCGGCGTAGGGCGAGGCCCGGATGACCGTCGCCTCGGAGTTCGCCGGAGGCAGTCCCAGGTCGGGGGTCATGCCCCGCGACGGCGACGGCGAGGCCGGGCGCGCGTGGTTGGTCGGGAGCGAGGGGAGCTGCCCCGTGGCGCTGGCCGCCGAGCGCTGCGGCGCGGGGGCCTGGGCGGGCGGCGGGTTCGACTGGAGCGCCGCGGCGATGCCCTCGGCGGAGAACACCATGGTGCTCTCCTCCTCGTCGATGAAGGCCGCGGCCTTCGGGTTGATCGGCCCGGTGACGCACTTCTCCCGGGCGTCGGGCCCGCTCACCGTCGCGCGGATCACCGCCTGGCCGAAGTACACCTCGGCGCCGTCGAAGATCTGCTGCCAGTCCTCGGCGCGGTCGACGCCCACGTACACGCCCGAGAGGCTGCCGCCGTCGCGCACCCAGAGCACCTTGCCGTCCCAGTAGAGCTCGAGGTGCGAGGCCTCGACGCCGTGCCCTCGGACCTTCCAGTGCGCGGCCGGCCCTGAGCCCAGGATCACCTGGCGGGCGGCCATGGCGCTGGTGAATGTGGCCGTGGGGTTGGGGCTCTCGCCCTGCGACAGCGACAGCGTGACGACGTTGGTGTTCGTCGGTTGCGTCATCCGTGGTGCCCCCCGACCTGACCGTAGCCCGACTGCGCCTCGGGGCCCTGCTCGGCGCGTACCCTCGCGGCCTCGTACACGGCCTCGGGGAAGGCCATGCCGTAGGAGTGCACCATGTCGGTGCAGAGCGGGAGCTCGCCGGTGGGCTCGAAGGTGCTGATGAGGTTGCCCTCCTCGTCGCGGCCGTGGAAGCGCCGCGCGAAGATGTCGACGATCTCGAAGCCCTTCTCCGCGGAGTACCCGCGCACCTCGGAGACGTGCGTGACCCTGCGGCTGCCGTCCTGCAGGCGGGAGGTCTGCACCACGAGGTTGATGGCGCTCCCGAGCTGCACCCGCAGCGCGGACAGAGGCAGCTCGACATCGCTCATCAGGGACATGGTCTCCAGGCGGGTGAGTGTGTCGTGGGGATAGGTCGCGTGCACGGTGGTGATGCAACCGCCGTGGCCCGAGGTCATGGCCTGCACCAGGTCGAGCGCCTCGCCGCCGCGGATCTCGCCCACCACGATGCGGTCGGGCCGCATGCGGAGCGTCGCTCGGAACAGGTCGCGGATGCTCACCTTGCCGCGGCCCTTGGCGTCGCCGGGGCGGGCCTCGAGCTGCACCACGTGCTGCCGCTGGAGCTGCACCTCGCGGCTGTCCTCGATGATCACGATGCGCTCGCCGTCGGGGATGAACGAGCTCAGGGCGTTGAGCATGGAGGTCTTGCCGGAGCCGGTTCCGCCCGCCACCACGATGTTCTGCTTCATCACCACGAGGCACTCGAGCACCTGCGCGGCCTCCGTGGTGAGCGAGCCGAAGTCCACGAGGCGCTGCACCGTCAGCGTCTCCTTGAAGAAGCGACGGATGGAGACGTCGGGCCCGTCGGGCGCCGCCGGGGGGATCACCGCCTCGATGCGCGACCCGTCCGGGAGCCGGGCCTCGAGGATGGGATTGTCTTCGTTGACCATCTTGCCCACGTACTGGGCGATGTTGCGCAGCGCGGCGTTCAGCGCCTCATGGCTGGGGAACCGCGCGTCGGTCAGGGTGAGCTTGCCCGCCTTCTCGATGAAGATCTGGTTGGGCCCGTTGATCATGATCTCCGACACCTTGGGGTCGTCCAGAAACGGCCGCACCGGCGCCAGGAACGACAGGAGCGTCTCCTCGTACACCTCTTTCGGGATCATTGGTCACCTGCTGTAGGAGCCCCGCGCGGGCTTCGTCCGCGTGCGCGCCCGAGGGCTCGATCGCGAGGTAGCGCCGGTAGTGCGGGTCGGCGCCCACCGGGTCGTTGAAGTGTTCTCGCAGCATCGTCGCGAGGGCGAAGTGCGCCTCGGCGTGGTCTTCCCTGGCGCGCAGCACCTCCTCCAGGTCGCGCCGCGCCGCGAGGCTGTCGTTGAGCCCCACGCGGATGGTCGCCACCAGGTAGCGCAGCCGCCACGCCTGCGGGTGCCGCTGGAGGTAGGGCTCGGCGTAGGACACCGCCGCGCGGAAGCGCGAGGCCGCCACGCAGACCTCCAGCAGCAGCGGCAGCACGCGCTCTTCCCTCATGCCGCGGGTGATGCTCGACGCCAGGTACTGCTCGGCGCGCACCAGGTCGCCGCTGCGCGCGAGGGAGATGCCCTGGTCGAAGAGCTGCTGCCCCCGCACGTCGTTCATCGGGTCGTGGTCGGGGGGCGCTCGCAGCGAGTCGCGCGAGCCGGCGCAGCCCGCCAGGCAGAGGCTCAGGAGCAGCACCGTCGCAGGCCGTGGCGTCGATGAGGCTGTCCGGGTCACGGCGGGCTTTATATACCGGGTGACCGCGGCGCGTGTAGCGTGTCGTGGCGATCGTGACGTCGATCGCCGCCGCTCAGCGCTGCGCGGCCTGGGCCTGATCGAGCCGCAGGGTGAGCTGGCGCTCGAGGGCCGCGAGCGCGTCGCGGTAGGGGCCTCGCCGGTGGCTCACCATGGCGGTGATCATCCGCACCTCGAAGAGGGCGTCCTCGGTGCGCGACTGCTCGAGGGCGCGCTCCAGCCGGAAGCGGTGCGCGCGGTACTCGTCCTCCAGGCGGTTTCTGAGCGAGGCCGCGCGGCGGGTGGCCTGCTCGGCAGAGGCGGCGTCGCCGGTGGCCGTGTAGCAGCTCGCGGCCTGCGTGTAGTAGAGCACCGACTCGATGCCGTCCTGCATGCGGAAGGGCATGCGCTCGGCCTTCGAGAGGGCCACGCGGGTGCTCTCCTCGGCGGACTGGCGGGTGAGCGCCGGGTCCGCCGCGGGGCACGGGCGCACGAGGGGCTCGTCGAAGAGGCGCGGGGCGTCGGTGCCCATGCGCGACGGGGCGTTGTTGTGGTTGGGGCTGAACGACGTGTAGAGCGCGAAGGGGATGATGATCGCCGCGGCGATCAGCAGCACGGGCGAGACCTTCTCCTCCTTCTTGGCGCCGTCGCCGGCGGCCTTCTTGATGACCTTGGTGCCGTCGTTGAGGCCGAGGCGCACCGGGCCGATGGTGAGGGCGCGGCCCCAACCCACCATGCCGCGCTCGAAGGGCTCGCCGTCGAGCAGCGTCGGGGTGGTCACCCCTCGCGCGACCGCCACCCAGACGCCGTCGGGGCGGGGCGAAAGCAGCAGGTGCTCCGGGGCGATCTCCGGGCGGTCGATCACCACGAGGCAGCGGGACGCGGTGCCCACCACGACGCGCTCGTCGGTCAGCGGGTACGACTGCACCGAGCCGTCGGGGAAGTACACATCGAGCTGCGGAGTCGCCATTCCCGTCGACCTTTCAGATTCCCTTGCCGGCCGCGATGTTCACCGCGAAGGGCCCGAGGATGATCAGCATGATGGTGCAGAAGATCAGCATCAGCGGCGCCATCATCAGCACGCCGGCGCGCGCGGCGCTCTCCTCCGCCGCGATGCTGCGACGCATGCGGAGCATGGTGGCCTGGATCTGGAGCACCTCCGCGAGGGGGTTGCCCTTCTCCTCGGCCTGCACGACCGCCGAGACGAAGTCGCGCACGGACTCCGTGGGGGCGCGCTCCGCGAAGGAGAGCAGCGCCTGCTTGCGGGTGCGGCCCAGCTCGAGCTCCTGGAGGATGCGGGTGAGCTCCTCGTAGAGGGCGTCGTGCTTGTCGGCGGTCTTCTCGGTGACCTGGCGCAGCGCGCCCGGGAAGTCGAGGCCCGCGCTCATGGTGAGGGCCACGAGGTCGATGGCGTGGGGCAGGCCGCGGTTGACCTGGGTGAAGCGCCGCTCGATCTCCCCGGAGACCTGCATGTGCGGGAGGATCGATCCGAAGCCGGCGAACATCAGCACGACGATGCCGCCGACGCTGGAGAGCTTGTCGATGAGGACGCCCGCGCCGAGAAGCCCGATGGCGGAGATGACACTGAGCGCGAGGTACTCGTCGGCGGTGAGCCCGAGGTACTCGCCCGCCTGCCGGAGCTGGTCGTTGATGCGGGTGCGGGTGTCCTCGATGGGGAGCGACGCGATGCGCCGGGCGAGCCAGCGCATGAGCGGCTCGATGGTGTTGAAGAGCCCCTGCTCGTCGAGGATGGCCTTGCGCTTGAGGCCCTTCTGGCCGACGTCGGGCTGCAGCTCCGCGGGGCTCTTGGCGAACTGGTAGATCACCGTCGCGAGGGCGAGCACGAGCAGCGCCAGGGAGATGCCGCCGAGAATCTCTGTCGAGGGGGTCATGCGGGTGCGTCCTTCCCTTCGCTCAGATGTCCACCGCGAGGATCTTCCGCGCGAGGAAGACCGCCACGACCCAGAAGAGAACGGCGATGGACGAGATGATGTAGCCGATGAAGTTGGACGAGAGCGGCTTGAGCCACTCCGGGTCCATCCAGTTGAGCAGCGCCACGAGCAGCGGCGGGATCACCCCGAGCACCCATGCCTGCGCCCGCCCCTCGGCGGTCTTCGATCGCACGACGCCCTCGAGGCGGGCCATCTCTCGCAGCGTGCTGGCGCTGGTCTCCAGGATCTTCGGGAGGTCACCGCCGGTCTGCCGCCCGATGAGCACGGTGGTGAGCGCTCCGGAGAAGGCCCGGGTGCCCACGCGCGTCGCCATGTTGAGCAGCGCGGTGTCGAGGGGCATCCCGAGCTGGTTCTCCTTCATGGTGAGCTCGAGCTCCTGCTTGATGGGCGCGCGCAGCAGCATGGTGCAGGCGCCGAGCGCGTCGCCGAGCGAGGGCGAGGCCTTGAGCGCGTTGGCGAGCGCGAGCAGGAAGGTGTCGAGCTGCGCCTCGATGGCCACCTTGCGCTTGGCCTTGGCGTCGGAGATCCAGATGAGCGGCGCGGCGGCCACGATGGGGACGCCGATGAGGGCTATGGGGATGTTCGAGCTCTCGCCCATGATGGCGAGGTAGGCGGGCTCGAAGAGCAGCAGCGCGGCGATGAGCCCGAGCTGCCAGTTGGTGACGTACTTCCCGCTCGGGTCCTGGATGAACATCGCCCGGAGCTGCACGTCGAGGTGCTTGGCGTAGCGGTCGTAGGCGCGGTGCAGCGGGCTGTCCGGGAAGGTCAGCGTCACGTAGATGACCGCGGCGAGCCCCAGCGGGAAGAGCAGGAGCCCGATCCAGCCCATGAGCGTGGTCTGCGGCGCGGCGGTCATAGGTAGTCCTTCCCGTTGACGAGCCCGTAGGAGATGAACGCGTCGAGGTAGGACGGGAGGTAGCCCGTGGCGCGGTACTCGCCGAGCACCTTGCCGTCGCCCGCGATGCCCGAGCGCTGAAACTCGAAGATCGGCCTGAGCTGGATCTCGTAGTTGTCATCCATCCCGATGACCTCGGAGATGGCGGTGATGCGGCGCGTGCCGTCGGAGAAGCGCGACTGCTGCACGACGAGGTGCACGCTGTTGGCGATCTGCTCCCGGATGGCGCGCGCGGGCAGGTCGATGCCGCTCATGAGCGCGAGCACCTCCAGGCGGTTGATGGCCTCGCGGGGCGAGTTGGCGTGCGTGGTGGTGAGCGAGCCGTCGTGGCCCGTGTTCATCGCCTGGAGCATGTCGAGGCACTCGCCGCCGCGGCACTCTCCCACCACGATGCGGTCGGGGCGCATGCGCAGGGCGTTCTTCACCAGGTCGCGGATGGTGTACTCGCCCTTCCCCTCCATGTTGGCGGGGCGGGACTCGAGCGAGACCACGTGCGGCTGGTTGAGCTGCAGCTCCGCGGCGTCCTCGATGGTGACGATGCGCTCCTCCTTGGGGATGGCCGAGGAGAGCACGTTGAGCGTGGTGGTCTTTCCTGAGCCCGTTCCGCCGGAGATCACGATGTTCTTCTTGGCGATCACCGAGCGCGTGAGGAAGCGCGCCATCTGCTCGGTGAGCGCCCCGAACTCGATGAGGTTCTGGAGCGTGAGGGGGGTCTTGGAGAACTTCCGGATGGTGATGCAGGCGCCCTTGATGGAGAGCGGCTTGATGACGGCGTTGACGCGCGAGCCGTCCTTCAGGCGCGCGTCGACGAGGGGCGTGCTCTCGTCGATGCGCCGGCCGAGGGGCGTCACGATGCGCTCGATGCACGAGCGAACGGCCTCGTCGTCGGTGAAGCGCGCGTCTGCTCGCTGGAGCTTGCCGCGCCGCTCGACGAAGATCGTCTGCGGGTCGACCACCATGATCTCCGAGATGGATCCGTCGGCGAGAAACTGCTCCAGCGGCCCGAGCCCGAGGGCCTCGTCGGAGATCTCCTGGATGAGCCGCTCGAGGTCGGTGCCCGGGGGAATCTCGCTGGAGAGCTGCCCCACGATGCGCTTGAGGGCGTCGCGCACCTTCGGGCGCATCTGCGAGTCGCCCATCTTCGAGCGGTCGAGCGCCGCGAGGTCGAGGTTGTCGAGGAGCATCCGATGGATGCGCCGACGGAGCTCGACGGAGACGTGCATGGTCCCCGCGGTGCCGCCGCCGGCCTGGCGGTAGGCCGCGGGCGGAGCGGGCGGAGCCGGCGGGGCAGCGGCCGGGGGGGCCATCTGCTGCGTCGGCATCACCGTGCGCGGTCGGCCGTCCTGGGCCGCCGCTGCGGGGCCACCGAGGCCCTGCGGCGCCGCGATGGTCTGCATCCCGCCGTGGGCCGCTCTGCCCGGCAGCGGAGGCAGCGACGGGCCCTGGCCGGGGTTGATGGTCTGCGCGGGCACCGGCCCGGCGGTCGCGGGGCCCTGGCGGATCACCCGGATGACGTAGGGGCCCACCATGATGGGCGTGCCGAAGGGCACCGGGATCTCCGAGCGGAACACCCGCTGGGTGCCCACCTGGGTGCCGTTGCTGGACGAGTCGCGCACCACGATGGCCGACGACTGGATCATCACCGAGACGTGGCGCCGGGAGATGTCCGGCGAGGCGAGCACCACGGTGCAGGTCTCGTCCCGCCCGATGGAGATCTCTCCCCCCGACGGGACCATGTACGTCATCGGCGGCGCGTTCGGGGTCTCGATCGAAAGGAGCACCTGGTCCATCGCGAGGCCCTCTTTACTCTCCCACCGCCACCTTAGCGGTACTGCGTCCCGGTCGGCTCGTAGAGCCGCACTTCATCGATGTCGCCGGAGAACTGCTCGTACTGCCGCAGCGCCTCGGCCACGCGGTCTTGTGCGCTGCGGGAGAGCCCCTCGACCACCGTCGGCACGATGAAGATCATGCCCTCGTGCTCCTGCTCGCTGTTGCGCTCGGAGCCGAAGAGGTACCCGAGGATGGGGATCTGCCGCAGCCCCGGCAGGCCGCTGGAGCCCTGCGACTGCGAGCGCGACCGGAAGCCGCCCATCACGATCGACTGACCGAGCTGGAGGTTCACCAGGGTGGTGACGTGGGCGATGTTGCGGCCGGGCATGTCGCCGCCGTTCTCGACGGGGTCGCTGATGTCCGCGTTGACCCGGATGTCGATGCGGGAGCTCTGCGGGTCGAAGCGCGGCGTGACCGTGAGGTTGGTGCCGTAGTTGATGGTCGCCAGCGAGGCCGACCCGTTGGACCCGATGAGCTTGAAGTTGAGCTCGCCGCCGTTGCGGTAGGTCGCCTCGTTGCCGTTGGCGGTGATCACCGTCGCCTGCCGCAGGATGCGCGCCCAGCCGCCGTTGCTGGCGATGTCCAGGCGCGGCAGCGGCTGGTTGCTGATGATGGCCTGGGCGAGCTGCACGCCCTCGCCGACGCCGCCCATGCCCATCGGGGCGACGAGGTTGATGGTCGCGGTGGCCTGCGAGCTCGGGGGGTTGCCGCCGATGTACGCGGGCCAGGCGATGCCCACCTGGCGCCCGGAGTTGGTGGCGAAGTCGACGAAGTAGAGGTCGAGGCGGACGTTGATGCGCCGCTCGACGATGGTGGCGTCGATGGAGACCAGCGACTCGACCTGGCCGGGGTAGAGCCCGGCGATCTGCTGCACCCGGTGCTGCTGCTGCTCCGAGGCGACGCCGCCCTCCAGGTAGAGCCGGGCGCCGATGCGCCGGATCTGCACGCCGTTGTAGCCCTCGAGGAGGTTCTCGATCTCCGCCTGCACGGCCTCCGGGCGGCGCGCGAAGACGGTGATCTGAAGGGTCTCCTGGGCGCCGCTGTTGCGGATGAGCAGCAGCGTGGTGGTGCCGGCGCGCTGGCCGACCACCACCAGGTTGCGCCCGTCTGCGGGGGTGCGCACGTCGACGACCCCGGGGGTGCCCTCGGAGAACTGCCGGATGCCCTCGGCGGGGACGAGCACCTGCTCGCCCACGGCCAGGGAGAGGTCACGCCCGGTGCCTCGCGGGGCGGCGGTGGTCGTGCCTGCAGCGGGCTGCTGGGCGAGGGCGGGGGCGGCGGCGAGGAAGCCCGCGCAGCCCACCGCGGCGAGCGTGACGATCGAGCGGAGTCGGAGGGAGATCATGGGTTGCGACCGCATCGTTCAGAGGGCGTTGGGGTTCTGCGGGCCGATGCGCTCGATGACCTGACGGCGACGGCGCGAGACGTTGGCGCGGCGGGTGGGCTCGAAGATGTCCTCGATGTTGGTCTCCGGGACCCCTTCGAGGATCGCGATGTCCTCGGGGTTGCGGAGCACCAGCGTGAGGCCGGTGTGTCGCCCGCCGGCGCCGCCGCGGTCGGCGGCGTAGGTGAGCAGCTGGGCCTCTTCCATCGAGACGCTGAGGGTGATCTGGGAGATCTCCACGGGGGTGTTGCCGCCGGCGGTGCCGTTGACGGTCTGCCGCTGCGCCTCGCCGCCGGTGTCGCGACCCGCGGCCAGCACGAGCACGTTCTGGAGCAGGGGGATGGTCACGCGGTCGTTCTCGCCGCCGGTGCGGGAGAGCGTGCCGAGGACGTCGACGCGGTCGCCGGGGCGGAGCAGTCCGCCGAAGGAGTTGGTGATGTCGGCGCGCACGGTGATGGCGCGCATCCCGGTGCTGACCAGCGAGGACAGGTCGCGGCGCGCGTCCGAGGCGGTGGCCAGGTCGGTCCACATCACGGTCTGGTTGGCGCGGAGTCCGTTGGAGACCCGTACGCCGATGATGCGACGGACGTCGGAGTATCGGATGAAGCGGTCTTCGAGGTAGGCCTGCGGGATCAACCGATATCCCATCATGTTCTCGGAGAGCGCCGCGCCGAGGGGGATGTCCTGCACCGCGATGAGCACCCTCACCGGAACGCCTCCGGACGCCTCAGCCTCGAAGCGCTGCTTGTAGAGCAGCAGCAGCACCAGCCCGAGGGCCGCCGCACCGATTGCGATGATGAGCGCCTTGGTGTTCATCCAAGTCTCCGGATGGGCATTTGAGGGGTCTGCAGAAACATCCGCCGAAGCCGACGAACCCGCGGGGCGCAGCCTACGCCGAAGCGCTCTCCCGACACAACGGGATCGATGGGGCGACGGCAGTTGGAGAGGGAGGAGGAGGGGGGAGGATCAGCGAGCGACGAGTGACATCATCGAGGTCACGCCGTCGGCGTGGTCGAAGACGAGGAAGAGCGTCTCGGGGCCCTTCTCGAAGGCCACCATGCGGTCTCGTCGGGCCTCGATCTCCGAGGGGAGCTGGCGGTCGCGAGGGAGGTCGAGGACGGTCCAGCCGCGGTGGGCCATCTGGTCGCGGTACCAGGAGCGCACCTGCGCGGCGGGGGCGCGCACGGTGTACACGCCGAGCTTGTTGGGGACGCCGTCTTCGTAGGCGGAGATCACCCGGCGCATCGAGGGGTAACGCGCGAGCCCGGGGATGTCCGCGCCGGGCGCGTCGCCCTGCTCGGGGAAGAGCCGGAGGATGTTGAACTGCCCCTGCGTGGCGACGGTGAGGATGCGGGTGTTGCCGGTGCTGCCGCGGGTGACGTAGGCGTAGCGGAGCTCGCCGTAGCGGGAGAGGTCGCCGGAGGCGATCATCGACTCGGCGCGGCGGAGGATCTCCTGCGGGGTGAGCCGGGCCTCGCCGACGTCGAGGCAGGCGACGTAGCCGCCGGAGGCGTCGCCGATGCGCACGGTCTCGATGGACGCCGCGCGGCGCGCGCCCGGGGTCCAGAGCTGGTTGAAGGCCGCGTGGTCGAGGGCGCGGAGGCTGTCGGAGAGGTGCCCCGAGGTGCGCGCGCAGCGGGCCTCGTAGTAGTCGAGCACGGCCTCGACGCCGTCGCGGGTGGTGCCCATGGAGAGGTAGAGCGACTCGCCGTTGAGCACCACGCGCCGGGGAGCTTCCATCACTCCCTGCTCGGCGTAGGGCATGAGCTGGCGGGCGAGGTGGCGAAGGCCCTCGTTCACCTGGGCGCGCGCGGAGCGGACGCTCACGACGGCGGTGACGAGCATGCCCGTGGCGACGAACGCCCCGAGTCGGGTGAGCTGCGGGAGATGCCGGATGCGACGAAACATGGCGCGTCTCTTTCTCCCCTACGTTACCGGCACACGGGGATGACCGTGCAGAACAACTGGCGGGCGACGTCCGCGGGCGACGAGCGCACGGTGTTGCAGGCCATGCTGTTGCCCGCGAGGGCGTTGAGCGACCCGCCGCCGAGGAGCGTCGGGCGGTTGACCGGGCGGGTCAGCCGACCGGAGGCGGTCTGGCCGAAGAAGCCTCCGAGCAGCGCGGAGCCCGCGCCGCCGAGCATGCTCTGGAGCGAGTTGAGGGCGCCCGGCCGCTCGCCAGCGCCCGCGGCGGTGTCGGCGCCGACGCGCACCTGGCTGCACCCCGGGAGCGGGCGCTGGCAGGCCTCGAAGGCGTAGCTCACCACGCAGTGGCGGTTCTGCTGCATGGTGTAGAGCTTCGTGCTCCAGGCCTTGTGCACGAACATCATGCAGGAGAACACGGCGACGAAGAAGGGGAGCATCACCACGGTCTCGGCGTAGGCCGCGCCTCGGGAGGCGTGGTGGCGACGTCGGCGTCGGGGCTGTCGGGTCGTTGTGGCGTTCACGGCGCTGCAGCTCCTCTCAGTGGATGATGACCCGGTCGATGAGGCTCAGGTCGATGCCCGGGCCGACGGCGCCGCTGATGCCGAGGAGGTTGGACGGCATGCGGAAGCGGCGGAAGCGCGCGCGCCAGTACATGTGCCAGGTCCACTCGTCGCGGTCCTCGTCGCCCTCGTAGTAGTACTCGGCCTGCGCGAGGCCGACCCGGGCGAGGTTGCCGACGGTGCCGAAGAGCCCGCCGCTGCCGGTGTTGCGACCCCATGCGGCCATGGACACGCCGCGCTGGTTGGCCTCGAAGGGGGGCGTGCCGATCACGATGCCGCGGATCTGCACGTACTCGCAGTCCTGGCCGGGCATGCCGTCGTTGCAGCTGCCGTCGCCCGGGTCGATCTCGTGCGGCCGCATGTTGGCTTCATTGCGGGGGCAGAAGAAGAGGGCCATCGCCTCGTCGAGGAGCCGCGTCGCCCAGCTGATCACCGTCGACCCACCCGGCAATGGGATGAGGGAGAGGGGGGAGGTGAGGAAGCGCGAGAGCGGCTCGGCGGCGTGGAGGCAGGTGCTGCGGATGTTGACCGGGCGCACCGGAAGCGGGTGGTCGATCATCGGGTGGATGAAGCCCGCGGTGACCGGCGGCTGGTAGGTACCGGTGAGGGTGGTCACCACCACGCGGGTCTGCGCGAGGTAGGGCCAGGTCGTGCGGATGACGTCCTGCGCGCTGTGCCCGAGGCGAAGCGCGGGCTGGACGATGCCGTTCTCATAGGAGTTGGCAAAGTTGCGGACGATGTTGCCGGCCTGGCCGAGCGCGGCGGACAGCGGCGGCGCCCAGACGGTGAGCGCGGCGGCCGCGAAGAGGGCCCACTGCACCAGGCGCATCGCGAAGAGGATCGAGACCAGCAGCGCCATCACGATGTTGATCATCGCGATGAGGTTCATGCCGCGGGCGTGCATCACGGCTCCGGAGAAGGCCACGGCGTCGGCCGCGTCCTGCATGCGCTCCCGAAAGATGATCGTGTTGCCGATACCGATGATGTAATAAAGAAACCCGGTCACGAGCATCGCCATGAAGACGCCGATCACCATGATGGCGCCGGAGTCATCGCGGTGGAGGCCAGGTCGAGGCGTGCGTGTGTTGCTGCCGCGCATGGATTACCTCGATCGGGAAGCGTTGTAGCAAGCGCCGGTGATTCTCCGCGCGGTGCCCTGCACCGGGAGCGTCGACTCTGCGCGGATGACGTAGTAGTGGCCGCCGGTGAGGCCGAGGAGCACCGCGCTGGCGGTGCCGCCGGTGCCGGTGTGGTTGAGCTCGTCGAGGCCGGGCTGCGCGGCGTTGAGGCGGTCGCTCGCGGCCTGCACCGCCTCGATGTGGCTCTGGATGTCGCGGATCGACGCGCGGCCCCCGCGCACGGCCTCGGTGGCGGCGCGGATCTGCTCGAGCGGCTGGTTGGTGTAGAGCTGGATCGCGCTGTCGCAGGCCATCTTGGACACGATCGGGACGCCGCAGTGGAAGAGGTAGGTCACGCGGGTGGTGAGCTCTTCACGGCTGTTCCAGCGGTCGCGGTAGTTGGTCTCGCGCTCGGCGCGGGGGAAGGTCACCGCCATCGCGACGTTGTTGTAGACCAGCGCTCCGAGGGCGAGGCGCGCCGCGGGCGAGGTGTCGCCGCCGATCGCGTCGTAGATGCCCTGGCGTCGCGGGTCGCGGTCGTGGGTGAGCTCGTCGAGGGAGGGGGAGGTGGCGACCAGGGGGAAGCCCGCGGCGAAGCGCACCGCGTCGAGCCGGGCGCCGCCGCTCGATCCGCCGCCGCTGCCGAAGCCCGATCCCCCGGGGGCGCTGCCCGCGCCGAAGAGCGAGCCGAGCGCCGCGGCCGGGTCGTCGCCGCGGCCGCCGCCGTTGACGACGTTCTCCGGCGCGCCGTCGTAGCGCTGGGCGCAGTCGGGGAAGACCACGATCGCCGCGCGGGCCGCGGAGGCCGCCGCGTGCTGCACGACCAGGTGGGCGCTGTACATCAGCGCCAGCTGCATCATGCCGAGCACGAGGATGAAGAAGGGGATGAAGGCGACGAGGAACTCGACGTAGACGGCGCCGCCGGTGTCGGCGTGCAGCGAAGGTCGGGGGCGTGTGTTCGTGGCGCTCATGCGTTGGCTCTTCACACGATCGGGTAGAGGGAGAGGGCCGCGACGCAGGTTCCTGCGAAGATCGAGCCGCCGAGGCGGAAGCGCGTCAGCATCTCCGGGCGGATCTCCCGGCGCCATGACTTCGGCATGACGGGATTGATCCCAAGGAAGAACGCGTTGACCAGCACGCCGAGCAGCCGGCCGTGCCAGGCGAGGCGGCCCATGGAGAGCAGGCTGCCGGCGACGTACGCGTAGAACTGCGCCTCGATGCCGTGGAAGGCGCCGAGGATCGCGCCGAGGGCGATGAAGAGCTTCACGTCGCCGCCCGCCATCCCGTCCTTGCGGAAGATGAGGTAGGGGACGATCGCGCAGACGAACATGCCGCCGAGGGCGCTGAGCGCGCCGATGCCGTGGGGCTGCGACTGGATGGTGCGGAGGAGGATGCCGGCGGCCATCGCGCCGTAGGTGAGCCAGTTGGGGATGCGGCCTGTTCGGAAGTCGGTATAGGCGGCGATGGCGGTGACCAGCACCGCGAGCGCGACGTTGAAGAGACCGACCGATCCGAACGGCACAGAGCACCTCCGAAATGACGACGCCGCGGGCACTCCGGGGAGGGGGAGGGGCCGCGGCGCGCCGCGAACAACCACGAACACCCACCGTGGAAGAGGTGGGGTGAGGGCCGGGTGAGCCCTCGTCAGATCACGGGCCGAGGCCCTGGATCTGGTTGCTGCCCGAGGTCACCTTGGTGACGACGTTGGTGCCGAAGGTGCGCCAGGCCGAGATGCCCACCACCGCGATGAGGATCAGGAGGATCACGTACTCAACGGTGGAGAGACCCGCGTCGTCCCGGAGCAGCCCCTTGAAGTTCTTCTTGTTCATGATGGAGATCCTTCCTTACGTGGTTTGAGCGATCTATCGCGACCCCGGCCGTGTCCCTCTTACAGGGTCACGGGAACGGCATCGATACGATCAGTTGTGCGAAGCGGTAGTAGTCGACGAAGGGCCTGCCCAGCGAGTAGGTCGCCACCGACGCTACCGTGCCGATCAGGAGGAGCACCACCACGTACTCCACGAAGGCAGCGCCCGACTCATCGTCGTGCAGCGTTCGCAGGTTGGGTCGGCGATCACTCACGGCGGAGGCTTGTGCAGCCGACGTGCCAGCGATCGGGAGCCCAACGGGCGAGCGCGTGGAGCGAAGAACTCCGTCGATCTGCGACGAGGCGGGGATGGGGGGCGGGTTGCTCATGGGAGGTCTGGTCAGCACTTCGGGGGGGAGGATTTCCTCCCAGGGAGTCTGAGGGCCCGGTGCTGCGAGGTCGCGGCGAAGGCGAGGAGGAGGGCTGCGACCAGGAGGTTCTCGAAGGCGTCGCGGGAGATGGGTCCGAGGGAGCGGAACTCGGGGAGGAGCAGCGAGAGCGCGGCGTAGGCGACGACCGTGTGGGGCGTGAGGAGGCCGAGCCGGAGCGCGGCGCCGAGGCCGTGGAAGCAGCGGCCCGAAGGGTCGGTGAGCGAGGCTCGAAGAGTGTCGGTCGAGGCGACGACCCGGAGGCGGGCGAGGGGGTCGAGGAGGTCGAGGGCGCGAGCGAGGTGGGCGTCGGGGGCGCGAGGGAGGTAGAGCGTCCAGGCGCGGTCGTCGGCGGGTGACCACGCGAAGTAGCCCAGCAGCATCAGGAAGGTGAAGAGCTGCGGGAAGAGCCACTCCTGCATGGAGATGTGCAGCAGCACGCCCACGGCGACGCAGAGGGTGCGGGTGCGAGGGAAGAGCAGACCGAGCGGGAGCGCGACCTCGAGCGCGGTCACCGAGAGCTCGGCGACCTGGGAGGTCCATGGGATGGAGAGCAGCGGGGAGAGCGCTCGCGAGAGGAGCGCGTCGGGGTTGGCCTCCGGGGCGCGGGTGGTGGCGAGCCAGCGGATGATGGAGCCGGTGCCTCGCCACCAGGGGTGGGCGAGCTTCACCACGACGGAGGAGAGGTAGACCAGGGAGAGCTGCCAGCGGAGCGCGCGAGAGAGGTCGATGGGCGCGGCGGCGCCGGTGGGGGCGATCGCGACCAGGAGGAGCAGCACCCAGAGGAGGTAGTGGTTGTTGTGATAGGTCGCGGGCACCGTGGCGTAGAGGGCCGCGATGACGGCGCAGGCCGCGGCGGCGGCGGCGCGGGTCCAGCGGGAGAGCAGCATCGCGAGCGCGAGGAGCTGCAGCGCGAACAGGGCGCTCTGCGGGGCCCACGACCACGGAGCCGGGCGGCCGATGGACCAGAGCGCGAAGGCGGGGCGGTACTCGATGGAGGCGTGGTGGGCGCCGAGAAGCAGCAGCGCGGCGAGGCCACGGGCGAGGGCGAGGTCGCGGCGGGGAGAGCGGCTCACCGGGTGGTCCATCGGGTCGTGCGGGCGAAGGGGCGCGAGCCGGGGCTGTCGCAGCGGAGGTGGCTGATCAGGGTGATCGGTCGGCCGAGCGAGCGGTGGTAGCGGGCGAGCACGTCGTCGAGCGCGACGGACACGGCGGCGTCGTCGTCGGCGTAGGGGGCGAACCACGGGGCGACGGCGGCGAAGCGGGGAGGCGTGTCCGCGAGGAGCAGGGCGCGAAGCTCGGGGCGGTCGGAGGGGAGCGGCACCGGGATGGGGCGGCCGAGGGCGTCGGTGGCCGAGAGCGCGTGGTGGCAGCGCGCGGTGATGGGGCCCGCGAACATGCTCCACGAGAAGCGGCCCGAGAAGGGCGCCGCGCGGTCGGGGCGGACGCGGGCGAGCGCGATGGCGGTCTCTCCCACGAGCACACCGACGATCAGCAGGCCTCGGAGCTTGTCGGCGCGGGTCAACAAATCGGCTGCGATGATAGGCGCCGGAGCGATCGGCTCGAAACCCTTGCGTCGAACCCGTCCGGCGGGGCATTCCCAGCGGGGTGCAGACCTTGGAGCTCCTGAACAGCCCTACCCCCGACGAGCGCCCCTCGTTCCCGATGCCTGCGCCGGAGTCGAGCGGGGAGGGCGCCTGGCTCGCTCCATGGTGGAAGGGCCTCGGCCGTCGCTACGGGCACGTCTTCCACTCGATGTGCTCGTACATGGGGAGCTTTCCCCCGGGGCTCCCCCGCTACCTCATCGAGCAGCTCACCGAGCCCGGTGACGTGGTGCTCGATCCCTTCTCGGGCCGAGGCACCGCGCCGCTGGAGGCCTGCCTCTCCGGGCGCCACGGCATCGGCGTCGACCTCAACCCGCTCGCCTCGATGTTGAGCTCGGTGAAGCTCGATCCGCCCACGCTCGAGGAGACCCTCGCGCGCCTCGCCGAGCTCGAAGCCTCCTACGTCCCGGAGCCCGTCGGCGACCGCGCTCCGCCGGAGATCCGGATGCTCTTCGAGGAGACCACCACGCTCCCGCAGATCCTCCACATGAAGGCCTCGCTCGACCCGGCGCACCGCACCGATCGCTTCCTCCTCGCGTCGCTGGCGGGCATCCTCCACGGCAACCACACCCGCGACGTCGTCAGCTCGCGCTGCCTCAGCGTCTCGATGCCCAACACCTTCAGCATGTCGCCGGGCTACCTCGCCCGGTACATCGCGGAGAAGTCGCTGGTGCGGCCGCCCTTCGACGCCTTCGAGAAGCTGCGCCTCCGGATGCACTTCGAGTTCGCCGAAGGGGTCCCCGCGCTCCGCGGTCGGGCCATCCGCGGCGACGCGCGCGCCCTCTCCACGCTGGTCGCGCCGGGGAGCGCCAAGCTCATCGTGACCTCGCCGCCCTACCTCAACGTGGTGCGCTACGGGAAGTTCAACTGGATCAGGCTCTGGCTGCTGGGAGAGTCGGTCTCCGACGTCGACCGCTCGCTGCGCGTCGAGGCCACCGACCGCCGCCTCGCCCTCAGCGACCGCATGCGCTTCAAGGGCTACTGCGGGTTCTTGAAGACGGTGCTCACGGAGTGCGCCCGGGTGCTGCGCGACGACGGCGTCTGCGCGGTCACCATCGGCGACGTGCGCAACAAGGAGCACGGCGAGCGCACCCTCGCGCTCGAGGCGTGGGACTCGATGAAGGACGAGGTCCCGCTGGTGCTCGGCGCGGCGGTGGCGGACGACGTCAACCAGCTCGGCAAGGTGTCCAAGATCTGGGGGCTCGCGCACCGGGGCGAGGCCACCAAGGTCGACCGGGTGATGCTCTTCCACAAGCCGGGGCGCTCGCTGCCGAGGCCGCGGTGGAGCGACCCCGCGGCGCTCATCGAGGCCATCGCCGCGTCGCCCAACGCGCCGCTGGTGCGGTCGGGCAAGGCGCGGCCGGGCGTGGTGAAGACGCGACCCACAGCCGCGGCGCGAAAGAAGACCGGCACCTGACGCTCTTCCCTACTCGGTCTGCCCTCGGAGCTGGACGATCACGTTGGTCCCGGCCGCGGGGAAGCCTCCGCCGAAGGGCGTGTAGGCGGCGTTGAGGACGTTCTCCACCGCGAGCGCCGCGGTGACCGAGGGGTGCAGCCGCACGCCGCCGCGCGCGGTGAACGACACGTAGCCCGGGACCTCCGAGCACATCGTCGGGCCGTCGGGGCAGAGGCGCACGTCGTCGCGGTCGCTCGCCGAGAGGCGCGCCTGGGACAGCATGCCGGTGGCGAGCAGGTCGATCCAGTGCGTGGCGCGGCGCCACCCGACGCTCACCCGGCCGTACGCGGGAGGGACCTTGGAGAGGGGCTCGGTGGTCGACGCGCCGTCCTGCGAGGTGGTGGCCTCGGCCCAGGTGTAGCCCGCAGAGAGGGACGCGTAGAGGCCGCTGCGGGCGGTCGCGGTGAGGTCGAGCTCGACGCCCACGAGCCGCGCGTCGCTCGCGTTCATGCGCGTGTACACGCGGCGCCCGTCGATCATGGTCATCCCGTTGAAGGACGACGGGACCCGGGTGACCAGACCCGACATGGTCGATCCGTAGACGAAGAGCGCTCCCTCCATCGGGCCTCGCGCGACGCGGGCGCCGAGCTCCGCGGTCCATGAGCGCTCGGGTCCTAGGTCGGGGTTGGGGACGTCGTAGCTGCGGGCGCCCGCGCCGAGGGCCTGGTAGTCGTCGAGGTTGGGCGCGCGGTAGCCGCCGAGCACGTTGGCCATCAGCGCGACGCCGCGGGTGACGAGCCAGCGCACGCCGAGGCTTGCGACGGGCGCGGAATACAGACGGGTGTATGCCGCGAAGGATCCGTCCGCCGGGGAGTCGACGGAGGTCAGCGCCGCGCGAGCGCCCGCTTCGAGGAGCACGCGACGCGACGCGAGGCGCAGCGCGTAGTGGGCGAAGACGCCGCCGGTGACGTAGCCGCTGCGGTCGAGGTAACGGCCGCGGCCGCGCTCGGGGCCGCTGTCCCCGCGGATGGTGTCGGTGTAGCTCCCCACCTGGTCGGCGGCGACCTCGAGGCCGGTGGTGAGCGTCCCTCGCGAGGTGGTCCACGCGAGCTGGGCGGTGCCCTGGGGGGTGAACACCTCGTCGTGCTCGGTGTCGACGCGGCCCGCGCGGAGTCGGTCGCGGGTCTCGACCCGGCGGATGAGCCCCGCGCGCGCCTGCACCGCGAGACTCCCTCGGCGCACCGACCAGCGCGCGTACACGAGGTCGCGCTGCTGCAGCCGAAACACCCGGCGATCGTCGGGGAGCGAGTTGTCCGGCCGAGGGGCGTTGGTGATCTCGCTGCTGGTGTACCCGAGGCCCAGCGAGTGGCCCGCGCCCGCCTCGACCATACCTCGCACGGTAAAGGCCCGGTCGCCGTGGCCGCTGAAGGGCTGCGTCCCGAGGTCTCCGCCCGCGACGATGGGGCCGAGGGTGCCGAGGGTTCCGGAGGCCATCACCCCGAAGCGGCCGACCTCGCCCTCCACCATGCCCTGCGCGGTGAGCGATCGCTCGGCAGTGGCCGCGCGGGTCGAGAGCTCGCCGTAGAGGTGCGCGGCGCCGTCGGCCCGGGGCGCCGCGTCGACGGGCACCACCAGCACCACGCCGCCGAGGGCGTCGGAGCCGTACATCACCGAGGCGGGGCCGCGCACGACCTCGACGCGGCGCACGGACGAAGCGTCGACCAGAGAGAGCAGCGCGTTGCCGCCGACCTTGGTGAGCGAGTCGTTGAGCCGGAAGCCGTCGAAGAGCAGCAGCGTGCGCTGCCCGCCGAGGCCGCGGATGATCGGCATCGCGGACGCGGTGGTCGTGCGCTGGAGGAAGACCCCGGGCAGCTCCTCCAGCCGGTCGCCGAGGTCGCGCGCCAGGGCCCTCGCGGCGCCTCGGCGGTTGTCCGCGGACACCGCGCGAGGGGTCTCCAGCAGCGACTCCTCACGGCGCGAGGGGGCGCTCACGGTGGCCTCGTTGATCGTCGGCTCCTCGGGGGGAGGCGACGGCCTCGCGGGCTGCGCCGCGGCGAGCGAGGGCAGCGAGAGCAGCGCGAGCGAGGGGGCGAGCAGGCGACGACGCATCGCCGCGCACCCTATCGGCTCGCGCGCGCCGAACTCAAGGACCGCCGGGCGCACGGGGCGCTACGGTAGCGGCGCTATGAGCGAGCGCGGGCTGTTGCGGGTGCGGTGGCGGTCGGGCGTCGGGGAGATGTCCATCGTGGCCTCCGACGCGGCCTCCGGGAGCCCCGGGGTCACCGCGCTCACGTCGACGCTGGAGGGCGAGGAGTCGGGCGGGCGCTCGGCGCTGCGGTGGTGCCCGGACGCCCTGCGAGAGGGCCTCGCGGCGCTCACCGTCGACGACCGCGCGTCGCTGCGGCTGAGGGCGGAGGAGGGGTGCGCGATCGAGGTTCCGGAGGGGGTGACGGTGACGCGCTGGGGGGACGACGCGGCGCTGGTGAACTTCGCCGGGCGCATCGGAGAGTCGTGGGTGGGCCTCCGTCGGGGAGCGCTCGTGGAGCGGCTCGCGGTGCACGTCGAGAGCCCGCTGCTCCAGGGGCGCGAGGCCCACCGGGTGATGGTCGACGACCTGCTCGCCGAGTCGCTGGCGCTCGCCGGGGAGGGTCCCTCGGAGACCGCGCTCACCCACGCGAGAGATGCAGGCGGGGCGAGGCGGCTGCTGGTGGCGTGGCTGCTGCGCTCCTCGACGCTGGAGCGGGCGATGGCGCTGGTGGCGCGCGCTCCGCTGCGAGGGGCGGCGGCGGTGCAGCGGGTGGTCCCGTGGCTACAGGCGCGCCGGGTGAGGATGGAGGAGCTCGCGTCGAACCCGGCGGTCGCGCGAGGAGATGATCCGTCGCAGGTGAGGGTGCGCGCCGAGGAGCCCGCGCTGCTGGTCGACACGCCGGAGAACCGCGCGGTGGCCTCGCTGCTGCGCACGGTGTCGTCGGTGATGTCCGACCCTGAGCCGCCGCCTGCGCTGGCCGAGGCGCTCTCCGAGGTGCTCTCGCTCGCCGATCGCGTCGGGCTGCGGGCGCTGCGGCCGATGGGGGCCGCGCCGACGCTCGCCGGGTCGCGGAGCCCGGGGTACCGGGAGCTCACGGCCATCGCGCGGTGGCTCGACGGGCTCGCGGTGGCGGATGACCCGGCGGACGCGGCGGCGCGGCTGGCGCTCGACGACTCGGCGCTGCTCTACGAGCGCTGGTGCGCGAGGGAGGTGTCGCGCGCGCTCGGGCTGCCGTCGACCATCGCCCCGGGGCAGTCGAGGCCGTGCTCGCTCGACGGGGTCGCGCTGCGCCTCTGGTGCCAGCCTGCGAGGGCGGCGGTGCCTTCGTACGGGCTCGCGTTCAGGCCCGACCTGATGGTGGAGGTGGAGGGCGCGAGGGTGGTGTTCGACGCGAAGTTTCGCGCCGACGCGCAGGGGTCGATCGAGAAGATGCACGCCTACCGGGACGCGATCGCGGGGTGCGTGGGCGCCTACGCGCTGATGCCGTGCGCTCCGAGGGAGGCGGTGACGCTGCGGGCGGAGGGCGGAGGAGGGGTGGGGGTGATCGCGCTGCGGCCCGAGGGGGGAGGGGCCGTCGAGGAGAGGAGGGAGGCGCTGCGGGGGGCGATCGCCGCGGCGCTCGCGTCGGTCAGAGGAAGAAGTCAGGGACCAGCGGCGCCCCGGGGGTGACGGCGTACTTCTCGAAGTCGGTCACGCCGGTGGTGCGGAGGAAGTCCTCGTCGACGAGGAAGTGCCCGGTGAAGTCCGCGGCGGGGCGCTGGAAGACCTCCCAGGCGGCGTCGGACATGATGTCGACGGTGCGGCATCCGGCGATGGTGTCCTCGCCGCCGAGGAGGTTCTGCACCGCGGAGGTGGCGATGGCGGTGCGGGGCCAGAGCGCGTTGAAGGCCACGCGCCCGCGGAACTCCTCGGCCATCCCGAGCACGCACATGCTCATGCCGAACTTCGCGATGGTGTACGCCACGTGGCCGGCGAACCAGCGGGCCTCCATGTTGAGCGGCGGCGAGAGGTTGAGGACGTGCGGGTTCTTCGCCTTGAGCAGGTGCGGTAGGCACGCCTGCGAGCAGAGGAAGGTTCCGCGCAGGTTGATCTGGTGCATGAGGTCGTAGCGCTTCATCGGGGTCTCGAGGGTCCCGGTGAGGCTGATGGCGCTGGCGTTGTTCACCAGGATGTCGATGCCTCCGAAGGTCTCGACGGCCTTCGCGACCGCGGCGAGCACGGTCTCCTCGGAGCGCACGTCGACCACCAGCGGAAGGGCCTTGCCGCCCGCGGCCACGATCTCCTCGGCGGCCGTGTAGATGGTCCCCGGAAGCCTCGGGTGCGCCTCGGCGGTCTTCGCCGCGATGACGATGTTGGCGCCGTCGCGGGCGGCGCGCTTCGCGATCGCGAGGCCGATGCCGCGGCTCGCGCCGGTGATGAACAGGGTCTTTCCTCGAAGGGTCATGGCGGGAGTCTCCAGTGCTGCGTGGTGAGAGGTGAGCGGGGTAAAGGGGAAGGGCGATCAGCCGCGGCGACGTCGGCGCGAGAGGAGCATCGATCCGGCGAGCAGCAGCGCGAAGGCCGAGGGGGCGCGGGGCGATGGCGCGGAGCCGTGGCCCACGCGACAGCCGCAGCCGCCCTCGTCGGCCGGGGGCGTCGGTGCAGGCGCCTCGCCGCCGTCGACGTCGACGATCGCGGCGTCGTCGGAGGGGACGTCGGCGTCCATGGCGGGGGCGTCCTGATCGCCCGAGTCGGCGGCTCCCGCGTCGACGACGGCGGGGACGTCGGTGGTCGCACCGAGATCGGTGGGGGCGCCGACGTCGATCGCCACGGGGACATCGCGCACGGCGGGCGCATCCGAGGCGGGGACATCGCGCACCACGGGCGCATCGCGCACGACGGGCGCATCCGAGGCGTCGGGGACGTCTCGGGCGACGGGGACGTCTCGGGCGACGGGGACGTCCGTCGTCGCTCCGGCGTCGACCGCAGGAGCGGGGAAGCCGGCGAGGCGCTGGAGCTCGGCGTAGGTGCCGTTGAAGCGGTCGAGGTCGACGTTGCCGCTGATGCCGCTCACCCGGCCGGTGGAGGAGTACTGCCAGAAGGCCCAGCTGCGCCACGCGTCGGCGATGTAGGGGCAGGGCTGCGTGGTCGTGTACTGCGCGTGCCAGAGGGGATGGTCGCGGAAGGCGGTGCTCTGCACGTAGGTCGGCCAGTAGTAGCGGCCCGTGTAGATCATCGGACGGCGCCCGGTGCCGGCCTCGATGCGGTCGGAGAGGTCGCGCACCATCGCGGCGTAGCGCGTGGGCGACGGGAGCCCCGGCGGGGGCTGTTCGACGTCGAGCGTGACCGGGAGGTCGCCCTGGCCGAGGCGGCCCACCGCGCGCACCACGATGTCGGCCTGCGCGGCCACGTCGTAGCGCGGGTCGAAGTAGATGTACGCGCCCCGGATGAGGCCGTTGGCGCGGATCTCCCGCCAGTTGCGGTCGAACTGCGTGTCTCGCGTGGGCCAGTGCAGGATGCGCGCGATGGCGAAGCGCTTGCCCGCGGCGCGCACCATCGGCCAGTTGACCGTGGACTGCCACTGCGAGACGTCGATGCCCTCGACGGTCGGCCCGCTGCCGCAGACCACCAGCTCGCCGACCGCTTGATCGACCTCGTCGGTGTGGCCGCTGCACGAGCCGAGCAGAGCGAGCAGCGCGGCCAGGCCCAGCGTTCGTCGGAGGTCCATCCTGGCGGGGGAATCTACGGGCCGACCGCCTCGGGCCGCAACCGGCGTAGAGTGATCGCGATGATCCCAGAGCGGCCGCGGATTCCGGTGATGGTGCTCACGGGCTTCCTGGGCGCGGGCAAGACCACGCTGCTCAACGCCCTCATCGGGCGCCCGGAGCTGGCCGACACGGCGGTGGTCATCAACGAGCTCGGGGAGATCGCGCTCGACCACCTGCTGGTGCGCAAGGTCGACGACCGGGTGATGGTGCTGGGCGGCGGCTGCGTCTGCTGCACGGTGCTGGGCGACCTCGTCGAGACCCTCACCGACCTCGACCGTCGACGCGACGCCGGGGAGCTTCCGCCCTTCGCGAGGGTGATCGTGGAGACCACCGGGCTCGCCGACCCGGGGCCCGTGCTGGCGACGCTCACCGGCGACGACCGGCTCTTCGCGCGCTTCGAGCTCGACGGCGTGGTCACCGTCGTCGACGCGACGCACGGCGCGGGGCAGCTCGACGAGCACGTCGAGGCCCTGCAGCAGGCGGTGGCGGCCGATCACTTCGTGGTGACCAAGTCCGAGCTCGCCGGGGAAGAGCGCACCCGGGCGCTGGTCGAGCAGCTCTCGGCCATCAACCCCGCGGCCTCGGTGGACGTGGCGAGCCACGGGGCGGTCGACCCGGCGAGGCTCCGCGGGCGACTCGCGGCCAACCTCTCCAGCGAGCGGGTGCTGGGCCTGATCGCGGCCTCGCCCGAGGCGAAGGGCCGCTGGGTGGTGACCTCGGCCCCGAAGCACTCGAAGGTGCGCGTCCTGGCCGTCACGCGCCCGCGCACCATGCGCTGGACGGCGTTCTCCATGTGGCTGTCGCTGCTCACGCAGTTTCACGGGGAGAAGATGCTGCGCTGCAAGGCGATGCTGAAGGTCGCCGGGGAGCGCGGGCCGGTGATCGTCCACGCGGTGCAGCACGTGGTGTATCCGTCGGTGATCCTCGACGCGTGGCCCGACGCGGACGAGGGATGCCGCGCGGTGCTGATCTTCCGAGACGTGGACGACGGCTTCCTGAAGCAGGTGCAGGAGGGCTTCGACGCGTGCCTCGCGCCCGAATCCGTCTCCGCGGAATGAGCGCGGGCGCGGCGAGCGCATCGCGCCTATGCTCGTCGCGGTGATGCATGTGCTCGAGTTCGAGATCGGGTCGACCCGCTACGCGGTGCCCGTCGAGCGCGTGGTCGAGGTGGTGCTCCGCGTGTGGCTCACGGCGCTGCCGGGCGCTCCCTCGGTGGTGGTCGGGGCGTTCAACTACCGCGGCGCGGCTACCGTCGCGGTCGACCTCCGGTCGCGCCTCGGGCACCCCGAGCGCCCGCCCTCGCCGGGTGACCACCTGATCGTGGTGCGCGGCGCCCGGCGCACCCTCGCGCTGGTGGTCGATCGCGTCCGCGCCCTCCGCGAGATCCCGCTCGAGCTGGTGCAGGCGCCCTCCATCGCGCTCCCCCACGTGCGCGGCATCGCGACGCTCGACGACGGCCTGCTCCTCCTCGAAGACCTCGACGCCGTGCTCTCCCTCGACGAGGAGGAGTCCGTCGGTCGCGCGCTCTCGCCTCCCCCGACGGCGTCGGCGCCGTGAGGGCCACTCCCTCGGAGGTCACGCTGAGCCCCGCGGTGCGCGAGGGCTTCGCCGCCGCGGTGCGCCAGTCGCTCGGCCTCGTCTTTCCTCCCAGCCGCGCCCCCGCCCTCGACCGGGGCATCGCGACCGTCGCGGCGCTGCTCGACGAGCCCGACCGGGCGGTGCTCCTCGGCCGGCTGCTCGACGGCGACCCGGCGGTGCGCGAGGCGCTCATCGTCGAGCTGACGGTCGGAGAGACCTACCTCTTCCGCGACGACAGCCACTTCGATTTCGTGCGCGACGTCGCCCTCCCCGAGGCGGCGCGGCGCGGCGGTCCGGTGCGCCTGTGGTCCGCCGGGTGCGCCACCGGCGAGGAGGCATGGTCGCTCGCCATCACCGCCCACGAGGCCCTCGGGGCGGCGGACGCGGAGCGGGTCGAGGTGCTGGGCACCGACCTCAACCCCCGCTTCCTCGATCGCGCCCGGCGGGGCTGGTATGGCCCGTGGTCGTTTCGCGGCGTCGACCCGGCCCGGCGAGAGCGCTGGTTTCGCGCGGAGAGCAACGGCTGGAGCGTCGTGCCCGAGGTGCGCCCCGGCGTGCGCTTCGCCCCGCTCAACCTCCTCGACACCGCCTCGACCGCGTGGCCGCGGGGCGTCGACGTGATCTTCTGCCGCAACGTCGCGATCTACTTCGACCTCGACACCGTCGGGCGCCTCGCCGCCAGCTTCGCGCGCTCGCTGCTCGTCGGCGGCTGGCTGGTGCCCGGGCCCTCCGACCCGCTGCTCCCGACGGGCCTCGGGCTCAACGCGTCCCTCGGAGGACCGCTGGTCTACCGCCGCGCGGCCGCCTCGGAGGGCGCGGCTGATCCGCGGCGCGAGCTCCCGTTCGCCCCGGCGCCTGCCCCGCCGGCCCTCGGGCGCCGCTCGTCGGTGCCTCCCCTCCGCTCGCCCGTCGGCGTCGCAGCCCGCAGGGCGTCGCCGGTCGAGCGGGCGCCCGTCGAGCGCGCGAGGGAGCTCGCCGACGCGGGCGACCTGGCGGGCGCGACCCGGATGCTCGATGAAGCCCTGGTGCTCGACGGACTCGACCCTGCGCTCTACCTGCTCCGCTCGACCGTTCGGCAGGCGACGGGCGACGACCTGGGCGCGTGCCACGACGCCGAGAAGGCCATCGTGCTCGACCGTTCGCTCGCCTTCGCGCACGTGCTGCTGGCGGCCGGTCGGGTGCGCCTCTCCGATCAGCCCTCGGCCCGTCGCGCGCTCCGCAACGCCCGAGCGCTGCTGCTCTCGGCGCCGACCGACCAGCCGGTGCCCCACGCCGGGGCGCAGGGGCGCGACGCCCTCCTCGCGGTCTGCGATCGCCTCGGGCGCGCGCTCGGAGAGGCGGTCCCGGCGAAGCGCCGGGGCTGAAGGCGCAGCGGATGCCCATCGACCCGAGTGAGCTCTGGGACGCCCCGACGCGCGCGCTCCTCGACGCGCGCACCCGCGCCGTCGCCTCGCCCTCGACGCCGCTCGCCCGGGGCGCCCGCCCGGAGGCGCTGGGCCTGCGCCTCGCGGGGGAGCGGTACGCGATCGCGGCCCACGCGATACGCGGGGTCGCGGCGCTGAAGCGGCTGACGGCGCTGCCTCACGGCCCCCCGGAGCTCGCCGGGCTCATCGCCATGGGCGGCGAGATCATCCCGGCCTTCCACCTGCGTGTGGTGCTGGGGCTGCCGCTGGGCGCGCTCCCCGAGTACGGCCGCATCGTGCTGATGGGCGACGGGGCCGAGGCGCTGGCGCTGGTCGTCGACGCGGTGGAGAACCTCGGCGCGATCGAGCCCGACGAGCTGCGCGAGGCGCCTGAGGGCGTGGCGGCCTCGGTGCGCGCGCTGATCCTTGGCGTCGACCGACGCGGCATCCCCCTGCTCGACCACGAGGCGCTGCTCGCCTCGCCGCGGCTCTACGTCGAGATCCCCGTCCCCCGCGAGGTCGCCCCGAGGCCTGCCGCGCCAGGCCCTCCCCTCAGGAAGACCCCACGATGACCACCGCCTCCGTCCCCGAAGCCGACATCAAGGGCGCCCTCAACCGCTCGGTCTTCCTTCCCCTCGCGATGCTCGCGGTCGTGGGGCTGCTGCTGTTCTGGCAGATCGACCGCCTCGTCGAGCTCACCGCGTGGGTCGACCACACGGACCGGGTCATCGCCCAGTCGAGCCGCATGGAGCGGCTCTACGTCGACCGGGAGACCGGCGTGCGCGGCTTCCTCAACACCGGCGCGGAGGAGTTTCTCGAGCCGTACACGAGCGCCGAGGCGGCGCTGGCGAGGGCCATCGACGTCCAGGTCGGGATGGTCGCCGACGACCCCGCCCAGCGACGGCTGCTCGACGAGATCCGGGGCATCGGCGAGGACTGGGATCGGGAGTTCGCGCTGCCCGCGATCGAGTTTCGCCGGGGCAGCCCGGGCGACCTGAACGTGCCGCTCTCCCGCATCGGCAAGCGCCACATGGACCTGCTCCGCGCCCGCCTCGAGCGCTTCGCGCACGTAGAGTCCGAGCTGCGGGACAGCCGCACCGCCGCCGCGCGCTCGGCCACGCGCGTGGTGCAGTGGACCGGCGGCGCGCTGCTGCTCGCCCTCGGCGTCTTCATCGCGGTGTTCACCCGGCGTCAGCTGCTCGCGGTCTCCCGCGACTTCGGCGAGGCGCTCGCGGTCTCGCGGGAGCGGGCGACGGCGCTCGAGGCCTCGGAGACGGCGCTCGCGGCGCGCGTCGAGGACGAGCAGCGCAAGGCGCGCGAGCAGGCCGCCCAGCGCGACGAGCTCAACGGCGCGGTGCAGACCTTCGCGGTCTTCATCGAGCAGCTCGCCCACGGCGACCTCACCACGGCGCTCAAGGAGAGCAACGACGGCGAGCTGCACCAGCTCGGAGAGAACCTCCGGAGCATGGGCCGGTCGCTGCGGGCGATGATGGGGCGGCTCAACGAGGCCGTCGCCGCGCTGTCGGGCGCGACCAGCGAGATCATGGCCACCACCCAGGAGCAGAGCGCGAGCGCGACGGAGAGCGCCGCCGCGGTGACCGAGACGGTGGCGACGGTCGACGAGGTCACGCAGACCTCGCAGCAGACGGCGAGCCACGCCTCGGCGGTGGCCGCGGCGTCGCGGCGCAGCCTGGAGGTGTCGGCCTCGGGGCGCCAGGCGGTCGACGAGACCGTCGGCGCGATGGCGCTGGTGAAGCGCCAGGTGGGGTCCATCGCCGACCGCATCCTGGCGCTCTCCGAGCAGGCGCAGACGGTGGGGCAGATCATCACGACGGTGAACGAGATCGCGGAGCAGTCCAACCTGCTGGCGCTCAACGCGGCCATCGAGGCGGCGCGGGCGGGCGAGCACGGCCGAGGCTTCGCGGTGGTGGCGCAGGAGGTGCGGAGCCTCGCGGAGCAGTCGAAGCGCGCGACGGCGCAGGTGCGCGCCATCCTCGGGGACATCCAGAAGTCCACCGCGGCGGCGGTGCTCGCGACGGAGGAGGGCGGCAAGGCCGTGGCGTCGGCGGTGGACACGGCGCGCGTCGCGGGAGAGCGCATCGACCAGCTCGCGGCGACCATCGCCGACGCGGCGCGGGCGGCGGAGCTCATCGTGACGGCGACGCAGCAGCAGGTGACGGGCATCGGGCAGATCGCGCAGGCGATGCGGGCGATCGACCAGGCGACCTCGCAGACGGTGGAGGGCACGCGGCAGTCCGAGCGGGCGGCGCGCGACCTGAGCGGGCTGGCCACGCGGCTGCGGGACGCCGTCTCGCACTACCGGACCTGAAGGGCCCATCGAGCGCGTGGCCGAGCACGATGACATCCTGGCCGAGCTGCGGAGCGTGTTCCGCGACGAGGTCGACGACCACGCGGTCAACCTGGAGCGCGCGGGCCTGACGCTCTCTCGCGAGGGCGAAGGGCCCGAGGCGAGGGCCAGCGCCGCGGCGGAGGTGTTTCGCGCGGTGCACAGCCTCAAGGGGGCCGCGCGCGCCGTGGGCTACGACTCGCTGGAGCGCTTCTTCCACGCGGTCGAGACGCGCCTCGGATCGGCGCGCCACGGGGCGTCGCCGGACCTCGCCCGGGTGGCCGCCGACGCGGCGATCACGCTGCGCGCGCTGCGGGCCTGCAGCGTGAGCCTCGCCGAGCGGGGCGAAGCCGACGAGGCCGCGCTCGCCGAGGCGCGGAGGGCGCTGCAGGACGAGGCCCCGACGCGGACGCCCACCCCGACGCAGACCCCGGCCCCACCGCCGCCGCCGTCGGCGGTCGCGGCCCCGACGCTCTCGCCCGACACGCAGCGGGTCTCCTCGGTCCGCCTCGCAGGGCTCTTCGCGGCCGCCGAGGACCTCGCGTCGCTGGTCGCCCGGCACGGCGACTCGTCGCGGCAGCTCGACTCGCTGGAGTCGATGCTGCTCGAGCTGCGCAACGACCTCCGGCGCGCCCGGCAGCAGGTGCGCGCCCAGGACGACCGCGGCGACGAGGGGGCCTCGCACGCCATCGACCGCACCCTGGCGTCGATGCAGACCCTCGCCGGGTGGGTCGCCGAGCGCGTCTCCCGGGAGGAGATCTCCCGTCGCGCGCTGGCCGGCGCCGCGGGGGACCTGCTCACCCGCTCTCGCGACCTCCGGCTGGTGCCGCTGGCCACGCTCTCGGCGCTGCTGGAGCGGGCCGCGCTCGACGTCGCCGGGGCGCTCGGGCGGCGGGTGGAGTTTCGCATGGACGGCGACCTGCCGGAGGTCGACCGGCGCGTGCTCGACGGGCTGCGCGAGCCGCTGCTGCACCTGGTGCGCAACGCCGTCGACCACGGCATCGAGGCGCCGGAGGCTCGCGTCGAGCGGGCCAAGTCCCCCGTGGGCCGGGTGCGCGTCGCGGCCACGGTGGCCGGGAGGGACGTGCGCGTCGCGGTCGAGGACGACGGCCGGGGCATCGACCCGGAGGCGGTGCTCGCCGCGGCGAGGGAGCGTGGGATGGACGTAGGCCCGGCGCGCTCCCCGCAGGATGCCTTCGCGCTGCTCTTCGAGCCGGGCTTCAGCACCCGGGCGCGCGTCACGGCGCTCTCGGGGCGAGGGGTGGGGCTCGACGTGGTGCGCATGCGCGTGGCGCAGCTCCACGGCCGCGTGGAGGTCGAGAGCGAGCCCGGCCGCGGCACGCGCTTCGTGCTGACGGTGCCGCTCGACCTCAGCGTGATGCGCGGCGTGGTGGTGCGGGTGCGCGACGTCCGCGCGGTGATCGTCTCGACGGCGGTGGTCGGCCTGCGCCGCGTGGCCGACGAGGACCTCCGGGTGATCGAGGGGCACCTCTACCTCGACGACGCGGGCGCGCTGGTGCCGCTGGCGAGCCTCGGCGAGACGCTCGGGTTTCCGCCGGTCGCGGCGGCGCCTCGGGTGGAGGGGGCGCGCACGCACTGCGTCATCCTCGCGGTGGGCGAGCGGCGGGTGGCCTTCCGCGTCGACGCGCTCCTCGAGGAGCGGGAGGTGGTGGTCAAGCCCCTCAACGCGCGCGTGCGGCGGGCGGCCTTCGTGTCGGGGGCGGCGGTGTTCGGCGACGGCGAGGTGGTGATCGTCCTCGACGCGGCGGACCTCACCCGCATCGCGCGCCCGGCGTCGAGCGCGGCGGCGGGCGACGAGCGCCGCGCGGTCCGGCGCCGCGTCCTCGTGGTCGACGACTCGGTCACCACCCGGCAGCTCGAGCGCACGATCCTCGAGGCCGCGGGCTACGACGTGGCGGTCGCCGCCGACGGCCAGGCCGCGTGGGAGCTGCTCTCCGCCGACGAGCGCTTCGACGCCGTCGTCTCGGACGTGGAGATGCCGCGGCTCGACGGGTTCCAGCTCCTGGCGCGCGTCCGGTCGACGGCGAGGCTCGCGGGCCTGCCGGTGCTGCTGGTGACGGCGCTCGCGCAGGCCGCCGACCAGCAGCGCGCGCTCGACCTCGGCGCCAGCGCCTACGTCGTGAAGAGCCGCTTCGACCAGGACGAGCTCCTCGAGACCCTTGAGCAATTACTCTAGAAACCTCTTGCCGGGCGACCACCGCCCCGCGTCCGGAGACCGATGCACAACGCCACGCTTCGACTGGTGATCGTCAACGACTCGGCGACGGCGCGGGCGGCGCTGCGGCGGGCCTTCACCGGCGTCCCCGGGGTGGAGGTGGTCGGCGAGGCGAAGGACGGCGCCGAGGGGCTCACGGTGGTGGCCGCGCTACGTCCTTCGGTGGTCGTGATGGACATCGTGATGCCCGTCATGGACGGCTACTCCGCCACCCGACAGATCATGGCGACGACCCCGACGCCGGTGGTGCTGGTCTCCTCGGCGGTCAACCCGCGCGACGCCGACGTGGCCATGGAGGCGCTGCGCTCGGGAGCGCTCGCCATCGTCGAGGCGCTGCCCGCGGTGACCCACCCGGCCTACGAGGACCGCCGCTACGCGCTGCTGCACCTGCTGCGCTCGATGGCGCGGGTGAAGCTCGACCGGCTCAAGGCGGCCCAGCTCGCGCCGGTGGTCCCGCGGGCCGCCGCAGGGGTCGCCCGCGACGTCGCGGCCATCGGCATCGCGGCCTCGACGGGCGGGCCCAACGCAGTGGTCGAGCTCCTGCGCATGCTCCCGCTCAACGTGATGCCGCCGGTGCTCATCGTTCAGCACATGGCGCGCGGCTTCGCCGAGGGCTTCGCCCGCTGGATCACCGAGGCCACGGGCCACCCCACCTCCGTCGCCGTCGATCGGACGCCGACCGCCCGAGGCGAGGTCTACATCGCGGCGGACGAGCGCTACCTCGGGCTCGACCCGTCGCTGCGGCTGGTCGTCAGCGACGCCCCGCAGGTGGGGCTCTTCCGTCCGTCGGGCAACTACCTCTTCGAGTCGCTGGCGCGCTCCCTCGGGCCTCGCGCCCGGGGAGTGGTGCTCACCGGCATGGGCGACGACGGCGCCGACGGGGCGGCCACTCTACGGCGCAGCGGCGGGCGCGTGGCGGCGCAGGACGAGGCCACCTCGGTCGTCTACGGCATGCCCAGGGCGGCGGCGCAGCGGGCTGGGGCCGACGTGATACTCCCCCTCCTCGAGATTCCCGCGTGGCTCTGCGGGCAGAGCGAGGTCTGATGCGCGTCGTCGTCATCGAGGACAGCCGCACGCAGGCCCAGCAGCTCGCCGGTGTGCTCACCCGCGAGGGCTTCGCCGTCACCATCTGCCGCGACGGCGAGACCGGCCTCGCCGCCTGCCTCGCCTCTCCGCCCGCCGTGGTGATCAGCGACATCGTGATGCCGGGCATCGACGGCTTCGAGGTGTGCCGTCAGCTCAAGTCCGCCGAGGCCACGCGGGCCGTGCCGGTGATGCTCCTCACCTCGCTGGCCGACCCGACGGACGTCGTGCGGGCGCTCGCCGCGGGGGCCGACAACTTCCTCTCCAAGCCCTACGACGCGGCGCAGCTCATCGCCCGGGTGCGCAGGCTCGTCGAGCGCCCGCACGACCACGGCGGGCCGCCGACGGTGGAGGTGCGCGGGCAGTCCTTCGAGATCCTGTCGCGCCCGGCGCAGGTGCTCGACGTGCTGGTGTCGTCGCTCGAGGCGGTGACCGCGCGCAACGCCGAGCTCGAGCAGAGCCGGGCCCTCGCCGAGGGGGCGCTGGCCACCGCCGAGCGGCGCGCCCAGCAGCTCCGGGGCCTGGCCGACGCGTCGCTGGCGATCAACTCCGCGGGCTCGCTCGACGCGGCGCTGCGGGTGGTGACCGAGCAGGCGCGGCGCCTGGTCGACGCGCACCAGGCGGTGACCAGCCTGCTCGCGGAGCCCGACTGGTCGGACGCGGTGTCGACGGTCTCGGTCTCCGAGGCCTACGCGGAGCACCACGCGTCCTCGCAGCGGCCCGACGAGACGGGCTACTGCGCGGCGGTGGTGGAGAGCCGCCGGCCGCTGCGGGTCGAGCGCGCGACGCTCGAGCTCCACCCCGCGTGGCGCGCGTCGACGGAGGGGCGGCCGCCGCGGCGGGGCTGGCTGGGGGCGCCGCTGGTCGGCCGCGACGGGGCCACGCTGGGGCTGATCCACCTCTGCGACCGGCGCGACGGGGACTTCTCCGAGTCCGACGAGGCGGTGCTCGCGCAGCTCGCGCAGACGGCCTCGGTGGCGATCGAGAACGCGCGGCTCTACGAGCAGACCCAGCGGGCGGTGCAGGTGCGCGACGAGGTGGTGGCGGTGGTCTCGCACGACCTGCGCAACCCCCTCAACGCGCTGATCATGGCGGCGACGATGGCGGAGCAGCGGGCCGACGACGGGGCGCTGGTGCGGGCGCGGCTGGCGGTGATCCGCCGCTCGGCCGAGCGGATGAACCGGCTCATCGGCGACCTTCTCGACGTCACGCGCATCGACTCGGGCAACCTGGTGCTGGAGCGCGAGCGGCTCTCGGTCGCGTCGCTGGTCGACGAGGCGGTGCAGGCGCAGCGGGCGCTGGCGGAGTCCCGCGGGCTCACGCTGCGGGCGGAGGTCCCTCGGGGCATCAGCCCGATCGAGGGCGACCGCGACCGGCTCTTCCAGGTGTTCGCCAACCTGATGGGCAACGCGGTGAAGTTCACGCCGAGCGGCGGCACCATCGTGGTGAGCGCGTCGCCGGTCGACGGGCGGGTGCGCTTCGCGGTGGCCGACACCGGGCCCGGGATTCCGCCCGAGTACCTCCCGCACGTCTTCGACCGCTTCTGGCAGGACCGTCGCACGGCGGGGCAGGGCACGGGCCTGGGCCTCTCGATCGTGAAGGGGATCACCGAGGCCCACGGCGGCGAGGTCGGGGTGGAGAGCGTGCAGGGCGAGGGGAGCACGTTCACGTTCACGCTCCCGGGGGCGTGAGCGCGGCGCGCGAGGGAGGAGCTCAGCGAGGCATCGCGCGCTGCTCGGCGAGCCGGTCGTAGTGCCGGTAGCCGAGGCTGTTGAGCGCGGCGGGCGGTGCGAGGGCGATGTCGACCAGGGTCTTGAGGTCGTAGGTGCCGGCGAGCACGGGCGGAGAGTAGGCGCGCACGGTCTGCGCGTTGCGGAAGGGCCCGAGCGGCGTGAGCACCTGGTGCGGGTGCAGGTGGACGAAGTGCGCGGACGAGAGCCGGGAGTAGCCCGGCGCCTTCGGGGCCGTGATGACGTGCGGGGTGGCCTGGAAGGTTCCGCCGGTGAGGATCTCCCACTGCTGGCCGACCTGGGCGACGAGGCAGCCGGGCGGGGCGGCGCCGCGCACCTTGCGGCCCGCGGGGTGCTCGGCGGTGGCGCGGGTGCGGAGGTAGAGCCCGCTGTGCGGGTCGGGCGGCGGGCAGCGCTGGCCGCTCGGGTCGATGAAGCGGCCGCCGGGCAGCAGCGTGAGGAGGTTGAAGTCCGTGTGCTCCTCGCCCCAGAGGACGCCCTGCTCCACCTGCTCGGGGGTGAGCGGGATGTAGCGCAGCGCGCGGGTGACGTGCGGCGCCCCGTCGATGCGGTCGGTGAAGGTGCCCTCCTCGAGGCCGAGCGCGACGGCCGCGCCTCGCAGCAGCTCCTGGCCCACCGAGTGGAGGGCATTACCCATCACGGTATAGACCTCGGCGAAGCGCGGGTCGTCGGGCCACACGTTGTCGGCGCAGATCTCCGGGTGCTCGGTCTTGCACTCCGGGTCGAGCGGCATCGTGGCGGCGAAGTAGCACTCCTTGAAGTCGGGCTGACCGCCGCCGGCGACGGCCTGCTCGGTGTTGGGCGGGGTCCAGCCGCGCTGGTACCAGATCTCCGGGCGGGCGAAGCGGCGCTTGTCGGCCTCCGGGAGCGAGGTGAAGCGCACGAAGGCGTCGTAGAAGGCGTCGAGGGTCTCCGGGGCGATGCCGTGCGAGCGCACGTAGACGAGGCCGTAGGCGCCGAAGCCTTCGCGGATCGCGGCGCAGGCGGCGTCGCGGCGGGCTCCGCCGGCGCGGAGGTCGTCGAGGTCGACGGTGGGGATGGCGAGGTCCTGGCTCATGCGTGCGGCTCCGGTGGGAGCGGCGGTGGGTGTGGATATGGCCGCCGCTCGGTGGCATTGGTTACCCGCGAAGCGCCGCGGTCGTCCACCGCGATGCACGAATCGATCACACGGCACCGTAAGAGGAGCACAGACCCATCCATGAGCAGCGACGACGTTCGGAAGAGGATCGAGGAGACCATCAAGGGCCACCGGGTGGTGCTGTTCATGAAGGGCGACCGCTCGTCCCCGAGCTGCGGGTTCTCGGCCTCGGTGGTGGGCATCCTCGACGGCTTTCTCCCGAGCTATCACACGGTGGACGTGCTGGAAGACCCGGAGGTCCGCGAGGGGGTGAAGGCCTACTCGGAGTGGCCGACGATTCCGCAGCTCTACGTCGACGGGGAGTTCATCGGCGGGGCCGACATCGTGAAGGAGATGCACGCGCGCGGCGAGCTGCGGCCGCTCTTCGGGGCCGACGCGGTGAGCCCGAAGCAGCCGACGATGACGGCGGACGAGGCCGCCCTGAAGGAGCTGCGCGCCGCGGCGAAGACCATGGGCGCCGAGGGGGCCATCATGCGGATGGAGATCTCGGGCAAGTTCGACCACGACCTGTACTTCGGCGAGGCCGTCGCGGGGGACTTCGTGGTGGACCTCGGCGGGATCCCGCTGCACCTCGATCCGGGGTCGGCCTTCCGCGCGGACGGCATCCACATCGGCTTCGTGAACGGCGCCAACGGGGCGGGCTTCAAGATCGAGAACCCCAACGAGCCGGCCCGGGTGCGGCAGATCGGCCCCGCGAGGCTCAAGGAGATGATGGACCGTAGCGAGCCCTTCGCCCTCATCGACGTGCGCACCCCCGAGGAGTGGGAGCGCGCCAGCATCCGCGGGGCCCGGCTGCTCGACCGCGAGATGGAGAAGGAGATCCTGGCGATGGACCGCGCGTCGCCGCTGGTGTTCATGTGTCACCACGGGATACGCAGCCTGCAGGCGGCCGAGCGCTTCGTACAGAAGGGCTTCCGCAGCGTGTACAACCTGAACGGCGGCATCGACGGGTGGAGCGCGAGCGTCGACCCGTCGGTTCCGAGGTACTGAGAGGGAGCGACGAATGTCCAACCACGACACGGATTTCCAGGGCGACGTACTCGCGGCACTGCGCGAGTCGGTATTGGCAAAGATCCCCGACGCGGCGGTGGAGGTCTCCGGCGGCGGCGGTCACTTCTCGCTGTCGGTGGTCTCGCCGGTCTTCGCGGGGCAGTCGATGCTCAACCAGCAGCGGCTGGTGCTCGGGGCCATCGCCCACCTGATGAAGGGCGACCGGGCGCCGGTGCACGCGGTCGACAAGCTCATCACGAAGACCCCGTAGACCGATCGCGCGGGACGCGCGTCTCCACCCATCACAGCACGCAGAGCGCGCCGCCCCGGAGAGGGTTCCGGGGGCGCAGCTCGCGGCCAATGGTGTCGTGATGGTGAAGTCGCGTTTGCGCTGGGTGCGTCGGTTGATGGTGGGCGTGGCGATGGCGGCGATGGCGGCCTCGGCCCCGGCGAGCGCGCAGCGGTACAACCCGGTGTTCCGGCACCCGGCGCAGGTGGCGCAGCCGCACATCGATGTGGTGTTCGTGCTCGACGCCACCGGCTCGATGGGCGACGAGATCGAGCCCGTCAAGCAGCACATCTGGAACATCGCCAACCAGATCGCCTCGGGCAATCCGCGCCCGGAGCTTCGGGTCGGCCTGGTGATCTACCGCGACCGCGGCGACGCCGAGCCCACGCGGATGGTCCCGCTCACCGGCGACCTCGACCAGATGCACACGGCCCTCATGGGCGTCACCGCGCAGGGCGGCGGCGACTACCCCGAGGACGTCGACGCGGGCCTCGCGCTCGCCCTCCATGAGATGAACTGGGGAGAGCGCTCGGCGCGGATGGTCTTCCTGGTCGGCGACGCCCCGGCGCAGCGCTACCCCGAGCACGACCACGACGGGCTCGTGCGCTACGCCGCCGACCGCCAGATCGAGGTGAGCACCATCGAGTGCAGCGGCCTCGACGCGCGGGGCCGGTCGGAGTTCGCGGCCATCGCGCAGCGCACCCACGGCATGATGACCGCGCTCACCTACGCGCAGGACCAGCAGCTCGCCGACGGCCGCACGCAGACCATCCTCCGCCAGGGAGGCCGGGTGTACGTCTCCGACCGTCGGCTCACCGACGAGGAGCGCAGCGAGGGGGCCGACGTGCTCTCCCGCAGGGGTCTGGCGAGGCCCGCGCGCGCCGCCGAGGTGGCGTCTGCGGAGAGCGCCGGTGCCGGACGCGGGCGAGGCGGGGCCCCGATGGCGGCGCCGACCAACAACATCGCCGGGGTGATCACCCGGCGGGTGCAGGCGCGCGCCAGCTCGATGGGCGTGGCCTACTGAGGTTGGGTTACCAGATCAGGTAAGAAGGCCCGGGGCGGGGTAGTCCGCGAGCAGGCGCTTCACCTCCGCCGCGATGGCGGTGAGGGCGGCCTCGTCCTCGGCGGCCTTCACCGCGCGGTCGAACCACTCGGCGACCTGCACCATGTGCCTCTCGTCGAGCCCGCGGGAGGTGAGCGCCGGGGTGCCGAGCCGCACGCCCGACGGGTCGAAGGGCTTCCTCGGGTCGTAGGGCACGCTGTTGTAGTTGAGCTCGATGCCCGCCAGGTCGAGGGCCTTAGCGGCCTTCTTCCCGGGGATGTTCTGCGCCGTGAGGTCGACCAGCAGCAGGTGGTTGTCGGTGCCTCCGCTGACCAGGGAGTAGCCCCGGTCGGTCATGGCCGCGGCGAGGGCCCTGGCGTTGGTGACCACCTGCTTCGCGTAGGCGCGGAAGCCGTCCGTCGCGGCCTCCTTCGCGGCCACGGCGATGCCCGCGATGTTGCCCTCGTGCGGCCCTCCCTGCAGCCCCGGGAACACCGCCTTGTCGATGGCCGACGCGTGCGCCGCGCCGCAGAGGATCATCCCCCCGCGAGGCCCTCGCAGGGTCTTGTGGGTGGTGCTGGTGATGATGTCGGCGTGGCCGACGGGCGAGGGGTGCGCGCCTCCGACGATGAGGCCGGCGATGTGCGCGATGTCCGCGACCAGGATGGCGCCGACCTCCTTCGCGATGGCCGCGAAGGCCGGGAAGTCCCAGGTGCGGGGGTAGGCCGTGCCGCCGCAGAAGAGGAGCCTCGGCCGGTGCTCGCGCGCGAGGCGGGTGACCTCCTCCATGTCGATGCGGTGGTCGTCGCGGCGCACCGAGTAGGCGACGCTCTTGAAGTAGGAGCCGGTGATGGAGACGCTCCAGCCGTGGGTGAGGTGGCCGCCGTGCGGGAGGCCGAGGCCCATGACGGTGTCGCCGGGCTTGCAGAACGCGAAGTAGACCGCGAGGTTGGCGGGCGAGCCGGAGTAGGGCTGCACGTTGGCGTGGTCGACGCCGAAGAGGGCCTTGATGCGGTCGCGGGCGGCCTCCTCGATGGGGTCGATGAACTGCTGGCCCTCGTAGTAGCGCTTGCGCGGATAGCCTTCGGAGTACTTGTTGTTGAGCGACGAGCCGCAGGCCTCCTGCACGGCGCGGGAGGCGTAGTTCTCGCTCGGGATCATCCGGAGCTTGTCGCGCTGCCGCTCGTCCTCCGAGCGGATGAGCGAGGCGATCTGCGGGTCGGACTCGGACAGCGGCGGATCGTGGAGGGTGTGCTTCATGGCGGCTCTCGTGGGGGCTCCTCTCGGGGGTTTACAGGGGCGCGGATTGTCGGTGGTTGCCCGGGGTGGGCACAAGCGTTCGCGATCGTGTCGCGGGTTGCGAGCCCGGAGGGCGTCGGCCACCATCGAAGCGACGTAGACATGAGCGACTCACTGACCAGGTACTCCGGGCCCAACCACGAGGGCGCCGCTTCCACATCACCCTACGGGCAGAGCCGCATGGCGCCTGCGATCGAGCTGGTCGACGTGGCCAAGGAGATCGCCCAGGCCAACGCCCTCGTCGGGGCGGCCACCGCCGACAAGCTCGGGCTCATCGCCGAGCAGATCAGGGCGCTGCAGGAGCAGGCGAGGGAGATCCTGGAGAAGGCCCGCCGCGACGCGGTGCTGCACACGGCCGAGTGCCGCTTCCAGAAGATCCCCGGGCAGACCTATCACCTCTACCGCAAGGGCGAGGGGGAGGGGGCGAAGCGCTACTTCTCGATGCTCTCCCCCGACGACTGGCGGGGCCACCCCCCCGACCCCTTCGAGGGAACCTACCGGGTCGAGGCCGACCTCTCCTTCACCTCGGTGGAGGAGATGGCCCAGCGAGACGCCCGGCTCTCCACCGCCCGCAGACTGCTCGGGAGCGGTCTCTAGGCCGCGATCGGCGCTTCCGGTCGGCGGGGGTTTGTGGGTACATCCGCGCCCCATGTTTCGCGGACGCGTACGCCACATCCATTTCGTCGGCCTCGGGGGCATCGGCATGTCGGGCATCGCGGAGGTGCTGCTCACCCTCGGGTACACCGTGTCGGGCTCCGACCTGAAGGCCACCGACATCACCCGCCGCCTCGCCTCGCTGGGCGCCATCACCCACGAGGGACACCGCCCGGAGAACGTCGCGGGCGCCGACGTGGTCGTCTACTCCTCGGCCGTCTCCGCGCACAACCCCGAGGTCGCGCTGGCCCGGCACAACGGCGTGCCGGTGATCCCCCGGGCGGAGATGCTCGCCGAGCTGATGCGGCTGAAGTACGGCATCGCCATCGCCGGATCGCACGGCAAGACCACCACCACCTCGCTGGTCTCCACGGTGCTCTCCGCCGCGGGCCTCGACCCCACGGTGGTCATCGGCGGCAAGCTCAACGCCATCAACTCCAACGCCCGCGCGGGCACCGGCGAGCTGCTGGTGGCCGAGGCCGACGAGTCCGACGGCAGCTTCCTCAAGCTCACGCCCACCGTCGCGGTGATCACCAACATCGACCCCGAGCACCTCGACCACTACGGCAGCCACGCGAAGCTGCTCGACGCCTTCGTGGAGTTCGCCGCGCGCGTGCCCTTCTACGGCCTCGCGGTGCTCTGCCTCGACCACCCCCACGTGCAGGCCATCCTCCCCCGCATCGACCGCCGCCACGTCACCTACGGGACCAATCCCCAGGCCGACTACGTCGCGAGCGACATCACCTTCGAGGGGCTCAGCACCAGCTTCGCCGTGCGCCGCCGGGGGGAGTCCCTCGGGCACTTCGAGGTGCGCGTCCCGGGCCTCCACAACGTGCTCAACTGCCTCGCGACCATCGCCGTCGCCGAGGAGCTCGACGTGCCGACGGACACCACCCGCGAGTCCCTCCGCAGCTTCGCCGGGGTGCAGCGGCGCTTCACCATCGTGGGCGAGGCGCGGGGCATCACCCTGGTCGACGACTACGGCCACCACCCCGCGGAGGTCGAGGCCACGCTCACGGCCGCCAAGGGAGGCTTTCGCCGTCGCGTGGTGGCCGCCTTCCAGCCCCACCGGTACACGCGCACCCGCGACCTCTTCGAGGAGTTCACCCGGGCCTTCAACCTGGCCGACGTGCTGATCGTCACCGAGGTCTACGCCGCGGGAGAGAAGCCCATCGAGGGGGCGACGGGAGAGCGCCTCGCGGAGGCCATCGCGAGCCACGGCCACCGGGGAGTGCACTTCGAGGCCGACAAGGCCCGCGTGGTCGATCGCCTCGAGGCGCTGGTGCAGCCGGGCGACGTGGTGATCGCGCTCGGCGCCGGGGACATCAACCAGTCGGTGCGGGCGCTGCACCATCGGCTCGTGGCGAAGGACGCCCTCGACGCCGCGACCGGAGAGCGACCGCCCTCGCCCTGAGCGGGGAGGCCTACTGGTCGCAGAGCCCCGCGGAGACGAGGCTCTCCGGCGGGGCGTTGTCGGGGCCCATGCGGCACGCCGGCGCGGCGATCTCCCGGGCCTCGCGGAGCTCCCCCCGGGCCGAGACCATCGTGGCCAGCGACGACCGCACGCGAAGCTCCCAGCGCCGGTCGTTGGCGCTCGCGTCGGGGCGGGCGATGATCCCGAGCGCCATGCGCAGGTGCCGCTCGGTGGCGGCGCGGTTGCCGTCCTGGCTCTCCCGCGCGGCCTGCTGGTAGAGCCCCTGGGCGGTCATCGGCCCCCGGCCGCCCTCGCTGCCGGGCCACGGGGAGCGGTTCATCCAGTAGATCGCCAGCGCCATCATGGGCGCCGCCCCCAGCAGGGCCACGACCGTCCGATGTCCGCGATGCCGCAGCGCCATAGCCCGGCAACATATCCCGGCGATCACCGCCGGCGCTCCCAGGAAGAGTCCGCGTGGGCCAGAATACCCACCATGACCGCGCTGGCTCTCCGACCTCCGACGCTCACCCTCGGCGCCCGCAGCTTCGTCCGGGGCGCGCAGTGGGTCGCCCGCAACCCGAAGCTCTGGCCCCACGCGATCGTCCCCGCGCTGCTGGCGGTGCTGATGGTCTCGACCTTCGCGGGCCTCGGGTGGTGGGCGGCCTGGCGGCTCTCGGCCCCGCTGCGGGGGGACGTCTCGCTGTTCTGGCAGCTCGTCGGGCTGCTGGAGGCCATCGCCGTCGGCGGCGTCTCGGTGGGCGTCGGCGCGCTGCTGGGGCTCTCCCTCGCTCAGCCCGCCTCCGGGTGGGCCCTCGACCACCTCTCCCGCACGCTCGACCTCTCCCTCGGCGGGGTCGACCGACCCGACGGGGGGTGGCTGGAGACCGCGTGGCGGGGGCTGCGGGTGACCCTCACGGGCCTCGCGGTGAGCCTGCCGGTGCTGGGGGCGCTGCTGCTCCTCGACCTGCTCTTCCCCCCGGCGATGGTGGTGACGGTGCCGCTGAAGTTCGTCATCGGGTCGATGGTCGTGGCCTGGGACCTCCTCGACTACCCCTTCGGCCTGCGAGGGGTGCGCGTGCGGGAGCGCATCGCGTTCATCCGCGCCAACTTCCGCTCGGTGCTGGGCTTCGGGGCCTGCGCCTCGCTGCTGCTCTTCATCCCCGGCGTCGGGCTGCTGGTGCTCCTGCCGCTGGGGGTCGCCGGGGCCACCTACCTCGTGGCGGACATCGAGCGCGGGGTGTCGTTACCCCCATCGGTAAAGACCGGCTGAGCTCCTGCCGACAACTTCCGGTGGGCACCGCTCCTGGTGCTATGCGTCCTCGCGATGGCCGCCGTCCCTTCCACTCCCCCCGGACGCCCGCAGAACTCCCGCGTCTCCCGGGAGCCTCCCCCCCCGGCCGAGCCGCCCCCCCGGCGCTCCCGGCCGGCGCGCCCCTCGGAGCCGTGGTCCCAGCGGGTCGCGCGGTGGTCCCAGCAGCTCTCCTTCGTCCCGGTGCTGGTGCTCCTCGCGGGCACCGTGGTCGCGGGGCGCTACGGCCACCGCTGGCTCACGCACACCCCGCAGCTCGGCGCCCGCACCCTGGAGGTCACCGGCATCTCCCACTGCTCCCGCGAGGAGGTGCTCGCCGCCGCGAGGCTTACCGTGGGGAGCAATGTCCTCGCGGTCGACCTGGAGCGCGCCGCCCGTCAGATCGAGCGGCTCCCGTGGGTGGCGAGGGCCACCGTGACCCGGCAGCTCCCGGACACCCTGCGGGTGGCCATCGAGGAGCGCGCCCCCGCGGCGCTGGTCGCGGTGGGGGGCCTCTACCTGGCGAGCGCCGACGGGACGCTGTTCAAGCGCGCGGAGCCCGGCGACCCGGTCGACCTACCGGTGGTGACGGGGCTCTCCCGGGAGTCGTTTCGCGATCGGCCCGACGGCGCCAGGGAGCAGGTGCGCGACTCCCTGGCCCTGATGGGCGACCTGGAGAGCGCCCAGCTCGGGTCGTCGTCGCGGCTCCAGGAGGTGCACCGCGAGCCGACGGGCGACCTCTCGGTGATGCTCGGCGGGACGTACATCTGGCTCGGCCGGGGGCCGTACCGCTCCAAGCTGTCGCGGCTGCGGGTGGTCCTCGGGGAGCTGCGCCGGCACGGGCTGGAGGCCTCGGAGGTGCACCTGGAGAGCGACCGCCACCCCGAGCGGGTGACCGTGCGGGCGCACACCGCGAGCGCGGCCGAACCGGGGACCCGCCGCGGGTCCTGACGGCCGGGAGCGCCCGACGGGGCCTTCTCCCCGAGCGCAGGGCTACGACACGAAGCGCTGCACCAGCGCCCGCACCGTGGCGGCGGCGAAGGGCTTCTCGATGCGCTCGTTGGGGACGCGCTCGAGGAAGGCCACCGCGGCCTGGGTGAAGGCGCCGCCGGACATGAACACCATGCGCTCCGCGGCCTCGGGGCGCAGCCGCGCGAGCTCTTCGTAGAGGTCCATGCCCGACATGCTGGGCATCATCAGGTCGGACAGGATGACGTCGAAGCGCTGGTCGGACAGCAGCAGGTCGAGCGCCTCGCGCGCCGTGGTCACGCAGGTCATGTCGTGGGCCCGCAGCACGCGGGCGAGGATGACGCCCACGGCGCGCTCGTCGTCGACCACCAGCACCCGGGCGCGGCGCGAGGCGGTCGCCTCTGGCGGCTCGGTCGGGCCCGCGCCGACCTGGGCCCGATCGACGGCCGCCGGGAGCGTGACGCGCAGCACGGCCCCGCGCCCCGGCAGGTTGGCCGCGGTGATCTCGCCGCCCATGCTGGTGATGATGTTGTGGCAGACGAAGAGCCCGAGCCCGGTGCCGACGCCGACGGGCTTGGTCGTGAAGAAGGGCTCGAAGATGCGCCCGAGCACGCCCTCGGGGATGCCCCCGCCCGTGTCGCGTACCTCGATGACGGCCCGGCCGAGCGCGTCGGTCGAGGTCACCACGCGTATCTCGTTCGCCTCGGCGCCGCCGTCGGGCAGGGCCTGCGCGGCGTTGACCAGGAGGTTGGTGAACACCTGCCCGAGGCGGGCGTCGTCGGCCTCGACCCGCGGGGTCTCGCCGTAGTCCTTCACCAGCCGCGCGCGGTGCCGGATCTCGTTGAAGGCCATGTCGATGGAAAGCTCCAGCACGGGCCGCACGTCGATGACCGTGCGCCGCTCCTCCTCCGCGCGAGAGAAGGTCTTGAGCCCGCGGACGATCTTCCTGATGCGCTCGGCGCCCTCCCTCGCGTCGCCCGCCATCTCCACGCACTCTGCCATCTGGGCGGCGAGGGATCCGGCGGACATGCGGCGCATCTCTTCGGCCAGCATGTCGAGGTTCGCGATCACGTACCCGAGGGGGTTGTTGATCTCGTGCGCGACCCCGGCCGCGAGGGTACCCACGGAGGCCATGCGATCGGCCAGGATGAGCTGCCGCTGGAGCTGCTCGCGCGTTTCGCGGGCCTCCCGCTCGGTGGTGAGGTCGCGCGCGGTCGCGTAGACCTGCCCCCGGGCGGGGTCCGAGACCGAGCGCCACTCGAACCAACGGTAGCTCCCGTCGCGGCACTGGTACCGGTTGGTCAGCGCGCGCAGCGGCTCCCCCTGCTTCAGGAGCGACCGGGCCTCGAGCGTCATCGCGCGGTCGTCGGGGTGCACGAACTCGATCGAGGGCCGCGCCAGGAGCTCGGCCTCCGTCCACCCGAGCGTCCTCGTCCACGAGGGGTTGACGCGCTTCAGGTACCCGTCGAAGCCCGCCACGCACATGTGGTCGAGGGACATCTCGAAGAACTCGACGCCGCCGGCGACCGCCTCCGCGCGCCGCCGATCGTCGACGTCGACGCAGCTCCCGATGAAGCCCGCGAACGCCCCGTCGGCGTCGAGGTAGGGCGCGCCCCGGTCGCAGACGTAGCGGTACACGCCGTCGTGGCGGCGCAGCCGGTGCTCCCGCTCGAAGGCCTCTCTCCGGGCGAAGCGGTCGAGGTAGAGCGCGCGGCTCGCGGCGGCGTCGCCCGGGTGGATGCTTTCGGCCCACCCCTCCCCGAGCTCCTGCGCCAGAGAGCGCCCGGTGAACGCGAGCCAGCGGGCGTTGACGAAGTCGCACCCCGCGTCGCGCCCGGACCGCCAGACCATGGTCGGCGACTGCTCGACGAGCGCGCGATACGGATCGCATTCGAGGGAGGCCATGCCGGCAACGTCCCTATCACAGCCGGGGGTGAGTGCACGGCGGGCGCGACCTGCCAGGTCACCCGACGCGCCTCGGCGCGACGCTCGCGTGGCTCTCGGTGACCCGCCGCGCGAGCTCCTTCCACGGCACCTTCGCCGAGTCGACGCGCATCGCGACCCACCCCTTCGCGCCGACGTACGGCGGGCGGTAGTAGCGCCGCGGGCTCCGCTCGACGAGCGCCGCGGCCTCGTCCGGCGCCACCCGGAAGCACACCGACACGATGCCGTCGCGGTGCTGGTTGTCGAGCAGGTACGCGAAGGTCTTCTTGCCGACGCGCCACGTCGTCTGCGACGTCGACGACTCCGCGGCCGCGCCGGGCAGCGCGTCGCACAGCGCGGACATGCGGGCGAGCGCGTCGCGCACCACCTCGGGGTCGGTGGTCGCGTACACGGGCGGCGGCGGCGGGGCGGCGGGGGCCGCGTTCGCGAGGCGCTTCGGGGCCAGCGCGCGCCACGCCTCCTCGACGAGCATCGAGAGCGCCTCGAAGTCGGTGCCGGGCCGCTCGAGGCGCACCCCCACCCAGCCCTTCACGCCCACGTACGGCGGAACGAAATACACGTCGGGGTCCGCGCGCACGAGCCGCCGCTGCTCGTCGGCGGTCGACCAGCACCACACCGCGACGCGCCCGTCGCCGTGGTGGTCGCTCGCGAAGCTGAGCATCCCTTTGCCTCGCACGTGGAAGAAGGGCGCGCCGTGGGAGAGCTTCTCCTCGGTCCCGGCGAAGGAGTGGCAGATCGCTCGCACGCGGGCGAGCAGGGCCTCGGTCGGATCGGTCGGCTTCGACACGCGCCGACTCTAGCGCCGGGGGATCGCCGGTCGGGAGTCCACGACGACGCCCGGCGCCTGCGACCGCCGATCCCGAGCGGGTCTGCCGTGCGCGTGGTGCGCGGCTCCCCGCGGGCGCCGTCGCCGCGGTCTCTGCATGCGCGGGCCATGGCGCTGGCGCCACAGGGGCGTCGGGAGCGGCTCATCACTGACGCCGTGACGCACTCAAACTGACATGAAGTCAGGATCACAGCGGGCGGCGCGGGCCTTCGCGGCGGAGCTGCTGGCGCCGCTGGGCTATGTGCAGTCGCGGGTGACACGGTCGACCGTCACGCAGGGTCAGTTGACGACCACTGCCGCTAACGCTGGGGCGCTGCCGCTCGTCGTGCGGCACCAGATCGAGAACCACCGGCTGGCGAGCTCGCCCCGCCGCCGGGGAGCGACTGGACCCGCGTGGTCGGCGATCCGTCGGTCGTCCACGCGACGTGGTCGCCCCCCTTCCAAGAGCGCACAGGCACCGCGGGACCTCGCTCTCGTGTGCACGCGGTGCGCTGTGCGTTATTCGCAGGTTCGGATGTGCCGTAAATTCATCGAATACATGAGGAATATCTATCGGCATATGGATTGCTGCGGCGGTGGGCGATTCCGTTCGTTGAAAGGAGAAGATCATGTCCATTGAACACGACGATCAATCGAACCATCAGCTCGTCAGTAGTTTGAAGTGGAGTGGCCGAATGCGCTCTGCTCGAGAGTGGCTGGTGCCGAGCCTGTGCGTCGCCCTCGCTGGCTGCGGGTCGCTGGCTGCGGGGGACGAGCCGGCCGTATCGGCGGTGACGTCCTCGAGCGAACGACAGGACCGGCTGCCGGTCCGGCTCCAGTGGGAGACGGTGGCCAACAATGCCACGGTGATTCCGAACGGCGGAACGAGGACCTTCAACTCGTACAACCAGCCCTCCGTCAACGCTGCCGGGCTCGTGGTGTTCCGGGCGCGCAGCACGGGCTCCGAAGGGGGCGGAGAGAGCGCGGCGGCGGCCAGCGGTCCGGTGCGCGGGATCTTCACCCGCGACATGGCCCAGCGACTGACGCCGGGGCCCGTCTCCACGGTGGCAGTGAATGGGAGCGCGGTGCCGTCGCCGAACAACCTCGGCGCAACCTTCAACGAGTTTCCATCCATTCCGCGCATTGATCGCCTGACGGGAACCATCGCCACCCGCGGGCAATCCAGCCCGGTGTGGGAGTACGTCACCGGTCCGGACCTGACCACCCGGGTCGGGACCTCTGGTGTCTACGCTACTCCGGGCGGCACGCTGCAGACCGGCGCGAACCTCCTCGGCGCCGTCACTGACTGCGCGGATGGGCACTTCGTGTTCACGCAGTTCCAGGTGCCCGGGGCCGCGCCGGGCACGCGATTCGACCAGTTTCCCGGGGCGCCCGGGGTGGCCGGGCCATCGACGGTGGCCTTCAAGGGCAACTGGACCGACCTGACGAACCCCGCCGCGCCCGTCGGTCGGACCGGCGTCTACTACCGCAACCTCGCGGACCCGACGAACTCCGTCCAGCGGGTCGCCGACAGCCAGACGCTGATCCCTGGAACCAGCATCCCGTTCGGCTCGACGGCCCCCCCGAGCGCGGATGGCCGGTACATGGTGTTCGTTGGACTCGACAACGAAGAGAGCCCGACGCGCGGAGGCGTCTATCGCGCGCTGATGAGCCCCGCCCCGAGGCTGCAGACGCTGGCGGCGATCGGTGGCTTCGTTCCGGATAATCGCGGCAAGCCGACGCGCTCGCGGTTCACTCGATTCGGCGAGGGCCTGTCCTTCGACGGACGGTACGTCGCCTTCTGGGGCGCCTGGGGCACGCAGACCAGGACCATCGAACTTCGATGTCCCGAGGACGGAAACGCAGCCCTCCTGGCCTATTGCGTGGCGCATCTTCCCGCTGGGATGGGGCACTACACGGAGAGCGTTCCGGTCGAGCAGGGCTTCTTCGTACATGACACCGAGAGCGGCAAGACCCGGCTGGCCGTGCGCACCGGTGACGCCTTCCAGGACATGCTGTTCTGGAACTACTCGGGGCGGCCGCCCGGGACCGGCGGCGGAGACGGAGAGGACACCCAAGAGCCTCCGCGCTGGCGCTCCAACGCCTTCGCCGCCCTCAACGGCGTCTCCGACTCCCGCTATCGGATGGCGTTCAAGGCACTTCGTCCCGACCAGAGCACGGGCCTCTTCATGATCGCGGGGCCGGAGACCAGGGCGGGCGACTACCTCGTCATCGCCGACACCCGGACCTCCGCGGCGGTGCTCGACAGCGCCGCGCCTCCGGCCGACGCCGCGGGCACTCCGCTCACGGTCACCTCCCTGGGGCTGGAGCGTGACGCCTTCCGCGGCAGGCGGCAGGAAGACGGCTGGAGCTTCCTCGCCATCAACGCGAGCATGGCGAACGCAGACGGCAGCGTGACCTGGGCGGGCGTCTATCTCACGCGAATCCGCGACGACGACTGAACGCCGATGGGGCGTCCAGCGGCCCCGAGGCACGAGCAACCTTCGCCGTTCGGCCCGATCGGTCGTCGTAGCGCCTTCGACTGCGATGCGACCAGCGCGCTGACGCCGGTCGGCGGAGGGCGCTATCGTCGCGGGCCGTGTCTTCCCTCTTCGACTCCGCCGAGTTCAACCGCTCGTTGTTCTTCCCGCGTCGGGACGTGAGCCGCGCCCCCGAGGGCGCGCGCGACCTGCGCGTCGAGGTGGCGCCCGGGGTCTCGCTCCATCTGCGCGTGCACCGCGCCCCCGGTGCGCACGCGATGGTGCTGCTCTTCCACGGCAACGGCGAGGTCGTGGCCGACTACGACGCGGTGGGCTCGAACTACGCGGAGCTCGACATCGCCCTCGCGGTGGTCGACTACCGCGGATACGGCGCGAGCGACGGCGTCCCGACGCTGCGCACCTGCCTCACCGACGCCTACGCGGTGCTCGCCGCCGCGCGCGCCGCGGCGGGGGAGGTGCCCGTCGTGGTGATGGGCCGCTCGCTCGGGAGCGCGTGCGCCGCCGAGCTCTGCCAGGACGCTCCGGCGTCGTCGCCTGGGTTCATCTTCGAGAGCGGGATCGCCGACGTCCACGGCCTCATCCGTCGGCGCGGAATCCACATCGATGCTCCGTTGCCCGAGCAGGACCTCGCGGTCTTCGACCCGCTGCGGAAGTTCGCTCGCTGCGAGGCGAGGGCCCTGGTGCTGCACGGCGAGCGGGACACGCTCATCCCGTCGAGCGAGGCGGAGCTCACGTACGCGACCTTGAAGAGCGCCGACAAGACGCTCGCGTTGATCCCCGGCCGGGGCCACAACGACCTGTCGCAGGGCTTCGTCTACTGGGAGGAGCTCGACACCTTCCTCGCGCCGCGGCAGCCATGAGCGGCGACGACGCGCTGCGCCCCGCGGCCGAGGGCGATTACAGCGTCGGGTAACGCCGCTTGCGGTCCTCGGTGAAGGCCCACCAGGGCTTCGGGGCGCCGCCGTTCATGAAGTCGACCACGGCCAGGTAGGTGTCGAGCACGCAGGGGTCCTGGCGGGTGGCGGTGAGCGCGCAGAGGCGCCGGTAGAGGGCGAAGGCGTCCTGCCCGACGAGCTGCTGCGGCGAGGTGAAGCCCAGCTGCTCGAAGTCGCGCGCCATCGCCTTGCCGACGTTGGGAATGTCCGTGAACGCGCGGACCGCGTCCGCGTGGGGGGCCTTGGGCATGGCGGCGGACATCGTAGCGCGGGCCCCGGCGGTGGTATCCCTGCGGCAATGATGGACTGGGGCGACGGGACCTACGAACGCACGGCCGAGCAGCTCGTCGGCGCCACCGAGGCCGCGTTGGAGCGAGCGGCGCCCAGGCCCGGGAAGCGCGTGCTCGACCTCGGCTGCGGCTCTGGAAACGCCGCCCTGGCGGCCGCGCATCGCGGCGCAGTGGTGACGGCGATCGACCCCTCCGCCCGGCTGGTGGCGGTGGCTGCGGGGCGGGCGCGGGCCGAGGGGCTCACCCTCCGCACGGAGGTCGGCGCGGCCGAGGCGCTGCCCTTCGACGGCGGCGCCTTCGATCTGGTGCTCTCGGTCTTCGCGGTGATCTTCTCCGACGCGCCCGAGCGCGCGGCCGCGGAGATCGTCCGCGTGCTGGCCCCGGGCGGTCGCGCCGTGATCACGGCCTGGCACCCGACCGGCGCCATCTCCGCGGCGGGGATGCTGCTCCGCCAGGCGCTGATGGAACTCTCCGGGGGACCGCCGCGCCCGCCGCCGCCCTGGGGCGACCCTGCCCAGGTGGTGGCCCTCTTCGCCCCGCACGGCGCGCGCGTCACCTCGTCCGACTCGTCGCTGCGCTTCGAGGCCCCGTCGGCCGAGGCGTGGTTCGCCGAGCAGCAGGCCCACCACCCGGTGTGGCGCTTCGCGGAGCGGGCGCTCTCGTCGCACCCGGGCGCGTGGGCGTCGCTGCGCGAGCGGTCGATCGCGGCGCTCGAGGCCGGCAACGAGGCGCCGGGCGCGTTCAGGGTGACCAGCGGGTACGCGATCTACGAGGTGCGGGTGGGCGAGCGCCCCGCCCGGGCCTGACGCGGCGTCCCTCGGGCGGCGCTTCGGCGACGCCTACTCCCCGCGGTGCCTGCGCGTGCGCGAGAGCAGCGCCAGCGCGCCGAGAAGCATTGCCCAGGCGGGGGAGCCGCGGCGCGACGGGGCGGTCGAGCAGCCGCCCTCATCTACGGGCGGCGCGGGGGCCCCAGCGTCGGCCGCGGCGCCGCTGTCGGGTGAAGGCGCGTCGACGACCGAGACGCTGTCGGTGGGCGTTCCCCGGTCGGTGAGGACGGCCGTGTCGGGGGTGACGGCCGCGTCAGAGCCCGTCGAGTCCAGTGGCCCGGCGTCGAAGACCGGCGAGTCGATGGCACCCGAGTCGATCGCACCCGAGTCGATGGCGCCCGAGTCGATCGGGGGGACGTCGTGCGGGCCTGCGTCGGTCACCCCGGCGTCGTCGAAGGTCACGAAGCGACCCCGCACCCGGACCGCGCTCGCCGACATCCTGCGGCTGTACATCACGAGCGTGCGCCCCGTCCGGGTCGACGCGAGCCTCGGACCGGACTCCTCGATGGGCTCGTTCGCCACTGGCACGCCCCCCGGGTCGAGCACCTCGCCCGAGGGCGACACCCGGGCGACGTAGAGGTCGGAGGTGGCGTCGGCGCCGCGGCGCCAGCCGACCACGAAGCTCGCGCCGTCGAAGGCCACCGTGGGGCTGTCCGACACGATCGACGAGAGGACGCGCGGCGTAGCGTCGAGGAGCGCGCCCGAGGGTGAGACCCGCGCTGCGAAGACGCCCGCCGGGGAGGTCCAGGCGACGAGGTGGCTTGCGCCGTCGGAGGCCGACGCGGTCGCGTAGGCGTCGCAGGTAGCCGCCGACACCGCCGTGGGCGTGGCGGCGAGGCGGTCGCCCGCCGGGGTGACGAGCGCCACGACCGGGCTGTTGCAGACCGACGGCGAACCCGTGCGCGGGGATTCGACCCAGGACACGAGGAAGTTCGCGCCGTCGAAGGAGAGCCCGGGCGCCGCGTTCGACCGGCCCGCGCTGGAGAGACCCACGGGCGCGGCCCCGCGAGGCGCCCCCGCGGCCGTGAGCGGGTATGCCCGCACGGCGAAGCGACCGTCGCCACCAGAGCCCTGCCAGGAGGTCCATGCGGCGAGGTATCCCCCCGCGCCGGGCGTGAGCATCGGCGAGTGTCGGGTCGTGATGCCGCTCCCGACGTCGATCACCGTGGCGGGCCCCACCGCGCCCGCCGGCGTGATGGGCGCGGTGAGCGTGCGGCTCTCGATCCCCGCGATGTCGTGCCACAGCGCCAGCGTGGTCGTGCCGTCGGACGCGGCCACCAGCCCGGAGGCGATGGTGGCCAGCACCGTCGGCGACGCACCGAGCCGCGCCCCGGTCGGAGAGACGCGCCGCGCCCTCCAGCCCGCCGCGCCCGCCCGGGAGTCGGCCCAGGTCACCAGAAAGCCCGTGCCGTCGAAGGCGACGCCGGGCGTCTGCTGGAGGTTGGCCCGGAAGTTCATCTCGAAGGCGGATCCCACTGCGGCGCCGTCGCTGGCGATGCGCAGGCCTCCGGGGTTCATCCCCCGCGCGGAATACACGAGAAGGTATCCCGCGGCGCCGCCGCGCCCAGACAGCGCGAGGCGGCCCCCGACGTCCGGCAGCGCGGGCGTTCGGGCCGTCGCTGCGGCGACCCCGGTGCCGGCGACCTGCACCGAGTAGAACTCCGAGCCGATTCGTCCCCGCGCCAGCCACGCCGTGCCGTCGGACGCGAGCGTGGTCGTGCCGTTGCTCCCGGACACGAGGGCGTTGACCTCGGCGCCGACCACGGCCCCCGAGGGCGAGATCACCTGCGCGTAGATGCCCGGGGTCAGCGAGCCGCTCGACGTCCGGTCGGACCACGCGAGCAGGTAGTTGGAGCCGTTGAAGGCCACCGAGGCGGCGCTGCGGCTGCGCGCCGTCACGGCCACCCGGCGCCCCGCGCCGTCGAGCGCCGCGCCGCTCGCGTCGAGCCTGCCGAAGCGAAGGTCCGGGCTCGGCGCGTCCTCGCACACGAGCAGCCACCCCGAGGCGCCTGCGGCGACCGAGGCGTTGGACTGGTCGCCTGGGGCCACCAGCACCGGCCGACCGGCGGGGTCGAGCACGGCGCCGTCGCGGCCGATGCGCGAGGCGAAGTAGTCCATGCCCGTCGTGGCGGCGTTGCGGCCGTCGCGCCACGCCACGAGGTAGCCCGCCGCGCTGCCCGCCGCGACGGGCGTGGCGGTGCGCGCCGCGCTCGCGGTCACGACGAAGCCCCCCGGGTCGAGCACGACGCCCGCCGCGTCGAGGCGCGCCGCGCGCACCTGGCCGACGGTCGGTGTCGTCCACGCCACGAGGAAGCCCGCGCCGTCCGAGGCGACCGCGGGCGTCCCCGTGGCGGCCGGGCCCAGCACCACGCCTTGCGGGTCGCGAACCACCCCGGCGGTGGTGATCCTCGTCACCATGACGACCCCCGAGGTGTCGATCCAGGCCGCGAGGTGCTCGGTGCCGTTGAAGGCCACGGAGACGTCGCCGGAGAGCGTCGAGGCGGGCTCGAGCACGGGCGCGTCGAGCTCGAAATCGGCGGTGACCGTGAGCCCTTGCGCGGTCGACGCGACGGCGTCGGGCGCCTCCCGTCCGCAGCCCGCGAGGGCCAGCGCCGGGGCGACGAGCGCGAGCGCGCCGTGTCGGTGCGCCGCGGGAGGGAGACGCCTGGCGGTCGGGGGGCTCTGGGTGGGATCGGGCATCGGGTGTCCTCGGGCGACAGCGGGGGCTTCAGGTCTGGAGGGTCTCTCGCCAGGGCGAAGGTGCGCGCCTCGCCCACACCGTTCACGGCCGCCAGAGATCGTGGGGAATGAGACCTCTCCTCCCCGGCGCTCAGGCCCGGGCGAGAGCGAGCGCGAGCGCGTAGCCCACGACGCCGCCGACCACGGCGCCGTACACCGCGCCCGCGAGGGACCACTGCCCGAAGCTCGTGCTGAACTCGTTGGCGCGCGCGATCACCCCCGCCGCGCGGGCCTGGTGCAGCGCCGTCTCGCTCAGGAGCAGGGCCTCGCGCTGGTCGATGACGGCGCGGTCGAGGAGGTTGTGGGTGCGGCAGAACCCGCACTCCACCATGGCGCCCCATTGCTCCGGGAGCCCGGCGCCGCAGCAGCGGCAGCGCGCGGGCGCGCCCGGTGAGAGCGGGGGTCGGGCCCACCGACCGGGGGTGACGAGCGCGCGGTAGCGGCGCATCGCGAGGGTCCATCCGCCGAACATCCCGGCCGCGAGCCCGATGCCCAGTAGCGGGGTCACGCACACGCCCAGCAACGCCTGTAGCCTCGCCGAGGTGTCCATCGCTGGGCCGGCGCGCTCCATGGACTCCCTCGCCATTCCCACCCCGTTGAGGGCGTTGAGGGAGAGCACCCCGGCCACCACCACGCCGCCCAGCCACGGGCGCATCCCGATGATCTGCTCGGCCTGCCGCGCGGGCGCCTCGGCGGCGTCCTGGGCCATGCGCAGCAGGGCGACGCGCTCGCGGGAGACGCGCACCCGATCGTCGCGGGTGAGCGTCTCGGCGTAGCCGCAGTAGCGGCACACCAGCGGGATCACGTCGGCGTAGCGGGCTGCTCCGCCGTCGGGGGCGGGCGACATCCCCGCGCCGCAGCGCTGGCAGGGGACGGGGCACTGCTCCGGCGACTGCATCGCGCTCAGCGTCCCATCGGGGGCGGCGGGGGCGCGGGCGCGACGGCGGCCTGGCCCTCGAGCACGTCGGCGAGGGCGAGCAGGGTCTGGAGCACGGTCTCGGCGTAGTAGGCGCCGTAGGGGGTGCCGAGCGGGGTCATCTCGAAGCGCACCGCGCCGTCGCCCCCGACGACGTGCACATAGGTCATGGCCGTGAGCGCGCCGACGAAGGGGGCGATCATCGGCCCCACCCGGGGGTCGGGGCCGGTGAGGACGAGCGCCTGGTCGAGCGCGAACTGACCGAAGCGCTGCTCCGGGGCGGCGAGCCGACGCTCGGTGGTGAGGTACTGGTTCTCGCTGCGCAGCGTGAGCTCGAAGGGCGGAAACGCGGTGCGCACGCCCACCGCCAGGATGCAGCGGTAGTTGCGGGTGTACGTGGTCTCGATGATCCCGCGCTCGATGTGCGTCTGGTCGTAGAACTCGAAGCTCACCTGGTGGCCGCGCGCCTGCCCGACCATGCGCGCGCTGTGCGGCGGCGTGTCGCCCGACATCCCCGCGATGGGCGGCTTGTGCTGCGCGACCTCCGCGTCGCGGCTGTTGATGAAGAGGTTGTACGCAGGGTCGCCGTCGACCATCTGGAGCTGCCAGCGCTGGGCGAGCGCGCCGAGCCCGTACTGGGGGTTGTCCTGGAGGGTCTTCGCCCGGAGCTTCACGCCGCGGAAATACATGAAGCCCACGACCACGAGCATGATGAGCGGGAAGACGTAGGTCTGGATCGGGACGCCGTTCATCCGTCGAGCCTCACGGCATCCGAGTCAGGCTGGCAAGGGCCCTGCTGCGGGCCTCGCGGGCGGCGCCGTCTGGTAGCGTCCCACCCCCCCTACGATGCGTACCCGACCTCTCGCGATCGTCCTCGCCCTCGCCGCGGCCTGCAGCTCGCCCCGCCGCCCCGCGGCGAACGCCCCGGCGCACCCTCTCGCCCTCTCCCGGCTGCGGCTCAACCAGCTCGCGCTGCGCCTCGACCTGCCGCTCTTCTGGGCGAGCGACGCCAACGGCAACGGCGCGCCCGACCCCGACGAGGTGCGCTCGCTGCGCTTCTACCCGGCCGAGGGGCGGTGGGTGAGCGACGGTCGCTTCACCGCGGACTTCGCGCAGGCGATGGAGCGCATCCGCGCCGAGGCCGACGCGCCGGAGCCCGCGGACCCGCGGCGGCGACTCGTGCGCGCCGAGCTCGACCACGCGGCGCCGACGCTGGTGCACACCGACCTGGGGGAGCTCCCGGAGGTCCATCGGGCGTTCGCCCGGCGGATGCTCGCCGTCGCCGACCGCATCGACGCCCTCTACGCGCAGCAGTCGGGGATGACCGCCCTGGCCGGGCGCCTCGGGGACGAAGACCCCGCCAGCCGTGCGCTCTTCCGCCGCAACTGGGGACCGCGCTGCCTCGGCTCGCTCACCGAGCGGACGGCAGCGTGCTCGGCCCTCGAAGGCGCGGCGCGGCAGCCGGTGGACGTCTACCCCGCCGCGATGCAGTCCGACGACGCCTTCTGCCGGGCGCTCGAGCGTCGCCCCGACGCGACCTCGCTCCTGAGCCCCTTCACGGTGGTGCGCGGGGAGGGGAGCGCCCTCTCCGCCGTCCCGTACACGCAGGCGTATCGCGAACCCATGGAGGCCGTCTCCGCCGCGCTCACCGAGGCCGCCGACGCGATGACCGACCCCGAGGAGGGCGCCCTGGTGGCGTACCTGCGCGCGGCGGCGAGCTCGTTCCGGAGCAACGACTGGGGCCCCGCGGACGAGGCGTGGTCGCGCATGAACGCGCGAAACTCCCGGTGGTACGTGCGCGTCGCTCCCGACGAGACCTACTGGGAGCCGTGCAGCCAGAAGGCGGGCTTCCACCTCACCTTCGCGCGTATCAACCGCGCCTCGCTCGCCTGGCAGGACCGCCTCACCCCCCTGCAGTCCGACATGGAGCGGGCCCTCGCGGCGCTCTCCTCGGGCGAGTACTCGGCGCGCGAGGTGTCGTTCCACATGCCCGACTTCATCGACGTCGTGGTGAACGCGGGCGACGACCGCGACGCCTTCGGCGCCACCATCGGGCAGAGCCTCCCCAACTGGGGCGCCGTGGCCTCCGAGGGGCGCGGGCGCACCGTCGCCATGAGCAACCTCTACACCGACCCCGACAGCGACGCCCGGCGGCGCGCCCAGGCGGCGTCGCTGCTCACCGCCTCCGCGATGGAGAGCTACACCGACGACCCGACGCCGGGGCTGCTCTCGACGATCCTCCACGAGGCGACGCACAACCTCGGCCCCGCGCACGAGTACCGCTTCGAGGGGCGCACCGCCGAGGAGGCCTTCGGCGGCTCGATGGCCTCGATGCTGGAGGAGCTCAAGGCCCAGAGCGGCGCCCTCTACTTCACCGACTGGCTGCGGGCGCGCGGGGTCATCGACGAGCCCGCCGCGAGGCGCATCTACGCCGACGCGATCGTCTGGGCCCTCGGCCACGTCGCCGCGGGGATGTACACCCCCGGCGGACAGCGCAAGGCATACAGCCAGCTCGCGGCCGTGCAGATCGGCGCGCTCCTGGACGACGGCGCCCTCTCCTGGAGCGCCGACGCGCCCGCCGCCGACGGGACACACCGCGGCGCCTTCTCCATCGACTTCGGCCGCCTCCCCGGCGCCTGCGAGCGGCTGATGGCCCGCGTGCTCCACCTGAAGGCCCGCAACGACCGCGCGGCCGCCGAGGAGATCGCCCGGCGCTACGTCGACGGCGACCGGGTCCCGCAGGCGGTGATCACCGAGCGCTTCCACGCCTTCCCCCAGGTGAGCTTCGTCTACTCCGTCGCCCCGTAGGACGCGTCACGCGCCGACGTACTCCGCGAGGTGCCTTCCGGTGAGCGTCGAGCGGGCCGCGACGAGCGCCGCGGGAGTGCCCTCGAAGACGATCGTGCCGCCGTCGTGCCCGGCGCCCGGGCCGACGTCGATGATCCAGTCGGCGTGCGCCATGACCGCCTGGTGGTGCTCGATCACGATGACGCTCTTGCCGGCGTCGACGAGGCGGTCGAGCAGCGCGAGCAGCTGCGTCACGTCCGCCAGGTGAAGGCCGCTCGTCGGCTCGTCGAGCACGTAGACGCCGCCCTTCTCCGCCAGGTGGATGGCGAGCTTGAGCCGCTGGCGCTCGCCGCCGGAGAGCGTCGTGAGGGCCTGGCCGAGGCGCAGGTAGCCGAGGCCGACGTCGCGCATCCGGGTGAGGATCGCCCGCGCGGGGCCGGCGACGAAGAACGCGTGCGCCTCCTCGACGCTCATGGCGAGCACCTCGGCGATGTTCTTGCCGTCGAGGGTGTACTCGAGCACCGAGGCCTGGAAGCGCTGGCCGCCGCACTCCTCGCAGGTCGTCGCGACCTCCGCCATCGTCGCGAGGTCGGTGTAGATCACCCCGGCGCCGTTGCACGCCGGGCAGGCGCCCTCGGAGTTCGCGCTGAAGAGGGCGGGCTTCACGCCGTTGGCCTTGGCGAACGCGCTGCGGATCGGGTCGAGGAGCCCGCTGTAGGTCGCCGGGTTGCTGCGCCGTGATCCTCGGATCGCCGCCTGGTCGACCCGCACGACGCCCGCGCCGGCGGGGATCGAGCCGTGGATCAGCGAGCTCTTCCCAGAGCCCGCGACGCCGGTGACGACGGTGAGCACGCCGAGGGGGACGTCGACGTCGACCTTCTTCAGGTTGTTACGGGTGGCGCCGCGGATCTCCAGCTTGCCGGTGGGCTTGCGGACCTTCTTCTTGAGGGCGGCGCGGTCGCCGAGGTGGCGCCCGGTGAGGGTGTCGCTCGCGCGGAGCCCGGCGAGGTCGCCCGCGTACTGCACGGTGCCGCCGTGCTCGCCCGCGCGCGGGCCGAGGTCGACGATGTGGTCGGCGATGGCGATCGTCTCGGGCTTGTGCTCGACGACGAGCACGGTGTTGCCCTTGTCTCGCAGCCGGAGCAGCAGGTCGTTCATCCGCCGGATGTCGTGCGGGTGCAGTCCGATGGTGGGCTCGTCGAAGATGTAGCTGACGTCCGTGAGGCTCGACCCGAGGTGCCGGATCATCCTGGTGCGCTGCGCCTCGCCGCCGGAGAGCGTTCCGGTCGGACGGTCGAGGCTGAGGTACCCGAGGCCCACCTCGACGAAGGCGTCGAGGGTCTCCCGCAGCGTCGTCAGCAGCGGCGCGACGGAGGGCTCGTCGAGGCCGCGCACCCACCCGGCGAGGTCGTTGATCTGCATCGCGCACGCCTCGGCGATGTTGACCCCGTGGATCTTCGAGGCGCGGGCGGCCTTGCTGAGCCGGGTGCCCTCGCACTCGGGGCAGGTGGCGAAGGTGACCGCGCGCTCGACGAAGGCCCGGACGTGCGGCTGCATCGCCTCGACGTCCTTGGACAGCATCGACTTCTGGATCTTCGGGATCAGCCCCTCGTAGGTCAGGTTGATGCCGTCGACCTTGATCCTGGTCGGCTCCTTGTGGAGCAGGTCCTCGAGCTCCCTCTTCGTGAACTTGCGAATCGGCTTGTCGGCGTCGAAGAAGCCGCAGCCGTTGAAGATGCGCCCGTACCAGCCCTCCATCGAGTAGCCGGGGATCGTGATCGCCCCCTCGTTGATCGACTTCTTGTCGTCGTAGAGCTGCGTGAGGTCGATGTCGCTGACCGACCCCATGCCCTCGCAGCGCGGGCACATGCCGCCGGTGATGGTGAAGGTGCGCTTCTCGGCCTTGCTGTGGCCCTTCTCGACGGTGATCGACCCGACCCCGGTCGCCGATGGGACGTTGAAGGAGAAGGCGTTGGGCGAGCCGACGTGGGGCTTGCCGAGGCGGCTGAAGAGCACCCGCAGCATCGCGTTGGCGTCGGTGGCCGTGCCGACCGTCGAGCGGGAGTTGGCGCCCATGCGCTCCTGGTCGACGATGATCGCGGTCGTGAGGCCGTCGAGGAGGTCGGCGTCCGGGCGGCCGAGGCTGGGCATGAAGCCCTGCACGAAGGCGGAGTAGGTCTCGTTGATGAGCCGCTGCGACTCGGCGGCGATGGTGCCGAAGACCAGGCTCGACTTGCCCGAGCCCGACACGCCGGTGAACACGGTGAGCCGCCGCTTCGGGATCTCGACGTTGATGTTCTTGAGGTTGTTCTCGCGCGCCCCGAGGACGCGGATCATGTCGTGGCTGTCGGCGGGCGCTCGGCGGTGGTCGGCGGTCATGCCGCGTGGGTAGCAAAGGGGGGAGAGGGGGACGAAGAATCCAGCGCCCGTCGCCCGTGCGAGGGGACTCGTGGCTCCGCTGGTCTGGACGATGCAACCGCTCCCGGCCGGAACATCCACAAGGAGTGCCCTCCATGTCCTCTCGAATCCTGGTCGTCTATTTCTCACGCAGCGGCAGCACGGCGCGCGTCGCGTCGTACCTCGCCGACGAGCTGGACGCAGACCTCGACGCGATCGAGGAGCCTCGCTCCCGCGCGGGCATCGGCGGGTACGTGCGCTCGGCCTTCGAGGCCGTGGCGAAGGGTCTCCCGACGATCCAGACCCGGCGTGATCCCCGGGACTACGACCTCGTCGTCCTGGGTACGCCCGTCTGGGGCGGGACGATGGCGTCGCCGGTGCGTTCGTACATCCATGAACACAACGAATCGCTCGCGAAGACCGCGTTCTTCGTCGTGATGGGCGGACGCGGGGGCGACGACACCGTGCGGGAGATGCAGATGGCCTGCGGCGTGGGCGCGCGGCCTTCCTGCGTGTTCCGTCAGGAGGAGGTCGAGCACGATCGAGACCTCGCGCGCTGTGAAGACTTCATTCAACGCATCCAGGCAGGAGCGATCGGCAAGGCGTCACCGGCCCGCGCGGTCGGCTGAGCGCATCGGCCGAGCGGTGCTCGTCATGGGGCACGCGGTGCGCGACCGACGAACGCCGTGCGTCGAGATGGGAGTCTGGCGCTCGCGCGGGTCTGGTCCAATAGCTCCGCCTCGCTCTCATTGCATAGGGAGGACGCCAATGAAGATGGGAATGGTCGTTACGTGTGTCATCGCGCTGTCGGCCGCGGTCGGCTGCTCCAGCGCGCTCAGCTATACCCCCCGGGCCGACGCGCTGGCGCCGGGCGCCGACGTGCGGGTGAGCGCGGAGGTCGAGGCGGCGCAGAGCCTGACGCGGGTGCGGGTGCGGGCCTCGAACCTTCCTCCGCCCTCGCGGCTCAGCCCGAATGGCCGCACCTTCGTGGTCTGGGCGCGCCCGAACGCGAGCGTCCCCTGGGGGCGCGTCGGGGCGTTGACCTACGACGAGAGCGGCCGGAGTGGCGATTTCGCCGGGACGGTGCCCTTCGTCGTCTTCGACCTGATGGTCAGTACGGAGGCTGCGTCGGACGTCGCGACCCCATCGGACAAGGTGCTCATCGCGCAGCACATCGGGTCGTAGCGCCCGCGGCACGACCGGCGCTTCGAGCAGGCTCCTCGGCCCTACACCCCGGCGCTTGCTCCCGTCGATGGGCGGAGGAGACACTCCGCGGCGCCATGGCCAGACCGAAGACCGCCGCCCCGAAGAGGCCCGCCGTGAAGTCCCCCTTCGCGCTGCACCCCGCCGTGAGCGCGCGGAGCAACCTGCCGACGGTCCGGGCGCAGGACGTCGTCCTCTCGCCCGATGGCGCGATCGCGCTGGTCATCGACGGCCGCGCGGTGCGCCTCTTCGACACCCGCAGCGCCGAGCCGCTGATGACCACGGCGCCCTTGTCGGGCGAGCCAGCCGAGCACGCCGCGTGGTCGCCGAAGGGGGACCGGGTGGCGACCATCGTCCGCCGGCAGAACGACGAGGGCGAGCTCACGATCTGGGCCTTCCCCTCCGGCGAGGCGCTGCACCGTGTGGAGGTCCCGCGCTTCGGAACGTTCAGCCACGGCATGCCGGGCGTCACGGCCCCGGTGCTGGTCTTCGACGACGCGGGGACGACCCTGTTCGTGCGGTCGACCGTCGACCTCAAGCCCGAGGCTTCTGCGCTGTGGCGCGTCGACGTGGCGACGGGCGCGACGAGCTCGTGGTGCGTGCCCGTGAGGGTGCTCATCGAGTCGGTGGTGCCGGGGCCCCGCGACGTGCTCTTCCTCTGCCTCACGAACAACGGGGACAAACCCTGGAGCGCCTGGACCTGGGGGGCCGCCGCGCCGATCGTCGCGATCGACGGATTGGTCGGCTACGACTCGGTCATCGCCGACGGGCGCATCTGGGTGACGGGCCACGAGCGCTGGGCGTACGCGATCGACTGGCGGACGCTCCGCGCGGACTCGCCGAGGCCGAGCGACGGGCGGGCCGTGGACGCCGAGCGCGCGCAGGCGAAGGCGCTGCGGGCGGAGCGCCTCGAAGAGCTCGCCGGGAGAGCCCGCGCGGGCCGGGACCTCGAGTACTTCAAGTGGCGCCGCGCCCACGAGGCGAGTGCTGATGAGGACGAGGACACATCCGCCCCGCCGTGGTCGTCGCCCGGCGTGCGGGCGCACCTGCGCACGGAGCCCTTCCCCACGGTGCAGTGCGCGCGCCTGGGCCGCGGGGTGCTGGTGCGCGACGGGGTCTCGCTCTGCGCGCTGGACCTCTTCCGCGACCGGGTGGTCGAGACGCGCCTCGCGGAGGACCTCAAGAAGTGCGCGCCGGACGGAGCGCGGATGCGTTCGGTGAGCGTCGGCGGGAGCGTCGTGGCGATCGTCTGGGACAAGACCCTCGGCGGCGGCACCGCGCTCGTGTCGGTGCTCGACGTCGACCTCGTGGCGCTCGGGCTCGCGTAGTCCTGCCGACTCACCCCGAAGCGTCCGCGACGGAGGCGGTTGTCGCAGGGCCGCGATCACGCGATGGTTCGTGGGAGCGGATGGGGCGTCCGATGGCCTGGCGGCACGCTCCGCCTCCGCTGATCCTCGCCACCCTCGAAGGCCAGGCGCGTTCGTGCTTCGATGCCCGCGTGAGAACCTCCCCCTCCGTGCTCCGATGGGTCGCGTGCGCGGTCGCGATGCTCGCCGTCTTCGGGCCCCTCCTCGCGGCGCTCGGCGCGCGGGGGAACGGCGACGCGCGCGTGGTGCTCTCCGCCGCGCTCGCGGCCGCGCTGGCGCTGCTCCTCCGGCGCTGCCGGGACGGCGTCGGGGTCGCGGGCGTCTCGGTCCTGGGCTTCTTCGCGCTCTCGCTCGTCACGTGGCGCTTCGGCGCCCCGCTCCTGTCGAACCCCCGCGGCCAGGGCGGCGTCGTCGACGTCTCCGACTGGCTCGGCGAGCCGATGCTGCACGCCCTCCTGCTCGCCCCCGTCGCCCTCGCGATGCACCGCGGCGCAGACCACGACTCGGACGACGCGCGCGACCGCCTGATGCTCGCGGCCTCGGCGTCGTGCCTTGCGTCGCTCGCCGAGACGGCGCTCTACGTCGCGACGGTGCGCGCGCGGCGCGGCTCCTACGACGGCATGGCGGCGGTGGCCCTCGGCCCCACGCTCCTGGGTCTGCTTACCCTGTCGAGCGTGCTGGCGCTGGGCGCTCTCGTCCGCAGCGCGCAGTGGATGCGGCGCTGGCGGCGGGTGCTCTCGTCGGGCGACTTCGTCATCGTCCCGCGGGCGAGCTGGACCGCCGCGGCGCCCGAGCGCCCGTGGATGCGGCTCCTCGGCGTCGAGAACGACGGCGTCCTGCTGCGCCGCACAGCCCGCGAAGCCAGCGCCTACCGCGCGGGCGACGTCGACCAGGCGATCTCGCGGGTCCCACTGGACTCCGGGCGCGTGCTGACGGCGCTGTGGCTGCGGGTGGCCGCGTCGCTCGCGCTGCTGGCGTCGTCGGCGCTGCTCGCGGTCACGAAGCTCTCGGCGCTGCGCTGGTGACGCCCGGCCCCCCCCACGACGACCGCGCTAAGCCCGAGTAGGACCAGTGCGGCTCTGCTGCCGCCCTGAACTCAAGGCTCCCCTACGGGCGAACCGCACCCTTTGATGGGGGGAGGGCGCTTGACCCGCGGCCCCCGTGGCCCCTTCACTCCCGCGCCACAGGGCCGCCGAGGATGGACGCACACGAGCAGGAGGAGGAGGGGACTCGCATCGGCGAGGTGCTGGGAGAGCGCTGGCGGCTGGTCGAGCGCCTGGGCGGCGGGGGGATGGGGGAGGTCTACCGCGCGGTGCACCTCGCGCTGGGGCGCACCGTCGCCATCAGGGTGCTGCGCCCCGAGCACGCGTGGAACGCCACGACCGCCCGCCGGGTGCTGCGAGAGGGCCAGGCCGCGAGCCGGGTGGTGCACCCCAACATCGTGCGGATCGAGGACGTCGGCGTCGACGCGAAGGGGCTGCCGTACCTGGTGCAGGAGTTCCTCGACGGCCTCGACCTCGACGCCTTCGCGCTGACCTGGCGAGGCGTGGTCCCGGCGCGGGAGCTGCTGCCGCTGATGATCCCGACGCTCGACGCGCTGGGCGCGCTCCACGACGCGGGCATCCTCCACCGCGACCTCAAGCCGGGCAACGTCTTCGTGGTGAAGGACGGCGCCCGCTGGTCTCCGCGGCTGCTGGATTTCGGCCTCGCGAGCATCAACGACGAGCTCGACGGACAGGTCCGCATCACCACCTCGAAGGTCACGCTGGGCTCGCCCGCGTACATGTCCCCGGAGCAGTTTCGCGACCCGCGCTCACTCACCCCGCGCTCCGATCTGTGGTCCTTCGGGGTGATGCTCTACGAGCTGCTGTCGGGCGTGCTGCCCTTCTCCGGAGCCACCGTGGGAGCGCTCGCCATCGCGGTCAGCACCGAAGACCCTGTCCCGCTCGGACAGCGGGTTCCGACCCTCCCTCCGGCCCTCGCGGCGATGGTCATGCGCTGCCTGGAGAAGGACCCCGCGCGCCGGCCCTCCTCCGTACGAGAGCTGATCGCTGTCTGCGAGGAGGCCCTGACGGAGCTTCCCCCGCCGGGCGAGATCGTCCCGGTGGAGCCGACCGGCCCGGTGGAGCGCCCCGTTCCTGCCCCGGTGATCCCGCTCGCTGCGACGGTCGAAGCCATCGCGCCGCCTCCGGTGCGACCCCGTCGCTCGCTCGCGCCCCGCGCCCTCGCGGCCTCGCTCGGCGCCGTCGCGCTGATCGTCGCCGTCGTGGCGGCCGGTCGCGGCGCTCCTCGCGTCACGGCCCCGGTCGAGGGGCCCGTCGCCCACCCTCCGCCGCCCATCGCGTCCTCACCCCCGCTCGCTCCCGCTCCGATCGCGGCGCGCGAGCCCGTTCCCCCGCCCGCGCCCCTCGTCGCTCCAGCGCCCGCCGCGTCGCCTCGCCCGGCGCTCCGACCGGCGCTCCGACCGACGGCCACGCCCGACGCAGGCGCCCGCGCCGTCGCGCTCCCGCTGCCGCAGCCTCTTCCCGTGGTGGCGCCGCTGGCCGCGCCGCCCCCTCGCGATCCGCCGCCGCTCGTCGCCTCGCCCCTGGGGCTCGGCATCGACCCTCAGTACCGCTGACCGCTCGCCGGACCCCCGTTCAGGGGGCCCAGCGAAGCACCCGCGGGCGCCACGGCTCGGCGGGCGGAGCGCTCTCGCCGGGCACGCGTCCCCAGCACCACCAGGTGCAGTCCGACGCCCGGCGGGCGCAGGTCCAGCTACGGCCCGAGGCCCCGCCCGCTCCGCCGGTGACGACGTCATCGGCGCCCTCGAAGACGGGGGCGCCCTGGACGCCCGCGCGGCTCTCCACGCGCTTGGCGCCCGTCGTGGGAAGGCCGAGCTGGCCCACCTCGTTCAGGCCCCAGCACCACACGCGGCCGTTGGCGAGGCGGGCGCAGGCCTGCTCTCCACCCGCCGCCACCTGGACGACCGGCGAGGCATTGGCCTCCGAGAGCTCGGCGAGGCCCTCGACGCTCACCGGAACCGGGGCGCACTCGTTGCCATCGGCGCAGTCGACGATCCCGATCGAGGAGCCAGCGCGCCCGAGGCTCGCGACGCCCCAGCAGCGCACCTCACCGCCGGCAAGGGCGCACGAGAAGAAGTCGCCCACGCCCAGGGAGGTCACGCCCGTCAGTCCAGGGATCTGCCGCGCACGGTCCGAGGCCCCCACTCCGCCGCCGTCCGAACCCAGGAGCGGCGCCCCGAGCTGGCCGTAGTGGTTGGTTCCCCAGCACCAGACGGAGCCGTCGGCGAGGCGGGCGCACACGTGGAAGAAGCCCACCCCGAGCTCGCGTACGCCCGTGAGCGCAGCGCCGTCGCTGCGGGCGATGTCCGTCAGGGGGAAGTCCGCCGCGCGGGGGATGATCTCCGTGGTCCCGTCGGCCAGGAAGCGCACCCACGAGCTGCAGCGCACGCCGCCACCACGAAGGACCCCGCAGGTGACCGCGAGGTGCGTGGCCGCGCCCTCGAAGAGGTTCGCCGCCGCGCCCGCGTCGCTGCGAAGAAACCGCCTTGCGACGGTCGCCGCGTAGCCCGACTGGTTCTCGTTGCCCAGCGGATCGGCGTTGAAATCCCCCCAGCAGTAGAGCCCTCCGGCCTGGTCGACGGCGCAGGTTCCGTTGTCGCCCGCCCCGAGCGCGACCACCGAGGACAGCGGCGCCGCCAGGACCGCACGCTGCACCTCCACCGGAACAGCAGTCACCCCGCCGTCGACGACGCCGTCGCCGAGCCTCCCGATCTGGCGGTCGCCCCAGCACGACACACCACGGTCGGAGCGCAGCGCGCACCCGTGGTCGCGCCCCTGCACGAGGCGCTCGGCGTGGACGCAGCTCCCCGCGTCGCCACACAGGGTCGGGCACCAGCCAGCGCCGCAGTTCGTCCAGCCGGGCACCATCGTCGGGCTACGGCCAGGGCAGCGTGCAGCGTCCACGCCCGCGTCCGTCGGTGCGTCCGTCGGTGCGTCCGTCCCGAGGTCGGCGGTCACGTCCCGAGGAGCGTCCAGTCCGAGGTCGCGAGGAACGTCCGTGCCCGCGTCCTGCACATCGGCCATCGGTCGATCGATGGGGACGCCCACGTCTTCATCGCGGGCGTCGAAGCCCGTCGCGCGGTCGGCGGTCGCGTCGGCCACGTCCGCGTCGGTCACTCCCGCGTCGCCGAGCACCATGCACGCTCCGGCGCTCCCATCGGGGCAGTAGCCCAGGCTCGCGTCGGCGGGCGAAGCGGGGAGCGCGGCCACCGCATTGCGCACGCACTCGCCGCTCGAAGCGCAGGTGGTGCCCGCTCCGCACGGGCGCCCCAGGCAGTTGTTCCAGAGCACGATCTGCAGGTAGGCGCCGCCCTCCGAGGGCATGCTGGCGACCCACTCCTGGTGGATCAGCGTGTCGCCGTTGCTGAGACCGTCGACGGTCAGCCGCACCCGCTCTCCGCCGACTCGCCCCAGCACCCGCATCTCCAGCGGGTGCTCGGGGTCGATGGCCCGCTCGATGGTTCCGTCGGTCAGCGCCGCGTCACTGCCGACCGGCGAGTACACCTTCACCAGCACCCGGCGGACCATCGATCCAGGCTCCGTGCGCACCGTCAGGTAGAGCCGCGGGGTGAGCTCGCAGCTCGTCACCAGCGCGGCCATCGCGGCCGCCAGCATCGCCCATCGAGCCCTCATGGCAGTGGCACCTCCGGCCCGGGGTAGGGCGGCGGATCGGTCAGCAGCAGCGGCACCAGCACGGCGGTCGCGAGGCCCGCGACGCCCACGCCGAGCGCGGTCCAGAACCACCAGCGCCGGGTGATCGGCGTCTCGGTGGCCACCGGCGAGAGCTGCGTGGAGAGGCGCACCACCTCGCCCGCGCGGACCATGAACCTGAGCTCCGCTGGGATGTGCCCCGGGGCGCTCGCCGTCGCCCGGTGCTCACCCGGGTCGACCCAGCGGCCTTCGGTCCCCAAGGCAGCGCCCTCGAACACCACGCTCACGTCCGTCGGAGCGCGGTCGCCCGCGGTCACCTGCGCGAGCCGATGCGAGACCTCCTCCAGGTGCGCCCTCACCGTCGACCGGTGGCGCGCGAGGTCTTCGGGCGTCGCGGTATCCAGGAAGCGCAGGTACCAGGTGCGCGCCTCGCCGAAGCGCCCGAGCCCTCTCAGGCAGTACGCGAGGTTCACCGCCACGACCGGCGCAGCCCTCGCGGCGTAGGAGCGCTCGAAGAGCCCCACCGCGTCGGCGGGCCGCCCCGCCTGCACCGCGGTCACCGCCTGCTCGAACTGCGACCGCGCCTCCGCGAAGGCCGCGTCCGGCGTCTGCGCCAGCGCCCCAACGGAGCGCGTCGCCAGCGCCACGCACGCCACCATCGCCGCGCCCGTTCTCATGGCGTCGACACCACGGCCACGAGGCCGCCGCCAAGGGTGCTCCAGGTGGTGGAGGCGTTGCCGAGCCACGGCACCGAGTCGCTCCCGAACAGGCCCCAGCCGGTGGCCCCGAGCCCGAGCGTCCAGTCGCGGATGCGCCAGTGGTGGCTCAGCTCCACGAAGGCCCCGCCGCCGAGGTCTGCACCCGAGCGGGTTCCGGTCGAGCCGACGAGGGGCGCGAGGGTCCATGCGACGCCGCCGAGCAGCGACGCCCGGACGCCCTCCGAGCGCGAACCGATCACCACGCCCCCACCCGCGAGACCGAAGCCCGCGACCCCCTCCAGATCGAAGCGCTGCGACGGAGCCGAGGCCGACGTGGACGGCGCCACCGCCAGCGCCCCCGCGGCCCCGAGCTGTACGGCGATCGAGGATCCGAGCCAGAGCGAGGCGCGCACCGAGGCCACGGACACGACGCCGGAGAGCCCGACATCGACCGTTCCTCCGGAGAACCCGGTGTGGAAGAAGCCCGGACCCAGCGAGACGGTGAGGGCGAAGCGCCCGCCGGGGGAGGGCGTCGCCGCGGCTCGGGAGCTGAGCGTGATCTCCGTCGGTCGAGGGTCCGCCGTGACCTGCGCCGCCGCGGAGGAGGGGAGCATCAGCAGCAGCGCGGCGAGGACAGGTCGCATCGGTCAGGGGAGGAGGCGCACGGAGACCGGCGCGTTCTGGTCGTCGGTGGCGCCGTTGCCGAGCTGTCCGTAGGAGTTGTTGCCCCAGCAGCGCACCGCGCCGTCGGTGGTGAGCGCGCAGGAGTGGTAGTCGCCCACCGACACGCTCGCGGCGTTGGTGATGGGCACCTCGCGAGGCGTGCGGGCGCAGGGGAAGTCGTCGAAGGAGAAGGAGCAGCGGGCGGTCGAGGCGACGCCGCCGCCGATCTGTCCGTTGTCGTCGCGGCCGAAGCACCTCGCCCCGCCGCCGGTCAGCGCGACGCAGGTATGGAAGCGCCCCGCCGACACCACCGAAACGCCCGAGAGATCGGGGACCGCAGCGGGGCTCAGGGCGCACGGCACCGAGCCGCTGGCGGTGGTGCACGAGCCCGACGGGGCCCCACCGAGCTGACCGAGGGCGGCCCATCCCCAGCACTGGAGAGAGCCGTCGGCCCGGCGGGCGCAGGTGTGCGATCCCCCGGCGGAGACCTCGGCGACCTCGGCGAGGGAGACCGCCGCGGGGGTCACCTGGGGCGTGGTGTCGGGGTCGAGGCGCCCGAGGCCGAGCTGCGCCGAGTCGTTGAGCCCCCAGCAGCGGAGCGTGCGGTCGCCGAGGAGCGCGCAGGTGTGGTTGCGTCCCGCGGTGAGCTGGGTGACGCCCGAGAGACCGGCCACGGCGGTGGGGGTCGGGACGCAGGGGACGGGCGTCCCGTCGCCCTCGTCGCACTGGTTGACGGTCGAGGCCGGGGTGCCCGTCTGGCTGAAGCGGTTGGCGCCCCAGCAGCGGACCGTCCCGTCCATCAGCAGCGCGCAGCCGTGGAAGGCGCCGAGGGCGACCTGACGCACCGGGGGCAGGTCGACGCGGGTGGGCGTGGGCGTGGGCTGTAGCGAAGTGGCCCCGGTGCCGAGCTCCCCGGCGTTGTTGAGTCCCCAGCACCAGAGGCTGCGGTCTGCGCGCACGACGCAGGTGGAGCCGTTGCCCGTGGCCACCTGGCGCGCGTCGGTCACCCCGGTCACCGCGCGGCCCTGGGTCTCGCAGGGCACCGAGCGGGAGGGCGAGCTGCCCCGCACCCGGCAGCGGGATGCGCTATCCGAGGGAGCGACCCCGAGCTGGCCGTTGTCGTTGAGTCCCCAGCAGCGCACGGCGCCGTCGCTCAGCACGGCGCAGGCGTGGCCCGCGCTCGCGGCGGAGAGGGCCACCGCCCGCAGCGGTCCGGCGTCGGCGGGACCGGCGTCGGTCACGCCCGAGTCGGGGACCGCGGCGTCGATGGCTCCCGCGTCGGTGACTCCCGCGTCCTTGAAGCCCGAGTCGACGGTGCCCGCGTCCCGGGCGTCGCCCTCCGAGCCGCACGCGGTGCCGATGGCGACGGCGGCGCAGGCGAGCAGGATGGCGCGTCGAGCGGTGCGTCGGGGGGCTTTCATCGCCGCGGAGGATCCATCGTCGGGCGAGGTCGCGCAATGCGCCCACCGGGGGAGAGATGTGTGCAGGAATTTTGTGGCGGCGCTACGGGGTGTGGCAAGGGCGATGACGTCATGGAACGCCCCTCGGCAAAGCCCGGTGAGATCATCGTCGGCCTCGATATCGGAAGCACCACCGTAAGGGCGGTGGTCGGGGAGATCGGCTCCGACGGCGTGGACATCACCGGCGTCGGTGAGTCCCGCTCTCGCGGCATGCGCAAGGGCGTGGTGGTCAACATCGAGAGCACGCAGCAGTCCATCCGCGAGGCGGTGGACAAGGCCAGCATGATGGCCGGCGTGCAGATCGCGACGGTGTTCTCGGGCATCGCCGGCTCCCACCTGCGCGGGGTCAACTCGCACGGCATCGTGTCGATCGCCAACCACGAGTGCTCCCGCGAGGACGTCGACCGGGTGCTCGACCAGGCGCGGCGCATCTCGATGCCGCTCGACCGCACGGTCATCCACGTCCTCCCGCAGGACTTCGTGATCGACCAGCAGGACGGCGTGCGCGAGCCCGTCGGGATGAGCGGCGTGCGCATCGAGGCGCGGGTGCACCTCGTGACCGCGGCGGTCTCCAGCGTGCAGAACGTCACCAAGTGCATCGAGCGCTGCAACCTCCACGTGACCGAGCTGGTGCTGACGCCGCTCGCGAGCGCCGAGGCGGTGCTCACCGACGACGAGAAGGAGATCGGCGTCGCGCTGGTCGACATCGGCGGCGGGGCGACGGACGTGGTGATCTACTCCGAGGGGTCGCTGCGGCACACCGCGGTGCTCCCCATCGGCGGCGAGAACCTCACCAACGACATCGCCGCGGGGCTGCGCACGCCCGCGAGCGAGGCCGAGCGCATCAAGGTGCGCTACGGCTGCGCGATGCGGTCGATGGTCGACCCCGAGGAGACCCTGGAGGTCCCCGGGGTGGGCGGGCGGCCGTCTCGCACGCTGTCTCGCGACTACCTCGCCTCCATCGCCGAGCCCCGGATGGAGGAACTCTTCCAGTGCATCGCCCAGGCGCTGCACGGCAGCGGGATGATCGACCGGCTCAACGCGGGCGTCGTCCTTTGTGGCGGTGGATCGCTCCTGGAGGGCAGCGTCGAGCTGGCCGAGCAGGTGCTCCAGGTGCCGGTGCGCCGGGGGGTCCCGACGGGCGTCGGGGGGATGGTGGAGATGGTCCGCAGCCCCGCGATGGCCACGGCGGTGGGGCTGGTGAAGTACGGCGCCGCGCGGCCCGCGCGCATCGCCACGCCCTCGACGGCGGGGACGTACCAGGGTCCGGTGAAGGCCAGCGCGACGACGGACGGTCGGGCGCAGGCCGCGGGAGATGCCCACTGGTGGGGCAAGTTCCGGGGCTGGCTGGGCGAAGTGTTCTGAAGGATTTCCGCAGCGCGTGCTCTGGACGGCATCGCGCAGCAACAACCGCGGCTCCTCGCGCGTGGACGTACGCGTCGGGGACCCACCGCAGTCTCGTAGGGAGGATTCACATGGGTCTGTCGTTTGATCTGGTTGACAACACGAGCATGGCAGCGGCGCGCATCAAGGTGGTGGGCGTCGGCGGCGCGGGCGGAAACGCCATCCGCACGATGATCGAGTCGCAGGTGACGGACGTGGAGTTCGTCGTCGCGAACACCGACATCCAGGCCCTGATGCAGAGCCCCGCGGACGTGAAGATCCAGCTGGGTCGGGCGCTCACCAAGGGCCTCGGCGCCGGCGCCAACCCCGACGTGGGCAAGCGCGCGGCGATGGAGGACATCCAGCTCATCCAGGAGCACCTCCAGGGCGCGGACATGGTCTTCGTGACCGCGGGCATGGGCGGCGGCACCGGCACCGGCGCGGCCTCGGTGATCGCCCAGGTCGCCCGCGACCTCGGCGCGCTCACGGTCGGCGTGGTGACCAAGCCCTTCAAGTTCGAGGGCACCCGCCGGTCGAAGTTCGCGATGGCGGGGCTGGCCGAGCTCGGCGCTCACGTCGACACGCTGATCACGATCCCCAACGACAAGCTGCTGGCGCTCGACGACGACATGACGATGACCGACTCGTTCCGCAAGGCGGACGAGGTGCTGGTCAACGCCGTGCAGGGCATCTCCGACCTCATCCAGCAGAGCGGCCTCATCAACGTCGACTTCGCCGACGTGAAGGCCGTGATGAGCGGCGCGGGCCTCGCGCTCATGGGCATCGGCTACGGCCGCGGCGACACCCGCGCCATGGACGCCGCGCGCGCCGCCATCAGCTCGCCGCTGCTCGACAACATCTCCGTCGACGGCGCGACGGGCGTGCTCATCAACTTCATGGGCGGCCCCGACCTGCGGCTGCGCGAGGTCAACGAGGCGGCCTCGATGATCCAGGAGAGCGCCGGCGAGGACGCCAACATCATCTTCGGCGCGGTGATCAACGAGAACATGCGCGACGTGGTGAAGGTCACCATCATCGCGACGGGCTTCCCGAGCGAGGTCGCGGCCTTCGACGCCCGCGCCGTGTCGACCTCGATGCCGATGGTGCACAGCCGCCCCGCCGCGCACCAGCCGCAGCGCAGCGCCTACCAGGCCCCGGTGCAGTCGCAGCCGCAGCGCCACCAGGCGGTGCCGCAGCAGATGGTCAACGCCATGGGCGGCCGCGCCTCGACCCCGCCGATGCAGACCAACCAGATGGGTCGCCCCTCGCGCCCGATGGGCGCCGTGTCGATGAAGGAGGACGAGTTCGACATCCCGACCTTCCTCCGCCACAGCCGCAACGGCGACGAGTAATCGACGCCTCCCCACTGGAGGGCCGCAGGTCTCGCGACCACGGCCCTCCGCGCCGCTCGATCGGTGCTCATCGCCCTCTGACTCAGCAGAGTCCGAGGGCGATGCGCATTTGGGGGGGGGGGAGGGAGAGGGGAGTTGGGAGGGAGCTACTTCCCGCCGGGCGACGGGAGCTCGATGGCCGGGGCGGTGGTACCCGTCGGGGCCGGGGCGGGCGTCGAGTCGCCGATCGCCACGAGGGCCGCGGCGCCGAGCACCACGACGCCGAGGAGGCTCACCACGACGCCGCCCATGCGGCCCCACATCCCGGTGTACGACGACACGGTCTCGCCCTGGGTGCGCAGCTCGTCGAGGTCGACCTGCTGCCCGATGCCCCGACGAAACCAGCCCACCGCCTGGAAGGGCTGGCCCACCAGCCGGGTGACGGTCTTCCACCCGAACCAGGCGTTGCCGAAGAGCGGCAGCCAGTGCTCGTAGTTGAGGGTCATGAGCCCGCCCTGCGGGTCTTCCATCATCATGTCCTCGGCGATGTAGCTGCCCGCGTCGGCGCGCCCGATGAGGGTGCCCTGCACGGCCACCGGGCGGCCCCGCAGCGGCGAGGCGTAGGGGTCCATCATCAGCTCGAGCACCGAGGTCATGGCGGGTTGACCCAGCGCGGGGAAGCGCCAGAAGCCCTTGAGGGTCATGCCGAGGCCGATGCCCAGCACCACCCCCCCGAAGCCCACGGCGGCCAGCATGCCGGAGCCCATGGCCGCCCCCGCGATGCCCGCCACCAGCGCGGCCGCGGCGCCGAAGTGAGGCGCGAACCAGACGAGCACCTCCAGCGCGAAGTTGCCCCGGAGCCGCGCGTAGTCGAGCGGCCGCCCGTACGCGTCGATGGGCTGAAACTGGAACAGCGGCTGGATCGAGAGCGACGCCGACTGCTCGCAGAGCACCTTGATGCGCTTGCCGGTGAGCGGGTGCGTGCTCCCGAGCTCCAGCACGCCCGCCCAGGGGTTGTGCAGGTCGAAGAGGAAGACCTTCTCGATGCGCGCGATGCCGTCGGCCGTCGCCTGCACCTCCGGGGTCTCGTGGCCGGCGAGGGCGCCCGCCAGCGCGTGGCCGCCCTGGTGCGCGGCGGCGTAGGCGAAGCCCGTCGAGCGGGCGCTGCCGGGGTCGGCCACGCCCAGGGCGCGCGTGCCGCCCATCAGCTTGCGGGAGAACTCCGTGTTGGGCTGTCGGGCGAGGCCGTAGGCGACCTTCACCAGGGCCATGGAGAGGGCGTTGGGGTTGCGCGTCTCGGCGCCCGCGAACTCGTCGGCGTAGTACTCCCGCACGCGCGACAGGTAGAGCAGCATGTACTGCGACACCCACCAGAAGACGTAGGCCACGAGGGCGATCAGCGCCGCGGCCTCGCCCACGCCCTTGGAGTCGTTGCCCTTCGGGCGCACGCTCTTGGCGACCACGTAGATCTGCCAGAGGATCTGCACCATCGTCGACGCGAGGGTCATGACGATGAAGTCGCGGTGCACGATGTGCCCGAGCTCGTGGGCGCAGACCGCCGCGAGCTCGTCGTCGTTGAGGTAGTGGAGAAGGCCCCGGGTGAGCACCATGCGCGACCGGTCGGCGGTGGAGCCGTAGCAGTACGCGGTGGGGTTCATGTCATCGATGAGCTTGAGCGCGGGCACCTTCACGCCGTGCCGCTGGCAGGTCGCGTAGATGAACTGCGCCACCGCGGGGCGGTACTGCCCGAGCTCCTCCAGGGGCATGTCGCGGCAGCGGTAGAACCAGCGGTTGGTGAGGTCCATCAGCCACGGGGAGATGAGCCACATGAGCCCGTTGATCGCGACCGTGATCCCGATCGCGAGGAGGAGGATCAACCCCGCGCCCAGCTCCGTCGCAGACTGCGCGAGCACGAACAGGATGGGCGTGACCAGGATGAACACGAAGCCCGAGATCAGGGACAGCGTGAGGACCGAGGCGGTGATGGCCTTGGAGCGCAATGGAACGTGAGACTCCTTTCGTGGGCTTGAGGGTACCGGTCCCCATCGGACGATCGACGGCACCCGCCGCGGGGATCATAGGCGCTGTCGTCCCCTCATGGGCGCGTGATACGGTCGCTCGCAGCGAAGTCGATCATGCGAAGACCAACGGGGACGTGGCTGGGTTGCGCGGTGCTGGGCGTGGCCCTCGGGGGGTGCTCCATCGAGGGCACCCGGCAGCGGGGCGACGAGTGCCTCCAGGACCGCGAGTGCGTCTCGCCGCTGCGCTGCGAGGTCACCCCCGACGGGCGCTCGCTCTGCGTGGCTCCCACCCGCCTCGACGCGGGCTCCCCGGTGGACGCCGGCGCTCCCGCCGACGCCGGACCCGCTCCGACCGACACCCCCGACGTCCCGGTGACGCCCGACGTCCCGGCGACGCCCGACGTCCCGGTGACCCTCGACGTGCGTCCGCCGACGGACAACCCGGTGGTGATCGACGTTCCGCTGGATGTGCCGGTGGACTCCGGGGCGATGCTGGATGGGGGAGCGGCCGACGCGCGCGCCGACGGGGCCGCCGACGCCGATAGGCCCGACGCGGGCGACCCCGGCTGAACGGAGCCTTCAGCTCCCGCGGAGCCACGCGCGCAGGTGCGCCGTGACGTGGTCCGCGGTGAGGCCGTACTTGTCGCCGAGCACGGGGCCCGGGGCCGACGCGCCGAAGGTGTCCACGCCCAGCGCGAGCCCGTCGAGCCCGAGGTAGCGCCACCAGAGGCCCGTGCGCCCCGCCTCGAAGCTGGCCCGCTTCGCCCCGGCGGGGATCACCGTCGCTCGGTAGGCCGCGTCCTGGCGCTCGAAGACCTCGAGGCAGGGCATCGACACCACGCGCACCTGGATCCCGTCCTCGGCGTGCAGCCTGCGCGCGGCCTCGACCGCCACGGACACCTCGCTGCCCGTCGAAAGGATCACCAGCTCCGCCGCGCCGCTCTCCTCGCGCACCAGCACGTAGCCGCCGCGCGCCGCGTGACGGCCTCGCACCGTGGCGTCGCCCGGCAGCACCTCGACCTTCTGCCGCGAGAGGATGAGCTCCGTCGGCCCGTCGCGGCGGGTGGCCGCGGCGGCCCAGGCGGCGGCGCACTCGGCGCTGTCGGCGGGGCGCCACACGTCCACGTTGGGGATGAGCCGCAGGGCGCTCACGTGCTCGACCGACTGGTGCGTGGGGCCGTCCTCGCCGAGAAACACCGAGTCGTGCGTGAACACGTGCACCACGGGCGTGTTGCTGAGCCCGGCCAGCCGGATGGGCGGGCGCATGTAGTCCGAGAAGGTGAGGAAGGTCGCCGTGAAGGGCACGAACATCCCGTAGAGGGCGATGCCGTTGGCGACCGAGCCCATGGCGTGCTCGCGGATGCCGAAGCGGAGGTTGCGGCCCTCGAAGTGCCCCGCGGAGACCTTGCCGGAATCCTTGATGGGGGTCTTGGTCGATCCGCCGAGGTCGGCGTCGCCGCCCACCAGCGAGGGCATCACGGCCGCGACCATCTGCTCGATGCTCCCGGCGAGGGCGCGCGTGGCGTCGTTGGTGGGCGGGAGCTTCGCCAGCAGCGTCTCCAGGAGGTCGCCCGGCACCGCGCGGTCGCAGAGCGAGCGGTAGAGCTCGGCCCGGTCGGCGTGGTCGGCGAGCCAGCGCTGCTCGTGGGCGCTCCACTGCGCGTGGGCCTCGGACATCACCTTGGCCCGGGCGGCGAAGTGCGCCCTCACCGCGTCGGGGACCACGAAGGTCTCCTCGGGCCAGCCCAGCGCCTTGCGGGTGGCCTGCACCTCGTCCTTGCCCAGCGGCTCGCCGTGCACCTTGTGGGTGTCGTGCTTGTTGGGCGCCCCGTGGCCGATGTGCGTGCGCGCCAGGATCAGCGTGGGCTTCTCGTCCTGGGCGATGGCGGCGTCGTAGGCCGCGGCGATCTGCGCGTGGTCGTGGCCGTCGATGTGCTGCGTGCGCCAGCCCATGGCCTCGAAGCGGCGGGCGACGTCCTCGCTGAAGGCCTCGTCGATGGAGCCGTCGAGGGTGATGCGGTTGTCATCGTAGATGTAGACGAGGTTGCCGAGCTTGAGGTGACCCGCGAGCGAGGCGGCCTCGTAGGCCACGCCCTCCATCACGTCGCCGTCGGAGACCAGCGCCCAGATGCGGTGGTGGAAGAGCCCGGGCAGGCGGGCCTCGGCCATCTTCGCCGCCATCGCCATGCCGACGCCGTTGGCGAAGCCCTGGCCCAGCGGGCCGGTGGTGACCTCGACGCCCGGGGTGAGGTGCACCTCGGGGTGTCCCGGGGTCTTCGATCCCCACTGGCGGAAGCGCTTGATCTCCTCGATGGGGAGGTCGTAGCCCGCGAGGTGGAGCAGGGCGTAGAGCAGCCCCGAGCCGTGGCCCGGCGACAGGATGAAGCGGTCGCGGTCGCGCCAGTGCGGGTCCGTCGGGTCGTGCCGGAGGTAGCGCGACCAGAGGACGAAGGCGACGTCCGCGGCGCCCATCGGCAGCCCCGGGTGCCCGCTCTTCGCGGCCTCGATGGCGTCGATCGCCAGGAACTTGATCGTGTTCACCGAGAGCTCGGTGATCTCGGTCGGGGCGGCGGGGGCGATGGGGCTGTTCACGCGGGTGGGGTCTCCTTCGGCCGGGGGGGGGATGGCGAAACCTGCTACCGCACCCTCGTTACGGTGCCAACGGGCTCCGCAGGCTTTCGGAGCCAGCCTCGGGGTGCCGCGGACCCCCCGGCCGCTGGTCGATCAATCCGCCGCGTGGCAAAGCCTTCTACAGTCGCGAGAGATCATCTGCGCGACGGACGAGACCATCCACCGGGAGCATTACCATGGTCGGTATCATCGTCTGGTTCACCCTCGGCGCCATCGTGGGCCTGGTCGCCAACATCCTCCTCAAGACCGACGACGCCGAGCGCCACCCGCTCGCCAACGTCGCAGCGAGCATCGTCGGAGCGGTCGTCGGCGGCACCCTCGCGCGCCTCCTCGGCTACAGCGGCCAGAGCCTGGAGCAGGTGCTCACCTTCCAGGGGGTGCTCTTCGCAGGCGTGGGGGCGGCGCTGATGCTGCTCGCCGTCAACCTGATCCCGCTCCGACGCCGCGCGCACCGATAGGGTCTCCGCAGGGCGCTGAGGTCGCAGGGCTGTTTCCCGCCGACGCGGGGCGCGGCAGAGTGCGCGCCCGCACGCCATGAGCCCCGACTACGAAGCCGTCATCGGACTGGAGGTGCACGCCCGGATGCACACCCGCACCAAGGCCTTCTGCCCCTGCGCGGTGCGCTTCGGTGACCCTCCCAACTCCCTCGTGTGCCCGACCTGCCTCGGGCTCCCGGGCGCCCTCCCTTCGCTCAACCGCGAGGCGGTCGCCTTGGGCGTGCGCGTGGGCCTCGCGCTCGGCTGCACCGTGCGCCGCCGCAGCCGCTTCGCCCGCAAGAGCTACTTCTATCCGGACCTCCCCAAGGGCTACCAGATCTCCCAGTACGACGAGCCCCTGTGCGAGGGCGGCTGGCTCGACGTGCCGCAGCCCGACGGCAGCACCCGCCGCATCGGCATCGAGCGCGCCCACCTGGAGGAGGACGCTGGCAAGAACCTCCACGGAGCCGGCGCCTCCAGGGAGGTCTCGCTGGTCGACCTCAACCGGGCGGGCGTCCCCCTTCTGGAGATCGTCGGGCGCCCGGAGCTCCGCAGCGCCTCCGAGGCGGCGGAGTACCTCCGGCAGCTTCGCTCGGTGCTGATGGCCGTCGGGGCCAACGACGGCAACCTGGAGTCGGGCTCGTTTCGCTGCGACGCCAACGTGAGCGTGCGCCCGGTGGGAGAGCGCCGCCTCGGGACGCGCACGGAGATCAAGAACGTCAACTCCTTCCGCTTCGTGCAGCGGGCGATCGAGTGGGAGGTGGCCGAGCAGGTCGCCGCGCTGAGGGCCGGTGGCGCCGTCGCCCAGGTGACCAAGACCTGGGACGACGACTCCGGGCGCTGCCACGTGCTGCGCAAGAAGGAGGGCAGCGACGACTACCGCTACTTCCCGGAGCCCGACCTTCCCCCGCTGGTGCTGTCCGAGGCCTTCGTCGACGAGCTCGCCGCCTCGCTCCCGCCGCTCCCTGCGGCGCGTCGCGCCCGGTACGTCCGAGAGCTGCGGGTCACCGAGGGGGACGCCCGGGTGATCACCGAGCACCCCGCGCTGGCCCGGTGGTTCGAGGAACTCGCGGCGCTCACGACGGATGCGAAGCGCGCGGCCAACTGGGTGTGCAACCTGGTGAAGCCGGGGGTGGTCACCGACGGGCTCCACGCGAGCTTCCCCCTGCCGGTCGAGGCGCTCGCGGCGCTCTTCGCCCGCCTCGACGACGGCACCCTCTCCGGGACCATCGCCAGGGAGGTCTACGCGAAGATGGTCGAGAGCGGCCGCAGCGCCGAAGCGATCATCGAGGCCGAGGGGCTGCGGGTGGTGACCGACGAGGGGGCCATCGAGGTGGCGTGCCGCGCGGTGATCGACGCCTCGCCCAAGGAGGTGGCGGCCTACCGCGCGGGCAAGCGGGCGCTGCTCGGGTACTTCAAGGGTGAGGTGATGAGGGCGACCGGGGGGAGGGCCGACCCGAGGGCGCTGGACGCGGCGCTCTCCCGGCTGCTCGGGGGCTGAGCGCAGGCTACGAGCGGGCCTCGTCGAGGCGGCGCATGCCCTCGAGCATCAGCGCCTCGACGTTGCTGCTGATCGCCTGCGACGAGGGGCGGAAGGTGGGGTCGAGCGCGAAGTCGCCGGTGGAGAGGCCCAGCATCGCGAAGAAGGCCTCCTCGCCGCGCAGCCCCTGCCAGAGCGCGTTGACCACGTTGCCGTCGAGGAAGTGCACCTCCCCCTGCTCTGATCCGTTGCGGATGCTGAGCTGCCCGGTCTTGCGGCCCTGGGAGAGCACCTGCACCACGTCGGTGAGGGCCAGCTCGGCGAGGGAGCCCGACACGCCGCGGGGCGAGCGCGCCTGCCGCTGCGCGAGGAGCTGCTTCACCTTGGCGATGAGCACCTCCGGCGAGGCGGGCTTGAGCACGTAGTCGTTGGCGCCCAGCTCGAAGGCCCTCGCGATGGCCTCGCGCCGCTGGTCGCGCGTGAGAAACACCCAGGGCACCGTCGACTGCGACGCGCGCAGCGTGGCCAGCAGGTCGAGCCCGGAGGTGGTCTCCAGGTCGGTCTCGGAGATCACCGCCTCGACCGAGCCGCGGGCGAGCACCCCCATGGCCTCCTCGACGTTGCGCGCGAGGTGCACCTCGAAGCCCTCCTCGACCATGCGGAGCTCGAGCACGGTGCTCTCCTCGGGGTCGGGGTCGATGAGCAGCACCACGGTGCGCTCGGAGAGCAGCTTGGCGCGGAGGTCGTCGCCGGTGACCACCTGGCGCAGCAGGTCGACCAGGTTGCGGTCGAACACCGTGGCCTTGTGGCGGTCGAGCACGTCGCACGCCTCCGGGGCGGTGAGCTGACGGCGGTAGGGGTTGTTGGGGTTCTGCGTGAGGTCGGCGAAGGTGTCGACCACCGCGAGGATGCGCGCCCCCAGCGGGATCTCCTTGCCGGCGAGGCCGTCGGGAAAGCCCTGGCCGTCGAAGCGCTCGTACATCGTCTGCAGCGTGCTGACGGTGGTGGGGTCGAGCGGCACCGCCTCGAAGATCTTGATGGCGGTCTGGAAGGTCTTCTGCGCGGCGACGCGGTGGTTGTCGAACATCGCGACGTTGAGCGCCGTGAGGTGGTAGGTGGCCGCCTTGCCGACGTCGTGGAGCAGGGCGGCGAGCACCAGCGCGTGCACCTCCTCGGGGGCGAGGCGGATGCGCTCGGCCAGCTTGCGCGTCCAGCGGGAGACGAGCGGGGAGTGGCCGCGGAGCTCGCCGCGGTTGTTCTCCAGCAGCGACACCAGCACCGTCACCATCTCCATGAACGACGCCCGGGCGGTGCCGCTGCTGGGGTTGCGCTGCTGCGGGCGGGCCATGTCGCTCTCGCTCACCATGCGCTCGCGGCGCTCGGTGGTGGGCGAGGCGGGCGCCGAGCTCGGCGCCGTGGGCCCCTGGATGGAGTGCTGGGCGTAGAGGTCGATCATGGAGAGGTACTGCTCGCGCCCGGTCGTATCGACCTGGGCGAAGGCGTAGAGCTCTCCGGCGTAGTGCTTGAGGATCGCGGCGCGCACGGCCGCGGGGCGGGCGACGTAGACCCGCACGTCGCGGGCGTTGGAGGCCTGCTGGACGGCGGAGAGCACCGACGGGTCGCCGGCGTCGGGGGAGACCACGGAGAGGGTGCTGCTCGCCGGGTCGAAGAGCACCGGGAAGACCTGGAACTCCTCGGCGAGGCGGCGGGGGATCACCTCGAGCAGGCCCCGGTCGACCTCGGCGCGGGCGAGCTTGTTGGTCGCCACGAAGCGCGTCCGGTAGAGCTTCGCCAGGAACTTCAGCAGGTCGGCCTCGGAGATGGCGCCGCTCTCGATGAGGACGTCCTCGATGCGGGAGCCGTCGCCCCGGACCCGGTGCAGCACGCCCTCCAGCTGGTCGTGGGTGATGAGACCCTCCGCCAGCAGTTGCTCGTGGAGATGGCCCTGCGGTGGGATCGACATGCGCGTGCGGAATCGTAGCGAGCGGCATTCTCTCGCGTCAACGAATCATGCACCTCCGCGTTGGCGCCCCCGAGGGGGCCCGGTTATGGTCCCGCCCGTGTCGAGGATGGTGCTGGTATTCCTCGCGGTGTCGTCGGGCATCGCGTGTTCGGGTTCAGGTGTTCGGGTGCAAGGCAGCGAGGTGAGCGCGGGCGCGCTGCGATATGCCTTCGGTCCGGTCCCCTCCTCGTGGCAGCCGGTGCGGGTCGAGTCCAACGACGTCGCCTGGTTCGATCCGTCGACCAGCGGGCTGGTGCACGTCGACCACACCTGCGACCGCTCCATGGACACGCCGCTCCCCTCGCTGGTGCAGCACCTGCTCATCGGCTTCACCCAGCGGGAGACCGTCCTGGAGGAGACCATCCCCTTCGACCGCCGCGAGGCCCGGCACGTCGTCGTCAACGCTCGCCTTGACGGGGTTCCCCGCTCGCTCGAGCTCTACGTGATGAAGAAGGACGGCTGCGTCTACGACCTCGGCTTCGTCGCTCCGCCCGAGCACTTCGCCGCCGGGCGGCCCGCCTTCGACGCCTTCGTGCGCGGCTTCCGCACGGTGCAGTCGCCCCTCCAGCCGTAGAGCGCGCGCGCCCCCTAAGGCCACACCGATGACGACCTCCGTCCCGCCTACCAGCCACGCCATCCCCGAGGCACACCCCTCGATTCCGCCGGGCCGCCCGTCGATCGCCGCGCCCGCGCCGGTGGTCTCTCCCTGGCAGAGCTACATCGACAACTCCAAGCAGTCGCTCGACGACCTCGGCGGCATGGTGCTCCTCTTCCGCGACGCCGTCGTCGCCACCTTCGCCCGCCCCTTCGAGCTCAAGGAGATCATCTACCAGCTCGAGTCCCTCGGGCTGAAGTCCGTCACCATCGCCCTGCTCACCGCGCTCTTCGTCGGCATGGTCATGACGGTGCAGTTCGCCTTCGGGCTCGAGCGCTTCGGCGCCACCGACTACGTGGGCCGTGTCATCGGGCTCTCCATCACCCGCGAGCTCGCGCCCGCGCTCACCGCCCTCGTGGTGGGCTCGCGCATCGGCTCCGGCATGGCCGCGGAGCTCGGCTCCATGGCCGTCACCGAGCAGATCGACGCCATCCGGGCGCTCGGCGCCGACCCGGTGAAGAAGCTGGTGGTGCCGCGGCTCATCGCCTGCCTGATCCTGATGCCGGTGCTGACGATCTTCGCCGACGTGGTCGGGTTCAGCGGCGCGATGGGCGTGGCGAAGCTCCAGTTCGACACCCCGATGGGCTTCTTCTTCCGCACGGCGCTCGAGTCCATCACCATGCAGGACTTCATGTCCGGCCTGGGGAAGTCGCCCTTCTTCGGCATCACCATCGCCATCATCGGCTGCTACTACGGCATGAACACCCGCGGCGGCACCGAAGGCGTCGGGCGCTCCACCACCCGCACCGTGGTCGCCGCCGCCATCGCCGTCCTCGTGGCGGACTTCTTCCTCACCAAGCTCTTCCTCTCCGTGCGGCTCTGATCGCCGGAGCGGGTACGCGGCCGCGATGACCGAGCTCGTCTGGCGCGGCAAGTACCTCGACGGCCAGCGCGTCACCCCCTCGCGCGAGCCCTCGCCCATCGCGCTGAGGGAGCGCCACGGAGAGCCCTCCGGCGAGCCCAACCTGCTCATCGAGGGCGACCGCTGCGCCGCGCTCGCGAGCCTGCTGCCCACGCACGCCGCGGGCTTCCACGCGATCTACATCGACCCGCCCTTCGACACCGGAGGACGCTTCCACGCGACGCGACAGCTCGACGACGGCGCCACGCTGCGGCGCCACGCCTACCGCGACACCTGGGGCGCCGGGCTCGACGCCTACCTCGCGTTCATGTCCGACACCCTGGCGCTGCTGCGAGAGCTGCTCGCCGACGACGGCGCCCTCTTCGTCCACTGCGACTGGCGCGCCAACGGATACCTCCGGGTGCTCCTCGACGAGCTCTTCGGGCCGCAGTGCTTCCGCAACGAGATCGCCTGGCGCCGCGCTCCCAACCTCGGTCGACAGGCCGCGTCGCGCCAGCTCGGTCGCACCCTCGACACGATCTTCGTCTACTCGCGCACCCCGGGCGCGGCCTTCCGGGGCGAGGCCCCCCGGCGCAGCGACGCCGTCGCGCTCGACGCGAAGGGACGCCCCTCGGGGGCGAAGTGGGACGAGGCCCGTGGGCTCTGGTTCACCACGGCCCCGCGAGGCGACTACACCGACGTCAGCATCGCGAGGCTGCGCGAGGAGGGGCGGGTGCACGACTCCCCCTCCGGGCGTGTGTCGATCAAGTACTTCCTCCGGCCCGGCGACGACGGCCGGTGGTTCAAGGACCAGCCCATCGACGCCCTCTGGGACGACGCCGAGGTGCGGCCGCTGCGGCACTGCCCGAAGCGCGAGGACATGGGCTACGACACCCAGAAGCCCGAGGGGCTGCTGGCGCGCGTGATCCGCTGGGCCACGCGCCCTGGAGACCGGGTGCTCGACTGCTTCAGCGGCAGCGGGACCACCGCCTCCGTGGCCGAGCAGCTCGGGCGGCGCTGGGTGGCCATCGACGTCGGCGACGCGGCGATCGCCACCACGAGGCGGCGGCTGGTGCAGCTCCCGGCGACGCAGCCGTGGGCCCTGGCGACCCTCCGCCCGGAGGAGCGGCCCAAGGCGAGGCGAGCGCTCGTGACGCTGACGAAGAGTGACTCCGCGACCACCGTGGAGCTCACCGGCTTCGAGGTCGAAGGACCATCGAGCGGGCTCCCCGCGGTCGCCCACTGGACCTCCTGGGTCGACTACTGGCTGATCGACACCGACCACGACGGCGCGGTGTTTCGCGCGCGACAGCGGGTGACGCGTGCCCCCAGGCAGCCGCTCCCCACGAGGGTTCAGGTCGAGGCGCGGGGGAGGGTGCTGGTGCGGGTGGTCGACGTGCTGGGCGAGGAGGCGACGGTCGAGCTCAGCGGATGACCGCCGCGCCCTGCGCCGCGGTGGCGAGGAAGCGCAGCACCCGCTCGTTGAGCTCTCGGTCGCGGAAGACCACGAAATGCCCGTCGTAGGCGCTCCCGGGGTCGACCTCCAGCAGCGCGGCGGTGGTTCCGGCGAGGTTGTTCATGACGGGGAAGGGGAGCGCGGCGCCGGAGGGCCAGGCGTTGGCTCCGCCGGGGATGGTGCCCGCCGCAGGGAGGCCGAGGGTGGCGGCCACGGTCTGCATCGTGGCCGTGGGGGAGTACGAGTCGCCGAGCCCGTAGGTCATGAGCACGGGCCGGGCGGCGATGCCCATGGGGCGATCGAGCAGGACGAGGCGGCCGTAGTTCACCGCGTCGCTGCGCTCGAAGAAGGTCTGGAGGATGTTGAGCGCGGGGTGGCCCGCGCCTCGGGCGTCGGGGTCCTGGAGCACCGCGGGGACGAGCGACGCGATGTCGATGGGGCGCACCTTCGAGGTGAGCGAGAGCCGCAGGTCGCCGCCCGCCCCGGAGAAGACCATCCCCGCGAGGTCGGGCTCGTATGCCGCCGCGGGGAGGCCCACGGTGGAGCCCTGCGAGTGGCCGAAGAAGAAGATCCGGCGCGGGTCGAAGCGCACCGACTGACCCTCCCTGGGAAGCATCGGGAGCGTCACGGTGGAGAGCGCGCGCACCATGGAGAAGAGGTCCGCCGACCCTTGGAGGACGTTGTCCCTCGCCGCCTCCGGGTTGCCGAAGTTGAAGAAGGCCTGGTCGGGAGGGGTGCTCACGCCCATCCCCCGCCGTGCGCCGTGCATCACCCCCTCGAAGCCCACCGTCGCGAAGCGCACCGTGGCGCCGCCGCCGAGGTCGACGCTCGCCAGCGCGCGAGCGAGGCCATCGCCCACCACGCTTCGATAGCTGCCGCCCGTCCCGTGGGCGTAGAGCACCGTGGGCCATCCCCCGGCGGGCGCCTCGGCGCCTCGAGGAACCGTGATGGTCACGCACACCCGCTCGCTCCCCTGCACCATCGGGCGACCCATCGCGTCGACGGCGATGGCCCCGCTGCCGGGCTCCCGGTAGGGCCTCGCGCCCGACTGGAAATACGGGAGCGAGAGCGTCCCCTGGAGCTCGTCGAAGGCCGGGTCCGCCGGGCCGATGCAGCCGCGCACATGGTCGGCGCCGGCGAGCCCGTCGTCGCAGGGGGAGCGCACCCCGGTGTCGCATCGCACGAAGCCCTCCGGCGCCGGGGCCGTCGCCGCGCGCACCGCTTCTCGCAGCGCAGGCACCACCCGCCGCGGCTGCTGCGTGGTGAACACCGTGGCGACGATCACCGTCGCCGGGTCGATGCGCTCGCTGGCGAGGTAGCGCCGCAGCGGCGCGTAGGCCGAGTGCGCCCTGGCCCTCAGCGGGTCGGCCGGAGCCGCCTCCGCCAGCATCGCAGGGAAGTCCGCGTCGCGCTCCACCGCGCGGCCCGAGGCGTCCCGCACGCCCGCCATGACGAGCGCCGCGTAGGTGTGGCCCGGCTCCATCGGAGCGCCGTGGCCCGTGTCGATCATCACGGGGTTGCCGCAGAGGTAGCGGTTGCCCGCGGTGTTGGCCGCGTAGCGCACGGTGCCGGTGGGCTGACCCGTCGTGAGGTCGATGAGCCGGAGGGTGTCGTTGAGGCGCAGGGTCGCGAAGTCGAGCCGACCCGAGAAGCGGAAGTAGATGAGCTGGTTGGTGCCGAAGCCGTCGACCGAGCGCTCGATGGCGCGCAGGTAGCGGTCGATGAGGTCGAAGCCCAGCAGGGCGGTGCCCGGGTGGGGGAAGCCCGTGAGGTTGATGCGCCCGGTGGCGGGGTCGCGGCGGACGTCGTTGGGGTAGGGGAGCCGGAAGAAGTCGTGCGGGGGAGCGCCGTCCATCGCGGGCAGCTCGAAGTACGCCCTGGCGGGACCGTCCTCCTCGGCGGCGCAGCGCTCTCCGGGCCAGAGGGCCGTTCCGCCGTCGCGGCCGGCGAACGCCGAGGTGACGGCGGCCGAGTAGCAGGTGCGGGTCGTCGGGTGGCAGTCGAGGCCCGCCTGACAGTCGAGCAGGTCGACGCAGGGGCCGTCGATGTCGCGGGCCGCGGCGGCGGTCGAGCCCGCGTCGCCGGGCGACGAGCCCCGAGGGGCGCGGCAGAGGCCGAAGAGCTCGCCGGTCGGGCGCGCGCAGACGAGGCCCCGCTGGCAGCTCGCGGTGTCGCCGCAGCTCTCCCCGTCGGCCGCGGCGCCCGCGGTGGCGCACACGCCGGCGCCGTTGCAGAAGAGCCCCGCCGAGCACTCCCCGGTGAGCACGCAGTTGGCGCCCGCCATGGAGTCGCCGCGCAGCGCGCAGACCCGGGCGGCCGTGTCGCAGCGCAGGCTGGGGCGGCACTGGTTGTCTTGCTCGCAGCTCGCTCCCACCCCGGCGCCCGCGGGGGCGATGCCGCCTGCGTCCTGGGTGCCGAAGAGGCCGTCGAGGCAGCCGGAGAGGGAGAGGCAGGCCAGCGCCGCCACCAGGGTTGATCGTCGTCTCAAGCGCACACCTCGACAGTGGGGGGAACCCGATCGCCCCTGCGAGTCTACATGACGCCTATGGAATGAACCGGCATTCAGCGATCGTCATGATCGCGCTACGATGCCCGGCCATGAGCACGGTGCATCATTACAAGTCCAACCTTCGGGACGTCTTCTTCAACCTCTTCGAGTTCCTGGATGTGGGGCGGCGGGTGCTCGGCAAGGCGCCCTTCGCCACGCTCGACGAGGAGACCGCCCGGGAGACGCTGAAGCAGTTCGAGCGCATGTGCAGCCAGGACCTCGCGCAGGCCTTCGCGGCCTCCGACCGGGTCCCCCCGACGCTCGGCCCCGACGGCCAGGCCCTCCTCCCCGACTCGCTCAAGCGCGCGATGGAGGCCTACTACGAAGGCGGTTGGCACCTCTTCGAGATCCCGACGCACCTCGGCGGCGTCGGAGCGCCCCCGTCGGTGGTGTGGGCCTCCTTCGAGATGGTCGCGGGCTCGTGCCCCGCGGCGGCGTTCTATCTGTTCGGCAGCTTCATGTCGCGGGTCATCGACCGCCTCGGCACCCCGTCGCAGCGGGCCCGCTACCTGCCGCAGATGATCGAGAAGCGCTGGGGCGCGGCGATGGTGCTCACCGAGCCGGACGCGGGCAGCGACGTGGGCGCGGGGCGCACCAGGGCCCGGCACGTCGAGGGCGACGTCTGGGAGATCGAAGGGACCAAGCGCTTCATCACCAACGGCGACTACGACACCGTCGAGAACGTCGTGCACCTGGTGCTCGCCCGACCGGAGGGCGCCGCCGTGGGCACCAAGGGCCTGTCGCTCTTCATCGTCCCCAAGTACTGGGTCAACGAGGACGGCTCGCTCGGAGAGCGCAACGGCTGGCGCTGCACCAAGCTCGAGAAGAAGATGGGCCTGCGCGCCAGCGTGACGTGCGAGATCGTCTACGGGGGCGACGTGCCCGCGCGGGGCCTGCTCATGGGCGAGGCGCACGACGGCATCCGGCAGATGTTCCATGTGATCGAGCAGGCGCGGATGGCGGTCGGGATGAAGTCGCTCTCGACGCTCTCGACGGCCTACCTCAACGCCCGCGAGTACGCGAAGGAGCGCGTCCAGGGCCCCGACCTGACGCGCGCCGCGGAGAAGGACTCGCCGCGGGTGCCGATCATCGCCCACGCCGACGTGCGCCGGATGCTGATGCTCCAGAAGAGCCACGCCGAGGGGATGCGGGCGCTCGCGCTCTGGGTGGCCTCGCTCCAGGACGAGATCGAGCAGCAGGGCGGCCACGGCCACTCGAAGGGCCTCGACCGGCTCAACGACCTGCTCCTCCCGCTCATCAAGGGCTTCAACTCCGAGCGGGCCTTCGAGCTGCTCTCGGTGTCGCTCCAGTGCTACGGCGGCGCCGGGTACGTCGAGGACTTCCCCGCGGAGCAGTACCTCCGCGACCAGAAGATCGACTCGCTCTACGAGGGCACCACGCACATCCAGGCGCTCGACCTGTTCTTCCGCAAGGTGGCCAAGGACGGCGGCGCGACGCTCAGCAAGCTCTTCGAGCAGGTGCAGCTCACCATCGAGTCGGGGGAGGGCGGCACCGCGCTGACCGGCGAGCGGGCGCTGCTCGCGACGGCGCTCGACGACCTTCAGGCGATCTACATGACCATGCTCGGCAAGGCGAACGAGTCGGTGCACCACGTCGGGCTGCAGGGCAACCGCATCCTGATGGCGACCGCGGAGACGGTGCTCGCGTGGCTGCTGGTGAGGCACGCGGCGATCGCCCTCGCGAAGCGCGACGGCGCCTCGGACGACGACCGCGCGTACTACGACGGCAAGGTGGCCTCCGCGCGCTTCTTCTGCCGCGAGGTGCTCCCCAACGTCGCCTACGCCCGCGGCCACATCGAGCGAAGCGCCATGGACATCATGGACCTGCCCGTCGAAGCCTTCTGACCCGTTGCGCCAGGGTTCGTGCGGGGCCGATCATCCGTACCCGCATGAAGCCCGCAAGCGCCTCGCTCCTCCTCGCCGTCTCGCTCGCCGCGTGCCCCGCGCGCCGCGCTCCCCCGGTGCAGCCCGCGGACCTCCCGGTCGTCCACCCGCAGCCGGTCGCGCAGCAGCCCGCGCCCGTCGCTCAAGCCCCCGCACCCGCACCCGCACCCGCACCGGAGTCACCGATGGACGATCAGCGCGCCGCGGCGCAGGGCCTCAACCGCCTTGGCACCGACCTCTACGCCCGGCTGCGCTCGCAGCCCGGCAACCTCGCGATCGCCCCAGGGAGCATCGCCCTCGCCTTCGGGATGACCGAGGCCGGAGCCCGGGGGGAGACCCTCGCGGAGATGCGCCGCGTGCTCCACTCGGGCCTCGACCCGGCGCGCCAGTCCGCGGCCCTCGGCGCCCTCTCCGCCCGCTGGAACGGCGGGCTCGGCGAGGGCGTCACCGCGCGCACCGCCAACCGGCTCTTCGGGCACCAGCGCTACACCTTCGAGGAGCCCTACCTCGCGCTCACCCGCTCGCTCTTCGCCGCACCGCTGGAGCGCCTCGACTTCGCCCTCGCCGAGCCCGCTCGCCAGCGCATCAACGGCTGGGTCGCCGAGCAGACGATGGACAAGATCCGCGACCTGCTGCCCGGCGGCGCGATCGACGGCGACACGCGGCTGGTGCTGGTCAACGCGATGTACCTGCGGGCCCCGTGGGAGACGCCCTTCCCGGCCTACGCGACGCGCGACGACACCTTCTACGTCGGAGGCGCGACCGCGACGCAGCTCCCCACCATGAGCCGCAGCGGGCGGCTCAGCGTCGCCTCGGGCCCCGGCTTCAGGGCGGTCGAGCTCCCCTACCGCGGGGACGAGCTCGCGATGGACATCCTGCTCCCCGACGCGCGCGACGGCCTCGCGGCGCTGGAGGCGCAGCTCACCAGCGAGCGCATCCAGTCGACCGTGGCCGCCCTCGCGCCCACGCAGGTGGTGCTGCGGCTGCCCCGCTTCCGGGTGGAGACCGGCTCGGTCTCGCTTCGCACGGCGCTCACGGCGCTCGGGATGAGCCTCCCCTTCAGCCGCGCCCAGGCCGACTTCTCGGCGATGGCCAACCCGCCGTCGCCAGACGACCGGCTCTACATCTCCGACGCCTTCCACAAGGTCTTCGTCGACGTGGCCGAGGCGGGCACCGAGGCCGCCGCGGCGACCGCCGTGGTGATGGCCCGCGCCGGCTCCGCGGCGCCGATGGCGCCCCCGACGGTGATCGCCGTCGACCACCCCTTCGTGTTCGTGATCCGCGACCTGCGGAGCGGGGCGGTGCTGTTCATGGGCCGGGTGCTCGACCCGCGCCCCTCTCGCTGAGGCGTCACCGCCCCGGCGACGACCGCGCCGCCATCCGCACCTCGGCGATGCCCCGAGGCGCGACGCTCACCTGACGGATGCCCGCGCGGATCAGCCGCCGGGTGAGCGTGGCGTCTCCGGCCAGCTCGCCGCACACGCAGAGCCCACGGCCCGTCTCCCTCGCGGCCGCCGCGAGGTCCTCGATGACTCCCCAGAGCGCCGGGTGGTGGTGGATGTCCGCCCTGGCCACGGCCGCGTTCGAGCGGTCCATCGCGAAGAGGTACTGCGTGAGGTCGTTGGTGCCGATGGAGGCGAAATCCGCCGCCGCCAGGAGCTGCCTCGCCTGGACGCACGCCGAGGGGACCTCCAGCATCGGACCGAAGAGCAGCGACCGCCCCTCGAACCTCCCGGCCTCGTCCTCGAAGATCTCCCGAAGCTCCAGAAACTGCGCCACGTCGATGATCATCGGCGCGATCACATGGATGGTCCCGGCGCGCGACGCCCGCGCGAGCGCCCTCACCTGCTCCCGGAGCATCTCCGGTCGGGCCAGCAGCAGCCGCGCCCCCCTCAAGCCCAGCACGGGGTTCTCCTCGTGGGGGAGGCCCAGGAAGTCCGCGCTCTTGTCACCCCCGAGGTCGAGCAGCCGGATGTAGACCGCCCGGCCCGCCATGGCCTCCACCACCGCCGAGTAGCGCTGGTACTGCTCCTCCTCGTCCAGCAGCCGCCCCAGCGAGAGGGGTTCGAGCTCCGTGCGATAGAGCCCTACGCCCTCGGCGTGGGCGGCGAGCGCCACCCCGAGCTCGGCCGTCCGCCCGATGTTCGCGAGCACCTGCAGCTCCTCCACCGGCTGCGCGACGCGCATCTTTCGAGGGCCCGAGCGGAGGCGCTCCGCGTAGGCCGCGAGGGTCTCCGGGTCGGGCGAGACGATCACCTCGCCGCGGTCGCCGTCGATCAGCAGGTCGGCCCCGAAGGGCACGCGCTCCAGCAGCCCCTCGTCGCCGAGGCTGACGGCGGGCAGCCCCATGGCCCGCGCCAGGATCGCCGCATGGGAGGTCGGGCCCACGCGCTCGGTGAGCAGCCCGAGGGTCAGGTCGTCGACCTCCATCACCAGCGCGGGGGTCAGCTCGGAGATCACCAGGATGTGCGGGTTGCGGAGCTCGCACTGGCCCACCGTGCAGTGCAGGGCGTCCCGGCAACGGATCGTCGGGGCCGCTCGCCCGAGCGCCGTCAGCAGGCTGCCCTCGAGCTCGTTGATGTCCCCCGCTCGCCCGAGCGATGCCTCCGAGGTGGAGAGCGAGAGCCCTTCGCGGAAGCGCCGGAAGGCGTCGGTCACGGCGCGCTCGGCGGTCGCTCCTTCCCCGCGAATGGCCTCGGCGAAGGTCGCCCAGAGAGACTCGTCGCGGAGCACCATGCCCTGCACCCGGAGGATCGCCGCCTCGCCCGGGCCCACCGTCTCGTCGGCGTCGCCAGCGAGCAGCTCCAAGCGAGCGCTGACCGAGGCGAGGGCCTCCCGCAGTCGGCTCTCCTCGACCTCCGGGCCCCCGGCGCCGACCTCCGAGGCCGGAGGAGCCGGGACGAAGAGGCACACCCGCCCCAACGCCACCCCTCCGCTGAGTGGGATCCCGCGATGTCGATGCTCTCTGGTCGACCGCACCATCACGGCTCCTGAGATTCGCTCGCAATCTCTTCTGCAGCGTGAACGAATCTCCCGGCGAGACGCTTGATCATGGACATGTCAGCGCCCTCCCACGATGGCACGCGCGCCCACCGGCCACCACCGCGGGACCGCCCCCGCCTCGCGGACACGGGTTGCACCTCGGGGAGGGGTTCCAGTAGGTTCCGCGCGCCCGATGATGCCCCGAACCCTCCGAACGCTCGCCCTTCTCCTCGCCGTCGGACTCTCCGCGGGGGCCTGCAAGAAGGTCATCGGCGACGGCTGCAGCGCCAGCACCGACTGCAGCGCCACGGGCGACCGCCAGTGCGACCTCTCCCAGGCCAACGGCTACTGCACCCTGCAGAACTGCGACCCCAACGGCTGCCCCGACGAGGCCCTCTGCATCGGCTTCGACGCCCACGCGCCCCGCCTCGAGCGCCGCTTCTGCATGGCCGCCTGCGACGTCGACGACGACTGCCGCACCCCCGAGTACCGCTGCGTGCACCCCGACGGCCGCGCCTGCGTCAACACCGCCAACGCCTCGGGCATCCTCCCGTCGGGCCAGAGCTGCAACGTGCTCATCGACACCGTCTCCCGCGCCGCGGGCTACTGCGCGCCCGCCGCCCCGTGAGCCCGCTGGCGTTTCTGCTCCGACGCGTCGGGGCGGGGGCGCTCACCGTGCTCTCGGTCGCCTCGCTCAGCTTCGTCGCCATCCACGCGCTCCCGGGCGACCCCGCGGACGTCCTCCTCGACGAGACCGCCACCTCCGCCGATCGCCTCGCGCTGCGGGCGGCCCTCCACCTCGACGACCCGCTGCCGGTCCAGTACTTCCGCTTCCTGGGAGACCTCTTCCTGCGCGGCATGGGCCCGTCCTTCGTGCACCGCGACCGCACCGCCTTCTCCGAGGTGGCCGCCGTGTGGCCCTCCACCGTCGCGCTCGCCCTCTGCGCGGTGCTCGTCGCCTGGCTCATCGCCATCCCCCTCAGCCTGCTCGCCGCCACCCGGCCCGGAACCCGCACCGACGCCGCCGTCGGGGTCCTCTCCCTCCTGGGCATGGCCCTGCCGTCCCTCTGGATCGGCCCGATGCTGGTGCTCCTCTTCTGCGTCGCGCTCCCGTGGCTGCCCTTCCCCGGTCCCGACGCCAGCGGCCCGGCCTCCCTGGTGCTGCCGTCGCTCACCCTCGGCGCCGGCCTCGCGGGCATCCTCACCCGCATGGGCCGCGGCGCACTTCGCGAAGTGCTTCGCGAACCGTACATCGCGACCGCCCGCGCCAAGGGGCTCCGGGAGTCGACGGTGCTCGTCCGCCACGCGCTCCGCACGGCGCTGGTGCCGCTGCTCACCGTGGGCGGCGCCCAGCTCTCGGCGCTGCTCGGCGGCGCGGTGGTCACCGAGCGCATCTTCGAGCGCCCCGGCCTCGGCCTGCTCTTCCTCGAGTCCCTCCTGCGCCGCGACGTCCCGGTGGTGCTCGCCTGCGTGGTGGCCTTCGGCGTCACCGTCGCGGTCATCCAGCTCGTGATCGACCTGCTCTACGCCGCCGTCGACCCGCGCATCCGGGTCAGCGCGTGAACCTCCGCGCCCGCCTCGGCCTGCCCCTGGTCGGCCTCTTCACGGCGATGGCCCTGCTCGGCCCGTCCATCTCTCCCCGCTCGCCGCGCGCCATCGACCTCGCGCACGTCCTCGAGGGCCCCTCCCCGCAGCACCTGCTGGGCACCGCGGACAACGGCGTCGACGTGCTCTCCGTGCTGCTCCACGGGGCGCGCCTCGCGGGCGTCGTCTCGCTCACCACGGTGCTCATCTCCCTGGTCGTCGGAACCCTCCTGGGCGGCGGCGCGGCCTTCGTGGGAGGCCGCACGGGCGCGGTCGCGGCGAGGGTCACCGACGCGGCGCAGTCCTTCCCCTCGGTGCTGGTGAACATGGCGGTGCTTGCGCTGGTGTCGCGCCCGGGGGTGCTGCACCTCATCGCGGCGCTCTCGATCACCGGCTGGGTGGGCTACGCCCGCGTGGCGCGCGCGGAGGTGCTGCGGCTTCGGGAGCGGGAGTTCGTCACCGCCGCCAGGGCGATGGGCGCCCTACCGGGGCGGATCTTCTTCCGCCACGTGCTGCCCAACGCCTCGGGGCCGCTGGTGGTGCAGGCGACCTTCGGGCTCGGCGCGGTGGTGCTGGCCGAGGCCTCGCTGTCCTTCCTGGGCCTCGGCCCCGGGGCGTCGGCCTCCTGGGGAGCCCTGCTCGACCAGGGCACGGCGCACCTGCTCCAGGCGCCACGGCTGGCGGTGACCGCGGGCGTCGCCATCACCACCACGGTGCTGGGCTTCAACCTCACCGGCGACTGGCTGCGCGACAAGCTCGACCCGCGGGGATAGAAAGGCCCGGCGACCATCGCCCGACACCCCCTACGGAGCTGCCCCCCCAAGATGCCTACGCCCCACCTCGCCGCGAAGCCCGGAGACATCGCGGACATCGTGCTCCTCCCTGGAGACCCGCTGCGCGCGAAGCTCATCGCCGAGCGCTTCTTCGAGTCCCCCACGCTCTACAACGAGGTGCGAGGGATGCTCGGCTACACCGGCACCTACAAGGGCCGCAGGGTCTCGGTGCAGGGCTCCGGCATGGGCGTCCCGTCGATCTCCATCTACGCCCACGAGCTCATCTCCGAGTACGGCGTGCGCACGCTGATCCGCGTGGGCACCTGCGGCTCGATGCAGCCCCAGGTGGGCATCCGCGACCTCGTGCTGGGGCAGAGCGCCTCCACCGACTCGAGCACCGTGTCGCGGCGCTTCCCCGGGATGACCTTCGCCCCCACCGCGGACTTCCACCTCCTGCACCGGGCGTGGCAGTCGGCCAACGAGCGCGGGTTCAAGGTGCACGTGGGCAACGTGCTCTCGACCGACACCTTCTACGACGTCGATCAGCCCGACGGGTGGAAGGCCTGGGCGAGCCACAACGTCCTCGCGGTGGAGATGGAGGCCGCCGGCCTCTACACCATCGCGTCTCGCCTCGGGGCGCGCGCGCTCACCGTGCTGATGGTGAGCGACAGCCTGGTCACGCACGAGAGCCTCAGCGCCGCCGAGCGGCAGACGGGCTTCGCCGACATGGCGCTCGCCGCCCTCGACGCCGCCATCGGGTAGGGCCGCGCCGCGGCCGCGCTACACTCGGCCGCCATGCAGCCCCCCGCGCCTTACCCGCCTCCGTATGCCCCGGTGCCCGCCGCCCCCGCGGCGCACCCCCGCACCGGCGTCGCCGCGGCGGTCGCGCTCGTGTCGTGCCTCGTGATGCCCGTCGTGTACGTCGCGCTGGTGCTGGAGTTCCTCGGTCACCGCTTCGACGGCGGCGGGAGCCTCGCGCCGCTCGGCGTGGCCATCGCGGTGGGCTTCTCGCTGTGGATCGCCGCGCTCGTCCTGTCGATCCGCTCCATCATGGTGAGCGGGCGGCTCGGGGCCTCGCGCGCCGGCGGCATCGTCGCGCTCGTCGCCTCGGTGCTCTCCGTCGTCACCGCCGCGGCGGCGGCCGCCTTCAGCCTGCTCATGGTCTCCGGCGGCGGCGCCCACGGCCGCCCGCTGCGCGTCCGTGGGCGCCCGCGCACCGCCCCCACCCGCCGCGACGCCGCGTGGTCGGGCGACCTCCCCGCGGCGCTCCCCGACGCGTCGCGGCTCACCGCCGCCGAGCGCGCCCGCGAGGCCGCCCGGTGGACCCGCGACGCCCGCGAGGAGCACTCCTCCATCGCGGCCTTCTCCCGCCTGTCGATCGACCTGCTCGCCCTCGGGGCGACCCCCGAGCTGGTCGAGCGCGCCCACCGCGCGGCCCTCGACGAGGTGCTCCACGCCCGCCTCGCCTTCGCCCTCGCGGGCGCCTACGCCGGTGAGCCCGTCGGGCCCGACGCCTGGCCCGAGGCCCTCGAGGGCGAGGCCGCCGAGCGCCCCGCCGGGACGCTGCGCCGCGTCGCGCTGGAGTCGCTCGTCGACGGGGCCTACGGCGAGGGGCTCGCCGCGCTGCGGGCCTCCGCGGAGGTCGCCGCCGACCCGGCCGTCGCGGCGGTGCTGGAGACCGTCGCCCGCGACGAGGCCGGGCACGCGGCCCTCGGCTGGGACGTGCTGGCGTTCTGCGTGGCGCGCGACGGATCGCTCGCCCCGGCGCTCGTCGAGGCCGCGGCGGACCTCTCGGCGCGCGCGGACTCTGCGCTCGAGCGCTCGCACGCGGCGTCGGTGCGCGAGGGGCTCGACGCGCTCCTCGCGGGGAGGGGGGAGCGGGCCGCGGCCTGAGCGCCTCGCAACCGCAACGCCGCGCCCTTCGCCTTCCCGCGGAGCAGACGAGGCGGGCGGCACGCGCGCCGCTTACGGCGGTGCGCCCCGGAGGTGTGCGGCCAGGCTCCGGAGGAAGTTGCGCAAGAACTGGTCGCCGCACGCGCGGTAGTTGCCGTGGCTCGGGTCGCGGAAGAGCGCGCTCAGCTCTGGCTTCGACACCGCGAATCCCGCGCGCTTCATGATCGCCACCAGGTCGTCGTCTCGGAGTTCGAAGGCGACGCGGAGCTTCTTCAGCACCGTGTTGTTGGTGACGGCGGCTCCGGCGGGCCGCGGCGCGGCGGGCCCCTTCGGTCCGCGCCGGTGGACGATCAGCCCGTCGAGGAAGCTCGCCATGACGGCGTCGCTGCAGGCTTGATAGCCGCTCTCGTGCTCGTGCCTGAGGAACGCGCTCACCTCGGCGGCCGTGGTTTGCGCGCCGCCGAGCCGCACGATCGCCGCGAGGGCCTCGTCGCCGACGTTGAGGATGTACCGAACGCTGCGCAACACGTCGTTGTGGATCATCGCTGCCATCTCCTGGGAACGCCCCGCAGCTTGACCCACTCCGCGGCGACCGCGGCGCGATTTCGCGCTCCGTCGACGCCGCGTGGCTCGGCCCTCCTCAGCGCGGCGCGGTCTCTGGGCTCTCCTGGCGGGCGAGGGCTCTGGCCGTGCGTCCCCTGACCGAGGCGAGCGCTGGCCCCCTGATGCCAGACGAGATCTGCGAGCTCACGGGCGCATCGATAGCGCCTCCGGGGGCGTCGGTTAGCAATCGCTAACCGTCGCGGTCAACCAGCCGCGGAGCGGTTGACGGCGATGGTTAGCGATTGCTAACCATGGACGCCATGCGCGCCCCACGGAGCAAATCGGTCCCGTCCTTCCTGGGCGAGGATGACTCGTCGGTGCGGCGGCGCATCCTGGTCGCGGCGCTCGACCTCTTCGCCAACAAGGGCCTCGACGGCACGAGCATCCGGGACATCGCCGCCGCCGCCGGCTGCACCAACCCGGCGCTCTACAAGCACTTCGACGGCAAGCAGGCGGTGGCGCTCTTCCTCTTCGAGGCTTGCTACTCGCAGCTCTGGTCGAGCCTGCACGCCGCGGTCTCCGCGGCGGACGGGTTCGACGCGAAGCTCGACGCGTACGTCCGGCGCTACCTCGCGCTGCTCGACGAGAGCCCGGAGGCGATGCTCTTCCTCAACGACCACCTCCGCATCCTGTGGCCGCAGGCCTCCCCCGGCCTCCGCCGGCGCTCCATCCTCGCGCAGGCGCGCTCGCTCATGCTCGAGGCGCGCAAGGAGGGGCGCATGCGCTCCGTCGACCCGGACATCGCCGCGGCGGCGGTGGTCGGCACGCTGGTGCAGTTCGCCCGCATGATCCACTTCGGAAGCCTGCGGCGGCCCGCGGCGACGTGGCACGCGGCGCTGGTGGCGCTCATCGCGAAGGTCGCCGACTGAGCCGCAAATTTTTTCCCGACATGGTTAGCGATCGCTAACCGACACGTCACGGGTTCGTTGGAGAGGTAGCGCGATGAGAAACGGTGTCCTCGGTGTGCTCGGGTGGATGGTGTTCTGGCTGGCGGGCTGCGCCTCCGTGGGCACGCACGCGATGGTGCGCCCGGCGCGGGTCACGCAGCGCCCGTGGAGGGACTGGGCCGAGGTGTTCGCGAACCCGGTCGGGGTGCGGGTGACGGCCTTCGTGACCGGCGAGGTGCTCGTGGGTCCGAGCATCCTGATCGAGGAGGACAACCCCCGGACGCCCCGCGCGCTCGCGGTCGAGCGCTGGGTGCCCGCGGTGTCGTTCCTGGTCGAGCACCCCACGCAGGGCGCGGTGCTGCTCGACACGGGCGTCTCTCCGGACCACGGGCGGGGCTGCGACTACGGCGTGTCGCCGCTGTTCCACATCCGCTGTCGGGCGGCCGGCGGGCAGGACGTCGCGTCGCAGCTGGCGGCGCGCGGAGTCACCGGGCGCGACCTGCGGTACGTGGTCGTGTCGCACCTTCACGGCGACCACGCGGGCGGTCTCCACGAGCTGCTGCCCCGCGGCGGCACCGTGCCGGTGCTGATGAGCCGCGCGGAGTGGGAGTCCGCGGACAGCCCCATCCGCGCGGTGCGCGGCTACGTCGCCTCGATCATCGACGGCGACTACCCCATCGGCCTGCTCGACCTCGACCGCGCGCCCCCGATGCCCATCCTCGGCCCGGTGCTCGACCTCTTCGGCGACGGCTCCCTCTGGCTGCTGCCGATGCCGGGGCACACCCGCGGCCAGCTCGCGGTGCTCATCAACGCGCCGGGCGCGCCGCTCATGCTGACCTTCGACGCCGCGCACCTCGAGGCCAACGTCGCGCTCCAGGTGCCCCCGGGCTTCGTGGTCGACCACGACGGCGCGGTCGCGTCTCTGGCGCGCATCGGACGCTTCCACGCCGCGTTTCCGCAGGTGGAGATGATCTACGGCCACGAGCCAGCGCAGTGGGCCGGGCGCGACCACCGCGTCGAGCTGAGGCCCCGGTGAGCGACCGCCGCGTCGACGTGACGTTCATGATCTACGGCTCCTACGGGGTCACCGGGTCGCTCATCGTGCGGGAGGCGCTCCGGCGCGGGCACCGCCCGCTGCTCGCGGGCCGCGACGTCGGGAAGCTCGCCGCGCAGGCCGACCCGTTGGGCCTGCGCTGGGTGGCCGTCGACCTCGGCGACCGCGCCGGGCTCGAGAGGGCGCTGCGGCAGGTCTCCGCGGTGCTCCTCGTGGCGGGGCCCTTCGCGACCACCGGGCGCGCCATGGTCGAGGCGTGCATCGCCACCGGGACGAGCTACGTCGACACCAACGGCGAGCTCGACTTCTTCGTGGTGGCGCGGACCATGAGCGCCGCGGCCCGGGACGCGCGCGCGACGCTGGTGTCCGGCGCGGGCTTCGGCGTGACCGCCGCGGACTGCCTCGCGCTGCACGTCGCCCAGCGCCTCCCCGACGCGCGCTCCATCGAGGTCGCCGTGGCGCCGTCCAACGCCCACCGCAGCGTGGCGGTCTCGCTGTCGACCCTCGCGGTGCTCTCTGGCGGCGGCGCGGTGGTGCGCGACGGCCGGGTCGTCCGGGAGCGCATCGCCGAGCACACGCGGCGCGTGGAGGTCGACGGGGCGCCGACGCGAAGGACGTCCTCCTCCGGGTCGAGGGCCTCGACCTCCGCACGGTGCCGTTCAACCCCGAGGGCGGCGTGCGGCAGCAGGACATCGACGACAACAAGTACCTCGCGACGACGCCGGCGAAGATCCGGCAGGACCAGCTCGCCCGCGACGACGAGAAGCTCACCCGGCTCAAGACGCTGCGGGAGAAGCGCAAGCTCGAGGCCTCCCTCGACGCCCGCCGGTAGGGCCAGAACCCGACATTTCTACTCGGGGCCGAACCCGACATTTCTACTTTGGTTTGACATCACGGGCAGGCGACGTGCGTCGGGGAGCGCCCCCCGCGCCCGCTGGAGAGCCTCGCTGGCGGTGCCGGGCGCGGTGCGGACGGGGCTCGTGCCGTCGTCGGTGCAGTCCCTCTACTCGGACGGGACCCCCCTCCAGCACTGGCCCAACCACGACAACCACATCCACGTGCGGGTGAGGGAGGGCGCGGAAGGGGCCATCGTGTTCGAGCCCTTCGAGGCGCCGTCGGCCCCGGCGACGGTGGGTCGACAGGCACCCGTCCGAGCCTCCGCGTCGGCGCCGCGGTCGCGACGAACACGGGCTCAGATCGCGCTGTCCCCGCCTTCGGGCTCGGGCGTGCGCAGCGGCGCGAGGTCGCTACGCCCCACCGCGGAGACCGGCGGAGTACGCTCCCCTGTAAAGGCCCGCAGCTCCAGGTAGTCGGGGTACATGCCCTGTAGCGTCGCCACCTCGCCGCGCTTGAAGTGATGCGCAGGCTTGGGGTGCATCTGCGGCTCGGAGCGGTGGCGCACGCAGAGCGTCACCACCCGGAAGCGGTGCTGGAGCTCGGCCACGGTGAGCGCCGCGAGCGCCTCGGTGACCTGGAAGTCCGAGACCACCATCAGCCGGTCGCCGGCGTGGAAGCTGTGGGAGATGCGCGGGTCGAGCGCCGCGAGCGCCAGCGCCGGGGCGGCGAGCGCGGAGCTCGACAGCACCTCGGCCTGGAAGGCGTCGCGCACCCGGGCGCCGAGGTCGTCGTCGAAGAGCCGCAAGACCACCCTGATCGACGGGTTGAGCCGCCTCGCGTCGAGGGCGGTGTTGAGGTTGGCGAGGTCGTCGTCGGTGGCGCAGACGATCGCCGCCGCGTGCCGGACGTTGGTGCGCTGGAGCGCCTGCGGGCTCTTCACGTCGTCGATGAGCACGGGCACGTCGTGGGCCTGGAGCACGGCGATGAAGGGCGCGTCGGGGCGCTTCTCGATCACCACCACCTCGTGGCCGAGCTCCAGGAGCTGCGCCGAGACGCGGTAGCCCACCCGGCCGGCGCCGCAGACGATGACGTGCGATCGCAGGGTCTCGGAGATCACGGTGATCCACTCCTTGTCGTGGTTCTTCTGGGCGAAGAAGAGGAAGGCGAAGCGCACCACGCCGTCGGCGATGACCGCGATGCCGAAGGGCGGGAGCGCGAAGTTGAGCAGCTCCAGGAAGACGTCGCCGACGTAGGGCAGGGAGGGCTGCCCGAACATCAGGAAGTACGTGTGGTGCAACGCCTCGCCGAAGGAGATGCGCGCGCCGCCGGGGCCTCGGTAGAGGGTCCTGAACACCAGCGGCACGGCCCCGAAGAAGACCACCGCCATCGCCAGGGTGAGGCGGAAGCGCTTGAGCAGCGCGAGGAGGTAGCGCGCCCGCGCCCGCAGCCGTCGGCGGCGCGGCGGAGGGATCATCGCGGCGTGCCTCATCGCCCGCTCCCCCGTCGCATCAGCTCCGCAGCTCGGCGACCTTCGAGCCGAAGATGCGCTCGATGGTCGCCATGAGCTCCTCCGAGGGGTCGATGCCGACGCGCGCCATGCGCACCCCCACCTCGCCCCCCGGAACCTTCACCACGGCCTGCACCGGGATGCGCCCCGGGTGCGCCGCGAGCGCCTGCTTGAGCAGCTCCAGGCGCCGCCTCGCGACCTCACCCTCCTTGAGGTTGTTGGCGTCGAGGCGCAGCAGCACGGCCCGGGTTCGCTGCCGCAGCGCGTCCCCGAGGGGCGTGACCTCCTCCACCCAGACCGTGCGCGCGAGCTCGGCGTCGGGCGTGTCGTCCGGCTCGCCCTCCTCGTCGCGCTTGAACTCCGTGCGCACCTTGCCCTTGAGCAGCAGCGCCTCGCCCTCCTTGAGCTTGCCCGCCACGGAGTCGAAGACCTTGGCGCGCACGATCGCCTCCACGCGCCCCGCCCGGTCTTCGATGAAGAAGAAGGCCATGCGCCCCCCCGACTTCGGCACCTTCTCCCGGTAGCCCTCGATGACGCACGCGAGGGTCACCTCGGTGTTGTTGGCCATCTCCGGAATCTGCGACGTCGAGGTGGTGGCGAAGCGCGCCGACTCCGCCGCGTAGCGGTCGAGCGGGTGCCCGGTGAGGTAGAGCCCCAGGGCGGTGCGCTCGCGCTTGAGCCCGTCGGTGAGGTCCCACGGCTGCACCTCGGGGTAGCCGTTGGTGGGCTGCAGCGCCTCGGCCATGCCGAAGAGGCCCATCTGCCCGCTGGTGCGCTGCTTGGCCGCGCCCTTGCCGCGCTCCAGCGCGCGCTCGATGGCGGCGTGGCACTGCGCCCGCGAGGCGCCGGTGCGGTGCAGCGTGTCGTCGAAGCAGCCGCTGGCGACCATCGCCTCGACGACGGACTTGTTCACCCGCCTCGGATCGATGCGCGCGGTGAAGTCGAAGAGGTCGACGAAGGGCCCCGCCTCGCGCGCCTCGATGATGGACTCCACCGCCGAGTCGCCGACGCCCTTGATGCCGCCGAGCCCCACGCGGATGCGGGGGCGCCACGGGTCGGCCTCGATGCGGTTGGCCGGCCTGCGGGGGATGGGCTGCGGCGTCGGCGCGTAGACCACCGTGAAGTACCGGTCGGACTCGTTCACGTCCGGAACCATCACCGGGATGCCGAGGTTGCGGGCCTCGTTGATGGTCCCGACGAGCTTCTCGATCTTGCCGAGGTCGGAGCAGAGCGTGGCGGCCATGAACTCCGCGGGGAAGTGCCGCTTCAGGAAGGCCGTCTGGTACGTGATCAGCGCGTACGCGGCGCTGTGGGATTTGTTGAAGCCGTAGCCCGCGAAGTACTCGAGCAGGTCGAAGACCTCCACGGCCTTGGCCTCCTCGTAGCCGAGCTTCTTGGCCCCTTCGACGAAGGTGGCCTTCTGCTTGGCCATCTCCTCGACCTTCTTCTTGCCCATCGCCCGGCGCAGCAGGTCGGCGCCTCCGAGGGAGTAGCCGCCCATCTTGCGGGCGACCATCATCACCTGCTCCTGATAGACGATGACCCCGTAGGTCGACTCCAGCACCTCCTTCAGGCTGTCGTGGGGATAGACGATCTTGGCGCGGCCGTTTTTTCGGGCGACGAAGTCCTCGACCATGCCCGACCCGAGCGGCCCCGGGCGGTAGAGCGCCACCGCGGCGACGATGTCCTCGAAGCAGTCGGGCTTGAGGTCCTTGAAGAGCTTCTGCATCCCCGAGGACTCCAGCTGGAAGACGCCGGTGGTCTCGCCCGACTGCAGCAGCTCGAAGGTCTCGCGGGCCTTCTTGGCCTTCTCGGGGTCGGGGTCCTTGGGCTCCAGCGGGATGTCGTCGACATTGAAGGGCTCTCCCCCCTTCGCCACGCGCTCGATCTCGTCGGGCCGCTTGCGGATCATCGACACCGCGAAGTCGAGCACCGTCAGCGTGGTGAGCCCGAGGAAGTCGAACTTCACCAGGCCCGCGGCCTCGACTTCGTCCTTCGCGTACTGCGTCACCGCCGACTGACCCGTGCCGCGGAACACAGGGACGGTGTTCCAGAGCGGGCCCTCGGAGATCACGATGCCGGCGGCGTGCATGCCCGCGTGACGGTTGAGGTTCTCCAGCTTCATGGCCATGTCGATGGTGGCCCGCGAGGCGGGCTCCGTGTCGTACTTGGCCTTGAGCTTGGGCTCCTTCTCCATCGCCTCCTTGAGGGAGACGGTCTTGCCCAGCACCGGCTCGGGGACGAGCGAGGCGATGGCGTTCACGTCGGCGAGGGGCATGCCCATGACGCGCCCCACGTCGCGCACGCAGCTCTTGGCCTTGAGCACCTGGAAGGTGGCGATCTGGCCCACGGAGTCGGCGCCGTACTTGTTGCGCACGTACTCGATGACGCGCTCCCGCTTGAGCATGCAGAAGTCGACGTCGAAGTCGGGCATCGAGACGCGCTCGGGGTTGAGGAAGCGCTCGAAGAGGAGGTCGTAGGGGATGGGGTCGATGTCCGTGATGCCCAGCGCGTAGGCGACCAGCGACCCGGCGCCGGAGCCGCGGCCGGGGCCCACCGGGACGCCGTTCTTCTTCCCCCAGTTGATGAAGTCCTGGACGATGAGGAAGTACCCCGGAAACTTCATCCCGCAGATGACCTTGACCTCGATCTCCAGGCGCTCTCGGTACTTGTTGGTGTCGAAGCGCTTGTTCTGCTTCCTGAAGCTGGCGAAGCGCTTCTCGAGGCCGCCGCGGCAGAGTCCCGCGAAGTAGTCGTCGATGGCCTCGATGACCTGGCCGTTCTCGTCGCGGAAGTTCGGCAGCATGGGCTTGCCGAGCTCCAGCTTGAGCTTGCACATCTCCGCGATGCGCAGGCTGTTGGAGAGCGCCCCGGGAACGTCCCCGAAGACCTCCGCCATCTCCCGCGGGCTCTTCAAGAACATCTCGTCGGACTGCATCCCCGACGCCTCGGCCTCGTCGAGGCTCATCCCCGCCGCGATGCAGGTGAGGGCCCGCTGCGCGCCCGCGTCGTCGCGCTTGAGGTAGTGCGCGTCGTTGCTGGCCACCACCGGCAGGTCGAGCTCCTTGGCGAGCTCGAGCAGGCATCGGTTGAGGGGGCTCTGCTCCAGCAGCCCGTGGTCTTGCAGCTCGACGAAGAGGTGCCCCGGGTCGAGCATCTCCTTGAGGGTGCCGAGCACGGTGCGGGCGACGTCCGGAGAGTGCTGCAGCAGCCCCTGGGGGACCAGGCCCCCGAGGCAGCCGGTCATCACCACGAGCCCCTTGGCGTGGCGGGCCATCACCTCCAGGTCGGTCTGCACCGGCGCCCCTTCGGGGTTGTCGAGCCAGGCGCGAGAGACCAGCGCGATCAGGTTGCGATAGCCCTGCTCCGACGAGGCCAGCATCGGCAGGTGGTAGGCGCGGTGGAGGCCGTACTTGTCGGGCCGATCGCCCGGAAACGCGTGCCCCAGCGACACCTCGCAGCCGAGGATCGGCTGGATGCCCGCGGCGTTGGCCTTCTGATAGAAGTCGATGGCGCCGTGCATGTTGCCGTGGTCGGTGAGCGCCACCGCCGGCATGCCCAGCTCCTTCACCCGGGAGCAGAGTTCCTTCACCCGGATGGCACCCTCCAGCATCGAGTACTGGGAGTGGACGTGGAGGTGCACGAACGCGGGCTCTGACATCCGTGTCGCGCTAGCACGCAGCGCCCTCCGTCCCAACTTCCGCGCCTGAAACACTGCGTCATGACGGCGGCTATGACGCCATCAATCCGCTTGTTGAACGGCTGTCAGTTTCGATGCTAGAGAGCCGAGCGCGTCGTCGGGTGCTCACGGCCTGCGCGGCGTGCCGCCATCAGGAAGCGTCTTGGCTTTCCCGATGGGCCGCACGCCTAGCGCGTGCGTGCTCCGCGGGCACTTCAACCATCGTAGAGGAGTTCGACACATGGCACGTTCGACGAAGTTCTTGTTCCCCTTCGCAGCGCTTGGTCTTATCAGCGGGCTCGCCGGCTGCGGCGATGACCCCGTCAGCGCCACCCCCGATGGTGGCACCCCGGGCACCGACGTCCCCGCCACTCCCCAGGACGCTGGCGAGGCCCGCACCTACGACTACGTCATCAACCACCTCCTCCTCGACGAAGGCGCCGAGCCGGGCGTCACCACCCGCGCGTTCTTCGGCTTCAACCTCGACGGCCGCAACTCCCCGAGCCGCACCGCGAGCCAGCAGGCCGCCGACTGCTCGCACGGCGACTACTTCTCGACCGTCGACCCCGACCAGAACATGGGCACCTGTGCGGCGGGCACCGCCGGCGGCGGCGCGGCCTGCCAGGGCGGCGTCGACAACCAGCTCCCGAACGTCGCCCAGACGATCATGCAGTTCCAGGCCTCGCTCAACGTGCAGAACACGCTCAACGAGCAGGTCGACACCGGCAAGTTCCTGATCATGGTCCGCATCAGCGGCGTCAACGGCACCCTCGGCCCGGCGCTCAACGATCCGGCGGTCGAGGTCAGCGTGTACCCCTACGCGTACGCCGCGTTCCCCAACTGCGCCAACATCCAGATGGCGAACCAGATGTACCAGATCGACAACCGCTCGCTCACCACCCCGGGCGACCTCAGCTCGGCGCGGCTGAAGTTCCAGGGCAGCATCGTCAACGGCCGCCTGCGCGTGAACCCGCCGGCCGCCAACCCCACCATGCCGAACTTCTCCATCCCCCTCTCGCTCCAGGGGATGACGCTCAACCTCAACCTCTTCCAGACGCAGCTCCGCGTCACCCCGGGTGAGACCGACGGCATCAACGGCAACCTCGGCGGCTACCTCCGCCAGAACGACCTGATCGACGCCCTCACCACCATCCCGGCGCTGATGCAGTTCCGCGACGCCGCGGGCCCGCTCATCCAGGGCTTCGTCGACATCGCCACCGGCACCCCGACCGCCTCGTGCGACGCCCCGCAGGGCGGCATCGGCGTGGGCCTCGGGTTCACCACCAAGCGCGCCACCATCCTCCCGACCACCGTCGCCACCGCCCCCTCCGGCGTGTGCGGCGGCGCGACCACCGGCAGCGACGCCGGCGTTCCGCGCGACTGATCGAGCACCGCTCCGAACATCATCGGGGTCGCGCAGGGATCAACAGTCCCTTCGCGGCCCCGATGTGTTTTGTGATAGACCGCGCCGGTGTCGACGGACGCCCCCAGCGCACCAGCCCTCTCCCTGGTCATCCCGGTCTTCAATGAAGAGGAGTCGCTGCCCGCGCTGTTCGATGCGCTCGACGCGGCGATGCCCTCGCTACCGCAGCCCGCGGAGGCCGTGCTGGTCGACGACGGCTCTCGCGACCGCTCCTTCGCGCTGATGACCGCCGCGGCGGCCTCGCGCCCGTGGCTGCGCGTCGTGCGCTTCCGCCGCAACTTCGGCCAGACCGCGGCCATCGCCGCGGGCATCGACCACTCGCGCGGCCCCATCATCGTCGCCCTCGACGCCGACCTGCAGAACGACCCGAAGGACATCCCCAAGCTGCTCGCGCGGCTCGACGAGGGCTTCGAGGTGGTCTCCGGCTGGCGCAAGGATCGTCAGGACAAGGCCATCACCCGCCGCCTCCCCAGCGTCATCGCCAACTGGCTCATCGGCTGGGTCACCGGCGTCCGCATCCACGACTACGGCTGCACCCTCAAGGCCTACCGCCGCTGGGTGCTCGAGCCCTACGGCCTCTACGGCGAGATGCACCGCTTCATCCCCATCTACGCCTCGTGGGCCGGGGCCCGCGTCACGGAGATGGAGGTCATGCACCACCCGCGGCGCGCGGGCGTCAGCAAGTACGGCCTCGGCCGCGTCTTCAAGGTGCTGCTCGACCTGCTCACGGTGACCTTCCTGGGCGGCTACTCCACCAAGCCCATCTATTTCTTCGGGCGCCCCGCCTTCGCGCTCTGCGCGGCGGGCTCGCTCTCCGGCATCATCTTCGTCGCGCAGTTCATCAAGGAGCACGTGCTCCACCGGCCGGGCGAGTGGCTCCAGCCGGTGACCCTGCTGCTCCTCGCGGTCTTCCTGTTCTCGCTCGGGGTGCAGTTCCTCCTGATGGGGCTGCTGGGCGAGATCCTGATCCGCACCTACCACGAGTCCCAGGGGAAGAAGACCTACCTCGTGGGCGAGACCGTCAACCTCGAGCTCCCCGTCAAGCCCACCCGCTAAGGGCTACAACCCGTCCCATGTGCGGCATCGCCGGCCTCGCGCTCCCTGACGACGTGCTCCCCGACGCGGCCCTCGTGCGCGCCATGGCCGACCGCCTCGCGCACCGCGGCCCCGACGCCCACGGAGTGCTCGCCATGCCCGGCTGCACCTTCGGCCACCGGCGGCTCTCCATCGTCGACCTCTCCGCCCTCGCGGCGCAGCCCATGCGCTCCCCCGACGAGTCCGCGATGCTCACCTTCAACGGCGAGATCTACGACTTCGCCGCGCTGCGAGACGAGCTCGTCTCCCTCGGCTACGTGTTCCGCTCCCGCTCTGACACCGAGGTGCTGCTGCACGCGCTCGACGCCTGGGGCGACGCCGCGCTCCAGCGCATCCACGGCATGTTCGCCTTCGGCTACTGGAGCGCCCGCGACCGCGCGCTCACCCTGGTCCGCGACCGCTTCGGCAAGAAGCCCCTCTACTACGCCCCGCTCGGCGACGACTCGGGCCGCGGCGGCGTGGCCTTCGCGAGCGAGCTCTCCGCGCTGCTCGTCCACCCCGAGGTGCGCGCCCGCCGAGAGGTCGACCCGGTGGCCGTGGCCCAGTACCTCGTCCACGAGTTCGTGCCGCAGCCGCGCTCCATCCTCGCGCAGGTGCGAAAGCTCGGCCCCGGAGAGCGGCTGCGATGGAGCGCCCGGGAGGGCATCACCCGCGAGCGCTGGTGGGCGCCTCGCACCGGGGTGCGCCTGCGAGGCGACGAGCGCGAGCTCACCCAGGAGCTCTCGCGCCGCGTGGAGCGCGCGGTCTCCCGACGCCTGGTGGCCGACGTGCCGGTGGGGGTGTTCCTGAGCGGGGGCATCGACTCCAGCTTCGTGGCGGCCTGCGCGGCGGCGACGCACCCGCGCGTGAAGACCTTCGCCATCGGCTTCGACGACCCGAGCTTCGACGAGAGCGCCCACGCCGCGCTGGTCGCCCGCCACCTCGGCACCGACCACGTCACCGAGGTGCTCTCCGAGCGGGCCCTCATCGACCTCGTGGCGCCGACCCTCGACGCCATGGACGAGCCCCACGCCGACAGCTCCATCCTCCCGACGACGATGCTGGCGAGGCTGGCCCGCCGCGACGTCACGGTGGCGCTCGGCGGCGACGGCGGCGACGAGATCCTCGCGGGCTACCCCACCTTCGTGGCCGATCAGGTGCTCTCCCGGCTGCCGCCGAGCGCCTCCGCGGGCCGCCTCCTTGGCGCCCTCGCTCGGCTGATGCCCGCGACGGACGCCAACTTCTCCACGGCCTTCAAGCTCCAGCAGATGGCGCAGGGGATGCGGTCGCGCGGGGCCGAACGCCACGCCCGCTGGCTCGCCCCGGTGGACCCCGACTCGCTCCCCTCGCTGCTCGGCGACGCGCTCCGCAGCGGGGCGGCGCACTCGCTCGACGCGGCGCGCGCGGCGGGCCTCGGGGCCGCGACGGACTTCGACGCGGCGACGGCCTTCTACCTCCAGGTGTACCTGTCCGAGGGAGTGCTTCAGAAGGTCGACCGCGCGACGATGCGGGTCTCGCTCGAGGCGCGCGCGCCGCTGCTCGACACCGACGTGGTGACCTTCTGCCTCGCGCTCCCTGAGAGCTTGCGGCTGCGGGGGACGACCACGAAGTACCTGCTGCGCAAGGCGCTCGGGGCGAGGGTCCCGAGGTCGATCCTCGAGCGCCCGAAGAAGGGCTTCGGCGCGCCGGTGGGGCGATGGCTTCGGGGTCCCCTGAGAGAGCTGATGCTCGACACCCTGTCGCCCGCGAGGCTGCGGGCCACCGGGTGGTTCTCCCCCGCGGTGGTCGAGCGGGCGATGGGCGAGCACCTCTCGGGAGCGCGCGATCACCGCAAGCTGCTCTACTCGCTGCTGGTGCTGGAGCACTGGCGTCGCCGATGGCTGGAGGCCGCGTGAGGCCCATCGTGCGCGACGCCCTCGGGGTGCTCGTCGCCCTGGCGGCGCTCGGTGGCTCCTGGTGGGCCCTCGAGCGCGCACGGGAGAAGACCGATCCGCGGCGCGCGGTGGTGAGGTTGATCCGTCGCGAGGCGGGCCCGCGCGACCTGGTGGTGGTGACTGACGAGGCGCCGGAGCTGGTGGCGATGGCGTCGCCGGTGCCTGCGTTGTGGGGTGTCCCCCAGATGGACGACCTCCACGGCGTGCGTCGCGTGTACGGGGTGGCTCCGACGGCCTCCGCGCTGGCGCCGCTGCTGGGCCGCTTCGGCACCGGGTCGACGGTCGATCGGGAGGGGCGGGCGCTGCGCTGGGAGATCGCCGCGCAGCACCTGGGCAGGGTGGTCTTCGACGCCTCGCACGAGCTCGGGGCGAGGGTGACCGCCGAGCGCGTGGGCGGCGCCGACAACGGACCGTGCCCGCTCGAGGGCGCCGTCCTCGGATGCCACGGCCCAGAGTGGAACCGCGTGCGCGCCGAGCCCCACCGCTTCGACGGCGCCGAGCTGCGCTGCATCTACGCGCACCCCCAGACCGACGGGACGCTCACCTTCCGCTTCACGGCTCTGCCCCCGGCGCGCGCCCTCGTCGGCGCGGTGGGCATCGACGACGCGGGGTGGTTTCCTACCGGCGCGGTGGTGACGGCGAACATCACGCTGCGCCTGGAGGGCCACGGCGAGATCGTGCGCGAGGTGCGCGCGGTCAACCGCAAGGGCGTGACGGGCTACCGCTTCGAGCTGCCCCACGCTCCGGGCGAGGCGACGATGACGGTGACCACGCGCGACGCCGGCGCGCGGCAGTTCTGCTTTACGTTCGTTCTGGCGGAGTGACGTCGTCGGCCGCGCCGGCGACCTCGACGCGGTTGCGCCCCAGGCTCTTGGCCCGGTAGAGCGCCCGGTCGGCGGAGTCGATGAACGCGTCGAGCCCCTTGCCGTCGAAGGTCGCCACGCCGACCGAGACCGTGATGGGAACGCTCTTGCCGCTGTCGAGCAGGCACGGGGTGCGGGCGATGGAGCCGCGCACCCGCTCGGCCACCACGCGCGCCGTGGCCGCGGAGGCTCCGTCGAGCACGAGGAGAAACTCCTCGCCGCCCCAGCGCGCGGTGAGGTCGTTGCCTCGGGCGACGGCGCGCAGCACCTCGGCGACGTGGCAGAGCACGCGATCGCCCGACGCGTGGCCGTAGGTGTCGTTGATGCTCTTGAAGAAGTCGACGTCGATGAGGGCGATGGAGAGGATGCTCTCCTTGAGGTCGCGGCGGGCCAGCTCGTCGAGGCGGAGCGAGGCCGCGCGGCGGTTGGCCAGCGCCGTGAGGGCGTCGGTCGAGGCGAGGCGGCGGGTCTCTTCAAGCAGGCCGACGGCGTGAAGCGGCAGCGCGAGCTCGCGGGCGGCCAGGGTGAGCACCGCGGCCTCGTCGCGGCCGAGCGAGGCGCGCGAGGCGCAGAGCCCGACCCGCCCCAGCAGCTTGCCTCGCAGCAGCACCGGCAGCGCGGTGACGGCCCCGTCGGGGAGCTCATCGGCCGCGAGCGCGTCGCTCACCACCCGCAGCTCCACCGGGCCGTCCGAGGGCGACACCACCGACTGCACCGCCCCGGGGATCGCCCTCCCTCCGTGCCGAGGGTGCTGGTGGATGAACACCCGCACGCCGTGGCGGCGAGGCACCGACAGGGCCAGCCAGGAGTAGGCCACGATGTCGGTCAGCAGCCGGGAGAACGCGTTGAAGAGGCCGTCGATGTCGGCGGCGTCGAAGGCGAGGGAGCGCAGCTCGCCGACCACCACCGCCTCGAAGAGCGCGTGGTCGAGGAGCACCGAGAGGCGCCCGGGGATGGTGCTGCGCCGCAGGCCCGGATCGCTCGTCCTCGACACCCGGGGGGGCGCCTCGCTGCCCGGCGGGACGAGCTTCTCCAGCTCGGCCACGAGGCGGTCGGGGTCGTTGCGGTCGAGGAAGGCGTTGGCCCCGGAGCGCTGCGCCCAGAAGCGCGCGCGCCGGTCGGCGCTGGTGGTGCAGAGCAGCACGGGGATGTGCGCGGTGGCGGGCTCGCCGCGCAGGAGCTGACAGAGCTGGAGCCCGGAGAGGCCCGGCATCCACAGGTCGGTGACGACCGCATCCGGCGGGGCCGATAGCGCGGAAATCAAGCCCTCCTCCGCGTCGGCGGCGACGCGGACGGACCATCCGGCGTTCTCCAGCTTCTGCGCGACGGCAGCTTGGAGCGCAGGGCTGTCGTCGACCAGAAGAACCCGACGCATCCGAGTGCGAAGCAGGGTGCCCCATGGCTCCGCAGGGGCGCAACCCCAACCTTGCAGTTCTCGCGGGGTTGGACCCCCTCGGGCGCCGTCTCGGGGTACACCCGCGGCCCTCCGGTGTTGCTGCGCCCGTGCGGATGGACCTTCCTTGGCTGCTCGCTGCTCGCCCCGGGCGCGTGGGCGCAGACCGCTGTCCCGACGGCGACGGTGAGGGCCCCCCGGCGCCCCTCCTGGGACGATCCCGCCGCCACCCTGGGCGCCAGCACCTCCATCGACCTGCGGGAGCGGGCTCAGCTCGCGGCGGGCATCGGATCGCTCCTCGACGAGGCGCCCGGACTTCACGTCCGCCGCAACGGAGGCGACCTCGCGACGGAGTCGCTGGTGCTGCGCGGCGCCTCGTCGGCGCACCTCACGGTGGCGCTCGACGGGGTGGTGCTCAACGACGCGGCGAGCGACGGGGTCGACCTGTCCGCGATCCCCCCGGCGCTGGTCGAGCGGGCGGACGTGTACCGGGGCGTCGGTCCGGTGCGCCTCGGCGTCGGGGCGCTCGGCGGGGCGGTCGACCTGCGGCTACGCGACGTCTCCGAGCGTCCGGTGGCCTGGGCCGCCGCGGGGGCCGGGTCCTTCGGGGCGAGGCGGGCGTCGGCCGGCGCGGGGGCGGGCGTCGGTCCGCTTCGGATGCTCTTCGCCCTCAACTACCGAGGCACCGACGGCAACTTCCCTTATTACGAGCCCGGTAATCGCACGCTCTCCGGGGGACGGGTGACCGACCGGGTGAACAACGGCGGCGACGCGCTCGACGGGCTCTACCGGGTCTGCCTCGGGGCCCCGTCGTCGCGCTCCTCGGGCTGCCTCCTGGCGCTCGGCGGATGGATGCACCGCGGGGTCGCCGGCCCCGGTGAGACCGCGGTGGTGGGGCCCTTCCAGGAGCAGCGCCGGCTGCTCACCCGGGGCTCCTGGGCGTGGCGCCACGACGGCTGGGAGGTCGAGCTCTCCGGCACCGCCATGGTGCGCGGCGACCTCTTCGACGGGCGAGGTGCGGCGGGCGGCGTGTCGATCACCGGCTACCGGGCGACGAGCGACACCTGGCGCGCTCAGGGGGAGGTGAGGGCGCGGCATCGCTCCGGGCGGGTCACCCACGAGGCGCTGCTGCGCGGTCGGCAGGAGGGCTTCGTCCCGGGCGCCGGGGCGACGCTGGTGGACGCCTCCCGAAGGGCGCTCACCGCGGGCCTGGAGTCGACGCTGGCGCTCGGCCCGCTGCGGGCGTCGGCGGGCTTCGTGGCGGAGGCGATCGCCGACGAGACACCCTCCCGGAGCGAGGCGATGAACCTGCTCAGCCCGAGGCTGGGGGTGCACCTCGCGCTGCGGCCGTGGCTGCAGCTCCGGGCGCACGGAGGGCTCGCGGCGAGGGCGCCGACGCTGCCGGAGCGCTTCGGCGATCGAGGGGTGATCGTGGGCAACGCCGCGCTGCGCCCGGAGCGATCGCGCTTCGTCGACGCGTCGCTGGCGGTCGAGACCCGGGGCGGATCGTGGAGGGTGAGCGCCGAGCTCGGCGGCTACCTCCGCGACGCGACGGACCTCATCGCGCTGGTGCAGGTGGGCCCCGGTCGCTTTCGCGCGGAGAACTTCGGGCGGGTGTCCATCACCGGCCTCGAGCTGGGGGCGAGGGTGCGCTGGCGCGATCACCTGACGCTGACGCTGGCGGGCGCGCTCGTCGATCCGGCCCTCGTGGGCGACGACGTGGCGACCGGGAGGAGCGTCCCCGGGGTTCCGTGGGCGGACCTCTCGGTGAGCGTGGAGGCCAGGGTGGGCGGTGCTCGCGCGGCGCTCTCGGTGTCGGCGGTGTCGTCCTCGTGGCTCGACCGGTCGAACTGCACCGCCATCCCGGCGAGGGCCCTGGCTGACCTGCGCCTCGGCTGGTCGCCGCGCTTCCTCGGGGGATGGGGAGCGACGCTGGAGGTGACCAACCTGCTCGACCAGCGCACGGCGAGCCAGACGCTCTGCAACCCCATCGGGGACGTGACCGCGGTGACCGCGCCGATCCAGGACTTCCTGGGCTATCCGCTGCCCGGGAGGGCGGTCTTCGGGGGGGTCGTTTACGAGGTGCGGTAAGGTCGGGCCCTGGTCAGCGGCCGATGCGGATCTGGAAGTCGTAGGCGCTCCCGGTGCGCAGACCGGGGAAGGAGCGGGCGTCGTTCTCGATGCAGCGGCGGGCCCCGGCGGCCGACGGGTCGATGGACGACACGGTCGCTCGGCCCTCTTCGGAGACGTCGAAGGTGACCATGCCGCTCATGGGTTCGCGGCAGCGGTTCTGCTCGAGGCAGGTGGCGAAGCAGTGCCCGATGCGGCGGGCGGCGCTGTTGGACACCGCCTGAAGCGCCGCCGGACTGAGGCCCGGCGAGGTGTCCGCAGGGGGCGCGACGACCGGCGCCGCGGCGCCGATGCGGCTGGACGCCACCACCGGCGCGGCCTGGCTGCGGAACGTCGCCCAGCGGGGAGTTGCCCCGGCGCCCAGCTCCAGGCGCATCTCCGAGCGACCGACGCGCGCCTGGATGGTTCCGGGACCAGCGAGCCGGATGGACTCCAGGGCCGAGGGGAGGGCGCCATGGTCGAGCAGCGTCAGCGTCGCCGACGGGTCGATGGCGGGGATCGCGAAGCTCGTGCCCTGCGCCGACAGCACTGCGAGGTCGAGCGCGGCCGGGTCGGTCGCCGGGAGCTCCGTGCGGGCGGGGGAGCCGCCGTCGAGGGGAAGGTCGATCACCAGCGGGCCGGTCACGGTGAGGGCCTCGGCCTCGCCCCGGCGGATGTCCGTGCGGCCCGAGAGCACCACGACCCGCAGCACCGACGACTCGACCCTCGCCACCACCGGACCATGCGACTCGACCGACCAGCCTCCGTGGAGCACCCGCACCGGTCCTGACTCGCCTGGAGCCGGGGTCATCGACAGCGCTCCACGGCCGAGGGTGACGGCGGTCTGCTCGGTGCGTAGCTGGGACAGCTCGATGGACGACCCGCTTCGGACGTCGGCGGTCCACCCGGGGCGCACGGTGAAGACCGCCCGTGCGGTCGCCGAGGTCTCGACGCTCGCTCCCTCGCGGAGCCCGGTGCTGCGCGAGAGCAGGGAGCCCTCGTCGTTGGCGCGCTCGTGGTACCGGGCGCCACCTGCCGCCAGCAGCACCACCGCCTCATAGGGGGTGAGCGTCGGCGCGGGCGACGGGGCCGGAGAGGGAGCCGGGGTGGGGCGCGCCACGACGGGCGCATCCACCGGGACGCCTCGGCTCTGGAGCAGCGCTCTGCCTCCCAGCAGCAGGCCCACGCCGGCGGCCATGGCCAGCCCGGTGGCGACCCACGAAGGGACCCTCGGCGAGGCCTTGAGCCTGCCCGAGCGGATCTCCCGGGCGACGCTCTGGGCCTCGCGGGCCAGCACGTCGTCGAGGCGCTCCCAGGGCGGGGGAACGGGGGTATGGCGCCGGGCCTCGTCGAGGGCCGCGAGGCCGCCGAGGAGGCGGGTGCACTCGGCGCAGCCCGCGAGGTGCGCCCTCAGGGCGGCGTCGGGAGCCGCGAGGTGCGCCTGGAGCGCGTCGATGGAGGGATGGTCGCTCATCGCGGGCTCACAGTCTCGGAGGTGGGATCGTTCGCCGCGAGCTCACGGGCGATGGACTCCAGCGTCGGGTCTCCGGCCATCGCTGCGTAGACCTCGCGGCGGGCATAGAACAGCCGGGTGCGCACGGTCAGCACGGGGCTGTCGACCATGGCGGCGATCTGGGCGGCGGGCACCCCGTCGAGGTCGTGGAGGATGAACACCGCGCGCTTCTTGTCGGAGAGGGTGTCGAGGATCTTGTAGAGGGCGCGCAGCCGCTGGTTGCGGGCGGCGTGGTCGACGGGGGAGTCGCCCTCCGGGGCGGCGGGCTCGTCGAGGAGCTCATTGCCCAGCCGGGGGCGGCTGCGGGCGGCGCGGAGGTGCATGAGGGTGACGTTGACGGTCACCCGGTGGAGCCAGGTGGTGAAGCGGGCGTCGCCGCGGAAGTTGGGCAGCGAGCGGAAGACCTGGATGAAGACCTCCTGCACCACGTCTTCGACCTCGGGCTTCGGGCCCAGGAGGCGCCCTACCAGACGGGCGACGTCGCGACGGTGGTTGCGAAAGAGCTCCTGGAAGGCCCGGGCGTCGCCCTCCCGGGCGCGCTGGACGTACGCGGGGGCGCTGTCGTCGTCACGTGTCACGTGGACATCCACGAAGGGGAACGAACGTACGAGGGTGGGTGCCATGGTCGACATCGGGGGTTACCGAGCGACTGGTGCAGGTCAGGTCGTGGACATTCATCCGCACGTGCATCGTCCGCCATCCGGGCGGCGGAGGGAAAGCCCGATCACGATCTGGCGCGCTGGAGCAGGCCGAGCAGGTCCGACGCCACGAGCCCGATGACGAGTACAACCACGACCAGTCCCATGGGCTGACCTCTGTGGGCGATGCCGCGCGGCCCATACAACTTTCCGGCGCGCTCTGTTTCGTCGGTCGGGCAGCGCTCACCCGGGCAGCGTTGGGCTATCACTGGGCGGATGCCGAAGACGCGGGTACCGCCCGATGCGCCAGCGCCCACGGCCAGGCCCCCGAGGCTCCTCCACGCGGGCGAGGTGGCGCGCCTCGCAGGCCTCCACAAGACCACGGTGCTCCAGGCCGTGCGGCGCGGAGAGATCAGGGCCTCGCGCACCGTGGGCCGCAGCGTCCGCATCGCGCTCCCCGACGCGGCGGCCTTCCTGCAGTCCCGGGGCATCGCCCTCGCGGAGGCCAGCGCCGCCCCTACGGAGCCTCGCACCGTGGCGGTGCTCACCGAAGACCCCGAGGTGCTGCGCCGCTTCGGCGAGCATCTCCCGGCCCGCTGGCAGCTCGCGCCTCACCAGGGCCTCTACGACGACCTCATCACGCTCGGGCTACGTCCCCCGTCGGCCATCGTGGTCGACCTCGACCTCCTCGGCCTCAACCCCCTCGCGATCCTCCGCTCGCTCCGCGCGCACCCGGTGCTGGGCCACGTTCCGCTCCTCGCGCTGTCGCAGGGCGAGGCGCCGCTCATCGGCGCGCTGGCGCACGGAGCCGAGGTCGCGCTGAAGGCCTCGGAGGTCTCCCAGTGGCGCAGCGCCCTCGCTGCCATCGAGTGAATTCCTCCACCCCGGCGGGCGCCGACCGGCAACAGGGATCATCATCGCCGCCTGGAGGGTTGAGGTGTGCCATGCTGCCGCGCCCTGTCACCTTCCGGGGATCCCGAGCGTTGTTGACCTGATGCCGTCCGTGACCCTCCGACGCACCCTCCGCCCCCTCGTTCGTCGTGTCTCGGCCCTCGGGGGCCGGGTCGTCGAGGCCTTCCCCTTCACCGGGCTGGGGCTGCTCGTGGTCGTCGGCTGCGCCTGGGCGCTGGTCCGCTACGGCATCCGGCACATCGACCTGCTGCTGCTGGTGGTGGGCACCGTCGGGCTGGCCCTCGGCCTCGCGGCCTTTCTCAGCACCACCCTCACGGCCCTGGTGCTCTGGCGCCGGGGACGAAAGATGCGCGACGAGGAGCCGCTGCGCCTCGAGTGCGGCTACGCCGCGCGCACGGGCTTCTCCCTCTCCAACCTCTGGTTCGTCCCCTTCGTGCGCATCCGTTGGAACTGGGAGGTCCCCGAGGCGTCTGTGCGTCTGGTCCCGCTCAAGCGGCGACTGCACGAGGAGGTCACGCCGTTGCGCCGCGGACTGCACGACACGATCACCCGCCGGGTCGAGGTGAGCGACGCCTTCGGCCTCACCCGCCTGACCTTCACCCTCCGGCAGGAGCGAGTGGTGCGCTTCGTCCCCTCCATGGGCGCGCTTCGACAGATCCGGGTGGTGCGCTCCATCGCCGGCGGCGACGAGATCTCCAACCCCGCGGGTCCTCCAGAGGGTGAGCGGGTCGACCTGCGCCACTACGCGCCGGGCGATCCCATCAAGTTCGTGCTCTGGAAGGTCTTCGCCCGCTCCCGTCAGCTCGTGGTGCGCACCCCCGAGCGGGCCATCGCGCCCACCCGGCAGACCGTCGCGTACCTCGTTACGGGCGCTGGCGACGAGCCCGCCGCGGGCGCCGCTCGGGTCGCCGTCGACACCGGAGCGCTCGGGGCGGAGTGGGTGCTCGGGGCCGACGGCAACGACGCCTACGCGAAGTCGCCGGTGCAGGCGCTCGAGGTGCTGGCCCGCTCGGCCTCCACCCCCACCGAGCTCGGCGGGTCGGGCCTCGCGGACTTCCTCTCCCGCGCCACCCCCGGCGGCCTAGCCCGCGCCGTGGTCTTCGTGCCGGGGCGGCCGGGCCCCTGGCTCGACCGCGTGATCGCGACGGTGCGCGCCAGGACCGCCCCCAACCAGATGCAGTCGCCCGTGGAGTTCGTCGTGTGCACCGACGGCATCGTGCCCATCGTGAAGACCACCTGGTGGTCTCGCCTCGCGTTCCAGATCCGCCCCGAGGCCCAGCACGGTCCGGTGACCCCGGCGCCCGGCGCTGACGTGGCCGCCGTGCTGCGGGCGCTCGCGACCACCCGGGCCCCGGTGACCCTCATCGACCGCGCGGGCGGCCGGGCCTACCCCGGCGGCCACCACCGCTCGCTGGAGGCTGCGTGAAGCTCCTGCGCCGCGCCCTCGCCGGGTGGCGTCACCCGGTGCGCGCCCTGGCCATGGCCCTGGCGGCCTTCGCGCTGAGCTGGGGCGTCGCCCTCGGAGAGGCCCTCGCCGCGGCGATGATCGGCGCCATCCTCGGGGTCGTCGCGGGCGAGCTGCTGGGCCGCTCTCGGGTGCGCCCAACGGTCGGCGTGGCGGGCCTCGGGCTGCTGGCCTTCGTGCTCTGGCGCTTCGCCGCCCTCGCGGTGGGCACCGAGGCGCTGGCCGAGCTCGCCGGTCCGGCCAACGCGCTGGTCACCGCCAGCGTGCTGCGCTTCGGGGCGCTGTCCTTCTCCGTGGTCGCGGCGCTGCGCATGATGGCGGTGCGCCGCCCCGCGGTGACCGCGCTCGAGCTCGGCCTGGTCACCGTCGCGTTCACCTCCGTGTTCGCCTCGCACCGCGAGGGCGTCATCGCCCGGCCGCTGTGGCTCTCCGACTGGGCCTGGCAGCAGGGCATCGACCCGGCGCAGGTGCTGCTGGCCATCGGCGGCGCGGCGGTGACGCTGCTCGCGGTGCTGCTGGTGGCCGACACCCGTAGCGGGCGGGCGCTCTCCTCGCTGGTGCTCCTGGTGCTGCTGGCGCTCTCCGCGGTCGGGGTGATCCAGGTGGTGGGCACCCCGATGCCGCAGTCGATGAGCGAGCTCGGCATCAGCGACGCGGGCATGGGCCAGCCGCCGCGGCAGACGCCTGACGCGGGCAACGGACGTGGGCCCAACCGCGGGCCCGACGGTGGAGGCGGTGGAGGCGGTCCGGACGCCGGGGACGCGGGCGATCATCGGGGCGGCGGAGACGCGGGCGACGGCGGGGCGGGCGCTGGCGGAGACGCGGGCGACGGCGGCGGCTCCAGCGGGGGCGACGGCGGCGACGGCGGAGGCTCCAGCGGGCCGACGGACGCGGGCGACGGCGGCGCGGGCGGCGCGGGCGCCGACGCGGGCGACGTGCCCATGCCCAACCTCATCGACATCGACGGCGGCGCCGGATCGGGCGCCCACGACGGCGGCCGGCCCATCCCCCCGTCGGCGAGCGAGCGCCTCGACGATGACCAGTCCCCGAGCAACTCGCCGACGCCGATGGCGGTGGTGGTCCTCGACGACGACTACTCTCCGCCGTCGGGCGCGTACTACTTCCGCCAGGAGGTGTGGAGCCAGGTGAGCGGCCCTCGCCTCGTTCGCACCACGCGCACCGACGTCGACGGCGACGTGGTCGACGACTTCCCCACGATGGAGCTTCGCGTCCGCGACCCGGCGACCGCCAACGGCCGGGCGAGGGTGCACGGGCTCATCGCCGTGCTGGCGCAGCACACCTACCCCTTCGCGCTGGAGTCGCCGATCCGCTACCAGCCGGCGCCCAACCCCAACCCGCAGCGCTTCCTCCGCGCGTGGCGCTTCGAGTCGCTCTCGCAGAGCATCGACTACCGTCGGCTCACCGGCCACGCCTCCGGCGACCCCCGCTGGACCCCGGAGGTGCGCGCCTACTTCACGCAGGCGCCGACCGACCCGCGCTACCGCGAGCTCGCCCAGCGCATCGTCAACCAGCGGCTGCCGCAGCGGCTGCGGAGCGACCCCTTCGCGCAGGCACTCGCGATCAAGCTCTACCTCGACCACGAGCTCATCTACTCGACGAGGGCGAGGCACGCGGGTGTCCCCGACCCGACGGCGGACTTCCTCTTCGGCAACCGCACCGGGTACTGCGTGCACTTCGCCCACAGCGCGGTGTTCCTGTGGCGCTCGCTGGGCATCCCCTCGCGCATCAGCGCGGGCTACCACTCCGACGAGAGCAACCGCCGCGGCGGCTCGACCATCCTGCTGCGCGGCGGCGACGCCCACGCCTGGCCCGAGCTCTACGTCACCGGGTATGGCTGGATCGTCCTCGACATCGCCGCCGAGCGAAACCTCGACCCGCCGGGGCAGGGCACCGACGAGGACCTCCAGCGCATCCTCGGCGAGATGGCCCGGCAGGTTCCGCCGGACCCCGAGCAGCCCCGCCCCCGCGACCGCCCGCCGCAGCGCCACTACGGCCGCGACCTCGGCTACGGCATCCTCGGGCTGCTAGGCGTCGCGCTGGCGTCGCTCTACCTCATCAAGCTCTGGCGTCGGGCCCGCGTGACCCTCTCCGCGCCTCGCTCGCTGCCGAGGGTGGGCTACCGCAAGGCGCTCGACCTGATGGCCGAGGCGGGCCTCGTGCGAGAGCACGGCGAGCCCCGGGAGCGCTTCGCGTCGCGGGTCGCGGCGGTGGCCCCGACCTTCACGAAGCTCACGTCGATGCACCTCTCGGCGAAGCTGGGCGACCCCTCGAAGCGCGAACCCGACGCCGAGGCGCTGTCGAGGAAGCAGTGGCGCGACGGGCTGCGCTCGCTACGGCGCGAGCTGCGCGCCGGGACCAGGCGCTGGCGGCGGGTGCTGGGCCTGCTCAACCCGGCCTCGTGGCTGGACGCGCGATGATCACAGGAGACAAGACGAAGCCTATGGACAGCGATTTCATCCAGAGCGAGCACGTCACCCACACGCCCGCGCCGCCGATCACCGACCTCAACGGCGCGTACAGCGTGGTGCAGCGCCTGCGGTCGCGGCTCCAGACGGCGGTGCGCGGTCGCGACGAGGTCATCGAGCTGCTCGTGATCGCCCTCCTCGCGGACGGCCACATGCTCCTCGAGGACTACCCCGGCTCGGGCAAGACCACGCTGGCCAAGGCCCTGGGCGACTGCATCATCGACGACAAGCCCGACGACGACATCTCGACCTTCCGGCGCATCCAGTTCACGCCCGACCTGCTGCCGAGCGACGTCACCGGGACGACGATCTTCGACCCCAACACCAACAAGTTCTTCTTCCGCGCGGGGCCCATCTTCGCGCACGTGGTGCTGGCCGACGAGATCAACCGAACCTCGCCGAAGGTGCAGTCCGCGATGCTCGAGGCGATGGCCGAGAAGCAGACCACCATCGACAACCGCACCCGCCGGCTCGACGAACTCTTCTTCGTCATCGCCACGCAGAACCCGCTCGACCTCGCCGGCACCTTCCCCCTCCCGTCGGCGCAGCTCGACCGCTTCCTCTTCAAGGTGAAGATGCACCACATCAACCGCGAGGCGGAGCTGGAGGTGCTCGCGAGCTTCAAGGCCCGCCGCGCTGGCGCCGGCAGCGAGCTCCCGCGGGTCACCCGCACGGAGATCGTCGAGGCGCGCGCCGTCGTGGAGAACCAGATCCACGTGGCGCCGGAGGTGCGCGAGTGCCTCGTCGACATCGCCGGGCGCACCCGCTCCGACCCGCGCATCCTCCAGGGGGCCTCGACCCGCTCGCTGGTGCTGATGATCCCCGCGCTCCAGGCGAGGGCGCTCACCCGCGTGCGCGACTACGTGAGCGCCGAGGACGTCGAGGCGCTCGCGCCGTACATCTTCGGCCACCGGCTGGAGCTCGCGCCGGGCACCGACAACGTCGACGCGGTGTTGCGCGAGTGCCTCACCGAGCCCCTCGAACGCCTCACCCGGAGCACGATGCGGCGATGACCGCCCCCCGAGGACGACGGATGCGACGGGGGCTCTGGCTGCTGCTGGCCGGCGCGCTGGCGCTGTCCGGCGGCCGCTCGGGCGTCGCCCAGAACGTACCCGCGCAGGCCACCGCCCTCGAGCAGGAGGCCCTGCGGCTCTACAACGACAACCGCCTCGTGACGGCCCGGGCGAAGGCCGAGGCGGTGCTGCGCATCGACCCCGACTCCATCGTCGGCAACTACGTCCTCGGCTGCGCGCTGCGCGAGGCGGAGGGATCGCTCTCGAGGGCGATGTTCCACCTGGGGCGGGCGAGGGAGATCTACGAGACGCGCTATGGGAGCACCCGCGTGGCGGGCGCGCCGTGGCAGCTACACCGGGAGATCCTGTTCGCGACGCAGGCGCTCGCGGGCGAGATGGAGGAGTACGAGTACCAGCTCCACGTCCTGGAGTTTCACGACTACCTCTACGACCCCGACCTGCTGGCCGAGCACGCCTGGCCTCTCGTGCACCTCAACCGACTCACCGAGGCCCGCAGCTTCGCGCAGCGGGCCATCCGCACCACCGACGCGTGGCAGCAGTCCCTCGGCCGCAACGCCCTCTGCGCCGTCGAGGGCGCCGCCCGCGCGCGACAGCCGCAGTACCAGGCCTGCCTCGACGCCTACCAGTCCGCGGTGCGCCGCGCCCAGGGCAGCACCGACGCCAACCCCGCCACCTCGCCCCACGTCACGGTGCACGCGTACAACGCCGCCCTCGGGGCGCTCGCGGTGCTGCGCTTCGACGAGGCCGAGCGGATGCTCATCGAGGGCACCCGCCGGCTGGAGTTCACCACCGCCAACCCGTGGCGCCTGCTGGCGAGGCTCTACCTCGACACCGGGCGCACCGTGCAGGCCGTCGACGCGCTGCGGGAGATGCAGCGCTGGCGCGTCCGACAGCCCGCCAACCTCCGCGACCAGGACCGCGCGGAGACCGACGTCGCCGTCGCCACGGTGCTGCTCGTGGCGGGCGAGGGGAGCGCCGGGCTGCGCTTCATCGACCGCGCCATCGACCGCCCCGACCGCCGTGGCCTCGTGGCCAGCGACCAGGAGCAGGCCCTCGGCGCGCACGCCCTGCTTCGCCGCGCCCTGCGTACGCTGGAGGCCGAGCTGGAGGCCGAGCGGGCGAGCGTCTCGGGCCTCACCGGGCGGGTGAGCGGCGGCGCCGGGAGCCTCGCCACGAGGGCGCGCGCCTGGCCCGACGACGAGCGGGTGACCAACGCGCTCACCGACGAGCTCCGCCTCGACGCGACGCTGCGGATGTACGTGCGCCGGGGCATCGAGCCGGTGCCGACCTGGATGGTGGGCGACCTCGTGAGGGTGCTCGGCCCGGGCGTGGTGGCCGTGGCGCTGCGGGACGCGAGGCGCGAGGAGGCGGCGTTTCCGGCGATCAGGTCACTGCACGACGCGCTGGAGGCCGAGGTGCGGCTGGCGCAGGGCGACGAGGCGAGGGCGCTCGCGCTGGCCGAGCGCTCGCTCGCGGCGCTGCCGACGGCGGAGGTGCTGCTGCAGGCGAGGGTGGCGGCGGTGGCCGCGGAGGCGGCGCGCGCGCTGGGCCGCGACACGGCGGCGTACGGGTACTACGAGCGGGCGATGCAGAAGGACGCGGGCACCCTGCGCCGCCTCGGGCTCGCGCTCCCGGCGCACGTGCGGACGACGGGCGCGGGCGCGGCGGTCGAGCGGGCGGGGGCGCTGCTGGGTCGCTCTCCGCGGCTGCGCTCGGACGACCGGGGCTTCGAGGTGCTGGTGACCGGAACCGACGCGGCGCTGCGCATGTGCCTGCGCTCCCCGCTCGCGACGCAGCTCACCTGCGCGGAGTCGACGCGAGCCCGTGGCGAGACGGCGGAGGCCTTCGCCGCGCGCTCGGTGCTGGCCTTCCATGCGCAGGCCTTCGCGACCAGGGTGGGGCTCTCGACCACGGACGTGCGCTCGCTCGACGGGACCACCACCGCCAACGACGCCGCCGCGAGGGAGCAGATGAACGGCGTGCTGCGTGACATCGCCGGTCCGGAGTCGACCCCGTGAGTCGGCCTCGTCGGCGCGCGCTCACGTGGGCGCTGATCGGCCTCGGGTGCGCGCTGGTGCTGCTGCCCTCGCTCGCTCCCGCGACGGTGGAGGAGCAGCGGGCGCGCCTCCCCCCGCCGGCGGTCTGCGCCGACCCGCTGGAGGGCGTCTGGGTCTCGCACAAATACGAGTCCCCGTATGACGAGTGGATGATCTTCACCCTCGACGTGCGGCGCGACCCTCGCGGGGCGGCCTCGCCCAACCTGCGCGGCGTGCCGGGGCGCATCCCGGTGATCGGGCGCATCACGGCGCACGCCTGGTTCGGCAACGGTCCTCAGGGATCTTCACCGCCCCTGTGCACTCCGGGCATCCACCACTGGCAGGTGGGGATGTCCGCCGAGGGCTTCGCGGACGGCGGTCGCATCGAGTTCTGGGGCACCCGCTGGTCGGTGGAGAACGTCTGGTGCGGGCCGCGCTCGTTCGGCTACAACCTCGACCATTTCACCGGGCTGATCGACCCGTCCATCCAGGAGTTTCAATCGGTGAACAACGACGGCGGCAGGGCGATCAACGACCCCACGGTGTTTCGTCGCGTGCGCTGCTACGAGCCGCCCGTGGTGCCGCATCCGGTCGTCGCGCCCCCGGCCTTCCGCCCGCCGTCCCGCTCGGGGTGCGCGCGATGAGCCCTCGGCTGCGGCGTCGCCTCGCGCTCGTCGGGGCGGTGTCGCTGCTCGGGGCGCTGGTGCTGCTGCCCTCGCTCGCGCCCGCCACCGTCGAGGAGCAGCGCGCCCGGCTCCCGCCCCCGGCCGACCGGGCGCAGTGCCCCAACCCCGTCGAAGGCGTCTGGAAGTCGCTGCGCTGGTACCCCGGAAACGAGGCCTGGTACTCGTTCGTGCTGGAGATCCACCAGAGCGGCAACCGCATCACGGGGCAGATCGACGCCTACTCCTGGGATACGCCGCCCAACGTGAGCGAGCCGGGGCCCTGCCTGCCGGGGCTCTCGCACTGGGTGGTCACGCAGACCGCGGAGGGCACCATGGACGGGCTGCGATTGAACTTCCACGGCACGCGCTGGCAGGTGCGCCAGGTGTTCTGCGGGCCGCGCCCCTTCGGCTACAACCTCGACAACTTCAGCGGCGTGATCGACACCGCGCTGCAGGAGTTCCAGTCGGTGAACAACGACGGCGGCGCGCAGATCGACGAGCCCACGGTGTTCCGTCGCATCCGCTGCTTCGAGCCTCCGCCGCAGCCGCACCCCATCGTGCGCCCGCCGTCCTTCCAGCCGCCGCGCCGCCGATGGGGCTGCTCCCGCTAGCCTCTCGACCACCCCCGGACCTATACCTCCGCCCGTGAGCGACCCCCCCGTCCCGTCCTCCCCCGCCGATCCGCCGCGCCACGTGCCCCCCTCCGGCCTGCGCGTCACGCTCGTGCTCGTCGCGATCGTCCTCGGCATCTCGCTCGTCTGCCTGGCGTGCCTCGTCAGCTACATGTTCTACGTCGACGCGCGTCAGCGCTGAGGCTCCGCTCCTCCCGTGGCCGTCGCCGCACTCCTCCCCACGCTCCTCGGGCTGCTCGCGCTCGTGGGCATCGGCGTCCTCCTCGGCCGCACGAGCCGACTCGGGGTCCCCGCAGACCTCGCCGCCGGGGCCCTCACCGCGCTGGTGATCGACGTCACCCTCCCGGCCCTCACCCTCGACGTCCTGCTCCGTCGGCAGCTCACCGTCGCGGTGGCCTGGTCGCTCGTGCCGAGCACCGTGGCGCTCTTCGCCTCCCTTGCCGCGGGCTACGCCGTCTCCGTCCTGGCCGGATGGTCCCGCCCGGTGCGCGGCACCGTCATGCTCTGCTCGGCCTTCTGCAACACGGGCTTCCTCGGCGTCCCGATCACCCGGGTGCTCTTCCCCGATCACACCGAGGCCGCCCAGGCGGCGGTGCTCATCGACACCATCGACACCACCGCGCTGCTCTGGACCGTCGGCATCGCCATCGCCCAGGCCTTCGGTGAGCGCGACGGCTCCACCTCCCGCTCCACGGGCCTGCGCAGCGTGATCTGGCGACCGGCGACCGTGTCCGTGATCCTCGGGCTCACGCTCAACCTCGCGGGCTTCGCCGCGCCCGCGCCGGTGCTCGCGGCGCTCCAGTGGATCGGCGCCTCGACCTCGGTGCTGGTCTTCCTCTCGCTCGGCCTGCGCCTCGACCTCTCGGTGCTGCGCGGCCAGCGCGCCCCGCTGATCGCCGCGCTGGCGATCAAGATCGTGCTCTCCCCCGCGCTGGCGCTCCTCGTGGTGCGCGCTCTCTCCCTCCACGGCGCCCCCATCGCGGTGTCGGTGCTGCAGGCCTCCATGCCCGCGGCCGTCATCGCCGCCGCCATCGCCACGCAGGAGCGCTGCGACGACCGCCTCGCCGCAGCCATCGTCATGAGCAGCCTGGCGCTCTCGGTCCCGGCGCTGTGGGCCTGGTCGCCGGTGCTGCGCGCCATCGCGGGCTGATCGCGCCGCCACGCAACGACCCGGAGGGGCGCTCCCGACAAGGGCCCCGAAGCCTTCACCACGGGAGACCCACCATGTCGCTGTCCTACGATGAAGTCGACGAGCTCGACGCCTCCTTCGCCGAGCTCCTCGACGACGACTGCACCGACGTCACCGCCCCCTTCCAGCTCCCCGATCCCTCCGACGACGCGCTCGAGTTCGACCTGCAGACGCCCTCCCGCTGGAGCGACCTGCCGCGCCTCGCTCGCCCCTCGCTCGCCTCCGAGGCCGCGGTCGTCCGAGGCCCTGCCCGACGCTCCACTCGGGCTCGCGCCCACCGCCTCCGATAGGGTACTCAAGTACCCTCTCGTGGGACCTCGGGCACCTCTGGTGATGACGCTGATCGCGCTCGCGTGCCGCCGCGAGGCCTCGCCAGCGCCCGCTCACGATCGCGAAACGCCGCTCCACCGCCCCACCCAGGACCTCGCGACCAACGCCGCGACGGACGATGAGCAGAGGCTCCCGGAAGGGTTCTGCCACCCGGCCGTCGTGGTCTCGACGGGTCGCGGAGGAGCGATCATCGACGCCTGCTTCGACCCGCAATCCAACCGCACCGACCTCCTCGGGCAGCGGCTCGACGCCGACTCCATGGCGGTCGGCTCGCGCGTGCGGCTGCGACGCATCCCGGGCAACGTGCTCTCTCTTTCGGCGACCACCGTCGGGGGGACGCTCCGCGTCGCCTGGATCTCCCACGTCGGGGAGGGCTCCGAGCGGAGCGACGAGTTCAACGACCGCGGCGGCGGTGCCCGCGAGCTCGCGGTGCTGTCGCTCCACCCCTCGCTCGACGTCGTTGGAGAACCTGTCCAGCTAAACCGCCACCCGGTCGCGCCCCGCGCGGGCTCCGAGCGCCGCGGCTGGGCCCGCTCTCGGGTGGAGCTCGCCCCGGGCCCCGACGCCTCGGTGCTCGCGCTGGCCACCGACGCCGACGAGCCGTGCCCGCAGGGAGGGCAGCGCTGCGCGTCCTGGTCGGTGTTCTCCATCGATCCAGCTGGGACCTCTCGGCGGGTGCGTCACGAGTCCGCCGCGTCGCCGATGCTCGAGCCTCAGGGCCTCATCCGGGTGGGCGACGACCTCGCCTATCTCCGCGGCGCCGACGCGGTGCGGAGCATCCTCTACGTGCACTCGCTCCGCACCGAGGGCGCCACGATCTCCTCGCTGCCCACGGCCACCTTCGACCCGCTCGTCGACTGGACCAGCGCCTCCCTCGCATGGACCGGCGTCTCCGTCGTCGCCCTCGGGGAGGAGCGCACCCCCGACGCCGCGGAGCCTCGGATGGTGGTGCGGGTGACCTCGAACAGCGGCCCTTCCCCGACGCGCCCCCGCGCTGGCGACGACCCGGACGCCGTGCGCTGGCCGGTGGTGACCGGGCTGAGCTGGCGGTGTGTGCGCCGACACCCGGTGCTGCGCGTGGCGTGGCGCGGCGGATCGATCGACCTCGACCCGACCGCCGAGGGGGCGTCGATCGACCTGTCGCGGTGGGTCCCTGCTGCGGTGGCGGGCATCCCTGCGAGGGAAGGGGCGCCGCACTGGCGTCCCCCGATGGCCTGGATGGGAAGGGCGCTGCTCGCCATCGACGGCCAGGACCGCCTTCGCCGATGGACCTGTCCGCGCGAAGGCGGCGTCCCTACCGAGTGATCGTCCCTCAGTCCGAGCTGGCGCACTCCGCCGCGGACGAGGTCGCCACCACCGTCTCGGCGGCCGCGAGGGGCCTCGCCTCGAAGCCCTCGGCGACGAGGGGCAGCCAGGCCGCGAGGTCGTCGAGCGCCCGCTGGGCGCCGCGCTCCAGGCGAACGTGCTTGGGGAGCTTCTTCACCTTCGGATCGACCACCGGAGGCAGCAGGGCCCAGGTCAGGTTGCTCGGCTGGAAGTCCTCACGCGGGGTCTGCAGGTGGGTGAGCAGACCCCCGAGGGCCGTGGTCGGCGGAGGCGGGGCGAGGTCCCTGCCGCCGAGGCGCTGGGCCAGCAGCAGCGCGCAGAGGAAGCCCCCGCCGGCGCTCTCGACGTAGCCCTCGACGCCGGTGATCTGCCCCGCGAGGAAGACCCCGGGAGCAGCCTTGAGCTCCATGGCGGCGGTGAGCACCCGCGGCGCGTTGACGAAGGTGTTTCGGTGCACCGAGCCGAAGCGCACGAACTCCGCCGACTCCAGCCCCGGGATCATCCGGAACACCTTCGCCTGCGCCCCGTAGGTCATCCTCGTCTGGAACCCGACGAGGTTGTAGGCCGTCGCCGCGAAGTCCTCCTGCCGCAGCTGCACCACCGCGTAGGGCGTCCTGCCGGTGCGCGGATCGCTCAGCCCCACGGGCTTCATCGGACCGTAGGCGAGCGTGTCCTTGCCCCGCGCGGCCATCACCTCGACGGGCAGGCACCCCTCGAAGTAGCGCGCCTCCTCGAAGGCCCGCGGCGCTACCTTCTCCGAGGCCACGAGCGCATCGATGAACGCGTAGTACTCCTCGGCGTTCATCGGGCAGTTGATGTACGCGTCGTCGCCGCCCTTGTCGTAGCGCGACTGCCGGAAGGTCTTCTCGGGGTCTATGGACTCCGCCGACACGATGGGCGCGATGGCGTCGTAGTATGCGAGCTGGTCCTCGCCGATGGCGCGCACGAGGTCGCTGGCGAGCGCGTCGCCGGTCAGCGGCCCGGTCGCGAGCACCACAGGCCTCGCGGCGGGGATCTCCGTCACCTCCGCGGACACCCGGGTGATGAGCGGGTGCGCGTCGATGGCCGCGGTGATGGTCGCACTGAAGCGGTCTCGATCGACCGCGAGCGCGCCGCCCGCGGGCACGGCGGTGAGGTCCGCCGCGGCGATGATCAGCGAGCCCGCCCGGCGGAGTTCTTCCTTGAGGAGCCCGACGGCGTTGGAGAGCGCCGCCCCGCGGAGCGAGTTGGAGCACACCAGCTCGCAGAGCCCGTCGCCGGTCTGCGCCGCGGTGCGACGGAGGGGCTTCTGCTCGACGAGCGTGACGGCGACGCCACGACACGCGAGCTGCCAGGCCGCCTCGCACCCGGCGAGGCCGCCGCCCACCACCGTCACCGCGCTCGGTTCCGTCATCGCTTCGGTCCTGTGTCTTCGTAGGGAGGGATCAGGGGAGGGGGAGTGGTCGCGAGCGCGAGCTCAGGCGCTCGCCTCGGAGGCGCCCTTCTTCGACGCCTTCTTGGCGCCGCCGCGGAACTTCGGAGCCGGCGTCTCCTCGCCGTCTCCGTCTCCGTCGGCGCCGTCCGCCGCCGAGAGCGCCCGCTCGAAGCCGCAGCCCTCGGTGACGCACTTCAGCACCGGGCGGGTCTTGCCGCCGGCCTGCACCAGGAAGGTCGCGTTGCACTGCGGGCAAGCCTCCTTCACCGGCGGTTGGAAGAGCCGGAAGTCGCACTTCAGGTCCGTCGCGTAGTTGCTGCAGCCCCAGAAGGGGCGGCGGCCCTTGGCGGCGCCGACCTTGATGACCTCGCCGTCGTGGCACTTCGGGCACCGGATGCCGATGGGCATCGGCGCGGTGTAGTCGCAGAGCGGATCCTTCTTGCGCCACCCGCTGCACGACAGGAACTTCTCGTCCGTGCCGCGTCGCGTCTTCACCAGCAGGTCACGGCTGCACTTCGGGCACTTGCGCTCGGCGTAGACCTCCGGCGGCGGGGCCGGGTTCTCGTCGACGATGTTCTTGCACTTGGGGTACGCGGTGCAGGCGAAGAAGTTGCTGTTGGGACCCCAGCGCTTGACCATCGGCGAGCCGCACTTGTCGCAGATGCGGTCCGACGGCTCTGCGCGGGGCCAGCCCTCGCCGGGCTCCTTGGCGCTCATCTCCGCGACCACGATCTCCTTGAAGGGCTTGTAGATCGCGTCGACGAGCTTCACCCAGTCGGCCTCGCCCGACTCCACCGCGTCGAGGTCCTTCTCGATCTTCGCGGTGAACTCATAGTCCACCACGGTCGGGAAGCGCGCCTGCAGCCCGTGGGTCTTGGTCGTCCCGAGCTTGGTCGGAACGAGCTGCTTGTCCTGCTTCTGCACGTAGTCGCGCGAGAGCACCTTGCTCACGATCTCGGCGTACGTGCTCGGGCGGCCGATGCCGAGGTCTTCGAGGGCCTTCACCAGCGAGCCTTCGTTGTAGCGCGCGGGCGGCTGCGTGAACTTCTGCTCCGTGAGCACCCCCGGCGGATCGATCACCGAGAGGCCTTCGCCCTCGGCGAGCATCGGGAGGGTCTTCTCCTCGTCGCCGCCCTCGGACGGAGCGGCGGCGCCGTCGCGCACGGACTCCTCGCCGGCGACCTCCTCGGCGCGCTCGCTGGCGCCCTGCGCCTCGAGCCAGCCGGCGAACTTCAGCACCTGACCCGACGCCCGCAGCAGGTGCTTCTTCGCGCCCTGCGCCTCGATGGTCACGGTGGTGCCGTCGTAGAGCGCGTCGGACATCTGGCACGCGACGAAGCGCTCCCAGATGAGCCGGTACACCTTGAACTCGTCCGACTTCAGGAACTTCTTGATCGCGTCCGGGTGCAGCTCCATCGACGTCGGCCGGATGGCCTCGTGGGCGTCCTGGGCGTTGCTGCGCGTCTTGAAGAAGTTGGGCTTCTCCGGGACGAACTCCTTGCCGAAGCGCTGCTCGATGTACGTGCGCGCCCCGTCGACGGCCTCGGCGCTCATGCGCGTCGAGTCGGTACGCATATAGGTGATGAGGCCGACGGGCCCCTCGGCGCCGACGTCGATGCCTTCATAGAGCCGCTGCGCGACCTGCATGGTGCGCGAGGCGGAGAAGCCGATGCGGCTGGAGGCGTCGCGCTGGAGCGACGAGGTGATGTACGGCGGCGGCGCCCGGCGGCGGCGCTCTTTGCGCTCGACCGAGGCCACCTTGAAGCGCGCGGTCTTGAGGTCGGCGGTGACCGCGGCGGCGTCGGCCTCGTTGCTGAGGACGTAGTCCCCGGCCTTCGGGACGCGCTCCCTGGTCGGGGTGACCAGCTTGCGGCCGTCGCTCTCGATCAGGCTCGCTCGGAAGGAGGGGCGGTTCTTGCCCAGCAGCTCGACGCCGACGGGCCAGTACTCCTGCGGGTTGAACGCGATGATCTCGTCCTCGCGGTCGACGATCAGTCGCAGCGCGGACGACTGCACGCGCCCGGCGGAGAGGTAGTGGCCGTTGACCTGGCGGCAGAGGCGCTTCCAGAGCACCGGCGACAGCTCGTAGCCGATGAGCCGGTCGAGGATGCGCCGCGCCTGCTGGGCGTTGAAGCGGTTCTGGTTCACCTCGTGCGGCGTCGAGAGCCCGAGCTGCACGCCCTTCTTGGTGATCTCGTGAAACTCCACGCGGTGCATCGGCTTCTTGGCCGAGCGCAGCTCGTGGGCGATGTGCCAGGCGATGGCCTCTCCCTCGCGGTCGGGGTCGGGGGCGAGGAAGATCACGTCCGCCTCCTTGGCCGCGCGGCGCATCTCGGTCACCACCGACTTGTGGTCCTCGAGCACCTCGTAGTGCGGCGCGTAGCCGTGCTCGACGTCGACCTGCAGGCCGGACTTGGGGAGGTCGCGGATGTGCCCCTTGCTCGCGAGCACCTCGTAGTCCTTCCCCAGGTACTTCTGGATCGTCTTGGCCTTCGCCGGTGACTCTACGATGATCAGTGCCTTCGACATCGCTGCTCCTTACACAACGGTGAAGGGCTTGTGCACCGCTACGCATCTGCGCGGGTGAACATCCCTCCGCCGCGGTCTTCGATGAATCCTGCCAGGACGAGCGTCAAGAGAACCTGTTGCGCTCGAGAGGTCGACAGGGCCGACGCGCGGGCCACCTCTTCAATGTGCCGTGGCCCGACGGCGAGGGCTTCGTACACGAGCGATCCTGCCTCGTCCAGCGTGAGGGGGTCGGGGCCTCGGGCGCGCGAGGGAGCGCGCGCGGCGGATGCCCGCGGGCGCGACACCCGCGCGCTCACGGGTGCGTGCGTGGCGTCACGCGCGAAGAGCGCGCCGTCGGTCTCGGACAGGTACGCCAGCACGTCGTCCGCGTTCACGCACGGGCGCGCGCCCGCCCGAAGCAGCCGGACGTTGCCCCGGGAGCGTCGGTCGAAGGGGGAGGCGGGCACCGCCATCAGCCGTCGGCCCGCCCGCCGCGCCGAGTCCGCCGCGATGAGCGCCCCGGAGGGGTCGGGCGCCTGCACCACCACCATCACGTCCGCGAGCGCGGCCACCAGCTCGTTGCGCCGGGGGAAGGTCCACTGCGTCGGCGGGGTCTCCGGTGGAAACTGCGAGACCAGCGCCCCGCCGCTCGCGACGATCGCCCGGTAGAGCGCCGCGTGCCGGCGGGGATAGCAGTGCGCCAGCCCGCAGGGGAGCACCACGGCGGTGCGGCCGCCGCCGTCGAGGGCGCCCTGGTGCGCGGCGGCGTCGATGCCGAGCGCCCCGCCAGAGAGCACCCGAACGCCGCGCTGCGAGAGGTCTCGCGCGAGGTTGTGGGCCAGCGCACGCGCCGCGGGGTCGGGCATGCGCGTGCCGATGATCGCCACCACCGGAGGCCCGAGCGCCGACGGGTCGCCGTGGATCCAGAGCGGGTCCCAGCGCGGATCGACGCGGCCGGCGATGGGGATCGAGAGGGGGGCGTAGGGGAGGGGGTCTTCCATGGGCCGCTTGTCGTCGGGAAATTCCGCGCGAGTTGCGTGCGGCACTTTCTTGGCGAGCCGCGGGGCAACGCTCTACGCTCGACGAGACCATGCGACCCAGAGCACTCGCACTCTCCCTCACGCTCGTCGGCTGGGGCTGCAGCGCCAACACCAGCGCCACCCTGGCGCGCATGGAGACCGAGATGCGCCGGATGCGCAGCGAGCAGGAGCGTCAGGCCTCGCAGCTCGAGGTGCTTCACCACCGCGTGGTGATCACCGAGGACGCGGCGCAGCAGGCCCGGCGCGCGGTCGCCGCGACGGACATGCACCGCGCGACGATCCGCCTCGGCGTCGAGGCGACCCCCGCGGAGCCGATCCGCGTCGACAGCACCTCCGTGCGCGCTGGCCGCGCCGAGGAGGCAGAGGCCGACGCGGCCGACCAGTCCAACCTCCCCGCGGTGCGCATCTCCCGCAACGAGCGCATCCCCGAGCGGGAGCCCTTCGTGGTCCACGCCAACGAGCGCCTCCCGGTGGTGCCGGTGCCGCCGGTACCCGCCGCGCCGACGGCGCCCCGCCCTGCCGCTCCGCCGCCTCCGGCCACGCCTCCCGCGGGGATTACCCCGCCACGTAATGGCCACGCGCCGATCGCGCTCACGACGGACGCCCCGGGCACTCTCGATCCTCGGGCCGCGACGGCCTACGACGAGGCGCTCTCGATGGCGCGCGCCAACCGCTGCTCCGAGGCGGTCGAGGCCTTCGCGGGCTTCCTCGTGCGGTGGCCCTCGCACCCGCACGCCGACAACGCGATGTACTGGCGGGCCGAGTGCTTCCTGCGCACCGGCGACGCGCCTCGCGGAGTGCGCGAGCTGCAGGGGCTCATCGAGCGCTTCCCGGTGGGCAACAAGGTGCCCGACGCGCTCTTCACGCTGCGCACGGCGCTGCGACGCACGGGCGATGCCGCGGGGGCCGAGCGCGCGGGGCAGCGACTTCTGAGCGAGCATCCAGATTCCGAGGCCGCACGTCGGCTTCGCGACGAGAGGGAACAGGGACGATGAGGTTCTTCTGGCGTTGGCCGTGGGTCGCGACCGTTCTGGCAGTGCCGACGATCGTGAACGCGCAGGTGACGGTGAACGACGAGGCGACGCCCGCGGCGGTGGTCGCGCGCCCGCGGACGACGATCACCCTGTCGTCGGGGACGACGGGCACGACGCCCCGCAGCAGCGGCGGTCTGGTGCCGGAGTTCCACACGGTGAACACCGGCGACACGCTGTGGGACATCTCGGGGTACTACTTCGAGAACCCCTGGTACTGGCCGCGGGTCTGGGCGCGCAACCCGCAGATCACCAACCCCCACTGGATCTTCCCGGGAGACCAGGTGCGGCTGCTGCTGCCCGGTGAGGTGTCGGTCTCGACGCCGACGACCTCGATGGTCCAGACGCCGGGGGGCCTGCGCGTCACCCGTCAGGCGGCGCGCTACCCGCGGGGAACGGTGTTCCTGCGAGAGTCCGCGTGGGCGACCACCGAGGAGATCAACACCTCGGGGTCCATCGTCGGCGCCCCGGAGGACAACATGCTCCTCTCCGAGGGCGACCAGGCCTACGTGGAGTTTCCGCGGCGCGCCCCGAACGTCGGCGAGACCTACACCATCTACTCGTCGGCGCAGGCGACGCGCGGGTCGGACCGCGACGCCGGACGCGTCGTTCGGATTCTCGGCACCGTCGTCGTCGACTCCTGGGACGCTCGCCGACACATCGCGACGGTGCGCATCACCGAGTCCCTCGAGCCCATCGAGCGGGGCGAGCGCGTCGCGGTCATCCAGCGGCAGTTTCTCCCTGTGCCGCCGGTGCCCAACGACCGGGACCTCACCGCCCACGTCGTCGCGACGCCGACCCCGCGCGAGATCGTCGGGAGCAACTTCGTGGTCATCATCGACCGCGGCTCGCAGGACGGCGTGCGCCTCGGCAACCGGCTCTTCCTCACGCAGCGCGGCGACCCGTGGCGCCGCTCGGTGGAGGGCTACAGCCGCGGCATCCGCATCCAGGAGATCGACCGCGACGGCGACGGGCACGTCGACCACGCGCCCGACGCCGAGTCCTTCCGCGCCGGAGAGGAGCTCCCGGTGGAGGTCGCCGGCGAGCTCATCGTCGTCGCCGTGCACCCCCGCAGCGCCGCGTGCCTCGTCAGCCTCAGCAGCCGCGAGATCGAGAACGGCGCGCCCGTCGTGATGCGCCGCGGCTACTGATCCCCGCCTCGTCCCTCTCCACTCCCGATCAGCCCATCGGATCGAGCACCCCGCGCACCGTGATCTTCACGGTGGCGCCGAGCTCCTCCGGCGCGAGCACCACGCAGCGCCGCCTAACCCCGCGCAGGCTCTCCCAGAGCGCCCGCCGCACCGGCTGCGCGGCGAGCAGCGTCACCGTCTCGTCGCCCGCGCACCCTCCGTCGACCATCGTCCGCAGGTCGTCCGTCAGCGCCGCCCCCAGCGTCGGCCGCCGCGCCAGCTCGTCGCGGAGGGCGCCCTCGAGCGTCGGGCCGATCATCCACACCGCGATCTCCCCCTCCGGCGCGAAGCGCGCTCCGAGCAGCGGGCCGAGCGCCTCGCGCACCCTCGACCGCCAGCGCTCCGCCGCATCGCCCGCGGCGCCCGCGCGCAGCACCGCCTCCAGCAGCGCGCGCAGGTCGGCGGAGGGAACATCCTCCTCGGCCAGCCAGCGTCGCAGCGCCGTCAGCTCCGTCGCGGAGATCAGCGCCGGGGAGGTCGCCCTCACCAGCGCCGGAGCGTCGACCGAGAGCTCATCGAGCCGGCGCTCGGTGTCGTCGATGTCGATCCGGTCGACGGGCGCGAGCCCCTCGGGGGCCTGCGGCACGAGCGAGAGCGCCGCCAGCGCGGCGGCCACCAGGGCGAAGGGCCAGAGCGGAAAGCCCGGCGCGATGCCCACGAGGAGCATCACCCCGGCGCACGCGCGGAGCGTCGAGGAGGCCACCAAGCGGCGGTCGTCGGGGCGCACCAGCGGGCGGCTCACCGAGAGCGCCGCGGCGACGGCGAGGAGCATCGAGGGCACCTGCGCGAGGAGCCCCTGACCGATGGCCAGCGTGGCGTACCGCGCCGCCGCGGCGCCTGGCGCGAGGCCCCCGCGAGAGATGCCCAGGAGCGTTCCAGCGATGAGGTTGACCAGCACGATGACCACGCCCGCGAGCGCGTCGCCCTTCACGAAGCGCATCGCCCCGTCCATCGCCCCGGCGCGCTGAGCCCGCTGCTCCAGCGCCTCGCGCTCGCGCCTCGCCTGCCGCGCGTCGATGGCTCCGCCCCGCGCGGTGGCGTCGATGGCGAGCTGCTGGCCCGGCATCGCGTCGAGGGCGAAGCGCGCCGCGACCTCCGCCACCCGCTCTCCGCCCTGCACCACCACCACGAGCTGCACCACCGTGAGGATCACGAAGACCGCCGCGCCGACCACCGCGTCGCCGCGCACGGCCACCGATCCGAAGGCGGCGATGACCGCGCCTGGAGAGCCGCCGCCCAGGATGGCGCGCGACGCGGCGAGCTCGAGCGCGAGGCGAACCAGCGCGCCGCCGAGGAGCACCGCGGGGAGCGCGTTCACCACGCGCGGAGGCCTCGGGGCCGCGCAGCTCAGGAGCACCACGAGCGAGGCGGCGAGGTTGGCCACGAGCAGCGCGTCGAGCAGCGCCGCGGGCATCGGGGCGATGAGCGCCGCGAGCAGGAGCGCGAGGGCGCCGCCGCGCAGCCACGGGCCGACGCGGACGAGCGCCCGGCCCATCATCTCAACGGACGCCTTCCCGATGGAACCACTCCGCGAAGCGCGCGAGGCCCTCGTCGATGAGGGTGGTGGGCGCGTAGCCGAGCCTCTCACGGGCGTGGGTGATGTCCGCGAAGGTGATCGGGACGTCGCCCGGCTGGTCGGGCTCGTGGTGCGTCCTGGGCTCGATGCCGAGGGCGCGGCCGAGCTTCTCGACCACCGCGTCGAGGCGCGTCGTGTGCGACTCGCCGAGGTTGTAGATCTCGTAGCCCTCGCAGTGGTCGAGCGCCGCGACGGTGCCCTGCACGATGTCGGCGATGTACGTGTAGTCGCGCGCGCTGCTGCCGTCGCCGTAGATCGGGATCGAGCGGCCGCGGGCGATCATCGTGGCGAACTTGTGGAAGGCCATCTCCGGCCGCTGCCGCGGGCCATACACGGTGAAGTAACGGAGCGCCGCGACGTGGGTGCCATAGAGGTGGTTCCAGGTGGCGCAGAGCACCTCCCCGGCCTTCTTGGTCGCGGCGTAGGGCGAGATGGGCCGGTCGACCGGGTCGGTCTCGCGGAAGGGTACGGTGGTCCTGCCGCCGTAGACCGACGAGGACGACGCGAACACCAGCTTCGGTATCTCAGCGTGGCGCATCCGCTCGAGCACGTTGGTGAGCCCGCGCACGTTGGCGTCGATGTAGATGCCAGGGGAGTCGATGGAGGGGCGGACGCCCGCCCAGGCCGCGAGGTGGATCACCGCGTCGAAGCGGTTGCCCGCGAAGAGCGCCGTCAGCGCGGGCTCGTCGCAGAGGTCACCCTCGACCATCGTGAAGCCGCGGAGCGCGCCGAGGGTCGCGGCGTTTCGGCGCTTGATGGCCGGGTCGTAGAAGGCGTTGAAGTTGTCGAAGCCCACCACCTCGTCGCCGCGCGCCAGGAGCGCCTCGGCGGTGTGGCTGCCGATGAAACCGGCCGCGCCGGTGAGCAGGATCTTCACGGCGAAACCCGCCGGATCGAAGTCGACATGCCGCCGAATGTACCTTCGCGGGAGCCTCGCGGAGTAGCCATTCCGCGGTGTGGCGCTGAGCCCGCGAGCGCGCCGTCGCGTCGCCGCGAAGTGCTGCCACGGTCCGCGGTGGCCGATCGTTTCGCTTGACTCTTTTGTGGACCCCCATATCCTCTCCGGCCCTGATCGGCGGTGGTTGGGGTAGGAAAGGGGTTTCGTAACATGGCGTTTCCTAAGTCCGAGTTGCAGCGCTTCAAGACGCTCCTCCTGGAGAAGCGTTCGCAGATCCTGCAGAACGCCCAGAGCACGCTCACCGAGGACATGGCCCTCGACACCAACGACCTCCCAGACGAGATGGATCTGGCGTCGAGCGAGTACCTCCAGTCCTTCACGTTCCGCCTCCGCGGGCGGGAGAAGGTCTTCCTCGAGAAGATCGACCGCGCGCTCGTGAAGATCGAGGGCAACGACTTCGGCCTCTGCGAGGAGTGCGGCGAGGAGATCGCCATCAAGCGCCTCGAGGCCCGGCCGGAGACCAACCTCTGCATCCGCTGCAAGGAAGACCAGGAGCGGGCCGAGAAGGACTACTCCTGACGGTTCTCTCCGCGGGCCGCGAGGCGTAGGCTCAAAGGTGTGTGGGTGAAGAAGCAACCGGTGCGGTTCTTCGTGGTCTCCAACGACCCAGAGCCCTGCCCGTACCTGCCCGACACCACGATGCAGCTCCCGCTGCGGATGCCCACCGCGCGGCTCACTCCCGACCTCTTCGACCTCCTGCTCGACCAGGGCGACCGGCGCTCCGGTCCGCTGCTCTACCGACCGAGCTGCCCCGCCTGCAACGCCTGCGAGGCCATCCGGGTGCACGTCCCGACCTTCCAGCCCTCGCGCTCGCAGCGCCGCGCGGCCCGCCGCAACGCCGACCTCACCGTCGAGCGGGTGCGCCCCACGGTGAGCTCGGAGCACCTCCGTCTCTACAACCGCCACTCCCGCGAGCGCGGCCTCTCCCAGCGCGAGCAGCTCGCCACGGAGACCGACTACCGCTTCTTCCTCGTCGAGACCTCCGTCGATAGCTGGGAGCTTCGCTACCTCGCCGACAAGCGACTGATCGCCGTGAGCATCCTCGACTTCGGTCAGCGCGCGGTCTCGAGCGTCTATCACTACTTCGACCCCGACGAGTCCTGGCGCTCCCTCGGCGTCTACTCCGTGCTGCGGGAGATCGAGCTCTGCCGAGAGCTCGGCATGGAGTGGTATTACCTGGGCCTGTATGTCGGGGCCTGCGACCACCTGAACTACAAGGCCGAGTACTTCCCCCACCAGCGCCGCATCGGCGGCGTCTGGCACCACTTCGAAGCCCCAGGCGCCCCCGGCGTCCCGCAGCTCGCTCCTCCCTCCTCCCTCCTCTGACCTGCCCCCTAGCGCCCAGCTCGGTCGTGCTCCACCTACGGGGGTGCCACCTTTGCGTGGCACCTCATGGGCCGTGGCTTGCGCATGGTGTGCTACGCGTGTTACGCACTGAGCATGAACTGGTCAGACCAGTCGAGCCCTGGCATGCACCTCGACCCCAGCACCACAGACGCCGCCTCGCTCGCCGCCCACGCGCTGCGCGCGGCCATCCTTCGGGGCGAGCATCCTGTGGGGAGCAAGCTGCCCGGGGAGCGTGAGCTCTCGATCCAGCTAGGGGTGAGCCGGGCGACGCTGCGGGCGGCCATCACGAGGCTCCAGGGGGAGGGGCTGCTCCGGGCGGTCCATGGATCGGGGACCCTGGTGCTCGATGTCCGGGAGACCGGCGGCATCGAGATGATGGCGCACATGGCCGCGTTCGGGACCCTCACCTCGGGTGACCCGATGGCGCTGCTCGCCGACCTGATGGAGCTTCGGCGCACGCTGGCGGTGGAGGCCATCGGGCTCGCGGCCGAGCGGTGCACCGCGGACGAGCTCCTGGCGCTGCGCTCCCACGTCGACGTGCAGCGCGGGCTCCGGGGAGAGCCCGAGCGCTACATCGCCTCCGACCTCGCGCTGGCGCGGCGCTTCGCGGGCGCGACGCACAACCTCGCCCTGGTGCTCGTGGCCAATACGCTCGTGCGCATGCTCGAGCGCCAGCCGGGGCTCGAGCTCGCGTTCCTGGTGCAGGCCGACGCGACGATGCGCTTCTACGACCGCGTGCTGGAGCTCATCGAGCTCCGCGACGCCAGCAGCGCCCGCCGCTACGCGCGGGTGCTCATCGAACGACTCGATCGCCACATGCTCGCGCGGCTCCGCGCGACGCTCGGTCACGCCCCCGAAGCACCCACGCCGCCGTCCTCGCAGGAGATGCACCCATGACCATGACCGGAGTCGAGCGCCACTGGCTCTCCATCGTTCTCCCTTCGTTCATCGACCCGGCCGCCGGGGGCCTCGGCCTCCGACCCGGCGAGGTCGACTTCGTCCGCGGGGCGCTGACCATGTACGACGCGTCGAGCCCGATGGGGCGGCTCGGGATGCGCGCGGCGGTGCTCGTGGCGATGCTCTCGCCGCTGCTCCTGCTGGGGCGCCTGCGGTCCTTCGCGGCGCTCGACTCCACCGAGCGCGCCGCGGTGCTGGCCCGCATCTGCTCGCACCGGCTCTACATGCTGCGGGGCCTCGGGGTGCTGCTCAAGCTCGCGGCGTCGATGGCGATGTTCCGCGTCGCCTCGGTGCGAGGGCGCACCCACTACGACCACCGGGCGGCGACGCAACCCGTCCGGGCCCGCGTCGCGCTCCCGGTGCTCATGGTCCCGTCGCCGGGGGCCGCGTGATGCGCGTCGTCGACGACGTGGCCGACTTCGTCATCGTCGGCACCGGCGCCGGAGGAGCGACCGCCGCGAGGGTGCTCGCTGGCGCGGGCCGCGACGTGCTGATGCTCGAAGAGGGGCCGCAGCTCCGCACCGCCGAGCGACCCGCGGAGGTGCTCGACGCCATGGCGATGGCGTTCCGCGATTTCGCGACCTCCACCACCCGGGGCTCCACGCCCCTGCCGATGCTCCAGGGGCGCTGCGTGGGCGGGGCCACCGCCATCAACTCCGGCATCATCTGGCGCCTGCCCGAAGACGTCCGCGACGAGTGGATCGCGCAGCACGGCCTCTCGCACCTCGTCGAGCGCCGCGCCCTCGACGACGCCTTCGACCAGATCGAGCGCGAGCTCGAGGTCACCGAGACCAGCACGGCGCTCTTCGGCGGCAACTCCGAACGCATGGCCGAGGCCTGCAGGGTGCTCGGGCTCCCCGGACAGCCGATGACCCGCAACGCAGCCCGCTGCAAGGGCAGCGCGCGCTGCCTCCAGGGCTGCCCCGGCGAGGCCCGCCAGAGCATGGACGTGTCGTACATCCCGAGGGCCCAGCGGGACGGGGCGAGGCTCCTCACGCTGGCGCGCGTCGACCGCGTGCTCATCGAGTGGGGACGCGCGGTGGGCGTCGAGGGGGTGCTGCTCGACCCGGTCACCCGGCGCCCGGTGGCGCAGCTCCGGGTGATGGCGAGGGAGGCCGTGATCGTCGCCGCGAGCGCGATACAGACGCCGGTCATCCTGCGGCGCAGCGGGCTGCGGGGCATGGTGGGCGAGCGCTTCCAGGCGCACCCGGGCTGCGCGGTGGTGGGTCGCTTCGATGAGCCGATCGAGATGAGCCACGGCGCGACGCAGGGCTACGAGGTGCCGCTGCGCGACCGCCGGCTGAAGGTGGAGACCCTGGCGCTGCCTCCGGAGCTCCTCGCCCCGAGGCTGCCCGGCGCGGGCGCGGCCTGGCAGAGCCGCCTCGCGGAGATGGACCACTACGCCCAGTGGAGCTTCATCTGTCGCATGGAGGCCCACGGCCGGGTGCGCCCCGCGCTCTTCGGCGGCGGCAGCGACGCCGCGGTGCACTTCGCGCCCACCGCGCGGGACATGGAGCGAGTGAAGGACGGCATCGGGCTGGTCTGCCGGATGATGTTCGCGGCGGGGGCCAGGGAGGTCTTCCCGGGCATCGGGGAGCTGCCCTCGGTGCTGAAGAGCGCCGACGAGGTGGACGCCATCGACCGCGCCACGCTCCGGCCGCAGCACGTGAACATGATCACGTCGCACCTCTTCGGCACCGCGTGCGCGGGCAGCGATCCGCGGGCCAGCGCGGTGGACGAGAGCCTCGCGGTGCACGACGTCCGGGGGCTGCACGTGATGGACGCGAGCGTGTTTCCGACCAACCTCGGCGTGAACCCGCAGCACTCGATCATGGCGCTGACGTGGGTGGCGGCGTCGCGGCTCGCCAACCGCTCGCTGCACCGGCAGGTCGCGGCCTGAGCGCTACGGGTTGACGAAGGCCGAGCGGCCCTCGAAGGACACCGCCGCGGAGAACGAGCGGCAGTTGCCGTCGGCGTCGGGGTCGAGGTCGGTGATGGAGAGGATCAGCCGTCGGACGAGCCCCATCAGGTCGGACCCGATGGTGAGGGTCTGCGTCGTGGCGATCATCTGCGCCGCCTCGATGCCGCCGCCGATGAGCCCCTCGAAGGTGCCGTCGGCCCTCCAGCGGATGCGCACCCGCGCGTTCTGAAGCTGGATCACGAAGCGCGCGTCGAGCACGGCGATGGGCAGCCCGAGGGGGAAGGGCCCGGCCTCGATGACGCCGTTGCGCATCCTGCCGGTGACGCGGCTGACGGGCTCGTCGCGGAGCGTGTCGAAGGTCTGGCCCGGGTCGATGCGGGTGTCGCTGCCGACGAAGGGTCTCCCCTGCACCCGGCGAAACACCAGGCTCACGCATGGGTCGTTGAGCCGGTCGTCGAGGCCCTCGATGGACACCGCCACCATGAGCTGGCCGTTGTTGATCGCCGCCTGGATGGCCGCGTCGAGGGCGCCCGAGGTAGCGGTGTCGAGCGCGGGCACGAGGAGCGAGAACTGGTTGTCGATGCCGGGCGTCCCCTCCGGCGAGGTGAGGTCGCGGCGGCGACAGGAGAGGTTGTCGTCCGCGCCGCTCACCCGGCCGTCGAGGTCGAAGCCCTCGGACACCCCGGGCATGGGCTGCCGCAGCAGCACCAGCCGGGTGAGGATCATCGACTGCTCGAGCGACGTGGCGGGGCACTGCGCGGGAAGCGGCCCCGCGAAGGGGTCGATGCCGGAGTCGTCGGAGCAGCCCGACGAGGCGGCGAGCAGCGCGGCGAGCAGGGCGTGGCGGAGGGTCTTCATGCGGAGGAGCCTCATGGGGAGAGCGCCGAGAGCCCGTCGGTGGTGCGGCCCGCGCCGACGCCGAACTCCGGCGCCCGCACGCCCATCGCGCGGAGGATCGAGAGCGACACCTTGCAGGCGTTTTCGCCGCGTGCGGCGATGTGGCGGCCCGTGGCGAGGGCCCCGCCGCCGCTGCCCGCGATGATGAGCGGATAGTCGTCGATGGAGTGCGACCTGCCGTAGGAGCAGTCGGTGGTGCAGAGCACGATGGAGTGCTGGAGCAGGTTGCCGTCGCCCTCGCGCACGTTGCGCAGCGCGGTGAGGAAGTACGCGAGGTCGCTCATGATGAGCCGCACGATGGCGTCGACCATCGGCTGCTCTCCGGGCTCGTCGTGCGTGAGCTGGTGGTGCCCCGCCGGAGCGCCCGGGAAGAGCGTGTTGTTCACCGACTGCGAGTACATGTTGAAGAACACGCGGCTCTGGTCGCAGGCGAGGGCCATCGCCATGAGGTCGGACATCGCGCGCGAGATGGCCGACATCTGGGGGCGGCCCTCGAGGTCGGCGTAGGCCTCCGGGGGCGCGTCAGGGCGGCGGCAGGCGGCGAGGTTGGGCGGGTTCTCCTCGAGGCGCGCGATCTGGCGCTCGAGGCCGCGCACGCCCTCGAGGTGCTGCTCGAGCCGGATGCGGTCCGCGGCGCCGAGGCGGTTGCGCAGGTCGCTCGCCTGGGCCCCCACCGCGTCGAGGACGCTGCGGCGAAGGCGCACCCGCGGGTCGACCATGGTCATCTCGCCGGGCATGCGAAACCCCTCGCCGAAGAGGCGGTTGAAGAACGCGCGGGGAGAGGTCTCCGGCGGGTTCACCTGGTTGGGTCCGCTGTACGAGTAGCTGTTCTCCGAGCGCTGTACCCCGATCTCCAGCGACCGGAAGCGAGTCTCTCCGCCGATCTCTGCCGCGAGCACCTGGTCGATGCTGGGGCGCGTGACGGTCCCACCGACAATGGCGTCGCCGGTGAAGAGACCCGTCGGCCCGGAGAGGTGCGGCGAGGAGTTGGTGGTGAGCACGCGCGACGCGGAGATCACCGTCAGGTCGGACTTGAGCGCGCTCAGCGGCATGAGCTGCGGCGAGAGCGCGTAGTCGGCGCCCTCGGTGGTCGGGTTCCAGCGCGCGGGGAGCACGCCGTTGCCCCAGAAGAAGACGCCGAAGCGCTTGGGGAAGCTGCTCCCGCCGCCCGCGTAGGCGGTGCCGTTGGCGTTGATGAAGCACTCGAGCGGTGGCAGCCCGATGGAGATCGCGGCGCCGCCCAGCAGGCCCTTGAGGAGCGTTCGTCGGTGGATGCGGGTCTTCACGGCTGCCTCCCGGCGACGCCGTCGGCGCGGCGAAACGCGGCGCTCGTGGCGATGGATGACATCAACCTCCGCAGGCGATAGCCGCCGTACGCGAAGTCCTGCGTGAGCCTCCCGACCTCCGCCACCTCGCCGTCGCTCTCGTGCCGACCGTAGGCGAAGCGGTAGAGCCTCGTGGTCACGCAGCGCGGAAACGAGGGCGAGTCGTGGATGGTCTGCGTGAGCCCGAGCGCGTCGCGGTAGCTCACCCCGTCGAGGTTGCCGCTCGGGTCGATGCGGGCGCCGCGGTCGTCGGGGCGCCACGCGCCGATGCCGTTGAAGTGCTCGAGCGCGAGCCCGATGGGGTCGAGCAGCAGGTGGCACGACCGGCACGTCGGGTCGGCCTGGTGCTGGATCAGGCGCTCTCGCATCGTGCGCAGCGAGGCCGACGGCTCGGGGAGCGCGGTGTTGACGTTCACCGGCGGCATCGGCACCTCGTTGCAGAGCAGCGACTCGCGGATGAACTTCCCGCGCAGCGTCGGGGAGGTCGAGACCGGGTGCGCCGCGAGGGCGAGCACGCTCACGTGACCGAGGAGCCCGCGGCGGGGAGAGTCCGCCGGAAGGGTGATGAGACCGAAGCCGTCGGCCCTCGTCTGCGACGGGGCGCGCACGTTGTAGATCGACGCGAGGCGGCGGTTCACGAAGGTCTCGCGCGTCGTGAGGATGTCCCGGAAGTCCGCGTCGCGGGTGATCGCGAGGTGCTCCGCGAGGGAGAGCGTCTCCTCGCGCGCGGCGGCGGGCACGTCGGCGCTGAACGACGTGAACACCATCGGGTCTTTCGACACGCCGTCGAGGAGCTGCAGGCCGAGCCACTCGGTGACGAAGGCCCGCAGGCCCCGGTTGAGCTTCGGCGACGCGAGCATGCGCTCGACCTCCGCGCGGAGGCCCTCGTCGGAGTCGAGGCGCCCCTCCGCCGCGGCGGTGAGGAGGGCGTCGTCGGGGGGGCTGTTCCAGAGGAAGAACGCGAGGCGCGAGGCGAGGGAGTAGGGGCTGAAGCGCGCGGCGGCGGCGCCGGAGCCGGGCTCCGCGAGCTCGGCGCGGAAGAGGAAATGCGGCGACTGGAGCATCGCCGCGAGGGCGTACTCGAGGCCGCGGTGGAAGTCGTTGAGCGTGGTGGCGGCATTACCGGCCAGGGTAACCAGGGCGCTCAGCTCGGCGTCGGTGAGGGGGCGGCGCCAGAGCCTCCGGCCGGTGGCGCGAAGGAAGGTCTCCGCGCAGGCCGCGTCGGCGGTGCCGGTCGGGGTGCAGGTCACCGCGCGGGTGCGGCGCGCCTCGGTGCGAAGGAGCTGCTCGGCGAGGTCGTAGGCCAGCGCCTCGTACTGCTCCACGCCGCGCCGGGAGATGCTTGTACTGGCCGCGCCGACGGAGACCGAGCCGCCGAGCGGGACGTCGGGCTCCATCGGCCGCGTGACGAGCAGGTCGTCGCCGAGGAGGTCGTGGATGGCGTTGACGTACTGCCCCTTGGTGAGCCGGCGGAGCACCGGCTCGGGCGGGTTGTACGTCACCGTTGCGGGGGGCTGCGCCACGCCCGCGTCGGGCGTAGCTGCAGGCGGCGTGGCGTCGCTGCAGGCGACCGCGAGGAGCGGCGCGAGCGCGAGCGACCAGCGGGAGGCATACGTCGCGTGCAAGAGGGACCTCCGGACAGCGGTTGGGAGCGGCGGGGCAGTATACGAGATTGGAAGCGCGTCGCCGGGGCTCACGGCGTCGCGGGGTGATGGCGGAAGGTGACCCGCTCGTGGACGGCCCGGGTGCCGTCGAGGATGGCGCGCACGGCCGGGTCGGCGTCACTGAGGAGGTGGCGCCGCGCGAAGGCCAGGGCGTAGGTGCCGACGATCGGGGCCTGGAGGGCGTCGTCGATCATCGGGCAGTGGCCGAGGGCGAAGAACTGGTGGCAGCCGCCGCGGACGTCGATCCAGGTGAGGTCTACGCCCGAGGTGGAGTCGAACTGGGTGTCGGCGCCGACCGGGTCGAGGGTGCCGCTCATGGAGAAGACGGGCACCCGCACCGAGCGGTGCCCCGACGCGCCGAACCAGCTGCGGTCGATGGAGCCGGCCATGGGGATCACCGCGGCGAAGCGAGGGTCGGCGACGCCCCGACCGAACTCCGCGAGGTCGGCCTCGGTGCAGGAGATCCTCGGGGTGCAGCGGGGCCGGATGGTGTCGACGTCGAAGGTCGCACCCGCGCTCGCCCAGAGCGTGTGCACGCCGAAGGAGTGACCCGAGAGGATGGCCGCGCGGGCGTCGAGGCGCCCGGAGAGCGGGTCGCTCGGGGGCAGGGCGGAGACGGCGTCGAGGGCGGCGCTCACGTCGAGCGAGCGCCAGTAGTAGATCTGCACGGGCCGCGGGTCGGGCGTGTCGAGGAGGGTGTTGCCGATGTGGTCCGGGGCGACGCTGATCCAGCCGTGCGAGGCGAAGTAGCGCATCAGGAAATGGCTGGTGGGGCCGAAGCCCTGGTGGCCGTGCGAGTAGACGTGCACGGGGTAGCCGCGGGGGTGCGCGGGCGGCGCGGGCGGCGCGTCGATGAACGACTCGGTGTCGCGGAAGATCAGCGCGTAGGTAGGGTGCGCTCCCTCGGCGACCAGCGTCGGATACCAGATGTGTAGCGGGATGGTGCGGGGCGTGGAGCTCCCGCGCGGCATGTACGTGTGGCGGAAGGTGCGGTAGCCGACGCGATAGGGGCCGGGGCGGTCGACGGGCCAGCTCGCCGGATCGATCGGACCGGAGCCGAGGTCGATGGGCGGAGGCACGTCGCGCGGCGGGTCGACGGGGCGATCGTCGGTGGTCAACGCCAGGTCATCGACGACGAGCGCGTCGATGGGTGCCGCGTCGATGGGGGCCGCGTCGGTCACGGCGGGGGCCGCGTCATCGCAGCCGGAGAGAGCGAGCGCGGCCAGGCCCGCGATGGCCATGTGGGATTTCACGCGGCGAATATACGTCGACGGCCGCTCAAGGAGACGAGCGTCGATCGAGCTCATGACCGAGCGCTTCGAGCTCGGGCGTAGAACCCCGGGCGCGCTGCGCGCCGAGCCTCGCTCGGGCCCGGTCGAGCACGCCGTCCGCGAGGTCGGCCCTCACCAGCAGCAGCGCGAGGTCGGCCCGCTCGGGGTGCTGCGCGGCGGCCGGCTCGACCATGCGGCGCACCAGCTCTCGCGCGCCGATGGACAGCAGCAGCCTGGACCGATGCACCAGGGCGTCGAGGGGCTCCGCCGGGGTCGCTCGGGAGAGCGCCTCGGCGCGCGCGATGGCGTCGCACAGGTGCCGCGCGGTGGCGTCGGAGGGGTTGGCGTGGAGGGCGGGCGCGCAGGCGGAGAGCGCGTCGGACCAGCGCTCCTGGCAGGCGGTGACGAGGAGGAGGTTGCGCCACGCGAGCGCGTCCCGGCTCTGGTCTCGGAGGATCGCCCGCAGCACGGCCTCGGACTCCTGGTAGCGCAGGGTGCGGGCGAGGGCGATGGCGTAGGGGATGCGCCACGCGTGGCGGATGCGGCCGTCGCGGTCGGCGTCGTCCAGCGGCAGCCGGAGCCGCACAGCGCGGGTCGCGAGCACCGCGGGCCCACGGCTTCGGGGCGCGAAGGCCTCGAGGAAGGACCGCACCGCGACGAGGGTCTCCTGGTCGGCCTCGGGGGTGAGGTCGCTCACCCGGCTCGCGACGTCGAGGGCGCGGTCGACCCGGGCCTGGCGGGCGTGGGTCCGGCCCGCCGCCTCGAAGGCGCGGATCGAGAGCTGGAGCGCCTCGATCGGTCGGCGCTCGCGGGTGCGGGCGATGGCGAGGGCCTTCAGGGCGAAGTGGTTGTCGGGGTTGATCGCGACCTCCCAGGCCCAGAGGTCGGCCGACGAGGCGAAGGCCGCGGTGTGCCGGACGACCAGCGAGGCGCAGAGGAGGAGGCCCGCGCCGCAGGCCATCGTCACGGCGCGCGCCTGGGAGGGAGGGACGCGCGACAGGGCGCGGGCGAGGAGCGCGCAGACCCCGAGCAGCGGGAGGTAGAGGAAGCGGGGGGCGACCAGCGTCTGGAGGCGCAGCGGAGCGAGGTTGACCGCGGGGGCCAGTGCGACGAGCAGGATCGAGAGGTCCCGCGCCCACGGGCGGAGCGAAGGGCGGCGGAGGGAGCCGAGGAGGAGCGCCGCGGCGCCGGTGAGGAAGAGCGCGCCGAGCGCCACCGACCAGGCGTCGTAGGCGACGGGGCCGGAGGCCTCGAAGCGGACGAACGCGGGCATCACCGTGGGAGGCCACGGGACGAGCACGAGGCGGACGAGGTGACCCACGGAGGAGAGCACGCGCGCCGCCGCTCCGGGGAGGCCCTCCGCCTCGCCATGGAATACCGGACCCAGTAAGTACAGCCGCGCGGCGACGACGGCGGCGACGGCGGCGGACGGGCCCGCGAGGTCGCGCCACGGACGTCGGCCTCGCTCGATCGCGAGCAGCACGGGCAGCACCAGCGCGGACTCCTTGCACAGGGCTGCCGCGAGGGTGGCGAGGCTGGTCCCTACGACGCCGTGGAGGCCTCGGACGCGCTGCCAGGCGCCGAGCGCGGCGAGGGCGAAGAGGGTGGCCCATAGGTCGGTGCTGCCGGAGATCCAGGCGACGGACTCGACGCGCGAGGGATGCATCGCGAAGAGCGCGGCGCCCAGCGCGGCTGCGGCGACGGGCGGAGGAGCGCTCGGTTCGTCGGCGCGCAGGCGGGCGAAGAGCCAGCGGGCGACGAGCAGGGTGCACGCGAGGTGGAGCGCGACGTTGACCGCGTGGTAGCCCCAGGCGCGCAGCCCGAAGAGCTGGAACTCCAACGCAAAGGCCGCCGCGATCAGCGGGCGGTAGTACGAGCCGCCGCGGAGGTCGGCGCTGGCGATGGAGACGTCCCAGAAGCTGCGGCCGAAGACCTGGGGGAGGGCGGCGAGGTCGCGCACGCGCTCGTTGGCGACGATGAGGAGCTGGTCGTCCCAGACGAAGCCGCCGGAGAGCGAAGGCGCAAAGGTGAGCGCGGCGGCCGCGAGGACCACCGCGACGGCCGTGATCCAGGGGCGCGGGGAGGCGGCTGCGCTCGACACGGCGCGGACTCTATCAGCGGCCCGCGGGGCTCGACACGCCGCGGTGATGTGCCATTCCATCACGGCAGCGAATGGTTCCCTGGCGATGCGTGCTGTTGATGGCGTGGATGCTCCTCGGGTGCGGGGGCGACCAGGGGAGCGCGTCCTGCGCCGAGGGCGAGCGTCGGGTGTGCCGCGCGGAGAGCGACTGCCGCTGCGGCGCCGGGTGCTCCACGGGCACCCGCTGCCCGGCGATGGACGGGGGACTGCAGGTCTGCGCCGTGCCGCTCGGCGGCTCCGAGGGGGCGTGCGTCGAGGCGGCCTGGCTCGTGGGCCCGGGTGGTCGGCTGCAGTGCGGGAGGGAGTCCTGCGCGCTCGACAACGCCTGCGTCGACTGGGGCGCCGAGGGCGTCCGCTGCGCGGCACCGTGCGAGGCGAACGCCGACTGCCCGTCGGGCTGCTGCGTCGAGATCGCCGACCGGGTCGCGGGCGGCACCCGCTCGGTGTGCGCGCCCTCGGAGCGCTACACCTGCCTGCCCGGCGCCCCAGCGGGCCGAAGCTGCACGCCCGCCTGCGCGTCGGGCGAGGGCTGCGTCTGGATCGGCCCGGCCCCCACCTGCCTCCCGACCTGCGCCGCCGACGGGGACTGCAACGGAGCGTGTTGCGCGATGACCACCGGTGGCGTGTCCGTCTGCGCTCCCGACCGCGCCTCCTGCGGCGCCACGCTCCGCTCGGCGTGCACCAACCTCGATGGCTGCGTAGAGATCGTCTACGGCGTCCGCGGCACCCACTGCGGGGACATCGACAGCGTGGAGGTGCGCGTTCGCAACAACTGCCCGACCGCCGCGGACATCGAGCTCTGCTACCAGCGCCGCGACGGCACCTGCTCCTGCGGGACGCACCGCGGCGTCGCGCCGCAGACCGAGGCCTCGCCGCCCTTCTGGGCCTGCGACGTCACGGGCGCCTTCCGTATGTCGGCGCGCGCGGCAGGCGACCCTGCGGGCTGCCACCCCCACATCTGCCGCTGACGACACCGCCGCCCTGGGGCGAAGTTGTCACCGTCCTGCCACGAGACCCGCCTATGCTCCCGCCGTCGACACCGGGCGCGCGGCCTCCTAGTTCTGGCCACGCCGCTCCGGGAAAGGTAACGAGGCAGTCGCCCGGATGAACCCACTCTTCGACCACGGCCTCAGCACCGGCAGCGCGCTGTTGCTCTTCGTCTGCCTAGCCATCGCGTTGGGCTTCGAGTTCGTCAACGGGTTTCATGACACGGCCAACGCCGTCGCGACGGTGATCTACACCCACGCGCTCAAGCCGACGGTGGCCGTCGTGGTGTCGGCCTTCTTCAATTTCACCGGCGTGCTCATCGGCGGCATCTCCGTCGCCATGGGGATCATCAAGCTGCTCCCGCTCGACCTCGTGGTGGCGGGCGGCTCGGGCATCGGCATCGCGACGGTGCTGTCCCTGCTGCTCTCGGCCATCCTCTGGAACCTCGGCACCTGGTACCTCGGCATCCCGGCCTCCAGCTCGCACACCCTCATCGGTTCGATCATCGGCGTCGGCCTCGCCAACTCCATGCGCGCGGGCCACGTCTTCGGCCAGGGGATCAACCTCAGCAAGGTCGCCGAGACCATGCTCTCGCTCGTGATCTCTCCGCTCTTCGGCTTCCTCGCCGCGGGGCTGCTGCTGCTGCTGGTGAAGCGGCTCTTCGGGCGCAGCCACGCGATGCACGAGCCGCCGGTGCAGGACGTCCCGCCGCCTCCGCTCATCCGCGCGATGCTCATCGCCACCTGCTCCGGCGTGAGCCTCGCGCACGGCTCCAACGACGGCCAGAAGGGCGTCGGGCTCGTGATGCTGATCCTCATCGGGATCGTCCCCGCGGGCTTCGCCCTCGACGCCGGCGCCACGCAGGCGGAGATCCAGCGCACGCTGCGCGCGGTCGACTCCATCGAGCAGACCATCGAGCGCCACCGCGATCGAGCGGGCTCCTCCGACGCCACGGTCGTGCACACGCAGTTCATGGGCGTGCGTCAGCACCTCGCGGGCCGCGGACGCGTCGCCGAGATCCCGCGCACCGAGCGCTTCGCGGTGCGCCAGGAGATCCTGACCGCCGACAAGTCGCTGGAGGCGCTGGTGAAGCGCGGCGGCCTCGGCCTCTCCTCGAGCGAGGCGCGCGCCCTCGCCAGCGATCGCAAGGCCCTGCGTCGCCTGACCGACTACGCGCCCTCGTGGGTGCTCCTCGCCATCGCCCTCTCCCTCGGCATCGGCACCATGGTCGGCTGGCGGCGCATCGTGGTGACCGTCGGCGAGAAGATCGGCAAGGCGCACCTCACCTACGCCCAGGGCGCGTGCGCCGAGCTCATCGCCGCCAGCACCATCGGCATTGCGAGCGCCACCGGCCTGCCGGTGAGCACCACCCACGTCCTCTCCTCGGGCATCGCGGGGACCATGGTGGCCAAGGGCGCCGGCGTGCAGCAGACCACGATCCGCAACATCGTCATCGCCTGGGTGCTCACGCTCCCGGTCACGATGCTCCTCGCCGGGGTGCTCTTTACCCTGATGCGCCTCGCCTTCGGCTGACCGGCCGCGCGGGGCCCGTGCGAAGCTCCCTCCCCGCCGTGCTCCGACCCTGGACCTTCCTCGTCACCGCGCTGCTCGCCATCGCCCTCCTGGTGGGGCTCATCTCCTGGCGCGCCTCGGCTCCGCCGCCTCCGCCTCCGGCGCGTCCCCGCGCCTCCGCGCCGTCGCCCTCCACCGGAGCCCGCGCCGCGCTCCAGGGCATCGCCGCCGAGTCCGCGCGCTGGATGCCCGACGAGGTCCGCGGGGTGTACCTGGGAATGAGCCTCGACGCGCTCCGCGCCGCCCGACCGGCGATGCGCGAGGGCCGCGGGAGCCGGGCCGACGCGCCGCTCTGGGAGGAGGTGCTCGACCAGGGAGCGCGCGTGGTCGCCCAGGTGGCGCCGCGCCCGCAGGTGCTGGTGAAGGTGCAGGTGCTGTCCCGGCTCGACGACGTCACCGCGCTGCGCGGCCACTTCGAGGCGATGCGGGCGCGCTACGGCGACCCGACGGGCTTCTGGGACTGCCCCGAGCGCGCGGACGCCTCGCCGGTGCGGCGCATCACCTGGCGCGGCGAGCGCGTGTCGCTGATGGAGGCGATCCTGGTGTACGGCGGCGGCGCGTCGGTGACGCTGGTGGTGTCCGCCAACGAGGACGTCGCGCGGGCCCTCGGGGCGAGCGAGTGCACCCCGGTGACGCCGGAGACGCTGGCCCGCTGGCCCGTCGCAAGGGTGCTCCGCGGGGAGCAGGTCGAGGTGATGGACGTCCGCTGAGGGAGCCCCGGAGGGGCGTTTACCCGATCGGGTATTCGGCCGCCTGGTGGTAGCGCTCTCGCCAGGCGGCGCGCCACGGCGGGTCGTCGCCGAAGACGTCGCCCGCGAGGATCGACGCGAAGGCCCGGCGGTCGGAGCGCGCCCCGCCGCCGAGGAGCACCTCGCTCAGCTCGTCGGCGTAGAGCGCGCGGGTGGTGCCGAGGAAGAGGTCGCTCGCCTCGTCGAGGGCGCGCGCGAAGGGGGCGAAGCGCTCGGCGGAGACGTCCCCGTGGTCGAGGGCCCCGCGAATCGCGGCGGCGGCCCGCGCGGCGCCCGCGATGGCCAGCGTGGTGCCTGCGCAGAGGAGCGGGTCGGTGAACCCGCCGGAGTCGCCGACGGTGAGCCACCCGTCGCCGACGCGGCGGTTGGCCCTCCAGGTGAGGGCCTGGTGAGCGAGCACCGGCGTGAGGCGCGTGGCGGTGGAGAGGGCCTCGCGCGCGAAGGATGCGTCCTCGACGGTGCGGTCGAAGAAGGACTCCAGGGGCTCCGCGGAGCGCCGGGCGCGCATCCAGTTGTTGGCGCAGAGCGCACCCACGGAGTTCACCTCGCCGAGGAAGGGGATGTTCCAGATCCAGCCGTGGGGAAAGAGGATGAGCTCCAGGTCGCCCTCGGCCTCGGCCTCGGCGCGGGCGACGTGGCGGTAGTGCGCGGAGAGGGCCGTTCGCTCCATGCCGGCTACCGGGTGGCGGTCACCGCGGCGTCCGGCGAGCAGCGCGTCCTGCCCGGTGGCATCCACGATGAGCCGCGATCGCACGGACACCTGTCGACCATCCTCGCGGCGGGCGATCACGCCTCGCGCGAAGCCCTCCTCGAAGACCACGTCCTCGGCGGTGTGGCCTTCGAGCACCTCGGCGCCGTGAGCGCGGGCGCACCGCAGCAGCACGTCGTCGAAGTCTGCCCTCGGCACCTGCCAGGCGAGCGCCGCGCCCGGCTCGAAGGCCTCGTCATAGCGGAAGCGCTGCTGGCGCCCGGTGCGAGCGCACCGCACCGCGACCCCGTGCTTGCGCAGGTATCGGCCGTCGATGGTCTCTCGCAGCCCGAGGTCGTCGAGCACCGCCGTCGCCGCCGGGGCCAGCGACTCCCCCAGGTGAAACCGGGGGAACCGCGCCCGCTCGAGCAGCGTCACGGCGATGTTGTCTCGGGCCAGCAGCGCCGCGGTGACCGCGCCAGCAGGACCGCCACCCAGCACCAGGACGTCGCATCGAAGGGGGTCCATCGGGAGCTTCGAGACGGAAGATAACGCAGCGGCGGCGCGAACGCTCACTGGCAGCGGTCGAGCGCGAGGCCGTCACGGGTGGCCACCGCGAGTCGCCCGTCCCGCAGGCGCCCGACGTGCGGCCGCTCGAGCGCGACCCGGCCCCCGTCCGGGGGGCTACGCCGGAGCGCCGTGCGGAAGGTGCGCCCTCGGTCGACGCTGAGCTCCACGGAGTCGTCGGTGACGGCGATGAAGCGCGCCAGGTCGACGGCCACCACCGCGCGCGTCGGGGCGGACGAATCGCGGCGCGACTCGACGCGCACGAAGTCCTCCGAGAGCGAGCGGGAGGTCACCAGCACCCGCCGCGCGTCGGCCGCGTCGTGCGCGGCCACCACGCCCGCCGCCGTGCGCGACAGCGTGGTGAAGGACTCGCCCCGCGCCGCGAGCACCTCGCCCGCCACGGTCTGCCGCTGGTCCACCAGGATCAGGTGACCCTCGTTGATCAGGGAGAGCAGCGACTGGCTGCTGTCGAGGACGCCCGCGGTGATGCTGCGGTCGAGGGCCGTCACCGCGTACCAGCCGATGGCGGGGTTGTCCTCGCGGGTGATGAGCAGCCCGGGGCCCACCGCGCGCCACGCGTTGGCGACGACGCCCCAGCCGCCTTGCGCCCCAGGCGACCAGGGGGCGCCGCCGAGGTCGGTGCAGATCGGCGTCACGACGAATGGCGTCGCCCGCGAGGAGCGCACGTAGAAGCGCCCGTCGACGACCGCCGCGGCCGATCCCCCGGGGATGAACTCCATCGCCCAGGTGCCAGGTGAGGGGCAGGGGAGCTCGCCCTCGAGCCGAGTGGGGCGTGCGTCGCCGTCGCGGGAAAGGGCGTCGCCCCGGAGGGTCCAGAGGCGGCCCTCGTCGTCGATGGCGCGGAGGTCGGCGCGCTCCATGGGCTCGAAGCACCAGCGGGGCGCGGGCGACGGGGGCTCCTCTCGCACCGCGGCGTCACGGAGGGGGGGAGCCGCAGCCACGTCGCGCGCGGCGCCGGACGGGCGCCGGCACGAGGCCGAGAGGAGGAGAGCGACGAGAGAGAGGAGGGGAAGGGCGCGCGTCACGTTGAACGCGCGATGGATCAGCGGCCGAGGTTGAGCTTGCGGAGCTTGTCCGCGAGCGAGACGCCCACCGTGGTGGAGTTCGCCTGCTGCTGGTAGGCGCGATACGCCTGCCGCTCCTCGTCGTGGATCGCCGCGCGGATCGACAGCTTCAGCCGCCCGCGCTCGATCTCGACGACCTTGACCTTGACCTCCATGCCGACCGGGAGCGCCTTCTTCAGGTCGCCGCCGCGGGGCACGTTGCTGTCCTGCGGCATGATCAGCCCGCGGCCGACCTTGCCGACGGTGTTGTCGAGCTGCGCGAACACGCCGAACGACTCGTGCTCGACGATCTTCGCGGTGGTGATCATCCCGGGGCGGGGCTGCACCGACTGCTTCAGCTGCTCCTCGGTGATGCCCTCGGGCAGCAGGGCCAGACCGATGCGGCGCGCCTGCCGGTCGATCTTGGTCACGCGCACGTTGACCTCCTGCGACTCCTTGAGCACCTCGTTGGGGTGCTCGATGCGGCGGTCGCCGATCTCGCTCACGTGCAGCAGGCCGTCGAGGCCCTTCTCCAGCTCCACGAAGGCGCCGAAGGGCTGCATCCGAACGACCTTGCCCTTGTGGACGCTGCCGATCGGGAAGCGCTTGTGCACGTCGCTCCACGGGTCGACCTCGATCGCGCGGCGCGACAGCTCGACCCGGGGAGTGCCCTCCGGACGCCGCGAGAAGCGGGCCTTCTTGCGGTCGCGGTCGCCACGGTCCTTACCGGCCTCGGCGCCCTCGGCGGAGCCCTCGACGGCGCCCTCTGCGGGAGCGTCGGCGGAGGGAGCCTCGGTCGCGGCCGCCTCGGCCTCTTCCGGCTTCGCGGGAGCGGCAGGCGCCGGGATGTCGATGCGCAGCACCTGGGCTTCGATCTCGTCGCCGACGCGGGCCACGTCGTGCGGACGCGCTCCGCGGTCGTGCGAGATCTCCTGGAGCTGGATGCGACCCTCGATGCCGCCGAGGTCGACGTAGATGCCGTGATCGCGCACGGAGACGACGACGCCCTTCACGCGATCGCCGACCTTGATGTTCGCCGCGGCCTGCTCGGCGCGCTCGCGCACCTCGCCCTCGCGCAGCGCCCGGCGCGACACGACCAGCTCGCGCCCGCCCTCGATCATCGAGGTCACGCGGAACAGCTCGCGAGAGAGCACCATCGCCTGCAGCTCGGGCTGCGACGGGAGCCTGACGTCGACCTGCGAGCTCGGGCAGAACGCCCGGACACCACTTACGTCGACCTCGAGGCCTCCCTTGTTGAGGCCCGTCACGAGACCCTCGACGGGCTCGTTGGCGTTGTAGGCCTGCGCGGCCATCTCGCGGCCGCGCTCGGCCCGCGCCAGGTCGCGCGTCACCACCAGGTAGCCGCCGCGAGCGCCGTCCTGGAGGACGATCACCTCGACCGCGTCGCCGGCCTTCGGGTCGGCGTTGTCGACCTGGAGCTCCCGGAGGTCGAGGACGCCCTTCTCCTTGCCCCAGAGGTCGCAGAGTACGCCGCCGTTGCCGATCTCGAGCACGCGCGCCCGAACCTTGTCGCCGATCTTGAACGCGCGGTGCGCCGGGCCGTTGGCGTGGTTGCCGCCGCCCTGCGACTGCGGCGCGCTGTTGCCAGCGCCCTCCGCGGACTGACCGGCGCCGCGGCCCTTCTTGCGACGGCGCTTCTTCTTGGTGGGATCGTGCAGCGCGTTGCCCGGCTCGGGCTCGGCGCCCGCGGCTTCGCCGGCCTCATCGGCCTCGCTGCCCTCACCGGCGCTCGCCTCTACCAGGCCGTCGTCCGTCGGTTGCTCGTCATCGTCGATGGCTGCAGGTCGAGAGGGAGGCGGTCCGATACGGTTGCCGATGTTGTCGTCCACCTCTTCGGGGGGCATCGTGCTGGTGGGATCGGTGTTCGGATCGGCCTCACCCTGCGCGGTGCTCGTGCCGTTGTGGCTCATTCGTGGTCTCCGTGCGTTCGCCGTCGCGCGCTCAAAATTTGGCGACGGCAGTTCCGAGGGGCCCGTTGGATGCCACAGGTGCCCATGAAATGCGAGGGCCGTCCGCCATCGACTGAAGAAGTTGTTGACACCCCTGATCGATGGTGTAGAAGGGCGGTCCCTCAACTGATCCGACTTAGCTCAGTTGGTAGAGCAGGCGGCTGTTAACCGCCGGGTCGCTGGTTCGAGTCCAGCAGTCGGAGCCACGCAGGAGACAACGGCCTCGGAGAGAAATCTCCGGGGCCGTTGTCGTTCTGGGCCCTCTGCGGCGCGACGACAGCGAGCGACGCTGCGTGCTACCCCCGTCGGCGGAGGCACCGCATGAACAGCGCGACGAGTCCCGAGGTGCACGAGCACCCGAAGGCGACCTTCCTCGAGCGGCCGACCCGCTTCCTCTTCTTCACCGGCAAGGGCGGCGTCGGGAAGACGGCGCTCGCCTGCGCGACCGCGATCCGCCTGGCGGGCGCCGGAAAGCGCATCCTGCTGGTGAGCACCGACCCCGCGTCGAACCTCGACGAGATGCTGGGCGTCGCGCTCTCCAACGAGCCGACACCGGTGCCCGGCGTGGAGCGGCTGTGGGCGCTCAACATCGATCCGGAGCGGGCCGCGGACGACTACCGGGAGCGGGTGATCTCGCCCTATCGCGCCCTCTGGACCGAAGGGCAGCTCTCGGAGCTTCGCGAGCAGCTCGCCGGCGCGTGCACGGTGGAGATCGCGGCCTTCGACGAGTTCGCCGAGCTGCTCGCGGGCGACCAGGCGAGCGTGCCCTTCGACCACGTGCTCTTCGACACCGCGCCCACCGGGCACACGCTGCGGCTCCTCAGCCTGCCTCGCGCATGGACCGGCTTCCTCCAGTCCACCAGCCAGGGCGCCTCGTGCCTCGGGCCACACACCGGGCTGAAGATGCAGGAGGCGAGGTTCGGCGCGGCGGTCGAGGCGCTGGCCGACAGCGCGCGCACCACCATCGTGCTGGTGACCCGCCCCGACCGGGCCGCCCTCCGCGAGGTCGATCGGACCGCTGGCGAGTTGGAGGCCATCGGCATCCGCAACCAGCAGCTCGCCATCAACGCGGTGTTCACCGCGACCGACCGGGGCGATCGGGTCGCCGCCGCGCTCGAGGAGCGGGGGAGGGCCGCGCTCCACGCGCTGCCTCCGCGGATACAGGGGCTGCCATCGCTCCGCGTGCCCATGCGCGGCTTCAACATGGTGGGCCTCGCAGCGCTCCGGGCCCTTCTCGACGACAGCGCCTCCGAGGCGCTCTCGCGCGCCGCCGGGCCGCTCGCCACGCCTTCGCTCCCGCCGCTCTCGACGCTCGTCGACGAGATCGCGGCGCCGGGGCGGGGGCTCGTCATGGTCATGGGAAAGGGCGGCGTGGGGAAGACCACCATCGCGGCCTCGATCGCCGCGGAGCTCGCGTCGCGAGGTCATCGCGTGCACCTGAGCACCACCGATCCGGCGGCCCACATCGCCTCGACGCTCGACGGTCAGGTCGACAACCTCTCGGTCAGCCGCATCGATCCGGCCGCCGAGACGAAGGCCTACGTCGAGCGGGTGATGGCGACGCGCGGCGCTCGCCTCGATGACGCCGGGCGGGCGCTGCTCGCCGAGGACCTGCGCTCGCCCTGCTACGAGGAGGTCGCGGTCTTCGCGGCGTTCTCGCGCACCATCGGCCAGGCCCGCTCGGACTTCGTCGTCCTCGACACCGCGCCCACCGGGCACACGCTGCTCCTCCTCGACACGACGGGCTCCTATCACCGACAGATCCTCGGCACCGGGCCGGAGGCGCAGCAGGCGTCCGGGCGGACCGTCACGCCCCTGATGAGGCTGCGCGACCCGAGCTACACGAAGATCCTCCTGGTGACGCTCGCGGAGACCACGCCCGTCTCCGAGGCGGCCCGGCTGCAGGACGACCTGCGCCGCGCCTCGATCGAGCCCTTCGGCTGGGTCATCAACAGCAGCCTCGCCGCCGCGGGCTCCGCGGACCCGTGCCTCAGCCAGCGCGTCGCGGCCGAGGTCGAGCAGATCGAGATCGTGCGCGCTCGCCACGCGAAGAAGGTGGCGATCGTCCCGTGGGTTCCCGATGAGCCGGTTGGCCCGGCCCGACTGCTCGCGCTCGCCAGAGCCCAGAGTCCGGCGCCTCACGTAGCCGGTTGACCACGCTACCTTCGGAGCCTATATCGGCATTCGACGATGAGTGAAAGATCACAGACCCCGGCGGCCTGCTGTCCGCCGGCGAGCGAGCAGGCGGACCTCCGCCCCATCGAGGGCGACGAGGCCGACGAGGAGATCGCGAGCCTCTCGAAGGCCATCGGGCACCCCGCGCGGGTGAAGATCCTGCGGGTCCTCGTGCGCAAGAACGTGTGCATCTGCGGCGACATCGTGGATGAGCTGCCGCTCGCCCAGTCCACCGTCTCGCAGCACCTGAAGGTGCTCAAGGACGCGGGCCTCATCCGGGGCGACGTCGATGGCCCTCGGGTCTGCTACTGCATCGAGCCTCGGGCGCTCCGTCGACTGAAGGCCCTCGTCGGAGGGCTGTGACGATTCTCGTATGTCCATATCATCGTCCATCGACGATCAACGAAAGGGAGATCCCATGTCCGTGACCATCCGAGTGTTCGACCCCGCCATGTGCTGTTCCTCCGGTGTCTGCGGCCCGAGCGTCGACCCCGAGCTCGCTCGCTTCGCCGCCGACGTCGACTGGCTTCAGAAGCAGGGCGTCGCGGTCGAGCGCTTCAACCTCTCGCAGCAGCCTGGCGCGTTCGCCGAGACGCCCGCCGTGAAGGAGGCGCTGGCGCGGGGCACCGAGGTGCTGCCGCTGGTGCTCGTGGGCGACCGCATCGCGGTCGAGGGGGCGTACCCCTCGCGGGAGACGCTCGCCGCCCTGGCCGGAGTCGTCGTGAAGAAGCTCGCGATCGCGCCTGCGTCAACGGGCTGCTGCGGGCCGAGCACCGACCCCAAGCCGAAGACCGGCTGCTGCTGAACGGCGCGCCATGGACCTCCTCGACCGCGCTCCGAGAAACCTCTTCTTCACCGGCAAGGGCGGCGTCGGCAAGACCAGCGTCGCCTGCGCGACCGCCATCGCGCTCGCGGAGCGCGGACGACGCGTGCTGCTGGTCAGCACCGACCCGGCGTCCAACCTCGACGAGGTGCTCGAGACGAGGCTCGGCGCGACGCCTCGACCCGTCGCTGGAGTGCCGCGACTCTCCGCGCTGAACATCGACCCCGAGGCCGCGGCCCACGCCTACCGCGAGCGGATGGTGGGTCCGTACCGCGGGGTGCTCCCCGAGGCCGCCGTGCGCAGCATCGAGGAGCAGCTCTCGGGCGCATGCACCGTGGAGATCGCCGCCTTCGACGAGTTCTCCAAGCTGCTCGGGGACGGGCGCGCGACCGCCGACTTCGATCACGTCGTCTTCGACACGGCGCCTACGGGGCACACGCTGCGGCTGCTCGAGCTGCCCGCTGCGTGGACGGGCTTTCTGGAGGCCAACGTCGGCGGCACGTCATGCCTCGGTCCGCTCGCGGGTCTCAAGGCCCAGCAGGCGCTCTACGACGGGTCGCGCCGCGCCCTCGTCGATGGGTCGCGCACGGCCCTCGTGCTGGTGTCGCGCGCCGAGCGGTCGGCGCTGAACGAGGCCGAGCGGACGCGGCGAGAGCTGGCCGCGCTGGGCGTCGAGCGACAGGAGCTGGTCATCAACGGCATCTTCCGCGCACAGGACCTCGGCGACCCGCTCGCCGTCGCGATGCAGCGACGCGGGGAGGAGGCGCTCGCTGCGATGCCGACGGGCCTTCGCGGCCTCGCGCGAACCGAGCTGCCGCTGCTCCCCTTCGGGCTCGTCGGAACGAACGCGCTACGTGAGCTCTTCGGCCCGAGCGGACGGGTGATCCCGTCGCCCGATGCGCCCGCGACGGAGGCGGTGCCGATCGCCTCGCTCGCGGAGCTGGTGCCGAGCCTCGAGGACGGCGGGCGCGGCGTCATCATGACGATGGGCAAAGGCGGCGTCGGCAAGACCACCGTCGCCGTGAACATCGCGGTCGAGCTCGCGCGGCGGGGGCACAAGGTCCACCTGACCACGACGGACCCTGCGGCGCATGTGGTCGAGGCGCTCGGCGCCGCGGTCGACGGCATCAGGGTGAGCCGCATCGACCCGGTCGCGGAGACGCGCGCCTACTCGGACGAGGTCATGCGCACGGCCGGGGCGAAGCTCGACGCGGCCGGGCGAGCGCTCCTCGAGGAGGACCTCCGGAGCCCCTGCACCGAGGAGATCGCGGTCTTCCGCGCCTTCGCTCGCATCGTCGACGAGGGTGAGCACGGCTTCGTCGTCATCGACACGGCGCCCACCGGGCACACGCTGCTCCTCCTCGACGCGGCCGAGTCGTACCACCGCGAGGTCTTGCGTACCTCCGGGAGCGCGCCCGAGGAGGTGCGTCGCCTGCTGCCGCGGCTGCGCGATCCGGCGTTCACGAAGATCCTGCTGGTGACGCTGCCAGAGGCCACGCCCGTACACGAGGCGGCGGCGCTGCAGCGCGATCTGCTGCGCGCGGAGATCCGACCCTTCGCCTGGGTCGTGAACCAGAGCCTCGTCCCGCTGGCGGTCACCGATCCCGTGCTCGTTCGGCGGCGCTCCAACGAGGCGCGCTACCACGCCGAGGTTCGTGAGCTCGCCGCGCGCGTGGCGCTCGTCCCCTGGGGGCTCCCGCAGCCCCACGCGAGGCTCGACCTCTTCGCGCGGCCCTTCCCCCCACCCGCCGAGACCTCCCCATGACCAGCAGCGCCGGAGTCGCCGGCAAGCTCTCGTTCCTCGACCGCTACCTGACCCTGTGGATCTTCACGGCGATGGCCGCGGGCATCGCGCTCGGCCACGTGGCGCCCGGCTTCACCGCGGCGCTCAACCGCATGAGCGTCGGCACGACCTCGATCCCGATCGCGGCGGGGCTCATCTTGATGATGTTTCCCCCGCTCGCGAAGGTTCGCTACGAGGAGCTGGGGAAGGTCTTCCGCAACACGCGCGTGCTGACCCTCTCGCTCGTGCAGAACTGGATCATCGGCCCGCTGCTGATGTTCGGGCTCGCGGTGTTGTTTCTGCGCGACAAGCCCGAGTACATGCTGGGCCTGATCCTCATCGGGCTCGCCCGCTGCATCGCCATGGTCATCGTCTGGAACGACCTGGCCAAGGGGGACACCGAGTACTGCGCCGGGCTCGTCGCCCTCAACTCGATCTTCCAGGTGCTGTTCTTCTCGGTCTACGCGTACTTCTTCGCGACGCTGCTGCCGACCTGGCTCGGCCTCGAGGGCGCGATCGTGAACATCTCCATCGGCGAGATCGCGAAGACCGTCGCCATCTTCCTCGGCGTGCCCTTCGCCGCGGGATTCCTCACCCGTCGCGTGCTCGTGAGCGCGAAGGGGAGAGACTGGTACGAGAGGCGCTTCGTCCCGCGCATCAGCCCGATCACCCTCGTCTCGCTGCTCTTCACCATCGTCGTGATGTTCTCGCTCAAGGGCGAGGCCATCGTGCAGCTGCCGCTCGACGTGCTCCGCATCGCCGTGCCGCTGCTCATCTACTTCGTGGTGATGTTCGCGGTCTCGTTCTTCATGAGCAGGCGGGTGGGCGCCGACTACAAGCAGACGGCGACGCTGTCGTTCACGGCGGCGTCCAACAACTTCGAGCTGGCCATCGCCGTCGCCATCGCGAGCTTCGGCATCCACAGCGGCGCCGCCTTCGCCGCGGTGATCGGCCCCCTCGTTGAGGTGCCCGCCCTCATCGGCCTCGTGAACGTCTCGCTCTGGGCGAGGCGCCGTTACTTCCCAGATACCGCGGTCGAGGTCGAGCCGGCCGCGTGCGCCCGATGAGCCCCGGCGCGCTCGAAGGATTCACGCTTCACCATCAGGAGGATCCCAAGATGAACGAACAGAAGAAGGATGAAGTCCGCGCCGCCGTGCGCGAGCAGTACGGAAACGTCGCCCGGGCGACCACGGTCGGAAGCTGCGCGCCCGGCTGCTGCGGTCCCAACGCCGACGCGAGCCTCGCGCTCGGCTACACCGCCGACGACCTCGCCGCGGTGCCCGAGGGCGCGAACATGGGGCTCGGCTGCGGCAACCCGCAGGCGATCGCGGCGCTCAAGCCCGGCGAGACGGTGCTCGACCTGGGCTCCGGGGGAGGCTTCGACAGCTTCCTCGCGGCCCGGCAGGTGGGCCCCACCGGGCGCGCGATCGGCGTCGACATGACCGCCGACATGGTCGCGAAGGCGAGGGCCAACGCGGTGAAGCTCGAGGCGAAGAACGTGGAGTTCAGGCTCGGTGAGATCGAGCACCTGCCCGTCGCGGACAACACCGTCGACGTCATTCTCTCCAACTGCGTGATCAACCTGAGCCCGGACAAGGGCGCGGTCTTCCAGGACGCGTTTCGCGTGCTCAAGCCCGGAGGCCGCCTCGCCATCTCCGACGTGGTGACCACGCAGCCGCTCCCCGACGCGCTCCTCCACGACGTCGCCGCGCTCACCGCCTGCGTGTCCGGCGCGGCGAGCGTAGAGACCATCCGCGCGCTGCTCCGCGTGGCGGGCTTCGAGGGCATCCACGTCACCGTGAAGGAGGAGAGCCGCGAGTTCATTCGCGAGTGGATTCCCGGATCGGGCGTCGAGGACTACGTCGCGTCGGCCACCATCGAGGCCGTGAAGCCGGGCCCGAAGCCGCGCGGCGGGTCCTGCTGCGGATAGAGGCCTCTCTCCTTCTTCGCGCCGTCGCCGCGGGCCTACGGGCTCAGTGGAGCAGCATGGCGCGTACGATCCACACGACGGTCGCCGTCATGAGCGCCGCGGGGATCACGAAGACCCCGATGAAGGTCGCTCGATACGAGGCGTCCTCCTTCAGCAGCTTCCACAGCGGGCGACGGACCTTCGCGGGCGTCTCGGGCTCAGTCATGGCGTCCTCCGCTCGCTGCCCCGCTCGACGAACTCATCGCTCTATTCATGGAACCTCTCCTCGCAGCGCGTGGATTCGCGCGCTCTCGCCAATCACCAGCAGCCGGTCGCCCCGGTGGAGCGCCGTGGAGTCTTCGGGGTCGCGCCACCCGGGCTGACCGTTGATCGACTGCTGCACCGCGACCACCGTGACGCGGTAGCGCTCTCGGAGCGTCCCGACGTTGGCCCTCGTCCCCAGCAGGTGCGCCGGGGGAGCGATCGCCTCCACGCGCTGCCCCACCGGCAGCTCCAGGTAGTCCACTCCCTCGCGTCCGCCCTCGGACCAAACCACCCGGGTCAGCAGCAGGTCGCGTTGGAGCAGCTCGCGGTCGAAGGCGCCGAGGAGCGCGCGGCGCGTCACCACGCCCAGCACCTTCGAGGCGTCCGTCGGGGCGCTCACGGGGATCTCGCCGAAGTCGACGTTCCATAGCTTCTCGTTGAGCTCGAAGAGCGTGTCCTCGACCCGCGCGACGGGCACCGCCGACGCGCACGACCCCGCGGTGCGCCCATCGATCGCTCCCCTCGCGGCCTCGGACCTGAGCTCGCGGGCGGCGTTCAGGTCGATCGCGCGGATGGTCGATCCGTCGAGGACATAGACCCTCCGCCCGCGACCGGACTCGAGCAGCGCGAGCGCGCTCTCGACGGGCGCGTCCGCTGAGACCGTCGGGGGATCGAGCTCGAGGATGTCCCTGGCGCGCACCGCCCTCGCCAGCCGCTCGGCGACGCTTCCCTCCCAGGCGACGCCCCGGCGGCGGAGCTCGTCGGTGTAGACCGAGGCCGGTCGCAGCTGGCGCGCGACCCAGGTGGCGACCGCCGTCGCGAGCAGCAGCGGGAGCACGATGGCGTAGTCGCCCGAGAGCTCGAAGACCAGCACGCAGGCCATCACCGGCGCGTGCGTGGTGGCCGCGGTGAGCGCCGCCATCCCGACCAGCGCATACCCTCCGGGAGCCACCGCCGCGCCGAAGACGGCCGGCAGCGCGAGCGCGGCGCGACCTACGAGTCCGCCGAGCGCGGCGCCAAGAAAGAGCGTCGGCGTGAACACCCCGCCCGGGCTGCCTGATCCCACGGAGGAGACCGTCGCGGCGCTCTTGCCCAGCAGCAGGAGCGCCAGCATCCCGGCCGCGAACCTCGCGTCGAGGATGTGGTGGATCGCCTCGAACCCGTTGCCCGTCACTCCGGGCAGGGCGCACGCCAGCAGGCCTACGCCGAGGCCTCCCAGCGCGCCGCGCGCCGCGCGCGGTCTGGCCGCCGCCATGAAGAGCCGCTCGCCTCGGGCGATGGCGGCGAGGAAGGCCGGTCCGAGCACACCCGCCGCGAGGCCGAGGGCGAGGTGCGCCAGGAGCTCTCTCGACGACACGATGGCGAAGTCCCGCGCTCCGTAGATGGGTCCGCCGCCGAGGGTGGCGCGGGTGAGGCCGGTCGCGACCACGACGCCGACGACCACCGGGAGCACCACGTCGAGGGTCGCGACGCCGAGCACCACCTCGATGACGAAGAGCACCGCCGCGATCGGGGTGTTGTAGGCCGCCGCGAAGCCAGCGCCGGTGCCGACCGCCACGAGCGCGCGGCCGTGGTTGGCGGTGAGACCGAGGCGGCGCCCCACCTCGGAGCCGACGCCCGCGCCGAACTGCACGATGGAGCCCTCTCGACCGAGCGATCCACCCGTGACGATGGCCAGGAAGGACGACGCGCTCTTCCATACGCACGCCGAGAGCGAGAGCTGTCCGCGACCCACCGTGACGGCCTCGAGCACCTCGCCGACCCCGTAGCCAGGCCGCCGCGAGGCGAGGGCGGTCACGAGCCCCGCCGCCGCGCCCCCGAGGGTCGGGAGCACCACCCGCAGCGCCAGGGGCATCCGACCGAAGGCCGCGAGGACATCGTCCTCGCCGAGGAGCGCGATGAACCCGCCTCGGAGCCCCAGCCGGAAGGCGATCGCGAACGCCGCCCCCAGCGTGCCCACCAGGAGCGTGGCCGCGGCGAACACGGCTCGCTCGCTCCACCGCCCCGCGTGGGTCGCATCGGGCCCCGCTCCCGTGTTCACGGAGCGTCCCAGAGCGTGGCGTGCGGGGCACCCGAAGGACCGGGAGCGGCGCTCGCCGCGACCAGGAGGAAGAAGGCCAGCATCGTGATCACGCACCAGACGATCGCAGGGACCGCTGCCTTCTGGGGGCGACGGGTACGCGGCAGGGCGGCAGGGCGCTGGTCCAGTGCGGGCATCGACGCGCGCGTCAGCACGGCGCATACCGCGGGTGATCGCCCGATGACGGAGGCGTAGGCCTGCGTCCCGGGGAGGGAAATGCTCCGTGGAGGCACCGGAGTTTCTCCGACGCGGGCGGTCGAGCCTGGGCAGCCCTCATCCGCGCCCCCGCTCGCTCATGGGGCTCGCCGTGCCGAGGGGCGTGTTCGGAGGTACGAGAGTTGCGACGTGCGCGACGAGCATGACCAGTCCGCGGAGAGCCGATCGATGAGGGGGAGGGCGACCCTCGCGATGCGACGGCGGACCACGCGTCGCTCCTGGCTCGGCGGGCTGATGGCGCTCTCCGTGGTGCTGGTCGCCGCGCTCGGACTCTGGGACCAGGACCGCGAGGCCGAGGCGATGCTCGCCGACGTGGAGCACCAGCAGTCGACGCTCGCGTCGCTGATCGGGGCGACCGTCTCCTTGCGGCTGGATGCGCTGCGGGGGGAAGCCTCGCCGCAGCGCCCGCGCATCGGCGAGCTGCTCCGCGGCGTCGATGTGGGCGACGACGCGCTGGTGGCCCTCCGGCCGCCGGGCGAGGCCCTCTTCCGCACGGCCTCGGGGCGGGGCTTCGAGAGCGCGCCGCTGCGGGACACGCTGGCCCGGTCGCGGTCCTCGACGCGCCTCACCAGGCCCCAGGCGGCCGCGCTGCGACTGCCGGAGCGCATCGCGGTCGCGGGCACCGCGACGGTGGACGCGGGCGAGCTCGGTCGCTGGGACGTCGCGGTGATCGCGAGCGCGGCGTCGGAGCGAGACCGCGTGGTGCGCGCTCGTTGGCGGCTCCTCTTCGGCCTGGTGCTGACCGGCTCGCTGGTGCTGCTGTTCGGAGGCTTCGCGCTCCGGGCGGAGCGCAAGGAGCTGGCGATGCTCCGCGAGCTGACGCTCTCCGAGCTCGAGCAGCAGCGCGACGAGCAGCTCGAGCGGGAGGGCCGCGCGGTCACGATGCTCACCCTCGCCGCGGGCGTGGCGCACGAGATCGCGACGCCCCTGAGCGTGATCCACGGCCGCGCCGAGCAGCTCCTCGACCGGCTCCGCGGCGACGCGCGAAACGCCAGCGCGATCCAGCGCATCCTCGAGCAGTCGTCGCGCATCGACGGCGTGGTCCGCGGGTTCCTCCGCTTCGCGCGCGGAGACAGCCCCACCCTGGAGAGGCTCGACCCCGCGGCGGTGGTGCGCGACGCCGCCGAGCTGGTCGAGCACCGCTTTACGAAGGCAGGCGTCCGGCTGACCGCGACCGCCACGGCGGGCCTCGCGCCGGTGCGCGCCGATCGCCGCCTCCTCGAGCACGCGCTCGCCAACCTGCTGCTCAACGCCTGCGACGCCTGCGAGCCCGGGGGCAGCGTGACCTTCTCGGTGGAGCTGGACGCGGGGGGCGCGGAGGTCCGCTTCGACGTGGACGACGACGGCAGCGGCATCAGCCCGGCGCTGATGGCTCGCGTGACCGAGCCCTTCTTCAGCACCAAGCCCGAGGGGCGGGGAACCGGGCTCGGGCTCGCGATCGCCTGCGAGATCGTGAAGATCCACCGCGGCACCCTCGCGCTCTCTCCCCGGTCGCCGCGCGGCACCCGGGCCACCGTCCGACTTCCGACCCTCCCAGGAGCGACCGATGCAATCGCCTGATCCAGCGGCTCACGTACTCATCGTCGACGACGAGATCGAGCTGGCCGAGACCCTCGCCGAGGGCTTGTCCGACCGGGGCTTCCACGCCACCGCGACCAGCTCCGGGAGCGAGGCGATCGAGCGCATGGAGCGGGGTCCGGTGGACGCGCTCGTGACCGACCTGCGCATGGCGGGCTTCGACGGGCTGTCGCTGCTGGCCGAGTCGCGCCGCCTCGCGCCGCAGCGGCCGGTGATCGTGATGACCGCGTATGGGGCCATCGACACCGCGGTGGAGTCGATCCGCCAGGGGGCCTACCACTACCTGACGAAGCCGTTTCGGCTCGACGAGCTCGCGATCTTCCTCCGCCGCGGCCTCGACGACGTGAGCGTGAGGCGCGAGGCGGCGGCGCTCCGGCGCACGCTGCGTGACCGATTCGCCGCGACGACGCTCCTCGGCGAGAGCGCCGCGATGCGCGCGGTGCGCGACGTGATGGAGCGGGTCGCGGACACCAGCGCCTCGGTGCTCATCACGGGCGAGACCGGGACGGGCAAGGGGCTCGTCGCTCGCGCGCTGCACACCGAGAGCCGGCGTGCGGCCGCGCCCTTCGTGACGGTCAACTGCGCCGCGCTCCCGGAGGCGCTGCTGGAGAGCGAGCTCTTCGGGCACGTGAAGGGGGCCTTCACCGGGGCGACCACGCAGCGAGCCGGCCTCTTCGCGGAGGCCCACGGCGGGACGCTGCTCCTCGACGAGATCGGGGAGATGTCCCCGTCGCTTCAGGCCAAGCTGCTGCACGTGCTGGAGCGCGGGGTCGTGCGCCCGCTCGGCGACAGCCGCGAGCGCGTCGTGGATGTGCGGGTGCTCGCTGCGACCCACCGAAACCTTCGCCAGGACGTCCAGACCGGCCGCTTTCGGGAGGACCTCTTCTACCGCCTCGACGTCGTGACGATCGAGCTTCCGCCGCTGCGGGCGAGGGGAGATGACCTCCCGGTGCTGACCGACCACTTCCTCCAGCTGGCGGTGGCGCGGTACCCGGCGTCGGTAGTGCGGCGGGTCTCCGCGGAGGTGTTGGGGCGCTTCGCGGAGTACCGCTTCCCGGGCAACCTGCGCGAGCTGGCGCACCTCATCGAGCGAGGCGTGCTGCTGGGGCTCACCGCTGAGCTCCAGCCCTCCGACCTGCCGACCGTGGTGCTCTCGGACTCGCCCGCCGCCCGGATGCCCTTTCACGGGGAGATCGTGCCCGCGAGGGAGCTTCAGCGCCGCTACGCCGCGTGGGCCCTCGAGCAGCTCGGCGGCCACCGGACGCGCACCGCAGAGCGCCTGGGGATCGACATGAAGACCCTCGCGAAGTGGCTCGCCGACGAGCACGACGACGCCGGTCGGAGCTGAGCTCGACGCTCCCTGGCCGAAGGGACGGGTTCGTGGCACGGACCGCGCTACCTATGGCCGCTGCCTCGCTGCGCGGTGCGGCGGGCTCAGTCCGGCTCTGGAGGATCCCCATGGATATCAACGTTCCGTATGGCATCACGCGCAGGCTCGTCGGCGTCGGGATGGAGGAGGCCCGCTCGCGTGTCACCGAGTCGCTCAAGCGCGAGGGCTTCGGCGTCCTGACCGAGATCGACATGCAGGCGACGCTGAAGAAGAAGATCGACGTCGACATCGCGCCATACGTCATCCTGGGCGCCTGCAACCCGAAGCTCGCGCACCAGGCGATCTCGCACGAGCCCGGCATCGGGCTGCTGCTCCCGTGCAACGTCGTGGTCGCTCAGGACGCAGGCGACACGCTGATCTCGGCCGCATCGCCCACGTCGATGTTCTCCGTGGTCCCCGACCGATCCGCGCTGGCGCCGGTCGCCGCCGATGCGGAGATGCGCCTGCGGCGCGCGATCGAAGGGGCTTGAGCGTCGCGGGTCTTCGGGGGGGAGGTGGTCGCCGACGAGCGGTCACCTCTCCCGCACGCGGAGGGCGCGGCTACGAACGGAGCGCGGGCAGCGAGGCGGCGGGTCGCTCGATCGAGCGCAGGTAGCGCGCGGTCAGCCCGAGGGTCACCGTCCCGAACAGCAGGAAGGCGAGCGGCTGGATGGGGTTGATGGCGACGCCATCGAGGGCGGCCATCGCTGCGGTAGCCACCCGGGTGAAGCCGAGCAGCGCCGCCTTCGGGAGCAGCAGGCCCGCCAGCACGAATCCCCAGGGACGCCGCCGCCAGAGCAGCACGCCGCTGCCGAGGAGCGCCACCATCACCAGCACCGGCTCGAGCACCTCGACGAGGCGGGAGACCGGGCCCGCGGTGATCGCGGAGGCGAGGTCAGCGCTCCACCACGAGAGGTGCATGAGGGCCGTGGCGGCGAGGAAACCACCGACCAGTCGCGACGGAGCGCGCGGGCCGAACGCTTCCTTGACGGCATCGGCGTCGACCTCGAACAGGAGGTCGATCAGCGCGTACATGCTGATCGCGACGACCGCGGCATGCACCGGGAGCAGCGCGGTGGCGCGGGTGCCCAGCACATAGAAGGCGTGGGAGTACGCGAGGTGGAGGAGGGTCCCCATCCATAGGAGGAGGCCGGCAAGCGAGGACCGACGAGCGAGGCGGATCGAGTAGGCCAGCAGCGGAAGGCCGACGATCAGGTTGATGGCGTCCTGGCCGACGGGACCGTAGAGACGCGACGGATCGAGCCGCAGGCCAGCGACGAACGAGACCAGCAGGAGGAGCGAGACCGAAGCCGAGAGCGCGGCGGGAAGTTCGAGGCCCTTGAGCTGCGAGACGGGTCGAGCGGCGAGGCCAGCGTCGAGGGGGAAGTTCATCTGGGGATTACCTCGACGGGCCCTTGCGCAAGGATCGAGCCGAGGATCGCGGACCTACCAGTGACGCACCAAAGTACCTTTCTGCAGGGCAACCGTGCGCGTCGGGCGCAATCGCTGCGCTACCGGTGCAGCCGCTGCGACGGCTCTCATCCGCTGGCCGGGTCGTCGTCCGCGCTGGCCCGGGCGAGCTCCTCGATCTGGTCGAGCATCGCGAGGGCGTGGCCGCGAATCAAGTGATAGCGAAACCCACCTGCGTGGGATAGGTCCTGCTCGGAGGCCTCGACGGAGGCCAGCAGGCGGGCGGCCAGTGTGCGGACATCCTCGAGGGTCTCGCGGGAATGATCGTCGGACATGACGCCGATGCCTCCGTTCCGCATCACAGGGCAGACCATGTGCCCTGTGACTCTCTTCAACCTAATGACGCGAGCGCCTATCGGCTCGGCCCGAGGAAGGGGGCCTCGATGCTGCGCGGCTGCCCTTCGCCCTCGGGCCGCACCCTGATGCGGATGCGTGCGTCCCCGTGGAGGGAGCCCTCGGGGATGGTGACGA